>Ga0181558_10000007_pt1 | contig 177382 bp, 135 predicted proteins | sample 011ome_22_FD_133754 | JGI IMG/M metagenome (GOLD analysis project Ga0181558, IMG submission 133754) | Coastal salt marsh microbial communities from the Groves Creek Marsh, Skidaway Island, Georgia - 011507BT metaG (megahit assembly) | ecosystem: Environmental > Aquatic > Marine > Intertidal... | reverse complement strand
TGTCGAGCCCGCAACGAAGAGCTCGATGAGCTTGCCTTGTTTGCGAGGAGACAACCGACTCTTTCTACTATACACGTGAAGCAGCATACACCATATTGGCTTTCTTAGCTACTTCAGCCCCTTCCGTTAATGTGGTTGCGAACGATTGGAGCTGAGGGGTGGCAGCGAAGATCCCTAGTGTCCCTCGCGGATCTCTCAAGAGAATAGAAGTTGAAGGGAAGTGTCTAGCGTTAAGGCCGATGTCTTTCTAGGTCACGAAGCGATCTGCCTTTCCAGAAATAAACACTATCTAGCCCCAAGGAATCTTTCAGCGTAATTTCTCTCGGCTTGCCTAGAGTAGGGTACTCGTCCGATAGTTCCCCGGTAAGTCATCGCCTCTATCAAATGAAAGGTTTAAACGAGCTTAAGTTCAGTTGGAACACGTTTGCGGAAAGAGACGCCATGGGGGCCGTTCTAACAGGGAATGATTGGGATGAGTCTTCATTCTACGATTCGGGTCAAGCGGAGGTGGACTCGCTGATGGAAGAGATTTCCCATGTTTATCCCGAACTGACTAAGGAGCACGCCTTGGACTTCGGATGTGGATTGGGGCGTCTGAGCTTTGCCTTGAAGCCGCACTTTGGTCGAGTGACCGGCGTAGACATCTCCTCGAGAATGATAGCGCAGGCCGCTGCGAACCCCCGTTATTCGGAGGGAGTGGAGTTCCTTCTGAACGAGTCGGAGTCACTGGAGAAAATTCCTTCCGAGTCGATCGACTTCCTTCTCAGCTTAATTGTACTTCAGCATATTCCGAAGAAATTCATCAAGGGATATTTAAGTGAATTCCTCCGCGTCACCAAGCCAGGAGGACTCATCGTCTTTCAGATTCCGACTCGAAAGATTGGACCCGTGAAGAAGGAGATCTACTGGGAGGGACGGCCGCTTAATTGGGATTCCCCCTCACTCGGGAAGTTTTGCTATCGTGCAGTGACTCGATTCTTCCGTTGGATCCCTCGGAAAATTCGCGAGATTGCTCTAAGGAACGAGTGGCTGCATCCTGTGCTATTTTTTTGGAAACGCTGGGATGGCGAGCCGTTGATGCAGATGAATACGATGAAAAAGACGTCGTTGGAAAAGTTTCTAACCCGAAACGGCGGTGCCATACTATGCTCGAAACGGGACCTTGCTGCAGGAGAGACGATTGAAAGCTATACCTTCTTCGTGAAGAAAGAGAATCTTGCTAGATAAAGTAGGGCTTACTATCTTTAAAGCATTTTTCCTTTAGCGAGTCGCAAAGCTAGGGGACGACGGCCCGGCGTGCCGTAGAATGGGATATGGACACTATGGCACGCCCGGAGGACGTGCCCCACCTGTTTTCGCCTTAAAACCAGCTCTGCCAGGCCATCCAGCCAAAGAAAACCAGTACGGAAATAAGCACTACAACAGTGACGGGATGGTTTTTGAACTTTCCTATCCAGCTTGTTCGGCCATTAAGCAGTATTAACGCGACCGTTAAGAGGGGAAGGAATCCAACGGCGATGATTCCATAGATCTTTTGGATCTCGCGAAACTGAACGAGTAGACCGATCATCGGAACGGTAGCGATCGCATAGAGGTAGCCCTTGTAGGGAAGTGAATGGGTGCTAGTGACTATCCCTTGGTCAGTCCATTCCTCATGGTCCTTTCTGCTAATAAAAAGTCGCCAAATGTCCGCGAACAAATATGGGGCGGACTGCCAGACTCCGAGTAGACTGCTGAAGACGGCCCCCAAGGCCCCTATGAGGAACGCCCAGCGCCCGACTGGCCCTAGAGAGCTTTCTAGGGAATCCGCTATTTCGATGATTAGTCCCGCCCCGGTTCCGCTCGCGCCGACGGTGCTTCCGATGATCACCATCGCGACGCCGAATATTGCGATCATCACATACCCAACCCCGAGATCTACGCGGCAAAACTTAAGCATGCCCGGCCCATGTCGTCCCTCTTCTGCTATCCAATAGCCATAGCAGAGAATTGTCACCGTACTCCCGATACCGCCTATAAGAGCCATGGTCCAAGCGATCCCACCATTTTGTGGATTGGGGATGGAAGGAATAAGTAGCCCTTTGATCACTTCAGGGAGGGGCGGCGCAATCACGATGGCGCTAGCCACTACGGTGAAAAACATGATGAAAATGCACACCCCCATCACTTTCTCAAATAGCTTAAACCCTCCCCGGCGTACTAGGATGAGTCCAACTAGGCTGGAAAGGATGCCAAAAACCACCTTTCCTTGAGAGGCCTCTTCAAAGACCGGAAAGACGGCGTAGAGTGTCACCCCGTTGGCGGCCATCAGAGCGGTTCCCACGACGTAGGACCAGAGCAGGAAATAGGGCAAAAAGAGGTAACCCGCCCACTTTCCCAGCCGCCGTGCCACGCCCTCAAGCAAAGTCTGCCCCGTGGCGAGCTGCCAACGCGTAAGGCCTTCTGCTAATACGAACTTGAAAAATGCTCCAACCAGGACTGCCCAGAGCACAGCGACGCCTAACTGACTCCCAGCGAACCCAGCCCCTGACAAGTCCCCGGCTCCCACCCCAGTCGCTGCAACCAAAATGCCGGGACCGATCATACTTAATAGCTTCGGTCGCTTAACGTGTTTTTCGATTCGGGACATGGCCAAGGATGGGTTATGGGTATTCCCGCAGGGGGAGAGCAATTTTATAATGGTCGGGACGACTGAGAGGGTCGGCGAAATTTACAGCATCGTGAATTATTTGACGTCCTCTTAAAGTCGCGGTGAGCGCACGAAAAGACATGCGAGTATTAGGGGGTTGAGTTAATTGATCGACTTTTCGCACGCGCGTCTAGGTATGCCGTTTTCGTTCTGAAAAAGGATGCTCAATTGATATCCCAAAAAATAGTTGCTTTTAGTGTAACTTTTGGGAGATAGAATTCATTAATTTAGTGTTTGGAGTTGGGGAACAAGCTGTGGAGCCTCTTTCCTGCTCATCCCTTTTCCGAATGCTAATTTTGCACCTGGCTGGTTGAGCAAATATCTCACTTTTGCGGGCCTTTTTCACGGACCCAGCGTTTTTATTTATTGTTAAATCGGTTATCCAAAAGGATAGGTCAGCTTTGTTGCTAACATATGAAATCTTTTTTTGTTTCTCTAAACAAGGGAACCACCATCATTTTAGCCGCATTGGCAGGTGCAGCCATTTTTTGGTTTGGGAGCCAAATTCGTGCGGGGAAAATTGGCGAGTCAGTTTCCTCCGAACGAGAGAACGGATCACTATCTAAAGGGGAGGCCTTTTTCCGTTATTCACCTCCGCTGAAACTAGCAAGGTTAGCTAACGAATGGGAGCCGCAGGAGGCGCTTTTGCTAAGCATTTCCTTTCCCGAAAGCATGGGAAACTACGACATTGCCCGATACCAGATCCAACTGCTTGAAGTCGCGCATCAATACATGGACATCTACGTCTTTTGCGAGGAAGAGGAGGAACGAGCGTTTGCGTTTTTCCTTTCTCTTCTGAAGCAACACCCTCAGGCGGATTCGATTTTGGCAAAAACGCATTTTATCGATTCCCGGCCCTTACTCCGATGGATACGGGACTACGGGCCAATATGGGGTTTCAATCGCGACAATGAACTCGTTGGCATCGATTTCGTCTACCGACAGCCCCTCAAAGAACTGGAAGTGGAAACGCTGAAGGGGGATGATGCTTATCGAGACTTTCTTGCTTTGCAAGGAGATGCCATGCCCGCGGACGTTGTCTCAACCTTACAGTCGGAATACGATACTCCGATTCGGATCGTCCGTCCCCCTCTGTCTATGGACGGAGGAGATTTCGTTAGTGACGGCAGAGGAAACGCCTTTGTCTCCACAAATACTCTGACTCGAAATGGAGGCAACAAGGAGGAGGTCCAGAAACTGTTCCAGCAGTACTTTGGAATAAAGAAATTGCATGTTCTGAATGCTCTTCCTGGGGCGACGGTCAGGCACCTAGATATGATCTTCAAATTTGTCGACTATGAGACTGTGTTATTGCCGGAGTACCAGGAATATTCGGGCGATTTAATCAATCCGTACCGTATTGAACTCAGTCGAAAGATCAGAAAGACAATCGAGAAGAATGAGCTCTATTTACGGAAACACTTCCCTAATTATCGGATACTAAAAGTACCGATGCCTCCTCTACTGCTTTCCCCGAGGAATGATGTAATCACGGAAGCAAAGCAGGAATTTATAAAGGTAGTAGCGCTGGAACGAGAACTGCTTAGCAGGGACAAGATTGAAAATCTCACATCAGCCGATCTCGTCGAACTCGAAAAGCAGGTAATCGCTCTCATCCAGCGAGAAACTCCCAATGCTAACTTTAAAACCCCGGAAGGGTTCAACGCGATTTTGCGAGACTACGGGCAAATGCCCTTGGAGACTATCGTCGATCTTCACGCCGAGCCTGTTACTCGCTACCGGTCGTATATCAATAGTCTGTTTGTAAATTCCAAGGAAGGGAAACAGGCCTTTATCCTGCCCCGCTTTTCGTCGACCGATACCGCTGAAGCAGCACGTCTGAAAGCGTGGGAGGCGACAACGGAAAAGGTTTACCGTGAGGCGTGGCCCAACGCAGCGATTCACTGGATAAACTGTGATTCGATGGTATCGGATATGGGATTCGTCCATTGTAGCACCCTCACCGTGCCTTCCGCTCCGTTCAATTGAGTCTCCCTAAGGTTTACCATTCCCCTACGTGGCTTGGCTAAAAGTTCAGTAGTGGTTGAGGGATCATTTCAGGAAACTTGACAAGACGACTGAACGCTCTCTACCCTTCAGCTTTAATTTGGTGGCTCCCCATCATCAAGTCGTTTCCTACAAACTACCTCGGAGACAATTGTCCAATGATTGCGTGGCTCTCATTACTGTGAATTCAGCAAGTATTACCCTTTTTGAAACTAAAGCGCGCTCTGTGCGTGAATTTCGTTTATATAACGTTTCATTATTGAGCGTAGTATGAGGGAGAGTCGACTTAGGAAGCTCCAATGAAAACAGAATTTTTACCACCGAAAATCAACCTACCCACAATGATAACAAAAAGAACTACAATCGCGCTGCTTAGCGTTTTCAGCATATTCGTTCACATTGGATATGCTCAGGAAGGCACCTCGGAAGATGATGTCTTCGAATTAAGCCCCTTCGAGGTGGATTCATCCACTGACACCGGCTACCGTGCCACCAACACACTCTCTGGAACGCGTTTCAATTCGAGTTTGCGAGATACTTCAGCTTCCATCTCCGTTTGGACGGAAGAATTTCTGGAGGATACCGGCCTGACCGAAATCGACGAACTCATCGAATACTCGCTGAATACCGTTTTGGACACCAACGACCAAGATGGAGCAGGGGGAGGCTTTAATGTCTTCACCAACGCGACCGCGGTTACCCAGAGAATTCGTACCCGCGGCATCGAGTCCTCTCGCGGCATCGACTATTTTAAAGCGATCGTCCCTGACGATTCCTACAAAATTGGCCGCTACGATGATTCGCGTGGCCCAAATGGTGTACTTTTCGGTGTCAGCGCAGCAGGTGGGATTATCAACCAGAGTTCGATCGTCGCCAATACTCAGCGCGACAGCGGCAGAATCCGGTATTCATTCGGCACCAGTGACCGCAGTCGGGCCGAGATTCGCCTCAATAAAGTACTGGTCGAAGATAAACTAGGCCTGACAATAGCAGGGTTGTATCAGGAAAATGGCCACTGGAGAGATTGGATCAGCGATGACAAAAAACGTATGTTTGGAGCCTTGACTTGGAAGGTGAACGACAAAATCACGCTGCGAGGAAATTACGAAGACGGGAAGCACCACAAGACATCGATTCAGCAAAGTACGGTAACGGACCGTGCGTTACCGTGGTACGACAATATGCTCGCATCTGGTCTGGACGCTGTGACTTTTAAGCCAAATGGCGGCAATCCCAACGCGGCTCGTAGGCTTGTCGGCGTGGTTGCCAGAGATGGCAACGGCCGTTTTAGCAATAATAACCCCCTTGGCGCGTCAAACGGGGCGAATCGCTTCACCTTAATTGAAAACGACGGTACATTTTTCAACGCGGCGGGCACCTACGTCACGGGTGGATACGATGATGAACGCGTGGCGCACCCTGACGGCTCTCCCGGATTGGGAGATCGAGCGATACGCATCAACGATCAGAGCATTCTTCCCTATCACTATAATCCAGGCGGACCCGACTTTTATCGTGAGACGATTTTTAGCAGCCACTCCTTATTTGCTGATATTCAGCTAACGGAAAACTGGTTCTTCAATTTACAAGCAGGCCACCAAAGGTCTGATATCGATGTTCCTCAGTTGAATGGAACGCGTCCTGAATTCCGGGCGGATCCTAATACAACCCAAGGGGTTAATGGTCCCTCCAACCCGTATGTCGGCCAATTTTATTTCGACGGCGATTATCGTAGAGACAAAAACCTTTCCCGCTACGATGAAATTCGCCTTTCAACATCTTACAATTTGAATACAGAACGTATGGGTAACCATCGCTTTGCAATCGCCGCCTCCACCGTCGAAGAAGAGCAGTTGCGCGGAAACACTTGGCTTTCATTGGGTGGGAATCCAACGAATAGCGGCAACTTCACCGACGTTAACGGATTCATTCATAGAGGGGTCAATTTTCTGGCTGCGAATAATCGGGTAACCGTAAGGAACTATTTCGACTTGGACGACCGTTCCACCTGGAAGGCGGGAAGCTGGAAGAGTGTGCCCGATGTGATTGTCACCGACCGCTGGTCGCCGGGATCCCCTCAGCCCTATCAAGTCGTTTGGGCAGAATCCAATCCCGGCAATATTAACTACCTAATCAACCAGGTCACTGATTCGATGATGGCGGTTTCGCAAAGCCATTTCCTCAACAACAAGTTGGTTGTGACGTTAGGGTATCGGGAAGACTCCGTGGATATTGATCGGGCGGGCCACCGTCTCGATCCATTGATCGGCTGGCTCCCTGATCTGGGGATCACACCGGATACACCCTCCAGTCAGGGAATCGCGCCCGCGGCGCCTAAAACGAGCTTCGAGGCAACGGTACGCACCACAGGTGCGGTCTATCATTTGAACAAAAATTTCTCTTTAGTCGCCAATGCGGGAAGCAATATTGGCATACCCGATTTCCGCAGGACGGTTTTTCCTGACGGCGCGACCTCTCCTCCACCTGATGGGGATGGCAGCGATTTTGGAATCGATTTCAATTTTCTAGACAACAAGATAGACGGGCGACTGGTCTATTATGAAACCGAGTCGATCCAGGAAGTCGTTGGCGGCAGCCAACTCGCCAATCCAGTGGAAGCTGTCTACCAAGCCTACGAAGATGCATTCACACCGGCTGTTGATGATGATGGCTTTGATGTCCCTGGAACGGGTAATCGAGCGGCTCTGGAGTCACTGTTGAGTCGCAGGCAAGAGCTTCGTCCAGAGACGAATGGCTATTTCAGGGACAATGTGGCTAACGGCTTTGAACTCAGGATGACCGCCAATATGACTGAAAACTGGAGATTGACTCTCAATGCGGCCAAGACGGACCGCATTGTATCCAATTCTTACGGCAAAGGCGTTGCTTTTACTGGTTTGATAGAAGTGGGTGATGGAACGGTAATACAAGGTGCCACTGAAGCGGACGAAGTTCCGGATCCGGATGATGAAGGAAGCACTATTCAAGGATATACGATCGATCGTTCTGCCTATACTCCCGACGGTGTCATATCGAAGTTTCTCGATCTTGCGAGTGATCTTCCGGCAAATCGTACTATTGATAATACAGGTGTTTCTCGGGGAATTTTCGAAATGGCAGACGCTGTCAATGAACGTCGGGAGATCCTGGAGAAACGCTGGGGACTGCGTCCTTATCGTTTCAATGTGTTTACCGCTTACGATTTCAAACAGGGTCGCATGAAAGGTTTTACGGTGGGTGGCGGCTACCGTTGGACATCTCCCAACATTATTGGCGAAGAAGATGGGGTTGAGTTTGAAGGTGGGGCCCAGACGAACGCTGACTTTTTCATAAGGTACAAGACCAAGGCCGATTTCTTCGGGGAAGGAAACTGGACGTTCCAAATGAACATCAACAACTTGTTTGATAATACGGACATTATCCCGAGTCGTCTCGCTATTGACGGCGATATCGAGTGGCAAGTTCCTGGAGGCAGGGGTCCGGCCTATGCCCGATTCGACTTGCCGACACCGCGCCAGTACCGATTTACCGTTACACGCGACTTCTAGGATTGCTTAGAAAATAGTTTCTTAACGGCATTTCCGACTTACGGGAATGCCGTTTTTTGGCGTGGATATTCTGGTGTCCGACAATGGGTTCGTGCTCGCGCTATACCGCGTAAATTGATCCATCGGACGATGCGGCATGGCGGAAACGCCAGCCCTACTTCGACCTTGTTACTGGCTTTGGTAGCGTGCGGTCCCTACGCAACAATTCTAGCCTTGTTTGAGCGTCTCCCAATCCCTAGACCCAGTGCATGAACAAAGTGAGATGGGGAGTCTTGAGCACTGCGAATATCGGAATTAAGAAGGTTATTCCGGGAATGCAGCGATCCAAGCATTGCGAGATGGTGGCGATTGCTTCGCGCGATCAGTCAAAGGCTGACCAAGCAAAGGAGCAATTAGGCCTGGCAAGGGCACATGGAAGCTACGAAGCGCTACTTGCAGATTCCGACATCGATGCGATCTACAACCCCTTGCCTAACCACTTGCATGTGGACTGGTCCATCAAAGCGCTAGAGGCGGGAAAGCATGTGCTCTGCGAGAAGCCGCTCGGATTGGATACTGCGGACGCGAAGCGACTTGTTGAGACGGCCACAAAATTCCCAGATTTGAAAGTCATGGAAGCCTTCATGTACCGTTTCCACCCCCAATGGATCCTGGCAAAGGAATGGGCGGATTCCGGGAAGATAGGGCAACTGAGAACGATACAGTCCTTCTTTTCCTACTATAATGATGATCCCCAAAACATTCGTAACAGGGCTGACATCGGAGGCGGCGGCCTCATGGATATCGGATGCTACTGTATTTCCTTGTCACGATTTATTTTCGGAAAGCGGCCGCAACGGGTAATGGGCATTGTGGAACGAGACCCGGATTTGCAGACCGACATTTTGACCTCAGGCCTCATGGACTTCGGCGAGAGCACCAGCACGTTCACCTGTTCAACGCAGCTCTTTTATTATCAACGTGTTCATATATTTGGCACGAAAGGGCGGATAGAAATTGAGATTCCGTTTAACGCGCCTCCAGACGCCTGCACGAGAGCTTGGCTCCACACAGATGATGGATCAGAGGAGAAGGTCTTCCCTGTCTGCGATCAGTACACTTTGCAGGGCGACGCGTTTTCGAAATCGATTCTGGAAAACACTCGCGTTCCTACGCCTCTAACGGATGCGATCGACAACATGGAGGTGATTGATGCCATCTTTAAAAGCGGAGAATCCGGCAGTTGGGAAGACATCTGAAAGCGTTCTGGTTGAAGAGTGCGAGAGGGGCCTCCGCGATATTCAAGGCCGCCACAGTGTATGAAGTTTTAGCTCTAAGTTGTTAAATGGCGGAATGGTAGGGCAACGACCTCGGGGCGTGCTGAACAAGGAGGTCATAAAACGCGGCTCGCCAGGACGTCGAGCCCTAGTTCCGCTCCCACCTGCCGGATCTTCCCCAATTCTCAACTCGACCTCAGAGGCTCGCCGGGCCGTCGAGCCCTACCTTTGCGCATTCCGAAAGGAAGAGCGCTCTATTTATAAGGCCAAAAAACTTTAGAACCTTCTAAAGTTTTTAGGCCTTATATGGGCTCTCCCTATTTTTTGACTTTTTGGGGCCGGGGGGGCTGGATCGGGTAGGGGTGAGGAAGATCGGTTGCTGTCTGGCTTTCTTGGCTAAGGCTGAGTCATCAAGCGATGATATCGTGCCAGACCTTTCCGTGCACATCGGTCAGTCTAAGATTTCTGCCACCATGCTGGAAAGTGAGTTTTTCGTGATTGACGCCGAGCAAGTGGAGCACGGTGGCCCATAGTTCGTAAATGTTGGATACGTTCTCGGTGGCATAGTAGCCAAACTCGTCGGTCGCCCCATAAACGGTGCCACCATTTGTGCCACCGCCTGCCATCCAGGCACTGAATCCTTGGGGGTTGTGATCGCGACCAATTCCTTGGGCGAAGGGATTACGTCCGAACTCTCCGGTAAAGACAACGAGCGTTTCATCGAGTAGACCACGGTCTTTGAGGTCGGTGAGAAGCGCTGCGATCGGCTTGTCGACTTGGGAGGCCATCGCCCCATGCCCGATTTCGATTTTGTTGTGTTGATCCCATGGATTGGCTTTCTGCACTCCCTTTTCGAAGGGACAGCAGGAGAGCTCAACAAACCGAACACCTCTCTCGACCAAACGTCGCGCCATGAGACATTGCCGAGCGTATTCTGATTTGTACCAGACGGGGTCATGAACTCCGTATGCATCCAGCAGGGACTCAGGCTCATCGGAAATGTCCGTGAGTTCTGGAACGGCCTGTTGCATGAGGTAGGCGGTCTCTGCGTTTTCGACGGAGGCCATGACCGCATCCTTTGCCGCGGTGCGTTGAGCAAATCCGGCATCTAGCGTTTTGATAATATCGAGGGCTTTGCGTTGCTCATGATCGAGCATAGCGGGCTGAATGTTCGGAACCGCGCGACTACCGGAAACGTTGAAAATGGAACCGCCATTTGTCGCAGGCAAAAAAGCGTTTCCAAAGATACTTACTCCTCCGTGAGGGGCGCCGGAGTGTTCGGACTGGAGCACGATGTATCCAGGCAAATTTTTGTTTTCAGTGCCCAAACCATAATTGACCCAAGCTCCGGCACTTGGATGGCCGAGAAAAGGGAAGCCTGAATGGATGAAGAAGTTGCCTTGGGCGTGTTCGCTGAAATTGGCGGTCAGCGACCGGACCACCGCCATGTCATCCGCGTGTTCGGCGATATTGGGAAAGAGATTGGTCATCTCAATGCCGGACTGGCCATATTTTTTGTGATTCCAAAAGGAGCCCATGATGTTGCCCACCTGATCAAATTGAGTTCGCTCCACTTCTACCGGCATGGGCTGTCCGTGCATTTTCCGAAGAAGGGGTTTCGGGTCAAAGGAATCCACGTGGGATACGCCCCCCGACATGTAGAGAAAAATTACAGACTTAGCCTTGCCGGCATGGTGGAGGGTGGGAATGTAGGGACTTTTTCCCGACGCGGAGTTGATGAGACTCGACAGGGTCAAGGCGGCCACTCCCTTTGAAGTCAGGTTCAGGAATTCACGGCGATTCTGGAGATTAGTAGACATAGATAAACTCCTTCGTGTTTAAAAGGGTAAAGGCGATTCGCTCAAGGGCGGTATTGGGATCATTGATGCTTTTATGGTAGGCTTCCAGGGTTTCGCGTTCGGTTTTGCTTGGAGTCCGCGCATAGGCTCCCAGGAAGAGAGCTTCCAGTTTCTCATCGAAAGTAGATCCGCTCAGTTGGGAACCGACTCGTTGGGCCCAACGCTTGGCGGACTCCTGAACGAACGGCCCGTTCATCATGCTCAATGCTTGGGCAGGGACACTTGTGCTGTCACGGCGGCTGATGGTCGTCGTTGGAATCGGGAAATTGAAAGTCGAGAGAAAGGGGTCCAACTGGTTTCTTTTGGACATTTTGTAGACGCCCCGTTCGAAGTGTTCTTGGGCCAGGCTGTTGATCGAGTCCATAATCGCTTCCGCGTCTAATCGACGAGGGGTGTAATAGGACAGGAATTGGTTGGCAGGATCTTTTTCGTTCGCTCCATCAGGAGCGAGGCTCCCTGAACGAAAGGCGCGACTGGTGACCATTTTTCGAAGTGCGGTCTTGATGGACCAACCGTTTTCCTCGAAATCCAAAGCGAGGTAGTCAAGCAGCTCCGGATGGGTAGGTTTTTTGCCTAGTCGGCCAAAGTTGTCAGTAGTGGAAACGATGCCTTGTCCAAAGACGTAGTGCCAAAGTCGATTTACCAGTACGCGGGACTTGAGGGTGTTCGTCTTGCCGGCTATGTCTTGCGCGAGTTCGAGACGTCCCGAGTCCTTGTTGCTGTAGGGACCGTTGTCGAATGCTTCCAGAAATTGCCTAGGCACGGGCTCACCAGGATTTTTGTAGTCACCGCGAATGAGTAGTGGTTGATCGATGACGTCACCCTTCAAGAGAGCGGGAGCTCGAGTCGGGAAAGGAATTTCGCTTTCCAGTTGGCGGTATTGAGTGAGTAGTCGGCTTTGTTGGGTGGGGAGAGATTCAAGTCGATTGGGCAGAAGATCGAACCGTACGAAGGCACCTAGAAATTCGGCCTGAGCATCAGTGATTTGATTGCGTTTCCAAGCGACGATGGATGCCTGGAGGGCTCGCTTGTAGATCGCTAGAAGGGAATTCGGTTCTCTGAGGTTGGAAGCATCTGGAATCACTGTGTATAGCGGAAATCCTAGTTCCTTGACCTTGAAGTCTCCGCCAATCACTTCAGTCACCCCAAACCAGGAGCGGCCTTCTGATGCGTTGACCGGTTTGTCGCCACTGGTCGAAATCTGGTAGTGGATTTGTTCTCCATTCCAGAACTTGTATTTTTTCAGCGGGTACCATTGCGAGATTCCCGTCTCTGCCGTTTCGTAGGGATGCAGTCCTTGTTCTAGGGGGTAGTTCCGTGCGGACATGCGAATCGCTCCGTTGAGTCCCGCCGCACGCAGGTAGCTCCATTCACCCTTTGCAATATGGTTGGGAGAGGCCAGAGTCCCATTATGCTTGTCGGAGATCAAGTGACTGTAGACGCCCCGCGGATAAATCCCGGATATCGCATAGACTCCCTCTCCCGCGACGGAGAATGAACCCGCGGGACTGACCTTGGGACCCAGTCCGCTTCCACTGCGATACCAGTGATCCAGGGTTTTCTGATCCCGAAGATCGGCGTAGAACGCGGCGTCCTTTTTAGCCTCCTCGTATGTATCGAGCTCCGCTTGGTGTATCGTTTTTTGATGATTCCATTTCTCGGTGAATTCTTCGAGGGGCAGGTCTTTCCACAGTTTCATCGGAGCCAATGGGTGATATTCTCCCACTTGGTCGATCTCTCGTTTCAGGAAGAACTGGCTTAGGCGTTCGGGATCGGTAGGCAGCGCTAATTTTCTTCTCCTTACAGGAAGTTTCAGGTCGGCACGGATTGCCTTTTCTTCCTCTGTTTCGGCGAAATTGAAAGTGGCTAGTTTGTCGACGGCGGCATCTACATTCTTCAGCCAGAAATCCGCCATGGATCTTCGGATACTGGGTTTCAGTTTCTCCAGTTCCTTTTTGTTCGTTTCCTGTTTCTCCCGTGTATCGATATTAAGCGTACCGGGGCGGTTGCTCGCCATAATGCCATAAAGCCGGTAAAAGTCATTCTGGCTAATCGGGTCGAACTTGTGGTTATGGCAGCGGGCGCAGGAAACGGTAATGCCCAGCATGGCCTTCGAGAGGACGTCGATCTGATTTTCGGTATTGGTGATTTGTTCCTGATAGGCATCGACCACACCGAACCCGTACGGCACCATACGAAAGTGAGCTGGGCCAATAGCCGATTCATTGATGCCGAGCTCCTGGTTGAGACGGGGCTTTTTCAGGAGGTCGCCCGCTACGTGCTCCGTTAGTAGTTGGTCGTAGGGAACGTCGGCATTGAGCGCTCGAATGAGGTAGTCACGATAAGCGGATGCGTAGGGGAGATTGGGGTCTCCTTCGCTCCCATGGGATTCGGCATAACGATACCAGTCCATCCAGTGGCGAGCCCAGCGCTCGCCGAACTCCTCGGACGCGAGAAGCGTATCCGCGAGATTTCGATAGGACGTTTCACTTGGGTCTTCCGTAAACTGTTTTACCACCTCAATCCTTGGAGGAAGCCCCGTAAGTACCAGATGTAGGCGTCGAATGAGCGTTTCTGAACTCGCCAACTCTTGGGGGTTCAGTCCTTTCTCTGTAAGCGATGCGAATAGGAATTGGTCAATGGGGCTTTGATTCCAATCCGGAATTGAAGCTTTGGGAGGAGTTGTCTTTTTGAGCGGCTGAAAAGACCACCAGTTCTTTCGTTTTTCGAGCAGCGTATCCCAAGCGACGGCATTGTCTAGGTCAAGTTGGGTTGGCTTTTTATCACGGGGATCCGGAGCTCCCATGCGTATCCACTCCTCAAAGTCGGCGATGACACGGTCGTCGAGTTTAGGAGCGTTCTCCGGCATCTCCAAATCATCTTCGTGACGAATGGCCCACATCAAGACACTGTCTTCGGGATTCCCGGGCTCGATGATGCTACCGTTTTCGCTGCCTGCAAGGAGGGCACCTCGATAGTCTAAAGCCAACCCGGCCTTGGCCTTGTTGACGCTATTGTGGCACTCGTAGCAACTTTCCGCCAGTACCGGGCGAATTTTGTTTTCGAAAAACTCGACCTGTTCCGGTGTCGCATCCAGCGCGAAAAGGATCATAGACGAAGCTCCGATGATGAGAGCGGCTTTGAACTTGGGCAGAATGAAATCCGGTTTGGGGGATATGGGGAAGTGAGAACGCATCTGGTTCGATGTACAGGATAGGATTTTCGTTTTTTGTGAATGGAGTGTCGAATGAAAAAGGTCTCGGGGTGGGGCATGATCTTGGGAGGTGCCATGCTAGAGGAGCAGACTCAAAGGGACGCTTGATCATATTGTCCTGGAAACCGATTCAATTGCGGAGAAATGCGTGGCGAAAGATTAAACTGTCTTTTTTGAAACCCGGCTTCGTTTCGCCGCGTTGTCGGTTTAGTCCCCATCGATTCAATCGATTTCCGCAATGCTTCGATTTATTATACTCAACTTCCTCCTTTCATTACTGTCTTTGACTCTGATCGGTCAGGATGCTCCAAAAACCCACACTTTGACACTCCCAGAAGTGATCTCCTTGGCGCTTGACCGTAATCTGCTGCTGCAGCGATCAGGTATCCAGGTACAGCTGCGTGAGAATGAGGTTGAGTCGGAGAAGGCCGACTTTAAACCCAACTTGACGGCCTCGGCTGGTATTTCGACGCGGTATGCGGCAGATGGAAGGGACCCGGTTTGGGATGACGGATCGTTCACTGACTCAGCAAGCGGTAGCCTAAATTCATCTGTAACGCTTTACCGAGGCGACGAGCAGAAAGCCTCGCTTGAACAAGCGATGTCGAGCCTGGAGGCGAGTCGAAAGGACTTGGACCGTTCCCAACAGCAGATTCTTTTCCAGTCTGTAGCCCGTTACCTGGAAGCGGTTCTAAACTTGAAAGCCATCGATATTCAGACGGAGGAGTTAGCGACGCGTCTGGAGAATCTCGAACGTATTGAATTCGACTATCAAAATGAGATTCGCATCCTGGCCGACGTGCAACGGCAGAAGGCTCTCGTAGCCGATAGCGAACGGCGGGTTGCCGCGGCCAATCGAGCTTATGAGAATAGCCTGTATCTCTTGAAGGATCTGCTTTTGCTGCCACCTAGAGACGAAGTCGTTCTCGATTTAGACGATAGTGACTGGTTGGAACCTGAGAATATTGGTGAACCATCGATTCAGGAATCACTTGCCAGAGTTTTCGAGCGGCCCGACTTGCTTGCCCAGCAATTCCGACTGACGGCCGCGGAGAAGAATATCCGTATCGCAGAATCTGGCAAGAAGCTGACTCTCTCGGCGAACGCGGGATTGCGCACAAGCTACTCGAGTCGCAGTCCCATCGGAAATTTTGGGGAGCAGTACTTCAAGAATTCGCCCGATATTTCTGGCGGACTGTCTGTGTCCATTCCGATCTTTGACCGACGACGCGCGGAGACGAGTATCGTTCGAGCGCGGCTGCAGCAGGATCAGGAAGAGCTCGACCTGCAGGACTTGGAGCAAGTTGCTGAAACCGATCTTCGACTCGCCATACTCAATTTCAATACGGCTAAACTTCAGCTGAAGGCCTCTCAAGAACAACTAAGTTCCGCCGAGATCGCTTTAGAGGCGGAGCAAGCCCGTTACGATGCAGGAGCGGCGACATTGCTAGATGTTACTACGCTGCAATCCACGCGACTCGATGCCGCTGTTTCAGTAGAGGAGTCCCGCTTTGACCTGTTTGTGAATCGCCTCGATATCGCATTTCAAGACGGAACCATTGAATCCTTTCTCTTGAACCAGCTAAATACCAATATCCCAGGACTGGAGTAGTTTATTATGAAGACTAAAATATTTATACTGTTAATCATATTAGGTGCCGTCGGATATGGTGGCTACCGTTATTTCGGAGAGGATGATAAGAGCGACTCCGAAGGCGCAGTCTACAATTTCGCGAAGATCGAGCGAAAGACAATCCAGAATATGGTCTCTTCCACGGGAACACTGGCGGCACGAGAGCTAGTTGAAATCGGCTCCCAAGTATCAGGGACGATTGAAGACGTGTATGCGGACTTTAATGACACCGTGGAAGTGGGACAGCTCATTGCCCTGATTGATCCCTCTGTTCTGGACGCCCAAGTGAAGAGCTCAGAGGCGGATGTATTGAGACAGAAGGCGAATCTTAAAAAGGCTAAATTGGATTATGAGCGATTTAAGCCGGTGAACGAAAAGGGATTTCTTTCGGGGAAGGACTTCCTCGGATATGAAGTGTCATTACAGACTGCCGAAGCGAGTGTCATGAGTGCAGAAGCATCGTTGGAGCGTATTAAGCGCAGTCGCGAGTTCGCCGAGATACGCGCGCCGATCAGCGGGGTAATCATCGATCGCAATGTAGAAAAAGGTCAGACCGTGGCGACGAGTTTCAATACCCCACGACTCTTTATAATCGCGGAAGACTTGGGACTGATGGAGATTCTAGCGAATGTAGACGAAAGCGACATCGGGCAGATTAAGACGGGACAGGAAGTTCGCTTTACGGTCGCTGCCTATCCTGATCGAACTTTTGTTGGTCAGGTCAATGAAATAAGACTACAACCGCAAGTAGTGCAGAACGTGGTGAATTACACAGTAGTTGTGGAAACGGAGAATCCGAGACGCGTGTTGCTTCCCGGAATGACGGCTACTTTGGATTTTGTTGTAGAGGAGGTGGAAAATGTGGTTTCGGTTCCCGCATCCGCTCTGAGCCTGAAGATGAATGACGAAATGATCGCCAAGCAGACAAAACGCCGAGAAGAGCTAATCGCCCAGCGACAAGCAGCCGGTGGTGGTGAAGGTCGACAGCGCGGCCAAGGCGGCGGTGGACCTGGTGGTGGAGAACGCCGTCAGCGAGGAGAAGGCGGAGGTGGCCTTCCCGGATTTGGCCCAGGTGGCTCCGGAGCGGGTGGCCCAGGAGGTGGCGGTCGTGGCGGAGCTGGAGGCGGCGGAGGCCGAAGGAACGTGGCTATGCTCTGGTATTTGGACGAAGAAGGCGAACTACAGATGTTGCCAGTGCGAACGGGTGTTTCGGATGGTTTGGCGACCGAAGTTATGCCGATTCAGGAAGGCGAGATTGAAGAAGGACTGGAAATCATTTCAAAAGTACTCACACCCTCTGCAAATCCTCAGCCGACATTCGGTGGCCGTGGCGGACCCGGAGGAATAGGCGGTTTTGGTGGCGGAGGCGGCCGTGGTCGTTTCTAGAAATCATCAGCATAATCGTCATGCCCGAAGTCATACAGACAAACAATCTAAAGAAGACGTACCCGCTTGCGGAACCGGTACACGCGCTTCGCGGAGTCAATTTGACCATTAGCCCAGGGGAGTTTGTCAGCATCATGGGCGCTTCTGGCTCGGGAAAATCGACGTTCATGAACATAATTGGTTGTCTCGATAAGCCGACGGACGGGTCCTACCTTCTGGATGGAATTGCCGTGGGAGATCTCTCCCGCAATGAGCTTGCTGAGATTCGGAACGAGAAAATCGGATTTGTCTTTCAAGGGTTTAACCTTCTTTCCCGCACATCCGCTCTGGAAAATGTAGAGCTTCCTCTCGTGTATCAGCGAAAAGCATCTAAGGTGAAAGCAAAGGACAAGGCGGCGGAGTGCCTTAAGCGAGTCGGGCTGGGCGATCGCATGGATCATCATACGCAACAGCTTTCAGGGGGTCAACAGCAGCGTGTAGCGGTAGCGAGAGCATTGGTCAACGATCCTGCTCTTATCTTAGCCGATGAACCCACGGGAAATCTGGACTCACGCACTTCACTGGATCTTATGGGTTTGTTCCAGGAATTGAATGAGCATGGAATCACCATTGTGCTGGTGACGCACGAGCCCGATATTGCTCGTTTTACGAAGCGAGTAGTTGAGATGCGGGATGGATTGATCGTAAGGGATAGCAAGATTGAGGATCGGGGCGATGCTCGTAAGGAGCTGGAAGCGTTTTCAGGGGTAATCGGACTATGACATTAACTGATTCAATGGTAGGGAGGACCCGCCTGATCCTCCGAACGATCAACCCAAAATTGAAGGACTGAGCCAGTCCTCCTCAGCTATAAAACCAAGTGAAGATTTTTAAATTACTAGCCATTGCCCAGAGCAGCTTATTGAAAAACCGGACCCGAAGCATACTCACGATGCTCGGGATCATTATTGGTGTGGGAGCGGTAATCGTAATGCGAGCGATCGGAGATGGGGCTCAGCAGAATATAGAAGAGCGTATCAATTCTCTCGGCACGAACTTGCTTATGGTGCGTTCGAGCTCTAATTCTTACGGAGGAGTCCGTCGTGGCTCAGGGAGTTCTCGTACTTTGTATATCAAGGACGTGGATATTATTCGGGAGCAATGCTCTCTGATCTCCGCCGTCTCTGGTATCGTGAATGTGAACGGTCAGATTATCGGGGGCGGAACCAATTGGGCTTCCCAGGTTCAAGGAGTGGGGCCGGAATTTCTGGAGATCAAGAGCTGGGAAATCGAAGACGGAGTGATGTTCACCGAGCGTGACATGCGGGCCAAGAGCAAAGTCGCGGTACTAGGCGCCTCGGTGGTTGAGAATATGTACGGAGGGGGCAATCCCATTGGGCAGACCGTCCGGATTCAACAGACTCCTTTCAAAATCATAGGTGTGCTGAAAGCCAAGGGACAAAGTTCTGGAGGACAAGACCAGGATGATACTGTATTAGTGCCTTTGACGTCTGCTGCTTTTAGACTGCGCGGAGATTCTCAATACGTGAGTCAGATTTATGCTAGCGCGATAAGCGTGGACGCTATGGATTCCGCCAAGGAGGAACTCGAGCAAACCTTGCGGCAAGCCCACAAGCTCATCAATGGACAAGAGGACGATTTCAGTGTTCGCAGTCAGTCGGAACTGACCGAGGCCTTTACCTCAACCACGGAAACCATGACCACCTTCCTGACCGTGGTGGCTGCGGTTTCGCTGCTAGTGGGTGGGGTAGGAATCATGAACATTATGCTGGTTTCGGTAACTGAGCGTACTCGGGAAATCGGTATTCGTGTTGCCGTCGGCGCCCGCAGCACAGATGTGCTGATTCAATTTCTTATCGAGGCGGTCGTGCTCAGTGTGGCGGGAGGCGCTATTGGTATCGCATTGGCCTATGGCGTATGCGACATTGTGCAGGCAAAGTTCGGTATGACGACGATCGTTAAATCCTGGATCATCGCCGTATCGCTTGGAGTGTCCGCATTGATAGGAATCGTCTTTGGACTGTATCCCGCTTTCATGGCTTCAAGGCTCGATCCGATAGTTGCGCTCAGACACGAATAGAGGCAGTGGGTGTTTTTGGCTAGGCGGCTAGTTGGGTAGGGCGATAACCTCCCGTCTCCGCTGTGCTTCGCCAGCGCAAGCCAGACACTCCTCGTTATTTTGATCGAGGGCCGAGAGTCCTCGCCCTACCTTTTGCGGGAATTCCCCTTTCCGTAGGGCTAGCGCTTGCGCTGGCTCTACGCACAACCATGCAACATGATCGCGGTGTAAAACCGCTCCTACCGATTTGTTCGTTGTTGATCTGTGGTACTCCCTTTTCTTCTGTCTAATCGCTCAGTGGTTTGACAGAGTGGATAGGATTGCCTCAGTCTTCCGTTACCAGAACTTGTCCTATGGCTGATAAACCCAACGTTCTTCTAATCTCTACCGACCACTGGCCAGCATCTTTGCTAGGATGCGCCGGTCATCCCGCGATTCAGACGCCCACCCTGGATCAATTGGCGGCAAACGGTACTCGTTTTACCAATACCTATGCGGAGTGCCCGGTTTGCATACCGGCACGTCGCACGCTTATGACGGGAACGACGCCGCGTACGCACGGAGATCGTGTCTTTCAGGAAACGCTTCCGATGCCCGATCTGCCCACAATGGCGGAGACCTTTAAGGGGGCCGGCTATCAAACTTACGCCGTGGGGAAACTGCATGTTTACCCTCAGCGTAATCGTATTGGATTTGACGATGTCATCCTAGATGAGGAGGGGCGGCAAATATACGGCGTGGTAGACGACTATGAGTTGTTTCTCGGCGACCAGGGATACGCGGGGCGGTTTTTTGAGCATGGGATGAGTAACAATGAGTACAGTTACCGCCCTTGGTTCCTGCCTGAAGAAACGCACGCTACCAATTGGGCTGCGAACCAAATGTGCCGGGTGATCAAGCGGAGAGACCCGGAAAAGCCGGCGTTTTGGTACTTGTCCTTCCGGCATCCACATCCGCCACTACTCCCAATGCAGAGCTATATGGATCTTTACCGGGATATGGGGGTTGAGATCGACATGCCTTATACGGGTGCCTGGACTCAAGAGGAGAAGCCCTGCTTCAGTCTCCAAGTGGATTTCGATCGAGGAAGCAAATTCTCCAAAGAGCAAGTTCGAGGCGCGAGATTAGCGTTTTATGCCCTATGCACGCAAATCGATCATCAGCTGAGGGTCGTCATAGGCACGCTGAGAGAGGAAGGACTGCTGGATAACACGATCATCTGTTTTACCTCGGACCATGGAGACATGCTAGGAAATCACAACATGTGGGCAAAGCGTTTGTTTTACGAGAATTCGGCCAACATTCCGATGCTTCTTATGGGTGTCAAAGGGGACAAGCGAGTGGGGCATCATCGGATCGATGACCGCCTCGTTGGTTGGCAGGATGTGATGCCGACATTGCTCGATTTGGCCGATATCGAAATTCCAGATACTGTGGATGGAATCTCCATGGTGGGTGAAGAGAAACGCGAGTGGTTTTACGGGGAAGTGGATGAAGGACCTCGCGCCACTCGAATGATACACGATGGCCGCTACAAGTTGATTTACTACGGAACAGGAAACCGGCGACTATTGTTTGACCTGAAAGAGGACCCTAATGAATTGGTCGATCTTTCGGAGTCGACCGAGCATGTGGATATACTGGAAAAGCTAAACGAATTGCTCATAAGCCAGTTGTACGGTGAAGACGAATCGTGGATACAGAATGGTGAGTTAGTGGGTGTTCCCGATCAGCCTTTCAAGCCTGGACCTAATCGAAGTTTGACCAGTATGAGAGGCGCTCATTGGCCGCCACCTCCCGCCAGTGGGATGCCGCAAATTGAGTGGTATTCTGCGGACGAGTGACAAGAGGTGAGTCCGGACTACAATGACAGGAATCCACTTGGGTTTATTCCCTTCGGGTAAATACCTCGATGCTTGTTGCAGGCCCCGACGTGTCGGTGGCTTCGTTACTTAATTTGGTAGGGAGGACCGGCTCGGTCCTCCGTACTCGAATTTAGGAGGATCGAGCCACTTTTTTCAATGGGGGCCATAAATACTCCTTTATAAAATTCTATTTGCTAACCGGTCTGAAGCGATTGTGACACTGTTATTGTGAGTTTGGCAACACTACAAATCGCATAGGCGCGTTTATCTTTGGAGAACGTATTCACTTTTAATAAGCCAGATTCATCGGACCAAGTATTTGGCAGGATGCGTTCGGCTCCGCCTCACTCGCGTGATCTCGCGGAGCGAGAGTACGAAGGTGGTGACTCGTAGGAGCGGTTTTACACCGCGATAACGGACGGCAAATGTTCCGGAAACAACTTTCTGATCGACGCTTCATTCGCCTGGCAAATACCTCGTTCTGTGATGAGGGCCTTGGCGAATCGGGCAGGGGGGTGACCTATTAGAATCGCGGTATAAAACCGCTCCTACGAGTTGCTAGTGGGTTATGTGGGGAGCGATGTTGCGGTATGAAACCCTCCTGCTATTGGGTTAATGAGGGGGTATCGCGGGATAAAGCCGCTCCTGCGAGCTACTAGTGGGTTATGTAGCGGGTGGCATTGCGGTGTGAAACCGTTCCTGCGTTGAATGCCTGCTCCTGAATAATTCCACATCTCATCCTGCTGGCCCGAAAACGAGTCATCATGCAGCGAAGCGTATCCTGTTAAAAAAGAATCCCTTGTGGCTCTTCCTGGTCCACCATTTACGACACCAGCATCTGGTAAACCGACTTCACCGCGCCGAAGCCGCCCCAGAGGGCTAGAATAAAGAGAACACCCATCACGAGGTTCTCCCACCAGCGATTCTTGTATTCCTCTCCTATGTATTTCCCGCTAGCCGTTATCCACCACAATCCTCCCGCCAAAAGTGGGACCATTATCACTTGAGCGCTGTTGGAGAGCAACGTGAGGTAAACAAAACCTGGCATCCCCGGTGTGGTCCAAACGAGGGGGGACACCAGTATCCAGACCGCGATTGCTCGATACCACCAGTGATTTCGGTAGTCGCCGATTTCGGATCCGACCCCTTTGGTCCAGCGTTGATAGGCATGGCTTCCCATGTAGCCCAATCCCAATGCATGTCCTATGAGTGACGAGTAGATCGCCGCGAATACTCCGAGGTAGAAAAGGACGCGTCCTCCATTTCCGAGGACTTCACTTAAGAGTCGTGGAAGATCGTCGAGCTCTGTGATCGTCAACCCTTTGGGATGAAGGATCTCAGCCCCTAAGGTCCAGATCGAAAGGTTGAGGATGATCATGACGATAATCGCCAATAGAAAATCGTATGTTTGAACGCGTCGATGCTCCGGTCGATTCCACTCTTTGTTCTCCAGGAAATATGGATACACGAGATTCATCAGCGATCCACCCACGGCACCGACCATTCCGATGGCTATCAAGAGCGAGTCGTAGGGGCCGGACTGAGGAGGTAGTTTGAATGCGATCGTTCCTTGTAGAATACCTGATGGATTGGGTCCGACCCACAGTGCGGTTCCGATAAATGAAACTGACAACAGCAGGAGCAATGCTTTGAAGAGCCACTCGATGCGCCCGAAAACCGGTTTTAGGATTATGGCTACCGCAATTCCATTCCACAATAGAGACCAGGAAAAAGGGGATCCAATTCCGGTCAAATTAGTGCAAGCTTCACCGACCCCCACCGTCATATAGCCTCCATAAATGTGCCCCATGATGATTGCGGCGGCAAAAAGCAGAATAGGAAAAGCGACGTGCAGTCTGGCGAGGCCGTCTAGGACTCCTTCACCATGTTGATTGCAGAGTTGATACTTGGCGATCAGAGAGACGAATAGGTATCTCACGACGATGGCCAAAACGATTACCCACATCAGCGCGTAGCCGAAATTCCCTCCCGCGACTCCGATCTCCACAATATCGCCAGCCCCGAGCCAGGTTAGCACAACGATGATGCCCGGACCAAAGGATTTAATGTATTGGAAAAATGTATGCGGAATAGGAGTGGATTCAGAGCTGCGGTTTTGCATGGGGTGTCGATTGAGGGGTATCGAATTAGTTAGAAAAACATCTAGGTCGGTAGGACCTTTTCTTTATTCGGGAAAATCGGATAGAAGGGGTGAGGTATCGGTCGAGTGTCAGTCTTGCTTCTTCTGCTTGCAATGGAGACTACTCGTGCCGAAGGCGGGTGGACGTTTCAAAATCCAACGGGTCAAGGGGTCAATGATAATCGAATCTGAGGTAAATAAGCTTGTTTTGATTTTGGAAGGGAGGACCGGCTCGGTCCTCCGAATATCTAACCCACAAACGGAGGACCGAGCCGGTCCTCCCTACCTTCACTCATTCGTCGCTGAATGGTCGCGGGCGGGCGATCTCCGAGTGCCGACTACCTTAAATGCTTTCGGACATTACAACTGTAGCGATAGATAATTGCGGTTTTTAGGTTTGCGGAGATCCCATCTTGCCCGATAGCTTCGATGCCAACGCAATCAAATCGTACTGCATTCAACAGGAGGCAAAATCTATGTCCACAGCTACACTCAACCCTACCGATATTCAGGCCTTTACAGCGGAAGACTTTTCCCCGCCAGACTCCTTCGTTAACTTTTGCGCGAACGGAGGACGGCCACTCAATGGCATTATTGGCGGAAAGCGGGTACCCGGCTCTATGAATGCCGCGATCGACGTCATTAATCCCGGGACCAAAGAAGTGCTAGCCCGTGTAGCGGAGATGGGGTATGACGAAGTGAACTTGGCAGTTGAGCGCGGATACCAAGCCTATCATGGAGGCTGGAAAAACACTTCGGTAGAAGAGAGAGCCGCTCTCGTACTCAAGTTGGTCGAGCTATTCGAGCGTGATAAAGATGTCTTTCTTGCTTGTGAGATCTTCAACGGAGGCAAGGTGTCAGAACTGGCCGAGGGTGATATGGGCGTAGTGCGTGGTTCGGCTGAGTATTTCGTCGACATTGCCCGGAAGGCGTTATTTGGCGATAGCGAGATTCTGCGGGTTAATGATCAATTGAATGCCTATACGCATGTCGAACCCTGGGGCGTCGTGGCGGGAATTATTCCTTGGAATTATCCGGTGGTGCTTACGGCTTGGTTTATGATGCCGGCCCTTATGGCTGGCAATTGCATCATCATTAAGCCGAGCGAGGAAACCCCTCTCAGCGCCCTCTATTTTGCAGAGTTAGCGGAGGAAGCGGGATTTCCAGCCGGAGTTATCAACGTGCTTCCAGGGCGAGGAGAATTGACCGGAAAATTCATCTCTGAGCATCCAGGGATACGCTATATCTCGTTTACCGGGTCGCCCGGAGTGGGACAGGCTATCCTCCAAGCCGCGGATAAGCATGGCACTCGTGTAAAACGTGAAATGGGCGGAAATGGTTCGGCTATTGTTTGCGCTGATGCGGATCCAGAGCTGGTCGCTCGCATGATCGGACGAAACGTCAATCAGCACTATGGACAGACCTGCTCGACGATTCACCGTGTCTTCGTAGAACGCTCGGTATTCGACGATTTTCTCCAGGCTTCAGAAAGCTTCTTTAAGGAGCTGGTCATCGGCAATCAGGCTGAGAAGGGAACCCAGCTGGGGCCCGTCATAAATTCACGTCAGCCACAGCGAATCCTGGAAGGAATTGCCTTTGCCAAAGCCAAAGGAGCCGACGCAATTCTCGAAGGAGGGCATGCCTCGGTTTCTGGATACGATGGATACTACCTGAAGCCGACCCTGCTTCGATCTCCCGCTGGATCGAATTGCAATCCCTCTGAGGTTTTTCATGCCTTCGTCAATGTACAGCCTGTCGATTCGGTTGAACAAGCATTGCAGTTTGCGAACAACACGCTTTATGGCTTAGGTTCCAGCGTCTGGACAAAGGACCTCGAATTGGGACAGCGAATCGCTAAACAGTTCAGGGATGGCACGGGTCAAGTGAATTGCCACAACACCGTAGCGGACGGGATTCCGTATGCAGGACAAGGGATTTCGGGTGGCCCAGGGGGTGGGGTCAGTTGCGCTGACACCTTGCGAGACTACCTTCAAACGAAGGCCATCTACGTTTCCGAGTATCCAGGATAGAAGTATCACTCGCATGCTCTCGCGAAGCGAGACCATGATACGGGCGACACGTAGGAGCGGTTTTACACCGCGATCCTGGGAACGCCAAGCCCCAGCTTGGCAGCCGTAAGAATCTATCGCGGTATAAAACCGCTCCTACATTGAGTTTGCAATCCCATCATGTTGGCTCGATCTCGAGCCATCATGTGGCGAAGGGTGTCCTGTTAAAAACGATCGAATCGTCATTACAGTTCTCGCACCCGGACGTTTCTAAACTTTAGCGTACCTCCCGCACATTGAAGTGTAAACGGTCCACTGCTATGGGTGTCGTCTGTGAATTCCGCGGTGGTCACGCCATTTAATATTACGGTGAACTTATTTCCGTCCGCCGTAATGTCGTAGGTATTCCACTGGTTGGGCGTATTGATAATCTCTGACGGAGCGGCATGATTGACGACGCCACCGGTCCGGTAAGTTTGGTCGGGGCGAGTATCGAAAATGTTCACTTCGTAGGAATTCTTGTCGGTGATATTCTCCGGGTCGGATGCGCGAATGAAGATGCCGCTATTGGCGCCTTCATCGGTCCAGAATTCGAGCTGAATTTGAAAATTGGTGAAGCTCTGCTTTGTAACGAGTTGGCCAGTTCCCGAGTCGGCAACAAATAGGCCATCCTCGATACGCCAATTACCGTCTCCCACTTGATTCCAAGCGTCGAAACTCCCTGACAAATCGATCCAGCCTTCAGGGTCATTTTTTTGCGTACAAGCAGATAGCAATACAAGACAAAGTGTAAGAATCGCGGAATTTATAATTTTCATATTAGGATTTATTTTATTCAGATAAAGACACTGCCGCCTTTTCTATGTAGTCTGGAATGACAGGAGATTGAATCGATTCCAGAAGCGGGTCTGCGAGGTTTTTCTTTCCGCTTCCATTAAATCTCAAAAATCGTTTCCGTTAAACCTGTACCCTAAGTGCGTAACCGTTGGTCTACTTTAGATAGTTGTCGTTAAGCTTCTTGCAGGTCCACAGCAAGCCTCGGGTCACGAGATCCAAGTAGCGGTCGTCCGCAACCGTTTCGTCAAAGTGTCCGATGGTAGTGCTGAAAACGCGCGTACCGTGGTACTCGTTGGTCCAAACAACCACCGCTTCGTCGTTCTTCGCCGCAATCACGTTCCCGTTCTTGGCTTTGCGCTTAGGCTGGAACTGAAATCCTTTCGCCAGAGCTTTGGAAGTAGGGAAGACTTGAACGTTGTTATAGAGTTCTTCCTCGACGGTTGCCCAATCCTCAAGCGTCTTGGTGATCGGATGCTCCGTATTGGTAAAGCTGATCGCGATGGGCTCCTTAGGGCCGTGACCGCTGGACTGAATCCCAAGGTAGTCGAACCAGAGATTGTCGTTAGTGCCAGGTACTGCAGGTTCTCTATGATTGCCTACACGGTAACTGTGCATGGCGCAGTGAAGGTTCACGCCCGGAATGCCATTTCTGTGTGGAGCGAGGACATCATTGACAACTGACACATCGGCCATCCCGGCAGCGCACTCGTCGTGGATGACAACGTCGTATCCCTTAGCGTAGTTGGGATTGCGGTAGATCGCGAGTGGGGGATTGTTGCTAGAGTCGTCCGTGTGAATTTGATCGACCACAACGTTGGCCCGGGCCTCGAGACCTTTTTTGATAATATTCTTCTGCGTCGCGTAAGAATGGCAGCAACCGCCGGTAATCAAAAGCACCTTGAGAGGCTTGGGAGACTTTTGAGCCTGAAGAGGCGAGGATAAAGCAAACAGCAAAGCCGTGGCAGATAGGAGAAGGGATGAGATACGAGAACGAGTATAAGTTTTCATAGACTGCTTAGGATTACGAACGTATCTAGCCCGATGGACAAGCAACTAATCGAGTATTATCTATTGCTTCTCCTGACCTGTTGAAAAAGTAAAACCTGTCTATATTACTGCTTGAATATCAGCAATTAATCACTATTTCTATTCACTCGTTGACGAAAAAGTTGAGGTTTAGATAGTTTCTTTGCGATGAACCTCTTAGATGAGATTGTTTCCAACACTTCCGATTTGTGTGAGCGATTTGGGGTCAAACGCCTATGCTTATTTGGGTCGGTTGCGCGCGGGGAACAAAACGAGGAGAGTGATATCGATTTCTACGCCGAGTTTTCTGAGCCTTCGCCCGAGACTATGGTCGGTAGGTATTTTGGCTTTATCGAAGCTGCCGAAGAGCGATTTCAACAGCCTGTTCAGCTACTTACGCCACGTATGGTTAGGAACCCATTTTTAAGGCGATCCATTGATCGAGACCTCGTTGTGATCTATGAATGAGGAGTCCCTGAAATATTTTTTCGATGCTCTGCTTGCCGCTAGGCGATTCAAGACTTTGCCCAGGATAAGACATTCGAAGAATTTTGTTCAGACGACCTTCTTTCGTCTGCCATTGAGAGGAAATTTGAGATCATCGGCGAAGCACTAAATAGGATAAAAAGAAGCATCCTAAGGACTTAGCAGTAATAGATGAGTTTCCATCTATCATCGGATTTCGCAACATTCTTGCACATGGGTACGACCACGTTGAAGACTCGGTTGTCTGGGGAATTGTGATTCAGGATGTCCCAAAATTACTAGCTGAGCTGGAATCGGTTCCCGGCATCGGATAGGGAGATTGAAGCCCTCTAGATTTCATCAGATTAAGGATGTCAGAAGGAGATCAAGAGCCCACTCAGCATAAAGAAGAGACTTCCGATTCTCCCTCTTTCTGGGCGGAGCTAAAGCGTCGCTAGATCGTAAGCGTGACGATCACCTATGCGGCATTCTATCTAAAATCTAAACGTGTATTGGAATTTTGTAGACACCTTGGTGTCTTGGGCCTGGAAGTTGAATCCTCCCATCGGGTCCTGAATCCAGCCTTGGTTGAAGACGAGGAAAAGATCGCGTCCGGGCTGGAGGGTCCATCGTATGCGGCTCTGCCAGCCTAGGTTGCGCGAGCGATTGTCGTACTGTACCAGGTTAGTGAAGGAGAGAAAGGGAGATACTGAATAATCGACGTTGGCTGTGAAAATTCGGGTGATGAAATCGCCTTCAGGCAGGTGAGCAAAGGTCTGATTGGCTGCCAGTGATAAATTAAACTTTGGAGGGAGTTTGTAGGTGAATGTGGTGTTGACCTGTTCGGCTGTGCCGGACCAGAAATCGCCCACACTGCCGCGGACGGAGGCAACGAACCGGCGTTTTCGAGCCGAGGCGAAATTGAAACCGTATCGATTATTTGTGTACTCTCCCGGCTGGAGAATGACGCCAGGGGAAATCTGGAAGGGCGTAAAGAGTCGTTCGTAAGTGCGGTCGTAGTCGCCAAAGGCGTGAACCGAGTCCCCCGATCTGAAATGCCAGTCTAGCGGGGTGATGTGCAACTCGCGACTCTCGACCATTCCATTGTCGAGATTCTCAAATTCGGTGTAGAAAATGTCGTGAAACATCTGCTGGATATCCAGGAAACTCTTCGGGCGAGGATTGTAGCTCAACCCTACGCGGTACAGCCGGACATTGTTCCTCTGGACAAAGCCAAGGGCAGGATTGAAATCGTCTTCGATAACGCGATACGCAGCTTCCCCCACATACTTGTCATTGGGGAAATGGGCCGTTAACCCATACGATTTGTTGTTGTCGGAGTCATCGCCATTGTCGCTCTTGGCAGCATAGGCATTTACGGCAAAGTTTTGCGAATTGCCTAGGAAATCTGAGGTGGCAAATCGGGTATCGACTCCGTAAGTACTCGAAGAAGGTCCAGAGGAAGGATTGCCATTGGTAAAGATGCCTCCGATGTAGGACTGCTCGAGGATGTTCTGCTTAAACCTGCCCACCATCAAGTTCTCGCTATCTACGTTCGAGGTGGATCCGGTAAGGACATTCAGCAGGCCGAGTTCTGTGCGACCGACTTTTCCGGTTAATTTGACTCCGGCATCCAAAGGAACCTCCTGGCCTCCCACCAAGCCAATTCTGCGACTGAAAAAGGGGAAGACGTCTGCACTTGCTGAAGGAATACCTCCAGGGGACTGGGGACCTGTACTGGCAAATGCGAATACACCCGCATCCTCAAGAAAGAAGGACCGTTTTTCGGGGAAGCGAATGGAGAAGCGCCCGAGATTGATCTGTCTCTCGTCGACTTCCGTTTCCCCAAAATCCGTGTTGATCGTACCGGTGAGCTTGAGACTCGGGGTAATGTTGTAGGAGATGTCCACTCCCGGCTCGGCATCTAAACCGTCATCGCTCGAGGTGTCCGAATCAAGCCAGCTAGCGGCTACGAAGGGACGAACGTCGAGTCCAATTCCTTGGTTGAGACCCTCTAGGTTGGTGATTTTCCCCGCTTCCGCAACTTGGAGAAAGTCCGTTTCCAAGCGGGCGCTGCTCCAGCGAGACTGCTCCTGCTTGCGGATGACGTTTCTCTCTAGATTGAATCCCCATTCGCTTGATTCTGCCGGGAAATTGAGACTCTTAAAAGGGATGGCGATTTCCGCGATCCAGCCGAAGTCGGTGCGCTTGGTGCGGACTTCCCAGATGGCGTTCCAGTCCGTGTTGAGGTCTTCATTGTCGTAGGCCAGCCCGTCAACGAAGGCTCCCGCTGGGTTGGTGGCGAAGTAGAATGCGTTTCGCTGGTCTCGAAAGGTATCGAGAATAATCTCCAACGTGTCGTCAGAGTTGAGGGACCCGTCCCGCTCCATGACCGTGCCGATGACTTTGTCGGGCTCCGAATCGTAGGCGACCACTCCAATGTAGAGATTGTTGGCATCGTAGAGAAGAGTCGCTTCGGTGCGCTCGGTAGGAGCTTGACCCGTGTCGGGTTGTCGCTGAACGAGTTCTCCGATTTTAGGCGCCTCCTTCCAGATCGGTTCGTCAAGAACGCCGTCGACTGCGATCCTGTCCGCTACCTGGGTCACGACGACGGTACGTGTCTCGGACTGGGCGAAAATGCTGAGGGGAAAGAGAGCGATCGCTGCTAGTACAAATAAAGGAAAGAACCGACGCTGGTAGTTTTGGGAAAGAGTCTTCACGAGTTTGTAGGGAAGGAATGTAAACGTTACGCGATGGGGTACGGAGTTGGACCAAAACTCGAAGCCGAATAGATCTAGGTCGATCTCAAAACGTACGGTTAAAGAGAAGTCGTAGAGTGAATTACTCACAATTAAGATATCGCATTTTTTTTAAATTTGACGAATAGGTGTTTTATTAAGATACGACAAAATCTACTTTCAATCATTCTTTCACTGGCCTGTTCGGCTGCGATTTCCCACGCGGCGACGCTTAAATTTGGCGGACCAATCGACGGTGCCCAGGCCGAGACAGACTCTGAGGCAAAGGGCTCTGCCATCCTTATTTTGGACACGGTAGAGGGGACATTCGACTTGTCTGTGAGTATTGGTTTTATGGAGAATGACATCACAGCCGCTCATATCCATCTTGCGGCGGCCGTTGAAGGCGATCCCGAACCCCCGATTTTCACATTGGAGCTCTCTGACTTCACGCTCATTGAAAAATTCGTGAGCTACAATCTATCCGGAGGAGTCTTTCCGGCTGAATCCATGGCAGCTCTGCTCGCCGGGGAAACCTATGTTAATTTTCACACGGCAGAGAATGGGGGAGGCGAAGTGCGAGGTCAGCTGGTTCCTATGGAAATGAACAGTGACTCGCTGGTGAATTTCTCCACTCGCGGTATGGTTAATGCTGGGAACGGCAAGGCGAGTCTTTTGATTGGTGGATTGGCGCTAGTGGAAACCAAGACGATTCTGTTTAGAATGGTCGCTGACAGTCTGACACGATTTGGAGTGCAGACCTCACTGAAGGACACGTCATTTCAAGTGTACCAATTGCCCTACGGAGATCTAGAAACGGCACAGCTCAAAGGCGGTAACGACAATTGGAAAGACTCTGGTCATATGTATCAGATCATAGGAACTGGATACGCGCCTGCCTTTGACAATGAATCAGCGGTGATCATGACTTTGGGCGAGGGAGTTTACACCATGAATGCGGAATCTGAGCAGGGGGCTGGAATTGCCTTGGTGGAAACTTATGGAATCGAGATGTCCAGCGTGGAGGATTTTGTATCCAACGCTTCGGGAGGGGAATTGGCACAAGAGTTTACCATTTTAAAAGCGGCTTTGGGTATCGCCGGCATCGATGGTTTCCTGCAAGGGCCGGGGCCATTCACTTTGTTTGCTCCAACGGATGAGGCATTTATGGCCAGGTTCTCTGAAGCAGAGCTCGCCGCGCTAGACGCAACCTCTGCCCTCAATTTACTTTTGGCTCACGTCGTAACAGGAGAGGTTTTGGCTAGCAGTCTAACCGATGGTGAGACGGCTATGGTTGAATCCCTCGACGGGGGAAATCTCAATATCCTTTTGAATGGTGAAGTTGTCACCGTGGATGAAGCAACCGTTCTCGAAGGTGACATCGTCGCCACGAATGGCATCATTCATGTAACCGACGCAGTTCTGGAAGTGGACGCCCCGTAAAACAAGTTGATTTTAATTTGAGCGGACCCATTTTGATAGGGGTTCGCTTTTTTTTGCCTAGTCACTTTCGCGACTTTCGCTCCTAAATCTTCATGTCGCCGAGCGCTCGGAACTCTTCCCGCCATTCGGTTGCGGTTTCCTGATGGACTTCAGCGGAGATGCAACATGAGTCAATGCCAGCGAGCGCTAGCTGCGTTCCATGGGGATCGAAAATGACTGAGTGTCCTGGATAGTTGAATTTGGGATCCTTGCCGACGCGATTGACCCCGATGGTAAAGGCCTGGTTCTCAATCGCCCGAGCTTTCAATAGGGTGACCCAGTGGTCAACACGCGAGTCCGGCCAATTAGCGATCACCGGGAAGAGATCCGCTCCGGCTTTGGCCCCTCTGCGAAAGAGTTCCGGGAATCGGAGGTCGTAGCAAATAACCGGGCACACCGTGAATCCCTGCCAGTCGAAGAGCAGGATGTCTTCACCGGATTCGTAATGGTCTGACTCGCCCGTGTAGCTAAAGCAGTGGTTCTTCTGGTAGTGTCCAACTCGCTGTCCGGAAGGATCGAATACGGATAATTCATTGCTGCCTTTGCCGTCGGCAAGTTGGTAAACTAAACCACCCAGTGTCCATGACTCATATTCTTGAGCGATTTCAGCGAGAAGGCTTTCGGCTAAGGAAGGTGTGTCTTCCGCGACGCGAGCGACGTTCATGCTAAAGCCACTGGAGAACATCTCCGGCAAAACGATGAGCGCTCCTGGCTTGATTTCGTATTCCGAAAGAAGCTTTCGAATCGTGTCGAAATTGGCTTCGCGGTTTTCCCACTGAATATCGTATTGGCAGGCGATGAGTTGCATTTTTAAGGATGAAAGTGGTTAGGCTGAACGTGTAATGCCTGATGGTACTGGTTAGGGAAATTGTTCAGGCGGTTAGACTACGAACATGGTGAACGCATAGGGAGCGTGCGATAAGTATCAAAAAGTAATCCAATGCGGCTGGCTAGCGATAGTCAGCCCCTCCTTCCCACTTATTGGGCACTTTCTTTTGTAACCTTCCTAGGAAATGAGATTCCGCAGTTTCTTTAAGTATTCAGGAATCGCCTTGTAGGGATTCTCGGCGCTTTCGTATTCAAGGGTTACGTACCCTCTGTAGTTGGCATTTTTGAGGATATTGATGACTCTAGCGAGATCGGTATGCTCTTTCTTCCCGTTTACTGGGATTTCCACCTTTATTTGGGCATTAACCGAATAGGGGGCAATACGTGCAAGTTCCTTGTAGGGGTTGCTCGTGGGGGCGATGTTCCCGGAATCGAAGCATACTCCAAACCAAGGGGAGTCGATTGCTTCGACGATTGGGATCATTCGGTCGATGTCGATGAGGAAGTCATGGTTTTCCATTCCGAGGATGACCCCTTTGACACCGGCGTAGTCGCAGGCGATGCGCATGTTGGTCTTGATGTTCTCCACCGCCCGTTCTTCGGAGATGCTGCGAGGGGGCTTGCCGCCAAAAACGCGAATCACGGGGGCGCCAATATCAGCGTAGTGGTCGATCCATTCACGTGTATAACGCATTTGCGCCAACCCTTCCTCGCTTCCAGGTTCATAGGTGAAATTGTTTCCGATGGCGCCTCCGCTGATATCGAGGCCAAGCATATGGGCTCGCAGTTTCAGGGCATTCTTCTCTGAAAGGGTCAGAGGACTGGGCATGAAGTAGCTTGTTAACTCAGCCCCTTCTACTCCAAGTGTTGCGGCATAGTCGATAAATCCGAGCATATCCATTTCGCCTTTCGCTTCAGGGTTCTTTCGAGTATCGGGAAGGTACTTACGCATGGAGTAGGCAGCCAGACTCAACTTGAGCGGAGACTTGCTGGCTCGAGTGATCGGTTTGATGGCTTGAGCAAGTGGAGACGCGCAGAGGCCAGCGAAAAGCGCGCCGGTCGAGGCGATTGCCTGGCGGCGGTTAATCGGGTTTTTGGAATGGGTGGAATTTTTCATGGATAATGATTCAAATGAGATGGGTTAGAACAGTAGCGGCTAATAAAAGGATTTCGATCTCTAAATACGGCAAGTGGTAGGCAGGGCATCTAGCGGATCGACACGGATGGGGAAAATGGAGATAAAGCGTTGCGTCTTTGCAGCCCTAAACGACTTCTTGCCCTAATCACAATGTCCCTAGACCGCCATCTTAATCGTTATTTTTTGTTACTTCTGAGAACGCTGTCTTGTGGCAGCCTATGCACTTATGCACTGCTGGCCGCTGATCTGGCGGCTCCCGCTGAGAATCCTCCCGTTGAGGTTACTGTCGAAATCCCCTCCGGCCTTGATGACAGAGTCTTTGTTCCATTGGCCACTCCATCGACCGAGTGGACGTTTCACAAGACGGAGGATGGCTCGCATCCCAGCGGCCTCGAACATGCAATGGCGTGGCTGACAAATCGGGTTCGCACCGATCCGGAGGCGGAAGGGGTTTTTCTGGGCGACCTGACAGCCCCGAACATTTTGGCGAACTACAATGGATTTGGAGTGGATCTTCCTAAAATGAGATCTGAGTTTGCTGCCCTGGAGCCGCGGCCTCCCGTCGCTTTTGACAACCGCTTGTACGAGGCGTCTCGGCTGCATTCTGAGTTTATGATTACAGAAAATCGCCAAACACATGATGGGCAGTTCGCCAAAGTGGATGCGTCTGGCTTCATTAAAAATGGGGTGCGGTGAGTGTCTTTTGGAGAGCTCAAGATCCCGTTCATGGTCACGCTGCCTTGAACGTCGACTGGGGAAGCGGGACCTCCGATGGCATGCAGACGGGCAGAGGCCACCGTGCCGCAATCATGGGAAATCCGATTCGGCAAAATTTCGGTTTAGCGATTGTCGAAGACAACGATCCTCAAACTCAAGCAGGCCCCTTAGTTACAAGTATTGCTTATGCGGCCGCACAGTCAATATACCCTGACCATTTCAACAAATTCATTGTAGGAACCGTATGGGAAGACGCAAATGACAATGGGCTTTACGACGGTGGAGAAGGGATCTCAGGTGTAACGGTGATGCCGGATACTGGAACCTACTTTGCCGTCACCGGGGTTGCGGGAGGATATACGATTCCAGTTTCCGTAGATGACGATTATGTCCTTACCTTCTCGGGCGGAGAACTCGCGGAACCAGAGACACGACTGGTAACGGTGGCGGGTGAGAGTGTTTTGGTGATTTGGAATCCCGAGGACTCCTATGTGGCTGCGCCCGCGGGTCCCGCGATACGTCCTGAATTTACCATTACGAAAACTGATGGAGGGGTGGTCGTTGAGTGGACGAGTCTTTCAGACCACAACTACACCCTGCAAAAAGGAAGTGATCTGCTAGGGTGAGACGACGACAACAGGCAAGTTGAAGAAGACGGTACAACGCGACGCGTTACGATCGGGAGCGATGAATCCGGAGAATTCTTCCGCCTAAAAGTAGATCGAGTTGCCCCTTCGGAGTAGACGTAGGGGTGAGAAACCTATCTCTAACTTTGTTAGAACCTATTTCCCGAAGGACGAAGGAACTAGCGAATGAAATGAGCGATGTTAACAACGCTTACGCTTGTTGTCCCAAGGGGATAAATAGGTGGCTCTATCGAACCAATAGGATTTTTTTGGAAATTGGTTGATGATTCCACACCGCGTTCTCGGCGTGGCTACGTTGACCTTTGCCATATCTTGGTGGATCTCCTTACTCCTTTCATCATGCTCTCGCTCGGCGAGATTCTGCGAGTGACTGCAAGGAAAGCATCCTGTTGATTTAATAAAATCAGCAAAAGTAGAACAGGCTTCTCGCTCGAACCTAATCTGGGTCGACGGACAGCCTGTTGGCTCAGGCAAGATGCTTATGTTACTCTAACGGCCATTGTTGGTGGAGGCGGGATTGGGCGTAACGCAGCTGTTCCTCTCGCTCGGGCGAGTTTGCCACATTCAGATTTTCCTGGGGATCGCTTCGGTGATCGTAGAGTTCTTGGGCCACGATTGTTCCTGTGTTCGTGCTGCGCCATTCAGTGTAACGAAAATTTTGTGTCCGGACAGAGTATCCCCGGTTGCCTGATCGATGAAATTGGCTGAAGGCGACCGTATCTTGATTATCCCAGGCCCTGGGATCTACCATTAGCGGGACCAAGGATTTACCTTCGATCCTCGGGGGCGAATCGAATCCAGCTAAGTCCACAAGAGTTGGATACATGTCGATAAGCTCGACTCGAGCGTGGGTGCGCTGGCCATGGTCCTTTTCTCGCGGATCGACGACAATAAAGGGAATGCGGGTGGAGGTCTCGAAGTTCGTGTGTTTGCACCACATGCCGTGATCGCCAAGCTGGTATCCGTGATCAGACCAGAGGGCGATGATGGTGTTGTCTGCTTCTCCAGTTTCTTCGAGGGCGGCCAGTAGTTCACCGATGAGTGAATCGATGTAGCTCACGCAGGCGAAGTAGGCCTGGAGCGTTTGACGTGCGAGGGCTTCGGAAAGAGGCCCTTCAGCCGGCATGCCGCCGAAGCTGCGTACATAGTTCCATGGAGAAACTGCAAACTCGGGAGCTCCCCGGGGTGGATAAGGATTCGATGCCAGTGGCAGAGTTTCTGGATCGTAGAGATCCCAATACTTTTTTGGGGCGTTGAACGGTGTATGCGGCTTGTGGTAACCGACGAAGAGAAGAAACGGGACCTCTGATTTTGCAGCCGACTTTAGTTTTGCGATCGCGAATAGGTTCGTCTCCCCGTCACGATAGGCATCATCATCGACATCAGGCGCTTCAAATAGTGGTACAAGTTTATTGGATTCATGGATGCCGTCGATCCCCGCCCGCTTGTCCTTATAGTCGGGAGAGGCGTATTGCTTCTCAACAAGATAATGCTGGGGCTCGCTCCAGGATTGCGCATCACGATGTGTATTGTGAAGCACCTTCCCGAATCCATAGGTGCTGTAGCCCCTGTTTTTAAAAAATTCGGGAAGCGATTCTGCCTTCGGTTGATTGTCGCGGAAGTGCGTTTTGTTGTTGTAGGCCTTTGTCGAATCAGGGCGGAGACTCGTGAACATGCTGGAGCGAGAAGGCCCGCAGACTGCATATTGGGCGTAGGCATGATTAAAGAGTGTTCCTCGTTCCGCGAGCCGGTCGATATTCGGAGAATGAATGTGCGTTGCTCCGTAGCAATTGAGTTCGGGACGGAGATCGTCGATACCGATTATCAATATATTTGGTAATTTTGCGAATGCCGTGTTAAGACAGATCAGCGTGAGCAATACCTGTCTAGCGCGAATTAAGAACGAAGATGGCAGAGTAATTGCACGAATGATCACGGATAAACCCATATGGCTGCAGACGGTATTCAGCAAGATTGCTTCAAGTCGTGCATGTGGCAACTATAAGATCGTTTGATTCCCAATCAATTGGATTGCTTTAGCCGGACCAGAAGCCATTTTGTAGGTGTAAGTTGAAATGGATACCCCGCTATGAAGACTGTGTTGATTACAGGAGCCAATCGAGGATTGGGTTTAGAGTTTGCGAAGCAATTTCGGAGCGACGGTTGGAAGGTAATTGCCTCTTGTCGGAATCCGGATACCGCAACGGAATTGTTAGAATCGGGTGTTTCCGTCGTCCAATTGGATCTTCGCGACTTTGGAGCGATTGACTCGTTTGCAAATTCACTCAAGGGAGAGCCCCTTGACTTACTGATCAACAATGCCGGCATACACGATCGGAGCAAGGCAGAAGGCTTTTCGGGAATCGAGAGGGAACGTTGGATTGAAGGGTTTAAGGTTAACGCGATGGCGCCAGTTTTATTGACTCAGGCACTAATCGATAATCTATCCGCTTCAGGGAATCCTGTCGCTGCCACGATCGGCAGTCAGGCAGGTTGTCTCACGCTCTACGATTCGGGTGGCCTCTATCTTTACCGCACGAGTAAGGCGGCGGCCCATTCCGCGGCGGTGATTCTAGCCAATGATTTGAAAGCCTTGGGAATTCCCTACGTTTGTCTCCGCCCGGGCCATACGAAAACGGATATGGGTGGGAGCGATGCGCCTTACGAAATCGATGAATCTGTGAGGATGATGCGGCAGGTATTGGCAAAAGTGGATATGTCGCAAACGGGTTGCTTTCTTGATCGCAGCGGAGCACTTATCCCCTGGAATATGGAAAAGGATTTGAACGTTTAGAGGACTTTGAAGGTGGCGGGCGCTCTCCGAGCGCCCACATGATAAATCAAACAATGGGCGCTCGGAGATCGCCCGCTACCAAATTCACCACAGCAGCAGCAGTCGACACGCAGGGGTCTACTAAAACATTATATGGCAGAGAAAATTAAAGTAGGTATCATTGGCCTTGGCCAAATGGGCTCCCCTGTGGCAGGTAGGTTGCTGTGCGAAGGAGTGCCCCTCGTCGCTTACGACATCAATCCCGAAGCCTTGCAACGGATCGTAGATAAAGGTGCGGTAGCAGCGACTTCTCCTGCGGATGTAGCTAGACAGTGTAACATTCTCCTAACGGTGCTCCCGAACGGTCCTCATGTTGCGTCTGTGGCCGAGGGAGAGGAAGGGATCCTGGCTTCGGGCAACCGGGATCTGATGTGGCTGGAAATGAGTACGATTGATCCGGAAATTACCCGAATCGTATCTAAGAAATGCAGCCAGAACGGTATACGAATGATTGATACCGCAATCGGAGGGCTTACAGTCGATGCGGAAGCAGGAAAGTTGCTGTTTATGGTCGGGGGATCGGATGAGGATTTTAAAAGGGCGAGCCAGTTTCTCGCTCATTTGGGTCGAAGCGTCCATTGTGGCGCAACGGGAGCAGGGGTTACGATGAAACTCATTAATAATCAGTTAGCAGGGGTAACTTTGGCGGCAACCATCGAGGCTCTTTTGATGGGACGTAAAGAAGGACTTAGGTTTGCTGACATGAGAGAAGTCCTTTCTGGTACGGCCGCCAATAACGCTCATCTGCATCGGGCGCTTCCTGAGCGAATTATCAAACGGGATTTTGAAAATGGTTTTGGAATGAATCTCATGGTCAAAGATGCGGGCCTAGCCTTGGACTTAGCCCAGCGATTGGGCGCACCTCAGACCCTGGGTGCACTCGTTCAACAATTGCGTCAGCGAGCAATCAATCAAGGTTGGGGCGACAAGGATACGACGATCATCGCTAAGGTGTTTGAAGAGCTTGCAGGCGCCGATTTGGCGTTTGAGGAGTAGGAACCGAACTGAAAATCGACTGACAACCACGCCGCCTTGCGACGTAGCTACGGCGAGAACTCGCCGTGGAGTCTTCAATAATTCCCAAAAACAAGGTTAAGTTGACGCCAATGTGCTCCGCCGCACAGGTAGCACAATCCAACACGGCGGAGCGGGACGCTCTCGCCCTACCTGACTCACGCTCTAACCAATCAGTTCGGGGATGATTTGTCCCCCGAATTGAGACATTTGCTTGAAGCGGCCCGCATGGAAATAGGTGAGCTTGTTGTCATCGAGCCCTAGAAGACTGAGCAAAGAGACGTGGACGTCTCGAATGTTGTGCACGACGTCCACGGCTTCCGCCCCTAATTCGTCAGTGGCTCCGACGGTGTGGCCCGCGTTTACACCTCCACCAGCAAACCACATCGTCATTGCTTTGGAATTGTGGTCACGTCCGTAGGCGGCGCCTCCGTCGCGAATGCCGTTATCCGGACTGCGGCCGAACTCGCCGCACCAGACGATCAATGTTTCGTCGAGCAATCCGCGCTGCTTGAGGTCCTTGATCAAGCCGGCAATAGGCTTGTCAATATTCCGAATACGTTGTCCGTGGGCCCGCTCTAAAAAGTCGTGAGAATCCCAGCCGCCCGAGTAGGCTTGAATAAAGCGGACGCCTTTTTCCACAAGCCGGCGGGCGAGGAGTAGCTTCCGGCCGAAAACCTCCGTTTCATCGTCACCGATTCCATAAAGCTCTTTCGTTTTATCGTCTTCTTGGTCGATATCGAGAATTCCGGGCACCTGCATTTGCATCCTGAAGGCAAGTTCGTAGTTTTCGATTCGCGCTTGCAGGTCGTCTTGCCAGGGATGATCTTTCAGGTGATCGTGATTGAATCGACTCAAGAGATTTAGATTTTCACGCTGATGCTCAGGAGAGATTCCAGCAGTTGGTTTTAAGTCGAGGATAGGGGAACCCTGGGGGCGTAGAGGCGTACCCTGGTAGTGTGCCGGTAAATAGCCGTTACCCCAATTGGGAGATCCACCTTGTGGATACGAGAGTTCAGGAAGCACGATGAATCCCGGTAGGTCCTGGTTTTCTGAACCGAGGCCATAGGTAACCCAAGATCCCATAGCGGGATCACCCCCAAAACGATTTCCGGTATTTACCTGAAACATCGCAGTGGGATGGTTGACCGAATCGACCTGGCAACCGCGATAGAAGCAGATGTCGTCCGCGACGCCCGCCAGATGCTGCCAGGGTTCGGTCATCCAGGCCCCGGATTGTCCCGCTTGACGGGATGTCCAGGGGCTCTGCACGTAGTAGCGGGTTCCGCTTTCCATAGCGGACTTAGCTTCTCCGCTGCGAGTGAACTTTTGCAGATGCAGGTCCTTAAGAGCAGGTTTAGGGTCGAAGGTGTCGATATGGCTCGGCCCGCCTTCCATCATGAGGAAGATAACGTTTTTCGCCTTTGGGGAAAGGTGCGGTTTCTTCAGCGCGAGTGGTCCTGCTTGGGAGGATGAGGCTTTGGCATTGAGTCCGGCGAGGGCGATACTTCCGAGGCTCGCTCCCATACTGTAGAGAAAGCTGCGACGATTGAGGGACCGGGCGGCGGCCTGATTCGCGGCGATCTGTTGGCGTAGGTTTTGGCTCATGACGAAACGGAAATTCTAATGTAGGAGCGGGTTTATCCCGCGATGATATAGTTGATGGATCGCGGCGTAAAGCCGCTCCTACTGATTCTAGTAAACATACAGAAATTCGTTACTGTTGAATACGACGAGGCAAAGGTCGGATAGGGCTCTTGTTTTGGCATCTACGTCAGCTAGCGACGGGTCAGCGACGTAGTCCTCGAAGCCAAACAGGACTTCTTTGAAGCTAAAGGGCGCCCCCGTCATTTCCTCAACCGCGGAGCGCTCCACCTCTCTCGGGACCTCCCTTGGAGAGAAGTCTAGGCTCTCGTGACGCTCCTCCATTTTTTTCCAGTGTTCGAGAGAAAGTGCGAGCTCCTCTTTGTCAGGTTTGCGCCCATAGGCCCGCTGAAAGAGAGCTTCGACTGCCTTTTTGCGCGTTCTGTTATTTTCCAGAAGGTCTATGGCAGTGGCGATGGAACGATTGAGGGAGTCTTCGCCATTAAAGAGGCTGAAAACCTGGGGTGTCACGGTGGAAGCATGGCGAAACTCGCAGGACTCGTCAGGACTGGGTTGATTGAAGACTTCCATGAATGGGTTGCGGAGTCCGCGGATCTTTTTGGCGTAGACAGAGCGGCGATTGCGCAGTTCAGGGGTTCGGGAAGGTTCGTAGGAAGCGGCGTAGGAGCCCATTACTTGGCGGGGTTGGAGGGCCACGTCCATATTGATTTCAGGACGAGCGGGAAGTCCGCCAATGGTCGGGCTTAACTCGCCTGAGACAAAAAGCATGGTGTCTCGCAGTTCTTCCGCACTCAGTCTTCGATGTCTGAATACAGCGTAAGATTCACCAAGCGGATCCTTTTCGATAACAAGTTCTCGGTTCTCGTGTTCTGTGGAACGCCGATAAGTTTCGGAAGACATGATGAGTCGATGGAGGTCCTTGATCGACCATCCGTTTTCAATGAACCTGGTAGCGAGAAAATCGAGCAACTCAGGATGCGTCGGCTTGCCTGCCATCGCTCCAAAATTGTTTGGATTCCCCGCGATTCCTCGCGAAAAGTGGTAGCTCCAGATTCGGTTAACAATAGAGCGCGAGACGAGAACATTGTCTGAACTAGCCAGCCATTTAGCGAATGCCAGACGACGGCCCTCCGGGGACTTGGGAACTGTGTTCCAAGGATTTGCCTCAATGGTATCGTTCGATCCAGGTAACGCGCTTAGAACACCTGGAGTGACTTCTTCTCCGCGTCCGAAGGGATCTCCTCCAATCAGAATATGTGAACTCTCGTAGGTTCCACTGTCAGAAGGGTCCTTTGGCATTGTGAGCATCGAGCCCGAACTCTGGGGCTTCTCGGGTGAAAGCCCCGTGTAGACGGACATGGCGTAGGGCTCGAATTTCTTCATCTCGAACTTGGTTCGATTGACATTTTTTCCCCCCACTTTGACGATGCCAATTTCCTCGTCAGATAAACCGAGGTTGCGCGGTGGAAGCTTCTCGTCGGGCACTCCTTGCTTCACCAACTCCCTACGCGTACCGATGGGGAGACCATTGTCGATGCACCATTGCTCGCGAGCCGCCTTTTCCTTTTCGTTAAGCGTATCACGCATTTCAGTGAAATACTGTATGCGTTTTTCCATGACTGCGATTTCGTCGGTGTCCACCAGCGACTCGTAATCCTGGAAGGGAAGCTCGCGATCCGCGAAATGCGTCGTATTGAAGACCGCCTGGATTCGGTAGTAGTCCTTGGTGGGGATGGGGTCAAACTTATGGTCGTGACAACTGGCGCATTGCAGTGGATGGGAAAGGAAGGCTTGCCCCACAATGTCGGTCACATCGTCGAGAAACTGCTGCCGCGTGATTCGGGCTACCGACATGCCAGTATGCTCCCATGAACCCATGCGGAGGAAACCGGTTGCGAGGATCATTTCGGGGTTCTCTGGGTCCCATTCGTCGCCCGCGACTTGCTCGATGATGAACTGGTCGTAGGGTTTGTCTTGATTAAAAGAGCGGATTACGTAGTCGCGGTAGCGCCAGGCGTTTGGGCGCTCGTAGTCATTGGAAAACCCGGAAGAGTCCGCATAGCGGGCCACATCCAGCCAGTGACGGCCCCATTGCTCACCATATCTGGGATCGGCCAGCAATCGCTCGATTACATCTTGAAAGGCGTCTAGATCCGGCCGCTTGTCCTTGATGAAAGCGTCAATCTCCGCTGGGGTGGGCGGAAGGCCGATTAGGTCGAACGTAGCCCGGCGGATTAGCGTTCTGCGGTCCGCCAATTCTGCCGCGGTAATCCCATTTTGTTCGAGTTTGTAGTCGATGAACGCGTCGATTGGGTGATCGCTGCCGCTTTTCGTTTCGGGAATGGCAGGATCTTGAATCGGCTGATAGGCCCAAAGATCTTCCTCCTTGTAGCGTCGAGTCGCCCATTCCTCGGAGAGCGCGCCGCTGGTTTGGACGATCACTCCCTCAGCGTATTTATCGCGAATAAGAGCTACTCGATTCTCGTCTGGCCAAGGGGCTCCTGCGTCAATCCAATCGCGAATGGCCCATGTCTGTGCCTCGGTGAGGCGATCGTTTTCCTTGGGCGGCATCTCGTAGTCCGGATCCTCCCAGCGAATCGCCTCCATGATGAAGCTAAATTCGGAATCACCCGGAATTACCACGTCATCGAAGGACTCGCCCCCTTTGAGCATACCTTCCCGATAGGTTAGATCGAGTTCGCCCTCAATTTCCTCAGGGTCATCCCCGTGACATGAAAAGCACTTGCCGGCCATGATAGGCAATGCCTTCAGGGCGAACAGCTTTTCTCCCTCAGTAAAATCGTCAACCTCCTTGGAATCGATGCTGTGGGAGAACAGGAATAGCGTCGTAATGACCGAGAGGGGAAGGGCTAAAAATCGAGATACTTTACTGTTTTTGACCATATTAGAATCAGCTGTGGGCTGGTTTTTATTTCTAAAGTTAGCACAGATTCGGACAAAGAACTTTCATGTTCGTTGCGAAGTTAGGCATTCCCATTAGCTAACCTATCCTTGATTCTCCTCTTTTTTAATATTCGGCTTCGTTCCCACCCTTAGTATGGTGAGAGATTGCTCGATCGCTACTATCAGGATTGTTGGGAGATGACTTAATTTTAGTAGGGATAGTTAGTCAACGGTACATTGCAAAACTCAATGTACCTGTCAGTTAAATGTTAACTAAAGGATGAGCAATCGCCTGCAGAACGCATCTCATTTTCAGATCCCACCGGTCTGCCTTCTTTTAAATTACGAGGTTGAACGGAAGAGGTATTCTATTAGCTTTGCATGAAAACGTCTCAAACATTCTATTTGATCCCCCTATGAGCTTATCCCGATTTTGTTTAGGCACTGTGCTTAGCGGCTTATGGCTGCTATCCGCTTCACTTGTTTGCGCTGATAATCGTCCGAACGTACTGATCATTCTGGTCGATGACCTTGGATACTCAGATCTCGGATTCATGGGAGGTGAGATCGAGACGCCGAATATTGATCGTTTGGCCAGCGAGGGTTTGAGTTTTAGTCAGTTCTACAATTGCGCTCGTTGCGGTCCTACTCGGGCAAGTATCATGACGGGGCTCTACAGTCATCAAGTCGGTGTATACGAACTCGAACCGGTCGAGCCGGGAAACAACATCTACTTGTCTGAACTACTGGGCGATAACGGATACGCGACCTACATGTCGGGAAAATGGCACTTGGGCAATACGCCGGAACGCTTGCCGCCGGCACGTGGGTTTCACCATTCTTACGCTTATCAGGGCTGCTGTGGCGACTACTGGCAGCCGCCGCTTTACGTTTTGGAATCACCAGAAGTAGAACCTGTTCACTATGGAGAAGGGGAGTTTCATGCGACCGATGCGACCACTGACTATGCGGTCAAATTTCTGCAGCATCATGAGGAGAATGAAGCGGACAGCCCCTTTTTCCTCTATTTGGCCTATCAGGCCCCTCATTCGCCGATTCAGGCGCCTAAGCATCTGATCGACAAGTATGTCTCACGGTATGAAAAAGGTTGGGACAAAATTCGCGAGGATCGCTGGAAAGCAATGAAAGCGAAAGGTTGGTTCGAGCAATACGATTCGGTGCCTTCGTTCTCCGACTCGCCTCCATGGCATGACGAACATGCCCAGCCCACGCCGATTCGGAAATGGAAATCCTTAAGCAAAGTAGAGAAAGCGGATCAGGCACGGCGCATGGCTACCTATGCTGCGATGGTAGACCAGGTGGATCAAGGCATCGGCAAGACGCTTGCCCAACTCGAGGGAATGGGAGCGCTCGAGGACACCTTGATTCTATTTCTTTCCGATAATGGAGCGAATTACGAAGGTGGGCCAAACGGAAATGACGGCCCTCTCAAGGGAAAGGTGCTGGCCAACATGGGGCAGCCGGGAACGAAGCATCACGTGGGATCACAGTGGGCCGCGCTAAGCAATACACCACTTCGTTTGTATAAGCATTTCAATCACGAAGGAGGGATTCTCACCCCTTTTATTGCCCATTGGCCAAAAGGAATTGAGCGATCCGGCCAGATGGAATCGCAGCGTGGACATGTGATCGACTTTATGGCGACGATATCGGAACTGGCCAATGTCGAGTATCCAGAGACGTTTGCAGGAAATCAAATCTTGCCGATGGAGGGTGTCAGCCTTGTGCCTGCGTTTCGGGGCGATAAGATTGAAGATCGCGCCCTCTATTTCGAGCACGAGGCAAATCGAGCTCTGTTTAAAGGAAAGTACAAACTCGTGTCGAAGAACTTTACATCGACAGACGGACAGACGCATCACGACTGGGAGTTGTATGACATAGAAAAGGATCCTTTGGAGCAGAATGACATCGCTTCCGATCACTACTACGATATGGTGATCCCTCTGTCCCGAGAATGGCATCAATGGGCGACGCGAACGGATGCCATCGTGGGCTACGAAAAGTGGATGCTAAAGCTACAGTACTATTGGCAGACAGGATTACGGACTTATTTAGACGACGCGTTCTAGCTCTACTTCGTTAGAAGGGTTGCGGTAGGGCAACGACCTCACGTCTTCGCGATGCTTCGCCAACGCAGGCCGAGCGTGCCGCGCTAGCTTGCGATTCTTTCACGTCACGCTATGAGAGTGTTGACCTACCGGATCGTGAATTCTCGAAGTCTAACGAAGTATAGAGTTAGAGGGAATGTGGTAATAGCCGCAAAAAAGGCGCAAGAGACTCAAAATCTAGAACATGTAACCCTCGTCATAGCTAGGGGTTCCTTTTCAACAATTCGATAGCAACCGAATTCCGTGCTCCTTTTCGTGGCTATGGTAAAGATCCCCGGAGCCACCGACAGATCGGTGTCTAAGACAAGCTCTCGACCTTGGCGGTCGACTTGCACTTCCTAATACGCCTTTGAGGCTTCGAAGGATACGGCGCGCAAGCGGGGCGTTTTTGAACGTAGGGAGGACCGGCTCGGTCCTCTTGGCAACCCAAACGGAGGACCGAGCCGGTCCTCCCTACCAAAGCCGAAGCAAGCTTCGGGGTATTAAACCCAAAAGGAACAAAGGATCCGCGCAGAAGGAACCGAATGTATTCACAGGCAAGATGCCTGTGCCACTTTTGGAGCGGTAGCGGGCATTCTCCGAGCGCCCATTGTTCAGTCTGCTTTGTGGGCGCTCGGAGATCGCCCGCTACCTTGAGCTACTACTTCTCAACCCGGCTCAAGGCTAAACGAAAGCCAATCGTATAGTCGCGTCTCCCTTGAGATCCGCCTGCCCGTGCGGCAGAGCGACCGATGTGGGCATCCATTCTCCAACTACCGCCACGCGCTATTCTAAAGTATCCGTGTGCGGGACCTTTCGGATTCTTCACTTTTCCACTTGGGTAGTTGTCGTACCAGTCCAGGCACCATTCAAGCACGTTGCCGGACATATCGTAAAATCCCCATTGGTTTGGTCTTAGCTGGGCGACCGGGTGGGTCGTTCCTTTGCTATTACCATTGGACCATCCCATTGAGGCAGGATTTCCGGCGTAATCACTGGTGGTGCCCGCACGACAGGCGTATTCCCACTGGGCTTCAGTCGGAAGGGTGTATTCGTAGCCCTTTGGTAGCCGTTTCGCTTCCTTTTCTCGAATAGTGAGTATTTTGCAGAACTTCATGGCGTCGTCCCATGAAACCTCCTCGACAGGAGCGGTTGGACCCACCTCCTGTAAGCGGCTTGGATTAATGCCCGCGATTGCTTCGTATTGGGCTTGGGTGACTTCCGTTTTACCCAGCCAAAATGGGTGGGTAAATGTGACCTCCATCCTTGGACCCTCTGCCTTGTCGCGCTGCGGTTCGCCGGGAAGACTACCCATTGTAAAGATCCCTGCTTTAACGTGGATGAGCTCCAGCTCCAGATCCTCAATAACAATGGATTTCCAACTAGACTCTCGGCCGGGCAACGAGGTCGCGAAAGGGAGAAGGCAAAGGAGTATCGTCCGCTTTAGCATGGCAAATTTTATTTCGAAGGACGGGGTTCGTGTGTCAATAGCAACCGTGACAATCGCTCAATCTCTTGACCTGTGTCAATTCTCTCAAGAGTGAGATCCTGGGAAGGGTCGGCTGGAGGCAAAAGTGATCCACCCAAGTTTCGGAGTTGTGCTTTCGGAATTGAGTTCTAGTTTTCCCGGAATGTCGAAGTCGGAAAATCTAAGCCAATTTTTCAGAGAGGATAACAAGACCGTTATTCTGCCGATCGATCACGGAACCGTGATACCCATTGACGGCCTATTGAGAAAGCCAATGGAGTTAATTGAACAAGTTGACTCGCACGTAGATGGGTATGTGGTCAACTATGGTGTCGCAGAGGCGTGCAGGGATGCGCTTACAAATGGTGGGGTTTGCCTCCGCACGGACGGTTACAAGCCAACGTATCCAGGAAATGAGGATGATGGATCCTATCGACTCTATACGGCGGAAGATGCCGAGGCTTTAGGAGCCCATGCGATGATGAACATGCTTTACTTGCATCATCGTGGTGAGTCTGACAACTTCCGTGAGTGTGCGGCGGTCATTAGCGAAGGTCGCGAATACGGTATCCCGGTGATCCTAGAGGCGCTGCCGTTTAACATTGGGCGCCCAGAAGAATATACTGTAGAGAATATCGGATTTGCAGTGAGGCTTGCGGCGGAGCTAGGAGCGGATGTGGTGAAAACGGCGTATCCGACCAACGGTACTGTAGACGAATTTAGGTCTATCGTCGAAGCCGCGCTGGTCCCAGTGGTAGTCCTAGGTGGAGCCGCAATGGGGGATGACACCGCTTTGCTGACGATGGTTAAAAACGCGATGGTTGCGGGTGCCAGTGGAATTGCGGTAGGCCGAAATGTGTGGCAGCACGCGAATCCCGCAGCCGTGGCAGCCGCCTTGCAAGCGATTGTGCATGACGAGGCTAGCGTCGATGCAGCGTTGAAGTTGATCTAATTAGTTAGGGCGAGGACGTCCCGGTCCACCGGGTTAGTTGAGCATTTGTTTTAACAGTCTCTAAATACGCGGCATTGTGCGAGCGCTATGGTTGGGCTGAAAAGGAATCCAAGCCGCGTTCGCGACGTTGCGACTTCAGTGCGCCCAGATTCTATTTGTTTTGAAACATTTAGGTCAGTTGGCAACGTTGTCCTTGTTGGAGAACTTACGCTAAAGCGAGTGAGCTACGAAATCTCATCGCTCACTTCCAAAGATCGGTATTGGTAACGTCAATATCGGCCGCTTTGAATACCGGATCTTTTCCCTGCTTCTTCTGCGATTCGTAGTTTCGGAGGCATCTCAGGGCGGGACGACTCAACAACAAGATGGCGATAATGTTTAGCCAGGCCATGAGGCCGACACCGATGTCTCCTAGAGCCCAGGCTAGTGAGGCGCTGCGCAAGGTCCCAAAGAAAATGACGACCAGAAATAGGATACGAACCACGAAAATGGCCTTCACCCGATGGTCATGATTGGTCCAAAGATAGGCTACGTTCGTCTCGGTAAAGTAATAATAGGCCATCAGTGTGGTGAAGGCGAAGAAGAAGAGGGCTACTGCGACAAACGCGCTTCCAAATCCGGGTATGAACGTATCGACCGCCGCTTGGGTGAAGGCCGGCCCGTAGTCAATTCCCGGAAGGTTCTCGACGATGAATCCTCCACTTGGGTCTACAACATTGTAGGCTCCCGTGATGAGAATCATTAATGCGGTGGCCGTACAGACGAACCAAGTGTCGAAGTAGACCGAAAATGCCTGCACTAGCCCCTGCTTCGCCGGGTGGCTGACTTCGGCGGTGGCCGCTGCCATCGGGCCCGTGCCTTGTCCTGCCTCATTTGAATAAATCCCTCTTTTTACTCCCCAAGAAATGGCCATCCCCAGCATTCCTCCGAATGCCGGTTCCGCAGCGAACGCGCTCTTGAAAATCAGCGAGAAAACTTCTGGGAGTTTTCCGATGTTGGTGATGATTACCAAGATGGCGACCAGCATGTAGCCAACGGCCATAAAGGGTACCAGCCACTGTGCCACCTGACCGATCCGTTTGAAGCCTCCGAAAATGACCAAACCCAGTAGGGCTACGACAACGATGCCGCTAGTATTTGTACCAATTCCAAACGCATTCTCAACAGCCAAGCCGATACTGTTGGATTGAACCCCAGGGAGAAATAGTCCTGTTCCTAAAATTGTGGATACTGCGAAGAGTACGGCGTACCATTTCTGCTTTAAACCCTTTTCGATGTAATAGGCGGGACCTCCTCGATACTGTCCATCGATCTCGACTTTATAGATCTGAGCGAGGGTGCTTTCGACGAACGCGGAACCCGCTCCGAGAAAGGCAATCGCCCACATCCAGAAGATAGCTCCCGGACCGCCGATGGCGATCGCAGTGGCGACTCCGGCAATATTTCCGGTTCCGACGCGTCCAGAGACGGCGAGGGCGAAGGCTTGAAAGGAAGAAAGGCCGCGAGCGGATTCGTGACCGGTGAACAAGTACCGGGCCATGTCCTTAATGTGGCGGATTTGCAAGAATCGGGTCGCAACCGAGAAGTAGAGCCCTGCTGCGAGACAAAGACCGACCAGCCAGTTGCTCCAGATGTAGCTTACGAGGGCGTTGATTAGATTTTCCAAGATAGGTATGGCCTGATTTTACTGTTACGGTGATTTTGCGTTTAAAGAGTCCAAGGAGCTCGTCTTTGAGCTTTTCAGGAATTTAGCCGCATCTTGTAGGAACAGGGTATTGCAATGTATTCACAGGCTTGTCGAGCACCTTCTTTATACTTGGCAGAAGAATTAAAATGGCTAACTTGAGTAATTCAGCTTCGTGTTCGGATTGGATGAGAGCCATCTCGAACAAAATTTTAAATTAGACATTGGATGAGCGCAAAAATTGGATTTGTTGGAGTGGGCCGCATGGGTGCAAACATGGCTCGGCACTTGAAATTGGATTGTAACTACGAAGTAACTGCAATCTATGATATAAATAGGGGGTTAGCAGCTAGTTTGTCGGAAGAACTCGGGAGCCAGTCGTTTGATTCGCTAGCTGAGGTCACTGCCCATTCCGATATTGTTTTGACCGTAGTAACGGATGATGCGGCCATGCGGTCAATTTTCCTGGATGGAGAAAACAACTTGCTAGCTGACGCGACGGGAAAGATTTTCATCAACTGCGCTACTTTGTCTCCAGCCATTCATCGTGAGGTGTCGAATGCGGCTCAAGCTGCAGGGGCGAAGACACTGGAGGCCTGTATGGCGTCGAGTATCAGCCATGCCAGAGAAGGACAGTTATATCTCATGGTTTCCGGAGATACGGATGCCTATCAGAAATGCCAGAAGTTGCTTGAGGATTTGAGTATTAAACTGCGGTTTATCGAAGGTGGCGCAGGCCGCGCCGCTGAGGTCAAGGCGCTGGTGAATATGGTCATGAATATCAATACGGCTGGTCTCGCGGAAGGGCTGGGGCTCGCTAATGCCCTCGGTCATGATCTAGAGATGATCTGTGAGGTTTTTTCCCAGACCGGCGCCAATTCCCGTGTGCTTGAAACCGACTCCGAAGACATGATCGCCCGGGATCACGATTGCTGGTTCTCCGCATCGCATGCGGCGAAGGATTCGGGTATTGCTCAGGATTTGGCGAGTGAAGTGAATTTAAAGCTTCCCGTAAACGATGCCACGAAAGCGCAATATGACCTCATGACGCGTGAAGGATTGGGAGAACTCGACAAGTCAGGGATCGCGGAATTAACCTTCCCTGGTCGTCACAAGGTGTGATTCAAAACTTGGAATTTCAATACAACCATTAACCCCAATATCAAAGAATATGAGTAAGATAGTTCCTACCATCAGTTCAGGAGTCGCGGGTCCGCTTGGCGTTCTCCATCTTCCACGTTTCTGGCAAAAGATGTCTCTTGGCGCCGTGGGCAAGTTGCACGATGAATACCCAGCTTGTGGAGCAGGGTATGATCAAATGACGCTGGACGCCCTAGGCCTAGATAGGGAGGCTACTCTGAATTACGTCAATCCGAGCAAGCCGAGCTATTTCGAGTTCGAGGCATGGGTAAAAGAGAACATGAATCCGAATTCAGATATCGAAGCTCACAATGCAGCGGTGACTGGATACATCCATTCTGACGAGACTCGAGCCGAGATATTTGCCTCAGCCGGGCTGACGGACGAGAGTTGCGCCTTTCGCGATGCGGTTAACTTGAACAACGCAGACGACTGGACGATTTTCCATCAGCAAGAGATTGCTGGGTAGAAGCGGAAGGCCATCAGTGTCCACGCCGTTGTCACGGCGTGGTTTCCGTCCTTACACTCTCTTCGGGTCCGGGTGGATCCACGGAGAGCGATAGGGTCGAGCCAGCAGTGTGTTTGCTTCGTCGTCATCGCGAACCGTGTGGCTAACCGGGTCCCATTCTAGAGTGCGACCCAATTGCATCGCCAGGTTAGCAAGGATGCAGGATGCGCTCGAGATATGCCCTTGCTCAATATCTGCGACCGGCTTGTCGCGAGTCTCGATGCAGGAGAGAAAGTCTTTCATGTGACCACGGATGGCAGGGGCTACATGCTTTTCGAGCCCCTTCTCCGTTTTGTCTTCTGGGTATTTCTCAAGCTCGAAGGTGACGTCTTTGTGGATAGCCTTTTGATTTTTGTCCTGCGGAATAAAGTCGTACTTGTGGACACTAGCTTTGAGCGTACCTTTTTCACCGTAGAAGATTGCGGCCCATGGATACTCTGGATCGGGAGCGGCACCCCATGATCTATGATTCCAAACCATTTGCATGTCCCCATAGTCGAAGGTGGCGGTCTGGGTATCCGTGATATTTGCCTTGCTGTCTTTATCTACAAATATGCCTCCGTTGGAACTGATTTTTGTTGGCCAACCGCGATTCATCATCCAGCGCGCCGTATCTAACATGTGAACACACATGTCGCCAACGATTCCATTCCCGTATTCCATGAATGCTCTCCATTTGCGAGGGTGGACAAAACTGTTGTAAGGGCGCATAGGGGCGGGGCCTGTCCACATTTCATAGTCAAGGTGACTGGGGGGATTGGTGTCGGGTGGATTTCCCTTGGCCCGCATATGGTAGTAGCAGCAAAGCTCGACATGGGCGATCTTTCCTAGTTTCCCTTCCTGGATGAGCTCACGCGCTTCGATCAGGTGAGGAGTGCTGCGCCGTTGGGTGCCGACTTGGACCACACGTCCGTATTTGCGAGCAGCGGCCAGCATAGCCTGACTTTCGAGCACATCCACACCGGTGGGCTTTTGAACATAGACATCGGCACCCGCCTTCACGGCGTCGATCATTGGCAATGCATGCCAGTGGTCGGGAGTGTCTATAAGGACAATGTCTAAGTCCTTTTCCTTCAGCATCTCCCGGTAGTCGCCGTAAGTTCGCGGCCGTTTCTTTGAGAGTTGGCGTGATGCCACGATATCGGCTGCCTCTGATAGCATCTGGCTGTCGACGTCACACAGCGACACGACCTCGACCGGAGCAATTTGAATCAGTCGAAGAAGATCGCATTTCCCGTACCATCCGGTGCCGATAAGGCCAACGCGCTTGGAGGCGATGCCTGCGGCGTTAGCAAATTTTGGCAAGGTAAGAGCGGAGAGGGCGAATCCAGCGGTACTGGACTTAAGAAAACGACGACGATTCATGAGGGAATTATTCGAACAAATTCACCCTTTTTGAAAGCCTATTCAGTGCTGCATTTTGAAATATGGCAGCAGTACGTTGGAACTGCTCAAATGATAAAGCAACTGTTTGCGGTATGACACCTCATCGAATAACACAAACGTGGATATTCGCATAGCTCTTCTGGCGCATTTGTCATACGGCGTTTTTCGAGGTTCTTTTTTCTGCCTCGACTGAAGGTCAACGAGGTCCACAGATAAGTTTTCAGCTCGGATTGAGTAAAAGGTTCATCGTTTCCAGAACGATGGGTAAAACAAAACGATCGGGGTGAACATCTCAAGACGACCTACCAGCATCATGAACGATAGAAACCACTTGCCCGTTTCTGATATAAAAGCGAAATTTTTCGTGGGACCGACATCTCCCCAGCCAGGTCCCACGTTCATCAATGTGGCAATAACTGAGCTCAGCGAAGTCTGGATGTCCATTTCCTCGACGAGTGACATGAAACAGGCACCTCCCAATACGAGAAAAATGTTTGCGATGAAATAGCAGAGAGCGAGTGTGATGATCTGCTGGTCGATTCTCTGGCCATTTAGTCTCACTGAAACTACAGCGAGAGGTTTAAAGTAGAGGCTGCGGATAGCTGCGGTAATGTATTTGAAAATAATTACATAATGTACGATCTTGATACCGCTGGTAGTGGATCCTGCACAGGCGCCTATAAAGCAAACGACGTAAAGAATTACTTGGGCTGCATTTGGCCACACCTCGTAGTCAGCGGTAGTAAATCCCGTCGTAGTCAACAGTGATGTAACTTGGAAAAAGCCGAACCTGAGTGAATCGGTAAAACCATAGCTACCATGGTGCCATAGAATCCACGACACCGTACCGCAGAAAAAGAGGAGAATGCCAATGTACCAGCTGAATTCTGTATTGATTCGAATTAGTCGCCATTTACCACACACCATCCAGTAGAAAAGAACGAAAGTGACTCCACCGAGAAACATGAATATGGTTACCACCCAATCGAAGTAGGCACTATTATAATGGCCCATACTCGTGTTGTAGGGGGAGTATCCCGAGGTCGAGACGGTTCCGAAAGTATGGCAGAGTGAGTCGAAAAACGACATGCCTCCAAGGCAAAGGAGAGAAATCTGCAGTGCATTGAGGACGAGGTAAATCATCCAGAGCGTTTTCATGGCGTCGCGATTTCGCTCGGTGAAGCGCTCTTTGGTAATCACCTGTCCTGGGCTGGACTCCGCTCGGAAAAGGTGGAGCCCGCCCATGCCGTGAGGTAGTAGGAGGACTGCCAGCGTTACGAAGCCCATCCCTCCAATGAGATGAGTTTCACTCCTCCAGAGGATCAATCCACGGGGGAGAACTTCGATGTCGGTAAGAATCGTGGACCCCGTAGTGGTGTATCCAGACATCATCTCGAAAAACGCATCGGTAAAAGATGGGATGGCCCCATGAATCATAAAGGGAAGCGCCGAGACTGCAGATACGATCACCCAGCCGAAAGACGCGATCAGTAGAGCTTGTCGGGCATTCAGATCCTGAATACCACGATTTCGCCAATACAACGGACCTCCAATGGCGAACGTTACCGCGGCCGAGATGATGAACGCCCTCAGGTCGTCCTCCCCGTAGATGAGGGAGCAGAGAATGGGCAAGAGCATGCCGGCTGCCGTAACGAGGAGTAAGGCGCCAAAGATGTGGGATACAACGGCCACGCTCTTGCCTAGAGGATGCTGGGATCGGCTCATCCAAAGAAGAGCTGCTGAAGTTCGGCCAATCCATCGATCGAGCAAACGCATTCGACACGATCACCTGGAGCTATTTTCGTGACCCCTTTGGCGATGTCCCATTTCTCATCGTTGCACACTCCTGCAATCAGGATCCTGCCCCCTAGTCCCTTCATCTGGTGGAGGGACTGCCTGGTGATTGGCGATCCCGGGGCAGCGACGAGTTGAACCATTTCAGCATCACTTCCCAGAAGGTGGGCGACCGCAAGAACATGTCCCCGACGTATGTAGCGCAGCACTCTATTTGCGGCTAATATTTGGGGGCTAAGAACAATATCAATCCCAAGGGCCCCGGCTAGACTCACGTAATTTTCTCGTCTGACCAGAGCGACGGTTTTTACTTTCTCCGCATTTCCGTTTTTTCCTTGCGACTGAATGAGGTGCTTGGCCATTACGCTGGACATGATATTGGTATCATTCCCATCGGTTGCCGCAATGACCGTATCCATGTGTAGAAGGCCGGCCTCTAGCAGCGTTTCGCGATCCGATCCATCGCCGTGAAGGCACTCTGTACTCTCAAGAGCGTTGGCAAGTTCTTCGGCCCGAGCCTCATTCTGTTCCAAAAGGCTTACTTTGTAGGAAGACTTTAGCAACTCCGCGATACGTGAACCAATGTGTCCGCCTCCGATAATTAGTACATGTTCGAGGCGATTTGCTTTCACCTGCGCGAGCTCCATCAATTTGGCGACATCGGTCTTATGCGAAATGAGATGGACACGGTCTCCTGGCCGAATCTGGAAGTCTCCTCCAGGAATGATCGTGTTGATGCCCCGGGCGACGCACAAAAGGCGAAACGGTAGCTCTTTGTAAGTTTCCGCGAGTTGCTTAAGGCTTGAGTTCGCCAAGGGCGAATTTTCGCCAATCGAAGTGGTGATCACCTGTAACTCGCCATCTCCGACTTCCAAGACTACGTTGCCGTCTTGCAAGTTGAGCAAGTTCACCACTTTTTGGGCGGCATTTTCGTAGGGGCGAATCACAAAGTCTATTTTGAAATCTTTAGCGGTAAGCACTGCATTTTCGGACCAGACATTGACCGAACGAATCCGAGCGATTTTCTTTTTTATTCCTAAGCGGTCTGCTATTTGAGCGCAGAGGATGTTCAAGGCATCGTCGGTTGTGACTGCGATCATGTAGTCCATGTCAGCCGATTCAAAGTGAGACCAGCAATTGAAATCACCAGCGTTCCCAGCGATGAGGCGAGCGTCCAGTTCTGAATCGGCTGACTTCAATACTGAGGTGTCATTTTCAATGATGGTGATGTGATGACCCTCTCGCGAAAGCCTTCGAGCCAGGCACTTTCCCATCGTGCCGAGGCCGATTATCAGTATGTTTTCCGACTTTTTCATTTGGTTGGTTCAGAATGAAACTACAGTGCGATTTTCCAGTACTTCATTGCCAAGCTGCAGCAGGGAATACTAGCTCTGCTCAACGAACCACTGTAGAGAAAAATAGAAGATCTAGTTTTCGCATTCGCGAATGCGCGACAAATTAGCTAACATTCTCCTTTGATTGTAAAGAATGGTTTCCAGGTGAATTCGCCGTATAGAATGTCCCTGAGTTTCGGGTTTCCAGTCCGGACAAATTTTTGGTTGTGACTGGGACTAAAAACCGAATCTTGTTTTGTATTGATGGACGAAACTGAAAAACGCGCTAAAGCGTGGGTGGGAGATGCGGTATTGGCTTTGTTTGCCCGAGAGTGGATTCTGGGCCAGAAGGAAATTGAGCCGTGCAATCGGATCGAGGTTTTCACTAGTTTGACTTCCAACCAGTTTCTCGCATGCATTGGAGAACCGACGCTGGTTGAGGCTAGGATAGGCAAGGTATATTCGGAAGATGGATTGCCAGCGGCGTTTGAATTTATTCAAAGCGAAATATTGCCCGTATTCGAAAAACAGCGACGGAACTTAGTTAAAAGGACTCGCAGCTATCGAGATCGAAAATAATGCGGATCCAGGCGCTTTTCCTAATTACCCGATTGGGATTCGCGTAAAGGAGAATTGGTTGATCAAATTGTCGCGAAAGTTGGGCTGGTTGATCGGCACTGTTTGAAATTTTTCAATGAGACGCGCTTTGAACGAGTCAATGACTGATTGTTCGAAAAGCGCCTGTTGCTTGAACTCTGCTAATTCACAACGGTAGCCAAGCCAGTCAGCCTTGAACTGCCTAATCAACGATTGCTCGATCAATTCTTTTTCAATGGCCATTGACTCGCGAGGCTTCAACTCACCTTCAAGCAAATCGTTTACCCGCAAGAGAAGGATCTTTTGCGAAGTTTTGAGGGGTTGTTGGTCAAATTCTGTCAGGATGCACTTCAACTCGGTCAGAGCGCTTGTGATCTCGTGTTTTTTGATGCGGGTGGCCAAGTGCAGCCCTCGATAGGGCCAATTGTGAAAGGTGCGAGCAACAAGAAGAAATCTCTGGGTGTGGTTCAGCTGACCAAGTTTTTCATGGGGCGTTTTGAATGCCGTCGAAAGATGGGAACTTCTCTTTTCCAAAAGAACGCCCAGGAAGCGCTCGAAATCGGAAACTCTCCGAATGTAGGGGGCGTATTTCCAGCACTCGAGCAAGGTGGACTCAATCGCATTGAGTCGCTCTTCCTCATCGGAGTAGCCAATCAAGTAGTGGTACTCGGAGAGAAAGTCCAAGTAGCAAATGGCCGCTTGAGTGAACGCGCATGCGTTTTGGGATCCCCCTTTTTTCAGCAAGCTACGAATATTGCCGCGACTGAGGCCACGGATTGGCGGGTCTTGAGTGGCATGGGCGCTTTTTATGGAAATCATGTCCGGGAAGGGAGGAGGTCGTCGCTGAGATACTGTTTTACTCTTCTTCGAACCGCCGTGTGGCGGCAGCGCGACAATCTGACATCACGCGAAGCCAGATTTCCCGAATATCGAACAGCCGGATCTTCGCATGTTTTGAATAGGCGTTTAGTGGAGCGATGTTCTTCGTTTCCAAATCATTTAGCTGAGAGAGAAGCCCATTGATCTCGCTCAACCCGCGTTTGAAGTAGGCGATTACAAGCGCGTAGTCACCCAGGTCCAGCGCGGTTACCGCGAGTAATCCATATTGCTCGGATTGGGAGATCGTATTTTGAATTTTCAATGCGGAGACAGCTGAAATCTGCTCGGAGCAAAGGGAGACATGTTGGGACCACCTATCCGTTAACCAGTCATGCAGGGCTTTGCTGGCGACATACAAGGGATGCTTGTGCAAGGTGTATGGCTGATCTGAAATCGCCTCAATCGCATTGTCAGCAGCCTCCTGCTCTTGAGCGTCGGGGTTCGTATCCCAACCCATAATAAGGGCGACTTCATCAAGCCGATTTTGGTTTCGGGCTAGCTTGTTGTAGAGCTTCTGGTATTTGCGTACCTGATCTTTTTCACTGGCTAAATAGACTTCCCAGTCGTGCTCGTTCCATATGGTCTCCCAGCTGTCGTCCCACTCGCTGTCAGAGTTGCTTTCGTATTCGAAATCGGCCATTTTTGCTTAACAAGCTTTTTAAAAACCCGGCGAGATTAGGATCGAGAATTTTCATTTGCAAACGAAATGTCCAAAAATCTCCGCGAATGCGTTTAGACACGATTAGCCATTAATTGTATTTACCGATGCTTAGGATATTTGCGATTGGCAAATTACGTTTTTGGTTAAACATAAATGACTTATGGAGTTTTCAGAGAATGTTTTCCATCTTTCTGCCCAGTTTTCAGGCCATGTGCAAGGGGTGGGGTTTCGCTATGCCACCAAGCAATTGGCCAAGGGGTTCGACGTTACGGGTTATGTCCGCAACCTTGCCGACGGGCGAGTGGAGCTCGAAGCAGAAGGGACGGAAGGAGAGTGCCGACGATTTTTAAGCGAGATCGAAAGCGAGCTTGATTCTTACATCCGAAAGACTGAGTGCAGAACGGGGAAACGGGCTCGCCTTTACAAGGAGTTCAGCATCAAGTAGTCCCCTTATGGTCATGACCCCAGCGATTGCGATTAGAGGTCTCACGAAAGACTTTCGCGTTTCGGGCTCTAGCAAGCGGCTACGAGCCGTTGATGATCTGTCTTTGGAGATTGGTCGAAATTCTATTTACGGCCTCTTGGGACCCAATGGTTCCGGCAAAAGCACCACGATCAAGATCGCTCTTGGCCTCGTGCAGTCGAGCGTTGGGGAATGTGAAATTTTCGGAATCCCTAGCATCAACCCCGCGGCTCGGACTAATGTTGGCTATTTGCCCGAAGCCCCTTACTTTCAAAGGTTCCTGACCGGAAGAGAGCTGCTTAAGTATTTTGGGTCCCTGTCAAATGTGCCCAAAGATAAGATACAAGACAGAATTGACTATTTGCTAAATCGGGTCGGTCTCGAAGATGCGGGCGACAGGAGAGTGGGCGGTTACTCTAAAGGCATGTTGCAGCGTATTGGTCTAGCTCAAGCTCTGGTTGGCGATCCCGAGTTGCTCGTCCTTGACGAGCCTACTGCGGGGGTGGATCCGGTAGGTGCCGCCGAAATCGCATCGCTAATCCTAGAACTTAAGAAGGAGGGGAAAACGGTGCTTCTCTGTTCCCACCTTCTTTCGCAGGTTGAGAGCGACTGCGACCGAGTTGCGATAATGGGACGGGGAAGGTTGCTGATGGAAGGCAGCGTAGATACCTTAACTCAAAAAGAGGATTTTTCCTCAATGCGTATTGACCAAGTTTCGAGTGAATTAAGAGATTCGATCGAGCATTTGGCGAAGGAACATGGCGGAGTCGTCTCCTCACCCTCGAGAAGCTTGGAAGAACTGTTTTTAGAACTAGCGAAAAAGAAGGAGGAAGAGTGAGCGAATCCGCTGAGCGATTTAGCTGGTCCGCCTCTCGAGTGGTCACAATTGGATTGAACACTTTCCGTGAGGCGGTGCGAATGAAGCTGTTTATCGCCATGACGATCCTCGCCATGTGCGCGCTCGCCAGTTCCTTTCTTTTTCGCGAATTCAATTTCGGTTCATCGGAACTGAAATTCATTGCAGACTTCGGCTTTGGGGGGATGACGGTCTTTGGCTCTGCACTTGCGGTGATTGTTACCGCCCAACTTTTCTACGGAGAGATTGAACATCGCACCGCGCTCACCCTGCTGGCGAAGCCGATCCACCGCTCCGAATTTGTCTTGGGGAAATTCTTCGGTGCTTGGGCCACAGTGGCGTGCTTTATTGGAATGCTCACCGTCTGCTTAGTTTTTGCGCTTTGGTTTCGTGAAACGAGTATCTTGGCAGAGTATCCTGACGAATTCGAAGGTGGAAAGAGGATCGTCCAATACGGGGAGATTGTCTGGTTTTCAGTCGTTCAGATTTTCCGCATTGGAATCCTTTGCTCCGTGGTCATTCTGTTCTCCACTTACGCAACGTCGTCACTCTTCGCCATGGTAATGGGTGTGCTGGTATGGATCGTGGGGCAATTGCAACACATCGCCATAGAAGCAAGAGGGGTGGTAGACAGCTTTATTCTGAAAACGGTTTACGCGCTCGCCAGTTTCGCTTTGCCTAATTTTCATCTGTTTGATGTCGGCGAGAAGCTGGCGTTGGGCGAGTCATTACCCAGCTCGGTTTATTTCAAACTGTTCGCCTACGCTCTTCTGTATGCAACTTTCTATTTAGCGGTCGCGTCCGCCAGCTTCAATCGACGTGAACTCTAATAGATCCATTATTCCGATTTGCGCCGGACTGGCTCTTTTGATAGGTTGGGCGGTCACTCCGCTTGACCGCTCCATCGCGGAAAGACTGGGTCAAGATTCAGAGGTAGAGACGCTGCGAGATCTCGATTCCCAATTTGGGCAAGGCCTATCGGTGGCCATTCTGGGTGGCTATCGATCGGTAGCGGCCAATTTGGTTTGGCTTTCAATGAACCAGAATTGGGAGCAGCGAGATCTCGCTGGAACGCTCGGAAAGCTAGCCTTTGCCACTAGCATTGACCCTAGACCTGAGCTTTTCTGGCTCAATGGATCGCGAATCATAGCCAATGACGTGCCTACGTGGGTCATTGGAATCGATAATACAGATTTACTTGTCGAGTCGGCTGAAGGAAGGGCGATTGCCAGCCAATTTGCGAACAGGGCGCTCGGATTCCTCGAGAGGAGCAGAGTTTACCACGAGCAAAACCCTAAAATCTATATCGAAGAAGCGATGATACTCTGGCGAAAGGCAAGTGATTTGGAAGGAGCCGTGGGTCGGTTCGAACAGGCGATTAGGGCAGAAAGTCCACCTTACTACGCCTACAGGGTGTACGGGGAACTGCTCGTAAAACTAGATCGAAAAGAAGAGGCGCTGAAACTTCTAGAATCTCACTACGAGACACTTCCCGATGATTCTATTGAAGCGATGAAACCTGTCGTCGCCGATCGAATACGAAACTTGCGTAGAGAACTGGGTTACTGATTCTGAACTTTTCTTGCTTAATACCATTCTTTAATCTCAATTCACTTTCCATGAATGACAATTTGCATCCAATATCCGACCGGCTCTTGAAACGGAGCGACCGCGAGTCCCTGCTCGGCCAGCGAGCTAAAGTAATTTGGATGTGCGGGTTATCTGGCTCGGGAAAAAGCACTCTTGCGACAGCCTTGGAGAAGAAGCTGTTCGCGCAGAAACGTTTAGTCTATGTTTTAGATGGAGATAATATCCGTACGGGACTAAACAGCGGACTTAGTTTCTCGGACGAGGACCGAAAAGAGAATATTCGTCGAATCGCCGAAGTTTCCAAACTGTTCGTCGATGCGGGGGTCATCTCGGTCAATTCCTTTATCACCCCCAACGCCGACCTTCGAAAGATGGCTCGGGAAACCATCGGCAAGGAGAATTTAATTGAAGTGTATGTTAAGGCCTCATTCGAAGCCTGCATGAAGCGTGATGTGAAAGGCCTGTACGCCAAAGCCGAAAAAGGTCTCGTTCCTCAGTTTACGGGGAAGGACTCTGGGTTTGAAGAACCCACTGATTCGGATTTGGTTATCGATACGGAGGCGCAGTCAGTCGAGGAGTCACTGGACTCACTGTATCAATTTGTTTCGCCACTCATCGAGATCTAGAGAGGCAAGTAATTCGATAGGATGACACTGTACCTTCTCAAAATCGGTAAATGGTTGTTGAGCAAGGTAGCGGTCTTATTGTTCGCGACGGCGGTAGCTGTCGGAGCATTCGCGCTGTACTTGTATGTTGGCGACAGTATCAGAGTGGACCGCGAGCGAATGGAGAAGCTTCAGGAAGCCCAAGAATTGGCAAGGGTTACCTATGAAAAACTGGAGAATGCGCATACGGAAATTCTATTGATTACAAATGAGCTGAACGAAGCTCGAGAAAAGCTTAAGCTAGCCAATGAACTTGTAGAGAGACTGGAGGGATTCCTTTCCAAATTGGAATATCTCTTCTTGTCCGAGAGTGAAAAAAGGAAAGTCGACAATGAACTGGCTCAGGCCAAGAATGAAAGCGCCCAGCTCGGACCGCTCATCGAGTCTCTAAGAGTAAAGCATGCGAATCTGAGGGTTGACCGGACGAATCTCTCTGATGAAGCACGTTCCTTGGAGGAAAAGATAGCCTACCTGGAGTCGAGCTCCTCGGAAATGGTTCGGTACATCGACAACTCTTGGAATGTGATTAAGGTCTACTTGCCGATCGCTCTGACCCTAGTAATTGCCGGACCGTTTGTTCTTAAATTGATAGGCTTTTATGTCATCGCTCCGATCTTCCACTGGGCACGGCCCATTAAATTTTCCGATAAACAATTGCCGGTCCCAGTCATTCTCGACAGCGGAGTATCGGTTTCATTGAATATCAAAGAAGGAGAGCAAGCATGGATAAAGGAATCCTATTTACAGGCTTCTGATGAAAGTCTGGCGAGGAGGACGCGATTCGTATTGAACTGGCAAATACCAATTACCTGTTTGGCGGCGGGTCTGATTGAACTGGTAGAGTTCGCTTCAGATGACGCTACGATGAATGGAGCAATCACGGCCTCCACTCAAGACAAGCCAGATGTGGAGCTAAGCCTGGTGGAGGTCCCTGAAAATGGATCATTGATTTTGAGGCCAAGCCATCTTGTGGGACTCATCGGGTCGGGCACCGAGCCTGTTTCCATCCGCCGCAGGTGGAGTTTTGGGCGGGCTCAAGCTTGGATGACTTTGCAGTTCTGGTACTTCGAGTTTGTAGGACCCTGTCGAATGGTGGTTTCTGGTATCCGCGGGGTGCGATCGGAAAGAATTTTGTCTACTGAGGGTAAAGGTCGCCGTGCGAACCAGGACTCAACGATCGGCTTTACGCCAGACTTGGAGTTTGGCGCAACGCGAGCGGAAACCTTTTTGGCGTACTTCAGGGGATTCAATCCCTTGTTCGACGATGTGTTTAGAGGTGAGGGGACCTTTTTTTGCCAGGAAATTTCGAAGGGTGAAAATTCGGGACCCGTACGCTTCTGGGTAGGATTAAGGGATGCGTTTTTGAAAATTGTCGGGATCTAGATCCTAACGAAACCGTGGAATGACATGTCGCGATCAGACAATATAGAAATTGGGTTCATCTTTGATTGGGACGGGGTCGTAGTAGATTCATCTGCCCAGCACGAAGAGAGTTGGGAACGGCTGGCAGCCCAAGAGGGACTTCCTCTCTTTGAAGGCCACTTCAAGCTCGGTTTCGGAAAACGAAACCAACTTATAATCCCGGATATACTGAAGTGGTCAAATGTCCCCTCTGAAATAGAGAGACTCGGAGATCAGAAGGAAGTCCACTATCGCGATATTATTCGCGAGACGGGAATTGAACCACTCCCTGGAGTCCGTAAATTTGTGGAGTTTTTAATTAGGGAAGGGTTTCCGTTTGCGGTCGGTTCCTCGACTCCGAGGGAGAACATTGAGGCGGTAATGTCGGGCGCTGGAATTGAGGGCCTTTTCCATAAAATCGTTGCGGCTGGAGATGTTTCAAGAGGCAAGCCAGATCCGGAAGTGTTTTTGAAAGCGGCTGGATTAATCAAGGTCCCTCCAAAGCGATGCGTTGTTTTTGAAGATTCAGTGAGCGGCGTAGAAGCGGGACTCGCCGGTTGCATGACGGTGATTGGGCTCACAACGACAAACAACCGCGAGATGATGAAGCAATGTGGCGCTTCTCTGGTTAAAGACAGCTTCGAGGAAATTTCTTTCGAGGAAATTCTAGCGATCGTAGACTCGAAATAGCAAATAGGGGATGTAATCTGTAGGATTCGCATCGGCGGGAATTTTCTAACAACGATTTTGGAGGGTTGTTAAATGAGAATCGATCCGCTTTAGTTCTTTCCTCGTCAATCTTAGACCGACCAAGCTTATGGATCTGCACAAAATCAAATTAACCCGTTACATCCTCATTGCCATGATTGGAGGAGCGCTTACCGGACTCGTGCTTTCCCAGTTTGTGGAGTTTGCAGTGAATCCCGAAACGGGGAAAGAAATCCTGGATAGCAAGAATCGTCCGGTTCTCGAGCATAGCTTTCTATCGGATTACGTTATCAACGGGTTTTTCCAGTTTATGAGCGAAGCCTTTATTCGAAGCTTAACGGCTTTGGTCGTTCCCCTGGTCTTTGTCTCGCTCGTTTGCGGCACGGCGGCCATGGACGATGTCCGGAAGCTAGGTACAGTCGGATTGAAGACGCTTCTTCTGTATCTCGCCACAACGGGGATTGCCATTACTATCGCGATCGTCGCGGCTCTCCTCATAAAGCCTGGACTAGGCGTAGGGGAAATTGATATGCAGGGCTACGTTCCGGGAGAGACCAAATCGCTGCTAAACGTCTTCATCGACATCTTCCCGCGCAATGTGGGAGCATCATTTGTAGATGGAAACATGCTGCAGATAATCGCGGCGTCGCTTGTGTTTGGAATCGCATTGGTAGTATCCGGTGAGCATGGCCAACGCGTTTTGAATTTCTTTCAAGACATGAATGAAGTCATCATGAAGCTGGTGATCATCGTGATGCTCATGGCTCCTTTTGGGGTGTTTGCCAAGATTGCTCAAGTTTTCGCTCAAGAAGGCTTTGAAACCATTTTTGCTCTGGCAAAGTATTTTGCGCTAGTAGCGATTGTGCTATTGATCCACGCCTTTGTTGTGTACCCAGCGATGCTCAAGATCTTCACGGGGTTAAATCCGCTGGTCTTCTTCAAGAAGCTTCGAAATGCCCAACTATTCGCTTTCAGTACAGCCAGTAGTAATGCAACGATTCCCGTAACACTTCGAGCCGCGGAGGAACGACTGGGGGCCCACAACAAGATTGCTTCTTTCACGGTGCCGCTGGGGGCGACGATAAACATGGATGGCACAGCCATCATGCAAGGAGTCGCAACCGTCTTCATTGCGCAGATATCCGGAATCGATTTGTCGATAACACAGTATCTGACGGTGATATTGGCTGCGACTATGGCATCAATCGGTACCGCTGGGGTACCCAGTGCGGGTCTGGTGATGCTGACGATGGTTCTTGGCCTCGTTGGGCTTCCTCCTGACAAAATCGGATTGATAATCGGGATCGATCGATTGCTCGATATGATTCGGACGGCGGTAAACATTACGGGGGATGCTACGATCACCTGTATTGTTGCTAATTCTGAAGGTCAGCTCGACAAGAAAGTATTCAATCGCCCTGTTGAAGACGAGATCGTTAGCTAGGGAAGTAATGGGAAAGGGAAAGCTATTCGATCTCAATTCGGACTATGTGCCCACGGGGGATCAACCCGAGGCGATTGATCAATTAGTTGCTTCTCTTGAAAAAGGAAACCGGTACCAGACACTTTTGGGAGTCACTGGTTCGGGAAAGACTTTCAGTATGGCCAATATCATTGCCCAGACTGAGCGACCGGCGTTGATCATTTCGCATAACAAGACGCTCGCGGCACAATTGTATTCAGAATTTAAGAACTTTTTCCCGAACAATGCGGTCGAGTACTTTGTTAGCTACTACGACTATTACCAGCCCGAGGCCTATGTGCCTTCAACCGATACTTTCATAGAAAAGGATTCCTCGATTAACGATGAAATCGATCGATTAAGGATATCGGCCACGAGTAGTTTGATCAGTCGCCGGGACGTTATTGTAGTGGCCAGCGTTTCCTGTATATACGGTCTCGGTTCACCTGAGGATTTTCAGGAATTGATGATCCCTCTAGAAATTGGAGAGGAGCTTGGAAGGGATACCTTTTTAAATCGATTGATTGAAATTCAATACGAACGAAACGACATTGATTTAAGTCGAGGCCGATTTCGCGTTCGAGGAGACGTGGTGGACGTGATGCCTGCGTATTTGGAGAAGGGTCTGAGAGTTGAGTTCTGGGGCGATGAAATCGAAGGGCTTTCCGAGTTTGACCCTACAACCGGTTCGGAGATCCGAAAACTGGACCAGTTTAATTTGTATCCCGCTAACCAGTTCGTTACGACGAGCGCAAAAATTGAGAATGCGATCGGCGCCATAAAAACAGAGTTGAAGGATCGCGTGGCCACGTTCGAAAATGAAGGCAAGCTCTTGGAGGCGCAGCGAATCAGCATGCGTACCAACTATGATCTAGAAATGCTAAAAGAGGTGGGTTTCTGCAATGGCATTGAGAATTACTCGATGCATCTGTCCGGACGAAAGCCAGGAGAACGGCCTTCTTGCCTGATCGACTTTTTTGACAAGGACTTCCTTTTGTTCATGGACGAGAGCCATGTATCCATCCCGCAAATTGGCGCCATGTACGCTGGAGACCGATCTCGCAAGACGACCTTGGTTGAACACGGCTTCCGCCTTCCATCCGCTTTAGACAATCGCCCCATGAACTTTGACGAGTTCATCGAGGTTACGGGCACCACGATTTTCGTTTCCGCAACTCCGGCTAAGTTTGAGTTGGAAAAGAGCGCTGTGATAGCGGAACAAGTGATCCGTCCCACTGGCCTGCTCGATCCTGTAGTTGAGATTCGCGGCACCAAGGGACAGGTCGAAGACCTGATAGGGGAAGTGAAACGAGCCATTGATTCCAATGAGCGCATTTTGGTGACTACTTTGACGAAGCGGCTCTCTGAGGATATCTCATCCTACCTGCGAGATCGGGATATACGGGTCGAATACTTGCATTCGGATATCGACGCAATCGAACGCGTTGAAATCCTTCGTAGATTGCGTGCTGGTGACTTTGACGTTCTCGTTGGCATCAATCTGCTTCGCGAAGGGCTTGATCTGCCTGAGGTTGCTCTAGTTGCTATACTCGATGCGGACAAGGAGGGCTTCCTCCGCAGCGAAACCAGTCTCGTGCAAACAGCGGGTAGAGCGGCCCGACACGAAAAGGGACGCGTCATTTTTTATGCCGATGTAATGACAAAATCGATTCGAAGAACGGTTGAAATTACCGAATCAAGGCGAGCAAAGCAAATTGAGCACAACGAGCGTCACGGAATCACACCGAAAAGCGTCGTGAGACCGGTGCAGGAGAGTCTGCATGTTGGGGATGAAGACGAGGACTCGATTCTGTTAGTGGGTGAGGATGATGACGTTGAAGCCGTTATCGACGAGCTAACGAAGGAGATGGATGAAGCGGCCGCGAAGTTGGAGTTTGAAAGGGCCGCCCTGCTTAGGGATCAGATTGATGCCCTCCGCTCGGGCGAGTTCGGAAAAAACGCCAAGCCGCGAGGTCGTTCTCGTTCCTACGGACGTAGACGCTGAGTTTTTAACTACGAGTTTAGACACAAAAAAAGCAGGAGCCGAAACTCCTGCTAGAAATTTGTAGAGACGCTGAGTTTTTACAGGCCGATGTTGGCGAGGTGAACTTTGCGTACTTGCTCAAGATAGCGACCAATGAAGTCTTTCGGGTCGAGTGTGTTGGCACGCTCAAGTAGGGGAATCGCTTTCCCGTATTGCTCGCGAGCTACGTAAGAACGAGCCCAGGCAATCAGACCCTTTACTTCAACATCTTGAATCTTAACGACGCGCTCATAGAAAAGATCTGCCCGAGCGTATCCCTCAATAGTGTCTTGAGAGGTGTAGTGGTCTGCAAGCATCATGAGGGAGTCTCCATCGAGTGGATCGTTTTGAATAAGCTTCTCAAGAATGGGAATGAAAACGTCGGTTGCTCCGTCGTTCATCGCAATGTGCGACTCCATTCTGAGAAGGCGCGTGTCTTGATCCTTGTCGACGCGTTGGCCGTAAGTCTGGCGAATATCGCCAATCAGAACCCTCGCTTCTTCGAAGGCGCCACGCCCGACTAGGATGTCTGCAGTGTCAACGTGAGTCTTGACGGAACGCTTTGGATCCTTCGCGATCGCCTTGCGGTAGTATTTCAGGGCGAGTTCGTTGAGGTTGCGGGACATGTAGATGTTGCCCATGAACTCGAGTGAATCCGCGGTCGATTTACCGAGACGGTCGACGATTTCCTGGATGGCCACTGCCGTTTCCGCATCGTCAATGCCAAGATAGGCGTTGGCCTGGCTGATCCAGATAAGCTCGTTTTCAGGTTCCTTAAGAAGAATTTCTTCAAGAACCGCAATTGCTTCCTGGTATTTTTTCTGATTCAGAAGCGATTTAGCGAGACCTAGCTGCCAGTCCTTGGTTGTGGAATTCAATAGGATCGCTTCGCGATAGGCGGTTTCAGCAGAGATGAATTGAGAACCATTAACGTAGCACAAACCAAGCAAACCAAAAGTTACGCTGTCACGGGCTCCTAGATCGATTGCTCTGACAAAATGGGGAATCGCTTCCGCGAACTCCGCTTTCTGTACCAGCATTATAGCGAGATTCTTTCGGGCCCGTAAAAATCCTGGATATTTGTCGATGGCCTTTTTGAAATAAAGCATGGCATTGTCAACGTCGCCACGTTCTCCATACAAACTGCCCGCAATAAATTCCAGGGCTCCACTGGACTCCGTAGTGATGTTCGACAGCATCATTTGAAGCGCGGCTTCCTTGTCCGTCTTCATTACCTCGAGAATTTCCCGAAAGACTTCTTGTTCCGCCTCTGTCAGTTTCGGCTCCGTCTTAACGTTGAGCTCGTAATTACCTATGTATGCTTCCCGGATGTGGGGCTGGCTCCAGAATTTCTCTGCGTCGTAAACGAGCTGGGCAGAAAGGGAAGCGACCCCAGTTACGCAAAGTAGACCGGCAAAAGCCAATTTGAGTGATTTGCTCTTAGTCATTGTATATTTATTCGTAAAGTTAAGATTATTCTTGGTCAGGAAATGAGTTCTATTCCTGAACCACTTTCATTGTGATTCCTTCGGCTCCCGCTAGTAGGCAGGTGTCATGTACAGTAACGTATGTCGCGATACGGGAGTCCTTTTCTACATTGACGAGAATTGGATACACCTCGCGTTGCATTTCTTGCTGAACAAGAGCACGAACGCCCCCTAGTCCAATGTTTTTCTGAACACCGCCCAATTTTGAGAAGACTTCACCATTTGCTTTGATCAGTAGAGTCAGACGTATTTTTTCCTCATCAGGAGGATCCGTCTGAGGCGAAGGATCGGGCGTATTGGTTGCCATACCGTCTTCCTCTACGAATACCGTGGTCACGATAAAGAAAATCAGAAGGATGAAAACCATGTCGATCAACGGCGAGATGTTGATGTCCGTCATCTCATCGTTCTCGTTAAAATGTTTTCGATTTCTCATAATAGGGGGATGCTAGCGAAACGTCTTCTCTCGATTAGTTACTGAGCTTCTCCATGGAAACGTGAATGTTGCCGGCAGGAACCTCCGCCAATTTGCATTCGTCGATTATGCGTGCGATTGTACCATTGGTCGCATTTACATCCGCTTGGATAATGACCGGATATTCGCTGTTTTCTCTAATGAGACGGCGCACTTTGACTCGAATTCCGCTGAGACCGACTTCCTCGCCTCCGTAGAAAACGTTGTCAGACTCGGTAACGCCGATTAGGATTACGTTTTTGGGTAGATCCTGCGCGTTGTAAGCGACGGGCTTAACGATATCGATTCCAGGCTCCTCGACGAACACCGTGGTGACGATGAAGAAGATCAAGAGAATGAAAACCATATCAATCAGCGGAGAGATATTGATATCCTCAACATCATCACTGGCCGAAAGCGCTTTCTTATTCTTTCCCATGAGACTTCAGTTCCTTCTAGGTTAAATATCTTTGTACAATTGTGGCGATCCTGACCGGCTAGCTTTTCTTGCTTAGGCCGTTCACGAAGGCTACAGAAGCCTGCTCCATTTCACCCAGCTTGCCTTTAGCCATACGTGTTAGCAGAGCCTGCGCAAGTAGTGAAGGGATCGCGACGTAGAGTCCGTATTCCGTAGTAATCAACGCTTCGGAAATACCGGATGACAGCGAAGCGGCGTCACCAGTACCAAATACGGTAATCAACTTAAAGGTCTTGATCATTCCGGTAACTGTACCGAGCAGACCCAAGAGTGGGGCGGCACCAGCGGTTAGAGCGATGAACGCCAGGAATCGTTCAAGCTTTGGTTGAGCGGCGAGCAGTCGCTCGTACAGCACTTCCTCTAGGAGTTCCTTTTCTTCGTCGTGGTGTTCAACACCGGCAACGAGTAGATCGCCGAAAGGACCATTTACCGAATTGGCAATTTCGAGGGCTTCCTGTTTTTTGCCAGAATTCAAGTTGTCGAGGATCTGTTGGAGCGCTCCAGACTTGGGGCGTTTAACCGAAGAAATTTCAAAGAGCTTGAATATCGCTACCATCAGTGCGCAGAAGGCAAGGAGGAGAATAATGTAAATGGTAGTACCACCCTTGAGAGCGTGCTCAATGGGAGTTTCTTCCAGTTCGGCAAGCTTGAAAGCGTCACCTTCCGTTGCGTCTACAGGTAGTTCTCCTTCGCCTGTGCTCGTAACCCCTTTAATGGAAGCGATGATCTCTGGAGTGAGACCGTCACTCTTAACGAGCGGGTAGGCCGCATTGGGACGACCCTGTGAAAAGCCAACATTGGCTCCGCCATCGCCAAAATAGGCGAAAGGACCGACCAGGACGAATTCTCCTTCAACCGCACGGTCATTTTGGCCGAGAGCGGTTCCGCTGAATTTGTGACCTCCGATGATATTTTCGATTCGTGAGATCGATGCTTGGAGTACCTTGATCTGGGTTTCGAACTTTTCAGCGTCCGTCGCCGTGCTTGATTCGAGGATCTGTTCGGCGTCCGCAATAATCGACTCTTGAACTTGCATTTCAGACTCGTCGATTCGTGTGCTAAATTGCTTGATGTAGCTAGACATCAAATTCTTGAGATAAATATTCTCGTCGCGACGGGCTTCGACACGGTCTTGCAAAGTACTGAGACCGACTTGGCGGTTTTCAGCGGCGCTGACCACTTGGTCGAACTCGGAACGCTTCTCCTGAACCTGGCTTTCAAGTTCGGTCAAGCGAATGGAGATAGGTACTTTTTGGTCTGCAATGTCGCTACGAAGATTGGCGAGTTCCCTCTCCGCTGCTTCGACGTCCGATTTAGCCTGTAAGGCGACGTCGGCGAACTTTGGTTGAGCGAATAGCGAGAAGCTGCTGGTGAGCGCTAGTGCTATGGATAGTAATTTAATCGCTTTCATGTGCTTTGAAATATTGGTGAGTTTCTTTAGTTCCCGCTCAGTTAGTTGACGTTAATGGGCAAGTTTACGAATTGAGCTGTTTCTTCTCGCTCAAATACGCCAATCGCGGTAGCGATTTGCTCAGCCATTTCATCGCGCCGCTCTTTTTCCCAGCCCCCTTTGGCTGGCCGAAGAACGCCTGCCTGAGTCCGGGTGCCGTCAACATAATAGCCTACGGCGAGTCCGATATACATCGTTTTCACAGCGACATCGGATTCGCCGATTTGCTGCATCGTTTCTTCAACCGTGATCTGGTTGTTGAACTTCTCAATTTCGCCCAGAATACCGATCACGTACTGGAGCCGTGTCGATAGCCCAATTGTGTCGGCGGCTTTTGCGTTCTTAGGAATTCTCTCGGTCAGCAACTTGAGCTTATCCTGTAGCGATGCGGGAAAATACTCTACTAGGCCGATAACTTGAGACTCGAGGTCAGTGGCTATCTCTTTAATGACGGCGGAAGCGGCCCTGAGCTCGTCATCCTCATTGTTGAGTGACTGGCGTTCAAGCTGAGCTGCGTCCGCCTCATCCTGCATGCTGGTGATTTGCTCATCGAGTTTATCGATTTCCTGCGTTAGAAGATCGATCGACTCGTTTAGCGTCTGCTTCTCAACGGTCCATCGGCTCTTTTCTTCCGAGACAAGCTTCTTCAATTCGACCCATTCCTTGAGCGTTGCTCGTGTCTGGCCGAGTTCAGGAGCTGAAATTAATGCGTTGGAACTTGCGAGAGCAATCCCTGCTGCGATTAATGGTAACACTTTGATCTTAGTCATTGTCTATTGTCTTTTATCGTAAGTTCTAGATAGCGAAAGGGTGATGGCTTCTGGACACAGGTTTCGGTGTCGCTTTGGTGCCGTTGATTGTGAGGGAGTATTATAACTTAAGGCTCCAATGAGCCATTTGAGGTTTGAAAATAATTTTTGCCGGGCCCCAAGGAACGGTCGAAACGCTGAGTGAACCTAGGGGTTCGCTCATATTCGAATTCGTAGGGTTGTGGGATATTAACTGCGCGTGTCAAAACGATGCTATTTACGGAAAGTGCGAGAAAGGGAGAAAGAAAAATGATGGTTTAGCAGGTGATGCAAGAACTTAAAACAGATTTAGTGGGTTCTCGCGGAAAAATTTAAAAGTAAAGTAGAAAATCGCTGAGATGGGTAGTTTTTCTCTAAAGGATTTTAGCATGGAAAAATGGGAGTTAGCACTACGACCTGAGGGGAATTCAGCTTTTGAATACGGTGTGATCCCGGAACAGAGTTCCTATGTTTTACAAGAATGGGTGAGATAAAAGGGGCTGTCAACTTTTAAGATTACAAATGTAGGAATTGGTTCCGGAGCGCCCTTAATCTTTCCACAATTCCGCGATGATGCTGATTTCCACTGTAGCATTCAGGGGGAGACCATTGACAGAAACCGCTATCCTCGAATGTCTTCCGGCGTCTCCCAGCAATTCGACAAGGAGGTCGGATGCGCCATTGATGACCTTTGGGCTATCCGAGAAACCGTCGACTCCATTGACGTAGCCTGCGAGATGCACGATACGCTCAAGGCGATCGAACTGATCACTGGCGGCTCCCAGATTAGATAGGGCGTTGAGAAGGCAAAGTTTCGCTGCCTCGTAGCCTGATTCAATACTTTGCTCCGCGCCTACTTTTCCTGCATACGCCACATTCGCTCCTTCCGTGGGGAGGGTGCCGGACAAATAAACCAGATTGCCTACGGTCACGTAGGGGAGGTAATTTCCTTTGGCGGCAGGAGCCGCGGGAAGTTGCAGATTTAGTCGATTTAGATTTTGGAATAGCTCTTTTTGCATGGAATAGTGAATCAGGCGGAAGTACTGCGAAGCGCTTCAATGCCGGTGAATGCTGAGGATTGCTCGTCTGCATGGTAGGATGAGCGGACGAGCGGGCCGGACTCTACGAAGTCGAATCCGATGCGGCGACCGAACGCCTTCCAGTCCGCAAATTCTTCTGGAGTTACCCATCGGTCTACCGGCAGGTGCTTGCTCGAGGGCTGCAAGTACTGACCCAGAGTAACGATTTTGATGCCATTGTCGCGCATATCTTCAAGGGTCCGCGCGATTTCCGGTTTCGTTTCACCCAAACCAAGCATGATGCCCGATTTTGTGACATGACCCTGATCTGACGCGTGGCGAAGCACCTTTAAAGAACGTTTGTAGCGCGCTTGAACGCGCACGGGCTTCTGGAGGCGTTCCACAGTTTCAACGTTGTGATTAAAAATATCGGGTTCGGCGTCTAGTACGGTGTCGACCTGGTCAAGCTTGCCTTTGAAATCCGGTGTGAGTACCTCAATGGCCGTGCCAGGGTTGCGGTTTCTGATCGCTCGTATCGTGGCCGCCCAAACAGAGGCTCCACCATCCTCGAGTTCATCGCGAGTGACGGACGTGATGACGCAGTGCCGCAAATTCATTTTCGCCACCGCATCCGCAACGCGAGCTGGCTCTCCCAGGTCCAGTTCGGTGGGGCGGCCGGTTTGAATCGCGCAGAAATTGCAGGAACGGGTACAAATGTTTCCCAGAATCATCACCGTCGCGGTTCCACGGGACCAACATTCGCCCATGTTAGGACACTGCGCGCTTTGGCAAACGGTGTGCAGGCGGTTGTCGTCAACCATCTTACGAACAGCGCTATAGCCACTGCCGCTGGGCAACTTTGCTCGAAGCCAGTCTGGCTTGCGGGTTTTCATGCCGAGAACCTTTTCAATCGGCCCTAAAACTCAACCTAGAAATGAAAATGTTTCACGGTGTTTTATAGATGCTCTATCCTAGCTGACCCGCGGAATGAATCTTAATGAATGGCCTCGATAGAGATTTCGAGCGAGCTGTCGGCTATTTGTAAACGAAAGGCTTTGATTTTTTGATCTCAAGTGTCCTTATCCATTGGGTTTCCCAAGCATGAGTTCAAATCTTTCAGAAATTTCACACGATCAATTGGCGGTACGCCGCCAGAAGCTCGAAGACTTGCGCTCCCAAGGCGTGGATCCGTTTCGGTCGTCCTTCCAACCCACTTATACTGCTGTCTCGGCGGTCGCGGCCTACGTCGAGGGAGCGGAGGAAGAAAATCAGCCAACGGTAAGTGTGGCGGGCCGCCTGAAGTTCATTCGCAAAATGGGCAAAGCCCAGTTTGTCAAAATACAGGATCAAACGGGCATCATCCAGTCCTATGTACGCATCGACGCGCTGGGAGAAGAGGCGTACGCGAACTTTAAGAAGCTGGATACCGGTGACATCATTGGCGTTGAAGGAACGCTGTTTCAGACAAAGACGGGCGAAGTGACCGTTCGCGCCCTGCGATACGAAATGGTCTCAAAGGCATTGAGACCGCTTCCGGAGAAGTTCCATGGTCTCACGGATCAGGAGCAGCGGATTCGCCAGCGGCACTTGGATCTGGTCATGAATCTGGAATCGCGCGAGCGATTCTTTGATAGAAGCCGCATCATAAGCGGCATCCGAAGATTTTTGGAGGAGCGGGACTACCTGGAAGTGGAGACCCCCGTTTTTCAGAATGTGGCGGGCGGAGCCGCGGCAAAGCCATTTGTTACGCATCACAACGCCCTGGATCGGGATTTTGTCCTTCGTATCTCGCTTGAGCTGTATCTCAAGCGACTCCTGGTGGGCGGGTTTGATCGCGTTTTCGAGATTGGCCGCAATTTTCGCAACGAAGGTATTTCGCGCCGTCACAATCCAGAATTCACGATGCTGGAGCTCTATGAGGCGTACTCGGACTATCGTGGAATGATGGAGTTGATTCAGAGCATGCTCCGCTATCTGGTTAAGGACGTCCTTAAAAAAGAGGAAGTTAGGATGCCCGATGGCGAAGTGATCGATTTCATGGGTGAATGGCGTGAGGCCAAGTACAAGGATCTCGTTTGCGAGAAAGTAGGGGACCCAGGCTGGTTTGACCTTCCCAAGGAAACCAAAATCGAACGCGCCCGCGAAATGAAGCTTGAGGTGGAGGCAGACTGGGAGGACTACGAGGTATCCAACGAAGTGTTTGGGAAGCTCATTGAGCCCACGCTGATCCAACCGACATTCGTTACCCATTTGCCCAAAGAGCTATGTCCTCTGGCAAAGATCACAAAGGACGATCCTTCGACGATCGACGTTTTCGAGCTGTGCATAGGCGGAATGGAAATCGCTCCCGCCTACTCCGAACAAAACGATCCGGACGTGCAGCGGGAAATGTTTGAAAAGCAAGCGGGAGAGGAGGCTCAGAATATTGATGACGATTTTCTAGAGACGCTCGAATATGGAATGCCGCCCGCCGGAGGACTCGGAATGGGCATTGATCGTATTGCTATTCTGCTCACTGAGGCAGAGAACATAAGGGATGTTATCTTGTATCCGCAGTTACGCTCCTAGCCTGAACCGAAATCCGCTTATTGGCTGCGATTGATGCCCTGGTACCTTTACATCGCCCTGAGGCATCTTTTCCCGCAAGGAAAACGTTTTCCCGTTTTTACCGTAATGTCTTTGACTGGCGTTATCCTGGGGGTGGCCACGCTAATTGTGGTTATCAGTGTTTTTAACGGATTTGGCTATGAAATACGTAGCAAAATTGCCGATACTTTTGGCGATTTGCGAGTCGTAAACGGCGGTCTTTTGGGCGATCCAGACGGATTGGCTGAAATTCTTGAAGCAAAGGAAAGCGTCGATACGGCCGTTCCCTATGCACAGGGAATCGTCATGGTGCTTTACGAGAACAAGCCGCTGGCCCCGATTGTAGAAGGGATCGACGTCAGATCGGATCGCGAAGTTCAAAAGTACGGGAATTACCTCTTGGATGGCAGCATGGACGATTTCGACGATGACTCCATATTGGTGTCCTCTGGGTTTGCGGGTCAGTTAGGACTTTCGGTCGGGGATGAGGTGGAAATATACACGCCTCTCATGATGTTGAAGCTCCTCGAGAGCGATGGCAGCGATGTTCTGTTGCCTCGCCTCGTTAGAATTGGGGGAATCTTTCAAACCGGTTGGCAAAGAGTGGATGAGAATACGGTAATCAGCACGCTTAGACTGATGCAGGACCTCTACAATCTTGGTGATGGAGCGCACGGGATTAGAGTTGAGCTGAAGTCCGGCTTTGAAACGGAGAGAGAGGGTCGGGAAATCACAGAATCTCTCGGCCGACCCTACTATGCTCAAACCTGGATGGATGCCAATGGAGACTATCTCTCCATCATCAAGCTGGAAAAGCGAATGATGTTCTTCCTGCTGTTCATCATTGTGATCGTCGCTTCGTTTTCCATTATGTCGTCCCTCCTCACTTTCGTGATACGGAAAACTAGAGAGATCGGTCTTTTCGCCGCGATGGGGGCGACTCCAAGACAGCTAGCTGCGTGCTTTTGCTTTCAAGGAATGATTATTGGAGTGGCGGGAACGCTGCTCGGCATCGGGTTCGGAAGAACGTTGCTCTATTTTAGAAATGATATCACGTCGACTCTTTCATCCCTATTGAGCGTGGCAGACTCGATGAACCAGATTTATGGATTTGCCTACTTGCCTGCCCGAGTTCAATCGGGCGATCTAATTGTCATTTCCTTGCTATCGATCTTGATAGCCACTCTGGCGGGACTTGTGCCCGCCTACAAGGCCAGCAAGATGAACCCTGTCGAGGCATTGCGAAGTGAGTAGCGCGTTGATAGAGACGAGGAACTTGGTACGTCGCTTTAAGAGTGGCGAAGAGTACATTGAAGTTTTAAAGGGAGTCGATATTTGCATCAACGAAGGAGATACCGTTAGCATTCAAGGTGAATCTGGCTGCGGGAAGTCCACTCTCCTCAATCTAATGGCGGGGCTGGATCACGCGGACGAAGGCGGTATTTTCTGGAATTCAGAAGAAATATCCAAGCACTCAAACCAAGTCCTGGCGATCAAACGCTCGTCGCTAATCGGCATGGTGTTCCAGTCATACTATTTGGTCCCGGAAATCCGCGCCCTCGAGAATGTCATGCTAGGCGGACGCATCTCGGGAAACACCGACAATCTAGAGGAACGATCAAAGTCGCTGCTGCAGCGCGTGGGACTCGGTTCACGCATGTCGAGTCTGCCATCCACCTTATCCGGGGGCGAACGGCAGCGAGTGGCAATCGCCCGGGCTATGATTTCCAATCCCAAAGTTCTCCTCGCTGATGAACCCACTGGCAATCTCGACGAAGCCACTGGAGACTCGATTATGGACATGCTGCAAGAGCTTTGCGAAGAAAAACAAGTCAGTCTCGTTCTGGTAACCCATAGCGCGAACTACGCTGCCCGCATGGGCCGGTCCTGGGTATTGAGGCAGGGGATACTGGAGAAAGACTTTGGCTGAAGGATGGATTGATGTATATCGGATGAAAGAAAATTTATTGAAGTGCGGAGTGATCGGTGTTGGGTACTTGGGTCAACACCATGCTAGAATCTATAGTGAGCTTGAAGGCGCTGCACTGGCAGGGATTTTCGAAAGTGATGCTGATCGAGCTAAGGAGATCAGCGAGCGGCATCAATGCCCAGCGTTTTCCACGATTGAAGCGTTAGCAGAGGCGTGCGACGCTATCAGTGTCGTTGTTCCAACCGATAGACACCACGAAGTGGCGGTTCCTCTGCTAAAGGCGGGATGCCATCTCCTGATTGAAAAGCCAATCTGCGAAACCGTCGAACAGGCGACCGAGATTCTGGCTGCCGCAAATGGGGCAGATGCGCTTGTTCAAGTAGGCCATATCGAGCACTTCAATCCCGTCATGAGCTACCTTGAAAAGGTGGTTACGAAACCCAAATACATCACTGCGGAAAGACTGGCTCCCTATCAGCCACGAGGGACCGAAGTAGGTGTTGTCTTAGATTTAATGATACATGATATCGGGGTGGTTCTGCAACTGGTAGGCTCGGAGCCTGTGGACGTGAGAAGTGTTGGCGTGAGTGTACTTTCAAAGACGGAGGACATTGCCAATGCCAGGATCGAGTTCGCGAATGGTTGCGTGGCCAATTTGAATGTAAGTCGCGTAAGCTCAAAAAAGGTGCGAGAAATTCGCGTATTTCAGTCCACCGGCTACCTGTCGCTAGATTTTATGAATCAAGCTGGCCACCACGTTGCGGTAGGATTAGAGGGTCTGAGAAAGAACGAGGTACCCATCGAAAAGGGCGAGCCACTGAAGTTGGAACTCGCATCTTTCGTCGAAAGCGTGAAAAACCGAAAGGATCCCAAGGTGGGTGGCGAATTGGGTAAAACCGCTCTCGATCTGGCGATCCAGATAACGAGTCAGATTCGCAAGACGATGGATTAGACCTGTTTCTCCATGCCCACCGACCCGTTAGATTCATCCCCATTTCCGTTTCCCGCACCCACCGGTAGCAGTGTGGATGTGCTTATTATTGCGGGAGAGTATTCTGGCGACGAGCACGCAGCGAGGATGGTAAGCGCAGCGTTGAAGAGAAATCCGGCATTGAAGGTTGCCGCAGCCGGAGGAGTGAACCTGAAAAACGCTGGAGCAGAGTTGATCTGCGACATGATGCCCTACGCTATTGTGGGAATCTTTGAAGTGCTGAAGCACTACAGCGAGCTGAAAAAGTTGCATGATGAGATTGTGAACTGGATACTGAAATACCGCCCGAGTGCGGTATGTTTCGTCGACTATCCCGGTTTGAATCTCAGATTGGCAAAAAAGTTGGCGGAGCACGGTGTTACGACAAAGTCCGGCGGGGACATTCGATTGCTCTACTACATTAGTCCGCAAGTTTGGGCTTGGAAGGCCAAGCGCCGATTTGAAATGGCAGGGCTAATTGACACGCTGGGAGTCATCTTTCCATTTGAAGTACAAACCTTTGAGGACACGGGACTGGAGACAAAATTTGTGGGGCATCCGTTTCTGGCAGAGAACTACCAGCTCCCTACGATCTATGATCCCGATGGTGACGTTTTATTACTGCCTGGGAGCAGGTCCGGAGCTATTGCCAGAATCGCCCCAGTGATGTTTCAGGCGTTTGAGGAACTGCTTAGGGACCAAAAGGACGCACGCGCGAAATGTATATACGCGAGCGATACACTTAAAGAATTATTAGAGTCCATACTGAGTAAATTGGGCGATTTGAAAGAGCGGATAGAGCTCGTGCCAAACAGTACGGTGGTAAAAGCGAGCTCCGTTCTCACGAGTTCAGGAACGATGTCCCTAAACTGCGCCTTAGCGGGGATACCGGGAGCAGTCGTATATCGCATCCACCCGCTGACCTATCTGTTTGGGAAAATGGTGCTAAAAATTCCCTATATCGGAATTGCAAACATACTTTTACATCAGGCATTTTATCCAGAATTCATTCAAGGGGCGGCAAAAGCGAGAGTACTAGCTGACGAACTACTCGATTGCCTGAACAATGCGAGTCGCATAGAAAAAACGAGGGAACTGAGTGGGGACCTACGATCGATCCTGGACAAGCCAGCGAGTGGCGGGGTAGGGGGATGGCTCAATGAAAACGTTTCTAAGGAACGAAGTTAGCCCTTCTTTTCCAGTAGCAATTGGACTTGCCCGCGGATGACGTGGGGGCCGACCACGCCTGTGTGGCGCTGGTGGACTTTGCCTTCTTGATCTAGGATTACGATCGTTGGAATGTAGCGTATCGGTCCGAATGCTTGATCTAGGCTTTCGTTATTTCTTGCGATATCGTAATTAATCTTATTCGCTGTAACGAAATGTTCAATACTTTTGTAGGCTTCGTCAACCGAGACACCGATGATCTCGATTTCGTCCTTAGTGAATTCATTTCTCAATGCCACTAAGGTAGGAATTTCTTCACGGCAAGGAGCGCACCAGGTTGCCCAATAAACGATCAGCGTGACCTTGCCTTTGCAGGAGTCGCTACTGATTTCCAAGCCATCGATGGTTTTAGCCTCCCACGCCACCGGGTCGAGTTCGCCCATTACCTGGGCGCTTTTTCTAGGAGCGGTTGAGTCACCGCTTCCTCCCGTGGCAAAATCGGTTACGACGCAAAGCGGGCATCTGTCCGTACCCATGCTCAAACCCAGGTACGCGGCAATTGCGCCTATCAAGAGGAGAGTTGACCAGTTTCGCTTAAGAAATTCCATAATCATTGGAGAGACCCATCAGGGACTATTTCTAGAACGTCTGTTGATCCAAAGTGATTTCATTGGATGATCGGCCTCCGATTGGGAGGGGGACCTGCCTGAGCCTCGATTTTCTGAAAAACCAAGTCCCAATTGACTATCGATTCCCCTGTCTAGCGACTAAAGAATATCCTCGTGCGTTCCATAGAGTGGCGCAAAATTCTCTTTTCGCGACCATCCTTGCTCGCCATTGGGAAGCTCAACCTTCATCCAGCCGAGAAATGTTTTCGTGACCAGGCAAACGGAGCCTTCCGGCAAGGGGGATTGGATTTGCTCGACCTCTAAATCGGTTGGCACGCTCTTGAGCTGGTCTTCATTGATGACGACCATGGCTTCCGGGTTGGCGAGAAGCCCATACTCGCCTCGTGCCCAGTTGGAGCCAAAAACAAAAGCGACCGCAAAGAGTCCTACCGCTGCGAAGGTAAAGCGAACCCGTTTCCTTCTTGGGAAGTAGGCGAAGACGACCCAACCAGTGAATGCCAGTGCCGTAACAATCATGGAAAGATAAGCCGCTTTCTCCCATTCCGCCGGCGTTAAGATTGAAATGTAGGCCATGAGCCCATCGCCTTTAACGAGTCGAGCAAGAGTGGGATAGTAACCACCGCTTTTACTCAGACCCACTTTTAGGTTCCATCTAAGTTCGGGCGAATCCGTTTCAAGCAGGAAAGCAGAGGTCCAATAAGCGATCGCTTCGCCCCATCTTTCTTCTTGAGCAGCCGCTAAGCCCAAGTTGTGGCGGAGGGTCCAATCGTTTGGATTAGATTTGAGCTCCGAAAGCCAGGAGGACGAGGCTTTCGAGAAGGCGGCCTCGTTGTAGTGCTCTAGCCCCTCGTTGGAAAAGCCATCGGAGGCCGCTAGCAGCGCGGCAATCGCTGCGAGTGAAGCGAACCAGGCACCGCCAGAGAATAGCCGGCTGATTGAGATGCCCGGCTGACGCAGTTGGCTGAGAAGATCTCTAAGCTCTGATTGCCAGTCCTTGAAGGAAGGGGCGCGTTTCCCAAACAGCATTTTATCGGAATTCTGCCAGAGGGTTTTCCATCGCGTTGCTTGCTCGATGTCAGACTTTTCAGATACGGCTCTTTCAATATCCGTGGAAGAGGGTTCCTCTATTTCGATCTCCCAGAACTCCCGTGCCGCAGCCCTCCAAGCAAGTTGGGCTTCCCGCTTTGCTGATTCCGAATCGTCAAGCGCCATCGCAGTCTGTTTCAGTTGATTGAAAGCCTTTCGTCTCTGCTTGTTGGGGTCTAGGGAAAGGGAACGGATCAGCGCTATGAGAGCCCAGAGAAGAGCGGGCGCCACGAAAGAATAGGCAAGATAGCCAAGTTTTACGCCGCCTTTGGGTATCGGGCCCCGTGCTGACTGCCCGATGGGGCTGCTCAGTAATTCAACGGGCTTAGTCAAGAGATTCACTCCGCTTGGATCGAGCTCGAAGGGAAGCGAATTGGCTGGCTCCTGTGTGCTGGTCGTGGGTTTATTAGAGGAGGCGTTTAAGTCGTTGGGATCGTTTTGGGAAACGAGGGGATTTACCACCACCTTTTTAGCCGGTATGTTTATGGTCTCGTAGCGGTCGGTTTTGGGATTGAAGAAACTAAACTCGATGGGGCCAAACTGGAAATCCCCTTCTTTCGTCGGAATAAGAACGATATCCTCGGAAAGACTTCCTTCGAAAGGAGAGTCTTCCGAAACCTCCTTGTTCACGTCCGGCTGGATGGACCTGAAACTTGCGGATACATTACGTGGATTTAACCCGAATCCTTGAGGCCAATTGCCCGTCCCGCTGAGCTTCAAGGTCCACGTTACCGGCTCTCCCACTTGTACGATTTCAGGAATAACCTTGGATTCGAACTGGAACTGACCCACCGCGCCGGTGAAGGACGTCGGTTCTCCAGTCGGGAGGGGTTTGATGCTAAGTTGAAGCGTTTCCGATTCTATATTGTAGTTATCTACCACAGGATCATCAAAGATAAATCCCCTTCGGCGTCCGACGACCATGGATACAGTCTGATTTACTTTGGGTAGTTTGATCTCTCCGCTTCGAGTGGCCATGGCGGGTGTTTCAAACAAAACGGCGGAGTAGTCGAAATTGCGGTATTTGAAATTGGTCGACCGATGGCTCTCGAAGCCCTTGGTGACTACGCCGACGGGGTTCCATTGGGGTAGAGAAATGTCATTTAAACGATTCTGGTAGTCCTGCCGGACTCCAAGTACATAGCGAAGGGTAAAGATTTCCCCTTCGTAGATGGAATCATCGGTTACGCTGAGCTCGCTTTTGAAAATATCTTCGGGTTTCATGCCGGTGTTTCCAACCGTCGCTTCAATCACCTCGAAGCTAGCAGCATCGACACTGATGTTCCCCTTGTCGGTTTGCACGCTGAAGGAAGGGATCGTGACCGTTCCTTCGCTCGTTGGAGAGACGCGAAATTCGAGAATCAGCTTCTGGACGACCCTAGAGTTGAATATGTTCATCGAACTGCTCTGACCGACCTGAGTGAAGCTGACGCCAGGCACGTCAGGAAGGTCGACATTTCCATCCGGAGAACAGCCTTCGAAATGGAGCTGAAGGCTATTGGCTTTCCCTTGTTGTAGCGTTCCCGAAGCGGGTGTCCAAGAGACGCTCTGCGCGAAAACAGGGGATACGGCCGTAAGTACTCCGAAGAGCGCGATTGCGATTAGTTTTGAGTATGAGCGGTTCATCACCAATCCTTTTTTAACTTTTGAGGCGGTGGAGCGTTTTCATCGCGTTCCGCATTCTGCAGCATCATGTGCAGCGCCCCGGGCTTGTCTTGCTGTTTGAGCTGTTCCAGTTGCTGAAGGGTCATTGCCTGTTTCGCTGACCTCGGAGGAGGTTGCTGCTCCGTTCCTCCGACTTGAGTTTGTTCCTCCTTCGGTTGTTGGTCTAGCTGTGGCGTCTCTTCAGATTCATTCATGTCGCCTAAAGATTCACTTTGCTGTTGTTGCTCGCCTTGTTGGTCTCCGTTTTGAGACTGCTCTTCGCCGCCTTCGTTTTCTTGCGGCTCCTGATTCTCGTCACTTGGCTGATCTGAATTCTCTTGTTCCTGGGAATCCGAGTCCTCCCCGTTTTGTTCAGAATCAGAATTCTGTTCTCCCGACTCGTTCTGGTCTTCTGAATCCTCTGACTGGTCCTGATCTTGGTTTTCCTGATCCTCCTGTTGCTCTTCGGGCGGCTTTTCCAGGAGTTTTTCGAGTTCTTCTCGTAACGTGATCCAGTCTGTCTGCAGTGGATTAATGGAGTGGCCGGCGTCAACCGCATGAATCCCGTCCCAGATCGAGGGATCAGGAATTCGCTGACCTTGTTGCATCGCAGATTGTCCTAGTTGCAATGTCATTTGGGCAAACTGCTCATAGTCCGAAGGAGCATGGGCTTCCTTTTCGGCGATAGAGGCGATGACTTCGCCCAGGGTTGGACCGGTCTCTTCTGCGAGAGGAGTGGCAGTTGGCGGGTTTTGCGGGGGCGCGGGGATCTGCCCGAACAACCCGAAAGCGAGCGCCAGCGAAATCAAAATGGTATAGATGTTCCTAAAAATTGATGAGCTAAAAGTCATTGGGAAAGGAGAGTTCTCGTTCGAACGACTCTTGGTTTGGGTGTGAATGGAAATTCTCGATACAAGGATATCAAGATGAGCAGAAGTCCGGGAGCTAAAAATATCTGATACCTCTCTATGTGTACGGACTGGGAAGTCGTTCCGGTTTCTCCGGTTTTCCCTCGTTTGACCGTTTCCTCAATAAGCGAAGCAAGGTCTACCCAGACATTTGCTTCCCGAAAAACCCCTCCTGTTTTGTCCGCGAGTGATTGCAAGGTTGCGGACTCGAGCTTGGTTAGCACGACTGCCCCTGCTTCGTCCTTGTGGTAGCCCCCCTCTTCTGCGGGGATGAGTCCCCCATCTCGAGTGCCGAACCCAAGGCAGATTGCTTGTACGTTTTGCTCGTTCAGGTCGTCGACGTAACTTGTCCAGTCCTGGTTGAGGCTCTCGCCATCGCTGATCACGATGAGAAAGCGGTCGGCTTGGCTATCCGATTGCCTAAAGGAATCAAGAGTCGTCTCCAGCATAGCCCCATAGTTGGTGCCCCCTTGGGGAATGAAATTGGGGTTCAAATCTCTCAGAAACCCGCGGAGTATCTGGTAGTCGGGACTCATGGGGCTTTGGAGAAAAGCAGTACCGGCGAAGACGACAAGGCCCACGCTCTCTCCCTGCAAATTGTCGAGCAAGCTTTCCACGACAAGCTTAGCTCTCTCAAGTCGGTTGGGTTTGATGTCTTCGGCGAGCATGCTCTTGGACAAATCCATAGCGATTATCACCTCACGAGAACGTTTGAAAACCTCTTTGTGCACTTCACCCCACTGGGGTCGGGCAAGGGCGATAATAACGAAAATCAATCCAATGAGAAAGAGCCACTTGGATGGTTGGCTTAGGGTTGATTCAATCTCGGAAACACCTGCGAAAGTGACCTTAACCCGCTTAACCTTAGAGCGGCTGGAGAGTGCAACACTTCTTTTCCTGAAAACGATGGTAGCTAGGATTCCCAAAACTGGAATCGCTAGCCCAAAAAGGTAGAGCTCTTGTCCAAAAGTCAACTTAGGGCCTCCTTTCGATTCATTGCTCCAATCGCTAGCGCTCCAAAAAGCATAACACCTGCTGCGATGGAGAAATAGGGAAAAAGCTCAGTGGTCACGCTGTATTGATGTGATTCAAACTCGATCTTGCTGTTTCTATCTATAGAGTCGAAAGCATCTTTAATCGTATTGGAATTATCGGCACGATGAAATTCGCCATTGGTAATTCTGGAAATTTCCTTCAAGGTGGGTTCGTCCGTTTGAGAGGGTACGCGTACCGTCCCGATCCGCTCTCCCTTGGCGTTGAGACGCGGCATGGAAACGATTCCATCTCGTCCGGCACCGATTGTGTAAATACGGATGCCGTTTTCCGCCGCCAATTCCGCCGCGGCAATAGGCTCGATAGAACCCGCGGTATTGGCCCCATCTGTGAGGAGAATGATGAAGGCACCTTCCCGTTCCCCAGATCGCTCTTTGGTGCCCTCTTGCAGCCTCGATAGGGCAACGCCGATACCGTCTCCAATAGCGGTTCCATCTTCGATCAAGCCAATCGCTAACCGACTCGTCTGGCTTGAAAGCCAGCGATGGTCGAAGGTGAGCGGAGCCACGGTGTAGGCCTGTCCTGCGAAAGCGACGAGACCTATGCGATCGTTGTCTCGTTTGTTGATAAAGGCGCTTAAAACCGGCTTAACTGCTTGCAGCCGATTGATGCTCTTCAACCCGTCCTTGTAGTCTTCGTACAGCATCGAACTGGAAAGGTCTAATACCAGCATGATGTCGTACCCTTTACTCTTAGTCTGCCGCTCGAAATCGAGAATCTGAGGTCGGGCGAGCGATATGACAATTAAAGCAGCTCCCACGAAGCCGAAGAACGAGGATAGTTTGGATCCTCCTGCAAAAACAGAACGCTGCCAGTTTCCGGCAAAAGGGAGAACCAGGGCAGCCGAAGCTCGCCGACTGCGCAGTATCCCGATAAACGGAAGAGCAATCAGCGCTAAAAGCCACCATGGATCCACTAGTGCAAATTCATCCATAACTTCCAACGTTTAGCCCCGCCCAAAGCGTAGAGCGCGTTTCTGAAAAAGTTTCACAACGGTATCAAGGGCGTCCTCGCCCGCCTGTAACGTAAGACGATCTGAATCGACGGGGAACAGTTCTTTGAAATGGGAATCACGATCGCGATTCCATTTCTCATGGGCTGCTTTTTGGGCCAGGGATCTACCGTTCAGATTAAAAAGTCTGCCGGAAACGGGGTCATATACCGTTTGTTCACCACGGTTTGGCAACGCTCGCTCCCATGGGTCCTCAATCCGAAATCCAACTGGTTGGTAGCGCTTTTTTATGACGTTCCATCCTTCCGGTTTATCAAGTGCAGGAAAGTCGCTCAGCCAGACAAAAATGCTGTGACGGGGGGCCGCTCTAAGCAGATATTTCCAGGGTACCACTGCTCGTTGCGGACCGAGAGCATCTGGTGCTGGCTTTCCCAGCAAGGTCGCAGCGGTGTGAAGCACGCGGCCACGGCCTGCAGAGCTTTTAGTGAATTCGTAGCCGGTGGGCGAGGCGTACAAAAGGGAAACACGGTCGCCATTCACGGCACTCAGCAGCATCAAAAGGCTCGAAAGCTCAAGAAGGGCTTCGCGCTTGGATCGTTCGCCAGACCCGAACTGGAGGGAAGGGGTATCTTCAAACAGCAGTACGAGTGTAACCTCACGCTCTTCAACGAATTTTTTCCGATAAGGTTCGCCGAGTCGAGCAGTCACATTCCAGTCGATGTCTCGAACATCATCTCCGTACTCGTATTTGACGACCTGATCGAATTCCATCCCCTTGCCACGGAAGGAAGATTTGTATTCACCGCTCAATACACTCGCTACGGCGTGCCGCACCCGCCATTCGAGTTTGCGCAGCATTGCAATCGAAGAGGACAGACTTTCGAAGGTATCCGAAATTTGATTCTCTGTCTGGCTCATTTATCGAGAAGCTTACGCAAACGAATTAGTAGGCAGTGGAGTTCTATCTAGAATAACCTTAAGCGCGTCGTCGGGAGTGATTTCCTCTGCCTCGGCTTCATAGGTCAATCCAACCCGGTGACGCATGGCATCGAGGAACACTTCCTTGATAATCGATGGAGACACGTGGTCCTGCCCGCGAAGCCAAGCGAGGGCGCGACCGGCTTGATACAGACTCAACGACGCTCTCGGGGAAGCGCCATAGGAGAGGTATTTCTGTTCTGGGTTTTCACCCGCTGCCATTCTCCGCGTCGCTCGAACCAGCTTTAGAATATAAGACTGGATTTCCTCCGACACATGGATCTGGTCCACTTCTTCGCGAATCTCCAATAGTTCCTCACCGCTCGACACCGCCTTCAGCTCAGGCTGACGAGTGACTTGCCCCCAGCGTTTCATCATTTCAAACTCTTCCTTCTGTTCTGGATAGTGGACAATCAGCTTGAAGAGGAATCGGTCTCGCTGCGCTTCGGGCAGCGGATAGGTGCCTTCCTGCTCAACCGGATTCTGGGTGGCCATGACAAAGAAGGGGTTAGGTAGGGACTGCGACTCTCCGCCAATGGTCACTTGCTTCTCCTGCATCGCTTCGAGCAAAGCGCTTTGCACTTTGGCGGGGGCACGGTTGATCTCATCCGCTAGCAGCATGTTTGCGAAGACGGGGCCACGGTGGGGAACAAACTGTCCGTCCTTTGGCTGGAAGATCATCGTTCCCACAACGTCGCTCGGAAGGAGATCCGGGGTGAACTGTATACGCTCGAATTGCATCCCAAGGGCTGTCCCTAGGCTTTTGATGAGAAGTGTCTTGGCCAGTCCTGGCATGCCTTCCAGCAGGACATGCCCATTTGCGAGAAGCGCGACGAGCATTCGCTCGATCACGATCTCCTGTCCAATCACAGCGGTTCCAACTTCGTTTCTAATTCGTTCAGCCCAGTTGCTCATATGGGTTTGTTACCTTGAGAATTTTGGAGGGTTATCGGTCGTTTCATTGAGTGGTGTCCAGTGAGTTGCGATTGACCACGAAATCAAGACATTGTTTCGGAGGAAACTCAGGAAAACCCGAGCGAAGATAAGCCCGAGGCTCGCAGGAAAACTGAAAAAGGAACGCTCCGTTGAGAAAAGCCGGCCAATAAGCCGCGCGTTCAACGGTTGCTTAACTGGAAGCGGGAAGTCTGGATTAGACCGCAACAGACGGCGTCTTAAGTTTTTTGCGAATGCCGGATATCATATCGTCAAAGGAAAGGCCTCCGATTGCTCTCAAGGTCGCGATATCGGACCCGTGGTCTATGAATTCGTCAGGCCATCCGATTCGATGAACCGGAGTTGCCATTTCGAACTCGGATAACGTTTCCAGAACGGCGCTGCCAAAACCGCCCGACAAGACTCCGTCTTCGAGGGTAACGATAAGACGATTCTCTTTTGCGTGGGATAAGAGCAGCTCATTATCTAGCGGTTTGATGAAACGAGCGTTCACAACTCCCGCTGAGAGTCCGTCCTCCAGCTTGAGGCGATCACTGATTTCCAAAGCGTCCCGAACCATGGGACCAAGGGCCCAGAGGACCAGATCGTCTCCTTCCCGCAAGACTTGCGCTTGTCCCACACCCAAAGTCTTTGGTTTAGACTTAATTTTGACTCCGGTTCCAGCGCCGCGAGGGTACCGAACAAAAACAGGTCGTTTCAGCTGGATGGCCGTGTGCATCATATCTACCAGCTCATCCTCGTCTTTCGGCTGCATAGCGACGGCATTGGGAACACAGCGTGTATACGTTATATCAAAAAGACCGTGGTGCGTGGGTCCATCGTTGGGGGAAAGTCCCGCACGGTCCATGCAAAAGACTACCGGTAGATTTTGCAGGCAAACATCATGAATGACCTGGTCGAACGCTCGCTGGAGGAACGTTGAGTAGATCGCGACCACCGGCTTGATGCCCTTGGTAGCGAGCCCCGCTGCAAAAAGTACCGCGTGCTCCTCCGCAATCCCTACATCGTAAAACTGGTCGGGAAGCTCATTGGAAAGATGGATCAAACCGGTACCGGAAGGCATGGCGCCGGTGATTCCGACAATGGATTTGTCCTTTTTGGCGAAGCGTACGAGGGCATGCCCAAAGACGTCCTGGTAGTTTGGAGGGACGACTGATTGAGATGACTTAGACTTGCCTGAATCAATCTCAAAGGGGCTCGTCCCGTGGAAGCTCTCGGGCTTTTCGATCGCAGGGCGATAGCCTTTTCCCTTCTTGGTGACTACATGAAGAATCACGGGCTCATTCGCCTCTCTGGCAAATTCAAGATTGCGAGTCAGCAGAGGAAGATCATGCCCATCGATGGGTCCGAAGTAGCGGACACCGTAAGTCTCAAAGATGGAAGAGGGCACCATGATGCTCTTCCAGCCTTTCTCTGCATTTTTCCCTATCTTAAGCAACTGCTCTCCCCCGGGCACTTTTTGTAGAAAAGTGCCGAAGTCGTGATGGAGGCGGTTGTAGATTGGATTGGTGATCAGTTCGTTGAGGTATTTCGAGATAGCTCCAACGTTTTTCGCAATCGACCATTCGTTGTCGTTGAGAATGATGATAAGCCGCTTTGTCGCTGAGGCTACATTGTTTAGGGCCTCCATCGTTATGCCGCAAGTGAAGGCGGCATCGCCGCATAACGCCACGACATGTTCATCGGATCCTAACTGGTCTCGAGCCGCAGCCATCCCCAACGCCGCAGAAAGCGCTGTTCCGGCATGTCCGGCTCCGAATGAGTCGTGTGGACTTTCAGACCTAGCGAGAAATCCGCTGAAGCCACTGTTCTTCCGAATCTTGTCGAATTCTTTGCCGTTTCTTCCTGTCAGGAGCTTGTGGACGTATCCTTGGTGCGAGGTGTCGAACACGAATTGATCCTTGGGGGTATCAAAGACGAGGTGCATGGCGAGGGTCAGCTCGACCACACCTAAGTTCGGCCCTAAGTGGCCCCCGTTGATCGAAGTGACATCAATCAGCTTAGCCCTGATTTCAGCGGCAAGATCCGTTAGCTCATCCGAGCTTAAGGATCGGATGTCGGCAGGCTTCTCGATGACGTTGAGCATGGGAAATGGGTCGTTCCCGTTCGCTTCGGACTGTTGGCTCGTGTTCAAAAGATTGGAAAATAAAATCGGGAAGAGAAGGGAATCATGGGTTCTTGTCCACCCTATTGGTCTAAATTTTGTCTACTCGTCAGGATCGAAATTTCCGAATTCCGGATTCTCCGCGTCCTGGTTGCGCAGGATCTCGATCTTTGCCTCAGCCTCGCTTATCTTTTTGTCGCAATGAACGAGGAGCTTTGAACCCGCTTCATACCGCTTAACGAGGTCGTCCAAGTTCAATTCGCCGCTTTCCATTTCTTCAACGATTGCCTCGAGCTTTTCCAGTCCCTCTTCAAACGAGAGCTCCTTGTCTTTAGCCTTTTTGGTCACAGCGGAAAAGTATGGAAGGAGAGGGACTTATGACAAGATCATGTTTCGCTCGCATCAAGAAAGGCCTGTAAAGCAGTCGCCCGCTTGAAACGGTGTAAAGCTTGATCAAAGCTGGACAGACTCCGCTGCTTCGCATCAGATTCTCGTCAATGACGACACTGGAAATCGTTTTCGCTACCGCCCTTGTTCTCAAAATGGGGGCCGAACTGGTCTTGGAAGCCGTCAATCGGAGTCACGTATTGAAATTCTCCGATCAAGCGCCTGAGGGACTGGGCGACGTGATGGATGCGGAGACTTACGCCAAGTCTAATGAATACACTTTGGCCAAGAGCCGATTTGGCTCGGTCGTTTTGGTATTTGACGCGGCTGTTTTAGCCGTCGTCGTTTTGAGTGGCGTGTTGCCCGTTCTCTTTGGCTGGTGGAGTGAGCGGTTTGGAGACTCCAACATGTACTCCGCATTGTTCCTGATCGTAGTGACAACGCTGATCGGCCTTCCCGGAATTCCTTTCGAATACTGGAGCCAATTTAAGATTGAGGAAAAATTTGGCTTCAATCGAAGTTCCGTAAAGCTCTGGGTAACGGACAAAATCAAGGGAGCAGTGATCGGGTTTTTGATTGGGTTTCCTTTGTTGTGGCTTCTGATTAGCCTGGTAGGTTGGCTGGGCAGCGCGTGGTGGATTTACGCCTTTGTCATTATGATGGCATTCCAGTTGCTGATGATGGTCCTTTACCCCATGGTCATCATGCCTTTGTTCAACAAGCTCTCCCCGCTTGAGGAGGGGCCTTTGAAAGAGCGGCTCATGGAGCTTTCAGACCGAGCAGGATTTAAGGCCAAAACCATACAGGTCATCGATGGCAGCAAGCGCTCGGGACACTCCAATGCCTACTTCACAGGCTTTGGAAAATTTCGCCGTATTGTGCTCTACGATACCTTGATCGAGCAGCTGAGCGAGGAAGAACTCGAGGCGGTGCTAGCCCACGAAATCGGGCACTACAAGAAGGGGCACATTCCAAAGATGATTGCTCTATCGGCATTGATGATGCTAGCCGCATTTTGGATTATCAATTTTCTTTTGCATAGTTCGGCCTTCTTTGAGGGGTTTGGATTTGCTCCATTGGAAACCGGGTCGATTGGCAATTTAGGTATCGCCATGCTCCTCTTTAGCTTTCTGGGCGGGCTGGTAACGTTTTGGATTAGCCCGTTGTTTCATGGTATGTCGCGTAAACACGAATACGAGGCCGATGCATTCGCCCGCGAAGCAGTCGGTGACTGGAAACCACTCAGTGGGGCGTTGAGAAGATTGAGTGAAAAGAATCTTTCCAATTTGAACCCTCATCCGCTTTACAGCGGGTTTCACTATTCTCACCCGACGTTGCTCGAGCGGGAGCGGGCCATGAATAAAACGTAGAGGAACAATGAGTGGGGGGAGTGATTTGCCAAAGCGGGTCGGAGGAACATCGATTAAAGGCCGGCTGATTCTAGGAATAGGCGGGGTACTTGGAGTCGCTGTCGTAATTCTGGCGGTTTGGATAGACCGAGATTCCGAGGACTTTGACAAGGGAGTCTTCGAATACGGATTTTCCGGAGAGGTTTACCGCTTTGGCCAGGTGAACCACGAAATCATATTCGGAAAGGGGGTTAGCTCGAAACTCGTTGAATCCGTCGGGGACTATCTCGAAAGAATCGGATATTTCAGTCAGGCCTACGGAGGGGTGATCCAAATCAGGTCCAACGGTGATGGATTCGATCTCTATCTCACGTACCCTCGCCAATATTGGGATCGTACTGACTTTCGGGACGAAGTCGCTTCAATTCGAGATGACCTAGAAGCGAATGTTCTGGTGGCAACGACTAAAATTATTTTGGTCGATGAGGATGAGAACGGCATCCATTCCATGAATTTAAACCATCAACCTGATGGGTCTTAGATGGTTCGCTGTGATTTTTCGCTACCGAAAAAGGGATCGCTCGTGAAGGAATTGCATCGATACATCCTGTTGTTTGTCGTCATCTTTACTAGCGCTTCCGCGCAGGACGAAGGCACGACCATTCGAGTAGCCTCGTATAATATTCGCAACTACCTTTCAATGGATCGGATTGTGGAAGGGAAATGGCGCCCCGATTATCCGAAACCTGAAAAAGAGAAAAGCGTTGTCCGAGAGACGATTCTTAGCGTTCGTCCTGACATCCTCGCTTTGCAAGAAATCGGCTCCCAGATGCATCTGGAAGAACTCAGAAGAGACTTGTCCAACCAGGGCCTCGAATACAAAGGATCTGCTTGGCTGGAAGCCCATGATTCGGAACGTCACGTGGCCGCGCTTTGGAGATCGAATTTGGAGGTGGACGTCGTGAATCACATCAATCTCCCCATTAAATACATGGGCAAGGTTGACTTTGTGAAGCGCGGAATGCTGGAACTAAAAATTTCGGGAAAGCAGAGCACTTGGAGCCTGTTTAATTTGCACTTGAAAAGCAAATACACGAATTTCAAGTCAGATCCCTTGTCGACCCTACGGCGCACGCTCGAGGGGAGGGCGGCAAGGGACAAGATAATCAAGCGATTCCCAGAACTGGAGCGGGAGCGTTTCTTGATAGTAGGGGACTTGAATGACTCGCCTGTTTCAGGTGCGGTTAGGGCGCTAACGAAAAAGGGGAGTCGTATTCTAAGCATTCCCATCCAGTGTGTTGACGCCAATGAAAGTCGCTGGACACACTACTACAAGAAAGAGGATTCCTACACTAGAATCGACTACCTCTTGAGGTCTCCCGGTTGGACAGAGCTAAGCGATGTCACGGGGCAGATATTCAACAGGCCAGATTACTACGAGGGGTCGGACCATCGCATGATCTGGGTTGATCTGCCTTCTCCTTGATATCTGAGAGCTACTCGTTAAAGAGAATGCAGATTGGGCCGGGGACATTCACAACTGAATTCAGTTGGTAGGTGATTTCGCCCGTTGACTGGTCAATAGCGAAGACGGCAATCGTGTTCGAGTGCTGCCCTGCCGCCAGGAGCCACTTTCCGCTCGGCTCCAGATTGATATTTCGCGGAAAAGCGCCGCGTACCGGTTCGACCTCGGTAACCGTCAGTTCTCCCGTGTTGCGATTCGCCTGGTACGCTGTCACAGTGTCATCGCCACGGTTGGCTGAATACACGAATTTCCCATTCGGATGAACAAGGATTTCAGAACTCGAATTGAAGACCTCCTCAGACTTGTCGCTCTCGCTCAGGGCAGGTGTTGTGGTCAGGCGCTTGGTTGCCCCCTTTTTCGCATCGTACTGGAAAGTGGTGACTGAGAGGGAAAGCTCGTTTAGGAGATAGATAAAATTCCCGTCGACCGAGAATCGCATGTGACGCGGACCTCCTCCAGGTACGCTTCCCGCAAATCCATGGGCTGTGATAGAAGGCCGGTTTGCGTTCACTTTATAGATCACAATCTTGTCGAGACCTAGGTCGGGGACGAAGGCGAATTCCCCGTCGGGCGAGTAGCCGGTCCAGTGCGGGTGAGGCGCATTCTGGCGTGACGCAACGATCCCAGAACCCCCTTCGTGCTCAATCAGTTGCCCTCTAGGCTGGACCTTGCCATCCTTGGCTACCGGGAAGAGGGCTACCGATCCTCCACCGTACTGCGCGGTGAGGAGAAACTTCCCTGAGGGATGTACAGATATGTGAGCGCCTCCTCCATCGCCGATGACTTCCGTATTTAAAAGCGTCAGGCGTCCATTTTTGCCAATCTTGTAGGCCGCTACGCACGGACCTTGATCGCTGGTGGCCACAGCGTACAGGTAGGACTTGCTGGGGTGAAGGGCGAGGAACCCGGGTGATCCGATTTCCGCCGCCAGTTCCGGAGGTGACAACTTGCCACTGTCTGTGTCGAAGCTGGAGTGATAGATCCCTTTAGTGGCTTTGCCTGACGTTCCAAAATAGACGTCAACACTAGCGGCGAAGAGGGTAGGAATTGAGGAAAGTAGGGCAATAATGGTAAGCAACTTCATAATAGCGGGTTAATAACAGAGTGGGGACAGGAGTGCACGCTCTATGTTGAGAAAGTGCGATATGGAAAATGTTGGGCAATTTTTTTGCTGAACTATTACCGCAAGGCGCATACCGTTTCAAACAATGAATGGCTTCTTCCCCAAGGCTCGACTCGCGTTCCTGTTAATTCTGTGGATTTTTCCGTTATCACTTAACGGCAACGACCAGCTTTTCTACTTAAGGTTTGTGCCGAATCTAAAAGCGGCTGATGACGATTTGACCGCAGGAACTGAGGGCGCTAGCTACAAACCCATATTTGGCAAAGGCGACAGGAATGCCGATCGGCTCAATGGTGTGGAGCGATTTGGAGAGCTTACGGTAGCGCCCGGCGGACGTTCTGCTCTCGTTAGCTATCCAAGGGAGGAGCAGATTTACTACGTCGCTGAAGGGTCAGGTAACCTGCATTACGATGGAAGAACATACCCCTTGAAGGCTGATGACTTTTTATACTTGCCGATTGGGGTTGAGCACGGTGTTTCGAACGATTCCAGAAATCAAATTCGAATCCTCGTAATGGGATACCGGATTCCGGAAGGCGTTAAAGTTGAGCCCACCTCCGAGTTGCAAATCGCGAATGCCAACGACGTTGAACTTCTTGTTCTGGGAAGCCATGGCCCTACGACCAAGTACAAACTGCTAATGGGTACTACGGCCAGTGAGCGAGACAAACTGGCCTCGGCCTCGCAAATGAATAGCCTCTTCATTATGGATTTCTCTCCGGGAGGAACGAATAACCCTCACAGTCATGCTAAAGAAGAGGAAATCTATTACGTGCTCAGAGGGTACGGGGCAATGGTGGCTGGTCTGGACAAGCATGGCAACGTTTCCCGGCACCCAGTACTAAAAGGCGATGCGTTCTACTTTGCGGCCGGAACTGAAGTTGGATTTTACAGTGGTTCCAAGGAAGGGGAGCCTCACTCATTGATTCTAGCAGTACGTTCCAGGGATCCCATTGCGGAGAGCTACGACTTTCGTAAGGATTTATAGAATACAGCGGCTGGTTGACAGAACATATAGTTTTTAAAATAGCCACATATAGGCTGGGAATTGAATAAGGAAATGAAAGATACTGATAAAGCTGGCGAAGCGCTACCTAATGAAACATCGGTCAAATCAGCGGGCAAAATGAATCGTCGCGGATTCACTCGCACGGCAATGCTAGGTGGAGTGTCATTGAGTGCATTCCTGGGTCTTTCCCTTGAGGATACGCTCGCTCAAGCCACTTCGAAGGTAAACCGAAACTCGAAACCCTCATCTCTGAAAATTACGGATCTTCGCTATGTCCTTGTGGAGCATTTGGGTCGTCGCGTTCCCATCTTGAGAATTGATACGAACCAAGACATCTATGGTTTGGGAGAGGTCCGGGATGGCGGGCATGAACGTTCTGCTCTATTTCTCAAAAGTAAGATCTTGGGTAAGAATCCCTGCAACGTAGAACGTCTCTTTAAAGACTTAAAGGAATACGGGAATCACGGTCGTCAAGGCGGCGGGGTTAGTGGAATCGAAATGGCTCTCTGGGACCTCGCAGGCAAGGCTTATGACGTTCCGGTCTATCAGCTTCTCGGTGGCAAGTATCGGAACAAGGTGCGACTCTACGCTGATACGCACGGGGATACCGATTTTGAGCTGATCAAGCGAAAAGTCGGAAAGCGCATCAAGGAAGGGGGATACACCTGGCTCAAAATGACTCGCTGTTTCAACGTGATAAAGGACGATCCGGACAATTACGTGAACGGGAGGAGCAGAGAACTCACCGACAAAGGTATCCAAGGAATCGCGGATTACCTCAGTGCCGTTCGCGAATTTGTTGGCCCGAACATCGCAATTTCCGCGGACCACTTTGGAACGCGAAACGACAACGACGCCATCCGCCTAGGGAGGGCGCTAGGCCCCGCTGGACTTGCATGGATGGAGGAACCGGTCTCCTGGACTAAAGCGGATCAGCTAAAACTGGTCAAGGAAGCCGTTGAGACGCCAATAGCGACGGGGGAGAATATGTTTGGCCGCGAGTCCTTTCAGTTTCTCTGCGACAATGGATCCATTGACATCGTCCACCCGGACATGGCCACGGCAGGGGGTATCTTAGAAACGAAAAAGATTGCTGATTATGCGCAGGACAAAGGAGTCGGAGCGGCTTTGCATTACGCGGGAAGCCCGGTTTCATTCATGGCCAACGTGCATTGCGCGGCAGCTACGGAAAACATAAGCGTACTGGAGTACCATCCTGAAAACGAAGAGATTCCCGAATGGAACAGCATGGCGCGACTAGTAACGGGACAGCCCTTTATTTCGAACGGGTACGGTAATGTGCCCGATGCCCCAGGACTTGGACTGGAACTCAATATGGAAGGCATCAAGAAAGTTCTCCATCCTGCGGATACCAGGATATTTCCTCCGACAACTGACTGGGATGTATAAGTTGAGACCAGAGTAATTTAAAGTAACTGAAAATTAGATATGATTAGTAAATCAAATGGCCCTTCAATTATTAGCATTCTACTGCTAGGGATTCTATCGGTATCCACAGTGGCCATTGGCCAGACCTTGCCAAAGGAGGAACTGATATTTCTTACCTCGGCCTGGAAGGGGGAGCGTTTTGAAGATGGACGTCCCAAGGTATCAGATGATCTACTAAAACGTGCTCGAAACATAGGAATCGAAGAAGCCTGGGTCGTCTTGTACAATGAGGGATACACCTCCCAATTTGAAGGGAACTGGAAAATGATCCACGATGATGTACCGGTAATCGGGCGGGCTTTAACCGCTCACTACATGCCGAGCCGGCCTGATCTGGAGGAGCGCATTGTATCCCGTGGACACCAGCAAGGACGTTCCGGAAACAGTAATTCCTGGCCCATTCAAATGCTGGGGAAGGACGATGTTTATGTGGCGGACTGTTTTGGAAAGATTTCTCAAGGAACCCTTATTGGGGATAGTCTAGCTACAGCGATTTTTGCCAAAACTGGGACGGGGGTCATATTTGATGGATCGGCCCGAGACTTAAGTGGCATGGCCCAGATCGAAGGTTTTAACGCGTTCGTACGCGACTTCGACCCCACCTTTCTTGAGGACGTTGTTCTGATGGGCCTGAACACCCCTATCCGAATCGGGAAAGCGATATGCCTCCCAGGCGATTTGGTGATTTCCGAACGCGAAGGCGTATTGTTTATTCCTGCCCACATGGCGGAAAAAGTAATCGTGACCGCAGAGTTCATTGCGATTCGGGATGCGTTTGGCTATGAGATGTTGAAGTCAGGCAAGTACAACAGCGGTCAAATGGACAATGAATGGACTGACCCGATCAAACAGGATTTTCTGAAATGGCTGGATGACAATCCAGATCAGCTCCCCATGACTCGGGCGGAGTTGGATGCCTACATGAAAGACAGAACTTGGTAGCGGTTTTGGCGATCCTCTCGGAATTTAAAGTCTATTGTGGCTAGGCTGAGCCGTTAGCCACTTTTTCAGGAACTCATTTAGCTCCTTTATCTTCAGCGGCTTCTGAAAATAGTCATTGATCCCCACGCTCTTGCATCGCTCTTCGTCTTCACTGGTGATATGAGCGGATAGTGCAATGATGGGAGTCGGTGGTCTATTCCCTTCACGGTCTCTTATGGCTTCTGCAGTACTGAAGCCGTCAAGCCTAGGCATCCTGATATCCATAAGAATTAAGCTAAAATCTTGTTTGCCGGACAAGTCGAGAGCTTCAAAGCCATCCTTGGCGCAGACGACGTTGTATCCAAGGCTTCGAATCATTGAAGCGCCCAGCTCCCGGTTTACCCGCTCATCATCCACCAGTAAGATGGACTGGCCTAGCTGGGTCGACATTCTATGATCGAATGATTTGACAGTTAATTCTACCTCATCCGCTTGGCCTTTCAAGATGATAGGTATTTCAAACCAGAAAGCGCTTCCTTTCCCGTCTATGCTTCTGCAACCGATAACTCCTCCCATTGCTTCCACGATGGAGTTGGAGATCGCGAGTCCGAGACCCATGCCGCTGTACTGTCTATTCAATCCAGTGTCTACTTGGGAAAACGGTTTGAAAAGCTTTTCGAGATCTTCCTTGCTAATTCCTATACCAGTGTCTTCGACGCAGACATAGAGCTTTCCATTATCGTTCTCAAACTTTTGGATACGTGATGTGACCGTAATTTTTCCCGAATCGGTAAACTTTATCGCATTCGCCATCAGGTTGAAGACTATTTGCTTTAACCTTCCCTCATCCGACTCGAATTTAACCGCTTTGTTGGCCGAGTACCCATCGGGCAAATCGAACTTGAACTCGAGGTCCAGGTCCTTCTTCTGCGCCTCTGCCTGCATGAGGTAAATTACGTCGGAGCAACATTTTTGCAGATTCACTTCGTTCTTTTGCAAACGAATATCTCCTCGCTCAATTCGCGTGAAGTCGAGGATGTCGTCGATGAGGCGCAAAAGCAATTCGGCAGATTGCTTGATGATTTCCAGCTCTTGATTGGTTTCGAGATCACTGGAATTTTCCAACAGTCGATCCACGTACCTTATGATCGGGTTTAGAGGCGTTCTTAACTCATGACTTGTGGTTGCTAGAAAATCGTTTTTAGCTCTTGCGGCAGCTTGGGCCGCATCAATCGCCTTCCTGAGAGACTTGTTTCGCTCGTTTAAGTCTCTTGTCCGCTTTTCAACCGTTTGCTCGAGGCTTGTGTTAATCCTGATCAATGACTCATCCCTTGCGCGGATGGTTTCCAATAAATTGTTAACGCTGTCGGCGAGTGATCCAATCTCATCATCGTATCGTTTGACGGCCTTCAGGTTCAAAGTGTGATCCTTGGCGATTTCCTCCGTTACTTCGACGAGTTCATTAATCGGTATCGTAATTGCTTTTTGGAGTCTAAACGCGAGCGCAATGGTTATTACGAGTCCGCCGATGAATAGAGCAAAATTAGTCCAGAGGATTTTCCAAACCTGCGCATTGAGAGTACCCTGGTTCAATTCGATCAGGATTTTTCCAAGTACCTTTTCATTCGAAATCACCTCGGACCCGTAGAACAGGCTGCCGTTTTCCCAATAGTCTCCCAGTTGGGTCGGCGCGGGTGAAGACTTTGATTCAGCATTTCTAGAGTAGTAGGCGAAGGACTCGCCTTCCTTCGTGTAAATGCACACGCTTGCGATGTCCGGAAGAAACTGGAAAGAGTCGACGTACTGTTTTGCGATTCGACTATCGTCGAACATGAGAGCAGCGACTGTATTGCGTTCGAGTATACGCGCTAGGGCGCTCAGGTTGCTTAGTTCTCTTTCAAGGTAGGATTCCCTTTCTCTAAGAAAGGACAGCGAGCAAAGAAGAAATAGGGTGGTTAAGCTGGATAGGAACGTAAACGCGAGAATCTTGCGCGAAAGCGGCAAGTTGTTGAATTTTCGCGCGAATTTTTGGGATAAAGTCATTTCGGTCGTCCTGCAGTGAGCTCGATTAGTTTTGAGCTCAGCTGAATCCCCAATGCATTAGCATTTTCCTGATTAACATAAAACTGTAGGCGGTTTTTTCGAAAAGTAAATTGTATAGCTCCGCCGTCTTTAAGGAAATCTCGATCTTCCCCTACCAAGAGAATGGTCAATCCCTCACAGTGATCCCTCATTGATTTCCAAACTTTCTCCCTCCCATTACCCGCAAAGAGGATATCGAGGTGTTCAAGAGCTTCGGATTCGGTACCATCAAGGCTCACGACCCTAAGCGGACGATCTTCCTTCGATGCGTTAGATATTTTCTCAAGCTCCAATTCTAGGTCAGGATCGTTGAGAACGCCGATTGTGATCCCGTTTGTCTTCGCTTGCCCGTGCCAGAGGACAAAATCTGCAAAATTGACGAGATAGTTAGCCTTCAGCCGGTCTATCTGCAGGGTTTGCCCCTCTATAGGCTCTCGGGGCACGATTACGCACAAGAGAAACAGAAAGCTTTTGACGAGGAAATAACGCATGGCTGCTTGACCCTCAGAATTCCGCTTTTACCTCCAAGTAGACCTCACGCTTCATCTCCGTCCAATGTCCAAAGAAGTCCTTTAGCCGCGCCTCCTGGATTTTCGAATCCAGCAGGTTTCTTCCTACGATTGATATCTGAAGATTCTCGCTTGGCTTGAAAGACAGTCTCGAGTCCATCTGAAATATGGAAGGCTGGAAACCCTTGGCAAAATCGTAGCTTTCAGAATATCTTAAACCTGTATTCAAATTCCAGTTGTTGGAAAAATCCGTCGAAAGATTAATGCTCGCCATGTCGTCGGGTGTACTATGATCGAACTCATTGACGGAAAATTGGAGCAAGTTCCGGACAAACGGGTCGTCGGTCTTTACTATTGGGTCAAAGGAATCGGACAGCCGCGAGTAGGATGCAGAGACTTCAATTCGCTCACTGAGCCTCCAGCTGAACGCCGCTTCGAATCCGAGGGCCTCTCCATCCAAAGCATTGTAGTAGGTTCCCTGAACATTCAAAAAAGGACGCGCCACAAAGAGCTCTGGCGTTGCGGAAACCCCTTCCCTGGCGAATATATCGGCATAGCGATAATAAAACCCGTTAATGTCCAAGCTGCCTCGGTTGCCATCAAATACTTTGCGGTAACCCACTTCGAAAGCATCGAGCGTCTCCTTGTCGAGCTCTCGATTGGAAACGGCATTGCTGAGATCCCGGTCGAGGGAGAAGGGTCCAATTGGAGTGCTAATATTTATGGGGGGAACGATGCTTTTGCCGGATCGAAGGCTCTCTATTACTGAGAACGAGACCGGTGTCGTCCGATTGGCCTGAGAATAAGAGGACCATATCCGATCTGTATCCCCAAGCTCATAGATCAAGCGAGCGTTTGGCGAAGTGGTTGTGATATCTGACTTGTCCTCATAACGAAAATCAAGTCCCCATGACGCGGAAAGTTTTTCGGGGAGAATTTCAAACTCGTCCTGGAAGCCCGCGAATGCGGCGAGATTGCTAAGAAATCTATCGGTCCAGTCCGAAGTTAAGGTGCTCCTTGTGTGCTCCTGGTCGTAAGCAAAGCCTGCATTGAAACTCAGAAAGCGGGAGTCGCCAATTCGATTTCGACTTCGAGCCTCCGCGCCCGCCGTCGCCATGCCAAAAGCGGCATAGGGGGCATCTAAATCCGAGTAGGTGATCCATCCACGAGCGGAGTGAGCGTTGCCGTTAGAACGATTTCTCGTCCACTTCGCTTGTCCGGATACACCTCGAAGGAGTTCTGCGTCCGCTTGGAAGCTCAAGTCGCCATTGGAAAAATCCGCCAAATCATAGGCGTATCCTAAATGTGAATAAAAGGCTTCTCCTGAAATACTGATGAGATCCTTTGATGAGGTCCGTTTGTCTACGCGAAATCCACCTCGAGCAGTATCCCATTGATTACTATAGTCGAAGCGAGTGACGCTTTTGTCGCGGGTGGCTCCCTTAACGTATACACGAGCGGATGTTGAATCGTCGATTGCCCAACCGACTCGGGATGCTAACTCACGACTTTCTGTTCCGATGTGTGACCGTAATAGCCCTCCCTCCGTTTCGAAAGCCGTCTTCATGAGGACGTTGATTATCCCATTTACAGCATTGTTGCCCCAAGTGCCACCCGCAGGTCCATAGACGACTTCCACGGAAGCAACGTCATCCAGGAGCAGGTCATGTTGGTTTCCGAACAGTCCGGCGAAGATCGAGCTGTACATATTCTGTTCATCAACATTGAACTCTACCCGATTAAAAAACCTGGAATTGATGCCTCGCATGCCCACGCCCCAAATGCCATTGCTCGGCCGGATAATGTGAACTCCCGGCGCGTATCGAAGCATTTCCGCGATCGAGTCTACGGGAAGAGACGAAATATCGGATTGATCAAATACGAATGAGCCGATTGGAGCATTGAAAATTTCGGAGGGCAGCTTTGAAGAGACAACTGCTGGGGTATCTCCAAGCTCTTCCAGCGTCAACCGGCTTTCGGGTGATACCTGAGCGGTGGAGCGGCTTGTAATCGCCAATACAGTGAATATCCATGTCAAAAAGACGGTGGCCTTTATCAGGAGAGGTCTAGCTGCAGTGAGTTGGATCAACGTATCCATGGGGGTCGTCTCTCATAGGAAAGAGACACTGTCTTACTGCAAGCTTTTCTGCCGCAAATATCCTCAAAGTTGAGGACACAAACTAGGTCCTGTTTCTAGCCGAGTCACCTCCGTTCTCGACGAGCGCTACTTCGGGGCAGTCATTGCAGGTTTCCGCAGTTGACTCATAGGGAGCGAAGCAACAAGGGCAATACTTGCTACCTGAAAGGTTGCGAGGCACAAGCCAGTCACCCGTGTCGATGCCGGCATGGCAGGTTACCGATTGCAAGCGCTCGATAGAGTAAGGGGGAGTTGCTATATAATGAGCTCCTCTCCAAAGCTTCATGAGCAGGGCATGGCAACTAGGGCTTTCCTTGAGAGATGCGAGCAACGTTGGGTAGTCCCAGGATTTCGTTACTCCCGAAACGATATCATCCACGCACCTCATAGAGTGCCATGGCAGAAGGGCCGTGTAAATCGTATTTATAATTCTATTACCCCTATCCTGGAGTAGCCATCGCTTATGAATTCGAAAGTATAGGAATGCGGACGCCCCCATCAAGAGATAGCCGATCGCGATTGAAAAAAGAAATTCAGGTTCGCCTCTTTGTAATCGGTACAAGAAGGGAACGCCGATAAAAAAGTACGCGAAAATCAGCAGAGAAATGTGGCGCAGGGTTTGGGTTGATTTCTCGAGAAGGAAAAGGAGCTTGCGGGTTCGGCTGGTTGATTGCGGGACTTTTTGGGGTGGCGGCTCGGGGCTGGAATGGAGTATCAATACTTTGCCTGGCCAGGGAAGAAATGGGGAAAGAAATAGCCACTTCTTGATGCCTAGTAGGCGAGAAAACTCGCTTTTAGGCCTCCATCCTTTTTTGGCTCCCCAGGCATTCTCAATCGCCCGCGAGTTAGGGGGGCGGAACTTGACGCATTCTATCAGGTAGAAGATCGCCAGAATCAAATAGAATGACTCTGCGTCCGTCATCTGAAGTCTGGAAATTTAAGCCTTATTCGAGATTCAGGAGGGGCCTAGGAGTCTGGTGTCGACTCAATTTTCTGCCGTCCCGCCAATCCTGCGAAGAACTTTTTGAGAGCAACTCCGATTGCGACTAGGCCGATGATGATGAACTTAAACCCCTTCTTCAGGAAGAGGACGAGGTTTCCTAAAATACCGAGTTTGGCAGCTCCATAAAGAGCGCCTCCTGCGATTAGAGCGGTGAGTCCGTAAGTCGCGACTTTATCTCCGTCACGATACTCAGCGTATGATTTCCCCGGTTTGTAATTGTGTCCGGCTAGGATATCTTGATACGTCGGCAGGATCGAGTCTAGCGCGGCCGGGTCGCACACGAGGGTAACATTCATGATTCCATTACGCCCCAGGAGCTTGGTTTTGTAATTAACGCTTCTTCCGCCCGACTCCGATCGGAGAATGATGCCCCATTCCAGATTGTTAGTGAAATCATTGTACCTTGGCTCAATTGCCCAACCCTCAGTATACAAAGGCTCGATACCTTGTTGCCTTCGGTATTGATTGCTTTGCTCATCGCCGGATTGGAGCGCGGCTAGCAGCTTTTCAGCGTCGAGTTCATCTTTTTCGTCATCTTTAACATAGCCACTGTCTTCAAATTGAAACAAAACAAACCAGTCTACATCCGGAACTGATATCATCCCTTGGTAGGTGTCCGGAAGGTTTCCGAAAGCTTGGAGAAGTGTGTCTGTATCTACCCCATTGAGAAAGCGAAAGCCGGCAGGGATGTCGATAGTAGCCCATTCATCTAGTTCTCCTTGACCCGAATCTTGCCAGTCCAGACTCGCAAGGAAGTTCTCGAATTCAATTTGTTGGGCGGCGGCTTCCTCCGCCGCTTGATCTATTTGGGCATTGGAGTAAGATGGGAAAAGAAAAAGGCTGGATACCAGAAGGGCAAGGGTCTTGTTTTTCATGTGCGGCAGAGAGGGTTTTCAGGATTAATGGATCTGGGCCTAACGACAACGTCCAGTAGGGCTCTGCAGTTGCGAATACCTGAGAGAATAAGAGTTGGAATGTATTGCTAAACTCATTTGTGAATCGTGCGAAGCCTGATATTGGAGTCAAGAAGGGATTGGCTATGCGAATCTTCTAGCAAATATTTGAATACAACTAGAAACAAGATGGCCTTGCGTCCTCTGAACAGACCCAGAACGGCAGTCGACTTAAGGGTGCAAAGATTGGTCGAGCAACTATGTTTTGAGTAATTTACCGGAATACACTGCCGTGGTAATCGGTTTCTCGGGTCTTGAGGCTTCCCCAAAACCACATAAGCAGGAATCCGATTATCGCGCCGCCGATATGGGCGAAGTGAGCAATGCCCCCTCCTTCAGCTACGAAAATTGAGTAACCGGTAATCCCTGAAAACAAATCAAACAAGAGAAGTCCCGATATGAAATATTTTGCTGCCACAGGGATAGGCAGAAAAATCAACATGAGTTTGGCGTTTGGATACAGGATCCCAAAGGCCACCAGTATCCCATATATCGCTCCCGATGCTCCCACAACGGGGGTGTTGTAGATAGTCCGAAGCTCTAATAGCTCTTCGGCCGGCATAGCGGCCAGCATCTTGATGGACGGTCTTGAATAATTGAAATACGCCTTGAGATCCGTTGCAGGGACACCGGCGTCGACAAGTTGATTGTAGGGTCCAATAAACTGGGTGTAGTTTACTGCAGTGTAGATGGCGCCTGCTCCGACACCTACCACCAAGTAGAAGGTCAGGAATTTTTTCAGCCCCCATCTCACCTCGAGTATGGATCCGAAAGAGAAAAGGGCGAACATGTTAAAGAAGAGGTGGGCGGGGCCTCCATGCATGAACATGCTACTAATGAACTGCCAGATTTGGAATAAGTCGTTCTTGGGAAAAAACAGTGCGAACCAGGCAAGCATCTTCATGTCGAGGCCCTGAATAAGTTGGGGTATGAAGAAGATGATCACGTTGATCACGATGAGCGCTATGGTCCCAGAAGGCCGACTATTCATGCCCTGCATCTTTCAACGATTATCCTGATATTCAACCAATTAACCAGAATTTCTGGTTGTCCTCACCGGCCATCGACGATTGCCTCCCCTTTGTAAACATTTTCCCCAGTTTAAGTGACCCCATGAGTGACCTCCCCAATATCATTCTAATCAACTGCGACGACCTCGGCTATGGAGATCTCGGATGTTACGGTTCAAGTAAGAACAACACGCCTCACATCGATCGACTAGCGGCCGAAGGAAAGCGATTTACCGATTTCTACATGGCCTCGCCGGTTTGTTCGCCATCGCGGGCTGCTATGATGACCGGGTGCTATCCGCCCCGGATCGGATTCGGGAGCTTCCACGGCGAAGTCGTGCTCTTTCCTGGGGACGATATTGGTTTGAGCGCCCGGGAAACCACGGTTGCCACCCAGCTGAAAAAGGTAGGATACGCGACAAAGATGATTGGCAAGTGGCATTGCGGCGACCAGCCGGAGTTTCTGCCAACGCGACATGGTTTTGACGCGTATTTCGGAATCCCCTATAGCAACGACATGGGGCGACAGTCGGACCGGCCAAACCGTCCTCCACTCCCGCTACTCCGTAACGAAACGGTGATTCAAGCGCAGCCAGACCAGAGAGGCATCACGGAACGATACACGGACGAAGCGCTTCAATTTCTCGAAAGGAATCAGAGCGGACCCTTCTTCCTTTATCTGGCCCATATGTATGTGCACGTGCCGCTGTTCGTGCCCAAGCAGTTTCTAGAGTCGTCGCGAAACGGAGCCTATGGTGGGGCCGTCGAGTGTATCGACTGGAGCGTAGGGGTTCTGATTGATCGACTCAAAGCCCTGGGGATCGACGATAACACTCTTGTAATCTTCACTAGCGACAATGGCTCGAGAGCACAGGGAGAAGGAGGAAGCAATGACCCGTGTCGCGGAACCAAACAGGAAACATGGGAAGGCGGCCAAAGAGTGCCCTGTATCATGCGGTGGCCAGAAAGAATTAGTCCCGGAACGGAATCCAACGCGGTTGTCTCCGCTATGGATTTTTTCCCAACGCTATCGAGATTAACGAACGTGTCCCTTCCGGCGGATCGCATTATCGATGGATTCGATATTGGAGAATTGATGACGGGCGAAAACGCAGAGGCTCCCAACGACACCTTCTTTTACTACAAGCAGAACGCGTTGGAAGCAGTTCGAGTGGGTGATTGGAAACTCCATTTCCAGAAAGCCGGAGTAGCGATGAAAGCGCTCTACCATCTTCGTGAAGACATAGGTGAATCGCATAACCGGTACGAGGAACATCCGGAAATCGTTTCAATGCTGGAAGCGAAAGCGGAGCGGATGCGCGAGGATATCGGTGACGAGGCCACGGGGAGAGCGGGCCGCAACAACCGATCCATTGGGCGCGTCAAAAACGCGAAACCGCTCACAGAGTATCGGGAGGATCACCCCTACATGATCGCCATGTACGACCTCCCAGATATGCCGACGATGAGTGGTTGATCCGCTTTCGAGCTTATGCTTTCATTCAAGAGAAACGTCCTGTTCCCTTTCGGTGAATCGCCCTGCAGTTATGGAGCGGCATTCCGAAGCGCTATTAAAAGACTAAATTGTAATCTTAATGTGTATACATTGAATTCTTATATTTTGATTTCCCCCGATTTCCCCGTGGCCTTATCTCAAGGTCGCGGTAAACCCGCATTCGCTCTATGAATTCTCAAACCTCCAAACAGGCTCGCTTCTCTTTAATGATGCTGATGCAATACTTCACGCGGGGAGCTTGGTTTGTCACCCTGGGAACTTACTTAGGCAAGACGCTGGAGCAACCGGGCACGTTCATCGGATTTTCGTTCAGCCTCTTTGGAATCGGGGCGATTATCTCGCCCTTTTTCGTTGGGATGATTGCCGATCGCTTTTTCCCGACCCAGAAAGTGCTGGGTGTGTTGAACATTGGAGCTGGTGCTTTGATGCTCCTCCTGTCGCAAGTGACCGATCCGACAACCTTCATCTGGACGCTTTTCGTCTATTGTATCATTTATACGCCTACAGAGGCTTTGAGTAATTCGATCGTATTTCACCACCTGCCACGAAGGTTCTTCGCTTATGTGCGCCTATTCGGGACCATTGGGTGGGTACTTGCGGGTCTCGCGGTTAATATGATACTAGGTCGTTTTGTGGATAATGTAGAAGCGACCGCCGTTCCCTTAGTGATGTCCGCAGTCGCCTCAGTCGTCTTAGGGCTCTATAATTTTACGCTCCCGTCTACACCGGTTAAAAACAAAGGAGAGAAGATCGGAATCAAAGAGGTGCTCGGGCTCGAAGCATTGAGTCTGCTGAAAGAGCGGAGCTTTACTGTGTTTTTGGGAGCGAGCTTGCTTATCGGGATTCCCATCCAGATGTATTTCGCGTTCTTCAATATGTTTCTGAACGACATTGGCGTTGAAAACGTCGCCAGCAAGATGTCGTTAGGTCAAGTGTCCGAAGCAGCCTTCATGGTATTCGTTCCACTGTTGATCGGGAAACTCGGCTTGAAGTGGATGATGACTCTCGGGCTGGCGTTTTGGTCAGCGAGGTATTTTATGTTCGCTGGAATAAGCGTAAATGCGGAGTTTCTTATTATATTCTCTATCCTGATACACGGAGCGTGTTATGATTTCTTCAACGTAACGGGATCCATCTATGTCGATTTAAAAGCGGGGGAGCGATACCGTTCTGCAGCTCAGGGATTGTTCATGCTGGTATTCCTAGGGCTGGGAAAATTCTTTGGCTCCAATTTGGCGGGCCTCATTTCGGAGTGGCACCCGAGTGCATCTGGAGAAGAACTTTACAATTGGAGTGGGATTTTCAATACGACGGGTGTAATTACCGCCGTGGTTACTATTCTGTTTTTCTTAAGTTTTCATGACAGGCAAAAATACGATCTGGACAAGGTTAATGGGTAAGCCATCCACTAGATTAATATGAGTCACAAAGAAGCAAAAAACGTGGGCGTAATAGGATGTGGCGCTCGTGGACTACATCATATCGGGTTCAATATGGTCGATAGCTGCAACGAAACCGGATTTCGAATCGTATCGGTTGCTAACCGTTCCTTCGAAAGTTCTGATCACGCAGCAGGTGAACTTGAAAAGCGCTATGCGGATTTGGGGATCGATCAAGCGGTTCAGCGTTGCGGGTCTTATCAGGACATAACTAATGATCCTAAAATAGATTTGATCATTATTACCTCCCATACGGATGCCCATGCGGCGCATGCGGTGGCAGCTTTGGAATCTGGAAAGAAAGTGTACCTCGACAAGCCCATTGCGGTGACCCTTGAAGATGGGCATGTTATCGCGGAAGCGGAAACGCGTACCGGTAATCGCCTACTCATGGGGTTTACCCGACGCTACGAGGATTCTTGGTTGAAGATGAAGGAGCTCCTGGACAGCGGAGCGGTCGGTTCGCTGCAAATGATTCTGCTGCGTTCGATTATTCCCTACAGTCGGTACCTGCAAGGCTGGCACCGGAAGCGCGAGTGGTCAGGCGGGCCCTTGAACGATAAATGCAGTCACCACTTCGACGTATTCCGATGGATGGCCAATTCGGACTGCGCTGCTCTAAGCGCCTTCGGCGGGCGTTCGAGTGTGTTTAAGCCTGATCCCACGGCTCCCGCTCGATGCTCGGAATGCGATCGGGAATGCGCGTACCGGCGAACCGAACTGCTGGAGGAATCCAAAGAAACGGTTAGTAATAAGTTTACCAGTACGGACTCTAGCGACGAGCGAGCTATTCAGGATGCCTGTGTTTTTAGTCCAGATAATGATGTCGAAGATTTCGGGAGTGTGAACATGCAACTAGGCGGAGGCGTGATCGGGAACTTGTTTTTCACGATATTCGGACCACTCGCTCCTGATGGCGAAACGCTTGAGCTCGTGGGCGATTCGGGCCGTCTGGTGCTATCACGATCGGATGGAATGATTCGCGCCTACACGGATCATGGTAGAGAAACGGATACCTTTTTCGCGGGGGGGGACCATTTTGATTCATCGCATTACGGGTCGGACAGGAATCTCGTCAAGCACATGCGGGAGTTCTGCGATGGCGCTGAGCCGGTGTGCGATGCTCAGGATGGCTTCAAGTCTCTTGAAATGGTGTCAAGCGCCAGGGATTCGTTTGATGAGAAAGGAGCGAGGCAATCGATTTAGCAATCGGATCCAATATTCAGCTTCTTGGCTCTCTTCAGGCCAGAGGTCCCTCAAAGGTTCTTTAAAGATCTCCTGCTAGCGGCTGGCTCGTCTGACCTCGTTCGTGCCCGGCAAGCGAATGATCACGGAGAATAGTGCCCACCTAGTTTCTGAAGTAATTATCGATAGTTATTAGATTGATCGATCTCGGTCGGCGCCGCAGTTTTGGGGCTCAAGGTTACCATGATCAGAACTCATACTAAACAATGGCTGCTCGGCTTCATTTTTTCCGTGTTTGCTCCTCTGGCATTAGTTGCCGGAGACCGTCCCAACATCGTTTTCGTTTTCTCCGACGATCACGCGACTCAGGCAATCAGCTCTTACGGTGGAATACTGGCTGATGTCGCTCCAACTCCTCATTTGGATAAACTTGCGGCCGAAGGCATGCGATTTGACCGATGCCTCGTCACGAATTCAATTTGCGGCCCCAGTCGCGCCACGATTCTTACCGGGAAGTATAGCCACCTAAACGGCTTCATGACCAATGAGACTCGCGAGTTCGACGGATCGCAGCGGACCTTCCCAAAGATTCTGCAAAAGGCTGGATACCAAACGGCAATTATAGGCAAGTGGCATTTGGGCGGTGAACCAACGGGATTCGATCATTGGGAAGTGTTGCCAGGGCAAGGGAGCTACTATAACCCAGACTTTAAGACCAAGAACGGAACGCATCGCGAAATCGGATACTGTACGGATATTGTCACCCAAAAGGCGAAAACCTGGCTTTCTGAGCAACGAGATGAAGACAGGCCTTTCATGCTCATGGTGCAGCATAAGGCGCCGCACCGGAATTGGGCCCCGGATTTGAAGTACCTCAACGAATTCGATGACATCGAATTGCCCGAACCCGAGACCCTTTTTGACGATTACGAGGGGCGTGGGAGCGCGGCTCGAAATCAAGACATGACTATCGAAAAGACAATGGTCATGGGCAACGATCTGAAGGTCGACGCGTTGGACGACACGAAGCGTTTTATCAAGGGAACGCTTGAGCGAATGACCCCGGAACAGCGAAGCGCATGGGACTTGGCGTATGGGGAAAAGAATGAAGCCTTCATCAAGGCGAATTTGAAGGGAGACGAACTAACTCGATGGAAGTATCAGAGGTACCTAAAAGACTATCTACGTTGCATCAAGTCCGTCGATGACAGCGTCGGTGAGATTCAAGCCTATTTAAAAGAGGAAGGGTTGGATGAGAACACCGTTGTTATCTACTCGTCAGATCAAGGATTCTACCTCGGCGAACACGGTTGGTTCGACAAGCGCTTTATGTACGACGAGTCCTACCGCACGCCCTTGATTGCAAAGTGGCCTGGTGTGATAAAGGAACGTTCCGTTAATTCGGACTTGGTTTCAAACTTGGATTTCGCAGAAACGTTTTTGGAGATCGCCGGCGCAAAAGTTCCTTCTGACATGCAAGGGGACAGTTTGGTAGGAATCATGAAAGGAAAGCGTCCGAAAAACTGGCGCAAGACCCATTACTACCACTATTATGAATACCCCGGTTGGCACATGGTCCAACGGCACGAGGGCGTATATGACGGTCGTTACAAACTGATCAACTTCTACGATTTGGAAGAATGGGAATTGTACGATTTGAGCAAGGATCCCCATGAGATGAAGAACCAATACCAGAATCCTGAATACGCCAAGGTCGTGGCTCGTCTCCACAAGGAACTCGATCGCTCAAGAAGGCGCTACGATTTGCCTGAAATTGAAAAACAGAGCTTGGAAAATGTTGATATGCGCTACCACTCGGATGAGATACGTAAACGCCTAGTCGGGGGAGGCAGCTTGTGAGAACACGAAATAGATTGTTCGCGTTTTCCTTGCTTCTAACGACAACCGGCTTGCTTCGATCGGCCGATCCCGTGTTCGGGCCTCAGGTAATCGATTCGAATATCGAAATTGGATACGGTCTCGCAATTGGCGATGTAAACGGGGACGGATTGGAAGACATACTTTTAGCCGACAAAAGGAACTTTTATTGGTATGAGAACCCGACCTGGGAGCGTCATCTGTTTTGGTCTCTTTCCTCTCATTCGAACCAAGTGGCAACCAGAGACAACGTTTGCATTGCCGCCCGAGACATAGATGGGGACGGGAAGGTGGAAGTTGCGGTCGGCACTAACTGGAATCCTGGGGAGACCGCGAGCGAAGAAGAATCCGGGGGAGTTTGGTTTATCGGTTCGCTGGGACGGATCTCGCCAGTGAAATTGCCCCATGAGCCAACCACTCACCGAATGGGCTGGGTACGCGGAAACGCGGGATACTCGTTGGTAGTGGTCCCGTTGCATGGTCGGGGAAACAAAGGAGGCTCCGGCGAGAACGGTTCACGGATATTCGCGTATGAGTCGGGCCCAGACCCCTACGCCTCCCGATGGAACCAGGTATTGATTGAAGACCGTTTTCACCAAACGCACAACTTTGACATCATCCCACAGAGGCGAAATAGGGCTGAATCCCTTCTACTAGGAGGGAGTGAGGGGATTGCGGCAGCCGCTCAGAAAGAAAGCGCCTGGAACTCGGAAAGAGTGAGCGGAATCGAATTTGGATCGGGTGAATTAAGGGTCGTTGAGATGAGTTCATCAAACGAACTCGAACGTTACGCGTCGATTGAGCCCATGCATGGGAATAATGTCGTCTACTATGAGAATGAAGAGGGGGCCTGGAACCGGACCGTTCTCGATGATAGCCTGAATCAAGGGCACGCGCTCGCGGTCGCCGATTTTCTAGGGACTGATTCCCTTCAAATAGTCGCCGGCTGGAGAAATCCTGACAAGTCGGGTAAAGTGGGCATTCGCTTGTACCAGCAAAGCGCAGACGGCCATTGGAGGGTGCATGCGATCGATGACAACTCAATGGCCTGCGAAGACATAAAGGCCGCCGATTTGAACAGTGATGGAAAAATTGATTTGATCGCTTCAGGACGGCGATCGAAGAACGTGATCATTTACTGGAACCATTCTGGCAATTAGGGGTAAATCATCGTGAACCGGTTTGTCTATCCCGTATTCACTTGTTTGTGATATATCGGGCGATTTTTTTGACTTATTATTAAGCGTTCGCTGAATTACGATTCTTGACAGATCCGCTTCAAAAGGCGTAGCGTTTTCCATTATCGGATCCTTCAAAACCCTTCAGATCCATGCATAGACCCCGCTTGCATTCAGTAGGCCCTTTTTCGAAAGCGACCCCTAGGCGAAGTCTAGAGTTTCATGACATGCGCGAATGGCTGCTACCTCACTGTTTGAGGGAGATTCACGCACTCTGACCTGCTTTACTTCAATTCGTATCGATTACACCTCCTATTCTTGATTCAATCTCTATGAATAATATCCACATCTATGTCCCAGTACTCGCGGCCTTAGCGGCGCTGATATTCGCCTTAACAAAATACCTCTCAATCATGAAGCAAGATGAGGGTAGCGGCGAAATGAAAGATATCGCAAAAATGATTCAAGATGGAGCCTTCGCTTTCCTGAAGGCGGAGTACACTTGGCTCGCCGTTTTCGTCGCCTTCGTTTTCGTGGCGATCGCCGTGTCCCCAGCTGAATTGGGTTTAGGGATTAGGACTGCGGTCGCATTTCTATGCGGAGCGGTAGCATCCGGTTTGGCAGGCTTTTTTGGGATGCATACAGCAACGCGTGCCGCGGTGCGAACGACTCGGGCGGCAACCAAAAGCGTGCAAGGGGCCCTTTCGGTCGCTTTCAACTCTGGCTTGGTCATGGGATTCTGCGTGGTTGGACTTGGATTAGTTGGCATCTCTGTATTGGTTCTGGTTTACATTGGCGACGGAATGGTTACGGAGCACGTTCTTGAGCAAGTCTTGGGATTCAGCTTCGGAGCGTCATCCATCGCGCTTTTCGCCCGTGTCGGCGGTGGCATATTCACCAAAGCGGCCGACGTCGGCTCAGACTTGGTCGGCAAGGTCGAAGCGGGCATTCCCGAGGACGACCCTAGAAATCCAGGTACCATCGCCGACAATGTGGGTGACAATGTGGGAGATGTCGCGGGCATGGGCGCAGACTTGTTTGAATCCTATGTCGGCTCGATCATCGCAGCGATGACCTTGGGGGCCGCGTTGTTCGTTGGCCAAGCCAATGTTTCGAGTGTCGTGCTATTGCCTCTAGCCGTGGCGGCGTGCGGGATTGTGGCTTCAGCGATCGGCAGCTTTTTCGTATCGGCAAAAGACACGCATTCTCTTCACTCAGCTCTGTTTCGAGGATTGTTGATTGCATCTGTTCTCGTGATTGCAGGAACCTATGGGCTTGTGAATTGGGTTTTCGATTTTGAGGGACTTATGCTCGGCGCGAAAGCGGTGTCGGGTATGAGCGTTTTCTGGTCGGTTGTTTCTGGCCTCATTGCAGGAGTAGCGATCGGGAAGGTGACAGAGTACTATACTGCGAAGGAGGGTAAACCGGCGCAATTTATCGCCGCCCAGTCAAAGACGGGTTCTGCCACTAATATCATTCATGGCCTGGCCACTGGGATGGAGTCGGTAGCGCTTCCGGTAATACTAATCTGCCTCGCGATCTATTTCGCGTTTGACCGGGCAGGGGTTTACGGGGTTGCCATTTCAGCGGTTGGAATGCTGTCAACTTTGGGAATCTCCCTCGGTGTGGATGCCTACGGACCGGTGGCAGACAATGCGGGCGGCATGGCGGAAATGGCGAGTCTTCCTGAGGAGGTTCGAGAGCGTACGGACGCCTTAGACGCTGTCGGAAATACGACTGCTGCGGTCGGAAAAGGATTTGCCATTGGATCGGCAGCGCTCACTGCGTTGGCGCTTTTCAATGCTTATTGTGAGAAAGCGATAGCAGGAACCGCTAAGCTCACTTTGGACATCAACAATTCGAATGTGATGATTGGGCTTTTGCTAGGAGGCTTGCTGCCCTTTTTATTTAGCGCGATGACCATGCGGGCGGTAGGCAAGGCAGCGAACCGAATGGTGGAGGAAATCAGGCGACAGTTTCGCGAAATTCCTGGAATCCTAGAGGGCACGAGCAAGCCCGATCCAGCTCGTTGCGTCCAAATATCCACTACGGGCTCTCTAAAACAGATGATCGCTCCTGGACTAATTGCGATCGCCGCGCCTGTCTTGATTGGGAAGTTGTTTGGCGCTCAAATGCTCGGTGGACTATTGGCAGGGGCACTGGTTTCCGGTGTGATGCTGGCCATTTTCATGGCGAACGCCGGCGGCGTATGGGACAACGCGAAGAAGTATATCGAAGAGGGCCACGAAGGAGGCAAGGGATCTGAGGCCCACAAAGCGTCCGTAGTGGGTGACACAGTTGGAGACCCTTTCAAAGACACTTCAGGACCTTCGATCAATATTCTGATCAAGCTAATGACTGTTGTCTCACTTGTATTTCTCCCTTGGTTTACCGGATAGGGCCGAAAACTGAAATAGACGAAGTGGTCGCTCTTTTGATTACAGGGTAGGGCCTGTGTTGGGCCTGCGTACCTATTCGGGCTGGAAGCAACTATTCACGCCAAAGCGGTTTGTTGCCGTGACGCATTTCCTTTTCTACTGCTCAATTTCGTGGGGGAGCACGATTCTTTGCGATTCGGGCATCGTCAATTCATGGTCGGTGATCGTCGGCCGCGATTCTCCCGCTATTTCCATGGCATCTAGTATCTTTTCCTTCAGACGTGCTGCAACCTGGCGGTGAGAACCGTATCCGATGAGATTTTGTAATTCATAAGGGTCGGAGTGGAGATCATACAAGTAGTTTTCAACATAGTGATCTGCACAAGATTCCGTTTCTCCGTCATTTTGGTTAGATACTATGCCATATTTCCATCGGTCCGTACGGATCGCCCGTCCGACCTGACTTTCGCTTATTTGGATGAAGGCCTCCTGTTTCCAGTCCGTTGCCTCGCCTCGGAGTATCGGCATCAATGATCTACCCGGCATTTCCTCCGGAGGCTTAATTCCACTGGAGTCTAAAAGCGTAGGGACCAAATCCACCAGACTCATAACTTCCGTTCGTCTTCCGCCCCCCTTGAACCCGGGTCCTGCGAATGCGGTAGGAACTCTTACGGACGCCTCGTGACCCGAGCGCTTGTATTCAGAATTCCGAGTCTTGAAGTGACATCCATGGTCCGCAGTGTAGAGAATGATGGTTTCATCATCAATATTGAGACTTTTGAGCGCATCCATGATCCGGCCAAGAGCCTCGTCGAGACGCTTGATCATCCCAAGGTAGCCGCCTAGGTGCTGGCCGGAACTGCCTCCTAACTGTTGCAGATCTGGCGGGATCCATTTGCCAGTGTATCGCTCCCGATAACCGTCAGGAGGCGGGTAGTCGTCAACGTGGTTCTGGTGGTGCGGTTCCAAATAGGACGTGAAGAGGAAGAAGGGTTTATCCTCCTTGTTCGCATTGTCGACGTAACGAATTACGGCATCGGTCATCGCGTCCACTCGGTATCCAGGCAAATGAACCTTCTCGTTGTCATTATTCCAGAGATTGCAGTCGTAGGCATCCGAGCAGAATTCCAGCAAATTAGCCGCTAGCCAATAGTCATATCCGCCGCGCTCTTCGACTGGAACGATGTCATCGCGAGTGCCCAAATGCCATTTGCCGATGTACCCCGTATTGTATCCAGCTTTCTTGTAGAGCTGGGCGATTGTGGTGAGATTTTTATCCAGGGGTATTCCGTTGCGCCACGATCCCGTTTGGGTCGCATAGAGACCTGTTTGCAAGCAAGACCGCGCCGGTCCGCACACCGGTTGGCAGGTTATTGACGCATCGATGTGCGTGCCTTGATTGGCAAGTCGGTCAAAGTTTGGCGTTAAATCCAGTGGATTGCCATGAGCGCCGCAGGTATCCCAGCGTTGTTGATCTGTGAAGAATACGAGGACGTTTGGTTGTTTGCTAGTGCTCATTAAACAAGTGGCGGGGATGCGTGAGATGATCTTCTCAAGAGTATTGAATTGAGTGAGTCAATAGTGGATTGGTCGGGCTAATTTGATCAAGATCTGCGAAACGGGGTACTAACTACTTGTGGGCAATGCTCCTCTGTACTAGTTCACTGGAATGAAAGAAAAGAGATTAGAGGGACGGGTGACTCTCATTACAGGCGGAGGACGAGGCTTAGGTCGAGCGATCGCAACTGCTTACGCTCAGGAAGGAGCCCGAGTCGTCGTTAGCTCAAGAACTGAGTCGGAAGTGAGCCAAACCGCTAAAATCATAAAGGAATCAGGAGGCACTGCACTGAGTGTTGCTGCGGATCTAACAGTGGAATCAGAGGCTTGGAGACTCATTGAGCGAGTCGAAGAGACCTTTGGACAACTGGACTTGGTCTTTCTCAACGCAGGAGGAAATGCGGGAGCTCGGGAACCGCTTGAAATCGTCGATTCCCAAGCATGGGTTAAAACCGTCGAGATTAATCTCTTCACTGCCTTTCACGTAGCGAAGGCCTCTATACCGCTTTTGAAAAAAAGTGAGAATGGTCAGATTCTGACGATGGGGTCAGGAATGGGGAGGCGGCCTGACAAATCGAGTTCTGCTTACAGTGCCGCTAAGGCGGCCCTTTGGATGCTGACCCAGTCACTTTCAATTGAATTAGCCGAGTATGGAATCACCGTCAATGAGATGATTCCGGGTCCGGTTAGAACCAAGATTCCCGAAGGGGAGACTTTTAAGCCGTTCCTCCAACCAGATGGAGATTGGGAAAACGAATGGGTGAAAGGCGCCGAGGACATTGTGCCAATGGCATTGTTTCTTGCATCCCAACACAAATACGGTCCGTCTGGTCAGAGCTTTGCCTTAAACCGGCGACTGTTGTAGGACGGTTCTCGACGAGTTTTAAGAAGTGACTTTCTGAACCTCTACTTCTTCTTCAGCCGACGTGCGCTTGCCTCGCAATCCTCTCCACCACCAGGCGAATAGCGATTTGAAGTCCTCCAAAATCAGATAGGTGCAGGGCACTAGTAAGAGCGTGATAAATGTGGCGAACAACACCCCAAAGGCCAAGGACGTTGCCATAGGTATCAGGAACTGAGCCTGAAGGCTCTTTTCCATTAATATTGGGACGAGACCGACAAAGGTGGTGATTGACGTCAGAATGATCGCCCTAAACCGCTGGCTTCCCCCTACATGGACCGCGTCGAAAACAGACATGCCTTCATTTCGGAGCCGGTTAATCCGATCCACCAGGACAAGTGAATCGTTTACTACGACACCTGACATCGCAATAATTCCAAGGAGTGAAAGAAGGCTCAAGTCCTGAGGTGTTCCGAGATTTTGAAAATTGATTAGGTGACCGTAGATGGCTCCTCCAATGCCGAAGGGAATTACGGAGATTACAATCAATGGCTGAAGATAGCTTTTAAATGGAATCGCAAGCAAGGCGTAGATCATAACCAAAACCAGGAGCATTCCTCCAAGAATCGCGGGGGCTGATTCTTCCATGTCCTTTGCTTCGCCTCCTTTCACGGAAGTCACTCCCGGATACTTTTGCAGAACGCGACCCAGAATTGAATTCGGGTCTCCCGGGAATTTTCCGTAAAGAGAGGCACTGATGACATCGGAATTTGCAATTGCTTTGTCGGCGTCCGCCTGTACGTTGATAATTCGCTGGCGATTCAGTCGGGAAATCGATGGATACCCTGTCCCGTATTCAATATCTGCGACCTCTGATATAGGAATTCTTGACCCATTTGGAGCAACTATCCTCATCGATTCCAGATTCCCAAGCGATTCGCGTTCGTCCTTGGGGTAGCGAATCATGACTCGAACGTCCTCCTTGTCTCGCTGAACCCGTTGGGCTTCGGCACCATAGAAGGCATAGCGAATCTGCCGCCCCAAGTCACTGGCGGTAAGCCCCAGAGGTCGAGCATTGTCTTTCAATGTGACTTTGAGCTCTCGTTTCCCTTCTGAATAGGTGTCACGTATATCCAGCAAACCTTCGAATTGCTTAAGCTCCTCCTGAATCTCCATTGAAGCCGCCTTCAAATCACTGAAGTTTCTTCCCGTTAGACGAATGTCAACCGGTAGGCCAACAGGGCCGGAAGCGCTCGAGAGGAAATTCAGTTTTCGGGCGCCAGGAATTTCCCCGACCTTTTCACGCCAAACTCGAGCGATCTCGTCGGCATTGGAATCCCTGAGCTCCGCTTTCGAAAGCTCGACGATGATCGAGCCCACATTGGCGCCCGAGCTCATCGATGCAGGGCCTGGTCCTCCAGAGACCACACTGTATCCAATAAATGCCGACTTGTTCCTAACTGGATCAATAAACCCTTGATCAATTTGCTCCGCCGATATCTCATCAATAGCTCTGTCGACTCGCTCTATTGCTTTCTGAGTTTCAGGTAACGGTGTCCCTTCGGCCATTTTGAGCTCAAGGAAAATATAGTCTGAAGGAACATTCGGAAAGAATACGAAGCGAATCACTCCAAAGGCCACAAGGGCGATAGAGGCAGCTAAGGCAAATAAGAAAAGGGAAAGTGTTAGCCAGCGAAACGAAAGGGCTTTATCGAGTGCGGGCATGTAAACGTTTTGGATGAAACGTTCCATTCCGTCTGAGAAACGCCGCTGCAATTTGGAAATAGGGTTGAGTCTTTCCCTGCCTTCTCTATCGCCTACATGACAAAGGGTCAGGTGATAAGGGAGAATTAGTTTGCTCTGTACCAATGAGAAAAGTAGGGTGGGGATCACTACAACGGGGATCACGTACATGAACTTGCCAATCATACCCGGTAGAAAGAACACCGGTATGAAGGCCACGGCAGTAGTGATGATAGCGAACGTCACAGGCATGGAAACCCGCGCGGCACCCTCAATTGCGCTTTCAACTCCGTGACCGTTGTTTTGAAATTCCGTGAATACGCTTTCTCCGACAACAATCGCATCATCAACGACAATCCCTAGGACTAGAATGAACGCGAAGAGAGAAAGAAGGTTAATCGTTATCCCTAGCGCAGGAGCAATGGCGATTGTCGCCAAAAAACTTACAGGAATACCGATGGCTACGAACAGGGCGAGGGATGGTCGCAGGAAAATGGCCAGTGTGACAAGGACTAGCAAAAAGCCGATAAAGCCGTTTTCCAAGAGCATATCGATACGGCCTTGAAGATAGAAAGATGAGTCACTCCATGCTTCGAGCTCAACCCCATCTGGCATCCAAGTTTCGGAAGCGTTTTCGACGTAATCGTAAACGAGTTTCGAAATTTCCAATGGGTTCTCGCTTCCCACCTCCTTGACTAGAATGATGGCGGCGAGCTTGCCGTTGAATTTGGTTATGATGTCCTGCTCAGCAAAACCGTCCCGAATCGTGGCGATGTCTCCGAGCCTTATTTTCCCGCCATCCGGGTTGGTTAACAATATGATTTCACTAAAATCGGTACCAATGTAGGCTTGCTCTTTAGTTCTGAGGGAAATCTCTCCGCCTTCCGCCTTTATAAGCCCTCCCGGCAAATCGATGGAACTTCCTCTGACTACCTGAACGACTTGTTCGAAAGTAAGGTTGTAGTTTCGCAGTATGTTTTCGGATACTTCGATAGAAATCTCGTAGTCTCGAATGCCTTGAACCTCCGCTTGACTGATTCCCTCGAACTCCACCAGCTCGTTTCTAATCCGATCGGCGATCTTCTTGATCTCTTTTTCGCTCGCGTCTCCAAATACGGAGATCCGAATGACCTCCTTGGGAATAAGGGGTTCGTCAACGATAGGACGCTCTGTGTTGACTGGAAATGCAGTGATCGCATCAACACGTGTTTTGATCTCATCCTTGACCTTGCCTAGTTCGTATCCTTTTTCTACAGTCGCGGTTACTGAACCATAGCCCTCCTGAGCTACCGAACTTATTTCCTTGATTCCGTCAACCGACTGAATCGCTTCTTCGATGCGTATGATTACAGATTCCTCAACCTCCTCAGGCGATGCTCCGAGATACGGAACGCGTACCGTGACGATATCCAAAGAGAATTGCGGAAACAGCTCCGTCTTTACGGTGAAGTAGGAAGCGATCCCGCCGATGACGAGGATCAACATCACCAAATTCGCTGCAACTCCGTTTCTTGTAAACCAGGCTATCATCCTTCAAGCGTCTAGTTGTTTTCTGTATTTTGAATTTCGATCGACTCTCCCGATTCCCGCTCCACCTGCATACCCATAACTGCATATTCCAGCGGCGTAATGCAAATGCGGTCTCCGTCCTCGAGCCCCGATGTAATAATCGCCCATTCGGTACCCGTTTGGTACACTTCCACGTCTTTGAATACGATTCGATTCTCCTGATCGACAGTGTACACTGTATTGTTCTCCCGCAGCGCTTTTCTGGGTATTTTAAACGCATTTTCAATACGCTTCCCTTGAATCGACGCTTCTACGAAAAGCCCGACTTTAAGAGGAGGACGATCGCTGTTATCCTCCTTTTTATACGGCTCCTCAATCTTGGCTACGACGTAGGAAAGACGGGTTTTGGGATCAATGGCCCCCTCTGTGCGGTCTATCACACCTTCCCATTCGTATTGCGCACCTCCATAGGATCCGCTCACGATAACCCTTGGCTTTGTGTCGTTTGTGGAGCGATTGCTGTAGGATTCGGGAAGATCGAGGTACTCGATGTCCTTCAGTGAGATGGGAAGTCGAATTTCTGCGGTATCCGTAGAGTATATACGAGCCAACTGACTTTGCCTTGCCGAAACCATTTGGCCGACGTCCGCAAATTTTTCACGAATGCGACCATCGTAGGGCGCTTTCACGGTCGTTCGCTCAAGATCGCGCTCCGCCATCTCAACGCCTGCTAAAGCCGACTCGTACACCGCTTTCGCGCGCTCTAGTTGAGGCTTGCGGAGGGCAAGGTCGGAACCTTCCCCGCGACCGAATCCTTCCCAGTCCTCTCGGGCTTGATCCGCAAGAGCTTTTTCTTGCTCATAGGCCAATCTCGCCTCCGCCAGTCGGCTTTTGGCTAAGGCCAAATTGGCTCGATAATCTACCGCATCTATCTCAACAAGGGGGTCACCTTTCTTGAAGTACCCTCCAGCGAAAAAGGAATTGGAAATAGACTGAATGCGGCCTGTAACTTCGGCAACAAGCAAGGTTTCCGTTCGTGACTCCACAATACCTTGGCTGCGCGCCCCAAGCGTTATCGGCTTGGATTCTGCCTCAACTATTTCGACCACGGGAAGGACCTGAACGGTCTCTTTTCTTTCCGGTTCCGGTTTGAAGATAAATGCGGCTAAAATTATCCCAAACGCGGCAAAAATGACAAGGATCGGCAGCACGTATTTTACTAACCTCAAGAGTAGTGATTCTTTTTTATCCGACATGACTCAAATCTGATGAATTAACGGTGGGGAGTCGCTTTGAATTCGGCTATTCAAAATCGCCTCCCAAAGCGAGGTGCAGGTTGATACGATTTTGAAGGCGCTGGTTTTGAATGGAAATGAGCTGGCTAGCGCTTTCGTCTGCCCTTCGCTGGGCATCCAAAAGGGTGGTGATGTCCGTGAGGCCTTTGTCATACTGCTCCCACGCGAGATCCTCAGCTTTTTGGTTTTCATAAGCGGCAATGGCTGATTCCTCGCTCAATTGCGACAGGTCAATCTCGCTAGAAAGCGCATTTTCGACCTCCTGAAATGCGGTCAAGACAGTGGAGCGGTATTGGGCTAGCTGCGACTCCGTTTGGGCTTGAGATTGGACGCGTTCGGACTTCAGACGTCCTGCAGCGAACAAGTTGACCGCGAGATCGCCGGCGATCGACCAAACCGAGAAATCAGAATCTAGCAAATCAGTTAACTCGCTACTTGTGGTACCGGTACTCCCCGTTAGGGCGAGTCTGGGTAACCAATTTTTCGCTACGTTATTCTGTTGAGCGAGGGTAGCTGCAAGTCGTCGCTCCGCCGCATACAAGTCTGGACGCCTTGCCACTAGTTCAGCCGGAAGGCCCCCAGGGATGTCGCTTTCAAGTGAAGGCAGGGAGTGGCTGCTGTCCTGGGTTGCGGAGGGGTATCGGCCAAGCAGTACCTCCAGGGCTCGCTTAGCATTGTTTAGTTGTGTTTTGCGTTGCTGTATCTGCGCACGGCTGGAGGCGGCCTGAGCCCGAGTCAGTCTGAGGTCTAAACTTGTTATGAGACCTCGATCATATCGTCGATCCAGCGACTCTAGCTTTGACTCGAGCGATTCCGAGGAATCAATCGCCAGCTGCCATTGCCGCTCGGCTTCGAGCATGTTAAACCATGAACGAGCTACCTGGCCGGCAATCGAGAGCTTAAGCGCCTTCACGTCTGCTTCCGCTGCCTGGAAATTGGCGATTCCAGATGCATGAGTGTCTTTAAGACGTCCCCAGACATCGACCTCCCATTGACTCCCTAGATTAAGAGCTTGTGATTCCGTTTCGATTTTTTGAAAATCGAGGAACGGAAATCGACTTTGCTGCCTCGAAGAGTTGAGTCCCAATGAAAGATTTGGAAATCTGAGGGAGCCGGAAATTCTGGCTGCGGCTTCCGCGGCTCTCGCTTGGGCTTCGGCGGCATCCAGACCAAAATTGGCATCCAGGGCTTCAGCTATTAGCTGATTCAAGGTCTCGTCCCCGAATCGAGCGGCCCATTTTATCGACGCGTTCGAATCGAGAGGCATCGACGGAACAAAGTCTTTACCGTCTTTGGGATTGGCTACCGATTGCGGTTCCATGGGAGCCGTAGCGCATCCACAAAGGAGAAGCGCAAAAATAGCAGTCTTTAGCCAATTGGGTTTATTGTTCATTGTATCAAGTCTTTGGATTCAGCTTTGAAACCGCCTCGAGCCCCGAGCTGATAAAAGCCACGAGATGGTCGGCTAAGCTATCTGTGTCATACAGATCGATCTTGCCGCCGGAAATGAATTGGAGCCGCGTATGCTGCATCATGACCCCCAGCATGCAGCAGGAAAGAAAATGAACGCCATAGGAAATCTTCTCAAAGCCCGGGTGGCCAAGAGAATCGGAAATCGCTTTCGAAAACTTCGCAACGATTTCCCTTAATATGTCCTGATGCAGTTCTCTCATGAAAGCGCGTTCTTCCGACATCGCTTTTCCCATCGCTCTCATGAAGCGGAAATCAGATCCGGGCTCGCTTATCAATTTTGAAAGTAGGGGACGAACGATGAAATCCACCACTTTCTCGATCGGAAGCGGTTTTAAATCATTTTCAATAGATGCCTTTTCGAGCATATCGATTCGCAGGCGATTTATGGGCTCGATGCGATGACGCACCATTTCTTTAAAAAGGACCTCTTTGCTACCAAAATGGTAGTTGATCGCGGCGATATTGACACCGGCTCGCTTTGTAATCTCTCGAATCGAGGCCCCGCCGTACCCCCGCTCTGCAAATTCAATTTCTGCCGCTTCGATGATTTTTACCTGCGTGTCGTTCATCTCGAATTGATTCGAACAACCGTTTCAAACGATTGTTTGAATTTGAGCAAGAAAATTATTCAGCTTTTAGAAACTCGCAGTAGAACTTAGGCTCATAGAGGGAACGCCTTACGGGTAATTGCAAACATTCCTCTATTTCTCTCTCTGTACGTTGATGCCAGTCTCAGGGGACCGTTGAATGTGGTTGTCGCCTCATCGATAGCCAAGATCCAACTCTAAATAAAAATACAATCTGTACTTTGATGTTCCTCCTCAAAAAACACTCCTTGCTAGCCGTAACAATCCTGGTTGCATTAGGAAGCGGAGTTTCTTCTCAAGGGATGAAGCGACTGGAGGTTGACTTTGAATATGTCGCGAAGAAGGCGGAGCAGCTCTCCCGCAAGAAATTCAAGCCAACAAACAACAAGACACCCGAGGCATTAAGAGACCTCAATTTTGACGACTACCGAAAGATTCGCATCGTTCCAGAAGAAACATTCTGGATGAGCGAGGGAATGCCGTTTCAGGTACAATTCTACCATCTTGGCTACTTGTACAACGAGCCCGTTGCGTTTAATGAATTCACCAAAACTCACGCTCAGAGGATTCCCTACATTCCCGGATTCTTTGATCTGAGGAATCTCAATTTTCCGAAGTCGTTTTCGTCAGGATTAAACTACGCGGGCTTTAAGCTTCTTTTTCCGCTGAACAATGACCAGATGCCGTACGATGAAGCGATTTCCTTCCTTGGGGCTTCGTACTTTCGGGCTTTAGGTGAAGGGATGCACTATGGGATTTCTGCGCGGGGTTTAGCGGTAAACAGCGGCCTTTCTGAACCGGAAGAGTTTCCCAGGTTCGTCGAATTCTGGCTCGAAAAGCCGAAAGGGAATTCCCGTCAGTTTCTCGCCTACGCTCTCATGGATTCGCCAAGCGTGACGGGGGCATACCAGTTCCAGATAACACCTAGTGAAACCACGAGAGTTGACGTGAAGGCACAGCTTTTCTTTCGAAAGGGTATGGTAAGCATGGGCATTGCCCCACTCACAAGCATGTTCTGGCATGGGGAAAATGGACCGACAGGCACAAATGACTATCGCCCCGAATGCCATGATTCTGACGGATTGTTAATTGAGACGGCAAAAGACCGAATCTGGAGGCCTTTGGATACACACGACCAAACAAGACTGTCTTATTTCAGGGCCGAGGAATTGATCGGATTTGGTTTGTTTCGACGGGATCGGGATTTCGACCATTATCTAGATCTCAACGCTAACTACCACAAGCGTCCATCGGTTTGGGTTGAGCCTAAGGGAGATTGGGGAAGTGGACATGTTCGTCTCATCGAGCTACCCGCAAATAGAGAGTTTGATGACAATATTGTCGCTTTTTGGGAATCAGACACTCACCCACAACCAGGAGAGTCTCGAAATGTTGAATACTCGCTGTACTGGACGAAATTGGCGGTTTTAAACAAGAAAGCGGCCCCCATGCCAGTTTCGACCCGAATAGGTGATCATTTAGCAGAAGAGGGGATCAAAGTATTCGTGGTTGAATTCGGGAAGATTGATGATGCGGGCTACTGGGAGGAGAAGCCTGAATTGAAGATAGAGATTTCGGATAATGCCCACGTGAGCTTTTCTTCGGTTGAGAAGAACCCCTACAGTGATACCTGGCGAGCTACGCTCAATGTCGGCAGAAATGAGGGGGAAACGCGGCCGGTCGAACTTCGTTGCTCACTGAACTTCGATGGTGAGATAAGATCCGAGACTTGGACCTATCAATGGATACCTTGAAGTTCACCGCTCCTCGAGCAAAAGATTTTGTTGACTGGATAACGCTTACGAACGCGTTGAGCGCTACTTTCTTTCTCTTCGCATAGAGAACAAACTATTGCTGAGCCAATTGGTCGCAGCAATTTTGTCACGGGCCGCCGAGCGACTGGAAAGTGGATCGGAACTCGCTCCGTCAGTCATTGCGATGCAGGAGGCCAGAAAGGAAGTTGACGATTGGTTTAGGACCGTTCTCGCCACGGCGGGTCTTTTCTCCGATCAAGTCGGAGCCCACGGTAGATTGGCTCTGTTTTTGTAAAACTTGCCCAGTCGTTGGCAAAACGAGTTCATGCATCCAGGCCCTTGGCCAGAAGAATTTCTGGAGGCAATACGAAGCGCTTATCTGGATACGTCACCCAAATTTGAACGTTCGAGCATGACTCCGCGTCCCATCGACCTTGGACCCGTTTCGGCACTGGCCGACGAAACATGGAAAGTCATTGGCCGTTGGCCTTATCTTGGAACAGGTTTGGTTTGGGGGATCTACCTAGCCGCGCTTAGTTTCATTTTCTATATGACTCGTTGAAAGGATTTTCATGGCTGGCAAATACAGAGCGATGGTTTCCACAAGGCGCCTGGTCTTTTTCACCACGGCTCTTTTATTGGCGAGTGTTCCCTCGGTGCTTTTCGCCGATTTTTTGTGGAGACTGGGATATTCGATTCCGAAGGGCGTCCTGTTGGCCCTGTTTATCATCTTGATTAGCAATGTTGCTTGGGGGCGACACATGCCATTATCGGATTCGCTTTGCGGAGAATGCCTAGGCGTACCGGCAGGATTGAGGCCACCTTGGAGCACGACAATGAAAATGAGGAAACGCTGCCAGCGGTTGCCATTGCGATGCCGGTCTACAATGAGGACACTAGCCGGGTAATGGCGGGATTGAAGGCGATGTACCTTGCCTTGGAAAAGACAGGGAAGGGGGAGTCGTTCGATTTTTTCGTACTCAGTGACTCAACCGATCCCGAGAAATGGATACGCGAGGAGTACATCTGGTCACTCTTATGTCGCAGGCTGAAGGCCTTTGGCAGAATTCACTATCGTCGCAGAAGTGTCAATAGGGACAAAAAGGCAGGGAACCTGCTTGAATTCTGCCAGGATTGGGGACGTTGCTACCGCTACATGATAACCTTGGATGCGGATAGCCTCATGGGGGGCGATGAGCTCGTGAACCTAGTGAGGATAATGGAGCGAAACCACAATGTGGGAATTTGCCAAACGGCTCCTCGAATCGTATATGGAGAATCTTTTTGGGGGCGTTTGCAGCAATTTTCCAACCGTTTTTATGGGCCGGTTTTCATGTCGGGCCTCAACAGTTGGCAACAAGGTGATGGTAACTACTGGGGACACAATGCGATCATTCGCATGGCCCCTTTTATGGACCACTGCGCCTTGCCAGATCTCCCAGGCCGTGAGCCGTTTGGGGGGAAGATACTGAGCCATGACTTTGTAGAAGCAGCGCTCATGCGGCGGGCAGGATACGAAGTGTGGCTAGCGGGTGAATACGAGGGAAGCTACGAAGAGGGCCCACAGGACATTATTGAGTACGCAGTTCGTGATCGCCGCTGGTGCCAGGGGAACCTGCAACATGTGTGGCTTCTGTTCTCACGAGGTCTCATGCCCTCGAGCCGGATTCATTTGGCGAACGGCATACTTGGCTATGCTTCCTCTCTCTTGGCTATTGTTCCTAGCTCTTGGAGGAATTCTTGCCTATAACCGCGAGCGGAGTGGACTGACGTTGCTTCCGGAATCAGGGTTTGCCAATTTTTGGGAACTAACGATCTCACAGCATGCGATTCTGCTGGCTGGAGTGACCTTTACTCTCCTGTTTTTGCCTAAGGTTTTGGGCCTTCTAGACGGATGGATTACCAAGGGGAGGGCGGAAGGATTCGGGGGTCGAGCCCGAATATTATTCAGTGTGGTCTTGGAGACATTTGCATCCGCCTTGGTCGCCCCTATATTTATGGTCTACCACAGCGGTTTCGTGGTAGCGACCATGCTAGGGAAGGGCGTGTCCTGGACGACTCAAAATCGAGTCGCAGGTGAGGGGGTCCGATTGTCGGATGCCATTCGGGCTCACAAATTCCACATCCTCGCCGGTGTGTTCACCCTCTACCTAAGCCAAAACATCTCTATGGCCTTTTCGCTTTGGATGACACCGATCTGGCTGGGACTTTCCTTGTCTCCTTTGATTTCGCTTGTTTTGAGCAAGCTTTCGCTGGGAAAATTGCTTCGCAGATTTGGCATACTCATGATTCCGGAAGAGTCGAAGGAGCCCGAGGTGCTGTGCCTATCTCGACTGGGGGAACAGGAGTTTTCGGAGCTGGAGGAATTTTCCGGTCCTTTATCGGATTTTGAGAGGGCTGCGGTGGATCCCTACGTGAATGCGATTCGAGTCGCGATGGCGCGCAAGATGAAATCAGATCAACCGGTTCCTAGGAATCTTGTCGTTCAAGCCTTGAAAACGGGCGCTGGTTCGCTGAGTGTCGCAGATCGCAAGAAGATCCTAGAGTGTCCCGATGCTCTCCTGGATCTGTACAATCAAATTTGGTTGGACGACCCCAAGTTGATTCATGGTTCGTGGTCTAGAGCGATAGCGAATTATAATTAGCAAATTTCTATTCCTTCGGATAAATACCTCGAAGCGTGTGGCAAGAGCCGAGCATGTCATAGGGCACTGCTCTCGTTTCAGCCTACATTCTTTCAGCAAACCTTTTTGACCGTGGGTGTTCGTCGATAGGAGTAGCTTCCGGTCTCCTTTCAAACTGAGGGATGTAGCCTTGATCAATCCGGTCGATAACATTTGTTGTACGGCAGCGAATTTTGCGCTTGGTTGATTTCTGTCGTACTAATTTTTGATAATGCGTTGTTTATTGATCGGGGATGATCAGTTTCTCGACTGCATCATAGCGAAGGAGCTATTGTTGGCGGGCTGGGAGGTCGCGTTGCTGGATGTAAACGAACCGATCGAAGAGATTGCGGAAGATGTGATCCATATTGTTGGCAATACGGAAAACATAGACGACAAGGCAGGGGAAATCGCTTATTTCAAACCGGAAACGGTGATCCACTTGTCAGTAAGGAGTTCGAAGGATGTAAGAAATCTCCGCAAAATTTGCGAGGTGAGTGCCTCCCACTTCGTCGTTGCGAGCAGCTCGAATGTCTACAAGGCAAACGGCCTTGTCTACCAGACCGAGATGGGTGACCTGGACAACACTCCGATCACTGAGTCAGCTCTGCTGAGGAGTGAACCGCTGGGAGATGATTCAGATGATCGGCTCAAGGTTGAGTCTCATCTAGCAAGTTCTTCCGTTCCGCATACCATTCTGCGGGTTCCTCCCATTTATGGCCCGAGAGACCATCTTTATAGGCTCTTGCCGCTGATTTCGAGAATGCTAGACAAGCGCCCATTCATCGTTGTTTCTGAAAATCAAGCGGGCTGGAAATGGACGCATGGTTACTCTGAGGACATCGCCCACGGAATTGCATTGGCTGCCATGAGATCTACGGAATCCAATCGAGTTTTCAACATAGGTGAAAAAAAAAGGCCCCTAGTATTATAGAACGTATCGACCACTTGGCTACGGTTTTTGGTTGGGATGGAAACGTCGTGGCCTTGCCTAACGAAAACTTGCCCCCTCACATTGTTCCGAAGGGAAATTTTGATCAGAACCTGGAATTAGATTCGAGCAAGATCCGGAGCGAGATCGGGTACAAGGAAGTGGTGGACTACTATGACGGACTCTACGAAGCGATCGAATGGTATCAGAAAAATCTCCCTGCGAAATACAAGGATTCGAAGTTCAATTACCAATCGGAAGACGCATTGAGACCGCTCGTCGATCAGGCCCTTCACTCGAGTTAAGTCTGGTAGAATGGAATTTTCTTCCGGCTGGGGAAAGGCTTCGAATCCTCAGCGACTCGGCTACGGATTTTGGTGCAGAAGTACCGGTGCGAGACTGCTGAACAAATGTTCGGCTATCTTTTTATGGCCTTCTGGATTGGGATGGATCCCGTCTCTCTGATTCAATTCGGGATCCCCACCGACCCCTTCCAGTAGGAACGGTATCAGGGTTGCCCCCAAAGTTTCAGCAACGGAAGGATACAGGTCTTCAAACTCATCGGTATAGGTCTTCCCTAAGTTTGGAGGCATTTTCATGCCAGCGATGACGATGTGGGTATCCGGATATTTTTCCCTGACGCGGTTGGCAATAGCGATCAAATTAGCGCGGGTGCTGGAAAGGTCGATCCCTCTAAGTCCATCATTTCCTCCCAGAGCCAAGACGAATACATCGATAGGGCTCCTCAATATCCAGTCAATGCGCTGAAGGCCACCAGCGCTCGTCTCACCGCTTACGCCGGAAGGAATGACCTTCCATTTCAAACTCTGCTCACTTAACATGGATTGGAGAACCTTTGGATAGGATTGATCATAGTCTATGCCATAACCTGCAGTAAGACTGTCCCCAAAGAAAAGAATCGTTCGCTCGTTGCCTTCTTCCGTGCCCAGGAGCCGGCTTGCCGGATAGCAGGTCAGGCTGAACGCCAAAGTCAAAAGGGCGATATTTCTAAGCATCATATTTGTAGATACATGCGAATGAGCCTAATGTTTCAAGTGTTGAAGGGAATTAGATTTGCGCTCTTGTGTTCTCAAATCCAGGCCGCAAGGATTTACGATTTAGACGCAATGCCTGGAACCAGCTGATCGTAATCAGGCCGTAGGATTGTTTTGTTGAGTGGATTTTAGAAAAAAGTTATGTCTGACACGGTCGTCTTAAGTTTAGATAAAGTAAGCAAGTCGTTCTCTAGTGGCGATCGGCTACTCGAAGTTCTGAAAGAGTCTAGCCTGGAGGCTCGTCTCGGAGAGTCCATCGCTATCGTCGGCCCATCAGGAAGCGGTAAAACCACTTTGCTCGGGATTTGCGCGGGACTGGATTCGCCCACCACCGGTGAGGTCAGCCTGAGCGGAGAGCCTTTGAGCTCGCTTACAGAAGATCAACGGTCAGATATCAGGAATCGCTATGTGGGATTTGTTTTCCAGAATTTTCAGCTTTTGCCCACTTTGACGGCCCTGGAAAACGTGATGGTGCCGCTGGAGCTTCGGGGTGAAACCGGGGTCGAATCGGCCGCCATTGAAATGCTGGAGAAAGTGGGTCTAGGCGAAAGAGTTCATCATTATCCCGTGCAGCTTTCAGGGGGCGAGCAGCAACGTGTGGCGTTGGCGCGGGCCTTTATCAATCGCCCTAAGATACTCTTTGCTGATGAGCCAACAGGTAATTTGGATGCGGATACCAGCCATTCAATAGTCGATTTGCTGTTTCAGTTGAACCGGGATGCCGGTACTACGCTTATCTTGGTTACTCATGATCGGGAGTTAGCGGAAAAGACGGATCGAATCCTTCGCATTGAAAAAGGAAGGGTCACCGTAGAGCGATGAGCAGTGTGGACAGGAGTACCAGAAAACTCAAACCAAAGCTCAATTGGGTGCTCAAAATGGCGTGGCGTGACACACGTCGCTCCAGGGGGAAGTTGGCTTTGTTCGCCTTTTCCGTTATATTTGGGGTTGCGGCACTGGTGGCGGTAAACTCGCTGCGCAGCAATTTAGAATCTGAAGTCGATCGTCAATCAAAAGCCCTTCTCGGCTCCGACTTGGAATTCAGAAGCTCGGAACCCTTTGACGATAAGGCTGAAGAGCTCTTTAGGTCCCTCAACGCTTCTGGTGAAGCTATCGATACGCGCCTTTCGACGATGGCATTGTTTGTCAAGTCGGATCAGACCCGTCTGGTTTCATTGCGAGCCATGGCTGGGGGATTCCCATGGTATGGCACACTGGATACGCGGCCTGAGGGATTGAATATCTCTGGGATGACCGACAAGGTCGCCTTAGTAGAAGAATCATTAAAAATTCAATACGAACTAGAAATCGGAGATACTATCCGAATCGGAGATACGCAATTTAAGGTTATCGGCGAGTTGCTGAGAATACCGGGAGAATCCTCCTTTGGAAGCTCCTTTTCACCCCGTATTCTAATCCCGCATGTCCATCTGGAATCAACAAATTTGCTAGGATTCGGAAGTCGAAAGACCTTTCGAAAGCATTTCGTCTTTGAGAATGGTCTGAGTGAGGACCTAAGAAAGATGCTGCGATCCAAGGAGCCCGAGATACGTTCCAATGGCTTGCGATTTGAAACGGCGGAAGAGCAGAAACGTAGCATCGGCAACATGCTGGATGAAATGACTAGCTACCTGAGCTTGGTAGGCTTTGTCGCTCTTCTTCTTGGTGGCGTCGGAATTGCGGGAGCGGTCCATGTTTATCTTAAGGAGAAATCCGAGTCAATGGCGGTACTGCGGTGCCTTGGCTGTAGTGGGCAGACCAGTATGATGGTTTTTTGCATACAGATTTTTGTGATCGGTTTTGTCGGCTGTCTTTTGGGTGCGATTATGGGTATCGGTGTTCAGGCGGCTTTGCCTAGGATCGTTCAGTCATTCGTTCCCTTCGATTTGGAGTTTGAGATTGTATGGTCAAGCTTGGCGGAGGCGTTCGCCTTTGCTTGGGCTCTAACATTGCTGTTCGCCTTTCTACCGTTGCTTCCAATGAGGAATCTTTCCCCGATGCGCGCCATTCGATCTTCCATGGGAGTTCAAAAAGGCCGGAGCGATTGGCTGGTGTGGCTAGCTACCGGACTGATCGGCGCCCTTACTCTTACATTCTCGATTTTGCAAACCGACGAAGTCACTGAAGCTCTAGGCGTTTTCGGAGGAATCGTTGTGGCAATACTGGTACTAGCGGCTACGGGCATCGGTCTCAGGGGGCTCCTGAGAAGGCTGTCTCCTCGCACGCTGCCCTTCGTTTGGCGACAAGGTTTAAGCAATCTCTATCGCCCAAACAATCGCACCGTTTCACTTATAGTGATGATTGGCATGGGCGCTTTCCTCATCTACACGCTTTACCTTTGTGAGGTCAGCATCCTGAAGAGGGGTGAAATCAATGACCAGGACAATAAGCCCAATACGGTCTTCTTCGACGTTCAGAGCGACCAAGTCGATGAGGTGAAGCAAATCGCTCAGGAAAACGGGAGCGAGTTGAAGTTTCATGATCCCATGGTGACGATGCGCCTGACTCATATCGGTTCGACGCCCGTCTCTCAACTCCGTCGAAATCCCGATTACGAAAGATGGGCTCTGTCCCGCGAGTACCGATCTACATTTAGAGGGGAGCTTCGAGCTCACGAACCGGTTGTTGAGGGCGAGTTCGTGTCAACTTCCAGTCTGGATAGCGGTGATCCCATTCCTGTTTCAATCGAAGAGCGACTGGTTGAGGCACTGAGTTTGAAAATTGGAGACAAGCTTTCATGGGACGTGCAAGGACTGCCTTTGGATACGATCGTTACCAGTATTCGAAAAGTCGACTGGAGGCAAATGCAGCCCAATTTTTTCGTTGTCTTTCCGAGTGGAGTCCTTGAGGGCGCCCCAGCAAATCACATCATTGCAGTCAAGGCGAGCGGCGTGGAACGAATTGCCGCGCTGCAAGGTGAAGTGGTCAAGCGATATCCCAATGTATCCGCAATTAACTTATCAATGGTGCTGGAAACGCTTAAAGACGTATTTGACAAAGTAGGGTTCGTCGTTCGCTTCATGGCATCATTTACGATTCTAACGGGGTTGATCGCGCTCATTGCAACGGTTCTTACCAGTCGTTATCAACGAGTGAGGGAAAGCGTTCTTCTCCGGTCGCTCGGCGCGAGTATTGGACAAGTGCGTAGAATTATGGCGATTGAGTATTTTCTGTTAGGCGGATTGGGAAGCGCTACGGGTATCACATTGTCACTCGCCGGCGCTTGGGCCATGACCCAATTCATTTTCAAGATCGATCTCTATATTCCTTGGGGAATGACGTTCGGGTCGATTATAGGGATCGGAGCGATCACCTTGGTAACCGGAATGCTCAACAGTCTGGGAATCGCCAGCCGGTCGCCCATTGAAGCGTTGCGATACGAGTAAAGATACCTGGAGGCACCGACAGATCAGGGTCTATACGACAAGCTTCGTGGCGTAAAACCCAAAGGGAAGTAAAGGCATATAAAGCCAATTAGTCGTATAAGACCTATTTATAAGCTTCCTCCCAAGGAACCTCAAATTTTTCGAAACAGGATCTGTTTCATGAACGTCCAGGCATGCCTGAGATTGGTGCTGCTTCCTGGTATTTCTGTCCAATCGATAGGGATGGAGGCAAGCTCCAGGCCGTGTCTTTTTGCCGTGAGAAGTATTTCCAGATCAAAGGCGTATCCGTCTTGTACCATCTTGTCTTTCGTTGATCGGAAGAACTCTCCGGGAATTGCCTTCAAGCCGCATTGCGTATCAGATACTTGGATGTCATACCGTATGCGAATTAATCGATTGAAAACCTTCGCCACGATTTTGCGTGACCATTTTCGCTTTAGGTCGCGTCCTGCTTTCGAATCTCGGGTTGCGATGAAGACTCGATTCTGCGCTTCCGACGCTTCAATGATGCCCAAGAAACGAATCGTCTCCTCTGCGGAAGCAGCTCCATCTGCGTCGACAAAGGCGAGAGTACTGGCATCGGCTCTTTTTCGCCAGCCGGCGCGTACGGCACCTCCTTTTCCCAAATTCTCCGCTAGAAGAAGCGGCTCCCTCAAGAATGAGTATTGGGGTTTCAATTTCTGACTGAGGTCGAAAAGCGCTTTTTGTTCCTTTTGCGAAGACCCATCGTCGACCAATTGAATTTCAATCGATAGATCGGAGCTTTCAACCAGTTCGCAAAGCTTTAGAAGAAACCGCGGTAAGCGCTTGCTTTCATAGTAGCAGGGAATGACCAGGAGCGCCTTCATGACTCAGACAAGCATTCAAAATGGAATTCACTGTCATTGGAAAAAAGGGCGAAAGACAAGTCAGGATTCTGTTTCGATATCATCTCAAGGGATTTGGTATCGAGAAGCAGAGCTGCGGTGCTCGCGGCGTCCGCTAATGCCGCGCTGGGTGCAAGGGCGTAGCTCCGGTTCCAATTGCAGGTTGCCGACCTTGTAGCGGGATCGACCACGTGGCTTCCCTGGAAGGCTACTCCTGAGCTAGCGAGCGCTTGGTTGGCCGCTAAGGGAATGGTGCTCATCCGGCTCTCGTATCCAATCGTCAACTCCCACGAGCTTGCGTCGCTAGGAGGTTTCATCGCGAGGAACGTGCTTCCTCCGCATTCAATCAACCCTTGCTCGATGTCCCATTCTTGGAAGAGGGATTGAAGCTGGTCCAAAGCGAATCCTTTGCCGATTCCGCCCAGATCGAGCAGGGGACCGCTTCTCAATTTGACCACCGTGTTGGTTTCCTGATCGAGCGAAATGACCGGTTCCGAACTATCGGCCTCCTCTGCCAATAACCCAGCTAAATGGGGAAGTTCGTTTTGCTGCCCTTTTTGCAGGGTGTTTGCCTGACCCAGGAAGGGGTGAAACTTTCCGCCTAAGCGGGCACTCGCCTCGAATGACTGCAACAGGCAGTCTACCGCATCTTGCGAAATCCGAATGCCTTCTCCAACCGGCGCTCGGTTGATGCGAGTAATGTCGCTGTATTCGATATAGAAGCTGAGTTGTTCCTCGAGTCGAGATAGTCGCTCTTCTGCTTCCATGACGGCTGAATCCATGAGGCCTGGCTTGTCGCCAATCAAATGAAAGTTAAAGGTACAGGCCATGGCTTGACAGGAGTAAGACCGTAACGATGCAACGTCTCCAAGCCGGATTGAAATGACAGAGGGATCTTCGATCATTTTCAGCGTGTCTCCATAAAAGCGTCCCAGAGGCGTTTCTCAATCCAGCATTCCAAAACTACATTTTCACGAAGGCCGTGATACTCCGCGATATGGGTTTCGTTCAGCGATTGTGGCAGGGTCCCGATGGGACCAACCACAATATCCAAAGCGGGAACCTCAGAAGGGTTCTGCCAGTAGCCTATCGTGTCACTGCTGCGCAAGTACCAGGGTAACGGCCACGCGTTGTCACTACCTCCAACTGCTATGCTAAGCTCGCTCGAAGGATCAAGGGCCTCGAGACCATCAATCCGCTCAATCAGCTTTTTGAACTGGGGTGATGTGTGCTGGTAGATATATGGGTTACGCGAGTCGGCGGCATACCGCTCGACAAGCCGAGTGGCTTGGTATTGGTCAAACAGGACGAAAAAGGTCACAGCGACTACAGTGATACGCGCCCAAGCTTGCGGCCATCGATTGAAGAGCGTGACCAGGGTAAAACCGGCGGCCATGCAAAACGACACGTAGGAGGTGAGCATCAGCCACGGTGTTTTGTAAGGAATGATAGAATACAGTGCAAAGCAGGCGAATCCGTAAAGCACGCTGAGTCTCACATGTTGCGTCGGCTCCCTCGAATTCCTGACAAGCAGAAAAAAGCCGATTGCCGCAAGAATGAGAAAAGGAGCTTCTCCCCAGCGAATTCCTTCTGCTCTATGGGGCCAGAAGATCGAGAAATAGTAGTAGAAGGGTTTCTCATGTCCCGCGCCTTGCGATCGCTCAGCATAAATGGCGAAGGTCTTGAAACTATCGACAATTCCACTGAAATCCGAGAATGCGGCAGAATAGAAGAACCCCCAGATAAAGGCTGTGGTTCCCAGGGCGACAAGGATCTGCTTGAGGCGTATCCGTTCCGACCACGCCTTGATCTCGAACGCATTGCCCTGGATCGCGACAACCGCCAATCCGACAGCGGCTACATGGATGATCGCCGTTTCTTTGGTCGCGAAAAATAGGCCGATCCAAAGTCCACAACGGGCTGCATTCATCGAGCTTGGGAGCTTCCAGTACTCGTTCGCAGAGTAGAGGAGCAGAAAACCGATTAGCGTAAACAGGATTTCTTGAACGTAGTAGGCACTGTAAATAACTGGGAAGGGTGATAGGGCGAAAAGAGCAGCGGCGACGAGAGAGGTTCCCCTTGATTTTCGGTCACCCACGAGTACGAGGATCATCAGTCCGATACTCGCGAGTATCGGAAGGAGCCTCACTTGAGTCTGGGTCAGATCGGAGGCGTCTATTCCAAGCGCTTTGTTTAGGGCTGAAGAGAAATAGTAGAGAATGGGACCATGCTTGTCCTCCGGATCGTATTTGTAGTGTCCGGTTTCCATCAACTCCCACATCTGATAGGCTTGTACGGCCTCATCAGAATGAAATATTCTAGCATCGGAGTTTTGAATACGTAGATACAACCCTGCAGCGACAACGAGAAGACTCGCGACGAGGTGGAGAACTAGTTTGGTGTTTCGAGGGATAATCTTACTTAGCGTTCAAATCTCAAAGAAGTACGATTCCCCACCAAAAGCCACAAAGAAAGTACGTTCTGTCGAAAACGTGGCCGCCGCCCGCCCATTTAAAGTAGCACGGGCACACTGCCTGTTCGCTGTTAATTATGAAACAAGCTGGAAGCCCGTTCTACATCTTTATCGTGGGCGCTCGGCTTGCGCGCCGCCGTAGCGTTTGCGAAGGAGTGAGATTGCTGCTGCCTAATGCTACAAAAAACGCGCCCAGAGATATCCCTGGACGCGTCAAAATTTCTAGACTGCAGAACTACTCTAGTTTGCCATGCCGAAGATTTCCACTTCCACGAAGTGGTTCATTTCGTTGCTAGTGTTTCCGGCTCCATAAATGCGAACGTACTGGCCTTTTGCCTGTTTCGCATCGATAAGTTTGCCCTCGTTAGTTTCCAGATAGGCGTTGTCCGATCCTTTACCCAGACCCGATGAGTTGTCGTGGTCATTATTGAAAATCGTAGCCACGCCGCTTTCGAAAGACTCGTCGTCGGAAATCTGCACGATCACATCGTGGTAGGCGCGCTTCTGCGTGTGGAAGTGCCAAATAGCGACGCCATAAATCGTCGACGAAGATTCGAGGTCGATCTGTATCCACTGAGTCCCTGGAGCCAGCTCTACGAAGTAACCTTCTTCCGATTCCTTGTCACCATCAGTCACGTAGTCCAGTCCACCGATAATAGGGAAGTCATCGCTAGATGTGACTTCTTTTCCGTCGGCTAGGTTGCTCACGCCCTCTGGTACCATGATCGTAGGTCTGGGCGTTCCTGGAGCCTCCAAGTGAGGCAGGTTTACCTGGACCGGTGTACCGATCAGAAAGGGTGGAGGAAATTCGATCTCCAGAGCTTTCTTGCCTCCGTGGTGGTTTGCGAGCGCTATCGCAGAGAGTGCGATAACGGCGATAGTTGAAACTAGTTTCATTTTCATATCTTCAGTATAAGTTGATTGTGCATGGAAGGTTGAAGCCGATTAGACTTCAAAGTCTTCCTTGGTGAATTCTAAGGTTTTGCGGGCAGCGACTGCCTCATTTACGCGAAAGATAGCCATTTCACTTTTGAAGGTGTGCTCACCGTCAGAGTTGAGTTTTGCCTTCCCGTTGATTGCGGCGAAGAAATTCTCGAGGTGAGGTGTATGTGGCTTCTTGTCTAGTACGACCGGGATTTCGTAGGCATCCGGTGGAGCCGATTCGCGCACGTCCACCTTCGTTTGCACTTTAGCAGCCGCGGCTTCTTCCTTGCGGATGAATCCTTTGCTCGCCCAGTCGTCCCAAGAAGGAGCGCTGGCCTCCCGATACATCTTCGTGAACGCTGGGTTTTCCGACATGCGCAAGGCTCCCTCATCTCCCATGAAGTACTCGTAGTATCCGCCCCCAGCGCCTGTGGTTGCAAGGGTTTGGTAAAAGGCTCGAGCAGGGCCATTAGGCGTATCGTACTCGTATACTGCCATTACGTTGTCGTACCATTGGCGATCCGAATAATAGTCGTTGCCACCGCTGGCCATAACACTCTTGGGCAGGGCGTCGAAGAACCAGTTGAAGATGTCGATTTGGTGAGATCCTAGGTCGGAAATCGGGCCACCGCTGAGATCGCGGAACCAACGCCAGTTCAGGAACTGCTCCATATTTTCGAAGCCGTTCTTTTCCAGCACGTCCTGATCAACCGCAATCCGCGGGTTGACTTCGCGGAATGGCTTAGCCGAGCGATTCCATTGCCCATTTGCGGTGGTGAAGCGGCCCATTAGCTCGGCCCGCTTGGTCAAATTGTGATAAGCGTGCAGGTAGCGAGGATTGCTACGACGCTGATGACCGATTTGCAGAAGCATCCCTGTATCGCGAGCGGTGCGAACCATGGAGCGAGCCTCGTCCGGTGTCTTCGCCATCATCTTTTCGCAATACACGTGCAGTCCGGCTTTCAAACAGGCGTTAGTGTGGCGCGCATGCCAGAAGTCTGGTGTGGCAATGATTACGGCGTCCAAGTCCAGTTCGTCCTTCGCAGCAATCAACTCTTCGTAGTCAAAATACCACTTCAGATTGGGACTAACAGTGCGGAGCGCGCTACGGCACTTGCCGATACTGTTTTTCCAGATGTCGCAGACTGCCACTACATGGAAAGGCGGATTGGGAATCTCCAGCATGGAAGTGGTGAGCACTTCACCTTGCTTGCCATAGCCCAGGATGGCGATATTGATCTTCCCGTTGGGGGAAGACTGGGCCTTCATGATAGAAGGAGCTAGCAGAATACCACCGGAGGCGAGGGCGCCTGTCTTCAGAAACTGGCGACGATCTACAGGTGTCATTGAAGTTGGGGGAGTCATCATATAATAAGGTTGTTTGAGAGATTAATATTTTTCGACCACCGAGAATCGATTATGTTTCACTAACAGTAGGGCGCCTACGGTCAAAGCGACATGCATCCCCAGCCAAGCGATACCAGCGTCCTGCTTGAGTAGAATCAGTCCCACCGAAAGGCTGGCCCATACGAGCCCTGAGACGAGTAGGGCGATGCGAGAGCAAATACCCGCGAGGATCATGATTCCCACTGCGATCAGCACATACCCGAGGACGCCTGAGTAGATTGAGAGTGCGAATCCCGGCATGAGCGGCTCTTCCGCTAGCTTCTCGTATAGCGCTTCAGGAACGCCATTATAGTGCGAGAAACCGTATTCCTTCACCTTCATTTCAGTCACAAGTCCAGGAATGGCAAAGGCGCCTTCCTCGGCTTCCATGGCTACTTCCTTGGTTACTGTCGCCGAGAATTTCTCGATTCCCGTGACAAGAGCTCTCAGACCAAGCCAGACGCGGAGAATTAGATACGCGTAGAAGGATGCGGCGTCGGGTCCGCAACACGAGTTTGTGCCTGAGGGTTCGTTAGAGGGGGTCGTTTCAGTCATTATTATGGTACCCAATAGGTTTTGGGATAGCTCATGTCCAGTTTAGAAGTGCCGCGCGATTCAGTGGTTAAGCAAGCGTACGCCACAGGAAATTATGGGCTTACGCAATATTTGGACGATTTTCGGGCAAAAGTATTCATTATTCGTTAAAGATATTACCCCGCATGACTGCTTTCAAACACTTACTTTTTCGATTTTTACGGATTACCGATTTTCGGTCTTTTCATTACCTGCGATTCTCGCATAGCAAAGGGCATGATTTCCCTCCGTTACGGCGCCAATCCTCACCAAACCGAAGCCTCAATCGAGCTCCCCAACCCGTCTCCACTCAAAATACTGAACGGGGCGCCGGGTTTCATCAACATGCTCGATGCCCTCACTTCCTGGCAACTCGTGCGGGAACTGAAGGAGGCTTCGGGCAAAGCCTCAGCAGCCTCTTACAAGCACGTCAGCCCCGCGGGGGCCGCAATCGCCAAGCCTATCGACGGGGCCTTCAAGGAGTCGCAGTTTCTCAAAACAACTGACTTTTCTGAAGTTGCCAGCGCCTACGTGCGGGCTCGCGGAGGGGATCGCCTTTGCTCTTTCGGTGACGCTCTCGCGGTCAGTGATGTGGTGGATGTCAGTCTAGCGCAGTTTCTCAAAACAGAAGTCTCCGACCTTATTATTGCCCCCGGATACGAGCCAGAGGCGTTGGAAATCCTGAAAGGGAAGAAGAAGGGCGGTTTCGTCGTGCTCGAGATGGACTACGACTTCATGCCCGAAGGAATTGAATCGCGTGAACTTTTTGGAATCGGTCTCAACCAGACCCGCAACAGCCGCCTCATCAGCAAGGCCGATCTGCAAAATGTCGTTTCGGAGAGCAAGAAAATCTCCGAAGAGACGATTGAAACGCTCCTTGTAGCCGCCATATCCCTCAAGTACACCCAGTCTAACTCCATCAGTGTGGCCTACGATGGACAGATCGTTGGCATCGGCGCGGGTCAACAATCCAGAATTCACTGCACACGGCTCGCCTGCGACAAAGCCGACAAGTGGTTTCTGCAGCGTCATCCCAAAGTGCGCGGACTCGATTTCAAAGACGAAATCAAGAAGGTGGACAAGACCAATCTCATCGACCAGTTCCTTTTATGGGACTCGCTCAGCTCGCGTGAGGAGGAGATGATGCTCCAAAATTTCAATACAAAACCGGAACCCATTTCCCGCGAAGAACGGATTGAGTGGAACCGTCAATACAAAGACATTTGCCTAGGCAGTGACGCATTTATCCCGTTTCGCGACAATATTGACCGCGCCAGCCGATCCAATATCCAACACATCGTTGAAACAGGGGGCTCATTGCGGACCCCGTACATCGTTGAAGCCTGTAACGAATACGGCATGACCCTCACGCACACTGGAATACGGAGCTTCCTGCACTAAAAAGCAGTAGCTCATTGCTTCAGCCTGAGCACATACGCATAAGCAAGGTATGTTCGCCACTCGTAGGAGCGGCTTTACGCCGCGATCGTTGGACATAGCCATTGTGAACACGGACAATTGTAGATTACAAAACTGCTCTCTGAACCCACTCAGGTTAACCAGTAACCGGATTGATCGCGGTATAAAACCGCTCCTACAAACAAAAACTCAAAACCTCATCCATATTTCGCCGCAGGGTGGTTTGTAAAAACCCAGATTCTATCTCGTCCCTAGGTAAATATATTAATTAGACATAATGCATATTGTGCGAAATGAATCTGCCAGAGAGAGGCGGGAGACGGATCAGCGACCTCGCCCTACAATAAGAACTGGAAACGAACCAATTAAAGTTGCTTAACGAGCCCAGTTGCAGAACAAGGGGCATCCTCACTTGGTGAAGAGCGCTTCGATTTCTCGATCTCTTGCTCTCTCCTGGCTCATAATCGCGCCAATACTGGCTTCGTAGTTCGCGGGTGGATTGTCCTGTTGGGAATCACTATTGTAGTACCGGACCCGTTGTGGACTTAGCATGGACCAGCTATAGTGCCCTGCTGATTCGAATTGAGGGACATTGGAACCGGCTAACGAGTTATAAATGTGATTGGTCAACGCCGCGAATGCCCTTCAACCTTCCCTCCGAATCTGGCTTTTCAACCTCTTCAAAAAAACAGAGATGCATCAAAGCGATTTAGCCTGGATGGTACCCCATCGCCTCTGCCACTCGATAACGATCCAATTCCGTCCTCAGGGGCGAAGTAACACAGCCGGTAAGCGCTAAGAAAATTGAAGGCACTAACAGCCTAAGAGGCGCCGGATAGCGATTTCCGCGGGAGATACTCCTTTCTTTCACGGAACTTTTCATTGGATTTGCAATCGGGGCAACAGGAAATCTACAAAACAGGCTCAAAAGTTTGGCTAGTGACCTAGAGGATGGCAAGTAGTACTTAAGCAATCGTACTTTAACAGGAGGATGCAGGAAGCAACTACCTAAAATTTGCCAAAGATTAAGGATCCCCTGAGCAAACTCCGCAGCTTTTCTAAAGGAGGGAGGATCGGTCGAGGAGCCTGAGCCTGTTCGAAGGGCTCAACCCTCCATAAATCGAATACGAAGGATCAAGGAGGTCCTCCCTACCAAAGTCAGCAACGAAGCCACCGACAGGTCGGGGTCAGCCATAAGCTTCGTGGAGTTTACCCTGGGTAAATAAAAGTGACTAATGTTGCAGTGTATATTCTGACTTAACAGACACTTTCTAATATCTGATCAGCTGATACCAAAACTTTCCGCTTCAAAACTTGTAGTTGTCACGATTTGATCCATTGTCGGCACTATGCCTCATTGTCGTTTATTCATCACTGCAATAACGTTCACCTTTGCCATGTCCCAAGCCAATGCCCAGCCTGAGGGGTTCAATTATGACGAGTCGAAAGTCCCGGAATTTGAGCTACCCGATCCCTTGGTGGCCAACAATGGTTCCCCTGTTACTTCTGCGAGCCAATGGCAGAATTCGAGACGGGCAGAAATTCTCGAACACTTTGAGGGTTCGGTTTATGGTCGCAGGGCGAGGCTGCCCTCTGATCTGAGTTTCACAATGACCTCGGTGGACCCGAAGGCCCTTGGCGGGACCGCGACTCGTAAACAAATTACGCTTCGATTTGAGAACGAGGCCCACCAGCATGCGCTGCACGTGCTTATCTACCTCCCAAACGATTCAAAGAAATCCGTGCCTGTATTCCTTGGATACAACTTTAACGGGAATCACACGATTCATGAGGACCCCGAAATCCACTTGTCCACCACCTGGATGCGGAAAAATGAGAACGGAAACGTAAACCATCAAGCAACCGACGAGGCGCGCGGCAAGAGCGCTAGCCGATGGCCCGTCGAAACAATACTCGATCGAGGCTACGGGATTGCAACGGCCTATTATGGTGACATCGAGCCCGACCATAAGGATGGCTGGAAGGCAGGCATACGTTCCTTTTACGAGACAGATGAAGAAGGCCATGGGCTAGCGCTGGAGGACTGGAGCGCGATATCCGCTTGGGCATGGGGCTTGAGTCGGATCATGGACTATTTTGAAACGGACGACGCTATCGACTCAAGGCGCGTGTCCCTTCTTGGGCATTCACGACTGGGGAAGACATCCCTTTGGGCTGGGGCTAAGGACCAGAGATTTGCCATTACGATCTCCAATAACTCCGGATGCGGCGGAGCGGCCCTTAGCCGCAGGGCGTTTGGAGAAACAGTCGAACGAATCAACACGAATTTCCCGCACTGGTTCAACAAGTCCTTCAAACAATACAACGGGAACGAGAACGCATTGCCCGTTGACCAGCATCATTTGATCGCCCTCATGGCCCCGCGGCCCGTATACGTGGCCAGTGCAGAAGAAGATGTCTGGGCCGATCCCAGAGGAGAGTTTCGTTCCGCGAGGGGCGCGGGTCCCGTCTACGAACTATTTGGTCTCACGGGCGTAGATGTTGAATCTCAGCCACCGGTCAATTCCCCTGTGGGGGACTACGTTGGATACCATGTTCGCACAGGCGGACACAATGTAACAGACTATGATTGGGAACAGTATTTGAATTTCGCGGACAAGCACTTGAGACGTTAACCTCGCAGGAGCCCCTCAATAGCGATCAACCTCAAGGGAATCGCGGCATAAAGCCGCTCCTGCGGACGGAGCAACGCCCGAGGTATTTTAAGGTAGCGGGCGCTCGGAGATCGCCCGCTTGCTACCAAAGTCAGTTACGAAGCCGACGACAGGTTCTCGACCTTGCGGCCGACTAGCGCTTCCTACTACGCCTTTGAGGCTTCGAAGAACTCGTCTGCGCAAGCGGGCATTTTTGAAGGTATGGAGAACCGGTCAAACGAGCCCGACGCATCGGGCTCGTTTGACCGGTCCTCCCTACCAAAGCCGCCGACGGATTCGACAAGCTCATGGCAAGCAAGTCGGGACCTGAGACAACAGTCTTCGCCTTTCCGGCTACGCCCATCATGAGCTTTGGGGTATCGAACCCAAAGCGAATAAAATGAGCGGTATTCACCACTTTCATTGGCAGTGCAGCGGGACGCTGCCGCCCTACCCTGACAAACAAAAAAAGCGCCCCGATCATTCGAGGCGCTTTCGTATTGAAATTAGTTAATGCCTAGTTCGAAGCGATGCCACGGACCTCGTTTTGCCATGACTTTGGCTTAACGGACATGTCGCTGTCATCCTCGTACTTCTTCTCCAGTTGGTTCAGCTGGTTCTTCATGCGCTTTACCAAGGACTGGTATTCGGGATTATTGTACAAGTTATTATATTCGTCTGGATCGGACTTCAAATCATAAAACTCCCACTCGTCGAATTGGTAGAAGTGCATGAGCTTGTAGCGGTTGGTGCGAATGCCGTTGTGGCGTGGCACCATGTGTACGCTAGGATATTCGTAGTAGTGGTAGTAAATGGACTTCCGCCAGTCTTTGGGATTCTCGCCCTTCAGCAGTGGGACGAGGGACACGCCCTGCATGTCATCCGGGATTGTTGCCCGCGCGATATCGAGAAAGGTCTCTGCGTAGTCGAGATTCTGCACCATCTTTGTGGTCTTTGAACCAGGTTTCGTAACCCCCGGCCACTTGACGATGAAGGGCATCTTGAGTGACTCCTCATACATCCAGCGCTTGTCGTACCAGCCGTGATCGCCGATGTAGAATCCCTGGTCAGACGAATAAATGACGATGGTATTATCGTCTAGATCAAGCTCAGCCAATGTGTCTTGAATCGTTTCTACGCTTTCATCCACTCCTTTTACACTGCGAAGATAGTTCTTCGCGTACCGCTGATATTTCCAGCGAACCAGTTCCTTGCCAGACAGGTTTGCTTCATGAAAGGCCTTGTCCTTGGGACCATAGGCCGCGCGCCACGCCTTTACCTGGTCAGGAGTCATTCGTTGCAAATTCCTCCAAGCCGACTTGTCGGTCGAAATGGGCAGATCTGGAAAATCAGGAGTCAAATCGAGGAACAGGTCGTAGTTGATGTGCATGTGACGATCAATCTCGAGTTCCTGGTGACGGGCTGCGGGGGCATTATCCTTGTAGTCATCGAACAACGTGGACGGCTCAGGAATCTCGATATCGTCGTAGAGGTTCAAGTGGCGCAATGCCGGCATCCAATTACGGTGCGGCGCCTTGTGCTGAACCATGAGCATGAAGGGCTTTTTCTCGTCCCGCTTTTCCTTGAGAAATTCGACCGCCATATCCGTTACGATGTCCGTACAATACCCTTCGATCGTAACCTGGCCGTCCTCAGTAATCATGTCCGGGTTGTAGTAGAGGCCTTGCCCGGGAAGAACCGCCCAGCTGTCGTATCCCTGAGGATGCCCTTTCAAGTGAGACTTTCCGTAAATCGCGGTTTGGTAGCCCGCTTTCTGCAGAAGCTTGGGGAAGGTCTGCTGATTCCAGTCAAACGAGTTGCCGTTGTTCATGAAACCGTTCTTGTGACTGTGCTTTCCCGTTTGGATGACTGCACGGCTGGGGCCACAAATGGAGTTGGTGCAGAAACTGTTCACAAAGAGCATTCCCTCCGCGGCCAGCTTGTCGATGTTGGGTGTGGGATTGACGGACTTGAGCCAGCCATCGTAGGCGCCAATTGCGTGCGGGGCATGGTCATCCGTGAAAATGAACACGATATTAGGGCGATCGTCCGCCGATAGAATTGAGGCAGAAGCGATCGAGAGAGCTAAGTAGAAGGTGGTTAGTAGGGATCTCATCTCTAAAGCCTTTCTAATCGAAAACGGTTTTGCAACCCCACAAACGCAATACACAAGCTTGTGGGTGTGTTTCTAAATATTGTCATCGGGAACGCTGAACCCCAGCTCGGCACCAAGTGGTCCCGATTTTGGCCGAGCTAGGCCGCGGCTTTCCCAGGAATTGAACCAAGAACTAGCCACCTGCAGCCCTCGATAGAGTATTCACACAAAAGAATCGCCCTCAGGTGTCACGCCTTTGTCAGAAAATCGAGAATCAGATTCGTCAATTTCTCAGCCTTGTCCGTTTTGAAAATGTGCTGGGCATGGGCACTTCCTTCGAGAATTTCCAGATGCTTAGGCTGCGGCGCCTTCTGGAATTCACTTTTAACTGAGGCCGCCAATCCGTCCCCTTCGCTGACAATGAACAGCTTGTCCCCTTTTAGCTTCTGTGGTGATCCAAACGGCGGATTGGCGATGAGGACGAAGCCATAGATATCTCCGGGCGCAGACGCAACAGACGCCTCCGCGGAGGCCCTACCGCCCATGCTTCCGCCGAGCAATGACACTTTTTCCACCCCCTGACCTTTCAAGTAGTCAATCGCGGCGAGTACATCGAGTGACAGCGTTTTGCCATTTTTGCCCGCTTTGCTTTTTCCGTAGCCTCGGAAGTCAATTGCGAGCACTTTCAGTCCTCGTTCCTTGAGCTGCAGCGCCTGGGTGTGCCAGCTCTCTTTGTTGAATACCGCTCCGTGAGCGAGGACCACCGCATGAGAACCCTCACCGTAGAGATTGGCAAATATCTGGCCGCCGTCCGAGGTCGCAAACGACACTTGCTTAAACGCTGCTCCCGATGCGGCGCTCGCCAATGTGACCAGCGCTATCCAAACGATTAGTGTTTTCATATATTTACTATCTTTCTGAGTCTAACGAGGTGCAATTTCCAAAAAATAGTCATCTTGCCGCCCTGTTCCCTCCACACGCAGCAAATCAGGATAAACGGAAATGACCGAATAAGAAGTTTCCTCCGTATCCACCATTCCCTTCAGGGTCAGATAGTGGACTCCTTTTTTTAAGCCGTAAGCTCCGGCATGATTGTGGCCGTTGATATACGCGGCAACACAGTCAAATTCCTCAATGAGGGCCACAACCTCTTCCGCGTTCCAAGCGGCATGAGACGTGAATGGGTAAACGGGATGGTGACTGTGCAGAATGACCGACTCCCCTTTAGACTCCGCCTGTTTCAATTTTCGAGCAATCCACTTAAGCTGTTTCTCTCCCACTCCCCCATTGTATTTGGGCAATTTTCCACCCAGCGAATCGTAGATTTCTTGAGACGACTTGGCACGCTTTGAACCCTCAGGAAACGCGTAAAGGCTCACATCATTCGTATCCAAAACAAGGAAACGCCACTTTTCTACTGCAAAGTCATAGTACCGTTGCTTCAGCCCGAGTCGCTTCGGCACGCGATTCTTAAACTCATCGGCAACGGAAAAGTCGTGGTTTCCGAGCACGTGACGAACGGGAGCCTCTAAACCGTCCATAATTGGAATGACGACGTCGAAGCTTTCCCAATCCTTGTCAATGAAGTCGCCCAGATGCACTACGTGAGTCAGATCCTTTGTATTGAGGTCCTCGACACAGTTCATCAATTTATCCGGGGAAAGCCGGTACTGCCTCCGCGTCCCATCGCAGTCGCAATATTGGCAATCCGCGATCGCTCCGAATGCGAACAGGCGTTCCTCGCTGCGGAGGTTTTCCGTTCCGATCACGGAACCAAGCAGCAGGATGAGGCAGGGAATTGTCGAATTTTGGAAATGGGGGAACATAGGGATTAAGTTTTACAGTCTTAAGGCGCCTCGTTTCGTTTGCAATGACAGAAAGGGAGTTTTCACCATAGACGATCGCCCGGGAACGCCGTACCCCGGTTCGGCATGTTTTTTCTGCTTGGGCACGCCGAGCGGAGGTTTGGTCTTCCCAAGGGTTAGGCAGACTCGTAATCGCCTTGAGTCTTCACGTCTAAAAGGCATTTTCAGGGTCGGGGAAGTCCGACTTTTACTATCTTGTATCTACCGCCTGCCTCACTAAATTCGGCATTCGAATGTTTATGGGATTCTCGAACAAACGATCCAATTACACAATTCTGGTCTCGCTCTTAGGCATCTCGCTTTTGCATTGCCTGGGAACGGCAGAAGACTGGCCACACTGGCTTGGGCCGAGGGGGGATTCCACCTGGACCGAGCCCGGTATTATAACCCAATTTCCGCCGAACGGGCTATCTGTTAAATGGCGGTCCCCTATAAACTTAGGATATTCCGGTCCCTCAGTCGTCGATGGGAAAGTCTATGTCATGGACTATGCCAAGGCGTCTGGTGATATCGCCAACAAGGCGAGCTGGAAAGACGCTCTCGAAGGTATGGAGAGTGTCCGCTGCTACGACGCAACAAATGGAGAAATTATCTGGGCGTTTGAGTATGCAAAATCCTACGAAATTTCATACGGCTCTGGCCCGCGATGCACCCCCACGGTTTCGGACGGCAAAGTCTACGCCCTCGGCGCTGAGGGGGACCTTCATTGCCTCGATGCCCATTCCGGAAGTCTTTTGTGGAAAAAGTCATTTACGGAAGACTACGGTGTGGAAACTCCCATTTGGGGCTTTGCAGCCCACCCGCTGGTCGACGGAAATACGCTCTACTGTGTCGTTGGAGGAGAAGGCAGCGTCGTGGTCGCCTTTGACAAGGACACCGGCAAGGAAAAGTGGCGCGCCCTATCCGCTCCCGAGCCTGGGTACTGCCCTCCTACTCTTGTCGATTTAGGGGGCGTAAGGCAACTTATCATCTGGCACCCGGAATCTATAAATAGCCTCAATCCCGCAACGGGAGACCTCTATTGGAGGCAGCCTTTGAGCGCTCCCTTTAGGCTTTCGGTAATTCCACCCCGACTAAAGGGAAATCTGCTTTTCGTTAGCTCCCAAAACGATACCGGATTCATGTTGAAGCTCAGCGAAGACCGTCCCGCTTCGGAGGTGCTTTGGAAAAGCGAACCGGGCATTGCCGCTTCAACCGTAGCGGCGACTTCCGTTTTCACAGATGAGGCGATCTACGCATGCGACGTGCAATCCAGCAGCCTCATTGCCTTTGATCCACTTACCGGAAAACGGTTTTGGCAGACTAAAGCCCCTACGATTGGCGAGGAGCAAAAAGGCCGCCACGGAGCTAGCTTTATCGTCAGGCACAGCCTCAGCGGCCACTACTTTATTCTAAGCGAAACCGGGGATCTCATCCTAGCAAAACTCAGTCCAGAACGCTACGAAGAGTTGGGTCGCTTCAAGGCGATCGAACCGACCCAGAAAGCGATGGGACGTACCTACGTCTGGAGCCATCCCGCATTTGCCAACCAATCGATTTACCTGCGTAACGACAAAGAGATCATTTGCTACGACCTGGCTGCAAAGAACTATGAGGCAACCAACGATTGAGAAGGTATGCGATAAGACTGAATCAAGTAACTGCAACAATATGCTCCGCACCAACCCTTAATGTAGGTCGTCCCGTCAAAGACCCCGACAAGTCGGTGGCTGAGGCGACATTTATCTCCCCAACCATTGCACGCTTTCAATGAATCAGACCCGTCGACTTTTCTTCCATCTCCTGTCGTTCTTTTCTGCCTTCACATTCTCCAACCCGAGTTACGCAAGCGATTTTGATACGCTCGATGCCACTCTAGAGCGTTTATTAACAAATGGCTCCATCCTCGGAGCGCAGGCCCTGGTCGGAGAAGGCGATCAATCCCTTTTCGAGGAATCGTTTGGCGTTCGATCCGCAAATGATTCCGAACCGATTAACGCAGACACGCAATTTTGCATTGGCTCCTGCTCCAAGCCTTTCGCATCCGCTACACTCTTTGTTTTGGCGCAAAACAATCAATTGAGCCTGGACACTCCGATAAATAGGTGGCTTCCCCAATTCGCTAAACCCAGTATCGTCGGGTCGGACCCCCCCACCCGTTCTCCCAACCTGCTTGAATTGCTCGCCCATCGAGGCGGCATTTATTCCCAAAAACTAGGAATGAATCGGCGACAGGCTCGTTGGATACGGGATTTTCGGCTGACACTCGAGGATGCCGTCAATGGCATCGCGAAAGAAGCGCTTATAAATAGACCCGGTACCGAATACGCGTACAGCGGGGCAGGATACTGTGTTTTAGGACGCGTAGCTGAAGTCGCATTGGGCCAGTCATTTGAGACCTTGTTCCAGCAAAGTATTGCAGAGCCACTACAGCTCTCACGCACCACCTATTTCCCCAATCCTGAGGATCCCAATATCGCCACAGGATCGGTCAAAGGCAATCCAAACCCCACCACGCCGCATCTTTCCACTCCCTTCCACCTGCCCCTCATTGGAGGCAGTCTCTATTCCACGGCAAGGGACACATCTCGTTTTGCCCGAATGATTTTAGAACGGGGACGATTTGGAGATCGAACCGTTCTTGAGCCCGAAACCTACAAGAACTATCTGTCTCTTCCCTTTGAGGGGAGAGCCTATGGCATGGGCTGGAGTATCAGGGAAGAAAACGACGGGCCTGTGGAAATCTTCCACACGGGATCGCTGGCGTCCAGCCGTGCATCCCTCCGCATCAATCTCGATACGGGACGATATGCGATTGTCTTCTATACTTTGAACGATCCCAGTGTATCCGTAAAAACGGCACAAGCTGTGAATCGAGCTATTGGCGCAGCTTTGAAGCAATAACCCCTTGGCGGCATACACTGCTTTCGTAGGCCGTCTCGTCGGAGGCCCCGACAAATCGGTGGATGAGGCGACAAACCTCCCAATTGGCGGGTCAGCCCTTCGACCTAACTCAGGATCTACGGCAACCCGCCCTACAGCTTCAATCAATTAAAGATTGGACACATACTAAGAGTACCCCGGGAACGCCGAGCCCTAGCTCGGCATTTCCATTACGCTGTTTGTCTGGGCCGAGCTGGAGCTCGGCGTTCCCAGGAGTAACACCCTTCGCAGCCTCGTTCAAGAGTACGACCAGGACACGTTTCCAGTTTCGGATAAGGGAATACACTCTTTGTACATTCCTGGTATGGGATCGTACTTCAGGACATTCATTCCCACTTCCTTTGAAGTAAAATAGCCCACCAAAGTTAGCTCTCTTATCTTTTTGTAGAATTCCCTATTTTTAGAATCCCCCGCTAATTCGCGGATCAGATCATCTTGCTGCACGCCACTCAATTCTGCAAAATGCATCTTGTGAGCCTTGCGAGCTTTCTGGTTCATGGCGTTTAGACCTTTGGCGAAAGTGGACTTTTCCTCTTTCGTAAGGTAGCCCCCATACATGATATCCATGAACTCCGGCACGCCGACATCGAGGGCGCCTGGAGTGTCGGTCTTAGGCAAAATTCGCTCAGCGATTGCTCCAGCAACATCAGCCTGACGACGCTTGAGGTTGACCGGTTTCCAGCTAGCCCCGGATCGATTGGATTGAGCAAAGGCCACTCCTGAGAGCGTAGAAGCCGAAATAGCCGCACCTAAAGCAAGGCCCGCTCGTTTTATCGCATCGCGACGATTCAAACCTAAAGAATTTTCTGTTTCCGTATTCATCTTTCGTCTCCTTTCTTATGAGAGGTTGCCTTTCTTCAATTCCTCGACCGCATGATTTGCGGCCCGAGCGGTTAGAGCCATGTAGGTGAGCGACGGATTCACACACGCCGCGGATGTCATGCAGGCCCCGTCCGTCACAAAGACGTTCGGAGAAGCATGAACTTGATTCCACTTATTCAGTACCGAAGACTTAGGATCGCGTCCCATCCGGGCAGTTCCCATTTCGTGAATGCAGTTCCCGGGAGCGCTTTTCTCTGGCGTATCGAAAGGAGTGATGTCTTTTGCTCCCGACGCTTCGAGAATGTCCACCGCAGACTGCTTCATGTCCTTCCGCATGTTGTACTCGTTTTCCTTCCACCCGCAATCGAAGGTGACCGTCGGCTGGCCCCACTTGTCACGCACCTTGTCGTTAAGGTACATCTTATTGTCGTGGTAAGGCAGGCACTCACCCCATGAGCCGATACCAAAACGCCAGGGCCCAGGCTCAATTAAGTCCGCCTTCAGGTCCTTGCCAAAGCGGGCTAGTTCGGCAACCCCGCGGGACCACTCCACACGGCTGGCCCGTCCTTGATAGCCGAATCCCCGAACGTAGTCTTTCTGCGTCGAGGCCTTGTCCACGTTTCTGAAGCGAGGAACATAAATGCCATTCGGACGCCGTCCTTTGTAGTACTTGTCATCGTATCCATCAATCCGACCCGAGGCTCCTACCTTGAAGTGGTGATCCATCAGATTGTGACCGAGCTCGCCGCTATCGTTGCCAAAGCCATTTGGGAAACGGTCCGACTTGGAATTCATCAAAATGAATGTGGATGCGATCGCCGAGGCACAGGAGAAGATAACCTTCGAGTAGTACTCGATCACTTCGTTGGTCTCCGCATCGATGATACGCACGCCCACGGCCTTGTCTTTCTTCTTGTCGTAAATGATCTGGTTTACGATCGAGAAGGGTCTCAAAGTGAGGTTACCCGACGCGTAACCGGCAGGCAGCGTGGCCGCATTGCTGCTGAAATAGGCCCCGTAGGGACATCCGCGAATACAACGGTTTCGATATTGGCAATTCCCCCGTCCATTGTGGGGCTGGGTCAGGTTGGCGGCCCGACCGATCGTCATGATTCGATCCGAAAAATTTTCGGTGATCCGTTTACGAACGTGCTCCTCTACACAGTTCATTGCCATGGGAGGGAGGAAGCTGCCGTCAGGCAATTGCGGGAGTCCTTCTTTCTGGCCACTGATGCCCGCGAATTTTTCCGCGTAATCATACCATGGAGCAATGTCCTTGTAGCGAATGGGCCAGTCAATCGACATGCCGTCCTTCGCGTTCGCTTCAAAATCCAGATCGCTGAACCGATAGGATTGGCGCCCCCAAAGGAGTGAACGCCCGCCGACATGGTAGCCGCGCATCCAGTCGAAGGGTTGGTCTTCCGAGTAAGGATTGTCGACGTCGTCAACGAACCAATGGGCAGATGCAGGACTCGTGGTATAGCCGGTCCGGTTTTGCTTTTGCTGTCGCTTTAGCTTTTCTTGCGAAATTTTGTTCCGACCTTCGAATTCCCAAGGCTCCATGTGAGCCGTTGGGTACTCCCCGTGCTTCACATCGCGCCCGCGTTCGAGAACGAGCGTTTTCAGGCCTTTCTCACTGAGTTCCTTAGCGGCCCAGCCACCGCTTATTCCCGAGCCAATTACGATCGCATCATAGGTGTTTTGCTTCGTTCCTTTTCCTTGAATATTCATAAGGGGTCTAGTCTTTTAGGTTACCCCGCGCCGAAGTGCCCGAAGGGTAATTGATTGCGAAACAGATCCAGTCGAAAATCTTACGGGCAAGCAACCGCTAAATACAGAAAAAGCCGGTTTAAGCCCTTCAAATTCTCTTGGGCAATTGTTGGACAATAGGCATTGTTGAAATGGGTGAACGGGAACCCGTTTTTCTCCCGCATCACTAAAGAAAAAGAGGAGATGAAGGCTAGCCCTCGCCGCTTCGGCCCCGTTGCGGGCGGCGGCACTCAACCGGCCAACGCAATCCGTTGACCGTCTCGACTTATAAATCCTTGAGGGATTTGTCGCCAATATCCAGTAGGACGTTTCCATTCTGCCCTTACGATTATATAAGCTGCCAAGCATGCCTGAAGAGTCACCCGCGAGCAGTTTTGGGGCTTGATAAAGTAACTCAAACTTACCTTACCGCGGCAGGGGTTTGGAGATGGCAAAAGGTATCCTGATACGACGGACGTTCTTGCATCATAAAACGGCCGCCGGATGAGCGCTTCCTGCCACCTCCATGAGATCCCTCCCTTCGCGAAACTTCGGGTCAATAACGCAGGTCTGCGATACCCTCCCACCCGGTTTCCGGTTCCTGGGGCAGCTCTTAGGCTAAGATTGGCTTAATCACTTTGGCTGGTTCCACGCCAGTGAGCTTCATATCCAAGCCTTGGAAAGGAAAGCTGAAACCATTTCCGTCGAGCCCAAGCTGATGCAGCATAGTGGCGTGCAGGTCGCGTACATGGACCACATCGCTGACCGCGTTGTAGCCGAGCTCATCCGTCGAACCATAGCTCGTGCCGCCTTTGATGCCACCGCCCGCTAGCCACATGGAGAATCCTTTGATATGATGATCACGGCCGGCTCCCCCTTTTCCTTGGAACATTGGCGTGCGGCCAAACTCGCCACCCCAGATCACCAGCGTGTCGTCCAGCATGCCACGGCGTTTGAGATCGGTCAGGAGAGCCCAAGTCGGCCGATCCGTGAGGCCGCAGCAGATATCCATGTATTTCTTGAGATCCCCGTGGTGGTCCCATCCGCGATGGTAAAGGTGTATGAATCGAACGCCGCGCTCGGCTAAGCGGCGGGCGAGGAGGCAATTCGAAGCGTAAGAGCCATCTCCCGGAGTCGCCCCGTAAAGATCGAGAACGCTCTGGGGCTCGTCAGATACATCCATCAATCCGGGAACCGAAGTCTGCATTCGAAACGCCATCTCGTACGCCGCAATCCGCGTTTCGATCTCGGGGTTGTGGACCCTTTGGTTTCGCTTCCGGTCGAGCTGGCCGATGGCCTTGACCAAGGCTGCTTGCTGGACGGACAAAACCCCTTTCGGATTGCTAACGTAGTGGACCGGATCGCCTGAAGCATTAAACTCGACGCCTTGATAGCGGCTGGGAAGAAACCCCGATGACCATTGGCGCGAGGCGATGGGCTGCGGATTGCGCCCCCCCACACTGGTGAGCACGACAAATCCGGGCAAGTCATCCGACTCCGACCCAAGGCCGTAATTGACCCAGGAACCCATGGACGGCCGCCCGCTGATAGCCGTGCCCGTATTCATAAAAGTATGGGCCGGGTCATGATTAATCTGCTCAGTAACCATGGAGCGGACAATCGCGATATCGTCAGCCATCTTGGCCGTCCAAGGAAGGTAGTCACTGATTAGCTGGCCACTCCGTCCATAGCGTCGAAACGCGGTCTGGTGGCCAAGCACTTTAAGTTCTTCCCCTTGGAGCTGAGCAATGGGCTGCCCGCGTGTAAAAGACTCGGGCATGGGCCGCCCGTCTAGTTTGTTTAGATCTGGTTTGAAGTCGAAGGTTTCGAGATGGGAAGGGCCTCCGGCCATGCAGAGAAAGATTACTCGCTTAGCCTTGGCTGCGAACTGCGGTAGTTGCGGATTGGATGCGCGCGAAAACGCAGTCGTGGGGCCCATCAGGGAAGCCAGTGCGGCCGAACCGAGACCGAGTCCGGTTTGACTGAGAAATGCACGTCTTGTTATCGGATTCATGCTAGGAAGATCAGTTTCGGGTAATGGCCTCGTTTAAATTCATGAGCCCTCTGGCAACCGATGTCCATGAGGCAAGCTCGATGTCGTGTATGCCTTCGGGGCGTCTGGCTATACCGGTCTCCACTAAGGCGATCGCGGACTGTGGATCCTCCCGATAAGCCGCCTCGGTCGACTGGAGGAGCGAACGGAAGATCGCTCGCTCGTCTTCGGCGGGGGATCGAGTCAGCACCACTTCGTAGGCGAAATCCAGCCGATCGTTTACTGTGTCACCTCCTTCAAGGAGAATCCGTTCCGCCAAAACTCGAGCGGCCTCGACAAAGGTCGGATCATTCAATAGCGCGAGGGCGGCGTTGGGCGTGTTCGAGCGCGGACGCTCCGCCACGCATTCCTCTCGGCTTGGGGCATCGAGCGTTTTCATCGTTGGATGGAGGAACATGCGCTGCCAATGGACATAAACCCCGCGCCGCCACTGCATGGTGTCTTTGTGCGAGGCATAGGTTCGTTCAGGGAAGTTGAGATGCCGGTAGTAGCCCGATGGCTGATAAGGCTTCGCGCTGTCGCCACCGATATCGGTTACCAGCAATTGGCTAACCGCGAGAGCATTGTCTCGAATGATTTCGGCCGGTAGGCGGTAGCGGGATTGCCGGGCCACGAGCTGATTGTACGGATCGCGCTCGAGGAGCTCTGGTGGCGCGACAGAGGATTGTCGGTAGGCCCGGCTCGTAAGTAGAAGGCGAATAAAACGTTTCACATCCCAGCCATTTTCCAAGAACGATACCGCGAGATAGTCCAGTAGCTCCGGATTAACCGGCGGATGGCCCTGGCCCCCGAAATCCGCTAGCGATGAGGAAATTCCCCTCCCAAAGAACAGATACCAAAAGCGATTAGCCATAACGCGGGCAGTTAATCCCCCCACTCCCTTTTCGGGATCGACCAGCCAATTGGCCAGATCCAGCCGCGTAGCCCGCTGACCTTCCGGCACATCGATCTTACCTAAAAAGGCGGGGACCGCCGCAGTAACAATTTCACCACTGTCATCCTGCCAATTCCCGCGGGGAAGGACCCGCATCGTTCGCGGTTCTTCGGCCTTGGTGATCATGGTCGGTCGGCCACTCTTCAAAAGCGTTTTCTCTCGTTCTATGAGCTCCAACCATTGCGGACGCTTTTCTTCTGGCAGGCTGTCGGCGATCTGGCCTTCCAAAGCCTTAATCGCTTCCTCGACAGACTTTTTCGATTCTTTCCCAGTGCGCAGTGCCGCTTCTCGTTCCGCCTTCTCGGTTCTCAACCGATCGACGCGCTCCCAAATCATTTCTCCGGCCAGCGCCTTCATCCGATTTTGGATATCCTCGCGATCGGATTCCTGAGTTTCCGTCAGGAATAACATTTCCGGCGGACGATTGGTCGGCAGCGTGTTTCCGTTGTATCCGGCATCGTGAATATCCGCGAAGAACGCGGCCATCGAATAATGGTCTTTGGTCGTGTAGGGATCAAATTTGTGGTCGTGGCATTGGGCACAGCCCAAGGTTGCCCCCATCCAGACCTCCGATAGATTGCGAACGCGGTCGGCCGCGTAAATCGCATTGTACTCCTTTTCCTGGATACCGCCTTCATGGGAAGTCTGAAGCAAGCGGTTGTAGCCCGAGGCCACCTTCTGCCATTTGGTCGCCGATTCGAGAAGATCCCCAGCCAGCTGCTCGCGAGTGAACTGGTCGAAGGGCAGATTCGCGTTCAACGAATTGATTATGTAATCCCGATAAGGCGAAATATTGTGGTCCTGATCCCCATGATAGCCCACCGTATCGGCGTAGCGCACCAAATCGAGCCAGTACATCGCCATGCGCTCGCCGAAATGAGGGGAGCTTAGCAAATCGTCAACCACTTGCTCGAGCGATTTCCGACCGTCGACGAACTCAGCCGCTTCTTCAGGCGTGGGCGGCAGCCCGATCAAATCGAAATACAAGCGACGAATCAGGGTCACCTTGTCAGCATCGGGAGAAGGATTCAGCCCTTCCTCTTCCAACCTGGCGAGTAGGAATCGATCGATAGCGTTCAAAGGCCAGTCCTCGTTCGCTACCGGCGGCGGTTCATGCTTAACGGGCGGCTCGTAGGTCCAGGGGGCCGAATACTCGGCCCCTTCTGCGATCCAACGGGAGAGCAATTCCGCTTCCGCATTATTCAAGGTTTTGTGGGAATCTACCGGCGGCATTGGATCCTCGCGGTCGTTGATCCGCTTGATCAGCTCGCTCTCTTCTGGCTTTCCGGGCACAATGGCCGCGTATCCCCCAAGGTCAGTATAAGCCCCCGCCTCGATGTGGAGCATCAAATCTGCCTCTCGCTCGCTGGAATCCGGCCCGTGGCAAAAAAAGCACTTATCCGAAAGGATCGGGCGAATGTCTCGATTGAACTCGAGCACCTCCCTTCCATACAAACTGGAAAAGGGCACAGCCAAAGATAGAACGATAAAGGAGATGTGCTTCAACTCCATCACAATCGCCGCCGCAAAAGTCTCTGTCAACTCCTCGAGAGAACGAGCCATCAAGGAGGATTCAACCCTTCAATTTTAAGCCCGAAAGCCATGTTTTGAAGCCACATTCCGTTACCGTAGAGTCGATCATCGGCTAGCCCTTCGGCGTCAGAACAACGAGAGGCGGCTGAAGTGATGACGCTCCTAACCGGTACGCCTTACTTTCCTGGAGGGATAGGCGAGTTTACGTTTCACAAAAACGAATACTTGGAGTTTGAAGCGGGACCCAGCGAAGACGTTGTGCTGCAATGGGCTACCTACTACGATGCGGCCGATCAAGCAGGTATCTCGAGACTTTATGGCGGCATTCATGTTAGGGCGGACGACTTCGTTGGACGGCGCTTAGGAGCTCGCATCGGACTCGAAGCATTCCTGAAAGCCCATGAGTTGCGCAACGGCGCCCGTCCTCCTGAGGGAATTGAAAGCGTTGACTATTTGGGTACGCTATCAGCCGGCGGGCGCAGTAGTTTTCTCAAAATTACGCCAATGGACCCCATGATCGATTCCTTACCGACGAAAGCGGCCAGTAGACCACTTGCGGCGAAGGAGGATGCGCCGCGTGGTATCCATTTTTCTCCTGATCCATCACGCTCAAACGGGTTTGCCGTTTCAACTAGAGGTCGAGCGCTACAGAGCGTCGTCGCGTGGCCGGGGGCGATTGGAAAGTCTGGTGATTCCTCGTTACGCTTTGAGATCCTCGGAGAGCAGCCTAAAGTTATTTTTGCCAGGCTTCTTGGCGAAGGGGCCTCATCGCTGGTTTCGGACCCAATATTAAAACCGACATTGAAAGTCTATCGTTTGCAGGAAAGCGGGGAGCGGATTCTGGTCTCGAGCAACGAAGGGTGGACTGATGCGGAGGGAGCCTCTCTCCTCGAGGTAGCTAGTCAAAAGCTAGGTCTACAGGAGATCCTCCATGAAAGCGGGGATGCAGGAGTATTCTTGCTTTTTGACGAAGGTGTCTTCGAAATCGAATTCGGGAACGGATCCCCGCTTGGTTCCGAAGCACAGTTCCAACTCTATCTATTGGATTAAAGGCTTAGAGCGGGCTCATCTCCCTCCTAGAACGCAGTCGAGAGGCATCCCTCTCCTGATATTAGCTCTTGTTCCTTTGCCTTACCAGCTCTTGACCATACAACCCGCGTGTATTGCCGAGAACCATTGGGATCCGTATTCCACCAGATCAAATAACTGGTTTGAAGCTTATCCGATCGCCGGGGGATAAAAAACGGTCTCGCGTGTTTTCAACTTCTCATCACCTTTGAAGTCTAAGAAAGGTGGACGAACTCGGTGGGCCCGTCCTATTCCTTGTCTTTTCAAAGAACTGAGTTCGGATTTTTCCAATTTCACACTATGAAAATCTTCACCCTTCCCTTCTTGTCCATTTTTCTAATGCTCTCGCTTCCCGGCGAAGAGAAACCGAACATCGTCTTTATTCTCGCTGATGATCTTGGATGGGCGGACGTTGGCTACAACGGGGCCAAATTCTACGAAACCCCCAATATCGACGCGCTGAGCGCACAAGGGATGCGATTTACGGACGCTTATCCCGGAGCCGCGAATTGCATGCCGTCGAGAGCCACCATCATGACCGGTACCTACATCACCCGCACTCAGATGTGGACTCCCGGCTCACGAGCCAAAGGGAAGAAAGAGCACATGAAATTTCTAGTCCCGCGCCGAGAAGACAATAAAGGGGATGAAGCCCTACCCGGCGAAGAGATCCTCGACATTGCCTATGTCACGATCCCTGAAGTTCTAAAGATTTCAGGCTACACCTCTGCCCATTTTGGGAAGTGGCATCTCGGACCCTACACCCATGGGTTCGCGATTAACGACACTAACGGCTTAGGCGCAGATCTCTCGAAAAAGTTCTATGACGATGAGAACGCGACGGATACACTGACTGATGCATCAGTCCAGTTTATCGAAGAAAATGCTAATGCGGAATCCCCCTTCTTCCTCTACCTTGCCTATTGGGACGTGCATACCCCGTTCAGGGCCAAGCCCGAGCTCATAGCCAAGTACGATGCCAAACTGCAAAACGGGAAATGGTACCGAAAGTGGAACACCACCTATGCGGCGATGATTGAGGCCGTGGATACTGGCGTCGGGCGGGTATACCAGGCGCTCAAAGATCAAGGCATCGAGAAGAACACAGTATTCGTTTTCTCCTCCGACAACGGTGGGCATTCCGGAGCCACAACCAACGCGCCTCTTAGAGCGGCGAAAGGCGCGTTCTACGAAGGAGGCATCCGCGTTCCTGCCTTTGCCGTATGGCCGGGGGTTATCCAGAGGGAAACCACCTGCTCCACTCCAATCACGGGAGTCGACTTTCTGCCTACGTTCGCTGAGCTTGCAGGCGCCCCTACTCCGAGATTCCAACCCGTCGACGGGCGTTCGTTTGTCTCTTTGCTTAAGGGGGAAACCGCTTCCGACGAGCGTTCAATTTTCTGGCACTACCCCCTCTATCTTGTAGGCAATGATTACAACAAAGTGATCCCCATTCATGGCACCGAAACGCTTTATTGGCGGGCCACTCCCTGCAGCGTGATTCGAAAGGGAGACTGGAAGCTGATCCAGTTTTTCGAAAGCGACACGGTTGAACTTTACAATGTGCGGGAAGACATCGGGGAAATCCGAGAACTCTCGAACGCGTATCCAGAAAAGGCCCGCAACCTTCTTGCCGAACTCAAGCGTTGGCAAAAGGAAACTCGAGCCGCCATCCCCACCGAGCTCAATCCCGATTTCGAAGGATAACTCGCACGCAACGCGCCTTTATTCACTCCCTCCCCGTTTAGCCGGTCCGAACATCTAGATCCAATCATGTATCACATAGACTCAATTGAGCCCTTGGAGAACGCAGCCAGAGTCAGTGGCTGGATCGTTGACGGATCGAATTCCGTGACGTCCGCAACCTTTCGCCAAGGCCAGAAGGACATTTCTTTGGAAGGATTTGGAAAACCCAGCCCTGACCTCGTCGGTCCATTTGGGGCAGAGCAGACTCATTCCCGATTTTCAGTCATCGTGCCCGCTACGGAGCCAGACGGTTTTCTCATTTTCGGCCTAAGCGACGCTCGACAGGTCTATATTCCTTTGGGAGCCAATACGGATGCCCTACGCCTCGTCGAACCGCTAATTCATCAAATATACGAAGGGCGATACATTGGCCGCTATCGAATTTTGGCTCCTGACACGGTTGCCGCTCTATCGCTTTCAGAAAGCAGCCCGGACGCTGAGGATGCCATCAGCATCTCAGATATACCCGTAAACGAAGGCAACATGCGCATCGATGCTGACATTCCTGACCACTGGAATATAGATTCCCTGAATGTCTACTTCCATCAGAAGGACGGAACAACCGCTGTCTTTTCCAACATCGGAAACGCAAAGAGGCAGGAGATAGAGGCGTATCGCATTTGTGAAGACTTCTTCGATTGGGTTGAAGCAAGTGAGACACCGCTGTGCGTCGTTGAAATTGGATCGAGAGCTCGGTCAGGAAATGTACGTAGGCAACGAATATCAGAACGACACCAGTACACCGGAGTGGACATTAAGAAGGGGCCTAATGTAGACCGGGTCGCGGACGTGCACGAACTATCGAATGACCTAGCTCCTGGGTCACTCGATGCCGTCTTCGGGCTGGAGATCTTCGAACATCTCGCTATGCCCTGGAAGGTGGCCCTAGAACTCAACAAAGTCTTAAAGACGGGTGGACGGGCCATGTTCTTCACCGTCCAAGCGTGGCCCTTGCACGAAGAGCCTTTTGATTTCTTTCGTTTTTCAAAGGAAGCCTGGTATTCGCTGTTCAACGACTACACTGGGTTCAGGGTCCTCAATGCAGCTATTGGGGACCCGGCCCGTCTGGTTGGAGACTTGCAAACGAACGCGACCAATGAAATTCTCCATGGCAGAGGCTACCTGGTCTCCAGCGTTCTTGTCGAAAAGACCAGCGAAACGAAACTTTCCTGGGAAGTACCTGCAGAATCGCTTTATAAAGGTGAGTATCCCGCTTAAATAGTATTAACAAATTGCCATAATCTCTAGGAGCTACCCATTTGCTATGATCGCCAAAATCACTCTCATCACAATAACCGCCTTAACCGGATCCATCTGCGGAGCGCAGACCCTAGACTGGGAAAATTACGATCCCCCTTCGACCCTGGTTGTCCCCGAGAACCCGATTGATCGCGCAAAATTTCCCTTTATCGATGTTCATAGTCACCAGTACCGTATGGGGCCTTCCGATCTAGCAGATCGTATCATAGAAATGGATGCCATGAATATGGGAATCATGGTTAACCTCAGCGGACGCGGCGGCTCGCAGTTGAAGGCGATGGCTAGCAATGTGGAAAAGACCTATCCAAACCGATTTGCCATCTTTACCAATCTGAACTTCAACGGTGTAGACGATTCCAAATGGGCTCAGAATGCAGTTTCCCAGCTCGAGGAAGATGTGAAAAACGGAGCCAAGGGGCTGAAGGTGTACAAGGGTCTTGGTCTTTCCAATAAGGATGTTGACGGTAAACGAGTCGCTGTCGACGACCCACGCCTGGATCCCGTTTGGCAAAAGTGTGGCGAGCTGGGAATCCCCGTAATCATCCACTCGGCGGATCCGAAGCCATTCTGGGAGCCGCATGACAATCAAAATGAACGTTGGCTGGAGCTAAAAATTCATTCTCGACGCAAACGATCGGACACGGATCCCGCCCCCTGGGAGCAGATCATCGCAGAGCAGCACAACATGTTCCGGAAACACCCCAATACGAACTTTATCGCCGCCCACATGAGTTGGATGGCCAACGATCTCGGCCGCCTGGGCGAGGTTCTTGACGAAATCCCAAACATGCATGTTGGCATTGGCGCCATCATTGCCGAGCTCGGCCGACAACCTCGCATGGCGAACCGGTTTTTCGAGAAACACCAGGACCGCGTTCTATTCGGAAAGGACTCCTACAAACCCGAGGAGTTTCCCACCTATTTCCGCGTCCTGGAAAGCAGCGATGAGTACTTTCCCTACTACAAGCGTTACCACGCCTTCTGGAGAATGTACGGTTTGAATCTACCCGACGAAATCCTCAAGAAACTCTACTATAAAAACGCGTTACGCATCATTCCCGGTCTCGACGCTTCTCTGTTTTCAAAGTGAACGATCTGTAAAGGTAGAGGGCGATCTCCGAGCGCCCATAGTTACCTAAATTCAAATGGGCGCTCGGATTGAACTCCAAACGCCCGCTAGAAAAGGATGATTCCTCCTTTCAGAAAGTAGCTTAGCAATCAGCCTTCCTGAATAAGGTGAACGTCGCGTTGAGGAAAGGGAATCGTAACATCTGCTTCGTCGAAGCGAATTTTGATCTGCTCCTGCAAGTGAAAAAACAAGTCCCAATAATCCTCGACTTTTACCCAGGGGCGAAAAGCGAAATTAACGCTGCTATCACCCATTTCCATTAAACCAATTGTGGGATTAGGATCCTTTAGAATTCGAGGCTCATTATCGAGAATGTCCTGCAGGATGTCCTTAACCTTCTTAATGTCATCTCCATAGCTCACACCGGCCACGAGATCCAGACGGCGCGTCCCCTGCTTCGTGTAGTTTTCAGGTGGCAATCGCGTTTGGAATAATCTGGGTGCGATTATCCAGTGTAATTACGGTCGTTGTGAATATCCCAATCTCCTCAACCACGCCTTCAGCGCCTCCTGCCACGACGTAGTCGCCTACCCGATACGGTTTGAATATGATAATCAATACTCCCGCCGCAAAATTGGAAAGCGAACCTTGAAGCGCTAAGCAAATAGCAAGGCCTGCTGCACCGAGAATTGCTACAAAAGAGGTCGTCTGGATGCCTACTTTGCTCAACGCCGCGATCACCACGAATGCCACAAGCGCCGCGTGAATCAACGAGCCGACGAATCCTACTAGCGAAGGCTCGACCTTGCGCTTCTCCAACCCTCTTCGAACTGCGTTGGAAATCATCTTGGCGATCCAGTTTCCAATAATCAAAATCGCTATCGCGAATAGGATCTTGGGGCCGAAGAGAAAAGCTTGTTCAGTTAGCGTTTGCCAGATTGCCTCGAAGTCGATCATCGGCGCGGAGTCAGTGCTTTCGTTTTCCATATATCAATCAGTCATTTATTAGGTTTAAAATTTTACCTGGGTAAACGGGCTGTCTAAACACCTCCGAATCGCAGGATTCAAGCGATAACGGACCTTTTCTAGAGAACCCATTTCAGGACAGTGTCTACTCAGCCCAAGCTGGGAATGACCCAATCGGATCTCCCGTGACCAAAGGGAAAAACACATACACGGCAATTATCGTGAAAGCGATGGCCACAAAATTGAGGAGCAATCCCGTGCGAGCCATTTCGGAAATACGGATCCGCTGACTCCCAAACACCACGGCATTGGGCGGCGTTGCCACCGGCATCATGAATGCCATTGATGCTGAAATCGTGGCAGGGATCATGAACAAGAGAGGATGCATTTGCAGACTGACGGCCCAGGAAGCCAATATGGGGAGCAGCATCGAAAGCGTCGCTACATTTGAGGTGAGCTCCGTCAAGAAAGTCACGCCGAGACAGATCACGAGTATCAAGAGCAACGAAGGAAATTCGCCCAAGGAACGGAAACCTTCTCCAATGTATTCCGATAGCCCGCTCGCCCCAAATCCAGCTGCCAGCGCAAAGCCTCCTCCGAAAAGCAATATGATGCCCCAAGGCAGTTTGCCAAAAACATCCGCTTCCAAAATTCGCACTGGGTTACGCCCTTCCCGAGCAGGAAGAAAGAACAGAAGCATGCTCATGGCGATGGCGATCGTGCCGTCATCAATTCCGGCAAATCCGATCCACAAATCAGACCACCCGGGCAAAGACACAAATCCAAGCTCAAGCTTCCGACGGAACGTCCAAAGGAATACCGTCGCCATAAAGACGCTGAGGACCATCTTTTCTTCGCTCCCCAGCGGACCCAGCGATTTCAGCTCTTCGCGAACGTGGGACTTGTCCAATGACAAGGACTTGTCGAACTTGCATAGGACTTTGGTTAACAAAAACCAAGTCACCAATAGAAGAGTCACCGAGTATGGGATACCAATGACGATCCACTGCCCGAATGCGATTGGCGAAGCCTCTGGAAAGGCCTCGCTAAAGATACGCACGAAGGCCAAATTAGTTGGCGTTCCCACGAGGGTAGCGACGCCCCCGATCGAGCATCCGTAGGCGATACCCAGCATCAAAACAAGCGAGATCGAATGCACCTTTTCTTTGCCAAACGCTTCTTCCATTTTCAAGATGATCGCTAAGCCAATCGGAAGCATCATTACGGCCGTCGCTGTATTTGAAATCCACATAGACAGAAACGCGGATGCAATCATGAAACCAAGCACCAGCATATCCGCCTTCTTCCCCACTGCGTTGATAATGTTAAGGGCGATGCGGCGATGCAGATTCCAACGCTCCATCGACAAGGCAATCAGGAATCCTCCAATGAAGAGAAACGTGATAGAGTTCACATAGCTCTTCGAAGTGGAACCCGCATCAATGATCCCCGTCAGTGGAAAGGCTACAAGGGGTATTAGCGCGGTCGCTGCCAAGGGAATCGCTTCCGTAATCCACAAGATCGCCATGAACGCAGCTATCGCAGCCATCTTGCCAACCGCAGGCTGTTCTGGCAAGGGGTTATAGAACAGTAGCATGGCGACAAATACAGCAACCCCCAGCAAGAGTCCTATTTTTTTCCAAGGTTGCAAGGTCATATTCTACAGTAACCCCGCTCCGAGGCCCGAATAAAGTCTGCTATCATGGGTTGTTATTCAACTTTTCCCAATATTGCAACACCCCTTCAGCCTGAGCTTTCAGGGCGGCCCTTATGTAGGTTTCAGCAGGTACGCCGCTCACCTCTTCGATCGCCTGCTCAACCAGAGTTCGACCCGACTCCTTTTTCTTTAGGGCGACCAGTTTACTTCTCAGGTTTTCTGCGAACGCATATCCATACCTCAGGTACATATCCAACATAGCGAATCTCGCTCCTTCCGAATTGTTGAAATTGAAACGGACTCGGACAGGCCCTTTTCTTGATGACTGTGAGCGATCCTCTCCCTCATGCCAATTGAGAGGATCCATGGCTAACCCTAGGAGGTATCGGTCGTTCGCAAATCTTCTAGTTGTGTAGAGACTGTAGACCTCCTTCAACCCGTACATCTCTACCGTAACCATATCATTGAGAAAGTTGCAGATTGCCGCATCGAACCACTCGCGATCGTTGACCCGATAACTCCTATTTTTCATATGGTTAACCAAAGAGGAAGAAAACTTCGTCCTAAATCGCGTATTGCGACGGGCAGCCCATGAGAAAGGATCGTAAAGATAGCTGAGGTTTCTGACGATCTGCCGTTGAATTCGGGTGATTTGCTCTTCGGAGTCTTCCGTGCGTGAAACGATGATAGGATAGGAAACGTTTACCTCTCGAAAGGCATTTACATATACGCTATTCGGCAATGTCTCGCTGATGTGGAACCCCTTGTTTGTATCCAGATTCATCCCTTGCCACTTGTTGACGATTTTAACATTCCTATTATTCCGGATTACCACCTCCCATTCCGTGAGGACTCTTCTTTCCCACGTGAGCGAATCCGGATTAAAACGCAAATCCTGAGCGAGCCTATTTCCCCTTAAAGCCCTCTCAGAAAGCCCCTCTTTTTCCCAAACGATAATCTCCTTAATCTGGAAAAACGGCTTCGCGCGTAGCCGGGCGAGGATGGTCCTTTCCTTTCGCAGCCAACTCTCGTCATCTAGTTCAAACCCCTTGATTCCGAACGCATCCGCCAATCCAGCCAACTTCCTTCCATGAGCGATCCCTTGTGTCATCTGGAAGGCCATGTGCTTCGCCTCGAGCTCTAGAAGCCGGTTGTGCAGACCACCCATGATTTTTGGGAAACTCGTATGGATCGCCTTTACCACCGCGTTGTCGCTGTGATAGTCCTTCCCGGTGAATCCGTCGATCACATCGATGTTGCCCCCGTATTTTACGTAAGCGTCGAGCTCTACCAGAAATTGGCCATCGTCGCCAACGCCTGCTTCAGAAAGGGCAGACTGTGACCAGCCGGTGTCCATTAGGAAGAACAGCGAAAGCGTAGCCGAGGCCACTTGAACCGTCCTGCCAAAAAAATGCGTCATCGGCTAGAAATTCATTTTTTCGCGAAATTGTTCCAGCCCCGCCTTCTGGGCCTTGATGGCTGCCGGGATATACTTTTCCGCCGGAACACCGCTTACTTCGGCGATGACCTCTTGTATTAATTCCTTGCCGTCTCCCCTCTTTTTCAAGCTCGTTAGCCTTTCTCGAAGCGCGTCAACAAATTTGTCACCGTATCTCAAATACGCATCTAACATGACAAATCGGGCTCCGCCTGGCCTGTCGAAATTCAGCCAGATTCTGCGATCTCGGTTAACACTCTCGCCCTCCCGGTTTTCGCCTTCGTGCCAATTGAGAAGGTCTAGATCTTTACCCAAAACGTTTTTGGAGTTGGCGAATTGCTGGGTCAGGTAAAGATCGTAGACTTCTTTGAAACCGTATCGCTTCACCGTGACTACGTCGTTGAGGAAGTGGCAAATAGCCGGATCGAACCAATCGCGATCCTTAACCCGATACTTCCTCTCCTTGAAATAATTGATCAGTTCCGATGAGAAGGCGGTCCGGAATCGAGTCGAGCGCCGAGCCACCCAAGTAAAGGGATCATACAAATGACTGAGGTTCTCGACGATTTGCTTCTGCAGTCTTTGGATCTGCTCCTCGGCATTTACTCTTCTCGACACAATGATCGGGTAGGAAACAGTCACTTCACTGAAGTCTCCTGGCTGGACATACGGACTAAGCCCTCTACCCCCGACCATAATGTGGAACCCCTTGTTCGTCTCCAAGTTTAAGCCCTGGAGCTTTTCCACCATTTGGACATTGGTGTTCAGCTGACCGTTATTCCATCTTGTAACCCGGACCGTGTTTACATTCCATTCGGTCAAAACCCGCCGCTCCCAAGACTGAGTGTCCGGATTGAATCGAATGTTCTTGGCCCACTTATTGTCCGGCAGGTCCCCGTCGAGGTAATCCTTTTCCCAGACGACCAATTCCTTAATCTGAAAGAAGGGCTCTTTATCCAGCCTCTGCAGAATCGCTTTTTCCCGCACCATCCATCGCGATCGGTCCATTGAGAATCGCGTAATCCCAAAGGATTCCGCCAAAGCGGCAAGCTCCCGCTCGTGCTGAACGCCTTGAGAAAGGTAGAAATTCATATACCGGGCCTCCAGTTCAAGAAGCTTCGCATGAAGTCCACCCATGATTTGCGGAAAGCTGGAATGGATTGCCTTAACAACCGCATTGTCTGAATGGTACTTGAGTCCAGTTAGCCCATCGATCACGTCGATGTCGCCCCCATACTTCACATACGCATCGAGCGTGACAAAGAATTCCGGATCGTCCGCAACACCTGACCCAGACAAGGCGGATTGGGCTCTCATGTCAGGGAGGGCGAACAAAAGCAGGGCGGCAATCGCAATGGCAAACTCGATAGCGAAACGGGATCGTTTCATTTTCATAGGGCGCGAATCATAGTGTAGAGGCTAAACGGGCTGGACACCTGGGGACCGTAAGGCGAACTCATAGATCCCCGTCGGGCAAGCAAATTTTGGCAGCCCGATAGCCTGCATCGTCCGCTCACGACGCTTTCCCTAGGGAAGATCCCGGGGCAAAAGGTGGTAAACGACCTCCGGGTGCACCGCATAGACCGAGCAAACGTATGCCGGCGGTACGGGGACGCACTCGCCCCATCTTCGACCTACAAAAACCGATCCAATCGGAGGAGCGGTTTCACACTGCGATGTATCGCCACCTTCAATCGCGGCGTAAAGCCGCTCCTACACTGAAACCACCCAGCCCTACCTTGGCCTGAAAGAGGTTCGAGGCATTTGCCCTCAGCAAATGGAAAGGCCCCTTCGCATCACTGCGAAGGGGCCTCAAAATCCATCCAAATCAAATCGAGATCAAGGATCCGGAACGGTCCAGACAAAGATCTCAGTCTGAGTGTTTATAGGCAGCGTAATGTTCACATCCACACTCGCTGGATTAGCGGCCGCGTTGTCTACGCTCGTGGGTACCAGAATGCGGGAGCCATTGACTGGCTGGAGCGCCACAACGAAATTGACTATCTTGTTGAAGTCCTCGGCCTGGACAGTGACGATCTTATCAGGAGTACTGTTAAATGGCAGCAAGATGGAAACCCCTGATGCAGTGTCTAGGGCGACATTCTCACCCGCCACTTGAGTGATATCCAGTCTTGGAACAGGAGTTGGGGAAAACCACCATGTTTGAACCCACGCTCGTGAAGAACGGTCCGGCGGTACGGGTGCGATTCCAACCCGGCCTCCTCGTGTACCATCGTCCCTAAACAGTGAATCAGCAGGCACCTCAATGACCACGTCTTTCACCTCTGGACTCTCCTTGATAACCTCCAGTGGAAACCCAATTAGCGTGGATTTCGTATCACTCACATCCTGTAAGGAAGTTCCATTTACGAGAGGAAGGAATACCTCACCGATATTCGTCTCTTCTCCAGGAATTGAAGCCCACGTTTTGCCGATAAAGGGATAATATCCCATATCCGGAAATCGGATACCTTCCTCGACTCTGACCACTTCGCGCCCGTCTATGTGCACAAAAAATCTACCCGCATGAGCATTCTCTAGCCGAAAATCGCCGAACTCATCTGTAAAGGCAAATATCTCGTCTTCTTTCCCATCTACTGTAATCTTTACGCCAGCGAGGGGAATGTTGATAGATCCTCCCGCATTGCCCCCTTCCAAACGCGAAGCAAAAACTCTCCCGCAAACCAACGTATTCGCGACTGAAGATACGCTCAGAGTGTGATAGGAAAAGGAATATACTCCGCCTTCGCTACCATCCTTGTCCGCATCGACTTTTCTCCCAGCAAGGTCGTTCACACCACTCGCGTCGAAGGTGACATCTATTTTCGAATCCGCTGGAAGGTTACTGTCGAAAAAAGCGGTTACGGTTTTAAAGTCCTTTGAAACCGTATAGCTAGCAGCTAAAGGCGTCCCGCCTGATTCGATCTTCAACGTTTCGGAGCCTATTTGCGTTGCAGCATCGAGGGGGTTGAAAAATCGGATAATTGTCTCTCTCGTTACGGCAACTCCTTCTTGTCCATCTCCTGGGGACGCTCCGACGATAGTCGTCAAAGGCGCCGTATTCGCTCCAATCACAGTAACCAAAGTTCCAAGGGTCGATATGCTCGAAGCCGCATCATCCGTCGCTTTCGCGGTCAGGACATACTCGCCTTCGGGTACCGATTGCCAAGTGAACGCATACGGGGCGCTCAAGGCTTCACCTATCTTATTGTTACCCTCGAAAAATTCGACTTTCGCGATTTGCCCATCTGCATCGCCTGCGACCGCAAGCAAATCTACCTCTCCTGGCGAAACGTATCCCCCACCGGAAATAGGTGAGGTTAGGCTCACGGTCGGTTCTAGATTGCTGACAGCAGCGATATCTGTCCCGTCCACGTATTCTTCGAAGTTCGTCCGAGAGTCGTTGTCCGGATCCAGATCAGCGTCGTCAGGATTTAAAGGATCCAAAAGAGCCGGATGAGACAATTCGAAGGCATCGTCTATCCCGTCTCTGTCAGAATCAAGTGGTCGGCTAAGAGGGATCTCGTCCAATTGGTAGAATACGTTCTGTAACGGAGTACCCACTTCGGAGTAGTCAATTAGCTTTGCTTCTCCTAAAACAATATCTTTGGTGGTAAACACCCCTACTAAAGACTCACCACGCTTCAATATATAGTAGGCATCATCACTGCCAAAATGCTGAAGATTTACCGCACCGGATTCATCGATATTGAAACGCGTCCCTACGATCTGTGCGTAACTATAAATGCCAATGGCAAACAGACCCAATAATAACACGATCGCTTTAGCTGCAGACGCAATGCGATACCGGAAACACGCAGTAGGTTTCGAACCGGCAGACATATCTTGGGAAGTCCGCTCCAAAGTTGGCCTATATATCGATGAATCGCTATCGAGGCATCGAAATGTGAAAACCGAAAGATTGAGAGGACCTATTTTTTAGGAAGAGAAGATTGGGGATAAATGAGATTTGAAACAACGGTTGGCCTCAAGCAATGGTCGAGAACCATGGGTCCAAAACAAACAAAACCCAAATATTGTTAAAAATTGTAAAATGTACAGAAAAAACTAGGTAATTTCTCTATCGTTTCAAAACCGTAACCCAAGGCGCCACTCCAAAGTCTTCACCAAAGGGGCCCAGAACACCCTATTTCTTCTGCCAAGGGATCTTTCCAGCTTCCTGGATATGCAGCATCAGCGCTGCTCCTAGTTCGGCAGTGATCTTTCGATCATCCACGGGCGTCGTTTCCAGCGGGTCGTCATCCAAGTTGTACAGCTCCATGGGAGCGAAGGACGTGCTCTGCTCGAGCTTCCAAGGCCCACGTCGTACGGCATAATAAGCGCGGCCTTGATAGCCAGTGGCCCCGCCTTCCCTTCTTACCCAGAACAAGGTGCGGTCGTTCAAACCCGAATCATCTCCTTGCATCAGGAAAGGTAAGAGAGAAACCCCGTCGACTTCATGTTTCACGGAAACCCCTGCGAGATCGCAAAGCGTGGGATAGAAATCCATGGTTATACCAATCGTATCCACTCTTCCGGCACGTACATGCCCCGGCCAGTTAACACAGGTAGGTACGCGAATGCCTCCTTCCCAGTGGTCTTGTTTGGCGCCACGCAGGTTTCCGTTTGACTGGAAAAAATTGGCCGCGCCTCCATTGTCTGAGCTGAAGACGATCAGAGTATTGTCCCTCAGACCGCTGGCCTCGAGCCCATCCAGCACGCGACCAATGTGGTAATCAGTATGCTCGATGAAGGCCACGTTTTTGGCTCGGCCTTCGGACAGTTCCGGCTTGGCCTTTCGCGTCCGCTCCAGCCAGTCATCGGGAGGCTGAATCGGGAAATGCGGCGCGTTATAGGGCAGATAGAGAAAGAAGGGGTCCTTTTCCCCCTTTCGGGATTCGAAGTAGTCGATCGCCCAATCAGAGAACAATTCCGTCGCGTGACCCTCCGGATCGATTTCCCTGCGATTCTTCCGCATCCAGTTCACGCCCCAACGACGGTGATTGTAGTAGTCGTCCATCATATCGCCAAGGAAGCCGTGGAAGAAATCAAAGCCGCGATCATTGGGGATATTGGGAGACTCATAGCCCAGGTGCCACTTCCCCACCATAGCGGTGTGATAGCCCGCCTTCTTTAACATCTGCGGAAGGGTAATCGCGTTCGGATCCAGGTACCCCCAGCTGTTAGCGGCGTTTTGGCGAATGACTCCGGGAACGCCGACCTTATCCGGATAGCGCCCTGTCATCAACGAAGCCCGAGTGGGCGAACAAACCGTGCAATTAGAGTAAAACTGATCAAAGCGAAGGCTCTCTGCCATCAGGGCATCGATGCGGGGGGAGTCCAGATCCGTGGCGCCGTACGATGACAGATCTCCGTAGCCCAAATCGTCGAGGAGGATAAACAGTATATTGGGCTTCTTCGCGGTCTGTCCCAACGCCACAGAGGCCAGAAAAAAACTTAGGATCGAGGAAACGAGTTTTTGGGGTGTGCTCATACCACCCGACGATTCTCCGACCACTAGAGAACGCAAGATCATAAGAATCGCAGATTGTGTCCGAAATACTGGAGTATCTTGCAATATAGTGACGAAGGACTAAATTTATCCTTCAAAAATCGATTGGTACCCAAATCAAACCACCCCGAGTCTGATGAACATCGCATTCTCAAAACACATTTCCCGCCGCTCTTTTTTGAAAGGGGCCGGTGTCTGCCTGGCCCTTCCTTACCTAGAGGCGATGACACCCGCTTTCGCCATCGCCAAGACCTCGCCGAACCCCAAGAGGTTTGTCGCCGTTGGAAATTCCTTCGGAATGTACCAGCCCGCCTTTTTTCCTGAGACAGTAGGGTCGAACTTCGATTTTCCACAGCTTCTCAACCCCCTCAAGCCACTCAAGCAGAACTTCACCATTTTCTCCGGGCTCGATCACGGTCTTACAGGCGGACATTTCGGCGTGCATTCATTCCTCTCGGGAGTTCTCAGCGTAGATGCGAAAAACATGCCCGATGGCAACATCAGCCTTGATCAGCGAATAGCCGAATCGCTGGGCCACGAGACGCGTTTCCCTTCGCTTACGGTGGGCTCGGACAGCGGGCTTCACAATGGTTGCCAAATGTCGTGGACCCGTTCCGGTGTTCGGGTTCCGCCGATCAGTGACCCAAGCAAACTTTTTGATACTCTATTTGTGGAGGATTCCTCCGAAGGGAAACGTTCCGCCGCCAAACGGTCAGCCCTTAAAAAGTCTATACTCGACTCCGTTCAAGATGACGCCAAGAGCCTCGCTCAACGGGTTGGCAATCGCGATCGCGAAAAACTGGACGAATACTTCACCGCGGTTCGTGACGCGGAACGAGCTGTCGCTCAAAACAGTCACTGGATCGACGTGCCCAAACCCGCTGCTCCAATTGACCGACCGGATAATAACGGCATCGTGCAGGATTTGCCAACGCTCTACGATTTGATACTGCTGGCCCTAGAGACTGATTCCACCCGTATCGCAACGCTTGAGATCTCGAGCGAAGGATTCGACACTTCTGCATTGGGAGTTTCGGGCGGCTACCATTCTATTTCCCACCACGGAAAGCAGCCCGGCAAGATTCGAGACTTGATCACCCTTGAGCAGCACCAGACCGAACAGTTCGCCCGATTCCTGCAAAAGTTGGGATCAAAGCAGGAATCCGATCATACCGAGTCATTGCTCAGCGACACCGTGGTCCTCTTTGGTTCCGGCATGGGCAACGCCAATTCCCATACGAACACCAACTTACCCATCATGGTAGCTGGAGGCGGATTCCGACATGGGCAGCATCTTTCGTTTCTGGATAAAGGGCGCCATGGAGCTCCCCTATCAAACCTCTACCTTTCCATCTTGAACAGGCTGAGCATTGAGTCTGACTACTTCGCAACAAGTACCGGCACGCTTCGAGATTTTCAAAGTGCTTAGAGATCTATTCCCAGAATCTGTAATGGCTGCGCTTAGACCCAAAGCCATGGGCATTTTTCTTTGCGCCGCTGTCTTTCCACTTTTCCGGTGCGAGTCCAACCAAGGAGCACCCGATTTGGAATCAGAGCTTCGACCTTATCTTGAAAGCTATTGCATTAGCTGCCACGGCGAGAAGAAACAGAAAGGAGACCGGCGTTGGGACACCTTAGTACTCCCCATCAACGACACCCTCACGCTCCTCCATGTCCAGGAAATCCTCGACATTCTCAATCTCGGAGAAATGCCACCCATCGAGGAGGAGGAACAACCGAGGGCCAGTGAAACCAAACGTATCGTCGAATTACTTACAGCTACACTTGATGAGCGCTATACAACGCTTAAGAGCACTGGCCAGCAAACGGTGTTCCGGCGTCTCAATCGTAGAGAATATCGCAATACGATTCGAGACTTGCTGCATATTGATACCACAAGTTTCGACCCTACCCAGTCGTTTCCGCGAGACCAAACGGACCATCACCTCGACACCATCGGAGACCAGCTAGTCACCTCAGCCTACCTATTAGACCAATACCTTGAGGCAGCCGATCAGATCATTGAAAAGGTCTTTGCCAATTCAGAACGGCCTCCCCAGAAAACCTATCGCTTTACGGAGAATTTTCGCCAACAGCCTGAGCTCGATGGGGCCCTGAAAGACTGGGCCAACTATGAATTCATTGCGCTTTACGAAACGCCCCTTTCACAACGCCACGAAGGCGCGTACGCCAAGATTCACGGCTTCGAGCAAGGAGTACCCCACGATGGATTCTACAAAATTCGAGCCAAAGCGATCGCCAAAAACCGGATACATGACCACCCCGAGAGAAGAGTCTCGACCAACCAAAAGGAACCTATTCAACTGGGGATCGTTCCCGGAGACCAACGCTATGGCGACCTAAGCCGTCCCCAACCGATTGAACCGCAGCTCGCCCTCTTTCAACTGAAAGACGACGTTCTGGAGTGGAAAGAGGCCACGGTCTGGCTAGACGCAGGCATCACTCCTCGATTCACTTACCCCAATGGAATGGTAGGACTGAGGGGAAACTTCGGTCCCATCGCCAATGCGATCAGCGCTCAGGCGAATGGGGAAATCAAAAACGTAGACTTTTCCGATCGCCGACTCATCGCGATGAAATACGGGAAACTCCCGCATATTCAAATACACGAGGTAGAGATTACAGGTCCTATCTACGACCATTGGCCTTCTCCTTCCCAGAAGGCATTGCTGGGTGACATCCCCTTTTCCAAAGACCGAATGCGGGAGCTGATTACAGACTTCTCGGCAAAAGCCTATCGGCGACCGGTTGCGGATCGTGAGGTGGATGTAATAATGGAGTTCGTCGAAAACCGAGTTGATGAGGGAGCCACGCCTTTCCAGGCCTACAAAGACGCTCTTAAGCGCATTCTCTGCTCCCCTTCCTTTCTCTACCTTCACGAGCCCAGTGAATCCGGACAGGAGTTGGACTCCTACGCACTGGCTTCGAGGCTGTCCTACTTCGTATGGTCGTCTATTCCCGACGAACCCCTATTGCATCACGCCGAAAATAATAGTCTCAAAACCCCCGATACACTTCGTAGTGAGATAGGCCGAATGTTGAGTGACCCGAAGTCCCAAGCCTTCCTCGATAGCTTTGTCGACAGCATCCTGACGCTAAAAGACCTTGGCACCCAGCCCCCGGACCGAAAGGCGTTCCCGATCTACTACGCCCGAAATCTGAAAGAGCACATGCGTACCGAGACCTTCCTCTTTTCAAAACATATGCTCGAAGAGAATCGGCCGCTCTCCGAGTTCATTGACGCAGACTTCACCTTCATCAATGGATCGCTAGCGGAACTTTACGGCTACCCGGATATTCAAGGATCCGAATTCAGAATGACCGCAATCCCTGACAATCGTCGCTCTGGCCTGCTGGGCCAGGCTTCGATTCTGACTGTGACCGCAAACGGGATCGACACCTCACCGGTTGTCCGAGGCGTATGGATGCTCGAGAATCTCCTCGGCACCCCACCTTCGCCACCCCCTCCCGATGTTGAGCCCTTTGATCCCGACACACGGGGAACGACATCCATTCGCCAACAATTGGAAAAACACCGGGAAAATCCCACTTGCTATGATTGCCATCGAAAAATTGACCCGATGGGCTTCGCCTTTGAGTCTTTCGACGCGATCGGACAATGGAGAGACTCCTATGCTAAGAACATCCCCGTCGACGCCTCCGGAAAGATGCCAAATGGGACTCAGTATAATGGAATTGTCGAATTCAGGGACGTTCTCCTCGAACGAAAGACTCAAATTGCCCGCGCATTCGCCTCTAAACTCCTATCCTACGCCACGGGGCGTCGCATGGAGCCCGCGGACCGTCCGGCGATAGACGCGATTGTCGAACAGCTCGAACGGCGCGGCAACGGATTCTACGACCTTGTCGAGCTTATCGTATTGAGCCCGACCTTTCAGAGCATCTGAGATAGAGTCTGATCGTTTCCGTAGGGCCAGCGCGCTTGACTGGGCGTAGCAATGGCGAAGACCGTTGCGCAGTGCCGCGTTAGTTCGATCAAAAATCCTACTTTGCACTGCGGCATAGCGCGAGCGAGCGCTGGCCCTACCTTTTGAGTGATTGTCCCTGTAGATACGATCGATGATCGCGTAAACGACACCAATGGTCCTTCCTGCCAAAGCAAGTCCAGAGGCCTTACTCCACCTTTAACACTCATTGATCCCAGGTGGAACGAGGCGTCCCGACTCGTTTTCTGTAGGGCCAGTGCTGGCGCTACATCAAAATCGCTTCCGCTTACCTCAACTTCCAGCCACCGCGAATGGGGCGGCTGAGCATTTTGTTGGCAGCGTCGTCGTTTATCACGCGTTCGCGTTTTGGATCCCACTCAATCGAGTCCC
>Ga0181558_10000005_pt1 | contig 204442 bp, 184 predicted proteins | sample 011ome_22_FD_133754 | JGI IMG/M metagenome (GOLD analysis project Ga0181558, IMG submission 133754) | Coastal salt marsh microbial communities from the Groves Creek Marsh, Skidaway Island, Georgia - 011507BT metaG (megahit assembly) | ecosystem: Environmental > Aquatic > Marine > Intertidal... | reverse complement strand
TTTCTCTGCTATGCCGTACTTCAGGTGCTGGAGGGCCTCCTGGTGAGTCGGGCTCAAATAGAGAAAGTTAGGATCGGGAGTAATGTTGAACGGCATCTCTTTGAGGCCGTAGAAACTCTGATAAATTTGAGTAAATTTCTTCTTAAATTAAGGGAAGGCTGCAATTATATTTTTGCAAAGGAGAAGGGTTTATTCGTACTTAGCGATTGTCCACCATGAGTACCACCCGAATCTTAAATTTCTTTTTCCTCATAGTTCTTCTTTTGGCGAGCGGATTCGCGCTTTCCCACCTGAATGGACGCTACGATAAGCTGGTGGCTGCTCGCGAATCAGAGCAATTGGCAAAAAGCCAGCTTGCGGAGCTCGAAGCCAAAATCGGGTCTAAGAAAAGCTCTCTCGAACGGTTGAACCATGATCCTGAATACGTGGAAAAGGTCATTCGTCAGAAATTGAACTACGCCAAGGCAGAAGAAACGGTCTTCAAATTCGAGTTTGACGACCGTTAGAAGGGCCGTGGGTTGGAAAAACCCGTTTCGATTTGAATACCATGGATACGAAGGAACGTTTCCAACAGAAGGGTCAGGGGCATGTTTTTCAGTATTGGGAATCGCTTGACCAAGAGGAAAAGAAAATCCTGCAAGAACAGGCGGATGAAATCGACCTTGATGAGCTAGGGGTTTTAGTGTCGCAACTGGTTTTCTCAAAAGAAGGGAGCTCTTTAATAGACTTCAGCAAGTTTGATCCCGCTCCCTATGAGCCCCTCCCGGCTGACATTCATGGAGACGAGAAGTGGCAGGAAGCAAAAGTCGCGGGAGAAGCGGCTTTGCGTTCCGGACGAGTGGCGGCATTCACCGTAGCGGGCGGTCAAGGTACGCGTTTGGGTTATGACGGGCCAAAGGGGACTTATCCCATCTCGCCCATCAAGAATAAGACCTTGTTCCAGTTGTTCGCAGAAAAAATAAAGGCAGCTAGGTGTCGGTATGATTGTGAAATTCCCTGGTATCTCATGACTAGCCATGTGAATCACGAGGCAACCATCTCCTTCTTTCAGGAGAACAATCACTTTGGGCTTGGGGAAGGCAGTGTGCGTTTCTTTAGGCAAGGACGTATGCCGGCGGTCGATTTCGAAGGAAAAATCTTGATGGAATCCAAAGGGAGCATCGCCATGAGCCCCGATGGCCATGGCGGCGCCTTACGAGCATTGGAAAGAAATGGGATCCTCGATGAGATGGAGGCCAAGGGGATCGACTTGATGAGCTATTTCCAAGTGGATAACCCCCATGTTCAAGTAATTGATCCTTATTTTCTTGGATTCCACGTCCTCTCGGGCTCTTCGATGTCGAGCAAAATGCTTCCGAAGGCCTATGAGAAAGAAAAGCTGGGACACTTTTGCGTTTTGGGCAATCGACTTGAAATCGTTGAATATAGCGACATGCCCGACGAGCTGACCGCCCAAAGGGATGAAAAGGGGCAATTGAGATTTATCGCGGGCAGTGTGGCGATCCACATCGTTTCGGTTGACTTCATTCGGAAGTTGACCAGCAAAAATAGCTCCATCGCCCTGCCGTTTCACAAGGCTCTGAAGAAGATAGCCTGTTCAGATTCAAACGGAGAAAAAATTGTCCCGAGCGAGCCGAATGGGGTCAAATTTGAGCTCTTCGTTTTTGATGCGTTGCCCTTCGCGGGAAAGCCAATGATCATTGAAACGACTCGATTGGGCGATTTCAGTCCCGTCAAGAATGCCGAAGGAGTGGATTCGGCGGTTACCTGCCGTGCCGACCAGCAACGTCTTTTTGCCCAGTGGCTAGACGAAGTAGGAGTTTCAGTTGAAAAAGATAGTGAGGGAGTTCCCTTGCGAAAGATCGAAGTGTCGCCATTATTTGGATATAATTTAGAGACGTTTCGAGAGTCTTGGAAAAATCGTGGCCTCAAGGTCGATTTTTCTCAGGATGCCTACATCGAGTAGTTTTCCAGAGAAAAGGCGGCTCCGGTGGGAACAAAGGTTACTCTCAATTGAACTTGAATTTCCGCTTGTTCGGAAAGCAAAGAAGGTTGCCTCTGAGAGTAAAAACCTGCTTCACCTCTATTGATGAAGATGCAGAAATCAAAGCGCCCTTTGTATATCCCTTATGCAGGGCCTATCTTGCTCGAAACGCCCCTGCTCAACAAAGGGAGTGGTTTTACGGAGAAGGAGCGGCGCGAGTTCAATTTGGAAGGGCTACTTCCTTACCGCATCGAGACCATCGATGAGCAGCGCGAACGGGCTTATGAGCAGCTTTGCGCTTTCACTAGCCGGATGGACAAGCATATCTACTTGCGCTCGATTCAGGATACGAACGAGACTCTCTATTTCAGCTTGCTGGTTCACAATCTAGAGGAGCTGATGCCGATCATTTATACCCCAACCGTTGGAGAGGCGTGCCAGAAGTTTTCTCAGATCTACCGTCGCAAACGGGGCCTGTTTATCTCTTACGATGACCGTGGCAAGATCGACCGAATCCTGCGAAACGCGACTAAGCAGAATATCAAAGTAATTGTGGTCACGGATGGCGAACGAGTCCTGGGACTAGGTGATCAGGGCATCGGAGGTATGGGTATTCCGATTGGGAAGCTTGCTCTGTATTCAGCTTGTGGGGGCATTAGTCCTGCTCACACTCTTCCCATAACGCTTGATGTGGGATGTAATAACGAGGAACTTGTCAATGATCCGATGTACATGGGGAAGCGGACCGGCCGCATCTCGGGCGAGGCCTATTTCGATTTTGTAGAAAAGTTCATTGAGAGCGTTGTGAACCTTTGGCCAAACGCGCTGCTGCAATTCGAAGATTTTGCTCAGCCAACCGCCATGCCGCTTTTGCGGCGCTATCGGGATCGTCTTTGCTGTTTTAACGATGACATACAAGGCACCGCTGCCGTTACCGCAGGGACCTTGATTGCTGCGTGCGAGCAAAAGAATGAGCGGCTTGTCGATCAGAAGATTTGCTTCGCTGGAGCGGGTTCGGCAGGTTGTGGCATCGCTTCCCATCTGATAGCTCATATGCGCAAGGAAGGATTGAGCGAAGCCGAGGCAAAGCAACGGATCTATATGGTAGACCGTAATGGTTTGCTGACTACGGAAGCGGAAGACTTGCGCGACTTCCAGTACGAGCTCGCTCGCGACCACAGCGAAGTGAGCGGGTGGCTGGACGAGAGCGGTCAGGTTTCGTTGCTGGGTGTAATGAAGCGCGTGAATCCAACAGTGCTGGTAGGGGTTTCCGGCCAATTCAATCTCTTTACTGAGTCAGTAATCCGGGAAATGTCCGCTCACGTCGAAAGGCCGATTGTCTTTCCACTTTCGAACCCGACGAGCCTTGCGGAAGCAACTCCGAAAGACGTGATCGAATGGTCAGAGGGTAGCGCTATTGTCGCAACGGGAAGCCCTTTTGACTCTGTTGAATACAAAGGGAAGACCCATTCAATCGCTCAATGTAACAATAGCTACATTTTTCCGGGAGTGGGTCTGGGTGTGATTTCGAGTAGGGCCAAACGGGTGACTGAAAACATGCTGATCGCTGCGAGCGAGGCGTTGGCGGATAGTTCGCCCGGAGCTGACGAACCGAATCAAGGTTTGCTGCCGCCACTGGATGAAATCCGGGCTTTGAGCAAAGTCATTGCCAGGAGAGTAGGGTGGCAAGCGATGCGGGACGGAGTTGCTCGTGAAAGGACAGAACTGGCCCTGGATCGAGCGATCGAAGACAATTTTTGGGAACCGCAATATCGCGACTATTTACGTACTTCGATGTGAACCGCGTGAAAGTCCGCCTGTCAAATGGGGTTCGGACTAATTTTGAAGGTCAACTGTAGACTGAGACCCAGATCGTGTTTCAATGAAATTTTTGATGTAAGTTGATGTCTAATAGAGCCGGTTATATCGGTACAAGCTTTGGTAGAACATACGAAATGAAAGACGTACATTTTAGTTTCTCAAAATCACTTTCGCGACGCTCGTTTCTCAAAGGGGCGGGAGCCGCGATGGCGCTCCCTTGGCTCGAAGCGATGACCCCAGCGTTTGCGGCTTCATCAGCCTACGAAGCCCCAAGGCGTTTTGTGGCCGTTACGCTTGCGTTAGGACTTCACGGCCCGAACTTGAATCCCAAGGAAACCGGCAGGAACTACACGCCTTCCCTGTACCTTTCTGAAGTCAAGGATCTGCTGGGAGACATGACGGTTGTTACAGGTTCTTCTCACCCCGGGGTGAGTGGCGGGCACCAGGCTGAGGGAAGTATTCTCACCGCTGCTCCCTATTCTCGTAGTGCCGCGTTCAAGAATTCAATTTCCATCGATCAGTATCTCGCCAAGCATCAAGGACACCACACGCGATTTCCTTCCCTAGTGCTCGACATCAATGGAAGTACCAGTGCTTCCTACACTGAGTCCGGAAGCATGATTCCCGCTGAGCAGTCTCCGTCGCGGGTATTCAATCAGCTCTTTATTCCAGACACGCCCAAAGAGAAAGCGCGACAAGTTGAACGGCTCAAGCAGGGTCGCAGTATTATGGACGTCGTCGCTGCGGACGCCAAGCGGGTTGAGAAAACCCTGGGGTCGGGAGATCGGGAAAAGCTGGACCAGTATTTTACTTCCGTTCGCAATTTCGAAAAGCGGCTGGGCGAAGCCCAGGAATGGACGCTACGGCCCAAACCAAAGGTGGGTGTGGCAGCGCCGGTCGATATCGATAACAGCGACGCCATCATTGACCGGAAAAAACTGATGCTGGATGTGATGTTCCTTGCTCTCCAGACCGACTCTACACGATTCATCACCGTCCACCTGAATGGTGAAGGTGGCGCGGTACCGCTTGAAGGTGTTGACGAAGGTTACCACAGTTTGAGCCACCATGGACTGGATGAAGAAAAGCTGGACCAGCTTACGATCGTGGAAACAGAACTAATCCGGAAATGGGGAGATTTTTTACGCGATCTGAAAGGGGTTGAGGAGTCCAGTGGAACCTTGTTGGATCGGACCAGTGTTCTCATGACATCAAATTTAGGTAACGGTAGCTCTCACGACAACCGAAACATGCCAGTGGTTTTAGCAGGCGGCGGATTCAAGCACGGTCAGCACCTAGCATTCGACAAAACGAATAACTATCCACTGCCCAACCTGTTTCTCAGTATTCTTCGCCGTCATGGACTGGAAGACGAGCGCTTCGCCACCAGTACCGGTGAAATGACGGGTCTAGAAATGGCGTAGTGCTTGGTTTTAGCTACCGTAGTATTGGGAAAAACTTTTTGCGTCCACCAATCGTACGAAACTACACAAATGTTTTTGGGTCTGGTTGGATGTAATGAGTCAAGTTTGCCCTTACAGAGACCATTACACTCGCATCGATTTATGGGTGAAGCTAGATAGCATGATTCGAATTATTGTACCTTCATTGATCTTTTTCGCTTTCCCTTGCTTTGGGGAAACGGATATCGATTTCGGGCTGCCTGATTCAGTCACCCAGTTTCTCGACCTCAATTGCTACGAGTGCCACAACAGCGTGGATAAGAAGGGGGAGCTCGATCTTGAATCGCTTCGTTTCGATCCATCGGACCACTCGAACATGGACCGATGGGCCTTCGTGCACGACCGCATCAAAGAAAAGGAAATGCCGCCCCCGAAGGATTCGTTGGTAGAGCCCGATGAACGGGCGGGTTTCTTGGATGAGTTCGAAGACATTCTGTACGGGATATCCTATAAAAAAATCAAGTCGGAAGGACGAGTAAAGTCTCGGCGATTGAATCGTATCGAATATGAGAATTCACTGCATGATCTCCTGGGGGTAGATATTCCATTGCTGGAACTATTGCCTGAAGACCAGACCACAGATGGGTTTAGCAATATCGCGGAGTCGCAGCAGGTGTCTTACCACCTGCTTCAGAAATATCTGGGGGTAGTGGACCTCATGCTGGATGAGTCTTTCGAGCGGGCGATCAATCCGCCGATTCCAGCGACCTCACCTTTGCCGAAAGACTTGAGGCTCATCGAGATCGACCCGTTTGCGACGTCCAAACTGCCAACGATATTTTTTTACGAAGGCTATACGACATTTCTAGGAAGCGAAAATAAAACCTATCGATACGAAGGTGGGAAATTCGTGGATACGAATTCGACGCTTGATCTCAAAGGAACGATCGCGAAGAATGCGGAGATCGCTGAATTGCTTTCGACGCTCCCGTATAAGAGAGTCTACCACCCCAATGAGCTAGGTGTTGGTTCGGAGCGAATCTTGAATGAGCGGCAGGCGATCTATCACGACAACCAGCTATTAAGCTTCCCTACCACACAAGGTTTTCACGGACGAATGGCAGGTACGGAGGTTCCTGAAACCGGTTGGTACCGTATCCGTGTAAAGGCCAAGGCTCACAATCCGCCTGAAGGACGCAATGTTTGGGGTCGTATTAAAACTGGGATTCTTCGAGCCAAGGCGCCAGCCGTCTATTGGGTAGGGAAGTTCGAGGCCACGAGAGAGCTTCAGGAATTTGTGTTTGATGCCTGGATTCGGAAAAATCACATCATTGGAATCCGCCCTACTGATAGAACGCTCAAGTGGGTTTCGTCAAAAGCGATTCAAGATCTCTCTGTGATCCATGACGGTTCCTCTGGAATTGCGGTCGAAAGTTTGGAAGTTGAGAGAATCTATCCAGGATTGGACACTCCTGAGCTGAGACAACAGCTGTTTGGCGATTTATCCATCAGGGATGGAGAGCTCATAAGCCAGGCGCCGGAAGCAGACCTTAAGCGGCTACTACGTCAATTTGCGGACCGCGCTTTTCGCCGCCCTGCAACCGATTTTGACATTCAGCCCTACTTTGAGTTCGCTAAAGCAGAGCTCGATTCGAGCGGTTCGCTCATTAAGGCGGTAAAGTCCGGCTATCGAGCCATTCTCTCTTCTCACCGGTTCCTTTATTTTCAGGAAGATCCTAGTCAGCTAGACGATTACAGTATTGCGACGCGGTTGAGCTACTTTCTGTGGAGCGCTCCTCCTGATAGAGCATTGTTCGCGCAGGCTGAGAAGGGACTGCTATCACGTCCAGATGTTCTTAAAGCGCAAGTAGAGCGAATGCTTAATGACCCTAATGCAAAATCGTTCGTGAAAAACTTTGCCGATAGTTGGCTCGAGTTGAGGGACATCACTTTCACGACTCCGGATGCTAAATTGTATCCAGAGTATGACAACATTCTTCTCCATTCAATGCTGGATGAGACCTACTCGTTTCTTCAACATCTGCTTGATCGGAATTTAAGCGTGGCCAACGTAATCGATTCGGATTTTACGGTGCTCAACGAGCGAATCGCTAAACACTATGGAATAGAGTTTGGGCTGGAGCCCGGATTGAGGGAAGTGAAGCTTGATGATAGCTCAAGACGAGGAGGTCTTATTACCCAAGCCAGCGTACTTAAGGTGACTGCCAATGGTACGACTACCTCGCCCATTGTTAGAGGGGTTTGGTTGTTGGAGCGTATATTGGGGAAACATATTCCGCCGCCACCAGATCAAGTGCCCGCCGTCGAGCCGGACATTCGTGGCGCGGTTTCGATTCGAGATCAGCTTGATAAACACCGCTCCACGGAATCATGCATGGCTTGTCACAGAATGATCGATCCCCCTGGGTTCGCTCTTGAGAATTATGATGTCATCGGCGGTTGGAGAGACAATTATCGAGCGATTGACTCAGATGACAAGGGGTGGGCTCACGGACCGGTTGTTGACGCGAGTTATGCCATGCCCGATGGCAGAGCATTTAAGGACATCAAGGGCTTTAAGGAACTGGCGCTTTCCGATGTGAAACAAATCGCTCGCAATTTGGTGAATCAAGTTACGACTTACGCTACGGGAGCTGAGATTGAATTCGCCGATCGACGTGAGATCGATCAAATAGTGGAGGCGTTGGAGGAAGATGGATACGGTTTCCGTTCCTTGGTTCACGCTGTTACCCAGAGTGATATCTTTCTTTCAAAGTAGTCGTTTTTCAGAAGCGTAACCAGCTTAGTACGTGGCCATTGAGCAAGCTTGTAGAGTAGGTCTACTAAGGTTCTCTAGGAGCGGTTTTACACTGCGATAGCCGATGCAAAGACCACATGAACTAGGATTGATCGCGGTTTAAAACCGCTCCTACAAAAACCGAATCGCAACTTTGTCGAGCGTGTGAAAAACGTTCTTTGGCCCGAAAGGGTTTAAGCGATTGTCGGATACACCAGAATTTCTGTACGATCGCTGCAAGCAATACCCCTGCATTTCTTCCCAAAAGGATTTTAAATATTTAATCAACGCGTCCCGGTCGGCTTGATTGAGCAATCCTTGAAAGCCCGTTTTGGTTCCAGTCATCCCCTCCCTGGCCTCTGTTCTGACCCTGCCTTTGCCCCTTTCTTCCAGCACGGTTGCCCGCGTTGAATTCATTGGTCTGGCTCAACGCCGCATCGCTCAGAATAAGGAGTGCCAACACTAGGATAAGGTATTTCATGGCGGTTTAATACATCACTTGGATTAGCTCTGCTCTGCCTTTTCGATTAACAAATTTTAATTTGGGGTACTTTTTACGGAGTGATAGAATTGCGTTAATTGATGAAGTTGGGTCATTCTTCATGTGGTGAGTCTATTTTGTTTAATCATATGAAAAGGAATCGAGCGATTTTCTTGTGTCTAATTGGGATTTTTTGCACTTTGGCTGCTGGGTCGCCCTCTCCGAACATTGTTGTTTTCCTAGCAGACGACTTTGGGTATGGCTGTACCAATGCTTATGGTGCGGATGAGCAGCTGATTCGGACACCGAATCTGAATCGTCTGGCGGCCGAGGGAATTCGTTTCGACAACGCCTATACGACCGGGTCGGTTTGCTCTCCCACGCGCTATGCCTTGCTGACAGGAAGGTACTCTTGGCGAACAAACATGAAACGCGGCGTGGTGAATTCGAACGACCCTCTGCTGATCAAAGAAGGCGTTCTGACGATTGCTTCCTGGCTGCGAGAGCAGGGGTATGAGACGGCCCAAATTGGGAAATGGCACCTTGGATACAAAGCGAAGCGATTCCGGAACCTCCTCGAAACGATATCACCGGGACCGAACGATGTGGGTTTCGATTATCACTTCGGCGTGCCAAACAACATGGACGACTTGCACAAGATCTACATTGAGAACGACCGGATTTATGGACTGCGATCGGATAAGGTCTCACCCTACGGTAAGAGCTTTTATGGCAAGCCGTATGTAGGCTACGACGCGCCGCAACGTGTAACGACCCAAGTGATGGATACGCTAACGGAGAAGGCGATTCACTGGCTGGATCATCGCGATAAAGAAAAGCCGTTTTTCCTCTATTTCGCTTCAGTGGCCGTCCATCACCCCATATCGCCCTCCGAGCGTATGCGAGGAACGAGCGAAGCCGGCGCGTATGGCGACTTCATCCACGATGTGGACCATTCGGTTGGCCAACTTATGGAGGCTTTGGATATTCGCGGATTGAGCGAAAATACGTTGTTCCTGTTTTCCAGCGACAATGGGAGCGATATCCCGAAAGACGCCGCTAGACCCGAAGCGCAAGCAGTCGCGAAAGGCTTGGCAGTGAATGGAACTTTGCGGGGAGACAAACACACGATATATGATGGCGGCCTCAAGGTGCCGTTTATCGTAAAATGGCCGGGGGGAATCGAAAAACCTTCCGTCAGTGACACTCGTGTCTCCACTATCGATGTCTTTGCAACCGTAGCCGATATCGTAGCTGGCGAGATGCTTGACCCGAATGAATCGGATAGCGTGAGCTTTAGGGGTCTGCTTAAGAAGCCATCTATGGGATCATCAAGACCAGAGCTGGTCCTTCGGGATTCTCAGGGCCGAAAGGCCTTGCTCAAGGGAGCATGGAAATTTGTCGACGACGACGCTCCTCCCATGCCGAATGGAAAAAAAGCAAAACTCGAAGCGGAACTCTATAATTTGGCTACAGACCCGTCCGAAACCCTCAATGTAATCAAAGAGCATCCTGAAATCGTTACCCAATACAGGGAAATCCTTGCCAAGGTGAGGCGAGGAGACTGAAGCTAAATCAGGTAGCGGGCGATCTTTCAACCTGAGCTTCGTCGAAGGTCCGAGCGCCCATTAATAGTAGAACAGGCATCCTGCCTGTTTCTGATATTAGGGCAACAGGCTGGAAGCCTGTGCTACTCTTTTATTGTGGGGGGACTCGGAGATCGCCAGCTGTTGTACGGCTTTCGAAAGAATCTGAAAACTGCTGGATTAGCGAGTTTTCTGGTAAATACGCTCTGTCTCATTCTCAATGATTCATTGTTATTCAAAATCAACCCCTCCCCATTTATGAAAGAATCACAGAATCACTTCGATCGACGCACCGCTTTGAAAGCCCTTGGTTTAGGATCCGCCGCTGGAGCGTTCGGCCTTACCGGATCGGCGATGGCGCAAAGCAATCGCTCGGATCAAGGAGCTACGTTTAATGGCATGGACCCCGTCAAAATCACCAAGGTCCGACCCATCTTAACCGCCCCTTACGGAATTAACCTGGTCATTGTGAAAGTGGAAACGGACCAGCCGGGACTTTATGGTGTGGGTTGCGCGACCTTCACTCAACGGGCCCACACCGTTGTGGCCGCAGTTAAGGAATACCTGGATCCTTTTTTCCGGGGCAAACCCGCCAACACGATCGAGGACAATTGGCAGATGGCTTATCAAAGTTCCTATTGGAGAAATGGCCCAGTGCTCAACAATGCGCTAAGCGGAGTGGATCAGGCTTTGTGGGATATCAAAGGCAAGATGGCGGGTATGCCGGTCTATGAGCTTTTGGGCGGAAAAACGCGTTTTGCAGTGGACGCCTATGGTCATGCATCGGGGAAAACGCCCGAAGAGGTCGTGGACAGCGTCCAATCTTTTAAAGAAAAGGGTTACCGGAATGTTCGTATCCAATTGGGAGGCTACGGTTCTACTCATTTGTCCGAGAATCCACCCTACAAGATCGCTGGATTCGGCAGTCCCGGCGATACCACGATCACGCCGCAAGTTTACAAACGAGGAACGGTCGAGATCTTTAAACAAGCGCGAGAGAGCTTTGGCGACGATATAGAGTTGCTGCATGACATGCATGAGCGCCTTCAGCCGATGGACGCCATCGATATGATTCAGCGAGTAGAAGAGTACCGGCCCTTTTTTATTGAGGATCCCCTTTCACCGGAAAACATTGGCTGGTTTAGAAAGTTGCGCGAGCAAACCAGCGTTCCTATTGCAATGGGAGAACTGTTCAATAGCCCCCACGAATGGCTGGAGCCGATGAGTGAGCGGCTGTATGACTATATTCGGATACATATTTCCCAGATTGGCGGAATCACGCCTGCGATGAAAGTAGCCCGATTGGGCGAATGGTTCAATGTCCGCACCGCTTGGCATGGACCGGGCGATACGTCACCGGTCGGTCACGCCGCCAATTGTCATATAGACTTGGCGGTCTGGAATTTTGGCGTCCAGGAGATGGGACGGTTCAAGGAGGCCGCCTTTGAGGTATTCCCAGGAATGCCAACCATAAAGGACGGTTTTATCCATGTGAACGAGGCCCCGGGGCTTGGCATCGATATTGATGAAGAACTGGCGGCCAAGTATCCACCCGTCGTTTACAATTATAATTGGACTCAGCTTCGAGGAATTGACGGCACTCCCGTGCGCCCGTAAGCCCGTTGGACTTATTCTGGCTACACGAGTCACCCACCTATGGGCCTTGCAATTGACGGACGGAATTGCAGACTGGGATTTACTATGATGAACTCTTTCCGAGGTACGATATGGCGGTGGATAGCTAACCTGTTTGTCCTGCTCTTTGCGGGCAACGCAATGTTGGCGGCTCCGGTTGAGAATGTGGTATTCATTCTGAGCGACGATCATCGCTTCGATCTGATGGGATTCATGGATGAGGCTCCGGATTGGCTCGAAACTCCGAATCTCGATCGGCTAGCCCGGGAAGGAGTGCATGTCGAAAACGCGTTTGTCACTACTTCTCTGTGTTCCCCCAGTCGCGCTTCAATTTTGACGGGTCAATACATGCATCGTCACCGTGTGGTGGACAACCAACGGGCGGTTCCTGAAGGGACGATCTTCTTTCCCAGCTACTTGCAAAATGCGGGAATCCAAACGGCATTTGTGGGGAAATGGCATATGGGCCACGATGACGATTCGGCTCGTCCAGGCTTCGATCACTGGGTGAGCTTTCCGGGGCAAGGAACGTATTTTGATCCGACTCTGAACATTAATGGTGAACGCAAGGCGTTCAAAGGATACAATGCGGATATCCTCACCAGTCAGGCGGTCGAGTGGTTAGAGGAAGAAAAAGACGATGATAAGCCGTTCTTTTTATACCTTTCCTACAAGGCGGTTCATTATCCGTTTCAACCCGCTCCCCGGCATGCCGGTCGGTATCACGGAAAGCCGATTCCCTATCCGGAAACCATGGCGAACACCGAACGCAACTATCGAACCGCTCCCCGATGGGTGCGTGACCGCCGTTTTTCGATCCATGGTATTGATCACATGGAGACGGGTGCGTTTGACAATGATCCGGTTCCTGATTTCGACGACTTGTATTGGGATTTTTGTGAAGCCGTGCATGGTCTGGACGAAAACGTGGGTAGGGTGCTGGATCATTTAGATGCAGCGGGACTTGCTGAAAACACCCTGGTGCTTTACATGGGAGACAACGGGTTTCATTTGGGGGAGCATGGGTTTTACGATAAGCGCGACGCCTACGAGCCGTCTATTCGCGTTCCGATGCTGGCCCGGGCGCCGGGTTTGATCGCTGCGGAAAGCGTTGTGACTCCAATGGTCCAGAACATAGACGTTGCTTCAACAATTCTCGAGGCAATGGGGGTTTCCATTCCAAGCAACGTGGACCCCGCGAGAGCGATGGACGGGAAGAGCTTTCTCCCCTTGCTCAAAGGAGAAAAGATACCCTGGCGAGATCACATTCTTTACGAGTATCATTGGGAGTGGAATTTTCCGGCGACCCCAACTCTGTTCGCGATCCGGACCGACCGGTACAAATACGTCTACCATCACGGGGTTTGGGATATTGATGCCTTCTACGATTTGGAGACCGACCCAATCGAACGGCATAATCTGATCCAGGTTCCGGCTTACCAACAACAGATCGAAGAGTTAAGAGATCAGCTTTTCCGCGAGCTTGAAGCCTCTGGCGCCTTGGATGTCCCGTTCAGACGACCCGCGGGCGAACGTTTAGATCAACGAAAATTGGAATAGTAATCAGTTTTTTCCTCAGGCATTTTGTAAAAGCAGGCTGGAATTTGAGTGGGCCTATTCGTAGTATACACTTTTTTAGGACAACCGATATCCAAACGACTGAATTCATCCCCATATCCCAGCGTGTTGGAATACGTTTAGACCGATTAATAAAACGACACAGAAGTAAACCTGAGACCGTGCATTAGGCGTCACCTCGCGCAGCGAGGATCTTCATTAGCTCCACCGCGAAAGCTTTATGCATTTCCTTTCTCGTCTCAGAACAACACAAACTCATTCGACTGCGTAGTATTCTTCCTCAGATAGCCGCCGCAAAGCGTTGATCGAAAAGCATGAACTACATTTCCACGATAATCCTGACACTGCTCATGATCTCGATGACGTCCTATCCGCTTTTCTCTAAAACGATCGCCTCTTTCGAAAATCCTAGCGACCTTCGAAACTGGGGCGTCGTCAATGACAGCGTCATGGGTGGAATATCAACCAGCCGTTTCGAGCAAACTGCCGACGGAAATCTCCTCTTCCAAGGTGTACTCTCTTTGGAAAACAATGGCGGCTTTGTCTCCATACGAAATCGTCCAGGCTCTTTTGATCTGCAAAACGTCGAAGGCTTCATCATCAAAGCCCGGGGTGATGGTCGCACCTACTACCTTGACCTCAGGGTTAGCGGGCAAATGACCTCCGGTTCCTTTCGTGCTGCCTTCCGCACCGAAAAGGACACATGGACGGAAACCTTTGTCCCAACGTCCAAGTTTGTCCGCCAGTCTTTCGGTCGCCCCTTTCCCGACATTCCCCTAAACCCTAGTGACGTTAACTCCATCGGCTTCACTCTATCCGATAAGAACCCAGGTCCCTTCAAACTTGAGATCGAGTACGTCAGAGCCACTTCAAGCGCTTCTGAGGAAAGTACCGTGGATCCCTCTCGGACTCCCACCTCGCTAAGGGAGGGGCCCCGAGCTCTTATCGAATTTGCCATATCCCGCGGTGTTCCAATCTTCAATCAAGGCAATCCAGACGCCTGTGCCGCGATCTACGAAATCACCTGCCGTTCCCTCCTTGAATCCGAAGCAGTCCCGGAGTCAGCCCATTCCACGCTCCTACGAGCGCTCGACGAATCCACTCTCACGACCTCCGGCACCCGAAAAGCCTGGATCCTTCGTTATGCGCTCGATGAGGTTCTCGAGCTGCTCCCCGAGCGGTAGAACGTCTCTATTTTTGCAAAGATCTTTTCATTTGAATTTGACCAAGCGACGACTTGGGCCTCCGATGTGACTCGTCATGAATCTGCCGAAACCGATATACACTTTGATTCTTGCCTTCACCCTGTTAAGCGCGAATGCGTTCGCCTTAGGTGAGAATGTGAGCCCAGAGGCTTCGGAAGCAACTCGATTGGCCTCGGCGAAGGAAAAGCTGGATGCCGAGTCCGACACCGTGATTCTCTATGCGAGGGGCCTTTGTTGCCCGTCTTGCGCTATTGGCGTTCGCAAGATGATTTCCAAATTGGATTTCGTCGATCGGCAGCGCTTCAACAAGGGCGTTGAGCTGGATACGAAAACGCAGCTAGTTACTGTCGCTATTAGCAGCGGTATCCAGGCCGATTTCGACTCTCTCGCGAAGGCGATCAATAAGGCGGGGTACGATCCGGAAAAGGCCTACTTTCTCGAGAACTCCGCGTTCGCTACGCGTTCGATCGCACTCGCCGCGAAGAACTAACTTCGATGAACCTGCAGGATCTGGGCCTTGGCCTCGGGCTTGTTGTCGGCGTGGCGATTTTACCCGTCTCCTGGGCGGACCAGCCGATCTTTAACGAGATGCCTCGTTGGGACAACGGTTGGGGATTCCAATTGATAGAGGAGTATCGCCATGATAGCGACCTGATGTCCGGCGATGCTGTAGTGGCCGAAGGGTATTCCGAGGACGTTCACCAGCTCCACATAGAAGGTGTCTACACGTGGGATAAGTCGGTGAGGATCACCGCCAAGCTGCCAGTCGTCATGGACGCCCGCAGGGAACTCCCATCGGAATTGGGCGGTAAGCTGATACAGAGGGACGAGGGAATCGGAGACGCCACGATTGCCCTGCCACTTAAACGATACTTCAACCTAGACGGACGCAGTGGATCATGGACCCTGACTCCGCAATTCAGAATTCCTTTGTCGGGGAAGGATGAATACGAAATCTACGATGGGGAATGGGGTCACGGCGTTTCCGCAGGCTACGAAACGGAAACGCATCGCTATATATTCGCGGTGGGAGCCTCCTCGTGGATATTCGGTGGAAACGATCCCTTTCAAGCTTCTGCGAACCTGGACTTAGGTTTGAACATCAGTCCGTTCGGCATTTATGGGCACATCAAATGGGAGACCGATTTCATATATGAAGACGACGGAACGGAGAAATTATACGTTGGGCCAAAGTTGTATTTAAAAATTACAGACATGGTGCATATTCAGGCACTCTACAAAACGGAGATCCACTCACGACGTAATGTGCTGGATCATGGAAACTCCAGCTTCGCCAGTTTCGGAATAGCATTTGTTTACTAAGAGACTGTCCCATAGGTCGAAAGGCAGGGCTGACTATCCCTAGTCAGCCGTAGTTGCTCCTTGCCTGAATCGGCTGCTTAGGGCTTCGGCCGTGAGCTCAGTCGAACGGATAAGCAGCCCTACCATCGGCGACTCTCTAATTAGTTAGACACTCTCTAAGAAGAGTTGGTCGAACTGGGAACTGATTAGTCGAGTATAGTCCGGTTCAGCAAGCGCACGGGCCCGTAGACTGCATCTCAGAAATCGGAGGATGATGAATCTATCGAGCTAGGACCAAACTCCCTCATTAAGGATTTTTAAATCTACATTTTCAGTTTTCAATAGCAGGATTCCTTTAGGTTTCCATTCCCATTCTTTCTTCTATTCTATGCTCTTCAACTCTTACCTCAAAAATCCTAAAATCATGATACGCTTTATTATCCCGGCTTGCTTGTTGTTCTCTTTAACTCTCATTGGTTTCGCTCAGAATACTCCCGTTCCCGCGGACTTAGAGCTGAACTGGCACGACGTTGCCACATGGGGTGTGGAAGGTCGCGCCTGGGAGAATGAGCCGAGGAAACGTTGGTTTGACCGCCTTCCTGCCTCTGCTGAAAAGGAAGTGCGTGAAGCCGTCTGGGATCTTAGCCGTGACAGTGCCGGTATGATGGTACGTTTTGAAAGTGATGCCTCCGAAATCTGGATCGACTACAAGCTCCATAAAGCGGAACTGGACAAGCCGCACATGCCCGCGACGGGCGTAAGCGGTATTGATCTCTACGCTCGCGACGATAACGGTAAGTGGCGCTGGGTTATGGTGAATAAGCCAGCCTCCCAGGAGATCCTTACCCCGATTATCAAAGGTCTCGCCCCCGGTAATCGTGAATACGCCGCCTATCTGCCTCTTTACAATGGGGTCGATCGTTTGAAAATTGGCGTCCCTACGGGCGCGTCCTTCAAGGGTCTCAAGCCGCGTCAGGCCAAGCCCATTGTCTTCTACGGTACTTCCATCACCCACGGCGCCTGCGCCTCACGACCCGGCATGGTCCACACCGCTATCCTCGGTCGCCGCTTCGATCATCCGGTCCTCAACCTAGGCTTTTCCGGCAACGGGCGTATGGAGACCGAGGTCGGTGCCCTGCTTACCCGGGTTGACGCCGCTGTCTACGTCATCGACTGCAACCCAAACCTTAGACCGGAACAAGTCCGGGAACGCGCCATCCCACTCGTCAAACAGCTCCGCGCCGTTCATCCAAAGACACCGATCCTTCTCGTCGAAGATCGCCGCAATACCAACTCCTGGATACTACCGGCTCGCAATGAGCATCATGACGGCAACCATGCCGCTTTGCGGGAGGCCTTCGAAACGCTCAAAGCCGAAGGAACGAAAAACCTCTTCTACCTTCCCGGCGATAATCTCCTTGGTCAGGATGGTGACGGGGCGACCGATGGATCCCATCCGAATGACCTCGGCTTTCTGCGACAGGCCGACGCTTTCGAACCGCTGCTGCGCAAGGCCCTACGGATAGGGATTAGAAATTAAGCGAACATTACTGAAAAGCGTATACAAACTTGGCGACCGAAAATCTAACCGCTAACAATGAGGCATTTGAATACAACTCTCTGCCTTTTTAGAGCGTTCAGCCGTTGCCCGTTTTAGCCGACTTTGGATGGTCCGTAGGCTCTTATTTCATAGAGGCCAACCACGTCATCCCCGTTGCCTTGAATTACTTCTATCCGAATGGAGCGAACCTTTATGGGATCGAATGTGTGGCGTCGGAGCTTCTGATAGTTGTCGAATGGATTGGCTAAAACGGTTTCCTTCCCTTCCGGGTCGACCCCAATTATTTGATAGTCTCGGATGGACTCAGGCTGAGCTCCCGAGATCATCTCATTTTGTAGCCATATCAGCGAAGTCATGGTTACATCGCGGTGGAGTCCGGTGTCGTGACTGATTTGAATTTCACTGATTTCGACTGGTTGCTTCCAGTCTAGTTTTATCCAAACCTCATCGCTGCCTAGAGCCGCCATCCAGCGATTATCATATTCTCCTGGCAAATCATAGGTTTGCCCGGTGAGGATATTTTCGGGAGCTGATTGGGAGGTGGATGATGAAGCGGTAACCGTCGCCATTCGCGCAAGATCCGTTTTGTCCTCATTCTTCTCTTTCAAAATTAAAGCTCCGTCACGCAAAAGCTGCTGTTTAAGCGCCTGTAGGTGCCGCTTGCTGCTTCTTAGCTTCCTTGGAGAGATGTCCTTTTCCTGACATTGATGGGCCGCCGTTCCACTGGCTTGCCCAATTACCGCGCAGGTAAGCATCACTCGCAGTGATGAGAATGCCACATGGCTGGCACTAACGTTTCGGCCAGCCATTAAGAGGTTGTCAATATTTTTAGAATACAAGCTTCCAAATGGAATATTGTAGGCTTCAGGGTAGTCAATTTGCTGGGCGGGCTTTCTATCTGTGGCATCAAAACCTTCTGCAGGATGATCATCCAGAGACCAACCGCCAAAGGCTACTCCATCGGGAAACTTTTTCCATTCTCCCATAACATCCTGTTGTGTCAAAATCGTATCTCCAATGAGGCGACGCGAATCGCGTTTGCCAGGAACCATACCTACGGAGTCGAGTGCCCAGTTATTGGCATTGGGAAATTCACCACTGTTCTTGATGTAGTCCCAGACGCCCAGCACAATAGATAAAAGCTCGAACCGCAAACGCTCATTGTCTCGTATCGTATCATAGACTCCTCCGAGCTCAATCCACCAAAATCCATACTCAAATGTGGACGTCCCAACACCGCGAAGCTTCAAGTCTTCCGCCGTTATCTTTCGCGCCCAGGAAGGGGCTTCATAGTGCATGTTCCGATCATGCTCGCGGGCCGTAAACAGAATAGATGAACCCTGGGTGGTTCCGGGCGGGTCATAATCTGCCAGTGATTCTCCAAATTCCTTCGACGATTCTCGGCCGACTCGAAATTCAGCGCCCGCTTCCATTCCCAGGCGACTGTCCCCCGTAGAATCCACAAAGACTTTACTGTTTATGTGATACAGGTGTTCGGTTTTATCACATCGGGCCCATGCCGACTCGATCTTGTTTCCTTTCTTCTCCACCCGGTATATTGAAGTGTCGAGAAGGAGTTTTATGTTGGGCTCGCGGATAACTTTTTCGTACAGTATTAAGTCCCATATTTCCCAGCTGTATTGTTCATTCTGGTACGCGTTTTCCAAACAGATTTCTTCAATAATGCCTCCCTCCCGAAACCCAAACCGAGAGCCTCTTGGATGCATCTTAACTTCGCTGCTAGAATTGCCTCCGAGGCGACTTCGGTCTTGAACGAGAATCACTCGCGAACCAAGACGGGCGGCGCTGATCGCGGCGCAAACACCAGCGAGTCCACCTCCTGCCACAAGGATGTCCGATTGCAGCTCCACGACACGCATATTCGGGTCGCTAGAGGCCATATCGGGTTGCGCGTTATCCGGAGCCAGCTCGTCAAGCCGCGGGGACACATCTTCGCGTCGCACGAAAGGATCATTGCCAGAGGCAAGTGCTTGCGGGGCCTTCACGAAAAGGCTGTAGCCTGTGAAGGCTGCGGCTCCCGTTAGGAATTTTCTACGACTCTCGCTGGGAATGTCGTGTGGTTGTTCGAACGTTTCATCCATATCCTTAGGTCGCGTTGAGTTTAGGCTCCACCCGTTTAAGATGGTAAGGCAAAAGCCTACGGAGACAATACCATTAGGCTTGGTCAGGCAAAGGGATAAATGGTCAACAGTTGAATCGAAAATACGGCCGTCTTCTTATCGGCCCGTTTGACTGGATCAGTCGCTCCCTCTGAAAAGAGAATAGTACGAGGTGACCGTTTTCCAGATACAACGGTTTCCAATAGATCGAGGTAGACAGGAAATGAAAAACTGACGGTAGCTTTTCGGGATTGTATTCAAAATCGGCTATTACTTATTCACCGTGCCTGAGAGATCTCTCACCCAATTTGGGAGAGCGGGCCGCCCGATGCTCATCGACTAGTACACTGCTGATCTTCAGGCCTTGATCTCCGTTAGTTCCTTGGTAGCGATGCCGATCGGACGATCTAGCGGAACTCCAGCGCATCCAAGCAGGGTAGTGAGTAGGTCGCCTTGATTTCCCATCGTGTTGGTTAGAAAGCGCCCGGTTCGAATCGATCCACCGCCGCGACCTGCGATAATGAAGGGAAGATTCTCTCGGTAGTGCTTGTCTCCGTTCTCAAGGCCCGAACCCCACATCATGATGCAATTGTCGAGCAAAGTACCGTCACCCTCCCGAAGTTTGCTCATCTTTTTCACCATGTAAGCGAACTGTGAAATGTTGAACTCGGTAATCGCGGCCACCTTTCGAATTTTCTCCGGATCTCCCCTGTGGTGCGTGGTCGAGTGGTGCTTATCCGTAAATCCAAGTTCCGGATACGAAACGCCATTTGGCGTAGAGCCGATATAGGTGCTCACCCGAGTCGTGTCGGTCTGGAAGGCCAGCACATTGAGGTCGCACATCACCTGCATGTATTCGCTGCGTTTGTCGCCATCGGGAATTTTTATTTCGATTGGTGGCGAGTTGGCGTGACGTTTCCTCGAGCTGATCCCGGCCTTTTCCAGGGCGGCTTCCTTTTGCCGATACTCGATGGCGGCAATGCGGCGTTCGACCGCTCGCACACTGTCCAGGTACTCGTCCAGCTTATGTTGGTCGACTTGTGGCAGCGTGCGTCGCAGGTCCTTGGCGCCACCGATCACCAGGTCGAGCATCTGCCGGTCCAGGGGATTGGTTGGGGAGCTTTTACCTGACGGGTCGTTTTTGCCAAAGAGTCGATTCAAAACCACCCTGGGATTGATTTCGGCGGGAACCGGCTGGGTAGGGGAGCGAAAACTGCAGTGCGAGTAGTAGGCCTCGTTCAATCCCGCCTGGTTTTCCATGTGCGTTTGCGGCATGGTGGCGAGCTCAAGCGAAGGCAGTGGCGTGAACGCCCCCACGTAGTTAGCCATGATCTGATCAGCGGAAATCGAGATATTGACACGACTGCGCGTGTCGGGGTCTGGCAAGGTTGCGGTGAGCCAAGTCGATAGCTCTAGCGCATGGGGAGCGCCCTTGAAGTAGGGCTCGATCGGTATGCCCGAAATCCCCTGCATCATGAGACACTGGTCCAATACGGGTTTGAGCGACTGGAGAGCGGGTGGGGTCGCCGATCGATAGCTCTCTTCGCTTGTCGGCCAAAACTGGTCCATAATCACTCCGTGGGGCATGTACATAAAACCCATGCGGACGGGAGGCTTGGGGGTTTGACGATTCTTGACGGTTTCCGCCCATCCCATGGAGTCGAACAGGGGTAGGGCGAGGGAGGCCCCGATTCCTTTGAGACAAGTGCGGCGGTCGATGAGGTATTTCTTGTTCATGGGACAGAGTGGGTTGATTCGTCTTAGGTTTCGCTCTTGATCCTGCGTTGGGTGAAAAGGTAGCTGGTTACGATTTCGGAAATGATAGTCTGGGCTCGGTAATCGTCGCTGGCGATCTTTTCCATCAACTGGTCCACCACGACTTCGTCGTAGCCTTTGAGTTGTCGAATCAAGGCATAGGCCAGAAGTTTTTCGGTGAAATTGCGGGCGAGGCGTTCCTCATTCCTTGAGATAAGTTGTTTCAATTCGACGGGATTGTCAAACGTCTCCCCGCTGAGCAACTCTCCCGATGCATCAATCGGTCCTCCGGTGTCGTCTCGTTCCCGCCAACGGCCAATAGCGTCGTAATTTTCCAAGCCAAAACCGATCGGATCGAGAATCCGGTGGCAGGTGGCGCAAATCACGTCGTCTTGGTGCAGTTCCGTGAGCTCGCGCAAGGAAAGCCCTTCCGTAGTGGGGCTGCTCGTCTCCTCTAGCTCAGGCACATCAGGCGGTGGTGGCGGCACATGCTCGCCCAGTACTTGCTCGAGCACCCAAACCCCTCGCTTGACCGGACTGGTCCGATTGGGAAAAGAGGTCGCCGCCAAGGTCGCCGGCATTCCGAGGATGCCGCCTCGATTGGGATTCGTCAGCGCAACCTTGCGCATTTTCTGTCCCTTAACCGATTTCTGGAGCCCATACAGCTTGGCCAGGGTTCCGTTGAGGAAGGTGTAGTCGCTATCGATAAAGCGAACGACGCTTTGGTTTTCCCCTACGATACTTTCGAAAAATAGGCGTGCTTCCTCTATCATGGCCGTTCGCATCCTAGGGGTCATTAGCGGAAACCGATCCGGATCGAAGGTCTGGCTTTCCAGCTTATCCACGCCCAACCACTGCGACCCAAAGCCGTCGAATAACGCTCGTGAACGAGGGTCCGCAAGCATGCGGGTCACCTGCGTTCGCAGCGTATCCGAATCCTGGAGTCGGCCTTCATCTGCTAAGGAAGATAACTCCGCATCGGGCGGTGCCATCCAAAGGAAATAGGAAAGACGGGATGCCAATTGATAGTTGTCCAGAGGCACGATCGCCTCCTCTGATTCGACTTCGCCCGCAGGTGTAATGAAGAGAAACTGAGGCGAGACAAGAATCGCTTTCAACATAAAGCTGAGAGAATCTTGATATTCTAGCCCGTTGTCCCGGCCGAGATCAAAGACCCGGACCAACAGGTCCAGCTCTGCCCCCGAAGCAGGGCGGCGGTAGGCATCTCGGGCCAACGAGCGAGCGACCTGACGAGCGGCTTCGCGAAGATCTGCCTCATCGTCTGGCGTATCGCCAAAAAGACGCGTTCGCATCGCAGCCGCAGCCTTGCCTTTTTTGTTAACAACCCGGTCCACGACTTTGTTGGCAATTCCGAGAAGCAACTCGGACTGCAAAGGTGAGAGGGAATTGAGATAGCCGGCCCCAAAGACTTCTTCCGGCAAATCGTCGGCGATGCTGGAATCCACTCCGTAGAGAGCCTGAAGGGTGTTGCCATACTCGATCTTGGATAGCCGGCGAATCACGAAAGGGCCAGGGTCCTTCGGGCTCATGTACTTGAGCATGCCCATCCATTCGAGGAATTGCTGTCGTTCCTCATCCGTGGGGATCTTGTCCCCGTCGATCGGCGGCATGTCATGGGCTTTCACCCTCGCCACCGCTAGTTTCAAATGCTGGCTAGAGGAAGACTCACCGATGGTTTTGAGAGTCGCATCCAAGTTGAGCCCTGCTTCGCCTCGTGGTCCATGGCATTCAATGCAGTACTTCTTCATGAAGGGCCTAACGTCTTCCTCGAAGACAACTGCGGCATCGGCCATTAGCGTCGCATGCGCGGCATCGCTTCCACGGTATTCCCCTCCCGCTAGACTGGGCAAAAGGAAAGCCACGGTCAGCACAACCCCTAGAATTGGAGGCAAACGCGAAACGCCAGGCAGCTTACTATCGATCATGGGGAACAGAGACATAGGGTACTTATCGACAACTTTACCATCATTGTCATCGAAATCGACAGCCTAATTGGACAATGCATTGATTTCTTCCGGAATTTGAGGTGCAACAAGACCATGCCTGATCCGAGCAGATGTTGGAGTCATCCGCAGAAAACGCGGATATCCGGTTCTCCTACTAGTTCCCTTTGTGCTTTTCTTGCACATGTTTGCGAAATGCGGGATCTCCAAAGGGGTCGTTGGTCTGTTCTTGCCAAATAGCGAGGCTGTCTTTGAGACGCTCGACAACGTTCGTATAGGTTTGTTCTCCCGCAAGATTGGCAAACTCGATCGGGTCCTTATTTAGGTCGTAGAGTTCCCACTCCGGGGGATCCGCCAGGCGTTGCAGGGCGTTTCGGGCTGGGTGAGTGTGGGGCAGCTCTTGAGCGAGGTGCCATGCCCTGTCCCCATCGACAGCGTTGGTCGGCGTTGCTTGGCCTGCCAGGAGGTTGTGAATGAGCTTGTAGCGTCCGTCTGTGATGGCGCGACGCGGGAAAAAGGGGCTGGCTCCGTGATAGTGAAACTCGGCGACAAGGGTGTCGCGCCAATTGTCATGAGTCGTGCCTTGCAACACGGTTTTCAAAGAGCGCCCGTGCAGGCCTGTAGGGGCGTCGATACCGGCGGCATCCAGTATTGTAGGATAAATGTCGATACTGCCCACGAGTCGATCGGAAATACCTGGCTCGGATAGGCCTGGCCAGTTCACAATGAAGGGCACGCGCAATCCGGCTTCGTAGCAACTGGTTTTGCCTCGAGTAAAGGGTGGTCCGTGGTCGCCGAGAAAAATGATCAGCGTGTTATCGCCGTTGCCCGACTCTTGGAGAATATCCATCAGCTTTCCGATGGCAACGTCGATTCGATGAACGCAGTTATAGTAGCCGGCGATTTTGGTTCGTTGCTCAGGGGTGTCGATCCCTTGCCAAGGCCAAGCTGGAACGTCGTCCGCGGACAGCGGTGTTTCAGGCAGGCCTTGAACTTGGTCGGGCAAGTACTGGGGACTGCGGCTACCGTCGGGCAGGCGATCGCGTTGTACGTGTGGATCAAATAGATTAAACATTAGGAACCACGGCTCGTCTCCTGCGGCTTCGATAAATTCGCGGGCGAACTGTAATTGCTTACGGACATCCCGTTGGCCAAATCCCTCTTTGGTATTGAGGTCGAACTGGAAGCGGTCCTCGGGATTGACATGCAACTTGCCGATAATACCAGTGCGGTACCCCGATCGCTTTAAGACGTTGGGCAGTAGATTCTCGATGAGTTCTTCGTGGACCTGAAATCCGACATTCGCGTTGGCGAGGCCGTAGTGTCCATTGCCATGTGGGTACAGCCCGGTGAACATCGTCGAGCGCGAGGGACTGCACGATGCCTGGCTGACATAGGCGGTTTTAAAGAGCGTCGATCGAGCGGCGAGCTCGTCTATCCTAGGTGTATGAGCGATCGAATCTCCGTAGCAAGAAAGCTGGATGCCTATGTCATCTGCGGTGATGAGTAGGGCATTCATGCGATCCGCGGCGGAGAGTGCCGATGTTAGGAGTAGGGTCGAGAAGAGTATCGAGGTCGCTTTCACGGTGGTGGAGGTGGGTAACAGGGATCAATTTTCTACCTGTTCAAAGAATATTTGTGATAGTGACCTTTAAGGCAGCAGGTTGGCAACCGCCAATGCTAAACTACAATCGATGCTCACGCTTCGCTACGCGGTGATTAAGATTGAGGAACACACACTAAATATGCAGCACCCATGTGGCTTTGCTAATGTGCTTCGATTGAGAGAACGTCCAAAAACACTATGTTAGGAAATTTGTTGCCGCGTCGCTCTGATAACCCTATCCATTGTATCAGTTTCAGCTTTCACCCAAAAAACCGATCATGAAATACCCCACCCGCCGCGCTTTTTTGCGTTCTGCTTCTGCCACGCTTGCTTTGCCGTTCCTGCCTTCCTTCATGTACGGAAAGACGGCCTCCAAGGCTCCCAAGCGACTGGTCTGCGTAGGAACCCAACTCGGTTGGTACAAGCCCGACTTTTTCGCCAACAACCCTGGGGCGCGGCTCATCAAGCCCTTCGACGCTGCAGGCGTCGGTGACCAGCTCACGACGATCTCCGGGCTCGATCACGCGGGTCCCACCGGGAATGGACATGCCTTGGTTTACACCCTCTTCACTGGGCAAGTCCTTCGCAGCGTATCACTGGACCAGTATGTTGCACCCAAACTCGGAGCGGATACGCGTTACGAATCGCTTCAGCTCTGTGCAGGTGAGCAGCGGTTTAATGCTCCCATGTCACTTAATCGAAACGGCATCCCCTTGCCACCCATTATTCGACCGAGCGTGATGTATTCCAAAGTCTTTGGAGGGGATGCCGCCAGTATGGAACGCCAGCAGTATCTACTCGATTCAGGACGCAGCTTGCTTGACGAAGTCACGGGAGATGCCAAACGGCTCCATTCGCGCATCAATCACGAGGACCAGGAAAAGCTCGATGAATATTTTACCTCGGTACGCGATGTAGAAAAGAAACTGACTCGCCGTCGTGATTGGTTGGATAAGCCCTATGGCACTCCCGATCCCAAATTCTCGCTGCCTGCTGATGAGAATGTCGCCCACTCGATGATGATTCAAAACGAGGATCTCATGTGGGATCTCATGGTTCTCGCCATCAAGAACGATGCTTGCCGGGTATTTTCGCTCACCATTCCTCTCGCGGATGGCGCGCTGATGCTCAACGGGAATCTCATGGCCCGCGGCTACCACAATATTTCTCACCATGGAAACAAGCAGGACAAAGTGGACGACTTGGTTGCCATCGAGTCCGCTCATATGTCAGGCGCTGCCAGGTTTATGAAAGCGCTCAAGGAGACCAGCGATGTCGATGGAAGCAGCAGTATGCTGGACAACACCACTTTGCTCATTGGCAGCGCCATGGCTGACGCCTCCAAACACCGACGCGTGGATTTTCCCTTGATGATCGCTGGAGGTGGCTACAAGCACCAAAGGCATCTATCTTGCGGAGAGGGCCAAGAGAACAAGAACGAAATGGCCTGCGACCTGTACGTTTCCGTGTTGCAGAAGCTAGGGTTTGAAACCGATCGATTTGCGACGAGTAAGTCTAATCTGAATTCAGCCCTTCTATAAAAAACAAGTCAACCCTGTGAGAAACGTGCTTGAGCATCTCGGATGGCCTCTTTCGAATGATTGTAATTAGACTGTCGATACTTATTTTAATCGCATGTGCTCCCGTAAAAGGAAGCATGCCCGAGCCAATCGCCTCGTTCACTCAAACCTATTGCTTCGATTGCCACGGCGACGAAAAGGAAAAGGGTGATTTCCGCATTGATAATCTTCCTTGGGACCTGACGGACAAACATCACCGGGAGCAATGGGACCTCGTCTACGAATATGTAGAGTTGGGGGACATGCCGGAAGAGGAAGCGGAAAAACATCCGGATGCAGAAACTTTGAAATCGTTTCTGAAACAATTGGAAGCAGCCATGGAGGTGGCAGACCAATTGGCACCCGTTGGTGGCACTCCCTTACGCCGTCTCAATCGCAACGAATACCTCAACACCGTACGCGATCTTTTTGGACTGCGGATGATCAACTTGCCCGCCTCCTTCCCCGAGGACGGTACGGAGGCCGAATTTGATACCATGCCGGAAGGCATATTTCTTTCCCCGGCCGTGATGGAAGCCTACCATGAAGTCGCCACCCTCATCGCAGACCGCATGGTTCCCTTGCCCAGTTCCAAGAACTACCAGTCTCACATGACCGCGGGGCAAATTGGAGGCGATGGAGTACGTCGCTGGTTTGGACCCAACGATGAGTATCTCATGTTTACGGGCTTGAATTATTCCGGATGGGTCGGCGGCCTCTGGGATCCTTTGTTTCTGGCCCCGGAAAGCGGTGTCTACCACGTTCATCTCCTGGCCAATGCACAGACGAAAACCGGCGCAGATGATAAACCGTTCCGCTTAAGTTTTCATGCGTTTGACCCCACCGAAGAACAACTTCCCAAACGTTATATACGCCATAGAGCGACCCGCGTAGGTGAAGTGGAAGTCCCGCCTGGGGATCCGCAGTGGATCACCGCAAAGGTTCATATGGAAGCAGGGGAGACCTTTCATGTTTACTGCGATAATCGATTGCCTGCACACGAATACACCGAGGTCGCAGTCAATAGAACTCAAGTCAACGTAGACATCAAAGCCGTCAAGGCTCGGACTGAACCCACGGTCGAATTGAGGGAAATGAAGGTCGAAGGACCCATCGAAATACTCCCTCGGGTAAAGGACTATTTTGGGACTTACCCGCCTCGCTTAAACCGTCGTGAGCTGGAACGCCTATTGATCCCCCTCGCTACTCGCGCTTATCGCCGCCCCTTAACGACGGAGGAAAAAGATACGCTCATCGCCTCTGTCCTCGAACATGGCCGCAAGCTCGGCAAACCGGAGTATGCCTGGCATTATGGAATTCGGCGCATTCTTTGTTCCCCCGCTTTTCTTTACCGCGAAGCTGAACCCGAGGACTTACCCACTCCGCTCAGTGAACAGGCACTAGCCTCTAGGCTCTCCTATACCTTTTGGAGCACCTTGCCGGATCAGGAACTCATGCAGATGGCCAATAACGGAAGGCTGTCGCAACCGGATGTTCTGAAAAAGCAGATACAGCGACTCATTGCCGACCCAAAGTCGCAACAATTCATCAAACATTTTACCGGTCAGTGGCTGGGGAATCGACTGGTAGAATCGATCAACGTCTGTGACAACCGGTATACTTGGGATGACAACGTGCGCTACGGTTTCGTCCGCTCGACAGAACGATTCTTTGAAGAGATCCTGCGAGACAACTTGCCCATTCGCACCTTCATTGATTCTGACTTCACCTACGCCAACAATGCCATCCAAACCGTCTGGGGAATCGAAGGCTCCCATTCCTTGGATCGTATCGCAGCCGACCAACGGCAAAGCCTCATCTGGCCAGAACCCGAACGCATCGATCTGAAGCAACTCCCAGAAGAAACACCTGACCATGTTCGTGCGCGGGGCGGAATTCTGGGCCTCCATGGCCCACTAACAGTAACAGGCGACGGCGTGGAATCTTCTCCCATCCTTCGAGGTGTCTGGGTATTGGAGAACCTTTTCGGACAACGCCCCCCTCCACCTCCCAAAGACGTGCCCGCCCTCGATATCGACACGAGTCAAGCCACCAATATTCGAGAAACACTCGCGCTGCACCAACAACTGGATACCTGCGCAAAATGTCATCGCGATATCGACCCACTAGGACTGGCGTTAGAAAACTACGACGGCATTGGCGGTTGGCGGGAACGCTACCTGGGTGAATCCTCTCCAATCGACGCTTCCTCCGTCACACCCCAAGGCCATCCTTTAAACGGACCCCAGTCCATAAAAGACTATCTGCTCGATAATCCGGACTACTTTACTCGCTGCCTGATTACCAAGTTTCTTGAATACAGCTCAGGCCGCGAACTTTCGGTTGGGGACGAACGCATTGTAGATCAGCTCGTGGAAGCCGAGCCAATAGAAGGCTATCGCTTTGAGGATCTCATAATCGCGGCAACCCTGAGCGAAGTGTTCCGAACAAAATAGCACCCCTTTAGATAGTCCACCGTCGTGAAGAAATTAACTCACCGTCCAATCGTTATTACACTGATCGCCGTATTGTGTATGGGAATCGCGATTCCCTGCAGCGCGCAAAACAGAGAAGAAGCCAAAAAACGAGCGGCTCCCTTCTCTCCTCAAGCCTCTGCCCTGACCGGGAAGCAGACAGACCAGCTACGTATTGATATGGATGCGGTCGTGAAGGGGTTCGACTTTCTGCCTTTCTACCGAGGGGCAAAATTGAAAGGCGCGACGACGACCGGGAACTGGCAATTACAGGACGATGGCGATGAATTGATTCTTCGTCCGCGAGACGGAGAAGAAGGATGGAGACGCTTTTCGGCCTATCTGTGGTCGGACCGAGCCTACAGCGATTTTGTGATCGATTTTGAGTTCCAGTTCGAAGCCCGTGGAAACACTGGATTTTACTTTCGTGTGGCGGATCGGGAGGATCCGGTTGAGACCGGGTGCGAGTTCCAGCTCAATGACACCACCGCAAAGGGTGACGAGATCAATCACCATGACATCGGTGGCCTTCTCAGGGCCCATCCCGCCGCCGTGAATGCGGGCAAGAAGGCCGGAGAGTGGAACCGGGCGATTGTCCATATCGAGGGAAACCGAATGCGTGCTTACCTCAATGGATTTCAAATACACGACATCGACCTCTCCAAGACGCCACTTTCGGACCGCCCGGCAAAAGGGTTCATTGGTTTTCAAGATCATGGTCAAAATCTCTGGCTCCGGAACGTTCGTTTCGCGGCACTCACTCCCGGTGAAAACAAATAGATATCCCCTGATTATCACTCTGGCCAACAAAAGCCGTGTCTGCGGGTTCGCATTCGCATCGATTATAATCCCAGTTGTGTTCCTGCAAGCTGACGGCATAGTGCCTGCCGAGCGCCTAGGCCCGAATATTCTCTTGATTTTGGCGGACGACTTTGGCTGGGGCGATACCAGTTCCTACAGTCCGGAATCCCCCATCAAGACACCGCATATCGATCGACTAGCGAAAGACGGGATTCGATTGACCAACGCGCATGCGCCGGCGGCAGCTTGCACGCCGACTCGCTATGGCTTGCTCACAGGGCGGTACCCGTGGCGCTCATACGTCAAAAAACAGGTGCTCAGATACTATGCTCCCGCCATGATTACCAAGGATCACGTCACGATCCCGTCTTTCCTGAAATCACATAACTATCAAACGGCTGGCTTCGGGAAGTGGCACACCGGATTGGATTGGACACCCGTCGAGGGCGATCCCGTAAACTGGCGATCGCACTGGAATTCCGATGCCCGCGATGCGAATGTCATCGTTGGCAAGGGGATCGATCATTCCCAGCCATTCGGGAATGCGCCGACCGACATCGGGTTCGGCACCTATTTTGGGACCCCTTCAAATGCCGGGCGACTGCCATTTTTTATCGAAGACAATCGCGTCATCAATAATCCGATACGTGACGAGTCCGGCCTGATGCGCGACCCGACTTTAGCGAGAGACGAGGTGGATGACCTCTATGTGGCCAAGGCGATCCGCTTCATTGAAGCCCACCAGCAAGACCACTCTGACCGTCCCTTTTTCGTCTACCTCCCGCTCAACGCCATTCACGGAGCAGTTCAGGTCCCCAAACGATTTCAAGGAAAGACAGGAATGACGATTCGTGAAGACAAGATTCCTTGGGTCAACGAGAGTGTCGGAAAGATGTTGGACGCGCTGGACAATCTGAATCTGGCAGACGACACGCTGGTCGTCTTTACCTCCGACAACGGTCCGCTCAACAGCCCGATCGCCAGAGAAAACGGACATGAGCCGACGGGACCTTATCGCGGCGTGAAATCCAATTTATACGAAGGCGGCACTCGAGTTCCCTTCCTTGCACGCTGGCCGGGTCGCATTCCGGCAGGGGTTAGCAGCGACCAACTGGTATGCCTGACGGACATGCTCGCCACCGTTGCAGAACTGTGTGGAGACCCTCTTAGCCAGCAAGATCATCCCGACAGCGTCAGTCTGCTACCGGTGCTGCTGCAGAAAAACGATGCTCCAGTACGGGATAATCTGGTGACCTTGAGTTTCGGCGGGTTTCTGACAATGCAGAGAGGTCCATGGAAAGCGGCTTTCGGAACCAAATGGCACGGTGGATTCTTCTCAGATAAATATGGCGGAAAGCACCCGGAAGATGTTCCCGCCGACAGCCCGGAACTCGGCCAGCTTTTTAATATATCCCAGGATCCTTTCGAGACAAACGACGTTTGGGAAAAGCATCCCGAAGTCGTCCAGCATCTCCGCCAAGAGCTGGAGCGAATCAGGGGACTCGCCGCCGATGATCCCAAGGAGTGGTAAAAGAATAGAATGAAAATATTTGATACAAAACAAATCTACCTGATCGTAGGCCTAGCCCTGTTAGGGTGGATACAGAATCCGGCGAACGCCAAACCGAATGTGGTACTCATTTTTTGGGACGATATGGGCTACGCGGATGGCGTTGATACCACTGAGATGCCAATCCCCAATTTGCAACGCCTCGCTCAACGTGGGTCAGCTTCACGAACGCCTACGTGACGAAAGTCCAATAATGTTTTTGTAACCAAACTATTTCTACATTTTATCCTCACTCACAAAGTTTCTTTGAAATCAATGACCCTTATTTTATTAAGTATATTTTCGGTCGCATTTAATCCCTGTGCCGTAATCAAGGAATGGCCCTTTTCTTGTTTTTAAAACTTAGAAGAGCCATGAGTGCTCTGACCGATCGCTTATTCGCGCCACTTCCATCAATGATGTTAATGTTATTGTTTAGCATTGGCGGTGTTGCTCAGGAACCTGATCCAGATGTCGTCGATAATGTTCCTGCGTCCATAGACTATTGGGCGATTGAGAATGCGGCGGAGCGGGCAAAGCTGCCTCTCTACAAAACCATACCCGCTGCCTTGCCCCACGAGCTAACACCCTCGAATGAACTACCGCCACGATCTGATTACCGGGACTGGTATCGCTCGCATGGAGATCATAGTGGAAGCCGCTATTCGGGGCTGACCCAAATCAATCGATCGAATGTAGATAAACTCAAGTTAGCCTGGATTTATCGGAGTAAAGATATGCCGAATAAACCTGCGGCGACTCAAACCAATCCCATCATTGTCAACGGGGTCATGTATTTGCCCACTGTCGGTCACCACGTGGTGGCAGTCGATGCCACCAATGGAGAGGAACTCTGGCGATTTGATCCCGGAGAACCGCCTTCCCAGCGAGGTATTTTTTATTGGCGCAATCCACCGCACGGAAATGGAGACCGGATCGTGTTCACCAGTGGTCTTAAACTGATGGCTTTGCTGGCAGACTCCGGAGAATTGGATCCCAGTTTTGGCGAGGATGGAATTATTCCGATTGCGGATTCATGCAAAGTGCCGGTGGTCGTATTTGAAAATACCGTTGTTACTGCAGGATCCAAGCGTCATGTCTATGGTTACGACGCAACCTCAGGGGAGCAGCGCTGGGTCTTCCACACAGTGCCTGAGGCGGGAGAATTCGGATCGGAGACCTGGTTGGATCCCGAACCGGGGGCCAGCGCCAACGTCTGGTCAGGTATGAGCCTTGATGAGGAACGTGGCATTGTCTACGTTCCCACTGCTTCGCCCAAACCGAACTTCATGGGCAACCTGAACTATGGTAGAAACTTGTTTGCCAATTGTATTATCGCCATCGACGTGCGAACTGGAGAACGCCTCTGGCATTTCCAGGAATTGCGTCACGATATCTGGGATAAGGATGTATCGGCTCCGCCGGTACTGACCACTATTACTCGCGATGGGAAACGCATTGATGTGGTAGCTCAGGTAACCAAATCGGGCAATACACTCCTGCTCGATCGCGTATCCGGGAAACCCATATTCCCTTTCAGGCTCAGACGAGCGCCTACCACTACGATTCCCGGAATGAGAACCTGGCCCTATCAACCGGATGTTGAGCTGCCCGAGCCTTTTGGAACCCAGGAATACACCTTGGACGACGTGACGGACATTTCACCCGAAAGTCGCCAATACATACTCGACATGTTTGAGAGGGATGGAGCCACCATGGGATGGATGCTGCCCACTGCCTTGAATCGACCGAATTTTATCCCAAATATTAATGGAGGGGCTGAATGGACTGGAGCCTGTACCGATCCCAACAGCGGCATGCTTTACCTGAATTCGAATGAGTATTCCTGGTATATTTCCCTGACGCAGAGGGCTGAGGATTTTGTAGACGAGACAAAACTGGAACCCACCCCAGGCCGCAAAGTATACGAGGTAACTTGCATTGTGTGCCACGGTCCCAATAGAGAAGGTACCGGGGAGTTTCCGGCTCTGCTTAATCTGAATCGCCGGATGGGAGATGAACAGATAGTAGAATTGTTGAAGACAGGTAGGAACTCCATGCCACCGGCTCCTCATATCCAGGGACAAGAGTTGAAAGACCTAGTCGACTACCTGATGGATCGCGATCGTCCCGATTCGATGAAGGTGAAATCAGAAGAACCAGAGCGGCCCTACTATAAATTTCATGGATTTACCCGGTTGCTTGATCAGGACGGCTATCATGGAAACAAACCACCATGGGGATTGTTGAACGCCATCGATCTGAATACCGGTAAGATCAAATGGCAGGTTCCTTTGGGTGAGTACGAGGAGCTAACTAAAAAAGGTATCCCTATAACGGGCACAAAGAATTTTGGAGGAGCCTCCGTTACCGCTGGCGGCCTTATATTCTGTTCAGGGACTCACGATCAAAAAATAAGGGCCTTTGATGTCGATGACGGCCAGCAACTCTGGGAATACAAATTGCCTTTCGTGGGATCTGCTCCTCCCAGTATTTACGAGGCAGACGAAAAGCAATATATCGTCATTCCCGCAACCGGAGGTCGGTTTTTCCCAGATAAAGAAAGAGGCGATGCCTATGTCGCATTTACATTAGATGATTAAGAAAGAAAAAGATGCCTGGAGAGCCTTGAGTCACTGGAATGATGCTCATGCTTTCGTAGCTGTAATGATGCTTCTTGCTTTCCCAATTGCAAAGGTCGAGTCACAGACATCATCGAAGCCGAATGTAATCCTCATCTTATCGGACGACATGGGCTACTCGGACCTACCGAAGTATGGAAAGTCCGAAATTCCGACTCCGAACATCGATCGACTCGCAACTGAGGGCACTCTGTTTACCAACGCCTACGTGACCGCCCCAGTTTGCGTGGTTTCGAGGATGGGTTTACTGACTGGCCAGTATCAGCAACGCTTTGGTATGTACGACAATATCTACGGCGAAGAAAATGTCGGACTTTTCCTCGATCAGACCTTATTGCCAGCCGTGTTTCAAAAGTCTGGCTATCGCACGGCATTGGTTGGCAAATGGCATCTGAACGGGAGCAAACGAGACCAGTATTCCAGTGGCAGTCCGCTTCAGCGCGGTTTTGATGAGTGTATAAGCTTTCTCGGTGGAGACTCATCGTTCTGGAAAGGCACACCCGTGAATCGGGGTGGGGAATCGTATCCTTCTCCAGAATACATGACTGATCTATGGGGCACGGAAGCTTGCGAGTTCATCGACCGAAACCAGTCGCAACCGTTTTTTCTCTACCTTGCCTCTAACGCCGTTCATTCGCCCATGCATGCACTCGAGGCCGATCAGGATCAGTTCCCAGATGTGGGGACCAGAACCGTCGCATCTACGACGGCATGCTGCTGGCTATGGACCGAAGTATCGGACGCGTGATGGAACGCCTAGATGCGCACGATATCGCAGACAACACGCTCGTCGTCTTTCTCAATGACAATGGAGGCGGGGAAAGCACGGAAAGGTACCCCCCCATTCGCGTAACTTTGCCAACAACAAACCTCTTCAAGATGATAAGTTCGATGTCTTTGAAGGAGGCGTGCGTGTACCGATGATCTTGCGTTGGCCAGGGCAAGTACCCGCAGACGAGGTCTACGAAAAAATGGTCTCCAGCATGGATGTGTTTCCTACGCTGATCGAAGCTGCGGGCTTGCAGATGCCTGAAGGTCAGCCAACGGATGGTGTCGACTTGCTTCCCTTTATCCTAGGCAATAACGCATCCAAGCCGCACGAGTGGCTCTGCTGGCAAAACCGCAGCTGGCTACCGAGGAAAGAGGGCGGTTTTACGTTTCCCACTCCGAAGGTTTACAATAGCGCTATACGCAAAGGAAATTGGAAGCTCGTACGGTTGAATGAAAGGATTGATTCGGGCGAACCTCCTCCTGCCTGGCGACTTTACAATTTGGCAGACGACATCGGAGAGCAGAATGATGTATCGGATAAACACAAGAACGTGGTCCGAGAGTTGAGTTCTCTGTTCGAAACTTGGCGATTGTCGATGCATCCGAGCATCGAGTAGTGGCGTTGCCCAAGGCTGTATTCAAAATCGATCAAACAAATATTGTAGATGAAATCTCTTTTCAGGTTCCCTATCCTTTTGGCGGGACCAATTCTGATTTCTTCTTGGGTCTTAAAAGACTAACTCCTCGATAATCCGGATTATTTTACTCGCTGCCTGAATACCAAGTTTCTTGAATACAGCTCAGGCCGCGAACTTTCGGTCGGAGACGAACGCATTGTAGATCAACTCGTCGAAGCCGAAGAAGGCTTTAGTCTTTTCATCGTGTATCCAGCGAAAAAGCGCATTTGGGCAAAAAGTCCTTTGCGTTTGGCCCCTTTTTTCTGCCCAACACTCAGCAAGCCCTGTCCTGCGGCAAGACCACAGGAAATGCTTCCTGATTCAACTGCTACAATTTTTTACCTTCCTTTTTGACGCCTTTTATCACGTCATCGAACCACGACTCATACTCCTTGCGCATATCCCTGACTAATTCAGGATGTTTTTTGGCAAGATCGTTGTCTTCCCCGGGATCATTGACCAGGTCGAATAATTCGTATTTCGGCGTCTTGCTCCTGATGGGTTCGTATCGACGTTCATTCCATTGGCAGACGTCTTCGTATTGCTGGCACATTACCTCCCTGGCGTTGCCGTTGGCCTGAACCAGCTTATATCGTTGCCCTACCACGGCAAAACACAGGTTCTTTTGTGGGATCGATAGGGCATCCCACTGGAAGAATAAATAGCGATCTGGCCAAACAGCTTCAGCCGCTTTGCTTGTCAGCACAGGTATCAGACTTTTGCCATCCAACCGCAATCTTTCAGGAACCTCAACTTGACAGGCCTCCAACAAGGTAGGCAACAGATCCACATGGGCGGCGATTTTTTGGATCCGGCGGCCGGCTTCCAAACCGGCGACGGGCCAGCGGAAAAAACAGGGCACGCGAATGCCGTTGTCATACATAATTCCCTTGATCCCCCGTAGCCCCGCCATGTGCCGCCCCTCACTGAAATGTCCTTGGGGACCGTTGTCGGAAAAATAAATCGTCAGCGTGTTGTCGGCCAGCCCTCCCTCTTCCAAGGCCTTCATCAAGCGCCCGAAGTTTTCGTCGATACTTTGCTGCATACCGTAAATGGCGGAAACCGGTTCTTTAAGACCCTTGTCAAGATAGGGCTTGTCGTAGCCCGGCTTCGGATCCATGGGACTGTGTACGAGGTTTGTGGGCAAATACAGGAAGAAGGGCCTGTCTTCCGCCTTTGACTTTTTCATAAACGCAATGGCGTGGTCTGTCCACAGGTCCATGCTATAGCCCTCGAATTTGACCGACTTCCCATTATGCTTGGCCGAAGGGTTGTTGTAGCCTCCAAACTGACCGTGGCCAGCCGGGTAAATCGCATCTTCAAAACCTCTATTGTGGGGTGAGTACTCTTCCTCCCCACCCAGGTGCCACTTGCCATACATGGCTGTGGCATAACCTGCCTGGCGAAGGATCTCGGCCACTGTGACCTCATCGAGATTCATCCGACTATCATCGCGCACCACATTCGTCACACCGGTCCGAAAATTCCAACGCCCCGTCATCACCGAGGCGCGGGTTGGAGAACAAACCGAGGACACATAAAAGCGTTCAAATTCAACCGATTCGGCTGCAAAACGGTCAATGTGAGGGGTTTGGGCCAAAGGATTGCCATGGTAGCTCAGATCTCCCCAGCCCTGATCATCGGTGAGAAAAACGATCACATTGGGACGACCCGGATTTTTCCCGGAGGAACCAATCCCGCAAGCCATGAAGAGGACCGGGATCAAAAGAAGGAAAACGATTGAGCGAAATTTCATTGGAAGGGCACCTTTATCGGCAACAACATTGTAATGCTAGTAGGGACGAGCGAAGGATACATAAAGCATGGAAGCTTTTAAGAATTACTTAATAAGGACCTAAGTGAAATCGATCCCTTTCTTGTTTCAGGATGGAGACGGGACCCTCTACAAATAATCCAGGCTCGGTCTGTTTTCTTGAAACGAGGAGGTAGTCAGAAATTGCGATGTCATTGTTGCTCACCAATACAATGGACTCATATCATCATCAATGATCATTGTTCTGTATATACCCAATCAAATGAAACTGTTCTTACTTATTCCGACCGCGATTTTGTTACCATTGATGGGTCTCGCTAGGCCGAATATCATCGTGATTCTCTCCGACGATGTGGGTTGGGGCGATATCAGCGCGAATCAACCTTCCAACAAATTCAAGACGCCCGCCGTCGATCAACTGGCAAAAGAAGGGATGCGTTTTACTAATGCCCATGCACCGCACGCGGTCTGTACCCCCACGCGCTACTCCTTGCTGACGGGACGGTACTGTTGGCGGACGTTTTTGCGGGAAGGCGTGTTACCGGGATACTCAAAAGCCCTCATTCCTCCGACGCGCATGACGCTGGCGAGTCTCTGTAAAGAGCAGGGCTACGCAACGGGCGCCTTCGGAAAGTGGCACATAGGGTTGGATTGGCAACCGGTGGAAGGGGATCCCGGAGACTTTCATTACGGTTCACAAATCCACGCAGCCAATCAGGCGTTGGCAGACATTAGCCAACGAGTTGATCACTCCGCTCCCGTCAAAGGCGGGGCTACTGACATTGGTTTCGATACATTTTTCGGTACGCCCTCCAACCGCAGCAGGATACCGGTGTTCCTGCGCGATGACCGAATCGTTGGCTCTCCTAAACGCGATGAGACCGGTTTGATGCGCGATCCGGAAATGCGTGGGGATACCGTAGATGATCTTTATGTCGATGAAGCCATCGCCTTTATGGAGCACGCAGTTAAGGAGAAGAAACCATTTTTTGTTTACCTTCCTATCAACGCTGCGCATGGCGCGGTGGATGTCCCCGAGGAATTTAGAGGCAAGAGTGGCGTGTCGAGTCGTTGCGATAAAGTGCTCTGGGTGAACAAGAGCGTGGGCCGGATCGATGAGGCCCTGAGCAAGCTGGACCAGACCGAAAACACCTTGCTGATTTTTACTTCCGACAATGGGCCCTATGCATTCCGAGGGGAAGACCTGAAGCAAGGACATGATGCATCCGGTCCCTACCGTGGATATAAAACTGATGTTTGGGACGGCGGAACACGGGTTCCTTTCATTGTCCGTTGGCCCGGCAAAATTGAAGCAGGGGTTACTAACGATAGTCTGCTCTCCCTCACCGACATTATAGCGACTCTATCTGCGGTATTCGATGAGCCCTTACCTGATTGGGCCGGCGAAGATAGTTTTAATCAGTTGCCCAATTTTCTGGGCGAACCCGACGCTAAGGGTCGCGCGTCCATGATCACCCAATCCTACACCGGCATCCTATCCATCCGGGATGGAAACTGGAAACTCATTTTGGATACGCAAGGCTCGGGAGGCTTCTACAACTACTCGCCTGATGTCCAACGCCATCAGACGATGGCCCCTTGGCGCCCGGACATGAGCGACTCGGGGCAGCTGTACGATATCGAAAAGGATCCATACGAAACAACGGATGTATTCGATAAATACCCGGAGGTAGTGAATAAATTTAAGAATCAATTAAGAGCTTACATAAACAATGGTAGAACCCGGCCCTTGAAGTAGTTAATCAGTATATACAATCAGAATACTTAGCTGGTGCGCATGCCCATCGGAATAGGCGATTAGAACGGGCTTGCGCAATTTATTGTACCACTCATCCATGTATTTGACCGGATCTCAGATTTCGCTTTGGATATCGAATGAGGGCGACTAACAATATTACTCCAAGAAAGCCACCGGCGATGTTTAGCAATAGGTCGAGCAGGCTCGAGCTGCGGGAGGGCATCCCAGTTTGGGCGTACTCAATGCACAAGCTCATTGCAGCGGAGCCTAGGATTGAAAGCCCAATCAGTTTTATCTTGCTGCGATAGGGTACCAATAAACCCACTACGAAACCAAACGGGACAAAGCCAAATAAGTTCAGGAGTACATCTTTAAAGAAACTCGAGCTCGTTTCAAATTGGTGGTTGAATGGCCACGCAAGGAAGTTGCGTTCCACCACCGGGAATCGTCGCGGAATCCGCAGATCACCCACAACCGAACCGCTATTTGGAACGGCCTCATCAAAAATATTGGCCATCGAATAGCTGAGAAGGGGGTCGTTCATTCTCCCTGCCTTACTTAAAGCAACTTCACGTAATTCCCCCTCCCATGAATGAGCGCCATAGACTGAATTCCCGAGGACGATCCGAGTATCCTTTGGCGAATGAGGAATCTGAAACCGAACCCCGTCATTTTGTGCGACAATGACACCATTCAATTCGATCGAAGAACCGCTCTGGTCGGAACGAATTACGATAGTCACGCCATCCGCTCGTTGCGATTTCGTCAATACAGTGGATATGCGAGGACGTTTAAACCGATGCCGATAGTCGTCTCCATACATGACGATCAAATGATCCGCATAGCGTCCCACAATGAACTGCGTGGCATCGTCGCCCGAATAAATTTGAGCGATGAAAGCGAAGCCCCTCTGATCCTGGTCGGTCTCCCCACCGAGCGACAGCGCCAACTCGAACCCGTTCAAGTTCAATTGCTCCACCGTGGTCACGTTGAGAATGGGATCTGTGTAGGCGACCCCGTATTTGCCGAAGTTCAATCCAGGGCCGTCCTCAGTGCGTTCCACGCTATTCCGAAATCGGAACTCCTTTGGATGCAGTCCAGCTACTAGCGTGATCATCGCCACTATAGCAAATAGGAGTTGCGATGGGACGTTTTGCAGTTTCAACGAACGGGTCATCGATGGAAAATTCAAGAGTTGAGATTAAGTTCTTTGACGTGTTAATTGGAAAACTACAAACGAATTGACGAGGTCGTCCCGTGAATCTCAGTCCCGCAGGTTCAAATCTGGGCCCAGCTCCAAAGCCTTGTGTCTTCATTCGCCTCTCTCGTGGAGTTGGCTCACAGTTTTTCGACGGGCTACGAAAGTTTTGGGAGATTTTAGGAATACCGTATGAGCATTATACCTTGATACAGCGAAATCACCCCTTCAGTTTGATCTGAACCCAAAACTGGAACTATTGATTTTCCCCTATCCTGATAATGAAACGTTACACACCTATCGCTGTCGCACTTCTCTTCTTCTCGGTCTGTTCCCAATCTGCACACGCCGATGGGCACGAATCGACTAAGAAAAATATTTTGCTCATCTGTGTCGACGACCTGCGTCCCGAGCTGAAGTCCTTTGGTGTCGATTATATTCACTCGCCGAACATCGATCGGCTCGCGGCCTCAGGCAGAGCTTTTCACAACCACTACGTCAACGCTCCCACCTGCGGCGCTTCTCGCTACACGATGCTAACTGGGCAGTATGGTCCCTATGGCAATCAATCTCTATTCGTTCGGGCAGAGAAGCTGAAAACTTCCGATGCGTCCATTCCCCCAAGCATGCCGGAGTGGTTCCGCCAAAAGGGATACAAGACCGTATCCGTTGGCAAAGTTTCCCATCACCCGGGCGGCTGGGGCGGTGAAGACTGGTACGACCACAACGTACTCGAAATGCCGGGCGCTTGGGATCGTCAACTCATGCCCACCGGTCGATGGAAACACCCTCGAGGCGCCATGCATTCCCTGATTCACGGGGAGATCAAACCTATCGGATCTTTCTCGGAAAACAAAATGGATGCGTTCCAGAGTTCAGAAGGTCAAGACACCGATTATCATGATGGCTTGATCGGCGACGCCGGTCTCGAACAACTCGAAAATTTGGCCGAATCACACACGCCTTTCTTTCTCGCTATCGGTTTTATTAAGCCACATCTTCCCTTCGGCTCGCCCAAGCGGTACATGGACCCGTATGAAGGAGTTGAACTGCCTCCCATACCCCATCCTAAAAAGCCGGACTGGCAAAGTACTTGGCATGCCTCGGGTGAGTTCATGAACCAATATTTCCACTACGGGCAAGACCCGCGTGAAGACGAAGCCTATGCGGACAGGGTGCGACGTCACTACGCTGCCTGCGTGAGCTACGTTGACCATCACGTTGGCGAGATTCTCGCCAAACTAAAGGAAACCGGCCGGGACAAAGACACCATTGTCGTCCTTTGGGGTGATCATGGCTGGCATTTAGGAGAGCATGGCATTTGGGGCAAGCATTGCCTTTTCGAGGAAGCCCTGCGATCCCCTCTTATTATCTCTGTGCCCGGTATGAAGAATCCGGGTACAAAGTCAAATGCGGTGGTAGAAACCGTCGATCTTTTTCCGACGCTTTGCGAACTCACCGGTTTAGAGCAACCCGACTTCGCCCACGGCACCTCGCTTCTTCCTCAGATCAAAAAGCCAAATGCTAAAGGCCACACCGCTCTTGCTTACGCCGGAAGAGCTCAAACGGTCCGCACTGACCGTTATCGCTTTATCCTTCACAAAGACGGGTACGCGGAGCTCTATGATCATCAGTCTCCCCAAAAAGAAACTAGGAATATTGCCGAGGAAAACCCCGCATTGGTCGAAGATCTAAAGAAAGTACTACTAGAGAAAGCGTCCAAGCACAATTAGCCTAGGGAAAACTCTAGCTGGTATGGGAATTGCTCAATCTATCATCCAAAACGGGAAAGCCGCCTCTTAATTCGCCTGCGCCCGTGGCCCCGAAATTGGCTTCGAACCGCTTGTCGATGGGTCGGCTATTGGGCATGCTGAGCCACGTGCGAAATATCCGGCGCTTCTCTTCCGGATTTTCCCCATCCTCGAATGCGGTCCGCCGGTGGAGGGTCACCCAGTTGTTTAGAAGTAGGATGTCGCCTCGTTCTTGCGTGAAACAACAGGACTGGCCCGACTCGCCGGCCACCGCTTCAAGAAAGTCCATCGCCTCGATTTGCTGCGGGGTCAGATCCGGCAACTCTGGATCGGCATGGGCCCGATCAATCAATACCCGAAGAAAGCTGCAGGCGAAAAACCCGTTGCGAAAAGAGAAGATTGGCTGCTGACAATAGTGGCTTTCGTTCCCGAGGTCCACCGTGTGCCGCTTGTAGGTAAACGACTCCATCAGAATTTTTAGAAGATCGGGACGCCTCTGGGCAATCTCGTTGTAGAGGTGCATGGAGCTGACCACCTCGTTCTCTCCCCCAATTAGGGCCTTCTTCCAGCACAGGAAAGCGATGACGTCGCAGCGATCCGTGTGAAACGAAAGTTTCTTGTTGGTATTCGGCCCGCGCATACGTGGATCGTTGGAGCTAAACCGTGCATCCGTGACGTCGAATACCGTGTCGCCTTTTTCGTTCTGAGCGAGCAAAGTCCCTAGCTCGCCGCACCAAGCTCGAAATACCTCGCGGGCTTCGTTTTGATCGTACTGATCAATAGGAAAACCGTCTAGCATCAACGCTCCTGGGCCATTCTCCAGTACGTCGCGAATTGCCTTCGGATCGGCATTGGCAAAATTCGATGTCCAATTCGGACTTTGCAACAGCCCATCGCCTTTCCACACCGCTGGCCCCGATAGAATAGGTTTTGTCATTTAGGTAATACCCATTTCGAAGAACTGCGAAGGCGTCAATTGTCAAGGGGTAACAGCCCCTGAACCCGTGAGCGAAACGGCTACGTTTAAATATTCGTTTGAATCGGATCCTCGATCTCGGGAGGACCACTCGCGTGGATAAGGTGGCACGAAAGGGAATGCTGTCTGACACAGGTATTCTAACTGTCGACAGATTGCTCCAATCTAACGTTTTGATAGGATCTATTTTAAATTCCTCTACTACCTTTTTGGGAGTCGTGAAAAAGGGTGCTGATTGGATAGGAGGTACCTAGTTTCTCGAGCCTTTTTCGAATTCCTTGTAAAGCGGCGTACCTGAACCGCTACTACCGGGAGGGATGGCGGCGTTATAATCGGGAATCCATCGACTCAGGTCCCGGATAAGGTCTTGGTACTCGGGATTGGAGGCCAGGGTTACGCGCTCGCGCTGATCCTTGCGATGATCATACAATTCTTCGGAGCCATCGTCGTAGCGGATGTAGCGCCAGTTTTCAGAGCGGATGCTATGATTGTTGGGTCCGAATGTGGTAACCGCGGGGCGTTCCCAGACGGCATCCGCTCTGGTTAGCAAGGGCCTTAAGCTGACTCCATCTAGGCCCTGCTTGGGGGGGAGTGCGCAGAGGTCGACCAGGGTGGGATAGATGTCGATTAGACCCACCGGCTTGGAGGTCGGATGATCCGAGATTAGTTTCGGTCCGGCGATGATCATGGGGACACGAGTCGATTCTTCCCAAAGCGTCCGCTTGGCCCAGTGCATTTTCTCACCCATGTGAAAACCGTGATCGCTCCAGAGAACAACGACGGTGTTGTCCGCAGCGTCGCTTTGATCGAGGCCGTCCAGTACAGTGCCCACGCAATGGTCGACGTAGGAGATGCAGGCCAAATAGGCCTGAACCATTGGTTTCCATTCATCGGATTCCAGCACCCAGTCATGCTTGGGAGCGATGTGACCGAAGGTGAGCGTTTTGGCGTATTCAGAAAGCTGATCGCGATCCGAAGCAAGAACTTCGGGGATTTGCAGGGTATCGAGTGGATACAGGTCGAACCATTTTTGCGGCACGTAGAGCGGGACGTGCGGATTGGAAAATCCAATGGCCATAAAAAAGGGCTGATCTTCATCTGCCAGCTCCTGCAATCGATTGGCTCCCCAAAGGGCGGTCTGGTAGTCCTGGGTGTCTTCGTCTTTCTCGTACCACGGCCCCCAGTCCCAGGCTCTGCTGCCTTCATAGCTGCTAAGAGGCTCTTTCGGTCTCGGTACGGGCAGATTGGCGGGGACGATTTCGTCAAAGGAATCGGTCTCGTCCCGCAGCGATTGGCCGTGGAAGATTTTTCCGCGAGTGGTGATGAAATACCCCTGACGTTTGAAATACTCAAACATTGTTTCCGCATCCGCATTCTCTGAAGCCCCTCGCAATCCGGGCTGCAGAAAGTAGATGCCGGTATTCGAGGGTAGCAGACCCGAGATCATGCTGACCCGGGCAGGATTGCAAATCGGCGCTTGGCAATGGGCATTCAGGAACGTCGTCCCGCGCTTCGCGAGCCGGTCCATATGCGGGGTTTGCGCTTGGGGGTGCCCACCGTAAACGCCGACCCAGTCATTCAAATCGTCGATGGCGATGAAGAGCACATTCAGAGGTTTTGCTTGGACGGAATCTGTGGAAGCGCCTACTAGGCAACTCGCTAGAAAGAAAGCGGGAACTAGAAGGTGAAATTTCATGGGAATCTTAAGCATAATCTACGTCTCAACCTTGATTATTCGACTTTCCTAACTTACGAACTCCAGTCTCGCAAATAGATTTATGAGATGTTTGGGTTAAGCTACGATACAGCTAGTAAGGTATATGAAGCCATTTCGTTTAGTCACAATAGTTGTTTCAATTTTTCTTATTGGATGGGCATTCATCGAGTATTTCGCCCAAGATGAAAATATTTCCGATTTGGCTAATCCAAATGATTCAGATGCTACTGACCCGAGCATTGATTCTGAGAATGCAGAGCATCGGGTTGCAACCGATCAAGGAACAGATATCTCTAGTTTGTCCCCTATTGAAAAAACACCGGAAAATCATATCGATTTAGGTGTTGAAAATCCAAAACAAATACTTGGCGAAATTGTAGCAAGACGAGAAAATCCTGAAAATTTGGATGAATTTCACAACGCTAATCTAGAGCTCGAATATATTCTAGAGTTTTGGAGCCCGATTGGATTTGATTTGGAGCAGCTAAAGGAAATGCTGGGCGAGCCTAATTCGAAGTCACCTACTGAGGTTAGTTACGCTATTAGAGGCCTTTTCAAACGCCCCCATAGGGGCACCGGTCGCTTCGTATTGCGCGTGAATGAGTCTATCTACAAAGCCTGGATTGGCTGAATGAAGATTGGTTTGCATTAACACTGATCGGGCAATCGTCGAACATTCCATTTCTTCTGATTGTGAGAGGTTCTTGAGTACGGTTATCGCCTCTTTTTTGGGGACTTTGTAGTGAAATTGCAGGGCAAAATAAGTTTCACAAAGGACTAAGTCAGATACGAAAGCTCTCCCTCCTGATTTGCATAGTTCGTCAAGCGCTTCTGTCGCAATTTTGGATTGTTTTTCGGGTTCACCAACCAGTAGGCGAAGCAGGACGGATGTATCCAGGCAAGCAGAAGTACCCTTAGCCATGGTTCAGGATTTCGATCTCCCCCGAGAGACACTGTTGCGAACCGATTCCATCGAATGATTTCCGTCCGCATTCCCGGCGTAACGTTTTAAGGAACCAATCCAATTCGAATGAGGCTTTGAAGCAGGTTTTAGCACCCAGACGTTCTCCCCCCGTACTCTAGCCGGTTTCAATACAAGTTCGTCACCGGCAGCTACTCCTAGCTCGTGGCACACCTTGGAAGGAAACGTGGCTTGACGCTTTGCAGTTAGCTTAATTTCTGACATCGGAATAGTCTCCAGAATAACTCCTTACTTGTAAATGGTAAGGTAAGGCGACTGCCTCTTGGAAAGATGATATCCCAACCAACGCTTTCAAGTCAGGAATCAATAGGCCATTGACTGGTAGTTTAGGGCAACTCGCGTCCTAGGCGTTTCAATATTTTAACGAGCAGCCAATGCGGAACCTGTGAATCATGGATGTGCAAATTCATTGACCCGCTGATTCTGGGTTTGTAAGTTTCGCGATTATGAAAAGCCCATCTACTCCAAATCGTCGTCAATTTCTTGCGGCCTCCGCCTCGACCGGTGCCGGCCTCCTATTCCTTCCAAGCGGTACGCTCTTTGGACAGAATCGTCCCGGTAATCGGCTGAACATAGCGCTCATTGGCTGCTGGGGCCGCGCGACCGCCCATTTCAACATGCTTGAGCAGGAGAACGTGGTCGCTCTCTGCGATGTCAATTCCAAGGCTCTTGCCGCTGCCGGCCAGAAATTCCCTAAGGCCAAGCAATACAAGGACTGGCGTAAATGTCTGGATCAGAAAGATCTAGATGCGGTGGTCTGCTGCACACCCGATCATCATCACGCGTTTATCTCGATCTGGGCAATGAATCGTGGATTGCACGTGTACGGAGAGAAGCCTTTGGCTAATACCGTGGAAGAAGCGCGAATGGTTCGTGAAACCTATTTGAAGAATCGCAACAAGGTCGCCACTCAATGCGGGACCCAGCGCCATTTTGATCCCAATTTCGCCTACATCCGTGAGCTCATTCGAGAAGGCGCTATTGGCGAGCTACAGGATGTGCATGCCTGGGGTGATCGCTACCACAATAAGAAAGGATACCCTATGGCAACCGGATCCGCTCCTGATTTTATAGACTGGGATCTCTGGGTCGGTCCCTCTCAAATGAAGCCCTTTAGCTCAGACTACTTCACTGCGCTCAACTGGCGCACGGGCGAAAAGACGCATTCCTATTTTGAGACGGACTCGAAAAAGTGGCCGCGGGGTTCAAACTGCCTATCCTGGAACATGTATCGCGAGTTTGGCAACTGGCAGATCGGAGACATGGGAAGCCACACTATGGATTTGGCGTTCAACCCGCTTGATGCCGATTATCCTATCTCAGCCCAAGCGGAGGGTGAGCCTTACAATCCTGACGTCGCTCCTTCCCGCATGAGCTCGAGCTGTATCAATCCGGCCAATGACTGGCGTGGCAAGATTCGAGTATCCTGGCACCAGGGCGGGAATATGCCCAAGTCGCCACTTAGCTACGTCGACGTTACGAAGATCGGTCACGGAGCGCTTTTTAAAGGAACCAAGGGATTCATCGTGGCTGATTTCAAAACAAGAACCGTTATTCCATACGGAAAATCTGCGGACCTTTCCTACTACGATTCGAGCAAAATCAAAGTTCCGGAAAGGAAGGTCGCTAATTTCGGGGAAGAGTGGACTAACGCTTGCAAGACCGACCTAAAGACCTCTTGCAATTTTGACTACTCTGGTGTACTGATTGAGCAACTACTTCTCGGAGCAGTAGCCTACGACGTAGGCAAAAAGCTCGATTACAACGCGAAGAAGATGGAAGTAACCAATAGCCCAGAAGCGAATCGCCTCTTGCGCAAGGAGTATCGCAAGGGCTGGGAGCTCAACGCATAGTAACGTTCCTCGCTTTTGGAAAACGTCTGGCCAACGGAGAGAATCGAAATTGCGCTCGGAGAGCGTCTCTCCCTGGCCGCCGACGCCCTGCAGAAGCGGGCAGAGGTCTTTCTTTTCGAATGTAATACATTCAGACGGATGCCTCGCAGCCCCGTTGTGCGGACTAAGGCCGATTTGACCAGAGCAACTTCGTTCGACTTTCTGACCGATCCATACTTGATATCTTTCGACGACTCCCTGATAAGGACTGGGTGAACGAATGGTGGAATTTTAAGCGAGAGCCATTGGCGAGCCCCCTCGGAGACAATCTAGCCAAACCCAGATTATGAATAAGAAAGCCTATCCCGAAAGCGTGCGATCGAATGGCCGCTCAGCAGCCATTTGCCGCATTTTTGCGGCGTTGTTTCCCCTTTTTTGGTTCGCGCCGAATGCGTCGTCGCAAGATATGGACGATGGAGCAAAAATTTACGCGACCTACTGCTCCCAGTGCCATGGTCCGAATCTGGAGGGGGGACAGGCTTCCAGCTTTCTAGACGGGATATGGAACTACGCTTCTGGATACAATCTGCACCGGGACAATATCAAATTCGGTATCCCGGGTACGCAGATGATCGCCTGGGGAAGCGTGCTCAAAGACGAGCAGATCGAAGCGGTCCTCAACTTTATCCTGGAACGCGAGAAAGAGATGGGGGTCACGCCTCCGCCGCCCAATCCGCTTTCGGAAACCGAACATTACAATCTCAAGGTCGAAGTCTTGGCGGAAGGCTTGGAGCAGCCGTGGGGGATTGAATTTCTCGATGACCGCACCGCCGTGTTTTCCGAGTTTCCCGGACGGCTGCGTCTGCTCGTTGACGGGCAGGTAGACTACCGGCCGATTGCCAATACTCCCAAGCCAGCAACCCGTCCATCGGGCCAATCCTTTGGCTTCATGGATGTCGCCCTCCATCCCAACTACGCGGAAAACGGATGGATTTACCTCTGCTATATCGACGAAGTACCTGAAATCGTCGGCGATGAACCGAACCGACGATGCGCCACTCGCATTGTTCGAGGCCGTATCGTTGACCGTAGATGGGTAGACGAGGAGGTTGTCTACGATCCGCGACCAGAGGACTACACGGTTGTTTACGACCACTTTGGCGCTCGCATGCTTTTCGATCACGAGGGCTATCTTTACCTGTCCATTGGCGATCGCGGCCGCATGCTCGATTCCCAAAGCCTGGCTCGTCCTGAAGGAAAGTTTCACCGTATGCATGACGACGGTCGACCCGTTGACAGCAACCCCTACAACTCGTTGGAAAAATATGGTGTCCTTCCCACGGTCTACGCTTATGGGACGCGCAACGCTCAGGGCATGGCCCTCCATCCAGAAACCCACGAGGTTTGGGCAGCCGAGCATGGACCTATGGGCGGTGATGAGATAAATGTCGTCAAGGCAGGGGCAAACTACGGCTGGCCCTTAACTACTAAAGGTCTGGATCGTGATGGAACGGTGCAAACACCTCACAAGTCGTTGCCCGGCATGGTAGAGCCGATTCACTACTGGATCCCGTCGCCCGCGGTTGGCGGCATCGAATTCTCAACCAGCCCGCTCTTCCCGGAGTGGGAAAACAATCTCCTCGTGGGCTTCCTCAAGCATCAGCAAATCGTTCGTATCGTTCTCGACGGACACACGGTCGTAAAAGAGGAAGTTGTTCTTAAGGAGTCGGGGCGAGTCAGGGAAATCAAGACCGGTCCCGATGGATGCTTATACGTATTGATCGACCGAAGGGGTATGATTCTGCGTCTAACTCCGGAGAAATAGGGACTGGTGGGGATCCACTTGAAAGTGATAGGGTGCGGGCTGCAGTTTGGATCTGAGACATCTCGTTTTAATCCCTCTTTTTCGTAGATGGCATTATTCCATCGATGTATTTGACCCAACAAGAATCTAAACAGAGACTTTATCGCGTCATTGATTCAGGTGCCTGAATCAAGCTACGCGCACTAACCCCAAGCTGTATTATGAAAACTGCCCTCGTCTTTTTCCTTCTCATACTGGTGACTCGATCGCATGCCGACGACGAATCGGGTTTTGTCCAGCTATTTAACGGAGCGAATCTCGATGGATGGGATGGCAAGCCTGGGGCTTGGGAAGTACGTGGTGACGAAATTTGGTGCACCGGCGTATCCGAAAATCGGAATTGGCTTATTTGGCGGGGTGGCCAGCCTACCGACTTCACGCTTCGCCTCGAATTCCGCTGGGACAAGGGAAACTCCGGTGTGCAGGTTCGTAGCGACGATCTGGGTAAGTGGCAGGTTTTTGGATACCAAGTGGAAATTGCCCGTCGGGAAGTCATGGGGCTCTGGCATCACTCTTTGATTGATCGGGAGCATCCAAAGCGTGAAGCCCGGTTCTTAATGACCACTGCGGGAGAAAGAGCCCTGATTGTTAGTGATGGGACGCGGGTAAACACGAAGCTCGAAGATGCGGCCGCAATCCAAGCGCACTACAACGAAAACGCGTGGAATACTATGGAGATTATTGCTTCGGGTGACATGGTCATTCAAAAGATCAATGGCGTCCACTTTGCCACGCTGATTGATCAGGATTCGGAAATGAGTAGGTCAAAGGGATGGATTGCCTTCCAAGACCATGGCAAAGGCTGTACCGTGGCCTTCCGCAACATTAGAATAAAGGAAACGTCCAGCGACTAATACGTTGTCGCTGCTCCCAAATCGAATCCCTCATCCTTGAAAATGATCCGAATTTCCCTGCTGCTTCTTATGATTGTTTCCTCCTTCGCCGCCGACGGACCTTCTGTAGATGAAGAGTCTGTACCCAATATTCTATGGATAACCGCCGAAGACATGAGCCCGACATTGGGCTGTTATGGAGATGACTACGCGATTACTCCCAATATTGACCAGTTAGCGTCCGACGGTGTCCTCTACACCAATGCGTTCGCTACGGCTCCTGTTTGCTCCCCATCCCGTTCCTGTATAATCAATGGACTGCCCGCTACCTCTCAGGGTACGCAGCAAATGCGTTCTGCATTTCCAATTCCTGGATACATGAAAGGATTCCCGAGCATCCTTCGTGATACGGGCCACTACACGTCAAACAATGTCAAGACCGACTACAATAATGGTAATTGGGAAGCCATTGTTGAAGCTTCCTGGGACGAGAGCAGCGACCAGGCTCATTGGAGAAATAGGGAAGAGGGCAAAGCATTCTTTTCCGTGTTTAATTTAATGACCTCCCATCAAAGCCGGACGATGGTTTGGCCCTATGAGCAATTCGTTTCGGAAATCCAGAGTAAGCTTGAGGCGGATGAAATTCACAGTCCGAAGACTGCGCCTGTTCCGCCATACTATCCAGACACTCCGGTTATTCGGAAAACGATTGCTCGGTTTTATGACTGTGTCACTGCCATGGACAAGGAGGTCGGCGCCATTCTTCAGCAACTGGAAGACGATGGACTGGCCGATAGCACGATCGTTTTCTTCTATTCCGATCACGGCTCTGGGATGCCCCGTCACAAACGGGCGCTGCTGGATTCGGGTCTCAAGATTCCGCTTATCGTCCGCTTTCCGGAAAGGTATCAGTATCTATCTCCCTCGGAACCAGGTACTCGCACAGATCGACTGGTAAGCTTCGACGACTTTGGGCCCACTGTTCTCAGCCTCACCGGTAAGGCAATCCCTGAATACATGGAAGGAAAGCCATTCTTGGGCAAGGCCGACGGTTCCTTCCGAGAATACACTTATGGTCATCGAGATCGTGTCGACGAAGTTCATGATCTCGCCCGATCGGTTCGGGATAAGCGTTTCCTCTACATCCGAAATTTCATGCCCCATCTCGGTTACAATCAGCCCACGGCTTGGCCGGATCTCGGGGAAATCCGTCATGAAATCTACGCTCATGCCAAAACCGAATTTATGACGGGCCCGCAACGGCATTTCGCGGGACCCACTCGTCCGTTAGAAGAGCTCTATGACTGTCAGGCCGATTCGCAAAATCTCAAGAATCTTGCCGGGTCGCCGGCCCACCAAGATACTCTTAAACGAATGCGTACACAGCTTGATAGGCGCCTTCGTGATAGCCGTGACCTGGGCTTCATTCCGGAGGCTCTTGCCTGGGAGATCAGCCAGGGTTCGACTCCTTATGATCTTGCTCGGACTTCCCAGAACGCCTATCGGCAGTCCCGCCTTATCAAGGCGGCATCACAAGTGCGACAAGGCTCGGAAAGTGAATTTCTTGCTAACCTTGAGCACAATGATCCCGGCGTCCGTTTTTGGGGAGCTGTTGGGTTCAGCGCGGCCGAGTCCCTTTCCGACAAGGCGATCGATGCGCTAACGAAGGCTCTAGAGGACGCAGTCCCAAACGTTCGCATCGAGTCCGCTAATGCGCTGGCGCGTCATGGACGTATTGAAAAATCTATTTCAGCCCTCGCTAGTGCTTTGGAGGAGGAGAATCTCGCAGCGGTTCAACACGCGGCCCGGGTCATTGAGCTTCTCGGCGAGAAGGCGATTGATGCACTGCCTGCAGTTAACGCTTGCAATGCCCGCATGCTAACAATCCGTCCACCGGATACGTCACCCCTAGACCCGGATCCAGAATTGGACAAAGCCATGTTCGTTGGCTTCTCTACCCAGGCCTTCCTGAAGCGATTCGGCTCAAATTAGTCGGGTAAACATGGGACGGAGATCGCTTCCAGTCCAATCAATGTTAGCTCTAAGGTATTGATATGAGAAGGGGAATCACCTTGTTGTTAGAACGTCTGCTCCCTCAGGCTCCTTGGCGACCTGATTCAAATTCAATAGCTTTTAAAACTCTACTACCTTCAGTACTTTGCCGTCGACTGCACGATACATTTCCTTGTGTTCCTGCCAATAGCCGCTGACCTGCAAGCGGATGGTGATGGGTCCTTCTTCAAGATTCATGAGGTACCAGCCGTGGTAGCCAGGAAAGGGAGTGGTGAACGATCCACTTTGCGTAGTGCCTTCACCCTTACTGTAGGCTTGTTCAAAACCTTCTGGATAGTTCGGCGCATCGGCACTGGATGGATGACCGTGAAATTCAAAGTAAACCCCATCGCCTTTGGCGTCCAGCACCTCCCAAGAGTAAAGTAGGGTGGTGTCTGCTGGCATGATAAACTTGTGTTCGATTTCCCCGAAGTCCTCAATCTTTAGATCGATCGTTTCTGTAAGGAATGGTTTTTCCTCTAGATGAATGAGTCCTCGGATCGATTGTTCGATCTGCTCTGCGGTGGGGTCGTATTCCTCGATGTTGAATACCATAGTCTGGCCGAAATCGCGGGCGGGAGCAGGGGCTTTTTCGGACAGGGAACTAATACCCGCAAGCCGTCCGAACCCGGTTGGGTCGATGCCATACTCCGCTGGCAAGATAACGGCGATCAGCAAGACGGCGGCCCCCGCCGCAGCCAGGCCAAGTTTTGATAGGGTAGACCATGATCTTTCTTCTTTCATAATGCGTCCTCAGTTTACGAAAAGACCCGTCGTCTGCAGGCCAAAAAATACCAGACCGGCACCGAACAACGCGATGTTGGCATTACGGGAAACGGTTTCAAAGTCTTGGCGATCCCGAAGCCAGGATAAGCCTATGAAGAGGATCACAAGCCCAATCACCTGGCCGATTTCGACCCCGATGTTAAAGTTGATCATATTGACGATGAGTCCGTCTCGAGAGATCGCCAGATCCTGCAATTTTGTTGAAAGGCCAAAACCATGGACCAACCCAAATCCGAACACCGCAAGTTTTGGATCGATGAATCGAATGGTCCCCAAGTTTTCCAGAGCCTTGTAGCAGATAGAAAGTCCGATGATCGCATCGATGAAATAGGGACTGATATTTTTGCCAGCCAACACTCCGAACAACAGCGTGATTGAGTGGCCGAGCGCGAAAAGGCTCACAAATTTTACCACGTCGGGTAGCGCCCGCAAATAGAAGATGACTCCTGCTAGATAGAGCAGGTGATCGTAACCGGTGACCATGTGCTTGGCACCCAAATACAGAAAAGGGCCTGCATGCACACCCTCCGCCCGCGCTAGAAATCCTTGGTCTGAACTTGCTACCCCATGTGACCAACCTTCACTCGCAACGACTAACCCTACTGCTGACAATAGTACCCAACGCCCATAGCGCAGCCGAAGTGTTTGGCTAGTCTTCGACATAGGGAATGATTCGCCCCAGTACTATGATGCTGGTCCAAAGCAGCAGCGATAGAGCCGCAATTAGACGCCCACTGCCAGAAATTTCGGTGTTTTGAACCCCACTCAGGATCTGTGACCGTACTCGCAACAAATAATAGCCGACATTGAGACCCGCGATCACAATTAGGATCATTTTGATGCGAAAGGCGATATTGGGTAAATAACGGTCAGGATCTCCAACAATAAAAAAGATGCCGGTGACTGCGTTGATCGAGAATCCAATAATAGCCAAGACCATGAACTTTTCAATCAAGACCAGCGGTACGGCACGCGCCACACCAAGCATCCGAAGATCGGATACGATCAACGCTCCTAGGAGAAGGCACAGACCGAAAAAATGCGCGATCTCCAGCGTTGGCCATAGCCAAGCGGTTGACATAATGAAGTCATTGAGCGCGGTACTATTCAGCCATTCTATTAGCGTATCCATTTGTTCGTTCTTAGGAAAAATAGCCGATGAGGCGTCCCGCTACGAGCGCCACGGCCCAAGCGAGCAGAGCGACTCCTGCGAATCCTTTGTGAGAAGCGGATACCTCGCCCGTTACGCGCACACAGATTTTCACCAGCCACCAGGTAAGAGCCAATCCCACGGCGACTCCGATCAGTTTGATATGAAAAGCCGTATTGAAAAACAAGACAGATGCATTGCCCATAAACAAGGCAGCGCCAGATAATAAATTCACCACGAAGCCCACTAGCGCTATGGTCCAGAACGGAGCTAGCGCGGTGACGGGAATAGCGCTTCCAAATCCCAGCACCCGCATGGCGAGAATTAAAGATACTCCGACTAGCACGGCCATACCAACCGCGTGCAGAGATAAAACGATCGGATAGCCCCACTGGGAGCTCGAAACAAGCATCCCAAGCCAGGAATCTTCAATCCTCCACAGTATTTCCATTCAGTAATTGGGCTCTAATTGAGTCAAAGTTCATTGTCTCCGCTAAAAAAAGGTACACTTGCGTGCGTCTATTGCTGTCTGTCGTCCTTCAATTCCTCGCATTCGTACGGGATAAAAGGGTCAGTCGTATACAAAGACGAATTTCTGTGCGAATAGGGTTCAGCCAAATAGACAGGGTCTACCACGGTGTATTCACGGATGAGTTCTTTGCCGTCTGCACTCATGGTGAAGCGCTCAGTTATCTCCATTTGGTCACCATGTCGGACCGCTCCTCTAGCCCGTCCTCCCGGGGCCTGAAGAAATCCTGGTTTAAAGCCTCTTGTATGAACGACCAATGCGTCGTCCTCCCATTTGCCGATAGAGTAGCCGGCTACGCTGGGTTCAATTTCATCTGGGAAGTCTCCGACCAGGTGAATGACGCGTACCAGATCCATAAAACCGTAAGAGATAACAATCGCGGATCCAGTTTGCTCGATTTTGTTCAACATCTGATCAAACGCGTAGTCAAAGATGATGTTGGTGGGCTCACAGTTGAATCGAGGGTTTTGGTCTGCAGTATAGTTTCCAGCTTCTTCACGGGCGATTTCCGTTAATGCATACTGCGGCGGTCTATTGCCACCTCCTGGTCGTCCGCCTCGAGGTCGTCCGCCACCGGGACCACCGGCTCTCGCTTGGTTCCCTGTAGGGGGTGGAAAGTCTACTCTTTGGGGAGAGCCATCGCTTGCGAGATTAACGCCTTCGGGTGGGGCGATTCTTGGCCGTGGACCCTGCGGAGGGGGACTGTCTCTTACCGGTTCAGACCAGTTCCCTGCCAAATTCGGTGTGCCGTCTTCGCGTTTGAGCTCCCTCTCGCCCGCAATTGTTTTTCCGGAATCGTCCAAGGCATCATAACGGGCGATTACCGTACCGTCCTCAAATGTGATTGTCTCGGTATAGACTGTCTTGGGATCCCTTCGGTCCGGTGATCCAAATATCTTGATGGTCGAACCGATTGCGAACATGTCCGTGGTCCAGCCCTTGCGTTTGAGCAAGCTGCCCGAGCGCAATTCGCAGCGCCATTGCTCTTCTTCACCCTGCGCGTTGGTGACCTTGAAATAGACGTAAGCGTGTGGATTTACGAAGCGAACACGGTTCACGACTCCAGTCACTGTCAAAACTTGCTCCAGGTCAAACTGCCCGGTGACACCGTGGTGCGCCATGGTATTCGAAGGGGGTAGGGTTAAACTGCATAAGGATGCCAGTACAGCGGCCATAACGGTCTGTTTGATTGTCATAGTCTTATCTTCTATTGGGGCTGGGTCAGTAATTCGTAGATGACCTGAGGACGAGAAATGGATAGATGCGAGCGATTCATTCTCGGTTACAATAATCTCATTACCACACTTTTTGTTAGCAAGAAGAAAACCTAGTTTTGCAGGATTCGGTACTTGCACCGACAACCAAGCGCGAGAGCATTGAAGTCCGCAATACGAGCAACGCCTTCTTGCATTGGTGTAAGGAATAGAGGGTTCAAGATCTTCGAATTGATCTGAAAGCGGAGAATTACTGCTGGACTCGTTTCTCCTTATTGGCACCCTGTGGATTGAAGTGCTTACTAGGGGAAGTGCGCAGTCAATGGAATGCGTTTACCTAAATCTGTATTCGAATTGGCAGTGCGAAATTAAATTACCCCGGGATAAAAATGCAAAAACACCATAATATCTGGGTGCCTATGTACTCACTCGCTCTCTTTCTCTCTGCTTGTGGAGGCGGTGCGTCGAATGAAAATGGTAAGACCGGTCCTGTACCATCTCGGCCCAACATTCTGTTTATTGTAGCGGATGATTTAGGCTACACCGATCTGGGCGTTTACGGAGGGGAAATTGAAACGCCCCATTTGGACCAGCTCGCAAAAGCGGGACTCATGCTAACGGACTTCCACAATCAAGCGGTGTGTGCCCCAACCAGAGCCTCTATTCTAGCTGGAACAGACAATCGAAACGCGGGCGGCGCTATGCATCAAACGCCCAATCAGATAGGAGTTCCCGGATACGAGTCCCATTTGAGTCGCGACGTGGTGCCCTTTTCAGACCTGCTTCGCCAAAGTGGATACATCACTTACTTTCTCGGCAAATGGCATTTGGGCAGCGAGCCTGATTTACTGCCGAATGCTCGGGGCTTTGATCGGTCCTACGCTCTCATGGAGGGCTTCGCCAGTCACTTCCATGATAAGGGTCGTTTTCGGCCTGACCAACTCGGTACTTACTACGAAGACGGAAAGTTTGTTGAGAACCTGCCGGAGGGTTTTTTCTCTACCGATTTCTATACGGATCTATTAATTGACTACCTGGATTCGGACATCGACAGCGACAAGCCGTGGTTTGCCTATTTAGCCTACACGGCACCGCATTGGCCGCTGCAAGCGCCGGATGAATACCTCGACAAATACAAAGGGGTTTATGACGAAGGTTACGAAGTCCTAAGGGAGCAACGAATTGCTCGCGGTAAAGAACGCGGCGTTATCCCGCAAGAAGCCAAGATGTATCCAGGTCTTCCAACCGTTCCGCCGTGGAATGAACTCTCTGAAGAAGAAAAAGCGGTAGCATCCAGAGAAATGGAGATTTACGCCGCTATGGTGGATGGCATCGACCAAAATGTGGGACGACTTCTGAGCCACTTGAAGGCAATCGGTGAATACAATGATACTCTCATAGTATTTATCTCAGACAACGGCGCGGAAGGGGTTGACCGAGGGGGGCCTGCGAGAGGCTGGGATAACCGGCTAGAAAATCTGGGGCGGATAAATTCCTACGTATATTACGGAGAGAAGTGGGCGCAGGCCGGCGTAGGAGTTGGGCGCTATCACAAATCTTTAAGCTCTGAAGGGGGATCGCTCGGACCGGCGCTTTTTTATCATAAGGACCTGACCAAGAAAGGGGAGATGAACGATGAGTTCATGGCCGTTACCGATTTCTATCCGACCTTCGTGGAACTGGCGGGTGCCAGCCATCTTAAGGCAGGGAGCGATGGCAAGCCCTTACATGAGGTGCAAGGACATTCCCTGTTGCCCGTATTATTTGGGGACGAAAATTCAGTGAGGGCGGAAGACTTTACCTATGGTTGGGAGGTCTTCGGTCATCGAGCCATCCGTAAAGGGGATTACAAATTGCTCTGGCTAACTTCAAAGCCTTCAGAGAGGGGACAATACGTGCCAGAACTGGCCGATCAGTGGGGTCTCTATGATCTATCCGTCGACCCTGGTGAAACAAACGATCTCTCCGATTCCCATCCCGAAATTAGAGCAGACCTCCTGAAAGAATGGGATGCGTATGTGGAGAAAAATGGTATAGTGTTGCCGGTTGCGGGGCCTCCTCCGGGTGGTGGAAGAAACCGGCCCTAATTGGGACATTCCAGAGTCAGGGTGAGAGCGTCTCTATCCAGCGCGTTGGTTCTATAGGGCTTATAGGTCCTATTGGACCTATAGGACTTCGCAAACCTCGTCAAATTCCAAGCGCGGGCCGCGGGGGTGCAACCTCTCAGTATCCCCATAACCAAGACAGCAGAGAAAATTGGACTTGAAGCGTCCGTCGGCGAAAAACGTTTCATCGATGATCTCATTGTGGAAACCGGAAATCCCATTGACATCCAGTCCAATTGCCCGGGCAGCCAGCATGAAGTAGGCCCCTTGGAGTGAACTGTTGCGGAAGGCGGTTGACTCCGCTTTGGCTGGATTTTCCCGATACATGCCGCTAGTGTCCTTCGCCGGGAACAGTTTGGGCAAATATTCGAAAAACTGGGTGTCGTAAGCGATAATCGCGACTAGAGGAGCGGCCTGGATTTTAGGTATGTTACCCTCATGCAGAGCAGGTATGGCTCGTTGTTTCGCTTCTTCGCTGCGCAAAAACAAAATACGGCCCGGATTGGAGTTTTGTGAGGTGGGCCCCCATTTCATAACTTCGTAAAGTTCACTTAGGGTTGTGGTATCCACTTTCCGCTCCTGCCACTTTTTAAACGAGCGAGCCTCACGGAAGATTAAATCCAATCCGCCATCATCCAAACGCTGGATACGAGCTCTCAGTTCTGCGACGGCTTCCGTGGGAGTTTTGGTGTCGGACATGGCTTCCTCTAGTCGATTTTCTCGTCGACAATGGGGTTTGTTAGCAGACCGATTCCTTCGATCTCTATCTCAACCGTGTCGCCGTCCTTCATCCAGATGGGGGGTGTGCGGGCATGTCCCACACCGTCGGGCGTTCCCATCACTAATACATCTCCTGGGTTGAGGGTTAGGCACTCCGTGAGGATTTCGATGGTTTTAGCGACACTGAATATCATTTTGTCAGTATTCGAGTCCTGGAGAATCTGGCCATTCAGACGGGATTGAATTCGAAGACCCGTCGCGCCAGCAGGTAGTTCGTCAGCTGTAACGAAATCCGGACCGAAGCCTCCCGTGTTGTCGAAATTTTTCCCAAGGGTCCATTGAGGAGTCCGTTTCTGGTAATCTCGGATGGATCCGTCATTAAAAACAGAATACCCAGCAACATAATCGAGGGCATCCTCCTCTTTTACATGTTTGGCCTGTTTTCCGATTACCGCGACCAATTCTGCTTCGTAATCCAGCTTGAACGAGCATTGAGGCCGTACGATTGGCTGCCCGCAACCCACTAGACTGGAGTTGCCGCGCATAAACAGAGTAGGGAACTCAGGGCGGTCATATCCTCCCTCGGCTGCGTGAGCATAGTAATTTAAGCCCAAGCAAATGATCTTTGAGGCGTTTGAAATGGGTGGTAGGTAGACAAGACTTTCTCGGGATACCTGTGCCGACTCCGGAGCTTGTTGCGCTGCTTCATAGGCTTGAGGGAGTAATCCCGCCTCCAGTAAACCGCGCAAGTCTTGGGGCAGTTCGGGAGCCGCTACTGACAAATCAATCAGCGCGTCGCCGACGTGTACGCCGAGCGCTTGCGTTCCGTTTTTTTCAAAGGCTGTAAATCGCATAGTGTGTATTTGGTTTAGTTTAAATGACTTCTCGTTTGCCGTTGGAATAGGTCACTTTGAGGGTGATGGACCCTTCATTCAACATCCAGGGTCTAAGTCTGAATGTGCGGGCTCCGCTTTTATGCATGGGATCGTTTTCGGCCAGGCTCCGCGCCTCTTCCAAGGTGTTTGCCCGAAGAATGACCATTCCTTCACCCTCCCACGCTTGCTCTTCGTCATCGGCAAAAGGTCCCGCAGCAAACAAGGCTCCCTTTGCCTCTAGTTCCAGTTGATACTCCAAATGCTCGGGAAGGTTTTTCTTTACGTCGTCTAGGCTGCCAGACGGCTTAGTGAGGACGACGTAGAGCCTTTTGGCCAAAAGGCCCTTGTTCTTGACGTGCTCATGGTGAGCGTCCCAGGAGGAGTCGGACATGATTTGCGTGGTATTGAGTTAAAGCGCTTCGAGCTCGAAGTCGAATTCGACTCGGTAAAAAGGGGAGGGGACGCCGTATTTTGAGGCCTCCTCCTCGGAGGCTACTTGCTTATAAGGTATTGCGAGCGATTCGCGTACGCCGAAAACCGCATCTTCGTTAATGTAGTCATCCGCTTCGTCGAAAACCTCGGTAATCACGTTGCGATGACCTTCTGCGCTCACTTTAAAATGAAGGTGAGACGGTCTCCAGGCATGTCTTCCTTGAAGATCGAGCATCCTTCCAACTGGGCCATCAGTTGGAACTTTGTAACTGACGGGTTTGATGGTGCTGAATTGGTAGTAGCCGTCCTTGTTGGTCAGCATCCGACACCGCAAATTGTTTTCTGGCTGTTCTGGGTCTTGGTTTTCATAGAGTCCATTCGCTGCGGTCTGCCATAGATCGATCAATGCGCCTTCGATGGGATCACCCCCGAGTGTGCGAACAGTGCCCGATACTACGGTTGGCTCACCCTCGCTGTCGCCGATTAGGTTAGTACCGATCTCGACCATTTTAGATCCGGCAATGTAGAAGGGTCCCAGTACGCTTGCCTCGGTTCCTCCATCAGGATTGCTGTTGATGATATCGACCAGTGAGGAGATCCCCAAGGTGTCCGATGTAAGGACAAACTCATTTCGTGTGGGTCCAGTGATCTGTCCCGTGTCGTACAAAAACTCGATGGCTGCTTCCCATTCTGCGTGAGTCAATCGGACTTCCTTGGCAAAGGCATGCATGTGCCGAATCAAACTCGACATCACCTCTTTTGCTCGGGGGTCTTTCGTTTTATCGATGGCTTTGATGACCGCATCGGTAATGTTGCCTTCAGTCAGATCTTTCATGTTATATGTTATATGCTTGTACTCACGTTTCTCAAACAAAGACCAATGAAAGAGAAGGGAAAAGAATTATTAGAATGAGAATGGCTAACATGATTAGCGCAAAGGGAAACGCTCCAATGAAGACGTCGGTGAGTGAAATATCTGGATCATTCAATGAGCTGTGGATTACGAAACAGGAAACACCCAGGGGTGGCGTGAGGAGGCCGATTTCGGCACCGATGACGGTGACGATCCCAAACCAAACTAGATGGATGTCCATGGGTTCCAGAATGGGCAGAAAAAGTGGAACGATGATGAGGATGATGGACACTGTATCCAAGATAGTCCCCATGAGGACCAAAAGGATGACATATATGAGCATAATCGTGGCAAAGCCCAATTCCTGAGATTGGATCCATTCGCTAAAAGTGGTTGGCAAACCAGCGATCCCCAGCATACGGCTATACATGGATGCTGCAATTAAGAGAAGCAAAATGGAAGCGGTTATATGGCCTGTTTCCGTGAGCACTTTCCAGAGCCCTTTGGGGGTCAGTCGTTTTTTGAATACAGCCACAATGAGGGCTCCGACGGCTCCGGCTGCCCCGGCTTCCGTCGCAGTAAACCAACCCGTGTAAATTCCGCCCAAGACAATTCCGACTAACAATAGAATGGGGGATACCATTCGTAGTAGCTGAAGACCCGTTAAAGATGGCTGCTTCTCCTGTTCGATTTGGTCGATGGACTCCTTCATTACCAGCCTTGGGAAAAAAGTGGCCATTACTAGGATTGCCACTCCGAATGCGATCGAGAGCAGAATGCCCGGAATGATTCCAGCAATGAACATATGTCCGACCGATTGCTCCGTGATAATCGCGTACAGGATAAGCATCACGCTTGGGGGAATTAGCATCCCGAGCACCGAACTCCCTGCCACCACGCCAACGGTGAATCGGGGGTTGTACCCAAAGCGTTTCATTTCGGGAATGGAAACTTTGGTAAAAACCGATGCGGAGGCGATCGAAGACCCTGTGATGGAGGCAAAAATGGCGTTGGCGACAACAGTCGCGATGCCTAACCCGCCTTTAAGTCTTCTAAATATGTAATTGGACACATCGTAAATGTCTCTTCCTACTCCTGCTTCGCTGATCAGGAGCCCCATCAAGGCAAATAAAGGTACGACAGCAAAGGTAGGTTCAGCGATTGTGTCAGCTGCTGCCAGGGAAAGCAGGTAAATGGGTACTTCAATGTCCCCGCGAAGAAGCCAGACCCCGATAAAGGAAACCAATCCCAGCGCCACTGGAATGTACAGGCCTGTATAGATCAATACTAAGATCAATCCGACTGAGACTAAACCAACTTCTACTCCTGTCATTAGAATCTTCTCTAGCGCCTATTCGGTTGGTCTCACTTTTGGTCTGCCCAAATTCCGTCTTACAAAAATGAGAAATTGCAAGAGTGTCACGGTGCAGCCAATGATTATGATCAGCTTGATGGGCCAAACAGGTGCGGTGAATACTCCCTCAACCCCGACGTAGAAATCCGAATTGTATGACTCGATGAAAAGAGGAATGCTTCCGTAGAGTATCAACCCCATAAATACAGCACCGAGTAGATCAAACAATGCCCCATGAAAACGGCTGAAATTGGGCATTCGTCTCCCGATCAAATTGAAAAGCCCGTCCGAACGGGGCAATCGCCCCTTTCGCGTAGCATCCCCCAATTGCAGAAACACAATGCCTACGATGGACAACTCCACAATTTCGTTCACTCCATCGATAGGAGAATGGAAGAGCTTCCTTCCAAAGGCGTCTGCGTTTATCAGGAGGGTCAGGACAAATATCCAGACCGACCCAATGCTATTGAGATTGGAAAGCACAATTTCCAAGATCCGATCGAAAATGCCAATCGATCGTTTTTGGCTTACGTTTTCCATAAATAGTTACTCCCGATCCCAGTGACGGCAGATCTTTTGACCATTAGCTCGCATGGTATCCATGTAGAACTTCAATATTTCGTGTCCCGGAAGTCCTTTTTCTTCTAAACCGTCAGCCCATTCTTTGGCGATGTTCGGCATGTTCTTTGCCCATTGGTCGCGCTCTTCTGTCGACATAACGGATATTTTGCCTCCGTTGTCTTGATACAATTTAAGGCTTTCGATGCCTTTGGATACCGCCAATTTGGCGACATGGTCACGGTAATCGATCGCTGTTTCGGAAAGGACTTGCTGGACTTCAGCGGGCAGTTTGTTCCATGCCCGCTTGTTAACAGTGATCGCCTTGGAGTTAACGGTCCCCATGTCGGCTTGGAGCATGTAAGGAGCGACTTCATGCATCTTAAACGAGATAGCGGCTTCAGGCCAAAGCATAGCGGCATCTACGACACCCGTATTGATGTTTTGGAAGTAGGTTACCAAGCTACCTGCAACTCCCGCGGAACCAAGGCCCTGCAAGTACCTCAGGTTGGTACCCGCTCCATTGATTTTCAGCCCTTCCAAATCGGATAGTGTATTGATTGGCTCTTTCGAAAACAGCTGGTAGCTGTCGAGCACCACCATGTTGGTCAAATACACTTGATCGTATTTATCCCAAGCTCCTCTCATCTCAGGAAACTTCTCGGCGATTTCATCGACGGTTCGAGCGACTAGCTCAGGATCTGTTGTGACAAAAGGCGTTACATAGGCAATCGCTTGGATTGGGACTTTGTCTTGATGAAAGACAGTAGTCACGACGCCAATATCGCCTAAACCTTTTTGTATCCCCGGAAGTACATTCCTTGTTTTGACGATTTGCCCACCCCAGGCCTGATTCCACTTGATCTCATGGTTTCCTGTGGCAGCCAAGCGTTTGTCGACCTCAGGAATGTAGTAGTCGATAAACTCTCTCACCCAAAGGGACTGAGTCGGGTAACCGTCAACGACCGTTAAACTAATGGTTTTTTGCGTAGGTCCAGAACATCCGATCATGGATGCGGCCGCCAGTAGAATGACGTTTTGGATGAGGGTTCTTTTCTTGGTCAACACGAGTTCTTCCTAAGTTGAATTACACAACGAAGTATCAAAATTTTGGGCATTGAAATTATTGTAGATGGGACTTGGGAGTAGGTCTACGGTCCGTAGGTGAAACTAAGAAGTATGATCTGGCAAGATTTTGTGCGTCGATCCGGTAAAACTTTCCTGAGCCGTTGATTTCGATATCACGATTCTTTCGCGATCGAGGTCGTGGCTAGAATAACTCCTTAACCGCGGGTTTTGTGACCTTGCCCATGGCATTTCGGGGTAGGGCGTCTACCACTAACAGTTTTTTAGGTAGTTTGTAATGGGACAGTCTATCTCGGCACCATTCTCTTAGTTGATCCAGGTCGAGATTGGATCCCGCTTCGAGCACTACGGCAGCGGCTACGACTTCTCCCCAAGTATTGTCTAGATGACCAATGACTGCGCATTCTCTGATATTCGGATGTTGTAATAGCGCGGCCTCAATTTCCAAAGCCGACAATTTGTACCCCCCACTCTTTATGATATCAACTGAAAGTCTTCCCATGATTCGATAGTATCCAGTTTCCAATACAGCCATATCACCGGTTCGGAACCAACTGTCGTCAAAGGATTCTTTGGTGATTTCCGGGCGTTTCCAATACTCGTTGAATACACAAGGCCCCCTCACTTGAATTTCACCCGGTTCATTCTCAACCGTTACTAGTTCACCGGACTCAGCTTTTAGGCGGACCTCGACGAGAGGTAGTGCCTGGCCGACCGATCCAGGTCGACGTTCGCCATGAAAGGGATTTGACAGCGCCATGCCGATTTCGGTCATCCCATAACGCTCCAAAAGTTTTTGCCCGGTCAGCTCGGTCCATTTCACGTGAACGCTTGCGGGTAGGGCGGCCGATCCCGATACCATTAATCGCATCCTATTGAAGCCTTCGACTACGTTCGAGCGTTCTTGATCATCTGAATCTTCCAAAGCCTCAATCAATTTTACGTAGATCGTTGGCACGGCCATGAAAACGGTATAGGCGTCTTCCGCCACGCGCCTAAAAATGGAACCGCATTCAAATTTTGGAAACGTTTCGATCGAAGCTCCCATCCAGAGAGCACAGGAGAGAACGTTGATGATCCCATGAACATGGTGTAGTGGTAGAAAGAGAGGGATACGGTCGCTGGCCTGCCATTCCCAGGCTTCGATTAGCGATTCGATTTGCGCCTGAATATTGCCGTGCGTTGTAACCGCTCCCTTAGGTTTGCTAGTGGTTCCGCTTGTGTACAGAATCATAGCTCGCCGCGAGGATTCGAGCATTGGTAGCGCTTTATCAGATACAAGTTGCAGATCTTCCAGAACCAGCAAAGGAATTTCTAGGCGCTCGCAGACGGACGCCACTTTGGTAGCCTGTTCCCGTGTCGCTATAACTCGACTGGCTTCCGAATCGGTGAGTGAATATTCGAATTCTGGTTCTGCGGCCGAAAGGCACAAGGGAGTTGCGACTCCACCTGCTCGCCAAATTCCCCATTGAATGGTTGCATATTCAGGACCGCCTGGAGCCAAAAAGGCGATGCGAGCTTCATCCAGGTCAACCTCATCCCCCAATAGCGTTGAGGCCAGTGCGGCAGAATCCGTTAGTAGCTGTTTATAGGTAAATTGCGATGAGGTATTACTAATGGCGACCTTCTCACCATAGTTACGCACTCGAGAAAACAAGGGTAGCTCATCCATAGAAATTTTGACTAAGTGCGTACCGAAACACAAAATACAGAAGGTGCAAGCATTCTGAAGCCCCGAAATCCTAGACAGTCTCTTAGAGCCATAATCTAGGGATTGAGCATATTGGTTGTAACCGAGACCTTAGTGTAGGCATCTTATAGAAGGCGGTTTAAGAAAAAATATCTTTGAATGCTTCAGCGAATTGGAAGCTTAACGCCTATTGAATAATGATCATGACTAAAAATAAATCCTATCTAGCCGGCGTATTGGTTTTTGTGTGCGCGTCAATTTTGACCTCATTGACTGGATTTTCGCATCACGGTGTAACGGGACAATTCGACCTTGATCAAAATGTGACAGTGACTGGTATCGTGAATCGGGTTCGTTTTGTTAATCCGCATGGCTACGTCTATTTCAAGGTTACCAACGAATCCAGAAAAGAGGAACAATGGCGATGCGAGTTGCGATCAGGAAGTTTGTTGAAGCGCAGGGGCTGGACCGAGGAAATGTTTGCTCTAGGGACGAAAATCACAGTCAACGGATCGCCAGACCGGAGGGATCCTAAAACCTGCTACGCCCATACTATCACCTTTGCGGATGGTAAAGTTGTGAACCGCCGCGACTCGCTCAACGAGGCGGGGCAAGTGGTCAGCGGGGAACGCGAACTTAAACGCGAAGACGGTACGCCCAATCTTGAAGGCAACTGGACCGAGCCCCCAAGAGGAAGAGGCAGAGGTCGTGGCGCTAGGCCCCCTCGCTATGTGATGTCTCAGATCGCGAGGGAAGAAGGAATTAACTACACGGAAGCGGACAATCCAAGGTTCATGTGCGAGCCCACCAATATCATACTGGACTACACTTTTGACCAAATGGTCAATAAGATCGAGCAGTCCGAGACCAAGATTGTGATCACCTATGGATTTATGGATGTGGTCCGGACCATTCACCTGGATGGTGAATTTCCGGAAACGATCGAACCCAGCGTAACAGGCTATTCGGTTGGCAAATGGGAAGAAGACACTCTGGTTGTCAGAACGAAGGGTTTCGGCTCCGGATTCCTGCAGGCCCCAGGAGGAAGACCGGGTCCAGCTATCAGACACGGAGAGCAAATGGAAATCACCGAACGTTTTTTCCTTAATGAGGCAGGTAATGAACTTACGCGTGAGTATACGATCGTCGATCCCGTGTACCTAGCCCAGCCGCATACTCATCAGAATACCTCCGTGCTGACTAGCGACCCGTTCTTGGAGTACGACTGCGATGACCTGACGGTCGATAAGTATGCTGAGTAAATAATTTTGAATACTCAGTATAGGAGATTTTGTGCCGGAAACGAACTGCCTGGATTAAGCGTTCTTGGCGTAGTTAACTAAGCGTCCACCCTTTACGGTATTCGCGACGTATGAATGGCTCAGCTTCTGGCGCGTTGGTGGCTCGCATTTCCTTAGCGTCCCAATGGATTTTCTTACCGGTACGATACGCCACGTTGCCAAGATGGTTTGCCTCAGTTAGAAGGCCGGAATATTCAAAGTTGGAAAGGGTCGGAGCGCCCCCTTTGCACGCGTCAACCCAGTCTTGATGATGACCGTTGGCCGATCTTGGGATAAACGGTTCCGGTCCTTTAAAGCCGACGAATTTGTCTTCGGGGAGCAAGATATGCTTATTGTAGTCCGACAACAGCATTCCCTTGTCGCCGATGAACAGATGGCCACTGGACCACTGAGGGATTCCATGTTCTTTCCAGATTTGCGGCTTTTCCAAGCCTTGATACCAAGTCAGCTTTACCGGTGGCATATCGCCTCGGGCACCGTATTCATAAATCGCTTGCATGGAAGCGGGCGCCATGGCTTCGTGTGGTTTTGGCCCCTTGCCTTCAATCGTGAGGGGCGCTTCGAGCTTTAAAGCCCAGAAAGGAAGATCAATCCAATGGCTTCCCAAGTCGGACATGGTGCCGTTGCCGAAGTCCCACCAGCGATACCACAAAGGGCCTTCGAAATAATCGTTGTGGAAAGGAGTTTCTGGCGCGGGCCCTACCCATAAGTCCCAGTCCAGACTAGCGGGTATCGGCTGAGGTTTTTTGGGACGACGAATAACGATGTAGCGATCTTTCGCGTCGCGAGCAGCCTGTTCGCTCTCATGCCAGCCCCAGGCACGGGAATTCCAGACATGGGCTTCCCGAACTGGGCCGATCGACCCGGATTGAATCAGTTCGACCACGCGGCGATAGTTGTCGTTGGCGTGGTTTTGCGTTCCCATCTGCGTGACCACGTTTGCGTTGCGGGCCGCCATGCGGATGATGCGCGCTTCTTCGATGTTGTAAGTCAAAGGCTTTTCGCAGTAGACATGCTTGCCTAACTGGAGTCCTGGAAGAGTGGCAAAGGCGTGTGTATGCTCAGGAGTGGATACAACGATCGCGTCAAATTCCTTCTCATGGTCAAACAATCGGCGGAAATCTGTTGCCCGGCGGGCTTTGGGGAAAAACTTCGCCGCAATCCCGACCTTCTCCGCGTTCACGTCGCAAAGGGCGACAATGTTTTCCCCTGAGAAATAGCCCGTGTTTCGCTGACCGCGATTGCCGATACCGATCATCGCGATATTCAGTCGTTCATTTAAATTGTGACCTCTAAGGATGTTGGGAGCTGAAATGGTCGCGGCGGCTCCGACGACGGCGCTGGCTTTCAAAAAGGATCGGCGATTCATGGGCGTTGGGGTCTACTATTGGAGTTAACTTTAGGGACCATCTATGGATTGTGCAACAAGAACTTCACTTGCTCAGCGCTCAAATGGCGCCGGAGCCAGAGGAATTTTTGCCTTTAATCAAGTCATCACAGCTTGTAGCGCCGCTTCGTCGATCTCGATCCCGAGACCTGGCTTTTCAGGGGTGTACATGTAGCTGTTTTCCAGTCGGAGAGGCTCTTTGAGGATTACGTTGCCGAGCGGGTTGTCGCCGAACCAGTACTCCGAGGTGATGGTATTGGGCATGGCCGTTGCCAAATGGGCGCTAGCCGCGAAGTGAATGGCCGAACCGATGCTGATGTGAGGGGCGAAAGCGAGGCCGAACCCATCAGCCATCTCGGCAATCCGTTTGCATTCGGTGAGACCTCCGGCGCGGCATACATCTGGCAGGACGACGTCCAGTCCACCCGCGCGAATGAATTCCGCAGTTTCGTATCGTGAGGTTAGCGAGTCAGTCGCGATCGGTATGCGCAAGGCCTTGGCGATCTCGCCGTATCCGGCCACATCCTCGGGAGCGGTTGGCATTTCAAACCACATGCAGCCAAGTTCTTGAAGCTCGTACCCGATCTGCATGGCCTGAGCTCGGTCGTAGACACCTGCCGCGTCGGTGTAGATCAGGAAATCGTCGCCCAAGGTTTCGCGTACTTTTCGGATACTCTTGAGATCACCTTTGAATCCCCGGCCAATCGCCATTTTCAATCCCGTGTATCCACGATCTTTCAAGTCAGTCGCATCCATGGCCAGTTGCTCAAAGGCTTCTTCTGGCATATCGTAACTGAGAGCGGGCAGGCCAGATGCGTAAACCCGTACCGGATTTCTAAAGCAGCCCCCTAGTAGCTGGTAGATCGGCTTGTTGGAAGTCTTTCCAATCAAATCCCACAGAGCGATGTCGATCCCGCTGATCGCTTCGAGGTAGAAACCTGCCCGGTGACCACGGACACGCATGCCTGCATACATGCGTTCCCATAAAACGACTACATCGTGAGGGTCCTCGCCTATGACGAGATCGGTCAAAAGGAGATCGATGATTTGTTTGGTGGCCTGCGGCGCCACGGGAGCTTTCGATTCGCCCCATCCAACGAGTCCGTCATCCGTTGTCACTTTGACGATAACGGTATCGATGGTCTTGGAATAGATAAAGCGACGACGCAGTGGCGGAGGATACTCGGTGGAAAGTTCTGGCGAGCGATTCTCATCGCCCCAGCCTCGGCTCCCCCAGTAGCTTTTCTTGTCAATCGGCTTTGCCTGAACCGCGAAGGTTTCAATTTTGGCTATTTTCATAAAGTGTCTTGAGCTAGCATTAACATCACAGGGCCCTGTCCCCAAGGGAATACGCCGAAGGGTCGTGTGGCGTACATTTTCAATTCTCCGATGGGGGTGGCATCGCTCACCAGGTCCAACGCTCCATCGTCCTTAATGCACTTAATTGCGGCTTCACGGGCGTCTCGCTCCATCTTCCCGAACGCTTTGGGGTCGGTTAATCCGCCCGCAAATGCCTCGTGCAAAGCGAACGCAGTCATCACCGCGAGTGTGGATTCCAAGTAGGTTTCAGGATGGATGATAACGGTGTGCCATAAACCGGATTCGTCCTGATGCCGCTTTAAAGCGTGAATCAATCGATCGAGTCGCTCCCTAAGTTCCTGTCTTGCGGGATGGGAATCGGGCATTAGTTTCAATGTTTCGACGAGCCCCATCACTGCCCATCCGTTGCCGCGCGCCCATAGCTGCCCGTTGGTGCCGCAATCCTCTTCGTAACCATGCCAGAAAAGACCGTCGGTTTCGGAGTTGCTTTCGACCTGTAGCGCTCTTGCGTATCCAAGGATCTCATTCAATCCTTGATCCACGTAGGATTCGTCGTTGGTGATGCGTCCGAGTTGAAGGAGAAAAGGAGCGTCGACATCCATGCAATCAACCCAGATCTGTTTTCGCCAGCCTGGCAAGTCGGGACGATGCATCCGAGCGCCAAAAGTGTTCAATGGAAAAGAGGCATTCAAGGCAGCCAGTTTCTTGGCGGCCTCGAGTAACTCGGGCTCTCCGCCCTCTTCGTAGAGCTGTAGGAGCTCGGTTCCGGGGGCGATGTGCTCTTCATTGCCTCGAGCGACCCCTCGGACGACATAGGACCGTAGCATCGCGCTAACGAATCCATGATATTTGGGATGATTCGTAACGCTATGGGCTGCTTTCAGTCCACGAAGAGCTATACCTTCTCCGAAACCCCAGACTTTGAAGGGCCAGATCAATGAGCGATCAGCGACTCGCTGGAGAGTCGATAACCTATTTGCGTCTCCAGATTTTAACGTCGTCGACATAGGCATTCTTGGGTACGAGAAGTCTTAGGAGTCGCTTTGTCTCGTGGGCGAATCCTTCTGAGCGAAATGAGCCGATGGTAACGCCATCAATCGAACAAGTGATCTTGTCACCTGCTACGGTCGTGTATATCTGATGCCAATCGTTTACCGTAACTTTGTTAGGGAAGGTCACGCTCTTTGTTGCCAGGAGCGCTTCAAGTTCTGGGGAATGGCGGTTCTCTTTTCGGGCATCGCGAATCTTGAGATCCATTTCCCCGGTTTTCTGATCCGTAATCTTTATACTGTCAGAGCCGATCGTCACTTTAAATAAGTGTCCGGCCCAGACGGACTTGAGTCCCAGGTCCGCAAAATTGAGAGTGAGGGAATCGTCATCCTCCTCGAGTTTGAAACGAAGACCGAGTGTTCCATCTCTAAACTCAAACGCGTGACGCACCGAAGTCGCATGGTTTGCTTCCGCATGAGTGTAGATGTACATGTGTCCATCCCGTAGATCCACTTCCTTGTGGCCCTTGGCGGTCTTGTCGCTGCTAGTGGTCCACTCATTGCCCGGTTCGTCCTTCAGCTCTTGGGATTCGGAACGGTCGAAGGTATCCTCGAAAATGAGAGTGCCGAAATCGTGGGCCCAGGCTGTGGATACACTTAGGAGGCAGAATGATAGAATTGTATGAGGTCTCATGACTATTGAAGCTATCGGTGCGCTGACGCACAGTAGATTAGGAAATAGGGACGTCTCGTCAGCTTCGTTGCGAAAATGGAGTTTAGAGAACAGGCTAAGCGAATGTGATTCTCCCGACAAGGAAGGTTAGAGTCTACAGTTGACTCATAGGTAGGTCTGGAACCCCGGAAGGCTGAGTCCTAGCGCGGCTATTATCGAAAAAGTTTAATGCCGAGCTGGGGCTCAGCGTTCCCGTTAGTTTGATTCCGCGCTGGGACGCGGCATTCCCAGCCGCTACCCCCTTCGATACTTTTCCAGGGCATCCTCGTTGAAATGTACGCCGAGTCCCGGTAGGGTCGGCACTTCGTAGAGCCCGTCTTTCATTTCGAATGATTCAACCATAAGATCGTCTTGGATGACATGGGTAATGCTGACGGCATGCTGTACACCCGGGAAGGCGGCGGCTTGATGGGCTTGGAAGACTTGGGCGACACCCGTGAAGATACTGTGTTGGAGCCAAAGTGGAATGCCAGTTACCTCAGCCATGAGGGCTCGTTGGACGAGGGTCTTGCCGATCGGGCCGCCTGTGACGAGGGCCTGGAGCAATTCCTCGCGGATAAAAGGCATGGGGTCATGAGGATAGTGCTCGGCTAGTTTGAGAGGAAAGTGGTTCTTCAATTGGCGGAAGTGATCGAGGCTGCCGTAGTCGCACGGAGATTCGATCGCGAAGTACTGTGGAAATCGAGTGAGCCCTTCTCCGTATTTGATCGCTCTCTCCGGTGTCTTCCAGGTGCTGTTCGCATCTGCCCAGATTTTCAAGTCCGCTGGTACCGAAGAGGTGACCGCTTCGGCCTGTTCCACGGGATCTTCGAAATCCCGCGCTTTAACCTTGTGAACGCGATAGCCCAGCTCGTAACCGAGCTTCGCTTCCGAGGCCATCAGATCAGGCGGGAAGCACTGGCTCCACCAGGATTGAACAATGTGGGTCTTGGTTTCGGGCGCAAAGAGACGGGATACAGGCAAGCCCGATGCCTGGCCGATCAGGTCATAAATCGCCATGAGAATTCCTCCCAAGCTATCGTCCAAGAGAAATTCCCAAGGTGATCGACCGATGAGGCGATTGCAGATTGCTTTTGCTTGAGGCACGCTTCCTAGGGAATCTTCAACATTCAATAGCGCATCGCCGATCCCCACTAGGCCCTCATCCGTATAGAGCTTAACCAGCGTTGAGTCGTAGTAGTCGCGATTGATTCCCTGCTTGCGATAGACTTCGGCAAAAACGTCGCGAACCCGATCATGCATGGGAACGCGGACGGGAATCACCTCGTAGCGAGTGATCCGTTGACGCGCTGCGGATGCCGGGGTTTTCGCTTGGGCTTGTCCGAGTGCAGAAGGGACTAATCCAAGTCCGCCGAGGGCTGCCAAACTGGTTAGGATATCCCGACGTGAATACTTGCGCATGTCTAGAATCGTGCTCGATTTCCAAAACTTGTCAACGAATGAGAAGCCTTTGTTTCGGCTGGTGAGAGGATTGGAGTTCTTTGGTCAGTGAACGGTTGACTCAGCTCGGGCTCGTATTTTTATTGGTTGAGGGATTAGCTCCTTACCTCCCCGAACAGAATGCTAACAGAAGAACAGATTGCCGCGTACAAACGAGATGGATACGTCTCGGTTGAAGGAGTGCTGAGCGAAACTGAAGTTGCGGAGCTTAGGAGGGTGACGGATGAATTCGTCGAGCAGTCACGGCATGTAAAAGAGAGCGACGATGTTTTTGATTTAGAGCCCGATCACACTTATGAAACGCCTAAGCTGCGTCGCTTGAAAAGCCCGATTGATGTTCATGAGGTCTATCGAAATGCGCTTGGCCACGAGAAGATTCTCGACGTTGTTTCGCAGTTGATTGGATCCTCGATTTGGACCAATGGTAATAAGTTGAATATGAAAACGGGCGGTGGTAGTAGTCCAGTCGAGTGGCATCAGGATTGGGCCTGGTATCCATGTACCAATGATAATCTTTTGGCGGTTGGCGTCTGTATCGATGATATGAATGAAGCGAACGGATGCTTGTTGGGGATTCCGGGCACACATCGAGGACGGATTCTAGACCACCACTTAGATGGCCGATTCGTTGGAGCCGTGACTGAAGTCGACTTCGATGATTCAGAAACTCAGAAAATCGAAGTGAAGGCGGGGGGCATTTCTATCCACCACGTCCGGGTGTTGCACGGATCCTTGCCAAACTTGTCACCGAATCCGCGAAGGCTGCTTTTGTTTCAATACTGCGCGGGGGATGCCTGGCCGCTAATGGGAATCGATTGGGAGGATTATGCTAGCAGCTTTCTGCGGGGAGAACCATCGAGTCAACCGCGATTGGCCGAAGTTCCGGTTCGTCTCCCGCTTCCCGCTCCGGAGAAATCGGGGTCCTTATACGAAACGCAATCGGTCTTAGGGCGTTCGACCTTTGGAAATGCCCGACTAAAGAATTAGGCAAGCAAATGGCTAGCGACTAATTGAAAGCGCTCATTGATCTCAGATGGGCAAACCCCTACAACCCGAGTCAATCGATCGATTCCTTACGAGGGAAAGGTCCTGACGGAGGACGTGTTCCGAAACCGAATACGGATGTCCAGTCTTGTGACATGGATGGGGTGTATGGAGAATGGGTTGTCAATGGAACGCCTCAGAATGAGGGAGTGTTCCTGTTCTTTCATGGGGGAGGCTACTATCGTGGCTCGGCCGAAGCGAGTCGCCGGATAGGGTCGAACCTTAGCGCGTCCTGCGGGTGCCGTTGTTTGACATTCGACTATCGTTTAGCTCCCGAGAACCCATTCCCCGCTGCAGTCGAAGATGCCTATTCCGCTTACCAGTGGACTTTGAAGCAAGGGATCCCTTCCCATCAAATAATTGTGGGTGGAAGCTCTGCGGGCGGTGGTTTAGCGGCCGCCTTGTTGGCGAAATTAAAAATGGAAGGGGAAGGTCAGCCAGCGGCCGCCGTTCTTCTTTCACCCTGGACGGATCTTACTCAAAGCGCTGCAACCTTTGCATCCAATCAGGACTCCGATCCCTCCATTTCAAAAATCTATTTAGACCGGATGGCGGGACTCTATTTGAACGGCGTCGATCCGAAGGACCCTCTAGCGTCTCCATTATTTTCCGACCTGGAGGGCCTGCCGCCGATTCTCGTACAAGTCGGGAAACCGGAGACAATGTTGGGCGATGCGGAAGCCTTTGCGAACAAAGCGAGGCATTGCGGGGTGCCGGTAGACTTTCAGGCCTATGATGATGTGCCCCATGGTTGGCACAATAGCGATCATGTGGTACCCGGAATCCCAGAGGCATTGGATGCGTTTGACAAGATCGGTCATTTCTTCAAGACTCATATTAAGAATTAAGGTAGCGGGCGATCTCCGAGCGCCCATTCTGCAAAACAAAATATTGTGGGCACTCGGAGATAGCCCGCTATCTAAAATTTGAATACATGCTGATTGATATACGAATCTATCAAACCAAGCCAGGCATGCGGGAAACGCATTTCGAGCTTTACGAAAAATATGGGCGGGCGCCACAGACCCGAATACTAGGAGAACCGTACTCCTATGTGAAATCCATCGAGGACCCCAACGAGTTCATCCTAATGTGGAGCTATGAGGATCTTGCGGATCGCGAGTCCAAGCGCGAGCTGATGTGGGATGACCCTGAATGGCAAGTGTACGTGACCCACAGCAAGGCCCTGGGAGCCGTCGTATCCCAATACAACAAATTGGTGGAAACGGTGGAGTAGTTGGTGCCCGAGCAGGTCCGCATTGTTCGCCGCTTCCTGACTCGACATGATCGGGCCGGTCGCGTTTCATGGTTAGACATGACAAAGCTTCCACCACGTTTGATTCAGGGTTGCGGTCGATCTCCGAGCGGCCACAAAAGGAAAAATCATAATGGGCGCTCGGCCCAGCGACGGGCTCAGGGTGGTGAGCTTTGTCGAACCAAGATCGCCCGCCCCCTTAGATTTCTGCAGGCAATCTTGATTGCATTTCTGTTAGGCGCGATTTCTCGGATGCCTGTACCCAGTGTATCCGCTGCTACCGACAAGCCCGTTTTACACGGCCGCCATTGGGTGGCGATTACGGGTAAGCCTCTCGGAGCAACCGCTGGGGCTAAAATGTTTGAGCGTGGGGGAAATGCGATTGATGCGGCCTGCGCGATGCTGGGCGTGGTATGCACAATGTATGACGATGTCGCCTGGGGAGGGGAGACTCAGGCACTGATTTTTGATCCGCGAACGGGTAAAGTGGTAGGAATAAATGGTTTGGGTGTGGCCCCTTCTGGGGCGACCGCGGAGTTCTTTGAGGGGATGGAGTTTGAGGGGCAGAAGTTAAAGTACCCGCCGGGTGAAGGACCACTGGCTTCGCTGACCCCGGGGAATCCGGGGGCGCTCATGGTCATGCTGGCCGAGTTTGGGACCTTATCCTTGAAGGCGGTCTTGGAGCCCGCGATGCAGATGGCGGAGGGATACCCGATCGAGGCGGAGACGGTTCGGAAGATCGAGCGAAGCGAGGAGAAGCTCAAGCAATGGCCGTATTCAAGAAAGCTGTTTTTTCCTCATGAAGGTGCATTTCGAGAGGCCCCACGGGCGGGTGAAATCTGGCGTCAGCCGGACCTTTTGAATACGCTGCAAAAGCTGGTGGATGCGGAGCAAGCAGCGCTGGAAATGGGCAAGGACCGGAAGGCCGCGATTATGGCGGCGTACGACCGCTTTTATCGGGGAGACATTGCCGAAGCGTTTTGTCGAGGATCCCAAGAGATAGGTGGTCTGCATCAAGTCGAGGATCTGGCGAATTGGTCGGTCAAGATTGAGGAAACCGTGCAAACAACCTACAAAGGGATTGAAGTATACAAGCTGACTAGCTGGACGCAAGGGCCGGCATTGCTTCAGACTTTAAATTTGCTCGAACCGCTCGACCTTCAATCGATGGGGTACAACAGCGCTCGATACATCCACACGCTTTACCAGGCGATGAATCTCGCCTTTGCGGATAGGGATTTCTATTATGGCGATCCTGACTTTGAACCCAAAACACCGATACAAGGCCTGCTCTCCAAGGATTATGCAGCGGTTCGATGGAGGCTTGTTGATCCTACTTTCAATCTTCCAGACCTAGGTCCCGGAGATCCGTATCTCTTCCAGGAAGGAGACAATCCCTTTCCCGATCTTCTTAAAAACTGGTCTAATTTGAAGTCAGCTAAATATGAGGAATTCGCTGAACAGGAGAGACTGGATAAGGAATTTCTTTTGGGCACTACTTCTATCCAAGCAGCGGACAAGGATGGGTGGGCAATTTCCATAACCCCCAGCGGAGGCTGGTTGCCGGTACCGGTCGCGGGGAACACTGGCATTGGTATGAACCAGAGAATGCAGAGCTTCGTGCTCGATCCAGCAGAGAATCCCTACAACGTGGTCGAGCCCGGAAAGCGTCCCAGGGTCACTTTGACGCCAACGATCGCTTTAAAGGATGGAAAACCGTTTCTGGCCTGTGGTGTTCAAGGTGGGGATACTCAGGATCAAAATATTCTGCAGCTTTTTCTCAATATGGTCGAATTCGGGATGACGGTGCAGGAAGCGTGCGAGGCGGCGAACCTGACCAGTTTTCAAATGAGGAGTTCCTTTGGAGAACACGATGTGCAGCCGGGTAAGCTAACTCTGGTCGAGGAGGTACCGTCTTGGGTGCGAAAGGATCTGGAGCGACGAGGCTACTGGCTGAAATTTGAAGACAAAAATTCCGGTCCCCTCACCGCGATCTACTTCGACAGGGAGCATGGCACTTTCTGGGGTGGCGCCAGCAACTTTGGCGATGACTACGGAATAGCCTGGTAGCGCGGTCCTTCCCCGGTTATTTCCGGACCCGATTGTGGCAGGCGTTCTTCTGGTTCGATACTTTGAATGAGGATCTTTCTTTCTCTCCAAATCGCCGAATGGCTAAATACGAAAATTAATTCGGGAAAAATACTACATAAGACTTGCAATTTCGAACGGGATGCCGATGCATGTCCTCAACACATGGAAACGACGGGATACAGCAACGAACGCACTGAGGACGAAAAAAGGCTGCTGGAAGCCAACAAGAAATTAGAAAGGCAGGTGTTTTCATGGACTCGCTAGCCTTGATGGGGAACAACTTGCTGTCTCCCCCGATTATCGCGTTCTTTGTGGGAGCTTGTTCTACTTGGGTACGGAGCGACCTGAAAATCCCGGAGCAGCTCTATCAGGCGATGACGATCTATCTCCTCATGGCCATCGGGTTTAAGGGTGGGGTAGCTCTCACGAATTCTAGTTTCCTTGTTTTGGCAAAGCCGATGCTCGCTACCATACTGATGGGGGCGGCGATACCAGTAGTGATTTACATCGCTTCGCGTCGATTCCTCAAAACGAGTGTCGCAGACTCCTCGGCCTTGGCCGCTCACTACGGCTCAGTGTCGGCGGTGACCTTCATGGCTTGTCTCGCCTTTCTCGACCGATACCAAGTCAAATACGAGTCGTTCATGCCGGCCGTGATGGCGGTGATGGAGCTCCCCGCAATACTGATGGCGATGCTTTTGGCCAAGAAATTGGGCACAGACAAATCCGTTTCGCTGTCCAAATCGCTTCGAGAAGTGGCTTCAGGCAAGACCTTTGTTCTATTGATTTGCGGTTTGCTGGCGGGACTCCTTGCGGGAGAGCAAAGTCGGGCCCTGATTCATCCGTTCCTTGTAGCTCCGTTCTATGGAGTGCTGATGCTATTTCTATTGGAGATGGGTCAAGCAGCGGCTGGCCAGTTAGGCAAGGCTAGGGAGCTCGGGAAGCGACTGGTGGCTTTCGCTTTAGTGGCTCCTGTTTTGCTGGGCCTCTGCGGTTTGATTGTCGGGTATTTCATTGGATTGAGCCAGGGGGGCGCGGTTGTGTTTGGGGTCCTGTCGGGGAGCGCCTCCTACATTGCGGCTCCAGCGGCGGTAAGGGCGGCCTTGCCTCAAGCCAATCCGGGCATTTATGTGACGGCTTCCTTGGGAATCACTTTCCCGTTCAACTTGGCCTTGGGGATTCCGGCTTTTTATCTTGCTAGTGGTTGGCTGTATTAGAATTCAGGATTCAAACTGTAGAGATTACTAGAAGTGAGTGAACGAGAGTTGATTGAGTTGCTGCATCGGGGCGATGTGGCTTCCTGGAGAATTCGATTGGCCAAGTGGGTCGAATCGCCAAAGGCGCAAAATGGAATCGTTGCGATCATACTTTTGAACGCGGTGATTCTCGGGATGGAAACCAGCGACCTGGCCATGGAGCGATGGGGTTCTCTTTTGAAGGGACTCGATCTCTTTTGCCTGGGGGTGTTCATTTGCGAGCTGCTGGCCAAGCTAATCGCCTACCGCTGGCAATTCTGGCGAAATGGATGGAATGTTTTCGACTTCCTCGTGATCGCGGTAGCCCTGGTTCCGGGAGCGGGTCCTTGGTCCGTCTTGCGTTCCTTGCGCATCTTTCGGGTGTTGCGTCTCCTGACGGTTGTGCCTCAGCTGCGAAGAGTAGTGGCTGCGTTCATACATGCGATCCCTGGATTATCAGGTGTCATTGTCGTTATGAGCATCTTTTTTTACACCATGGGGGTACTCGCGACTAACCTTTTTGGAGATGAGTTTCCGGAATGGTTTGGAACTCTTGGAGCTAGCTTGTATTCATTGTTTCAGATAATGACTCTAGAAAGCTGGTCAATGGGAATTGCTCGCCCTGTTATGGAATCGTATCCTTGGGCTTGGGCGTTTTTCGTGCCTTTTATTGTGGTTGCGACCTTTACGATACTGAACCTTTTCATCGGAATTATCGTTTCTACGATGGAGGAGCTTTCCATGATTCCGGAAGCGGATTCGACTGATGTTGAGCTCAAGAACAAGCTGAAACGAATGGAAGCGGATCTAGCTATGCTTAGAAAGCATCTAGACTCGTGAACGCGTTCGCTGTCCCGAGGGATCGTTTCTTATTGCCCCGGGTCGGATTAAACTCGTAGAGCTAACCTCGCTCGAATCATGGGACCCCGTTCGTACATTCAATTGCTCTTAGCGTCTGGAGGATTGGCCGCGTTTGGCCAACAAGCCGACGGAGCGGTCGATTTTGCCCGCGATATCCAACCGATTCTTAATGCGAATTGTGTGGAATGCCATGGAGGGGTTAAGGCGGCGGGTAATGTTTCCTTCGTTTACGAGGATCGAGTGATCAATTTCGAGGGGAAATCGGGTGGAATTGTCGTAAAGCCGGGGGATGTAGACGGTTCGGAAATGATCTACCGCATCACTACTGACGACGAAGAGGATCGGATGCCGCCCCCGAATGAACATCCCGCGCTTTCGGATTCGGAGATTGACCTAATCAAGGAATGGATCGCTGGCGGGGCTGAATGGAGTGGTCACTGGGCGTTCCAGCCACCGAGAAAGCCAACCGTTCCCAGTTCGAAATTCGAGGATCGAGCGACCGGGGATGTGGATCGATTCCTCTTCAGTCGTTTGGAGAAAGAAGGCCTGGAGCCCAGTCCAGTGGAATCGCCTGGCAGGTTGCTGCGGCGCTTAAGTCTGGGGCTGACGGGCCTGCCGCCGAGCTTGGAGGAGCTCCGCATGTTTGAGTCGGATTTCGTTGAGGATGCTGATAGCGCTCTCGAAGCTGCGGTTGACGCGCTCATGAGCCGTCCCGCTTTTGGGGAGCGTTGGGCGAGCCTATGGCTCGATCTCGTGCGCTACGCGGATTCCGGTGGCCTGGGCCAGGACCAGAGAAGAACGATCTGGGCGTATCGTGACTGGGTGGTGAACGCTCTCAACGAGGACCTTCCCTTCGACCAGTTTACGGTCAAACAGCTAGCCGGCGATCTGTTGCCACGCCCGACGCTCGATGACCTGATTGCCACTGCCTGCCAGCGAAATACGCAGACCAACGATGAAGGGGGAACCGACGATGAGCAATTTCGCGTCGAAGCCGTAGTGGATCGGATAAACACAACCTGGCAGACTTGGGGGGCCGTAACATTCAGTTGTGTTCAGTGCCACGACCATCCCTACGATCCGATTCGAAACGACGAGTACTACCAGTTTATGGCCTTCTACAATAACACGGCGGACTCTGATTTAGAAAATGACGCCCCGTTGGTTGAAGTGCCGGACGAGCCGGGCCAGTACGAGGAAGTAACTACCCTGAGAGAGCGAATTCTCGAGTTAAAGCAAACCATGTGGGAAAGTGGTATGGCGTTGCGGGATGCTAGCGAGTGGCGAGGTTTAAAGGGGATCGAAGTCGAGTCGAATAATAGTACGCGTTATGCTGTAGTTGAAAAGCCTTCACACGATGAATTTCATACGGTGGGAACGGTTGAGACTCGAACCCATACTCTGATTGATTTGCCGGCCGCGGCCGCTGGATCTCAGCCAATTACGGCCCTGCAATTGACGGTACTGCCTCGAAACCCGGATACCGCGGTGCGGAACTCGGAATGGGGATTTCTGATCGATGACCTTGAGGCCTGGGTTGTGGATGAGGACGGCTTGAAAATCCCCCTTTGTTTCAGGGAAAGCGTGCCAGACGTTCCCGGACTTCCGACCGATCCGATGAAGCTAATCGGTCCTAATGGTGAAGGATGGGGTGCCGATTCTCGTATTCACTATGCACGGAAACTGATTCTCATCCCGGAGCAACCGGTAGCATTAAAGGAGGGAGAACGGCTTTCGCTCCATATCCATTGTAACAAGACAGGCCACGGTAGCCATCCCATGGCGATTGAGCGAGGCCTGCTGGAAGTTAGCTCGGATTCGCGTTGGTCCGAGTGGACCCTTGCAGGAACGGAAGGCTTTGGTTGGAGACAGGAGCTTGTTCAATTAGTAGAACGACTCTCCGAAATTCCGGGGACGACGGTTCCTATTATGGCAGACCGCCCGGATCAGCTCCTCCGTCCAACGCATATTTTCGAGCGCGGAAATATTTCAGAGAAGGGGGATCCAGTGTTTGCCGGCCTGCCTGCTTCTTTCACAAAAGCCGCGCCGTCACCAGATTCCCCCAACCGATTGGACATGGCTCATTGGTGGGTTTCCGAAAACCATCCGCTCACCGCTCGAGTATTTGTGAATCGACTCTGGGAACAGTTGTTTGGAGTTGGCATTGTACCAACCTTGGAGGACTTTGGCTCGTCAGGGGAGCGACCGACTCATCCTGAACTTCTGGACTACCTGGCAGTACGATTTCAGAAAGACCATGCTTGGAGTATAAAGGAAATTTTGCGCGAAATGGTTTTGAGCCATGCCTACCGTCAGTCGTCCCGTATGACACCGGAGCTTCTCGAGCAGGATCCTGACAATCGTCTCATCGCAAGAGGTCCGCGATTGCGGCTCACCGCAGAAATGGTTCGAGATCAGTCCCTTGCGGTTAGTGGGCTACTGTCGCAAAAAGTCGGTGGCCCGCCGGTCCATCCTCCCTTGCCGGAAGGCGTATGGCGTCCGTTTTTGAGCAGAGACAAATGGGAAACACCCGAACCGGGGGAGGAAGACCGTTACCGCCGCTCGCTCTATACCTATGTGAAGCGTAGCATTCCGTTTCCGACTTTCGCTACCTTTGATGCGCCCTCGCGCGAATTCTGTACGCCGCGTCGTCTAAGTTCGAATACACCTCTGCAAGCGCTGGTCATGCTAAATGACACCGTTTTTGTTGAATGCGCGGAAGCGTTAGCAGACCGGATAGACTCAGAGCTGTCGGATGACTCCAAACAGAGTCTTGCTCAGGCGTACCAGTTGGTGACCGGCCGGATCGCGGACGCGGAGACTATCAATACTTTGAATCAGCTTTATGAGGATACTAAAATGCATTCGCCCGATAGCGCTTGGACGGTAGTGGCCCAAGTGCTTCTGAACCTTGATGAATCCCTAACTTTCTAGCTCGTGATGAAACTTGAAACCTTGCTCAGCGAAGCCAACCGCCGTAATCTCAAGCGTGAGACCCGTCGCCAGTTTCTTACCCGTTGCACAACTGGTTTAGGAGCCCTTTATTTGGCGAGCCAGTCTAAATCCGCGAGGGCGAGCTCGAACGCGCCGAAACACGATCCTGCCAACCCGTTTAGCGCCCTGGCTCCCCATTTCGGTGGCAAGGCCAAACGGGTGATCTACCTCCATATGATCGGAGCCCCCAGCCAGCTGGAGCTTTTTGACTACAAACCAGATTTACAGCGCCTCGATGGTCAGGAATGCCCGCAGTCTTTTCTCAAGGGGAAGAATTTTGCCTTTATCCAGGGAACGCCTAAAATGCTGGGGCCCCAATTTCCATTCCAGCAGCAGGGTCAGTCAGGTGCTTGGGTATCGGATCGGCTACCGCATTTCGCTAAGGTAGTGGATGATGTCAGCTTTATCAAGACCTTGCAGACCGACCAGTTCAACCACGGTCCCGCCCAGCTCATGGTGCACTCCGGTCAGGCTCGAATTGGCTACCCGTCGATAGGGTCTTGGGTGACGTGGGGACTGGGAACCGAGAACTCAGACCTTCCGGGCTTCGTGGTCCTGCTTTCGGGGGGGCGCATTCCCAGGGTGGGCAAGGCGCTCTGGGGATCTGGATTTCTTCCTTCGGTTTACCAGGGAGTCCAGTGTCGCTCTCACGGCGATCCCGTTCTCAATGTTTCCAATCCGGAGAGCATTTCCCGAGAAATGCGTCGCAATGCCTTGGATACGCTGAATTCCCTCAATCAGAAAACACATCAGGACTTTGGCGACCCAGAAACACTGACTCGGATCGCCCAGTATGAAATGGCCTTTCGCATGCAGGTAGCCGTGCCCGATGCGATGGATATTACCAAGGAGCCTGAGAGCGTTCACCAGCTTTACGGGACAGAGCCGGGAAAAGAGAGTTTTGCTAATAATTGCCTCTTGGCCAGGCGACTGATCGAACGGGGTACACGCTTTGTACAACTTTTTGATTGGGGTTGGGACTCGCACGGCGCAGGACAAGCGGAAGCCTTGAATGGCGGTTTCCAAGACAAGTGCCGGGAAGTCGACCAACCCATGGCGGCGTTGCTGACCGACTTAAAACGCCGTGGATTGCTGGAAGACACGTTGGTTGTTTGGAGTGGCGAATTCGGGCGCACGCCCATGCGGGAAAACCGAGGGGGACGCGAAATGAAGCTAGTTGGGCGCGATCACAACCCTGGGGCCTTTACGGCTTGGATGGCAGGCGGAGGGGTTAAACCAGGCATGTCCTATGGCGAGACCGACGAAGTGGGCTACAGTCCCGCCGTTGATCCAGTCCCTCTGGAAGACTTTCATGCGACGCTTCTCCACCTGCTCGGCTTCGAGCACAAGAAGCTGAATTTCCCTTTCCAAGGTTTGGATCAGCGTCTCACTGGTGTGAAAGACGCCAAAGTGATCAGAGAACTGTTGGCATGAAAATTGGGACAAGTAGGAGCGGCTTTATGCCGCGATTAGTTTTTACGGCTGCCAAGCTGGGGCTTGGCGTTCCCAGAATCGCGGCATAAAGCCGCTCCTACATATTGAAATATGAAACGTCTGGCCTTTAGTTTCTTCGGTATTCTCTTCTTCGCGGGATTGCTCGGTATTCACCAATCAAGCGCGGCAGAACGACCCAACGTCTTGTTTATCGCGGCGGACGATTTACGGACGGAACTGAATTGCTATGGTCAAGCGCATGTGGTCACTCCGCACTTTGACCGACTGGCGGCTGAGGGCATCCTTTTTGACCGAGCCTATTGTCAGCAAGCGGTCTGCCATCCTTCTCGAGCGAGTTTGATGACTGGGAAACTGCCTGACACAATCGGCGTAACCAGCCTCTACACTGACCTGCGTGTGGCCGCCCCTGATGTCGTGACGCTTCCTCAACACTTTCGTCAGCATGGCTATGTAGCGGAGTCCTATGGGAAAATCTACCACAATGGGCATGGGCACCATGGGGACCCCGGATCATGGACCATCCCTCCGCACCGTTTTGGAGACGGGCAGCAATACATGCTGGAGGAGAATCGAGAAGCAAAGCGATTGAACCGCGAGCGTTTGGCCGCGGCCGACAAGGCCGGCAACTCTCTCGGTGGTCCCAAGAACGGACCGGCAGTCGAGAGCGCAAAAGATTCGTATACAAAGTACAGTGATGGAGCAATGATGCTCAATGCGAGGGCCGGGCTGAAACGGCTGGCAAATGAATCAACCCCATTCTTTTTAGCAGTTGGCTTTTCGAAACCGCACCTGCCCTTTAATGCTCCGGAGAAGTATTGGAATCTTTATGACAGGGAGGATATTAAGCTTCCCGGAAATCCTTACCCGCCCAAGGATGTCCCGTCCTACGCCCTCCATACCAATGGCGAACTGAGATCCTATCAAGGTGTACCCTGGAAAGGGGATATCCCAGACGAATTGACCTTAGAATTGCGTCATGGATACTATGCCTGTGTCAGCTACATCGATAGCTTGCTGGGAGATTTGCTAAGCGATTTGGATGCGCTGGGGTTGCGGGACAACACGATAATCGTTTTCTGGTCCGACCATGGCTTCAAGCTCGGAGAGCATTCTCTGTGGCACAAGCACACTAACTTTGAACTGGACTGCCGCGTACCGTTCATGATCTCCGCTCCGGGTTATCGGAAAGGAAAACGAACCGGATCTTTGGTGGAGCTGCTCGATATTTTTCCGACGCTTTGTGATCTCGCAGGCCTACCGATCCCAAAAGACTTAGAAGGGACGAGTTTGCTTCCCGTTTTGGAAAATCCGAATCACTCAGTCCGCAGCTTTGCTCGCAGCCAGTATCCACGGGGCGCGAATATCATGGGCTACGCGATCAAGACGGACCGCTATCGATACGTTGAATGGACGGATACGCGAGCCAACGAAATCGTAGCCAAAGAGCTGTATGACCATTTCATCGATGGACAGGAAAACGTGAACCAAGCGAACAATCTTAGCTATCAGGCAGAGATGGGTTTGCTTTCGGATAAAGTCAGCACGTTTAATGGGGCTCATTGAGAATGGATCCTTTTGTGTTTTGTTTTAGATTTTCATGAAGAATGAATAGGCCTGTCGTTATTGTCGGAATCGGAGAAGTCGCTGGCGTCCTCGCTAGGGCATTCCTTCGCAGCGGGTATCCGGTTTTACCGATAACGCGAGGCATGGACATCGTGGTGGAGTCGAAGGAGATTTCGGACCCCTTAATGGTAGTCGTGGGAGTCGGAGAGAAAGACTTTTCGTCTGTAGTGAAAACAATTCCTGATGGATGGCGGGACCGATTGGTCCTTATTCAGAACGAGCTGCTGCCTCAAGACTGGGTGGTTCACGGGATCGAGAATCCCACGGTTCTTTCCGTGTGGTTCGAAAAGAAAAAAGGCATGGACTACAAGCCGCTCCTGCCAACACCCATACTAGGACCCCATGCCGACTTGATTGCTGAATCGCTAGTCGGTATTGATATTCCTTGTACAGTTTTGGGAAATAGCGAAGAAATGCTCGTCCAGCTAGTGCAAAAAAAATGTGTTCATCTTGAGGACGAACATCGCGGGTCTCGCACTGGATGAGGGTGCTACGACGGCCATGCTTTGGGGTGAAAACAGGCAGTTGGCAGTGGATGTTGCGAATAACGCCATTGACTTGCAAGAAGCACTAACGGGCCAATCCTTGCCACGTGACCGACTCATAGAGGGTCTGGTACAGGTGTTGGCGGCGGATCTTGATCATAAATGCAAAGGACGCTCAGCCCCAGCCCGTCTCGCCCGAGCGATTGAGCTCGCCGATGAAAAGGGCGTGGAGATAAAGTCAATTCGAGATCTGGCCAAACGTTTGGGTTGACGGATGAGCCGTCGGGATTGAATGCTTTATTTCCTGTGACTCGCTGGAGTTGAGAGTCATGTATCCAAATATCTCTGAAATCCCTTTTTGAATGGGGTTTTTGGTTTTTGGCTTTCAGTCGATGAATGGGCATTGTCACCGAATTCAGTTGCTTAAGAGGGATATGAATCTATGCGGATGGGATGGATCACTATTTCCACTCTTACGGGGGCCTTGGGCTGCAGCGTTACATGGTTTCGGACAAGCCTCGAACTGACTCGTTTGCGGCAGCGATTAAGGAAGTTGTTCAGGAGGGGGACGAGGTTATCGACGTGGGCACAGGCACGGGACTTTTGGCGATACTAGCTGCCAAGGCAGGAGCCAAGAAAGTCTATGGGCTGGATGACTCGGATATCGCGGAAGTTGCGAAGACGCTGGTCGAGCGAAATGGACTAACGGACGTGGTGGACATTGTACGGTGCAATGCCAGCAATTTTGATTTAGGAAATACCACGGATGTGATCGTGAGCGAATGGCTCGGTCTCCTTGCCTTTGCGGAAGCGATGCTGGATGATCTGATTGTGGCTCGAGACGCAAACTTGAAGCCCGGCGGTACTATGATTCCATCAGAGGTGGATGTGCTCTTGGCTCCAGTGAGCTGTCCCGATCTGTACAATCGGGAGGGGCCAGGTTTTTGGCGGGAGCCGATTCACGGGATCGACTATTCGATTTTGGAGGAATTGGAGCAAAATCAGGAACTGTCGCTGCAAATCAAGGTGCCGGCGGAGTCAATGCTAGCAAAAGGGCAGCCGATGGTTTCCTTGAATTTGGCAACTGCCTCGAGCGAGGACCCATGGGAACGCGGAGAGCTTGAGTTTGAAATGGAACGCGGAGCCCGTCTAGATGGATTCGTGGGCTGGTTCTCTATGCAGCTTTCGCCCTCGGTCCGTCTCGATACGGGGCCTGATTCCCTTCTGACCCATTGGCGTCAGATTCATTTCCCATTCAAGCCATTCGATGTGGAGGCGGGGCAAATCTTGAAGGTAAGGTACACCCTCGACCGTTCGGAAGAGCACTCTCGGGCCATCGTTCTTGATCTGGCAGTTGGAGAAGATCGCTATTGTTATCAAGTCGGATAGACATCTGGGCGGGCGATCCGTCGACGAGCTCAGGGTAGTAGCCAATTTTGAACCCGGATCACCCGCCACGTGAGATTGGGCTAGAGTTTCATGTAGGGTACTTAACCATTGCCAAGGATCCGATTGGGTCGTTTGTTGAGCCAAGTGAATCGGTTTGCTGTTTTCGTTCGTTTGTTTGCCGCCTCGGTAATGGGAGGGGCCGTTTTCGCCGCTGCTGAAAGCGTCCGTTTGGAAATTGAGTCCGACGAGATCCTGCAAATTCCACAGTTAAGTGACGGTGAGCCAGCGGCGGGCAAGCGCGTTAATATAATAGCCCCCGAGTATTTGGATACGGAAGTTTTCCATACGCTTTATTTGCCAAAGAACTGGATAAAGGGGGGAGGAAGATTACCCATAATTTTTGAATACACTGGGAACTGTTTTCCAACATCAGGATCGACCGGTGAGGTTGAGGATGCGGGGCTAGGTTATGGACTGTCAGGAGGTAAGTATATTTGGGTCTCGTTGCCTTACATAAGCGAGAATCACAAGGACAATCAGGTGACTTGGTGGGGCGACGAACGCGCAACAGTCGAGTACGCGAAGGTCAATGTGCCACGGATTATTCGAGATTACAACGCGGATCCCGAAGCGGTGTTTTTGTGCGGCTTCTCCAGAGGGGCGATCGGGGTGAACTATCTTGGTCTGTATGATTACGAGGTTGCTCGATTATGGACGGCCTTTATTACTCATGACCACTTTGATGGGATCAAAGAGTGGAAAAATACCGATTGGGGAACGCCGATGGAAAAGTACCGCGCAGGAGCGATCGAACGCCTGATGCGAGTGGGTAGTCGGCCTTACCTTGTCAGCCAAAATGGTGATGCCTATGGTACGAAAGAGTTCATTGAATCGGTTTTGCCGACTACAGATAATTTTACGATCAGCAATATCGATACCAACGAGATCTTCGGGGGCTTTCCCCATCCAATAGCCGTTCATCCGCATAGTGATAGGTGGACATTCGTTCCGAGCAAATACCGCTTAAGAACGTGGAAGTGGATGAATTGGGTGGTAGAACTTTCAAAACTAGAATGATTGTAGGATTGTTGCCCTTTTCTTTTTGATACTCTGAGGAAATGGGCATTACCGTAGCGTCGATGCTCCTATGGGGTTATTTTCTGTATTGAGAATACAATACGCGTGGATATTTAAATTGGTTGCGAGATCTAGGGCTGAAGTTTTGGGCAGGATGGAAGGAGTGAGATTGAGGGCTCCGATGAAACGATTCACTGAAGATTAGCAAAATCGTCGTTTTCGGCGCTTGCACCCGTTGTCAGATTGGAAAACGTTTTATAGTTCAAAGGACTGAGCAGGAGGGTGTCCACACTGAGAGTCCCGTAGGTTTGAAATGGGTCGAAAAGAGATCAAAGCGCTAATTGTAGAATCGGATGCGTCGAGGACAAATCGGATCGTCGCGCTTCTGGAGAGATCAGTCGATCAACGGTTTCGTTGTTTCACTGCAAATTCCTTGGTACGGGCAAACAAGCTGCTTTTAGAGAAGCGATGTGACGTTGTACTGAGCTCCTTGGAATTGGTGGATGCCAAAGGACTGGATTCACTTGTTTCTTTTAACCCAGGTAGAGCGGATACTCCTGTCATATCACTCGTAGAAGGAGCAGAGCCGGATTCGGTCTTCAATGCCGCTCGAAGCTTGTCTGATGATTGCCTCTTTTGGGGAGAGCTTGGGGAGGATAGTCTAGTCCAATCCATTTCCTACGCGCTTGAGCGTCGGCGCATGCTTAGGGAACTGCAGGTTCAGCGGACTGAAAAAGACGGGGGGTATGAGAATTCCCATTATAGAGGGATCTTGGATAAGATTGATGAGGCGGTGTTTGTCGTCTCGAGAGAAGACGGGATTTTATTGTATTCGAACGAAACCGCTAAACGTTGGTTTGGCGCAAACATGGGTGAAGCCCTCGAGGATGTATTAGAGTACAATCTCCTTGAAGTTGACGAGGTAGAGATGGAGATCTCTATTAAGAATTCTAGTTATCCGCGGGCGGAGCTGAGGTCCTTAACTGTGGATTGGGGCGCGGAATTGGCGTGTCTCATTTCGATGCGGGACATATCGAAGCAGAAGCGAGCAGAGGACGCCTTTCTGGCAAGTCAGAGAAGATTGGATCTGGCCACGAGAGAAGTAGGGTTTTGGTCATGGAATCTGGCGAACCAAGTGGCGCAATTTAGTGATTCGCTACGAAGAACGTTGGGTTACGAACAGGCTGCGTTTTGTGACACGCTTTCAGGGTTTGAGGAATTGGTTCACCCCGAGGACAAAGAGCGAGTAAAAGCTGAATTTAAAGTTTTTGCCAGTGATGCGATATGTGATTTTGAATTGAAATTCAGGATACGTTGCGGAGACGGCCTCTATGCGAGCGTGGGAATGCGAGGCGGTCGCATTCCAATAGGGAATTTTGATCAAGTGGTGATTGGAGGCTCGTTGTTCCGACTGAGCGAAAAGAAGGAGCATTATGTTCTCACGAATTCTGAGACGACCTGTTCTGAAGAACCGCCGAAAGTTCAAAGGAAATCCGTTAAGAAGAATTTGGCAGCGGGCGGAATCGCCTTGATCGTAGACGATGAAGAGGTGCTTCGCAAAGCGCTAGACTCTATTTTGGCTTCCTATGGATTCACTTCTCTCCTCGCCAATGATGGGGTAGAAGGGATAGAGCTTTACGAAAAACATCAGGGGGAAATTGAAATCGTAATCATCGATATGAATATGCCCCGTGTTGATGGAAGCAAAGTGTTTGAACGGATACGAAAGGATGGTGATAGTATCCCGATTATAATGACGAGTGGAAACGATGATATACAGGCACTGCCGTTTTCAGATGGGGAGAAGGAGAACTGCGACTTTCTCTTGAAACCGTTCGGACTAGCTGATGTGGGGCAAGTCATCGATCGATTCGCAGGAAAACCGGTTGCCGTGGATTAGCGAAACTGGGCTTGGGGCGAATTCGCTCTAGATAAAAATGAAGGCTGGGTTTTCGAGGATCGTCTTGAGCGACTGGAGGAATTGGGCCCCGATCGCTCCATCGACAACGCGATGATCGCAGCTAAGGCCGATCTTCATTATCTCCGCGGCCTCAATGCTTCCGTTTTCACGGACGACTGGGCGGGCGATTGTAGCGCCAACTGACAGAATCCCTGCGTTGGGGGTATTGATGATCCCATAAAATCCGGTTACGCCGAACATGCCGAGATTGGTTACAGTGAAAGTGCTTCCCGACATTTCGTTGGGGGAAAGCTTTTTCGATCTGGCCTTTCCGATCAGTTCTTTCGCTTCAGCTGAGATTGTTTTCAGGGACTTTGCATCTGCATTTCTGATGACTGGTGTCAGGAGGCCGTCTTCGATTGCCACGCCAAACGAAATGTCGACGGAACTGTGCTGCCGAATGGTCTTTCCTGCCCAAGAGCGGTTCATTGCGGGTACCCGGCGTAAGGCTTCGGTTGCCGCTTTCAATATGAAATCATTGACGGTAAACTTGATCCCCCCTTGTTCCGGTGGAAGTGCGGCGAGTTCCGAATTGAGTTGTTTGCGCAAGTCTAGCAGCGCACCGACATCGATTTCTGATTCGAGATAGAAGTGAGGAGCGGTTGTTTTGCTCTCCTGGAGCCGTTGGGCGATGACTGCCCTCATTTGGGAAACTGGAATGTCCTCGGCTACGGCGATTCCACCCGACGTGGAAGCAGGGACATCAGTTGAGGTGGGCTGGGCCGCGGCGGATCCAGAACCCGCTCCCAGTACGTCCTTCTTAACAATTCGGCCATTGGGGCCAGAACCTGTCAATTTGGATAGATCGACGCCCTGTTGTTCCGCAATTTTCCGGGCGAGCGGGGATGCTTTGATTCGACCGGTCGTCTCCTTTTTTTCTGTAGGAGCAGTTTCGGCTTCTGAAGTTCCGGTATCCGATGATCCCTTTTCTGAGTTAACAGGTTCTTCACTAGCCTCTGAGCTTGCTGGAGTGTCCGTTGCCGGCGTGGACTGGATGTCAATTGATTCTCCTTCTTCGCCGATGGCGCAGATGGGAGATCCAACCGGTACTTGGGTACCGACGGCGGCGATCTGCTTCAAGAGCACACCCTCGTCAAAGGCTTCCAGTTCCATGGTCGCCTTGTCGGTTTCAATCTCGGCAATGACGTCGCCGGACTCTACAGAGTCGCCTTCATTCTTTAGCCAGTTAGCGACGGTTCCCACTGTCATGGTGTCGCTAAGTTTGGGCATGTCGATTATTGTGGCCATATTCTATCGGAAATATTTTTGGGTGATTTTATCGATTCAGCAGATCTCCAGTACTTTCTTTACAACCACATTGGCTTTGGGAAGCTGAATTTTCTCGAGGGGTGGACTGTAGATAGCGGGCGCGTCGATCGCGGATATCCGTTGGACGGGAGCGTCAAGGTAGTCGAAGGCTTGGTTCTGAATAAGGTAAGCGATCTGGGCATCGACACCACAGAAGGGTTTATTTTCTTCTACCAGCACGGCTCGATTCGTCTTTTTGACTGAATTGACAATCGTTTCCTCATCCAGTGGTCGGATCGATCGCAGGTCTACGACTTCTGCATCAATGTTATGCTCCGCCTTCAATACTTCTGCTGCTTCCAAGCAAACCAGTACAGAGGGTCCGTGCGCGATTAGCGATATGTCGGTGCCTTCGCGTGCAACCTTTGCCTTCCCGAGTGGGACCGTGTAGTCTTCGTCCGGAACTTCGCCCACGTCGTTGTACATGATAGTACTCTCCATAACATAAACCGGGTCGTTGTCACGGATGGCGGACTTCATTAGGCCTTTGGCATCGTAAGGATTGGACGGGCAGACGACTTTAAGACCCGGGGTGTTGGCGATAAAGTTTTCTGGAGTGTGAGAGTGAGTGGCTCCGACGCCCGTGCCGCCGTTTGCGGGTCCTCGAATAACGATCGGCACATTGATTTTTCCTCCAGACATATAGCGGACGCTGGCGGCATTGTTGATGATCTGGTCCCAGGCAACGTAGGCGAAGCTCCAGAACATGAGCTCCATAACGGGTCGTATCCCAAGCATGGATGCACCAATTCCCATACCGATAAATCCCGCTTCACTGATGGGAGCATCGACGATCCGTTTGGGTCCGAATTGCTTCAGAAGCCCCTCTGTAACTTTGTAAGCTCCATTGTATTCCGCAACTTCTTCGCCGATAATTACGACGTTCTCATCGCGTTTGAGCTCTTCTATCATAGCGTTTTTGAGCGCTTGACGGTAACTGATTTCTGACATGATAAAATTCCCTGATTGATTATTCGTATCGAAAAGTAGGTTACGAATTTAATCGTTGAAGAAAATTCGACCCTCGGATTGCTTTTGATCTGGGTTGTCCTCTTCCCAGTACACGTCCTTCAAGATATCCTCTTCTACTGGAAACTCGCTCTTTTCCGCAAAGGCGGCAGACTTTTCTGCTTCCTCTTTCGCTGCGAGGTCTATCTCTTTGATGCCATCGTCATCCAGCAGCTTGGATTCTAGCAGGTATTCGCGGTAGAGGATGATGGGGTCGTGGTTTTTACGGTAGTCGTCGATTTCCTCCTTGGAACGATATTTCTTGTGATTCGCGTCGGCGATGGAGTGACCTTGATACCGGTAGGTATGGATTTCCAGAAGGGATGGCTTGGATTTGTCTCTGGCTAGATCCATCGCTTTCTTAACCCCTTCGCGAATATCGAAGAGGGATTCTCCATTAATTTTGGCCCAGTTTATGTTGTATCCATTCGCTCTGGCAGCGATACCCTCTTCAGGATGAGCGCTGGATCGTTCTTGGGAGGTCCCCATCGAGTAGCCATTGTTCTCGATAATGTAGACAACAGGCAGATCCCATAGAGCAGCTATATTCAATGATTCGTGGAAGGCCCCTTGGTTGACGGCTCCATCTCCAAGGAAGCAAAGGGCGCACCCTTTTTTTCCTTGGTATTTCAGGCCATATGCCAGGCCGGCTCCCAGAGGCGTTTGCCCCGCAACGATTCCGTGTCCGCCCCAATAGTTTTTGCTGGGGTCGAAGTAGTGCATCGAGCCACCTTTTCCTTTGGAGCATCCGGTAGCCTTGCCAAAAAGCTCTGCCATGCATTCGTCCATGCTCATCCCAACGGCGAGAGCGTGTCCATGATCACGATACGCAGTGATTACGTGATCGTTTTCTTCCATTAAAGAGACGCAGCCGACAGCGATTGACTCCTGCCCGATGTAGAGGTGGAGGAAGCCGGCGATTTTCCCCTGCTGGTAGGCCCGAAGAGACCTCTCCTCGAATCTCCTGATTCGGACCATCTCCCGGTAGAATCCAATCAGCTCTTCGGACGTCAGTTTGGCGTTGGCGGGAGTTTTGGCCTCTTGGGCGAGGTTTGCCTTAGTTGGCTTGGTTCGCGCGGACTTCTTTGTGTCGGTGGTTTTGGTCACGATTTGAGTATGTTCTAATTTGAGCCGGAAGAATGATGGCAATTTTCTTCAATGATCAAGGGCATATCGCAGATCCTCGAGTTTCTTGCGGGTATTTGGGCGTCAGGATCTGCCTTCCGAACCTTCAATTACTTGTTCCACTACGATTTCCAAGGGTTGTCCTGGCTCGCAGTTCGCGCGGGCGGACACGAAACTGTCTCTGTAGTTGTCGTAGATCGCCCAAAGTCCTTGGCGGTCGGTTTCAGGTATCGGGAGGGAATCGATCTGTTCTCGCGAGAAGAATGAGAACCGACCTTCGGCGATGGCCTCGGGAAGTTCAGGAACCGCAAGTTGGCTGTCGAATAAGAACATTAGCCAGTGATTGCTCCCTTCGTAAGCTTTCTCCGCGATCATACAAAAGAGGTGGAGTTGGGAAGGGTCTATTTTAAGACCAATTTCCTCGAACGTTTCTCGAGCAGCGCATTGATGGGGGGATTCTCCGGTCTCCATCTCAAGCTTTCCGCCGATCGGGCTCCAGAGACCCTGATTAGGAGATTTCTTTCTCTGTAGCATCAGGAACTCTCCTTTGGGGTTTCTGATGAAGATCAGGACGCTTATCTTGTACTTCATAGGATCTGGTGGAGTTCAGGCAGCGGAGAGAAATAGGAGCGTCAAGCGGAAAGCGAGAATCAAAAAGACGCGGAGAGGCGCGCAAAGTCTTGCGGGATATCAATCCTTTCGCTAACCAAGGACAATGCCTCGCCAATTCAGTATTTTCAGCTTTCTGCTGATCCTCTGCTTGCCCTTTCTAGTGGAGGGATCGGTTGGAGTGCGTGACATTGAGTTTGACCGCCTCAACGGGAATTCTTCATTAGGCGATTGGCTAGAGTGCACGATCGAAGTAGAGGTGAGGAGAGATTCGCAGGACCCGACACGCAAGAATCCGAGTTATGTGGACGATTTGGTGGTGAAGCTCATGCTCGGCGTAGAAGCGGAAAGCGAGGCGGGTAAAACTTTCGAGTTCTTTCGGGCTCATGCATCCCTGGTCACCTTGAAAGAAGGGCGTCACTACGTACGATTTTATCTGCTGCCTGAGATCTTGGAGCGGGACCGTATACGGAATGAAGTTCATTCCTTTTTGGTTCAGCTAGAGCGGTCTGGCGTCCCTGTTTTCGAGACGGTCTCGCGGCAGTTAGAAAGGCCTCAGGTCAAAGACAGTTTCCTGAAACGGATCGAGGAAGAATCCTCTCAAAATGATGGAATCCTCCTGCCGCAGTTTAAAACGCCTTTCTCTGAGGCCTATTCTCGCGAAACTCCCAGCTACCGAGACTTGGACAGTCCAGTCTCGGCTCCTTAGCGCTTAAAAAGATGGCTCGCCTGAAATCGGTCGATTTTTGGGGGTTGCGCCGCTGCACAATGAGTGATTTTGCTCATTGTCGTTAGCGAATCGCTCTTTGTTTTATGAGAGGGAACGAGCAATTCGTAGTGTGTGGGAAGTAATTGAGGGTTAGATGGAGCAGTGCATCGGTGTAAACGCTCGGTGATCGACCGTTTTTTCTTGTACCGATCTGATGCATTTCAAAAAATAGTAAAGAATCGTAAATGAGACCTCCTCAATACTTAGTTGTAAGCTGTGGCTCGATCCACATTGCCGCTGTTCATCTATCGATGAACACAAGCGGTCGCTGCGAGCTGGTCAACTACTGGAGAAAGGAGCTAGACCAGTCTCTCAGCGAACCCTTGCTCTGGCTTAAGGCGGCGTCACAGTCTTTTGGCGATGTCCGCTCTCGCTTCAAGGGCGACATGCCGGTTGGGTACGCAATTCCGGGCAATCTGGTACTAACGAAGTACCTGAAAATTCCCCAAGTTCCGGTTAAGAAGAGGGAGAAGGTGGTCGCATTTGAGGCCAGGCAGAATATCCCATACCCGATCGCGGATGTGGCTTGGGATGACTATTTGATCGACGAGGATGACTTGGATTTCGAAACCGTCATCGCCGCATCCAAGTCTGAGCTTGTGGAATCGCTCTCACTTTACGGAAAGCAATCCAAGATGGATCCAGACGTTATTGAGCCGACTTTTGTAGGTTTGATAAATGCCTTTAGATTTAACGAACCTGAAGCCAGCGGGTGTTCGCTTCTTCTGTCGATCGGGGCAAAGTCCACCGATATTGTCTTTTTCAATGGCAGCAAGTTCTACTCAAGAAATGTCTCTTTAGGGGGGAACACCGTAACTCAGGAAATCCGAGGCGCCTTAGACCTGCCCTTTGATGATGCTGAGAAGATCAAGCGAGCTGCGATTGCGGGTGATCCTTTGCCAACGGGGGAGCACATTGCATTCCGAGAGGCTCAGGACAATTTCCTCAAGAAACTCAACGTAGAGATCAGTCGAACCCTCGCCATTTACAAGAATCACGGATATGACGACGATCCGGTCCGGTGCTTTATGGCAGGAGGAGGTTCTCTGCTGCCGAACCTCCAGGGTGGTTTGCGAGACCGTCTCGGCATACCTGTGGGGCACTTCGATCCCCTAAAAGAGGTTCGCGTGTCCGCCGCCGAATCCTCAAACGGACTATTGCCTATCGACCAGATAAGCCCTGATTTCGTAAATCTTCAGCAAGAGATTGAAGCATTGTCTCTGCGGGGCCGGAGCCAGTTCATTGCCGGTGACATCGACGGAGCGGAGTCTTCCTTCAAACAAATCGAAGCGCTCGATCCCAACAGCGCGATGGCGAAGAGCTTTCTCGTGAAAATCTCTCAAGAAAGACAGTCATTGGCTTACCTGAATAAACTGAAGTCTAGGGAACAGCTTCTGGAAGAAGTCTCGAGCGCCTGGCAACGTCCGGGAATTTATGAAGAGCGTCCAGATGTAAACCCAACCGTACTAGGCCCTGCTCCTTTACTGCAAAAGCTGGATCGGATTGTTATAGCCAATGTTAATTTTACGGAAGTCCCTCTTAACCAAGCAGTGAATACGCTTAGCGCGATTTCAGAGGATTTCGATAACACAGATATAGGCGCGCCCGGAGTGAATCTAGTGCTTCTGGATCCAGAGCGGATCAATCCTACTGTGAATATCACGCTTCGCCATTTGTCGCTGAGACGAATTTTGGACTTCATTGTGGATTCTGTTGGATTTCAATACGAAATCCAGGAAGATGCGGTTGTTCTGCGTCCTGGAGGTGAGAATCGCAATCTGAATACAGAAGTATTTCCCGTTTCAAGGTCCACTGTAATTCGAATGACTGGATTGTCGGGTTCCTCGACTGAAAGCGCGTTTGATGCGGATCCCTTCGCATCTGGTGGCGGTACTTCGTCGCCTGCTCGGGGAATGGCCAGCGATGCTTTCACTATCCAGAATTTCCTTCAACAAGCCGGGGTCGACTTCAGTAACACGGAAGGGAGCACGATGGCTTACGACGGGTCCGCAATGATCGTGACCCAGACCACGCGAAATTTGGAGCGTATCCGAAATATACTGAATCGGTATACCGATGTTAAACAGGTCGAGATTGAAGCGAAGTTCCTCGAGGTCCAAGAAGGAACAATCGAAGAATTGGGATTTGATTGGATGCTGACGCATGACGATAGTCGGAATAGCAGCAATCCAACGGGCACAGGAGAGGACTACCGGAGTTCACTTAGAAGTCTCTCTGATACGAGTTCCCCCTCAAACGTATCGAGTGCAATATTGATCGATGGACTAGAAGTTGAGCGGATTACGCCTCCAGATATTCCGGGAGGCGTGCCTCTTGGAGTAGGTAGTGAGCCTTTGACACGAATTTTTGGGGACATCGGAAAAATGAGTCTAGACGTTGCTGTTCGCGCGCTTTCTCAGACTTCCGGATCGGACCTATTAAGCGCTCCCAAAGTAACGGTGCTTTCCGGTAATCAAGCAGAAATAAACGTTAGTCAGGAGTTTCGTTATCCGACCCGCTATACCGATACAGAGAGTAATGTCGGCAACACCAGCGGTAGCATCAATGGCGGAGGTGCTGCTGGGGTAACGATTACTCCCGGTACGCCTGAAGATTTCGAAACTCGAAATATAGGGGTTGAGCTTTCCGTAACGCCGATTGTTGAAGAGGATGATTATAGCATTACTTTGGAGCTTAATCCAAGTGTGACCGAGTTCGAAGGATTTGTGGAGTATGGAGGGCCCAGCGTTGCCTTGACTGCTGACCGGACAGTGAAAGTTCCTTCAGGTTTCTATCAACCGATTTTCGCGGTGAGAGAAATCTCGACCAAAGTTACTATTTGGGACGGAGCGACTGTGGTCATGGGCGGATTAACGCGAGAAGACGTGATTACGGTTAACGACAAAGTTCCTTTTCTTGGAGACATGCCATTCTTTGGGCGGTTTTTCCGCTCTGAAGGAGAGACTTCCTCCAAGAGGAATCTGCTGATATTCGTTACGGCAAATCTGGTTAGTCCTGGTGGGTCTCCCAAGCGTCAAACGCTACGAGGGGTACAGCCGGGGGCACTTTTCCAGAATCCGACAATTGTAACCCCGGGCGGAAGCGAGTCGCGAAGTCAATAGGCCGTCGACTGATACGCCTCTCGGTTATTCGTCATTTGATATTTGCGCTTCCTCGCGCCGATGCGCGAGGATTGCAGCATGCCAAAATATTTGCTCGTTGACGGATTCAATATGGCGTTTCGCGCCTTTTATGCCGTTCGTGAATTAACCCGTTCCGACGGATTTCCAACGAATGCGCTCTACGGGTGGGTTCGCTCGATGTGGAAGCTCGTGGACGATCAAAAGCCAGATGAGACGATTGTCTTCTTCGACCTTGGAGGAGCCCAGGCGAAGCTGGCATTATTGCCTGAATACAAGGCGAATAGGGGTGAGACCCCCGAGGATTTTGAAAAGCAGGTTCCGATTATCAAGGCTCTTACGCAAGCGATGGGGTACGGGATTTACGAAGAAGACGGGGTCGAGTCCGATGATATTCTCGCTGCCTATGCGAATCGGTTATGTTCCAGGGAAGAGGATGCCCATGTTATGATAGTAAGTGCTGACAAGGACTTTGCCCAATCGGTGACAGATCGAATCCATATGCTGTTGCCGCCCCCCACGGCGAATCCAAGACTGGGGTGGCGAGTACTCGATCCAGAAGGCGTAGAAACCAAGTTTGGAGTGAAGACGACTCAAATAGCAGACTATTTGTCGCTCATCGGAGATACGTCGGACAATATTCCCGGAGTTCCTGGCGTGGGTCCTAAAACCGCTGTGAAGTGGTTAAATGAATACAATGATATCGAAGGAGTTGCCCTTAACGCAAGTAGCCTAAAGCCAGTTCGATTTCAGGAGATTGTTCCGACGATGAGTGAACAATTGGCCATCAACCGGAAGATTATCACTTTTGATCCAGATTGTGGGCCGGAGTTTATTCCTTCAGGTGTGGTCGATCCGACTAGTCTTTTCAAAATTCTAGAAGAGATGGAGATGAAAACGCATCTTGAGGAAGCTAAGAAGCGATATTCTCAGGGTGAGCTGGCTCTGTAGGCGATTGCCTTTCTGAACGTATTTCGCTTTTTCAGGCTGTGTAGGAAATGTTTCGTTTATCGAAGTGAACGTTTTCTGGGCGGTTACCCAGCCTGTCCAATATAGTGTTGGCCGCGTGCGGCTCATAAGGCGAAACGGTGGTGCCAAGGGGCAGATTTGAACTGCCGACCAAGAGCTTATGAGTCTCCTGCTCTACCACTGAGCTACCCTGGCAACCGTTAGAAAGGGAGGAAAAAGTGCTCCTAATCTAAGTCAAGTCAAGTTTCCTTTAGATCTGGTGTGGATGTTCCGTGGGATTGTCCGTCTATCCGCAACTCTGATGGAATAGATCCAGGGCGTCAATTCGCGGATATTTTCTCGAGGAGTTTTCTGATTTCGGCTTCGGGCGCCTCATGTTCTTGCTCAATCGCTAGTTTCAGGGCTCGATTCAGTTCAATCTTTGCCTCCTCCGTTCTTTCGAGAACTATTTGGCATTTCGCTTTGAGAATCGAAGCCATCATCCAGTCCGGCTTCTTTTGCTGGCACTGTTCGAATAGAGGAATCGCCTCGCTGGGATTTCCCTCATCCATAAGCGCTTGGCCGAGTGAAAACCGGAACAATTCATTTTCAGGATTCGCGGCGAGGAGTTCTTTGAATTTCTCGGACTTCATTGTAATCTACCTTTTGTTGATCGGATGACTGGAATTCATTGGCGAGGCGGGATCCTTCGATGGAGTGGAGAGATGGATTCATCAATGTCGCGAAAACGCTCTCCGCGATCTGATTGGTTCATGCGAATGAACTTGGATTTTGGTAAACTCTGCAAAAATTGACGACCATAAGATTTCTGCAGTACGCGCGAATCTAGAATCGTGATGATTCCCTGGTCGTCTTTTTTTCGTATTAGTCTGCCGACGCCCTGTCGGAACTTAATTAGAGCCTCTGGCAACGTCATTTCTGCGAATGGATTTCCACCTTGCTCTTTGATTCGCTCGGACTTCGCTTCAGCGATGGGGTGGGTGGGAACATCGAATGGGAGCCGCGTCAGTATGACTTGCGACAGAGCGGGTCCTGGAACGTCTACGCCGGTCCAGAAGCTGTCGGTTCCAAAGAGAACGCCATTGCCAGATTTTCGCAGACCGGCGGAAAGTTCGGATCGATTGAGCCCTTGGCCTTGGGCAAAGAACGCGCGACCGGAGTCGAGAAAGTGAGATTCAAGCGCATCACCGGCCTTTCTAAGGTCCGAGTAGTTAGTGAAGAGGACAAGCGTACCCCCTGCTACATGATCCACGCAGAATTTAATGTAGTCGATCAGTGTCTCGATTGCCAGTTTCGCTTCTTCGGGAGTGGGAGCGGGAATATCGCTGGCAACGTAGATCCGGGTATTGGCTTCGTAGTCGAAGGGCGATTCGACTCGGTGGGCGGTTTTGCCTTCGGCACCGACTTTTAATTGAAAAGGGACTAAGTCTTGGGCGATCGAGAGCGTGGCGCTGGTAAGAACCACTGAGCGATCTTCGCCAAACAATTCTTCACGGAGGTAGGGAGCGATCTCAATGGGCGCGGTGCGAAGTGTGACAATTTGGTTTCTCCGGCCGCTTCGTTCAATCCAGTGGACATGATCCTCTTCTGCTAGGTCGATGAAACGTCTAATCCCTGCGTAGTAGCTGTGCACTCGGTTTCTCTGATCCTTGAGCTCGTCGTGCATCGCCCCGTCTTCGATCTTCGAAAGAATGCCATCCATAACTTGGACCACTGCTTTAAGCGGAGAAACAATGGTGGGCTCGCACCAGTCAGGCTCTGAAATGCGGGCAATGGCGCGTTGCGTCAGTCGAGTGGCCGCAAGGTATCCAAAAAATTCCTGCGAAGCTTCTTGTGCGTCTACGATAGCTTGAAGCTGTTTAGGGTGAGCCCACTTGCGAACGACACCTGACTTTCGTTTCGGATTAAACAGACTCTTAAGTTGACGATCGAGACCATAGGAGCTGATACGAGCTCCGAAGTGTTCAGTCGCAACTTCGGCAGTTGTATGCGCCTCGTCAATAATAAGAAAGTCTTCAGGAAGGAGAATCCCCTTGGCGTTGGGAGCCAGACCTCCGGCACTCAGAAGCGCAAAGAGCAAGCTGTGGTTTACGATGACCACTTGGGCTTTGCGCATTTCAGCCCGAGCTTTTTGATAGTAGCAGGTATTTGGGTTGCAATTCTTTCGATTGCAGGCAGAGCCTTCGGCATTGACCATTTCCCATACATCGTAGTTGGGAATTGGATTCATATCTTGGCGCAGGCCCGATTTAGTGTTTTGCGACCAGTCTGCGATCCGTTTCAGCTCATCAATCTCATCGTTTGGGAATAATTCCGTCTTGTTAGCAATCGCGTTGGCAAGGCGGGTAGGGCAGAGATAATTTCCTTTCCCTACAAGGATGACAGACCGAAATTCGGCATACTTTTCCAGTTCGGGAACTTTGCGAAATAAAGTGCGGCAAATCGGCAAGTCGTTTCTTTCGATCTGCTCTTGTAGGGCAATCGTATTGGATGAAACGATACAGGGTCTTTTCGAGTCGATAGAGTGGATGATTCCTGGAATCAGATAAGCAAGGCTCTTCCCGACACCGGTTCCTGCCTCAAAGACAAGCGGTTGGTCTTCCTGCATGGATAAGCTTACCGCTTTGGCCATAGAACTTTGTTCAGGGCGGTGCTCGAGGGAGAGAGCGGACTGCAGCCAGCCCTTTTCGTTGAAAACGCGTGCAACGATATCGGGCAAGTAAGGAGACGGCGAGCGGCTTTCTGCACCTTCGTTAGGCGAAATCATAGAATATCAATGTCCGGATGTTTACTCTGTTCACGAGGCGCTATCGTCGAGACAAATAACCCCGATGCCTTCCAGCAGCTATTTCACTCGCATATGAAAACATGGTCACCGGCTTCCACGGAATTGTAAAGAGTCAGCATGTCGATGTTTGATAGTTGAATGCAGCCCCCACTGGCAGGGCGACCAATCCTGTTTTCGTGGTTCGTGCCGTGAATGTAGATGAACCTCGAGTAGGAGTCGCAGTCCTCTCCTTTGTTTAAGCCCGGCTCGAGCCCCTCTAGCCATAGGATCCGAGTGGTAATCAAGTTAGGTTTCTGGTCCGCGGGGTCGAGATCCTGATAGCGTTTGCCGATGCTTACCCGTCCTTTGAAGACTTCACCCTGCACGGCACCATTCCCAATTTTGTCGCGAATTTGATGCAGACCGAGCGGCGTCCCTCCAGAACCGTCAATATTGGAAGGCGGTTTTAGTCCGGTAGATACCTTGTATTCGATGAGAGTCTGGTTGTTTTCGAGAAGGTACAAGGTCTGCTTTTCGATTGATACAAGCAAGCGTCGCGCTGAGGGCTTGATATTTAGCGCTTCAACCTTATCGGTGTACGGCTGATTTAATTCGGGAATCATTTGTAGAGTATGGTCGATCGGCAACCGTCCAGAGTTGATTGAATGATTCGAGCGGGTCCATTCGTTTCCATCGAAGGCGGGGGACCAGATAGAAATTTTAGATAAATTTAGTACAATGGGTTACAAAGTAGGTATTGTAGGCGCGACCGGAGCGGTCGGCCAGGAGCTGATTTCTCTCTTGGAGAGCAGAAAGTTTCCGCTGGATGAGTTGAAACTCTTCGCTTCGAGCCGCTCTGCGGGCAAGCGCATGTCAGCATTGGGGGAGTCTGTCATCATTGAAGAGGCGACCGAGTCGTGTTTCGATGGACTGGACTTCGCGATATTTTCTGCGAGTGGAACTTTGTCGAAGGCGCTTTGCCCCGCAGCGGCAGCAGCGGGTGTCGTAGCGATCGATAATAGCTCGGCCTTTAGAATGGATCCGAGTGTCCCTCTTGTCATACCGGAAATCAATGCGGCAGCGGCAAGGGAGCATAAGGGAATTATCGCGAATCCTAACTGTACAACCGCTATCACCTTAATGGCGACGTTTCCGCTGCATCAGCGTTTTGGATTGAAGCGCTTGATTACTTCAACCTACCAAGCGGTCAGTGGAAGCGGGGTTGCGGCTATGGCGGAACTAAAAAACCAAATGGGCCAGATCTCCCGCGGGGAAACGGTTGCAGTGGAGGCCTATCCTTACCAGATAGCTCTGAACGCGTTGCCGCATGTCGATTCGTTCCTGGATTCTGGATATACTAAGGAGGAGATGAAGATGTTGAATGAAAGCCGGAAGATCATGGATTTGCCCGATCTGATAGCCTCCTGCACTTGTGTTAGGATTCCGGTAATGCGATCGCATTCGGTTTCGGTGAATGCTGAATTTGAAAGAGAGGTCTCTGTCGAGGAGGCGAGAGTAGCCATCGAATCAGCTCCCGGTATTGAGTTGGTGGATGACCCAGAAAACGGCAGATATCCGATGCCGCTTGATTTCGCGGAAAAGGAAGTTTGTGGAGTGGGTCGTTTTCGCAAAGACCTCGCCTTTGAAAATGGGCTGGCCTACTGGGTGGTTGGGGATCAGCTCTGGAAAGGGGCGGCGCTGAATGCGATACAGATCGCTGAGTGCCTTTGCGAAGGATAAGCAGGTTGCGCTGCCAAGGATGAAATATCGAGTTGCCGACGTCACGGAATTCTAAATAGTCAAATCACATGAGCTTGCGAATCTTTGTCCTCTTGGCGGGAATGATAACCCTTTGTTTGTCGAGCCTCATGGCCCAGATAGACATCGTTCCCTATGCGTCCGAAGCAGATTTAGGAAATCTCATTGGACAGAAGGCTAGGTTGGAAGGGGTCTATCATAGAGACGCTTTCAATGCTCCGGCGATCGCGATCAGTGGCCGTGTCTACTATTTATTAGAGAATCCTCCCAATAAGCGGTCCTACAAATTCCCTTCGGAAAGCAGCTTCGCTAGCGTCGAAGGAATCCTTTATTTGTACGATGGGAATCTGCAGTTCAATGAGCTCTACAACGCGATTGGCAAGCGGTACTATTTTTTTAGTATGGATGACGCCAGGATCGAATTTGGCGATCCGCTTAAATCGAAAAACGAACCGAGGGACATCGTTCCGACAAACTAACCAGCCTTGGGCGCAGACGCGCCAGCGTTTTGAGGTTTTGTAGAGAATCAAGTCTTCGATATCGCTGATGCCTTGGACGTAGCCATGGTGCGCGAGGAGGGATTGGATTGAACCTGGAACGGTTCAAGTCCTCCGGACTAACGCTTTGCTTGATCCCATCTTCGCTCCTTCAGTCGCTTCGTCGAACCCCTTGGGGGTTCTCGTCCCTCCTTCTTTACGCTTGCGGGCCAATAGCCTTCTTGAGTAAGGGGAATCTGCGGGCGAGAAAATGGTGCGCGAGGAGGGACTCGAACCCCCGACCTACTGGGTGTAAACCAGTTGCTCTAACCAACTGAGCTACCCGCGCATCGTAAAAGGCTGGAAATAAGGATGAATTCAATTGGCCTTGGCAAGGCAAAATTGTACAAAAAACGGTACGACCTCAGAGGCGGGAACGAGAGGGTGATACTTATGCAAATCCCCCTTGCATGCCACCATGGGGCTGTCTATGAAGGCGCTTTAATTTTAATCAGTATAAGTAATGAGACACACTATCTCCGTTCTCGTAGAAAATAAATTCGGTGTTTTGGCTCGCATTTCGGGTCTGTTTAGCGGCCGTGGCTTCAACATTCATACGTTGAATGTCGCGCCGACGCACGACCCCAAAGTATCTAGAGTCACGGCAGTGGTTCGAGGCGATGATTCGGTGTTGGACCAGATCACTAAGCAGCTCAAAAAGCTGATAAACGTGATAGAAGTTCACGACTTCAAAAAGGGCCAAGCGGTTTCGCGCGAATTGATTCTAGTGAAAATTAAGGTGAGTGCGGAAAATCGATCGGAACTCATCCAGATATGCGAATTGTTTCGGGCAAAGATCATAAGTGTACAGCATGAGGATTTGGTTGCGGAGCTTACCGGAGACGAAGGCAAGATTACTGCATTTCTGAACCTGATCGAGAAGTTCGGTATTATAGAGCTAGGCCGTACTGGCAATCTAGCGATGCACCGCTAAGCTTTCTGGCAGTCGCTCTGCTAGAACTCCTTTTAAATCGATTCCTTCAGCCATGATACAGCCAGCTAAAGAGTTTGTTGTGGCGACCCGTAAAAGCCCTCTCGCTCTGAAGCAGGCGGAAATGGCAGTGGCCTGTTTTGAGCGAGCGATCCCTGGATCGGTCTTCCGCGTCGAAAAAATGGTGACGACAGGGGACAGGCAGCGGGAATGGTCTTTGGAAAAGGAGGGAGGAAAGGGGCTGTTTACGAAAGAGCTGGAAGATGCGCTGTTAGAGAAGCGAGCTGATTTTGCGGTTCACAGTGCGAAAGACCTGCCGTCAGAGATGCCGAAAGGACTGTCTATTGCGGGGTTTCTGCCGCGAGAGAGCCCGGAAGACGTGCTGGTATTGAAAAAGGGGATTGAAATACCAAAGGTGATTGCAACGGGAAGCCCGCGTCGCCGGATCCAATTGAGATTCCTGTATCCGAATGCTGAATTCATTGAAATTCGCGGAAACGTGGATACGCGACTGAATAAAATAGCGGAAGGCTATGCTGATGCAACAGTACTTGCAGCAGCGGGTCTCAAGAGACTGGGAATCGCAGGATGGGAAGGAACGGAATTCGTTAAGCTTGGCTTGGACGATTGTGTTCCCGCGGTCGGGCAAGCGGCAGTAGCCATTCAATGCCGTACGAACGATGTGCCGGAGTTCGAAGGCGCTCTTGACTCATCTACGAGCATCGCGGTTCGGCTAGAAAGGGCCTTTATGGAAAGGCTGGGAGGGGGTTGCCAGGTGGCCTTCGCAGTAAATTACTCCGACGGGAAACTGCGGATCTACCACAAGGACTGTGGTAGGGCATCCAGATCGATTCCCATTGAGTACGCGAAGGAAAAACCGACTGAAATAGCAGACCAGCTAATTCAGCAGCTCGAATTAGGTCATGCCTAAGGGGTCGGTCTTTCTGGTTGGCGCGGGTCCCGGCAATCCTGGCTTGATAACCGTTAGAGCAAAGGAGCTCATTGAGACCTGCGACACGCTCATTTACGACTCGCTTGTGCATCCCGCGGTACTTGCCTTGCAAAAGGAGAAATGCGAACAGATTTTTGTGGGCAAAAAATCGGGCTGTCATTCAGTTCCCCAAGCTGAGATCCAATCGTTGATTGTTGCAAAGGCGAGGGAGGGGAAGCGTGTGGTGCGGCTCAAAGGAGGTGATCCGTTTATTTTTGGTCGTGGTAGCGAGGAGGCTTTGTTTTTGCGACAAGAGGGCATCGATTTCGAGATCGTTCCGGGAATAACCGCTGCCATTGGGGCGGGAGCCTTTAGCGGAACTCCTCTGACGCAGCGGAATTCGAGTTCGACCCTTGTGATTGTGACAGGTCACGAGGACCCGGAAAAACCAGAGATCTCAGTGGACTGGGCCAATATTCCTCGAGTGAACAGCACGGTCTGTGTTTACATGGGAGTTTCAAGACTCGAGCTAATTGTAGCCAGTCTGATGGATGCTGGATTCGAGAGTGATACACCTGTTGCCTGTGTTGAGTGGGCTACGTTGGGTTGCCAACGTGTATGTCGTGGAATATTGGGTACAATTTGCAGTGATGCCAAGGAGTTTCAATTGAAATCACCGGCCGTCATAATCATAGGAGAGAATGCTGGAATGGGAGACGAAATATCATGGTTTGAATCAAAGCCTCTGCAGGGACGTCGTTTCGTTGTGACGCGAAGTCAGGGACAGGCGAGTGAGTTGAGCGAGAAACTGGAGAAACTGGGAGCGGAGGTGATTGGCCTGCCTTTGATTTCCATTTCCAGAAACGTGAATGAGCAAACTCGGGACGACGTATTTGCCGAATTTGCCAGCTATGACTGGATTGTCTTCTCGAGCCCCAATGGGGTGCGGTATTTTTTCGATACATTCTTCGAGAAATTCGACGATATACGGTCCTTGGGCTTTATTCGCATAGCAGCCGTTGGCAAGTCAACGGCCAAGGAAATCAGCAAGTTCTACGTAGCCACGGATTTGATACCAGAAGAAGCGAATGCAGAGAGCCTAGCAGACGCTCTCGTGGCGACGGAAAGCTTGGATAGCGCGAAAGTACTATTGGTTACGGGGAATCTGGGTAGAGATGTCCTATCGAAAAAGTTGGAAGAGGCGAGAGCGATCGTTGATCGATTTGAGGTTTATCGCACGGATCCAACGGATCTCTCCAGCGACCCCGCTGCGAAAGCTTTCAGAGAGCAAGGCGCCGACGCCATACTCTTTACGAGTTCATCGGGCGTGAAATCTTTTGTGGATCAAGCGAAAGACTTGGTTTTAAGCGCCGATGCGATTCGACCCAAGACTGTGAGTATTGGCCCCATCACGAGCGCTAGTATGGAGCGGCTTGGAGTGCCTAGAAATTTCCAGGCGAAGGAAGCCAGCCTCGATAGTCTGGTGGAAGCGCTCGTTGAGAACTTCGGAAAGGAGTCGAATGGAATATGAAAGTACCCTTTATTGACCTGAATCGGGCTCACGCTCCTATCAAAGCGAAGCTCTTGGAAGCATTTGCGAACACTATTGAGCATGGGGGTTTCTGTCTTGGAAAGGATGTCGCGCGATTCGAATTGGAATTCGCTAAAGCCCAAGGGGTGTCCCGTTGCGTGGGTCTAGGCAGTGGTACCGAAGCACTGCATTTGATCGCTTGCGCCATGGGTATCGGTCGAGGAGATGAGGTGATTGTTCCCTCGTTTACCTTTATCGCATCGGCCTGGTTCGCCCAATATGTTGGAGCCCGACCCGTTTTTGTGGATATCGATCCCGAGTCGTATACATTGGATCCAATTAGTATTGAGGCTGCTATTACGGACAAGACTAGGGCGATTGTTGTAACACACTTGTTTGGCCAATCGGCTGACATGGATCCCATATTGGAGATCGCTCGTTCAAAAGGAATCAAGGTAGTCGAGGACGCAGCCCAAGCTCATTTGGCAACTTATCGAGGAAGACCCGTAGGGGAGATTGGCGATGCGGGAGCGTTTTCATTTTATCCTACCAAGAATCTCGGTGGATTGGGCGAAGGGGGATGTGTGACGTCGGCTGACTCCGCATTGCTAGACCAAATCGAAGTGTTGAGAGCCCACGGTTCTAAGGAACGCTACCTGAATCACTTTGTTGGATACAATAATCGGATGGAAGGATTGCAAGCGGCATCCTTAAACGTTAAGCTCCCGAGCTTGGCGGAGAAAACGAAGCGGCGGCAGCTAATTGCGAGTCGTTACGGAAAGGAAATCAACCACCCCCGAATCAAGCTTCCGGCCGTTGCTGAGTGGGGGGAGTCGGTGTATCACATGTTCACAATTCAGCACCCGGAGCGTGACCAGTTGAAGACCTACCTAGCAGATAATGGAATTGGAACTGATATCGTGTACCCCTATCCGTTGCATCTGCAGCCTTGTTTTTCCTATTTAGGTTACAAAGAAGGAGATTTTCCTATTTCGGAGAACCTGGCTCGCAATTGTCTGAGTTTGCCAATCGTCCCTGAATTAGCGGATGGGGAAGTTGACTATGTGATCGAGAAGATAAATAAATTCGGCGGTTGAGTGGATGATAGGAGGGGTGAAAGTCAAAGTTTGCGGGTTGACGCGGCTAAGTGATGCCAAGGGCGCGGCTTCAATGGGAGCGGACTTCCTTGGATTTATTTTCTATCCCAAGTCGCCTCGATTTCTCGCTTTGAATGAGTACCAAACGTTTCAATCAGAATTGCCGGATTTGCCAAAAGTGGCGGTTACGGTTTTACCTGATTCGGACCAGCTCAATGCTCTCCTGCAGGCAGGATTCGATTACTATCAGATCCACTTTCCATTAACAGGGCCTTATCGGCAGCAGATCGAGGAGTGGTCAAGGCAAGTGACTCCGGAAAAGCTTTGGTTAGCCCAAAAAGTGGGTCCAGAGGAGGAATTTGATGAAAACCTTCTCCCTTACGCGAATACCTTTCTTTGGGATACCTACCAGAAGGGTGCTTTCGGCGGAACAGGCAAAGTTGGCGATTGGGAAGGTTTCGGACAAGTGTCGAGAAAGTCCCCCGATAAGAATTGGGTTCTGGCGGGTGGCTTGAATCCGGGCAATGTCCGCGAAGCCATTGAGAAAACCGGAACGAAGCAGGTCGATTTGAACAGTGGGGTTGAGAAATCTCCCGGGGTGAAGGATCTAAATAAGTTGGAACAGGTCAGAATTGCTCTGCAAAACACATGATTTTTGTTTCGCCATAGCCGTAAAACGGGCTAGAGTAATGGGTAAAGTAGCCTCTTTTCTTATGACCTCCCGATCACTTCTGTTTTTCACTACATTAGGATTAAGTCTCGCCGTCAGCCCTCTGGGTGTAGCTGATGAAGCTGCCAAGCCAAGAATTGGGGAGATACAGGAGGCCAATGCTGAAAAGAAGGCGGAGCCGGCTTCGATCGACAAGGTGAAGATTAGCAGGACGACCATTTTCGACGAAACGGAGATCAAGAAGCTCTATAAAGAGTCCAAAGCTCAAAACGAGAAGATGAATGAGGGGCTGCCCGCTCATCTAAACTCGGAAGAGATGGAATTGGTAACCCTGAAGACATTAAATGTCGGCGGGGATGATATCAAGCTGCAGAGAGAACTTATGGAAGTCTTAGATCCTAAACCAAGACGCCGGCTCGAAAGAATCGCTGATCTTGATCCTGATGCGGCCCACGAAATGATGGTGACGATGAGGAATGACCAAGAGTTCATGTCGGGCCAGTATGACCGGCCCGTTTCCGCTGGAGATCCCGGACGTTCGGCGAATTTCAATGCCGGACAGATTGCAGGAGCATTTGATAAGCTGATTAGCTCGCTTCAGAGCTCCAGAGCAAAAAGGGAGAAGCAGCAAAAGGAACTAGAGGCGCTGCAAAACCAGAAATAGGTTCGAAATAGCGTAGAAGGCAAAGAGCAGGTTATATTCTACCTGCTTTTTTTGTTTCAGCCGAACCAGTAGAGCTGCCTCTTTAAAAAGGCAGCTTTCCTTTAAAGCCGCCCAGCCCACTACCTAGGTCGCCTCCGGCCATTTGAGAAGGGTCCATGCCTTGGGCTTTCATTTGCTTCATCATTTTCTTCATTTTTCCGCCGCCGTTGAGCTTTTTCATCATCTTCTTCATCTGCATGTGCTGCTTGATGAGCTGATTGACCTGGCTAATTTTGACTCCTGAACCTTTGGCGATACGGTTGCGGCGGCTTGCGTTGAGGACATTAGGCGAGCGACGTTCTTGTAGTGTCATGGAGAGAATGATCGCTTCGGACTGCTTCATCTGATTTTCCGCTTTGTCGTCCATTTTCATTCCGCTCATGCCAGGCATCATTCCCATAATTGACTGCATAGAGCCCAGCTTTTTGACTTGGCTGAACTGGTTAAGCATATCCTCGAAATTAAAATCGGCAGCCATCATGCGGCCGGCCATCTTCTCCGCCTCTTTCTCGTCGATCGATTCTTGGGCCTTTTCGACGAGCGAAACCACGTCGCCCATTCCGAGAATCCGTGAAGCCATCCGGTCGGGATGGAAAAGATCGAAGTCCTCCAGCTTCTCACCGGTACCTGCAAATTTGATCGGAACGTTGGTGATTTGCTTCATCGAGAGAGCCGCGCCGCCTCGGGCGTCTCCATCGAGTTTTGTCATGGCGATCCCCGTTAGCTCGACGGCTTCGTGGAAAGACTTGGCCACATTAACTGCTTCCTGACCGATCGCTCCATCCGCGACCAGAATGACTTCGTCGGGTTGAATGCGTCGTTTGAGTTCCTTGATTTCCTCGATCAGTGGCGCGTCAATTTGGAGCCGTCCTGCGGTATCGAAAATGATCAGGTCACGTCCTTCAATTTGGCTCTGCTTTAGCGCGTTTTCGCCAATCAGAGGAACGTCGGGCGATGATCTATCTGAAAATACAGGAACGCCAATCTGTTCACCGACCGATTCGAGCTGGTCGATCGCAGCGGGCCGATAGATGTCGCAGGCGACTAAAAGCGGATTGTAACCGTCTTTTTTGAGGAACTTTGCGATCTTGGCCGAGGTGGTTGTCTTTCCCCCTCCTTGAAGACCCACCATCATTATTTTGAGGGGGCGATTGGTTGACAGCTCCGTTTCACCCTCACCTAAAAGTCTAACCAGCTCGTCGTTGATGATCTTTATGATCTGTTGGCCCGGAGTAACCGACTTCAGGACTTCTTGTCCGACGCACTTTTCCTTAACGGTTTCAATAAACTCCCGAGCGACTTTGAAGTGGACGTCGGCGGAAAGGAGGGCGGCACGCACCTCCTTCAGAGCTTCGGACATATTTTCCTCGCTCAGCTTCGCCGTTCCGCGAAGTTGACGCATGGCGTGGGACAGTTTGTCGGTTAGGCTTTCAAACATGGATCGAGAGATTGGTAAGATTGTTTCAAGGCGTAAAGCTTTCGATGGGCGCGATTCGATTTACGGCTGGATATTATGCGAGGAGCGTGCATTTTCTCGGCCATCATGAACGAGGTATTAAAGCTTCTTACTGAAGGAGAGCGTCTGAACGAGAGCCAGATGGCTGAAATTCTTGGCATGCCTGAAGAGGTTGTGAACGAGCAGCTATCAACATTGAAGGAAAAAGGCGTTTTGCTGGGCTGGATCCCGGTGTTGAATCCAGAGGCGGATGCTGAGATGACCGTTCGTGGGGTGATTGAAGTGAAAATTACCCCAGAAAGAGAAGGCGGGTTCAATCGGTTGGCTCAGAGAATAGCTCGATTTGACGAAGTGGAATCCTGTTATTTAATGTCTGGATCCTATGATCTTCTCGTAGTCGTGCGACAATCTACGCTTCACAAAGTGGCCTCGTTTGTTTCGGAGCGACTTTCGACGATCGAAGGGATTGTTTCAACGGCGACGCACTTTATGTTGAGAGCGTATAAAGAGCAAGGCTTCCTGATTGAGCAGCCCAAAGAGGACAAGGAACGCTTGGATGTTTCACCGTAGAACCGTTGCTAGCCATAAGAACCTTGGGTGAGCCAATGGGATTCCGATCCATGGTGTCGCCTTTGACCCAGCGTAAACTCAATTTATTCGTGGAAAACTCAGAAAACCGTTTTGTTGCCGATCATGTCATTGGACTCCCTCGTTCGGGCATCCGAGACTTCTTTGAACTTGTCGCGGGAATGAAAGACGTCATTTCCCTAGGAATTGGCGAGCCCGACTTTACGACACCTTGGCATATCAGAGAGGCTGCGATTTACTCGATTGAAAAGGGCCGTACTTTTTATACGTCAAATCTCGGGACGCTCGAGTTGCGTCGGGCAATTTCGGATTATATTGATCAGTATTTTAATATCAAATACGATTCGAACAGTGAAGTTATTGTTACAGTTGGGGTCTCTGAAGCAATGGATATTGCGTTGCGAGCCATCCTTAATCCGGGAGACAAGGTGCTTTACCAGGATCCGTGTTTTGTGTCTTACCATCCGACGGTAATGTTGGCTCATGGGGTTGGTGTTCCGATCAAGACGGACGCTGAGTCCGCCTTTACCATAAAGGCAGCGGAAGTGAAGAAATCGTGGGTGCCGGGATGCAAGGCCCTTATCATCAACTTGCCTTGCAATCCGACGGGGGGTGTTGCTGAGCGGGACGAGCTGGAAGAGATTGCCCGGTTTGCGGTGGAGAAAGACCTTATTGTAATCAGCGATGAGATTTATGCGGAACTCACCTACGACGGTGAGCATGTGAGCATAGTGAATTTTCCGGGGATGAAGGAGCGAACGATTTTTCTTCACGGTTGCTCCAAGGCCTGGGCGATGACCGGTTGGCGGCTGGGTTATGCCTGCGCTCCTGCGGTATTGATTGAAGCAATGATGAAGGTGCACCAGTACTCGATGATGTGCGCGTCGATAATTGCCCAAGACGCGGCGGTAGAGGCGCTGCGAAATGGGTATGACGGTGTTCAAAAAATGAAGCAACAATATCGTCGCCGTCGAGATTTGGTTGTTCGCAGATTTAATGAGATGGGGCTTACTTGTCATTTGCCTCAAGCGACGTTTTACGCATTTCCAAACATCGAATCGACTGGGCTTTCATCAGTCGAATTTGCCAAGCAGCTGTTGGAAAAAGAGAAAGTGGCCATGGTTCCAGGAAGCGCGTTTGGCGAATTTGGGGAAGGATTTGCGCGTTGCAGTTTTGCCACAGGCTACGATGACCTATTGGAAGCTTGCAACCGGATCGAGCGGTTTGTCGCATCTTTAGGTGTTAAGAGCGCGGTTGCCGCGAGCGATTCGATCCAGAAAATTTAACAAAAGTAGCAACCAGTAGAATTCTCTGCTCGCTGCTTTGTACACATAGAATATCTATTATGTCATCACACTTTACTGTCGCGATCGTCGGACGTCCGAATGTTGGTAAAAGCCGGCTTTTCAATCGGATGATTGGAAAACGTGTATCCATTGTCCACGATATGCCGGGAGTGACCCGAGATATATTGACCTTTGATATTGATGAAGACGGCTACTCGTTGATGGATACTGGGGGGATGGGTCTGGTGCCGGGAATGAGCGATACGCCCGAACGGCTAGTTGACGCGGTCGAGGGCCAGATCGCATTTTCGATCGATACGGCGGACTACGTATTGATGGTCGTGGACGGCCGAGAGGGTCTGGTTCCTCTGGACTTGGAAATGGCTGAAATTCTGCGCCGGAGTAAAAAACCGGTAGGACTGGTCGTCAATAAAGTCGATAAGGCGGACACAGAGATTGAGATAAACGAGTTCTTCTCGCTTGGTCTTGGCAAACCGTACCTTGTCTCGGCTGAGCATGACAGGGGAATCTCGAGTTTGCGTTCTCTTATCTTAACTAAACGTGATGAAATCGCGGGACCTCCTGAGCCGAAGGTGGACGATGGCCGGAAGGAGATTCGAGTTTGTTTTATTGGTCGCCCAAATGTAGGAAAGTCCTCTTTAAGCAATTGTCTCGTCCAGTCGGACCGGTTCATCGTTAGTGATATTCCCGGCACGACTCGAGATTCCATTGAAACGCCTTTTACCTGGAAGTCTAAACGGGGCGAAGACTGGCACTTTATTCTGACCGACACCGCAGGAATTCGGAAGAAAACAAAGCTCAGCTCGTCAGTGGAATATTTCTCACGGGTTCGTTCGCTTGATGCGATTCGAGATGTAGACGTTGTCTTTATGGTGCTCGATGCGAAGGAGGGTCCGACTCATCAAGACAAGGCGATTGCGGGTGAGGCATCAAAGCTCAATAAGCCGATCGTTATTGTGGTCAACAAATGGGATTTAGCTTTAAAGGCATGGGAACTGGGAGAAATAGACGGATTTGAGACCGAGAGTGAATTTAGAAAGGCTTTCGAGAAAGGGCTTCGTCGGGAAATTTTCTTTACACCGGGTTCTCCCATTCGATTTGTATCGGCTCTGGAAAACATCGACATTGAAAAGATGCTTTACGATGCCCGCCAAATGGACAAGCGCATGGAAAAAAAGATTTCCACGGGCAGATTGAATAATATGCTTTATAAAATCGCGGATCGCATGCCGGCGCCAAAAGTCGACGGTCGTCGCTTTCGTATATATTATGCGGTACATATCGCGAATCGACCTTATCGGATAAAGCTGTTTTGCAACCAGGCCAAAAAGTTAAACGACTCCTACAAGCGCTATATGCAAGCGGCGGTCGTTGATGCGTTTAAACTCGAGGGTTGCCCTGTCGTATTTGATCTTGTGAACAAGAAGAATCCGTATGTGAAAACGGATTAAGTGGATTTTTACTCATCGATTGACGGGTTGTTTTGAATTAGGGTCGGGTTAGGCAAAAGCATGAGGCACAAGCTAATATTCATGGGATCGGATTCAATAGCGCTGCCTGCGTTGAACGCGATATTGGAAGGTAGCTGTGGACGCATTGACCTATCAGCAGTATACACCCAACCCGATAAACCGAGGGGGAGAGGAAAACGGATCGAGGCTAATGCCATCAAGTTGTGGGCACGGGAGCATTGTGTCCCCGTTTTTCAACCTAATCGTGTGGACAAATCGGTGAGGCATGAGATCGAAGCGATCAACGCCGATGCTATTCTTGTTATGGCTTATGGTCATTTATTGTCCCAAGCCTTAATTGATACCCTTCCTTTGGGAATTTGGAATCTGCATACTTCGATACTCCCCAAATACCGTGGAGCGTCTCCCATCCAATCTGCTATCGCTTCCGGTGATTTAGAGACGGGGGTAAGTTTCATGAAAGTCGTCAAAGAAATGGATGCAGGGCCCGTTCTCGATGTAGAAAAAATCGATATCGAACGCTTGGATACGGCATCGACTTTAGAAACCAAGCTTTCTCGTGCCTGCATACCTTTGCTAGAAAGGTGTCTTCCAGTCGTTTTTTCCAATGGCGCGATGCCCATTCCGCAGGATGAAAACAGGGTCTCCTATGTGCGAAAGTTAACGAAGGCAGATGCAGGGCTCGATTTTAGACGACCTGCGGAAGAAATTGCCAAGAGAGTCAACGCTCTGTTTCCTTGGCCTGGAACACGGTTCAGTTATGGCGACTCGGTTATCAAAGTTGGCCTAGCCGACTTCGGTGCCCTAGACGTTGAGGCGTCGGCCGGTCAGGTGATCGGTTTGAAGGCGGAAGGATTAGCAGTGGCTTGCGGGACAGGGGTCTTGTACCTCAAGCAATTACAGCGACCTGGGGGGAAAATGCTCGATGCGGCGAGTTTTGTTCGAGGTTTTGAGCTGCCGGTGGGGACCGTTTTGGAATCCGTGGAAATGGCAAGTTTGGTGTCGAAGCAGCATTTTTGAAGGAAGCTTAACAATTGTTTCCCATTCTGGCAGGGGTTGATGCTTGTTTTCCGGACTCATTTTTTCCACGATTTACAAATGGGCGGAATCGTTAATAGCAAACTAGCACGAACCGTCTGGGTTGGATTCCTATGTCTGCTTTTTGGACAGGTCTCTGTTTTCGCCCAGACCAGTAATTTGGCATACCAGGTGGCTAACTTGGTTGAAGATATTCGAATTCTCGAGGAGTCGATTAGATCGATGCGAGTCGAGGTTGATAATATGCGTAGGGAGAATAACCAACTTCGTCAGCAAGTCGGGTCTTACGAGACGCGTATCGATAGCAGCATGGGCCAGGTCGCGACGGTTGGGCAGTTGAATCAAGCCATCGCCAAGGCGGTTGCCTCATTGGAATTGCGGGACGAAAAGATGAAAAGCGAGATCGTTTTGCAGGTAACCGAACAGATAACAAGCTTTGCGGATAGCATTAAAAAGAGCATCGGGGGATTGCCTCCTCCGCCGGTCAAACCGGATCCGGATGTCTTGACTTCGTTTCACGACAATTTCCCCAAAACAGGAACAACTTACACGGTGCGTAGTGGGGATACGATCTCCGGGATCGCTACCAAATTTGGCTCGACGAGGGATTGGATCCAAAATGCCAATGAGATTTCCCACCCCAAATACTTGCAGGTTGGTCGAACGCTGTTCATACCCCACCAGTAAAATTTCATTAGCTTATGGCGAAACCCAAATCTCGACTCGGTAAAGGCCTTGCGGGCCTCATCTCCGGAGGGTCCGGAAATTCCGGTTCCGCGGCTAAAAAGACGGTCGCTAAGAAGGCCGCAGCTGCGGGCGCGAAATCTTCAGCAGGGAAGGCGGAGGCCAAGACGGTTGCGAAAAAAGGGTTTGCCGTGCAGGGAGCCAGTCCCGACTACCTCGAGTTGCCGATCGGGAAAATCGAGCCCAATCCCTACCAGCCAAGAAAAGAGTTCGAAAAGAGCCAGTTGGTGGACCTTGCAGAGAGTATTCAGAGTGAAGGGTTGATTCAACCGGTTGTGGTCCGAGAGGTAAATGGATCTTATCAACTAATTGCTGGCGAGCGTCGTTGGAGGGCGTTTCAGCTTCTGAAGCTTAAGACAATACCAGCCAGGATTTTGGAAGCGGGGGATTCCTCAGCCGCTTCGATGGCTTTGATCGAGAATTTGCAGCGCGAGAATCTGAATCCCATTGAAGAGGCGATGGGTTTTGCGAGTTTGATCCGGGATTTTGATTTAACTCAAGAGCAGGTCGCAGAGCGCGTTGGGAGAGGGCGGGCGACGATTGCGAATTCACTTCGGCTGCTCTCATTGCCGGAAGAGGTTCGTGGGTACCTCTCCTCTCAGATGATATCAACCGGTCATGCAAAGGTGCTCCTAGGCCTCGAAAGCAAGCAGGAACAATCTCTACTAGCCCGGAGAATCATTGAAGAGGGCGTTAGTGTCCGTGGTGCGGAAGAACTTGTGCAATCGATTCGCAAATCGAGTAAATTCAAGTCAAGCCCAACGCGGGACATTCCGGAAGTAGAGTTGGCTGCGGTAGAAGATATCGAAAAGCGTTTGATGTCCTATCTGAGTTCTAAAGTCGCTTTAAAGCATCACCCCAAGAAGGGCAAAATCGTCATCGAATACACTGGGAATGACGACCTGCAACGAATCCTCGAGAAAATAGGGCTCGAGGACTGAGCGCGCCGCCTATTTTGAACGAGCAGCCAAGCCGGGTAGGCGGAATGGGAGAGCCATGATGGATACCGTTTATCGCGCGCTTTTCGATTGAGATCCGATCTGGATAAATTGATGGAGGCCGTAACCGCTTTTAGCTAGTTCGAGTCTATAGTTATATGCTGCGTGAAAGAAAATCGAGCGTCGATCTAGCTGGTTTGCAGAAGACCCGGCGCGGACCTCGCTGGTTGAAAGCGGTTCTGGTTGTGGGTGCTGCCTTTCTAAGCTTTGATTTGTTCGCTGCGGAAAAAAGAGCCCGTGTACTTGTGGATTCCTTTGCTGAGGAAAATTACCTCAAGTCGAAAGAGACGGGTGAAGGGCTTGTCCCGGAGACGTACCACCTTGTTCGGGGTAAAAAGATTGGTGGCTACATTAAGGACAAATCATTGAACGAAGTTCCCTTCATCGAAGTAGCTGAAAATTTGGCGGAACAGCTCAGGTCTAGAGACTACTACCCGGCAGAAGCCAAGGAAGACGGTGATCTTTTAATTATCGTAAATTGGGGAGTGACCCAGATACAAGCTGACTTTGACGAGCTTTTCCCGACCGACGGCGAGGAAGAGGTGGGTGAAGAAGGTGAAGAATCCGACTCCTTTCTCGATGGGGCACCCGGTTCCGTACTTGAAGAGGGTGGATATACTTACAGTGAGCAGAGCAATGCGGCACTGATTGGATTTGATCGAGCTTTGAGAAGAAAGGACTTGGGAACTCAGGACCAATTTGAGTTGCAGGAAATGCTGCAGAATGAGCGGTATTTTATGATTCTGTCCGCATTCGATTGGCAGTTGCTGCGTAAAACAGGAGAAAAGAAGCTGCTTTGGACCACGAGGTTCAGCCTAGATGCGGTGAAGCAAGGCTTTGATGAAGCCCACTTTGCACTGAGTCGGGGCGCGGCGAATTACTTTGGGACGAATTTGGATGGCAAGCTTGGCAAAGTGAATACGCATGTCGGACCGGGTGAGGTTAAGACGGGCGAATTGAAGGTGATTGAGACTGTCGACGAATAGTTAGGAGCGTTGTCGGGTTCTTTCTCGAGCGGCACAGGTAGGGACGTGTTTTGAAATGCCCAGCCATTTGATGGGGCTGCAAAAAACCCGCTCCTTTTAAAAGAGCGGGTAGAAAATTTTGTCGTTAGCTTCTTAGATTAAAAGCCGTCGCGCTGTTGGCGTCGATCTCCCCTTCGGGATCCCTTTCCTCCGCCACCGCCACCGCGATAGCCTCCGCCACCGCCGCCGCCGTAGCCTCCGCCACCACCGCCGCTGTAGCCTCCGCCACCGCCACCGCCGCGATAGCCTCCGCCACCACCGCCGCCGCCACGTGGACGTTCTGGTCTAGGGGTTGCTTCGCGAACTCGGAGTTCGCGACCTAATAGTTCACTTCCGTTTAGCGATTCGATCGCGGTTTTCGCCTCGTCCGATTCCGTCATGGTTACAAATGCGAACCCACGCGGTCTTCCGGTTTCGCGATCCATGATCATTTTTACAGATTCGACTGTACCGAAGGTCGCGAACGCTCCACGTACATCATCTTCCGATGCGTCGAATGACAGATTGCCTACATATATATCCATTTTTGAGAAAGCGCCTTTTCTAAATATGCAGAGCAGACAGCTGGCGCCTCCATCATTACTGCTTGAAAAAGCGCCATTTCAAGCGGTTCCCCAACTAATTAAGGCTACTATTGATAGATGTCGCCGTGACTAATGCAAGGCGTAATCCCGCTAAGTTCAGAGTAGATTTGGTGTAATGGGAACGGACTTGTCCTGTAGCCCAACCGCTTCATAGCCTTTGCCTGTAATAATTCTTCCCTGTGGAGTTCTTTGCAGAAAGCCATTCTGGATTAGATAAGGTTCGTGAACTTCTTCTAGGGTGTCACGTTCCTCCCCCACAGCGACCGCAATCGTGCTCAAGCCAACAGGACCACCCTTGTAGGTCTCAGCAATCGCAGATAGGATTCGCTTGTCCATTTCGTCCAGGCCATGACGATCAATCTCGAGTAATTCGAGCGCTTTGCGCGCTATGTTTTGGGTGATCACACCGTCACCTTTTTCTTCTGCGTAGTCTCGAACGAAATACACTAGGTTGTTGGCAATTCGTGGCGTCCCTCTTGAGCGGCTCGCGATTTCGGCACTCCCTTCACCCTCAACGGCGATATTAAGAAGATCACAGCTTCGGTTTACGATACTCAAAAGTTGATCCGTGCTGTAGTAATCGAGTCGTGTTTGGAGGGTGAAGCGGCTGCGAAGCGGGGCTGTGAGGAGACCACTGCGAGTGGTGGCTCCTACCAATGTGAATTTAGGTATATTGAGCCTCACGGATCGGGCGTTTGGGCCTTGGTCGATCATGATGTCGATTCGGTAGTCCTCCATCGCTGAATACAGGTACTCCTCTACGGTTTTTGGTAGTCTATGAATCTCATCGATGAAGAGGATGTCGCCTTCCTGCAAATTGGTAAGCATTCCCGCGAGATCGCTGGCCTTTTCAATTACGGGACCTGAGGTAACCCTTACATTGGTCCCCATTTCAGCGCCAAGGATAAATGATAAGCTGGTTTTGCCGAGTCCAGGAGGGCCGCTGAGCAATACGTGATTCAATGGCTCGTTACGTTTTCGAGCAGCGCCTGACATGATTTTCAGACGCTCGATGGTTTTGGACTGGCCAACGAAGTCTTTGAAGGAGTGGGGCCGAAGGACGGACTCGGTTTGACTATTTAGCGGAGTTTCGAGGGCGTTTGCGTAGAAGTCGTTTCCAGTGTGTGTGGGTTCGCTCATCGGTTGGATGTGATTCGAAGGCTTTATTTTTAAAAGTAAGATCGAGCTTGGGGATTAGAGCAAGTGCAAGGAAAGGAAAACCCCGCTCCTCAGACTGAAGAGCGGGGTTCGAAAATTTGGGCTATTCTGAAGGCGTTTTTCTTCTTTCACCCTGCGGGCGCCTCCGCCGTCTTTGGCGGTTACTCCCTTGTCGGTTGCCTTCGCTGTTCCCGCCTTCGCCGCGTGGGCGTCGATTTCGCCTTGGCCGACGACCTTCTTGGCCTCCACCGGAACCTTCCCTTTGTGGGCCGTCGCCTCGACGACGATTTTGTCCCCCGCGACGTTTTTGGTTGGGTTTGCGATTATTTGGGCGTTCCTTTCTCCGCTCTTGCGGTTGATCCGGCTCGCTAGCGAAAAGAGATTTTAGCCAGGCAAGAAATCCCCTTTTCTCGTTAGGAACGGGAGCAGCAGATATCCGATCTTTGGAGGGAACCCTCTTTTTCGGAGCGGCACGCTTGCCGTCCTTGGATGGGCTAAACTCCTCGATCTGGCGTGCGCCGGCCCGTTTGGACTCATCGACTTCAGCAAATCGCCTGGGTCGGCTGGATTCCCGAGTTTCATCGGTTTCATCGGAATCCTCTGCATCTGCTGGATAAGCTTCAATTTCGGACACGGCGGAAGGTGTATTCTCCTCTGCGGAAGCATCGTCCTCCGCTGGCTCATTTCTCCGCTCAGGTCGTTCGCGTCTTTCGCTTCGTTTGCGTTCAGGCGCCCGGTCGTTCTCGACGAGAGCGGCTGGAGCGGTCGACCTGGTAGGAAGATCGTCGATTTCGATGATATCGTCATCGTCGTAAGCTCCACGAATTTGATCTAGGGTTTTGGCGGCCGACGGTGTTTGGGCGCCTGGCCGGCGTTTGCGAGTTCCATACAGGATGGTTGCTTTTTTTGGGGATGGCTGGGAAGGCTTGTCGCTTTTGGGCGATTCAGAGGAATCATTTTTAACTCCTTGATGCGGAGTGTCTAGCGCTTCGCCTTCTTTATTTCCATCGTTTGTTTCTTCGTTTTCGGACATGGTTGTATTATTTACTTCGATCGGAATTCTAGCGTCGATCGAGCTTAGGTATTTCCTAATTTCAGCGGCGTATCCCTGCGTCGTGAAGGGTCATTCGTTTTCGCCGCGAAAGAGGGGTACTTTACGAATATAGCGGATTATTCAATCTTTATTCCTTGGAGATTGAGTTCGTTCGCCTGAAGTCCACAGATCGTTCCAGCGCATCGGATCGAAATTGTGGCTTAGTTCTTTGGGCTATTGGCTTGCCTGATGGGGCAATGGAAGTTAGCGGTCACTCCATGGACAAGCTCACGCAAATATTTGAAATGCAGGAAGAACTGAACTCCCGAATAGGGGTGAATCTCAGGGGCATCGACGATGATGAAAAGACCAAGTGGATTTTGAATTACACGCGGGCGATGCAGCAGGAACTTGCGGAATTGACGGACTCGGTTCCTTGGAAATGGTGGGCGAAATACCAGGAATTCGACCATCAGAACGCGAAAGTGGAAGTGGTTGATCTGTTCCACTTTCTGGTATCCCTTGCTCAAACTTTAGGAATGACGGCGGATGACGTGTTCAACGCCTATATCGCTAAAAACAAGGTGAATCACGAGCGTCAGGATTCAGGGTATACTGAGAAAAACGAAGCGGATTCCCGCCATATCTAGTTAAGTTCAGTGGTTTCTGGATTCCTCAATGCGAAGTGTTTTCGAACCTGAAAGAAGTTCTCGAATCTAAAGCCCAATGATCCGATCGAACTATAGTCTCCGATCACTAGCCTTTTGTTTAGCCTGGTTGCTTCTTGGGCAGGGAATGAGAGGGCAAGAGGATCAGATTCCGCTATCAAGCAATATCTCTAGTGAGCTTTCCCGTATCGGGGATGTGTTCTGGAAAGCTAAAAGCGCTGAGAGAGCTTTGGAGGCGGGTCTCTACGAACTGGCTTCTGAATATGCTCGGACTGCTCTGGAGGATGAGAGAATCACCGACCGAAATTTGCGCAGTAAGCTCCGATTGATTAGGGTCGATGCTATGCTGGCGCGAGATCGCTTATCTGAGGCGGAGGCGGTATTGGAAGAACCCGGCCAGGACCCACTAAGCAAGAGCTCGGTGGACCTTCGGAAAGCTCTCATCGCTTTGTCCCGGAAGAACGCATCGTCTGCATCGCGATATCTGGAATCTGTGCAGTCATCGGATCTAGAGGGCGGTGAGCTTGCTTGGCTGGCGCTAATCCACGGTTGGCTCGATCTCACTTCGGGCGACTACGGCGGATCTGAGATAGAGTTCGAAGAGGCTGGGAATGTTGCTCAACGTACAGCTCCCTCACTGTATGCGCAGATCGGATTTCTAACCTTTCGCTTTCAACTAGAGTTTGCAAGCGACCAGCTATCGCTAGAGGATTTAGAGGTAGCTTATGAGCGTTCTCGGGGCTCCGAGACCGGATTTAGGTATGCCCAACTCCTGGCAGTGGCGCTTAAGGATGCGAACAGAGTTGACGAAGCGATACAAGTATTGAGCACTGCCTTGGCTGAGATTCCGGAAACGTATTCAGAAATCAAAGATGGTATACAGCTTCTCCAGGTCCTCATTGCTGAGTTGGGCTCAAGTCTGGGTCAAAATGCGGCTAAGAGTTTGGCGATTGAAGGAAGTGATCTGAAGCTGCAGCGTATCGCTCTGCAGCATCTTGTGTCAGAAGGCTTGAATGGTCCTGATGAAATTAAGCAAATTATGCGTGAAACGCTTAATGAGATTATCGCGACTGTACAGGGTCATCCGATGACAGCTGAGGCTCTTTACTACCGAAGTATCGATGCGTTTCAGAATGAGGACCATGCAAGGGTAGAAGACGACGGGAAAAGTCTTGTAGATCTCTATCCAGATTCAGAATACAACCAAGGAATGCTCACATTGTTGGCCTCTTCAGCCTGGCAGCGAAACCGGTTTCGAACGGCTGCGAGCTTTTTGACTCAGCTAAAATCAAGATTTGCAGACAAGCTGGATGTTGATCGGCTGAACATACTAATTGCTGACTGCTATTTTAGGGCGGGAGACCAGGCGGATAGCGAGGGAGATTTTTCAGATGCTGCAGACGCTTACAGGGTGGCGCTAGAAGGGGATTTGGAGGAACATGAATTCAGCCAGGTATTTTTCCAACTCGTACTTTCGCACCTGAATGCCAATGAATTTGATGAAGCGAAACAAGTGCTCGACAATCCTGAATTAAGTCGAAAGTCGTCACCGGTCGAAATCTGGCAAGCGGAATGGATGCTCATCAAGCAAATGCGGCTACGTCAGGAATCTTTCGAAGCCTATGAGAGGATAAACTCCTTCGTCAGCCTGGAAAGACTTAGCTTGAGTCTGCAGATGAAGATGCTCTGGCTCGGTTCAAAACTCTCCTACGAGTCGGGATTGTATGGCGAGACGCGCACATGGGTAGATCGGTTGACCGCGGTTTTGGCGGACGTGCTTGAAGACGTGGAGGACCCGGAATTCGTCAACCAAGTTGAGTCTGATGCGCTGCTTACATTGGCGGAATCGCTCTTGAAATCGGACCAGATTGAGGAGGGACTGGCTATTTTGGCTCGAGTTCGCAACGAGTTCGGCGGTTCCGAGTCGGCCGAAAGATCCTACCTTGTAGAGGCGCGGCATCTGGCAGACCAGGACCTTGTGGTAGAATCCTCGCAGTTGCTGAATGTGCTGGTTACGGAGAATCCCCAAAGCAAGTTTGCCCCGCTTGCTCTATACGAAATTGCCCTCAATGCAGAGAAGCGAGGACAGGGCGAGTACCTGAATCAGGCGTTGGAGTTGCTGGACAGGATTGCCCGGGACTATCCGGAATCGGATTTGGTTTATTATGCTAGATTGAAGCAAGGAAATCTAGCTCGCCGGCTCAACAAGTTTGAGACGGCCGAGGTGGTTTACGAGTCCTTGGAAAATACTTACCGCGACCGACCAGACCGCTATTGGGCGCAAATCTCTCTTGCGGATACCCTGATTGCTAGAGCCAGTGAGGATCCGAGTAAATTCGAAGCGGGCATTTCGAGACTGGAATTGCTAATGGATCTCCCCAATGTGCCCATTGAACTCAGGGTGGAGGCGGGTTACAAGATTGGAACGGCCTGGGAGACCCAAGGGGAGAAATTAAAGGCGAAAGCGGCCTATTGGGATCTGTATGATCTGTTCGTTCTTAAGGAAGAAGGAATACAGAGTCTTGGCAAGAAGGGAAGGTATTGGCTTTCGAGATCGATGTTTGAGCTGGCGGAGATATTTGAGAATGAATCGAATCTGGATACAGCTGTTGAGTTTTACGAGAAAATCGAGCTTTTGGGGCTAGTAGGTTCCGAACTTGCCAGAGCCCGAATAGAGCAATTGAGAGGGCGTTCTCCAGTCGCTAGTGTTCAGTAAATTAGGTATATGTATTTCGCAACCATAGATTCGATACACATAGAGTTGTTCGACAAGTTTCAGCAAGGCGGCATTGCGATGTGGCCCATGTTCTTAATGAGCCTGGCAGCGTTGGCTGTATTTGTTGAAAGGGTACTTTTCCTGCACCGAAATCAAATTCGGTCACGGGAGTTCCTGGCGGGAATTGAGAATACGCTAAAGAAAGGCAGGCTCGTTGAGGCTTTGACCGTTTGCCAGGACACTCCCGGTCCTGCGGCTGCGATGGTGAAGGCGGGATTGATGGCGTTTCGAAAGTCTGATGAAGAGATTCGCGAATCCGTAAGGGAGGCTGCGGTCGTGGAGCTGGGACCAATCAAGCGGCGAGTGGGCGCATTGTATGCCATAACGCACGCGGCCCCGATTTTCGGGCTTTTGGGAACTTTGATTGGCTTGATAGACGCTTTTTCCCAGTACGAGGAACAGGGGGTTTACTTAAACGCCGGATTTCTTAGCGGGAGTATGTGGCAAGCCCTTATTTCGACGGCGACGGGACTGGCTCTCAGCGCGGTATGCATTTTGGGCCACCACTTCCTGGTCGGGAGAATTCACTCCATTGTTCAGGAGATGGAGTGGCTGGGCAGCGAGCTTCTGCTATCCTTTGTGGAAATCAAAGCGGATGCCAACATATCAATAGAGGAGGGCGTAAATGAGACTGTTGACTCTAAATCTGGAGAGTGAAGTCCCCAAGGCTGTGAACCTCAATTTCTGGCCGTTTTTCGACCTTTGTGTAATTGGCCTCTTTGCAACGCTTTATGGCTCCAATTTTGTAATTGCTCCCGGTATCAGCATCGATTTGCCGCGCGCCAGTCACATTCAGTCTTCGGTTGCCCAGAGGCTTGAAGTAATGTCTGTGGACGAGGTTAGCGGAGAAGAGCAGATCTATTTCGAGGACCGTCTCCTCAAGCTAGAGACTTTGGAAAAGATGCTTCGGATTCGAGGTGAGATTTCTGAAAATGTGGCATTGCTCATACGGATCGACGGCTCGGTGTCGGCCCAGACTTTTACCTCAATACTGGAAATCGCTGAGGCGGCAGGGTATCGAAACATTCAGTGGGCGACAGAAAATCCGGAGATGGTGCCGGACGTACTAGGTGGTCGTAATCCATGAGACGTTCGACTTCCAGATGGATTGTTGGAATAGCGGCAGGTGGGATTGCGCACATCGGCATTTTTTGGAGTTTGGCATTACTTGCGCCGGGAGATGTTGAAGTGGGCCCGAAGAAGAGGGTGGAGGCCGCGAAAGTCGCCTACATTGGATCAGATTCAGGGGATCTTTCGTTAACAATGCAGCAGCAGATCGAGTTGTTTGACCCCAAACCCCTGATGCAGCCAACCCCTTGGAATACAGCTAACTTTGATCGCGTCGGCGATTATGTGGAGGCGGATTTGGAGATCTTTGTTGATTACCAACCAATCTATGGCTCTGAGAATGGAGAGTTTGTGTCGGTGTTTGGAAATGCATGGAGCCCGGCCGGTTCAGCCAAAGACGCGATACTAGGCTTTCCCCTGCAGACAACTCGGCAATTTGGTAGAGTCGCCGCGAACACCCAAAGACTAGCAAGAGAAGGAGTAGACCTGGAAATAGTCCGAATGCGGGATGGTGAAACCGTGTTTGAAGAGACCTTTTATAATAATGTAGCGGATGAAATCCTGAAAATACCGGGAAGCTGGGGTATCGCCTCATTTATTGTTCAAGTAGTTGATTCTTTTCAGGTTGGCCGCCCATCTATTGATCAATCCGCCGGAAATTCAGAGGCCGACAGTCAATTGAGCGACCTGATTGTCCGTGAATTACTTCCTAAAGGCTTGCTGACCAACGGCTTTTTTCATGTTAAAGTCGCTCGGTGAAGAAGGGTGAATATTTATTAAAATTTCAGTTGACGGGAAATTTTGGCTTAGACATCTTCTTGCTTCTTTTTTCGACACACACCACTTGGAAAGGCCCTTGTAGCTCAGTTGGTAGAGCACATCCTTGGTAAGGATGAGGTCGGCGGTTCAAATCCGCTCGAGGGCTCCATGCGAGCGAGGACCTTTATTTTGGAGGTGTCGGAAGCTTAAAATTCAATTTTGATTAACACAAATAACTAACAACCAAAAATGGCTAAAGGAACCTTCGAAAGAACAAAACCGCACGTCAATGTCGGCACGATTGGACACGTTGACCACGGTAAAACGACCCTGACCACTTCTATCTTGGCAGTGCAAGCAGGCAAAGGCCTCGCAGAGCTGAAAAGCTACTCCGATATCGCAAAGGGTGGTACTGTTCGCGACGAATCTAAGATTGTTACGATCTCGGTGGCGCACGTTGAGTACGAGTCGGATAACCGGCACTACGCACACGTTGACTGCCCAGGTCACGCCGACTTCGTCAAGAACATGATCACGGGAGCCGCCCAGATGGATGGCGCGATCTTGGTTGTTAGCGCCGCTGACGGACCGATGCCGCAGACTCGTGAGCACATTCTATTGGCTCGCCAGGTTGGTGTACCCAAGATTGTTGTTTTCCTGAACAAGTGCGACCTGATCGACGACGAAGAGCTACTTGAGCTCGTCGAAATGGAAGTGCGCGAGCTTCTTGACAAGTACGACTTCCCAGGAGATGATACGACGATCATTCGCGGTTCTGCTATGCAGGCCCTCGAAGGAACGGACGAAGGCAAGGCTCACATCCAAGCCCTTATGGACGCGATCGACAACGATATCCCTGAGCCGGAGCGTGAAATCGACAAGCCTTTCCTCATGTCAATCGAAGACGTGTTTTCTATCACAGGACGTGGGACGGTTGCCACAGGACGTATCGAGCGCGGCGTGATCAAGGTAGGTTCCGAAGTTGAAATCGTGGGACTTAAAGATACGCAGAAGTCAGTTGTCACTGGAGTGGAAATGTTCCGTAAGATGCTCGACCAGGGTCAAGCGGGAGACAACGTGGGCATTCTTCTCCGTGGTATTGAGAAGGAAGCGATCGAGCGCGGTCAAGTGCTTGCTCAGCCAGGATCGATCACTCCGCACAAGAAGGGTAAGGCAGAGATCTACGTCCTTTCTAAGGACGAAGGAGGTCGCCACACACCCTTTTTCGATGGCTACCGCCCTCAGTTCTACTTCCGTACTACGGACGTAACAGGCGTTTGCAAGCTGCCGGAAGGTGTTGAAATGGTAATGCCTGGTGACAACATTGCGATTGAGGTTTCACTGACGAAACCGATCGCGATGGAGAAGGGTCAGCGCTTCGCGATTCGTGAAGGAGGCCGTACCATTGGCGCGGGCCGTATTACCGACATCGTCGAGTAAGCGAAACGTTACAGTTTATTTTACTTGCCGGAACCCGCGTAATGGGGTTTCGGCAATTCTGTTTTTTAAATTTAAGCTTATAGGGTAGTAGCTCAATTGGTAGAGTAGTGGTCTCCAAAACCATTGGTTGGGGGTTCGAGTCCCTCCTGCCCTGCCATTCTCGAAACTCGTTTAATGAAAAATCCTTTCCGCAACATCCGCCTGTTCGCCAGTGAAACCTGGAGTGAACTGCACAAAGCCTCGTGGCCAACACGGACTGAGCTCCGCGATCATACGATCGTCGTTCTTATTTCAATCGCCATTCTGGGACTCTTTATTGCGGTGGCGGATTTCTCTTTGGCAAACGTGGTAAATCTTTTCACTGGGTGGATGCGCTAAGCTCTGAAGCGATGACTGAAACAAGAGCAAAAGACCGAGGCGATTGGTACGTAATCCAGACACTCTCCAATCAGGAAGGGAAGGTGAAGCGGTACCTGGACAAGTTTATTGTCGAGGAAGAAATGGAGGACTACGTTTTCGAGGTTCTCGTTCCGACTGAAAATGTTGTGGAAGTTAAGAATGGGAAAAAGACCCAGATAACCCGCAAATTTTATCCAGGATACGCATTTGTGCGTATGCGGCTCTATGACAACGATGGCAAATTGCTGAATAAGCCTTGGTATTTCGTTCGGGAGACTGCGGGCGTCATCAATTTCGTGGGTGGCGATCGGCCGGCTCCTCTCAAAAAGTCGGAGATTGATACGATCCTGAGTCAGATAGAAGCGGCATCAGGCAAGGAGACTCCGAAAATACAATACGAAGTCGGTGAGGAAGTGAAAATTACCGATGGACCTTTTCTCAATCTCAATGGCCGGATCGACGAAATTGATCCGGAAAAAGGCAAGCTCAAGGTATCCGTTTCCATTTTTGGCCGTTTTACGCCAGTGGAATTGGAGTATTGGCAAGTCGAACGCATAACTTAGCTAGAATTATCAGATGGCAAAGAAAATAACCGGAACTATTCGTCTGCAACTGCCTGCTGGCGGCGCTAATCCAGCTCCTCCTGTGGGTCCTGCACTGGGTGCTGCTGGGGTCAACATAATGGCCTTTTGCAAGGAGTATAATGCGAAGACCCAAGCCCAAGCGGGGACGATTCTCCCAGTAGTAATCTCAGTCTACCAAGACAAGTCATTCAGCTTTGTCTTGAAGTCCCCTCCTGCGGCTGTGCTGCTGAAGAAGGCAGCGGGTCTTGCTAAAGGCTCAGGGGTACCGAATCGCGACAAGGTGGGCAAGGTTACCAAAAAGCAGATACTGGAAATCGTTGAAACGAAAAAGGCGGATCTCAATGCGAATGATCCCGAGATGGCGTCGCGCATTATAGCGGGAACAGCCCGATCGATGGGCATAGAGGTCGTCGACTAATTTTCATTAAATATAAACCCGCAAAGCAGGAGCCGAAGGGCGCTTGAACTGTAAGGAGCAATAAATGGTTAAACTGACAAAACGTTTTCGAGCGGCACAAGAGGCCGCTGATCTAAGTAAAGAATATACGGTCGAAGAGGCTGTCGCAACTTTGGCGAAATTTCCCAAGGCGAAATTCGACGAGACTGTGGAGCTTTCTATGAAGCTTCTCGTTGATCCGCGGAAGGGGGAAGAAATGGTTCGTGGAACGGTGATGTTGCCTCACGGGAGTGGAAAGACGGTTCGTGTCTTGGCATTCACTTCCGATGTTGAAGCAGCGAAAGCTGCGGGAGCGACGGAAGCGGGACTGGAAGACATGATCGAAAAGGTCCAAGGAGGCTGGGTTGATTTTGATGTGGCGGTCGCGACACCGGATGCCATGAAGGAAGTTCGCAAGATCGCCCGTGTTCTCGGTCCAAAAGGCCTGATGCCAAACCCAAAGGCAGGCACGGTTTCGCCAGATATCGATAAAGCGATTAAGGAAGTGATGGCTGGTCGAGTGGAGTTCAAGTTGGATAAAAGCGCTACCTTGGGAGTAGGCGTTGGAAAGCGGTCCTTCTCAAACGAGCAAATCGCTGAAAACGTAAACGCGATACTGGATGCGATCGGTAAAGCTAGGCCAGCAGGCTTCAAAGGTCGGTATATTCGAAGCGCGAGTATCTCCGGCACGATGACCCCGGGATTGAAAATAGCGGGATCCGAATACTCAAAGTACTAAAATTTAACTAGAAGCGTTACAATATGAGACCGGAAAAACAATTTCTAGTAGACGAGATAAATTCTCATCTCGATAAATCTGATTACGTATTTGTTGCCGACTACAAGCGTGCGACTGTTCCTGATATTGCGAGTCTACGTGGACAGCTCGCAGAGGAGGAGGCTGAATTTCATGTAATCAAAAACAACATACTCAAAGTAGCCGCCAAAGGCCGCGGGTTTCCCGAGCTTGATGAGCACCTTACAGGTCAAAATGCGATCGTGATTGGAGGAAAAAATCCTTCTGGTGTTGCCAAGGTACTGACTAAATTCTTTGCGAAAGAGGATAAAATTGAAGTCAAGGTGGGTGTTCTCAGCAACCAGCGATTGGGTAGTGACGAAGTAGTCGCCCTCTCGAAGTTGCCTTCGATCGAAGCGCTTCGTGCCCAGCTCCTCGGCTTGCTCAGTCAACCTGCGCAGCAATTGGTATTTGTCCTCAATGCGGTTCCACAGAACGTTCTCAATGTTCTACAGGCGAAAGTCGACGCGGAGGGCGGAAACTAATTTTTATCATTTCGAGGGCTTGGATGCCTTCGTCTCACAAAAACCAAATAACTAAAGATACAGGCTAGGGCCAGATTTGGCCTTAAAAGAGGAATCCCAAACTAGCCGATCAAAAATAAAATGGCAGACCTAAAAAAAGAAGACGTAATCGAATGGCTCAGCAACCAGTCCGTGCTTGATATAGCTGGACTTGTTAAAGACCTGGAAGAAAAGTGGGGCGTTAGTGCCGCTGCTCCCGTAGCCGTAGCTGCTGCTCCTGGCGCAGGTGGAGGAGAAGCCGCTGAAGCCGCTGAAGAAAAGACTGAATTCGACGTTATCCTCGCCGAAGCTGGCGCTAAGAAGATCAATGTGATCAAGGAAGTACGTGGGATCACCGGTCTTGGCCTAAAAGACGCTAAGGACCTCGTTGAGGGCGCTCCGAAGACAGTCAAAGAAGCCGCTTCCAAGGACGAAGCTGCAGAAATCAAATCCAAGCTCGAAGCTGCTGGCGCAAAGGTAGAACTCAAATAACATTGCTCAGTACTGTTTCTAACAGCTTTCACAGTAAGACAGGCGCGTTTTCGCGCGCCTGTCTTTCCTGTCTCTAAATGCCAGCCGGGAATCCATCTTTTCTCGACTGTTTTTCCAATCTAATCCCGCATCAAATCTAGCTTTTCACGCAAGAAATCGCCATGGCCGACCGCATCAATTTCGGAAAACTCAAGGACACTCTAAGTCCACCAAATCTGATTGAAATTCAGATCAACTCCTACCTGGATTTTCTGCAGAAGGACACCCCGATACTCGAACGAAAGAACGACGGTATCGAAGCTGTCTTTCGCGAAGTCTTTCCCATCGAAAGCTATGATGGGCGTCTCGTTCTGGAATTCGTGTCCTACACGATTGGAGACCCGAAGGCGACCGAAATTGAGTGTATCCGAGAGGGGATTACTTACTCGGTACCCCTTTACGTTAAGCTTAGATTGCGCGAGGAAGACAACCTCAAAGATGAAGAGATCTACATGGGTGAGATGCCTATGGTTACAAGCCGTGGATCGTTCATTATTAATGGCGCCGAGCGCGTGGTTGTAAGCCAGCTGCACCGTTCTCCAGGGATTTGCTATGAAGTGACGCCCCATACCAACGGCAAGCTGCTTCACTCCTATCGAGTGATCCCCGATCGTGGCACTTGGCTCGAAGTGCAGTTCGACAATAACGATTTGCTCTACGTTTATCTCGATCGCCGTCGTCGGCGTCGCAAATTCCTTATTACGACTCTATTAAGAGCGGTCGGATACAGCTCGGATATCGATATTCTTAATCTCTTCTACTCGATCGAGGAGATGCCGATTGGCGAAGCCATGGCCAAGGAGAATGTTAGTCAGTATGTGTTGGTTGAGGATGCGGTTGACGCGGAAAAAGGAGTGGTCATCGCCCGTGCCTTTGAGCCGTTGACAAAAGCGATCGTAAGGGAGTTTGAATCTCATGGCATTCCCGCGCTGAAGATTATCGACACTTCATCGGATGAAGGGGCAATTGTCAGAGCTCTCAAGAAAGACACTACCCAAAACGAAGAAGAGGCTCTCAAGGAAATCTACAAGCGCCTTCGCCCTGGTGAGCCACCTACGACAGCAAATGCAAAGGCGTTGTTGAAGCGGCTTTTCTTTGATCCAAAACGCTACGATCTTGGCCGCGTTGGCCGCTACAAGATCAATCAAAAGCTCGAGATGGATGTTGATGTCGAGCAGAGAACTTTGGAAGGCGATGACATTGTGCTCGCTACAAAATACCTGATTAAACTCAAAGGCGGGGAAGGATATCTGGATGACATCGATCACTTGGGAAGTCGACGTGTGCGAACTGTTGGTGAGCTTCTCGCTAACCAGTGTCGCCTCGGTCTTTCTCGTACAGAGCGTCTCGTGCGCGAGCGCATGACTCTCTATGATCAAAGTGTTGATTCGATTACGCCACAGAAGCTGATTAATCCTAAAGCGCTGACGACGGTAATTCGCGATTTCTTTGCTCGTAGCCAGTTGTCCCAGTTTATGGACCAAATCAATCCATTGGCTGAACTGACCCACAAAAGGCGTCTATCTGCTCTTGGGCCAGGTGGTTTGAATCGTGAACGGGCGGGATTCGAAGTTCGCGACGTTCATCCTTCTCACTACGGTCGCATTTGTCCTATTGAGACGCCTGAAGGACCCAATATCGGTCTGATCAATTCGCTCTCAACCTTTGCCCGCGTCAACGAGTTTGGCTTTATCGAAACCCCGTACCGCCTAGTCGAGAAGGGTAGAGTATCAGAGGAAATCCGCTATCTTAACGCGGACCAGGAAGAAGGTAAGATCATTGCCCAAGCGAATTCTGAACTGGACGACAAAGGTAATTTTGTTGGCAAAGTGACGGTTCGACAAAGCGGAGAGTTTCTCGAGGTTGATAAGGAACAAGTCAATTTCATGGACGTTTCGCCCAAGCAGCTCGTATCGGTTGCTGCGGGACTGATCCCTTTCCTCGAGCATGACGATGCTAACAGAGCACTCATGGGCTCAAACATGCAACGTCAAGGGGTTCCTCTTCTCAAAGCTGATTCTCCTTTGGTGGGAACTGGAATCGAAGAACGGGTTGCTCGTGACTCGAAGACCGTTTGCGTTACAGATTACGATGGAATTGTGGCTTCTGTGGACGCAAACAAGATTGTCATCACAGACGATGGAAATTTACCGGAGCACTTTTTCAGTAAACCTGTTTCGGATGATGCAAACGGTGTTCATGTAATTGAATTGCGTAAATTCATGCGGTCTAATGCGGGCACCTGTTTCAACCAGAAGCCGATTGTTTCCAAGGGTCAGCCAGTTAAAGCGGGTGACATCATCGCGGACGGTCCCTGCACTCAACAGGGTGAGTTAGCTCTCGGCCGCAATATCCTCGTGGCGTTCATGCCGTGGAATGGATACAACTTTGAGGATGCCATTCTCATATCTGAAAAGGTACTGAAGGATGATATCTACACTTCTATCCATGTAGCTGAATTTGAAGTAACGGCTCGAGATACAAAGCTTGGACCTGAAGAAATAACTCGAGACATTCCGAACGTTGGGGAAGAAGCTCTGCGGAATCTGAACCACGATGGGGTTATTCGCGTCGGTGCTGAAGTGCATCCAGGTGATATTCTGGTTGGTAAAATTACACCGAAGAGTGAGACTGAACTCGCTCCGGAAGAGAAGCTGCTGCGAGCGATCTTTGGTGAAAAGGCCGCCGATGTTAAAGATACTTCTCTCGTTGTGCCATCGGGCGTTGAAGGCATTATTATGGACGTGAAAGTTTCGAGTCGTATTGACTACGAACGCGAACGTCTGAGCCCTTCGGATCGCCGTCGTCAGGTGAAGCAGATCAATGAGGAATACAAGACTCAGATGGACAAGCTTCGCGAAGGACTGACAGAAGCGCTGTCCAACATTCTTTTGGGTGAGAAAATCCCGTTGGATGTAGTCAATGGCCAGAACGGTGAAATCATCATTCCTGCGAATCGCAAGATTACTAAAACACTTCTTCGCAAACTTGCCGCTGTCTCCAAACACGTAGAGATCGATCCTTCACCAGTTCGTATCAAAATCATGGAGATCATCAGTTCTTATCAAGGTAAGTTCGATGAGCTTGAGGCCGATCGTGAGCGAAAGACCGCTAATATTGAAACCGGTGATGATTCCGCCCAAGGTGTGATCAAGCAGGTTAAAGTTTATATTGCTACTAAGGAAAAACTAAAAGTAGGCGACAAAATGGCGGGACGTCACGGTAACAAAGGTGTTGTCGCCAAGATCGTTCCCGAGGAAGACATGCCGTACCTTCCCGACGGTACTCCGATTCAAATCTGTCTAAATCCGTTGGGGGTTCCTTCCCGAATGAACGTCGGACAGGTTTTGGAAACCCATATGGGCTGGGCCTGTAAGGTACTGGGAATGAAAGTTTCGACGCCGGTCTTTGATGGTATTCCTGAAGTCACCGTTCGTCAGCACTTGGCGGATGCCGGATTGCCGACGACTGGAAAGAGCGTCCTTTACGATGGGCGCTCAGGAGAGAAGCTCGATCAGGAAGTGGTCGTAGGCTGGGTTTATATGATGAAACTGAATCACTTGGTTTCTCATAAGATCCACGCTCGTGCGGTTGGTCCTTATTCATTGGTTACACAACAACCATTGGGTGGTAAAGCCCAGTACGGTGGCCAGCGCTTCGGGGAAATGGAGGTCTGGGCTCTCGAGGCCTATGGAGCCGCCTATACTCTGCAGGAGCTTCTCACAGTTAAGTCGGATGACGTTCAAGGTCGTACGAAAATTTACGAATCTCTCGTAAAGGGTGATTCGACTCTTCAGGCGGGAACGCCGGAGTCATTTAACGTACTGATTAAAGAAATACAGTCGCTCGGTTTGGATGTCAAACTGGGTCGCCAAAGCGAACTGGAGTACAAATAGAATAAATTTAACTAGGAACAAATAATGTCTAGCCAAGAAGCTCAAGAAACCCTCGGTATCGAACGTGAATCGAATTTCGATTGCGTAACGATTAACGTCGCTTCTCCGGAAACGATCCGTTCCTGGTCTCGTGGAGAGGTCAAGAACCCAGAAACGATTAACTATCGTACCTTTAAGCCAGAGCCAGGTGGCCTGTTTTGCCAACGAATTTACGGCCCCGTTCGCGACTACGAGTGTGCGTGTGGCAAGTATAAGCGAATTAAGTACAAGGGAGTCATTTGTGACCGATGTGGTGTTGAGGTAACGGTTTCCCGTGTTCGTCGTTCCCGTATGGGGCATATCGAACTCGCGGTTCCTGTTACACATATCTGGTTTTTGAAAAGCATGCCATCTCGTCTTGGTTTACTGCTTGATATGACAGCTCGCAGCCTGGAACGCGTCATTTATTATGAAGCGTTCATGGTTACTGATCCAGGACGTACTCCTCTGGAAGAGAAGCAACTATTGACGGATCAAGAGTACCTCCAAGCGGTGGAAGAATACGGTGACGATTCCTTCGTAGCTAAGATGGGTGCGGAGGCCTTGCGCGAAGTGCTATCTGTAATGGATATGCCGGGTACTGTTCTGGAGCTTCAGGAGTCGATGCGGAGCACCAAGTCGAAGCAAATCAAAAAGAAGCTAGCGAAACGACTTAAGGTTATTCAGGGATTTATAAAATCATCGTCCCGTCCCGAGTGGATGATTCAAGAGGTTCTCCCTGTGATTCCACCGGATCTGCGTCCTTTGGTTCCATTGGAAGGTGGACGCTTTGCTACATCGGACCTCAACGATTTGTACCGCCGCGTAATCAATCGTAACAACCGTCTCAAGAATTTGATGCAGTTGAAAACGCCGGATGTGATTATTCACAATGAGAAGCGTATGCTTCAGGAGGCGGTCGATGCTCTATTCGATAATGGTCGCCATGGACGTCCCGTTACCGGTGCCGGAAACCGCCCGCTAAAGTCTTTGAGTGACATGCTCAAAGGAAAGCAAGGTCGTTTTCGCCAGAACCTTCTTGGCAAGCGTGTCGACTATTCGGGACGTTCGGTAATCGTTATTGGTCCAGAGCTTCGCCTGCACCAGTGTGGGTTGCCAAAGAAAATGGCTTTGGTCCTTTTCGAGCCGTTCATCATCCGTCGATTGAAGGAGCTTGGGTTTGTTCATACCGTACGCGGTGCTCGCCGTATGATCGAGAAAAAGTCTCCAGAAGTTTGGGACATTCTCGAAGAAGTGACTAAGGGACACCCGGTTCTATTGAACCGCGCGCCTACGCTGCACAGACTTTCCATCCAGGCTTTTGAACCAGTATTGATTGAAGGAGAGGCGATTCGTGTTCATCCATTGGTTTGTACTGCGTACAATGCTGACTTCGATGGTGACCAAATGGCGGTACACGTACCGTTGTCACTAGAGGCGACCCTTGAGTGCAAAACGCTGATGATGGCGAGTGGAAACATCTTTTCCCCGTCGAGTGGAAAGCCGATTTTGACTCCGTCTCAAGATGTTATTCTGGGCTCGTACTATCTGACGATGGAGCCAGGGACTGCCGAAGAGGATGCTGGACGTATTCCGCTGGCAGCGACGGAAAATGAGGCGTTGTTCGCTCAAATGGATGGAGCCAGGGAAACCCACGATTGGATCCGTATTCCAAATCCAGACTATGGGCGTGAGACTGTATTCGGAAACAGTGACCGCAAGACGATCACGACGACAATTGGAAGAATACGTTTCAGTGAGATCTGGCCGAAGGAACTCGGTTTTCTGAATTTCCAAGTAGATAAGAGCGAACTCGGAAACATCATTAATAACACCTACAAGGTTTCCGGTCCCGAGCAGACGGTTCTGTCACTCGACCGCCTCAAGAAACTCGGTTTCGACGTCGCGACTATGGCGGGTATTTCCATCGGTATCGATGATATGATTATCCCTGAGTCGAAAACGGATATCGTGGCAAAGGCCTTCAGTAAAATTGACGAGGTTGAAGGACAATACCGTAAGGGTATTATCACGACAGGCGAACGTTACAACAAGATCATCGACATATGGACGGTTGCCACTGATGAAATCAAGAAGGCGGTTTTTGAAAAGCTCCAGACGAATGGTGGAAAAGGTGGAGTGAACCCTGTCTACGTCATGATGGATTCGGGTGCTCGTGGTAATCCGAACCAGGTACGCCAACTTTGTGGTACTCGTGGACTGATGGCCAAGCCATCAGGAGAGATTATTGAACGACCAATTCTTTCCTCATTCCGTGAAGGTTTGACTGTACTTGAGTACTTTATTTCTACTCACGGGGCTCGTAAGGGATTGGCTGATACCGCTCTAAAGACTGCGGATGCTGGATACCTGACCCGTAAGCTTTGTGATGTGGCGATGGATGTTATCATCACGGAAGACGACTGCGGAACACGTGATGGAATTTGGAAGAGAGCGATTTTCGAAGGTGATGACGAAATTGTCAGCCTGCGCGAACGTATCGAGGGACGCTGTGCCTGTGATGATGTTTTCAATCCAAGCAATCCAGACGAAATTATCATCACATCAGGTGAGCTGATTTCAGAAGAAGCGGCGCAAAGAGTTGAAGATTGCGGAATAGAGCGCATCAAGGTGATGTCGCCTCTGACATCTTCTGCAAGTTACGGTATCGATTCCAAGTCTTATGGTATCAATCCCGCGTCCAACGATTTGGCAAAGCTTGGTGATTCCGTCGGAATTATTGCAGCGCAGTCGATTGGGGAGCCCGGAACGCAGCTAACTATGCGTACCTTCCACATTGGAGGTATTGCAAGTTCGGTTGTAACGGATCCTCGTATCATTGCCAGAAATACAGGGCGTGTTAGATATCGTGGTTTACGCTTGGTTCACATCGAGACTCCTGAAGGCCCAGTATTCATTGCTTTGAATAAGACTGGAGCGATTCAGATACTGGATAAAAATGATCGTGAACTTGAAGCCTATGATATCGTTGTGGGTTCTGCGATTCGCATTCCAGATGGAGAAGAAATCAAAGCCGGTGCCGTTTTGGCAAGCTGGGACCCCTACAATATTCCCAATCTTTCCGAGAAAGCTGGAACCGTACGTTTCCGCGATATGATTCGCGGTGTTACGATTAAGAAGGAGCTCGATGAAAGCTCTGGACGAATCGCGACTGTAATTATCGAACATAAGGAAGACCTTAATCCGTCCGTAGAAATCTGTGACGAGTCAGGCAAGGTACAGGCGGTTTACAGTATTCCAACTGGAGCGCAGGTATCCGTTGCGGAAGGCGATATTATTGCTCAAGGAGCGCTTCTGGCGAAGACTCCGAGACAGGCTTCGAAAACGAAAGACATCACCGGTGGTTTACCACGCGTCGCCGAGCTTTTCGAAGCGCGCCGTCCGAAGGAAGCTGCGGAGATGGCCCGTTTGGATGGAGTTGTTTCTTTCGGCGGAACTGTTAGAGCGAAACGAAAGTTGATCGTCTCCAACGAGGAAACGGGCACGGACGAAGAGCATTTGATCCCGCATGCGAAACAGATTATTGTTCAGGAAGGTGATGTGGTGCATAAGGGCCAGCACTTGACAGAAGGTTCTGCGGATCCTCATGAAATCCTCGATATCTTGGGGCCAAACCGTCTGTACGAGTTTTTGATCAATGAAGTGCAAGAAGTTTATCGCCTGCAAGGGGTGACCATTAACGACAAGCACATCGAGCTGATCATTCGTCAGATGCTTCGCAAGGTTCGTATTTCCGATCCAGGTGATACTGAGTTCTTCTGGGGCGAGCAAGTCGAGCGCACGACTTTCATGCGCGAAAATAACCGGATTATTGAAGCGGGTGGAAAGCCAGCGGAAGCAGAACCGGTATTGCTTGGAATCACGAAAGCATCGATTGAAACCGAGAGTTTCATCTCGGCTGCTTCATTCCAGGAGACTACTCGCGTGTTAACGGATGCTTCAACCTTGAGTAAAATCGACACGCTTCTCGGATTTAAGGAAAACGTGATCATGGGTCACTTGATTCCTGCGGGAACGGGTCTTCCTCAGTATCGAGATCTTCGAATCACGCTTCCATTTGGAAGTGAAATCGAAGAGGAGGCTCCGACCGAGGAAGTAGCAGAATCAATGGTTCAGAATTCTGAAGTGATTTAATCTCTCGAGGACAAAGATAAAATTTCAAGCCGCGACCTAGTGTCGCGGCTTTTTTCTGGATCCCTGTGACTAATTTCTCGAACTGGGTTTTCTACTGGCAGGGAAAGTACTGGGATGGGGAGATGTATTGAAGAATCTTTTCTTCTACGCTGCTGAATAGAGCTTGTTCGATCGCTTCCCTATAGCTGATGGCTCCATTCTTCAGTTGAAGATTGCCCATGAATAAAGGTTCTTTCGGATACAGCGACTCCATCTTTTTAAAGACGTTTTTGGGGGAACGAAAGGTTCCAAGAGTTACAGAGTGGATGGATTCAGGAGGAACTGAATCAAAAACCTGATCGATGAATTGGCTGTATTTTTCAATTCCGTTTTCGAAATGAATGAGCGGATCAAAGCGAAGTCCAACTTTCCATCCTGTCTTAGCTAGCTTTTTCAGTGCAGATAGACGTGCCTTGATTGGGGGAGCTCTGTGTTCCAGAGAATCAGCCACTGGTTCAGGATTCAAACTGTAAGCCGTGACTACATTTGGAATGGGTTCCCGGTCGAGGAGGGAAGAAATGTTCACGCTTTTTGTGCGGAGCTCTAGCCACGCATTTTTGTGCTGAGCAAAGAAAGGAAGGAAGACGCTTGTGAAGCCGGTGACTTTGTCCATGGCCAGACTGTCGCAATCGTATCCACTAAAAAAGAAGCACTGCTTCGAAGGATCCTCGTCGAGAGTGACTTTGATGTCATTTAAGAAATCCTCATAGTTTACGAAGAGAACATAGTTGGCCGATTGGTACATTCCTTGGAGAAAGCAGTAGCGGCAATCGTACAGGCAATTAAGCATGTGCGAAAAATAGTAGTGTTGGTCAGCCCCAAGGCCGTATTCGGGTGGAGTGGGGAGAACGCGGTTTCCGTGCTTTGCCGCTAGTATGAGAGCTGGATTCTGCTTCTGGAGGCGGAAGCTCTGTCTCTTAGGATTAAAGACCTCGCCGTATCGTCCGCAATCGATTCGCTCAGCCCGATCGTAGCGTTTCAGAATATCCAGCGTTCGCGGATGGCTTTGAACCGCTTCTTCTATGTATATGCGATCAAACATTAGCAGACTCGCTGTGGAGATACTTGGTCGATTTCGAGCTGAAGACGTTCGAGAAATTGGCCTTTCTTTGGGCTGTTCAAGAGGACCTGCAGGTTTAGACCTTCGTCGAGGTCGAGTAGAGCATCCAATTGGCGTATCCGACTGAAAAGTTGGTGCCCCTCTGTTTCCGTGAGGGAATAGCGGGTTTTTGCGGCAGACAGCAGATCACTCGCCCAGTCTCTCATTTGGTATTCAGCTTCCGAAAACTCTGTATTATCCAAAAAGCTTTCGATTTTCGGAATTTGTGAAGCAATCAGACCTGATATGTCCGTCTTATCGAAGTGGGCGCTTGCAGGAGAAACTGAATTGTCCGAGACAACCTTTATACATTGAACGCGTTCGGAAGTGGTGAAGGCAAGAGCGGCAGTGTAAAAGCCAAACGCCTCCATGTCGAACACGCGACCAGTTTCATAGCGGCTTGAAGGAGCATTCAGGGTTTTGATTTCGATACCAGGCCAAGGGGGTTTCCCCACAAGTTGAGGATAGATTACTTCGCGGGAATAGTCAGATGTGATCTTGTTTCCGATAAATGCCTCACCTATCGCTGCGTTTCCTCCGCCGCAGATGCCGAAATTCAGCCAGGTTGCGTCGATCGAAGGGAATCTTTCTCCCAAAGCGGTTGTCGCGATTGCGCTCGATAACGAGCCCACTCCTGCTACAGCCAGTCGAGCCGTTTCGCCCTCGAAAAATTGGGCCTGACCGTGCTTGCCGCATGGTTTCATGCGGTAGTGCTGGATGATGGGTTTTGCTTCGCAATGGAGGGCAAGCACGAATTGTTTCATATTCTTCGTTTTTACCTTGATGTCATTGGGACGAATCGGCAAAACGCAAGGCTCTCAAATTTATCGTAGCTGATAAACCATAGAGTTTCCCACAAGAAGCTCGCCCGATTTTCAAGCATATCAGGCCAAATTTTGGCAGGGTATGCTTTTTACTCGTTTTTCGGCAGAAAATACTTGCCGAGGTAACGCCTTAAGCTAACTTCACGCTCCTTTCTAAAAATCTCTCATCATGCCAACCATTAATCAACTCGTCAGAAAAGGCCGCAAGGTGGCCCGGACCAAGTCCAAGTCACCCGCGCTTGACTCAAATCCGTTTAGACGCGGCGTTTGCGTGCAAGTCATGACGCGTACGCCCAAGAAGCCGAATTCGGCTATCCGAAAAGTGGCGAAAGTACGCTTGACCAATGGCATCGAAGTCATCGCCTACATTCCTGATGAAGGACACAGCCTTCAGGAGCACAGCATCGTTCTTGTACGAGGCGGCCGTGTGAAGGACCTACCGGGTGTGCGTTATCACATCGTTCGCGGTACCCTGGATGCAATGGGTGTAGAGAAGCGTCGACGCAGCCGGTCAAAATACGGCGTTAAGCGTCCTAAGGCATAAGAATTCAATTATTCAGATAATGTCACGTCGTAGAAGAGCAGTTAAACGCCTAACCAAACCGGATTCCCGTTATGGGAGTACTCTGGTGGGTCATTTAGTGAACACCGTCATGCGTGACGGAAAAAAGACTTTGGCTGAGCGCATCGTATACGCTGCGTTCGAGAAAGTGAGCGAAAAGCTCGAAAAGGGTGATCCGGTGGATCTACTTTTGGGAGCTCTCGAAAATTCACGGCCTCGGTTGGAGGTGAAAAGCCGACGTGTTGGTGGAGCAACCTACCAGGTGCCTCTAGAAATTCCGTTTGAGCGCCAAGAATCCCTTGCCATGCGATGGATGGTAAATGCTGCCGCGGCCCGTAAGGGTATTCCGATGAAGGACGCGCTCGCCAATGAAATAATCGACGCCTACAATAATACAGGCGGGGTTGTTAAGAAAAAGGAAGACACACACAAGATGGCGCAGTCTAATCGCGCATTCGCCCACCTTCGCTGGTGATCGATTTTGCTCCCTTATGTTCTTTGTACAATGGTTGAAGCTCCCTCAGATATTTCCACGAAAAATGGCTCTGGACGTCCAGTGCCAATGGAGTGGACACGCAATATAGGTATTGCGGCCCATATCGATGCGGGGAAGACAACCACGACTGAGCGTATTCTCTATTATACAGGAGTCGTTCACAAGATAGGGGAAGTCCACGACGGTAACGCCGTCACGGACTTTATGGAACAGGAGCGTGAGCGCGGCATTACGATTACCTCCGCTGCGATATCCTGTAATTGGGAAGGCCGATCCGGACCGTTCGCTGGGATCAATCACCAGATCAACATCATAGATACTCCCGGCCACGTGGACTTCACCGCTGAAGTCGAGCGTTCGCTCCGTGTACTTGATGGAGCGGTTGCCGTTTTCTGTGCGGTGGCTGGAGTACAGCCCCAGTCGGAGACAGTCTGGCGCCAAGCCGACAAGTACCAGGTCCCACGCATTGCGTTTGTGAACAAAATGGATCGCACCGGGGCAAATTTCCTCGGTGTGATTGAGGATATGCGTTCCAAGCTTGGAGCGAATGCCCACCCGCTTTTTCTCAATATCGGTTCAGAGGAGCACTTCACGGGACTGATTGATCTTATTCGCCAAAAAGCCTTTCAATTCGATGAGTCAGACGCGATGGGCGTTAATGTGATCGAGTGTGAAATTCCGGGAGATATGGCTCGCGAAGTCGCGGAATTACGGGAATCGCTGATTGAAGCAGTCGCGGACTTCGACGACACCCTAGCCGAAAAGTATTTAAATGGTGAAGAGATCGACGAGTACGAGTTGGTCTTAGCGATTCGCAAAGCGACGCTATCTTTGAATTTTGTAGGGGTTATTCCCGGCTCTGCTTTCAAAAACAAGGGCGTTCAAAGCATGTTGGATGCGGTTGTAAACTACCTTCCCAACCCGATTGACATGCCTCCAATCAAGGGTCAAGACGGCAAGGAGAGGCCTGTTGCTATTGAGCCTGACGACAATGGCCCCTCAGCGGCACTCGCATTCAAGCTTTGGAGTGATCCCTACGTGGGTAAGCTCGTATTCATTCGTGTTTACAGCGGGACGATCAAGAAAGGGGATGTCCTTTACAATCCTCGCACTGGGAAATCGGAGCGCGTAAGCCGTCTTCTAATAATGAAGGCGGATAGCCGCGATGATGTGGAGTGTGTTCGCTCGGGAGACATCTGCGCAGCGATTGGATTGAAGAACGTTTGGACGGGTGACACCTTCACTTCGAAAAACCTCGATGTCGCTCTCGAGCCGCCGTCATTTCCGGACCCGGTCATTTCGATGACGATTGAACCGGCAACCTCAGCAGATCAGGAAAAGCTTTCTGTTGGATTGGCGAGGTTGTCAGAAGAAGATCCGACTTTTGTTGTAAAGACCGACCAGGAAACCGGCCAAACGATCATTTCGGGTATGGGCGAACTCCACTTGGAGATCATCAGAGACCGGCTCTTCCGTGAGTTCAAAGTCAAGGCCCAGTCAGGAAAGCCTCAGATCGCTTACCGGGAAACCATTTCCAAATCTGCAGAGGGCGAAGGAAAATTTATACGCCAATCCGGAGGACGTGGCCAATATGGTCATGTGGTCATCAAGCTCGAACCTCAAGAAACAGGGAAAGGGTTTGAAGTGGTTAACGAGATTGTTGGCGGTGTCATTCCAAGAGAGTTCATTAAACCCACCGAAGACGGTATCAAAGAGGCGGCCAACAATGGGGTGGTTGCAGGATATCCGGTAGTCGATTGGAGAGCCCGTATTGTCGACGGTTCGTTTCATGACGTGGACTCTTCTGAGATCGCGTTTAAAATGGCGGGTATCTTTGCTTTTAAGGAAGCGATGAAAAACGCTGACCCGATTCTCCTCGAGCCGATCATGAAGGTGGAAGTCTCCACTCCAGAGGAGTATCAGGGAGATGTGATCGGCGATCTGAATCGACGCCGTGGGCATATCCAGAATATGGAGTCGAAAAACGATTTGGCTATCGTCAATGCGGCTGTACCTCTCGAAACCATGTTTGGCTACGCAACCGATGTCCGTTCTCTCTCAAAAGGACGGGCTAGTTACTCCATGGAAACCTCTCACTTTGAGCAAGTACCACCGAATGTGCTCGCTAGGCTTACCGAAGACCCATCTAGATAGGGACACAATAATTTTAATAACCGAAATTTCATGACTGGACAAAAAATACGCATCAGACTTCAAGGATTTGACTATCGAGTGATCGATCAGTCCGCGTCCGAGATTGTGGATACCGCCAAGCGCTCGGGCGCTCGTGTTTCCGGTCCTGTACCGTTGCCGACACGCATCGAGAAAGTCACCGTGAACAAGTCGCCTCACGTAGATAAGAAATCTATGGAGCAATTCGAGATCCGTACTCATAAACGTTTGTTGGACATTATCGAGCCAACCGCTCAAACAGTCGACGAACTTAAAAAGCTGAATCTTCCATCAGGAGTGGACATTACTATTAACGTATAAACCAACGGATACAGCATCACACTTTCGCTGGCATTTGCCGGCGCTAACGTGGGTCTAGTAAAACGGAGCAGACGCTCCACCTACCTCTTAGAAATATGAACTATACACTCTTAGGCAAAAAATTGGGCATGACTCAACTGTATGACGGAACGGTCCAAGTTCCCGTCACAGTGATTCAAGCAGGCCCTTGCCCCGTTCTTCAGGTGAAGACAGTGGAAACGGATGGATACAATGCCATTCAGATCGGCTACGAAACTAAGAAGGACAAGCGGGCGAGCAAGGCAGAGCAAAATCATGCCAAGAAAAGCGGCGTCGCTACGCCACGAGCCATTCGCGAAGTACGCTGTGAAAGCGCTCCGGAATTCAATTCTGGCGATGTGCTTGACGTAACGAAGTTTGAAGAAGGACAAAAGATCGACGTCATCGGATTTACCAAGGGTCGTGGATTCCAAGGTGTAATGAAGCGCTTCAACGTTAAGGGGGGTCCTGCTTCTCACGGCTCCATGTTTCACCGCCGTATCGGATCAATTGGCCTTTGCCAATGGCCGGGTCACGTATTCAAAAACCAAAAAATGCCAGGCCGCATGGGCGGAAGGCAGCGAACGGTTCAGAACCTGAAGGTCGTTAAGATCGACGCAGAAAAGAACCTCATTCTCGTAAAGGGAGGAATTCCTGGAGCCAATGGCGACACGATTCTCGTTCGCAGTGCGATCAAGGGCAAATAACGCGGGAAGGACTGATTGATAATGAAGTTGAAAGTATTTAACAATGACGGCTCCGCGAATGGAGAGGGCGATTTCGATATCCCTGTTTTCGAAGACGGTAAAGGTCTCCAAGCAGTGAAGGAAGTAGTTGTCGCTCAGGCGGCAAATATTCGCCAAGGTAGTGCGAACTCAAAAACGCGCGGCGAGGTTCGGGGCGGTGGCAAGAAGCCATGGCGCCAAAAAGGAACCGGCCGTGCCCGTGCAGGAAGTAGTCGTTCCCCAATATGGGTTGGCGGTGGAGTCGTATTCGGCCCGAAACCCCGTGACTACTCTAAGAAGATTAACAAGAAGGTCCGTCAGCTAGCCTTTAACCGAGCATTGTTCGAGCGTGCCAGTGATGGCTCCTTGGTTGTGGTGGATGCCCTCGATATCGCTCCCGCGAAAACGAGTGTGGCATCCGGTGTCATCCGTGGCATCGCACCGGAAGGAAACGTTCTCGTGGTAGACAAGGAATTCAGCGATACCTCAATGTTAGCGCTACGCAATTTGCGTGGAGTGATCCTTGAGGAGGCTGCGATTGTAAGCGTTACCGATCTTGCCGATTTCCAAACAATTATTGCAACTCGCCAAGCGATGGAAGTTCTTCTTGGCCGTTCGAAAGGAGGCTCGAAATGATTCAAGCAGACAAAATTCTGAAATCCCTTCGCTTGACTGAGAAGTCCAATCTCCAGTCGGCAGAAGTGGGGCAATACACGTTCGAGGTCTTCAAAGACGCTAACAAGTACTCCATTAAGGCTGCGGTCGAAAAGGTGTTCGATGTTTCGGTGACGCGTGTGAATGTTATAAATCAAAAAGGTAAGCCGGCCCGTAATCGTAAGACTGGACGCTCTAACTATAAATCCGACTATAAGAAGGCGATCATCACCTTGAAAACAGGGGACACGATCGAAATCGTATAAGCGAAGGGGATACATACAATGGCTATTATCAGTTTCAGACCAACGACTCCGACTCTGCGTTTTGCGGAACTCCAGAAGAGAGACATTACGCAGAAGCGTCCGGAGAAAAAGCTAACCACTTCTTATAGCAAGTCGGCCGGGCGCAATTGCTATGGCCGCGTGACTTCACGCCGCCGTGGTGGTGGACATAAGCGATTGCTTAGAATCGTAGACTTTCGTCGCAATAAATTCGACATCCCGGCGAATGTTCAAGCGATCGAATACGATCCAGGCCGGACAGCTCACATCGCTCTGGTTGCCTATGCGGATGGCGAGAAGCGGTACATCATAGCTCCCGAGGGGCTGAAGGTGGGGGACAAGGTTCTTTCGTCGGAGAAAATGATCAGTTTTGATATTGGCAATACCATGCCACTGGAATTCATTCCTCCTTCGACACGCCTTCACGCTGTGGAATTGCTTCCTGGCAAAGGGGCCCAGCTCGCTCGTTCAGCAGGCAACTCTCTCGAGCTTATCAATATTGAAGGGAGTCACGCTCAGTTGAAAATGCCTTCGGGTGAAGTTCGTTTGGTGAGCAAGAAGTGTCTCGCGACCATTGGATCTGTCAGCAACGCTGAGCACTCAAAGGTAGTCATCGGAAAGGCGGGGCGTAACCGTTGGAAGGGCAAGCGCCCTCGTGTTCGGGGTGTTGTTATGAATCCGGTGGACCATCCCAATGGCGGTGGTGAAGCAAAGAGTAAAGGTGGCGGTGGCCGCCAGATGCTCGTTTCTCCTTGGGGTCAGCTAGCGAAGGGTTTCCCGACTCGCCGCAAGTCTAAGGAAAGTAACAGTCTCATCTTGGTCCGTCGCGATGGTCGCAAGTTCAAACGATAATTTTATTAGGATATAGATAATGGCTCGTTCAGCTAAAAAAGGATATTTCATCGACCCCAGCCTCGAAGACAAGGTAATGGTCGCCAAGGAAAAGGATGATCGCAAACCGATTCAGACCTGGTCACGTCGTTCCACAATCACGCCCGATTTTGTGGGTCTGAATTTTGCCGTACACAACGGGAAGGCATTCATCCCCGTCTACGTCACGGAAAACATGGTGGGGCACAAGCTCGGCGAGTTCTCTCAGTCGCGCATGTTCAAGGCTCACGGTGGCAGCAAATAATTAAGGGAGCTAATAATAATGGAAGTACAAGCGCTAACCAAATACGCACGCATGTCACCGAAGAAGGTGAACGAGGTTGCTCGTGCCATTCGCGGCAAACCGGCCACTGCAGCTCTAGACCTGCTGAAGTTTATTCCGCGAAAGTCGGCGGCACTCATCTCTAAGACGTTGCAATCAGCAATTGCCAACGCTGAAAACAACCACGATCTGTCTGCGGATAACCTGACTGTTGACAAGGCGATCATCGAAATGGGGCCGGCTCTAAAGCGATTCAAAGCAGCTGCTCGTGGTGGAGTTGCCAAACGAAAGAAGCGCATGTCTCATATCCGCATCGTGCTAACCGACAACGCTAACTAATTTCAGACATATGGGTCAAAAAACAAATCCGATAGGTTTTCGTCTCGCAGTTAATCGCAACTGGCAGTCACGCTGGTTCGCGCCCAAGAACGAATTCGCGAAGACACTACACGAGGACTACATCATTCGTCAGAAATTGATGGAGAAGCTGAAGTACGCTTCCGTACCTCGCATTTTCATTGAACGGGCGTCTTCCCGTGTCCGTGTTAAGATTTTCACCGCTCGTCCAGGGATCGTTATCGGCCGGAAGGGTCAAGAGATTGAAAAGATCAAGGAAGAGCTGTCTGTGATGACGGGTAGGGAAATCCTTCTCGATATTCAGGAAGTGAAGAAGCCTGAGCTCGAAGCGAAACTGGTAGCGGACAATGTCGCTCTTCAGTTGGAACGCCGTATTTCCTTTAGGCGCGCCATGAAGAAAGCGGTTCAAATCGCGATGAGTCTAGGCGCGGATGGAATTAAGGTGCAGGTCGGTGGAAGACTCGGTGGGGCGGACATCGCCCGTACCGAAGTTCAGCGACAAGGTAGTGTGCCTCTCCATACATTGCGCGAAGAAATCGATTACGGTACATCAGAAGCCAGAACAGTATACGGCATTATTGGCGTTAAGTGCTGGGTTTTCAAAAAGGACGAACAATAAACATCTCTTACTGAGCTATGCCAGCACTCACTCCATCACGTACAAAATACCGGAAGTCCATGAAGGGCCGCATGCGCGGCAACGCAAAGGGCGGCGATTCTATGGCGTTTGGCGACTATGCCATTCAGGCGTTGGGTCGTGGATACTTCACGGGTAATCAGATCGAAGCCGCTCGTGTCGCCATCACGCGTCATATGAAACGTAAAGGGAAGCTCTGGATTCGAGTGTTCCCTCACAAGCCGATCACCAAGAAGCCTCTCGAAACTCGTATGGGTAAGGGAAAAGGACCTGTTGATCACTATGTAGCCGTGGTTAAACCGGGCTTGATCTTGTTCGAACTCGCAGGTGTTTCGCTTTCGATCGCTCGCGAGGCCATGCGCTTAGCTGATACGAAACTCCCTTTTAAGACGCGTTTCATTGTGCGTGAGAACATGGATTGATCCGTAGAAGGAACCGAAAAAATGAAGGTAAAGGACATCAAAGAACTTTCGCTCCCAGAATTGGAGAAATCGATTCGCGACACGCGTGATCAGCTTCTCGAATTGAAGCTGCGCAAGCAAACAGGACAGGTTGAAAACACAGCGGAGCTGACTCAGCGCCGCAGGGATATCGCGCGGATGGAAACGATTCGTAGTGAAAAAATCCAGGCGGAATCGAAGTCCGCTTAACAATAGAACTGATACGCCATGGAAAACTCTCGCAATAGCAGAAAAAGCCTAATCGGGTTCGTGACTTCAACCTCCGGGGACAAGTCGATCAAGGTTACATACGGCTACAAGATTCCTCACCCTCGTTATCGTAAGGTGATCAATCGAAAAACAGTTGTTCACGTTCATGACGAAAACAACGATGCTGGTCTCGGTGATCGTGTTGAAATTATGGAGACACGTCCAATTAGCCGCCTAAAGCGCTGGCGCTTGGTCCGGGTGATCGATCGGGCTCCTGTAGCAGGAGGCTTGAAGGAAGAGGAAGTAGAGCAACCCGAACCAGCTTCTGCTGAATAAAGGAGCGAAACAACAATGATTCAATTACGTTCAGAACTGCAGATCGCAGACAACACAGGCGCCAAGCGGGCCCATATGATTCGCCGCTTGGGTCAACGCAAGAAAACGGCCGACATTGGTGACGTTATCGTCGTCAACATCAAAGAGGCCAGCGTAGACTCGTCTGTAAAGAAAGGCACGGTGGTAAAAGCTGTTGTAGTGCGGACAAAGGCTCCAATTCGTCGTCGTGACGGTAGCTACCTCCGCTTCGACAGCAATGCGATCGTTATACTCGACAACAATGGAAACCCGCGCGGTACTCGCATATTTGGGCCAGTTGCTCGCGAACTTCGCACGAAACAATTCATGAAGATTGTCTCGCTAGCTCCGGAGGTACTTTAATCATGGCTAAGACACATGTAAAACAAGGCGACGAAGTCGTTGTCCTTTCAGGCAAGGAAAAGGGTAAGCGCGGCAAAATCCTGGAACTTCGCACGGCGAAAAACAGAGCGGTTGTGGAAGGTCTTATGATGATCAAGCGCCATCTCAAGAAGTCGGAAGAAAATCCGGACGGCCAAATCGCGGAACGCGAAGGGTCCATTCATATTTCAAACCTGATGCTTGCGTCTACGTTCGACGAACGTCAGGCCAAGAAAAGCTAAATAATATAGAGAACTGAACCCGTTCCGGGTCGGAAATCCGGACAGAAGCTATGAGCTCTCAAAATTTTCTAAAAGAACATTACGAAAAGACAGTCGTCGAAGGACTCAAGAAGTCCCGTGGCTACAAGAACAAGTATCAGATTCCTCGTATCGAGAAAGTGGTTCTCAATATGGGCGTGAGCGCTTTGCTCGACAAAAGCGTCATGGAAGAGGCTGTGAAGAACATGGGCCTTATTGCTGGGCAAAGTCCGGTTCGCACGCTTGCGAAGAAGAGCATCGCGAATTTCAAACTCCGCGAGGAAATGCCAATCGGTTGTAAGGTTACCCTCCGAGGCGAGCGTATGTGGGATTTCCTGCTTCGTTTGGTTGCGGTATCCCTTCCCGCCATTCGCGACTTTCGTGGTATTCCGCAGAAGTTTGACGGGAACGGTAACTACTCGCTCGGGATCACAGACATCACGATTTTTCCTGAAATCTCTGTGGATTCAATCAAACGGCAATCTGGAATGGAGCTTACTATTGTAACCTCTGCAAAAACGGATGAAGAAGGCTACGAGTTGCTCGACCTACTGGGAATGCCTTTCCGAAAGAGAGAGACTCAAGATAGCAATGACGACGCTCCAACTGAGAGTGAAACTGAAAAAGACGAAACCGCAGCGTAATTTAAAATGGCAAAGAAATCATCAGTAGCACGTAACGAAAAACGCCGCCGCCTCGTAGAGCGCCTCGGTCCTAAACGGGCTGAGCTCAAGGCGATTCTTTCTAGTCCCGACACGACAGACGAAGAGTTCTACCAAGCGCAGCGCAAGCTCGCTAAGATGCCTCGCGACTCTTCCAAAATCAGAATTCGGAATCGCTGTAACGTCACAGGGCGTCCTAGGGCATTCATTCGCCGCTATGGGTTGTCACGTCTAACCTTCAGAGAACTCGCTTTAGAGGGAAAAATACCTGGCGTTACCAAATCTTCTTGGTAGGCCTGTCACTCCAATTTTCATATATAATAAAAATTTCGCGCAAACGCGCATCCCGGGAGTGTGGATATCACCCGGTCAAAAACTAAATAATCATGCATACTGATCCAATCAGCGATTTTCTAACTCGCATCCGCAACGCGTCGAGCGCCGGCAAAGACGAATGTGTTTCTCCTCATTCGAAAATGAAGGCAGAGATAGCCCGCATTTTAAAAGAAGAGGGTTTCATCTCAGACTTTTCCGATGCGAAGGACGATAGAGGGCACAAGACTCTTGTCGTTCAACTCAAGTACGTGAACGGAGAGCCTTCAATTAACGGTCTGGAGCGGGTTAGCCGCCCGGGTCTTCGGCTTTACTCCAAAAGCTCGGACATTCCACGAGTACTCAATGGACTAGGTGTCTGCATTCTCACTACGCCAAAAGGCTTGATGAAGGATCGCGATGCTCGTCGTCAAAAGCTTGGCGGTGAAATGGTCTGCAACGTTTGGTAGAAGAGGACGCGAACAATGAGCAGAATAGGAAAACTACCAATTACGATACCTGAAAAGGTTGATGTATCAATCGATGGTTCGACCGTTACCGTTAAAGGCCCGAAGGGAGAGCTGACTAAGAAATTTGTCAACGAGGTCTCTTTTGAGGTCGATGATGGGCAAATTAAAGTTTCCCCAGCGAACAAGACTCGTTTCGCCAACGCCATGTACGGGACTTCTCGGTCCATCGTTAATGGAATGGTTGAGGGCGTGGTTAACGGATTCACGAAAGAGATCGAGATCAGTGGTGTTGGATACAATGCCACTCTGAAAGGGAAAGCGCTTTTGCTGAAGCTCGGATTCTCGCACGATATCAACTACGACATCCCAGAGGGTGTGACGATTACGGTCACGGACAATGGAACGAAGTTGAAGATCGAAGGAATCGACAAGCAGATCGTGGGACAAGCGGCGGCATCGATCCGGCACTATCACCCGGTCGAACCCTATAAGGGCAAAGGAGTCCACATCGTTGGGCAGCATGAAATCCGCAAGGAAGGAAAGACAGTCGCTTAGCGCGATTCGATAATCTGTAAGGAATAACCTTTAAAAGAATTTCGAAATGAAAATCCAAAAGAAGAGAGAGCTCGAACAAAAGAGACGCTGGCGTATCCGTAAGAAAATTGCGGGCACTGCGGAGCGTCCACGGTTGAGTGTGCATTTCAGCAATAAGCACATCTATGCCCAGGCCATTAATGATGACGAAGGGAAGACGCTATTGTTTGTATCAACCATTGCGAAAGAGCTTCGGGAGCAGAACTTGAAAGCCAACAACGACGGCGCTTCTGCCCTTGGAAAGTCCTTCGGCGAAAAGGCGAAGGATTCTGGTATTAGTAAGGTGGTATTCGACCGTAATGGGCGCAAATACCACGGATGTGTGAAAACTTTTGCAGACGCCGCTCGTGAGGCCGGCCTAGAATTCTAATTGCCCTATGAGCACAGAAACAAATCAAACACCAAGTACGACCCCAAGCGAAGCTCCTGCGAGCACAGCGCCGGCTAACGATGGACCCGGTGGGGGCTATCGTGGATCTGGTGGCAATCGTGGACAAGGTGGTAATCGTGGACAAGGCGGCAACCGCGGCTCCAGGGGTGGCAACCGCGGACGGCGTGAAGAGGAGAAGCCCGATGACGGTATCTTCGAGAAGGTCGTTTTCATCAATCGTTGTGCGAAGGTAGTAAAAGGAGGACGTCGTTTCAGCTTTTCTGCTCTCGTCGTCGTCGGTGATCGCGCTGGAAAGATCGGAGTGGGATATGGAAAGGCCAACGAAGTTCCCGAGTCTATTCGGAAAGGGAGTGAAGGCGCCCGTAGAAACCTCGAGCCGATCAAACTCAAGGGTGACACGATTCCACACGAAGTTCTTGGCGAGGCCGATGGTGGCAAAGTTCTCTTGCGTCCTGCAACGACGGGTACAGGGATTATCGCCGGTGGCGGTGTTCGCGCTGTGCTTGAAGCAGCAGGGGTGCACAATGTTTTGACGAAGTCGTTGGGGTCAAACAACGCCAACGCGGTTGTCAATGCCACCCTAGACGGTCTGCGGAAGTTGAAAACGTTCGAAGATTATAAAGCGCTTCGTTCCTAATCCAAAATTTAGAAAAGACTCGAATCATGAGACTACACAATCTTTCAAATGTCAAAGGAGCCGTCCACCGTCGCAAGCGTGTGGGCTGTGGCGAAGGTGGCGGACACGGTAAAACGTCGGGACGAGGTGGCAAAGGCCAGACGGCTCGTTCGGGTGGTGGTATCCGCATTGGATTCGAAGGCGGTCAAATGCCTTTATTCCGGAAGCTTCCTCGCCGTGGGTTCAACAACAAGAACTTCAAGACTTACTACGAGACGGTTAATATTGGCGAACTTGCTCGGTTAGACGAGTCCATCAAAGAAGTGAATCGCGAATTGCTCGCAGCAGCGGGACTCGTCCGTATGAACTCCAACCCATTGAAAATTCTGGGTGAGGGTGAATTGAGCAGAGCTCTCAAGATTACGGCCGATAAATTCAGCGCTTCGGCAAAAGAGAAGATAGAAAAGGCGGGAGGCGAAGCAGTCGTTCTCGAAGCTCCTGCTGAAGTCGCTGCTGAAACCGGCGAGTAATCAATCACCTAGACTGAGAAGGCATGCTATCCGCGTTTACCAACTGTTTGAAAATCCCTGAGCTGCGTCAGCGTATCTTTTTGACGCTGTCGCTGCTTTTCATTGCTCGAATTGGGGCTAATATTCCACTTCCGGGATTGGATACGCAGCCGCTGCAGGCGTTCTTCGCCGATCAAACCGCTCAAGGAGGTGGTAGTCTTCTTGGACTGTACAACATGTTCACAGGGGGAGCGCTTCTCAAGGGAGCCGTTTTCGCTTTGGGCATCATGCCTTACATTTCCGCCTCCATTATCTTCCAATTGATGGGGGCTGTTTTCCCGGCTCTAGCTCGTCTACAGCAAGAGGGCGAAACCGGCCGTCAAAAACTTAATCAGTACACACGTTACGCTACCGTGATCATTTGCGCGGTCCAAGCGGTGCTTTTAATTCTGGCGCTCGAGAATCCGGGGCGACTGTTTCCGGGCTACTCGCTGGCCGAATACGGTGATATCGTAATCGTTGGCAAAACCTGGTTCCTTATCACCTCCACGGTTTTCCTTACCGCAGGAACGGTCCTTCTGATGTGGCTGGGTGAACAAATTACAAAATCTGGAATTGGTAATGGGATATCGCTCCTCATTACAGTCGGTATTTTAGCGGATTTGCCAGGAGCGGTTCAAGCGACCTACGGCTTGTTTTTCGGTCCAGTTGGAGCGGGAGAGAATCTTACTTTTGTTCACGCCGTAGGAATGATTGCTTTAGGGCTGGGCGTCACTGCCGGCCTTGTCGCGGTGATTCAAGCCGTTCGCAAAATTCCAGTTCAGTACGCCAAGCGGGTGGTGGGAAGAAAAGTGTACGGTGGCCAAAGCTCTTTTATGCCGCTGAAGGTTAACTACTCGGGCGTAATGCCCGTGATTTTTGCCTCGGCGATCCTCGCTTTTCCACAGCAGATTATTTCGCAGTTGGGAGCTTGGCTCGATCAGCAGTGGTTGATCAACATCGCTAACTACATGGTCCATGGGAGCGTCACCTATTATGTGATATTCGGGCTCATGATTCTCTTTTTCTCGTACTTCTGGGTATCCGTGATGTTTCGTCCTATTCAGATTGCGGATGACTTGAAAAAATACGGGGGATACGTTCCGGGCGTCCGTCCAGGGGCTCCAACGGCCAAATTCCTAGATTTCATCATGACTCGTCTGACTTTAGCGGGCTCGATCTTTCTGACCGTTATCGCGATTTTCCCGGATATCTTGTTGTTTCAGGCCAGTATTCCCATGCGGGTAGCCATCTTTTTCGGTGGTACTGGTATGTTGATCACCGTCGGTGTGATGCTTGATACCATGCGCCAGATAGAAACGCATCTTCTACAACGCCATTACGACGGCTTCCTCAAAAAAGGGAGAATCAAGAGCCGTGGCAATACCAAGGGTCTTGACACCGGATTGGCCGGAGCGGCGGACATGAACAACGTTGGAAAGTTGTACCTCTGGCTGCTCGTTATTTTCGCGATCGGAATCGTAGCTTGGGTATTACAATTATCATCAAATTAAATCTTTACTTTATGCTTACGAAAGGTCATCACCTCACTCTTTTTCCTCCTGTGTGCCGCTTGGATGGGTACAGATTGGATTAAAGTGGTCACCAGTTGCTTTTGCATTCCTTTTTCTTCGAGACTCTCGAAAATCACCAATATACTTTAACATCAACAACTTGCTAAACTAAAATGCCACGTATTCTAGGCGTCGACATTCCCAACAATAAGAAACTCGCATACTCGCTCCGTTACATCTACGGAATCGGGCCTAAGCGTGCTGATATCGTTTTAGAGCAAACAGGTCTGGATCCCGACATGCGGGCTAAGGATTTGGATGAAGAGCAGATCAACGTCATCATGTTGAAGATCAGCGAGCTCAACTATCTTGTAGAGGGCGATCTCCGTCGTGATCACGCGGCTAATATGAAACGCCTTCAGGCGATCAATTGCTATCGTGGTCTCCGTCACCGCAGGGGTCTTCCAGTTAGAGGGCAACGCACCAAGACAAATGCTCGTACACGTAAGGGGAAGACAGCCAGTGTTGGTGGTCTCCGCAAATAATTTTTGAAAGCGAATTAAAATGGCTGAAGAAGAAGCTCAACCCGAAGAGGAAAAGAAGGTATCGAAGGCTGCGGAAGCGGAAGCTCCCGTGGAGGAAAAGGCGGCGCCAGCCACTAAAAAGGAAACCCCGTCAGAGACTGCCGAAGTGTCTGAGGAAGGCGAGGAGGCTCCCAAGGAAGAGGAGGAAGAACTTGCTCCGGGTGGTGTGAAAAAGCAGCCAACTGCGCAAGATCTCCTTAAGGAAGAAATTGGAGAACTCAAAATACGCAAAGCCAAGGGTAGTAAGAACGTAACTACTGGCATTGCGAAAGTGAGCGCTACGTTTAATAATACGATCGTTACGATCACAGACACTAAAGGTAACACGATTTCATGGGCGAGTGCGGGCAAGATGAATTTCCGAGGATCCCGCAAGTCTACCGCTTACGCAGCCCAAGTGGTAACGCAAAATGCGGCAAAAGCAGCGATGTCCCATGGACTCAAGGAAGTGATCATTCACGTCAAAGGGCCGGGAATGGGACGCGATTCAGCGATTCGAGCCTTTCAATCACTCGGTCTGGAAATTGCTTCGATCGTGGATACCACTCCAATCCCTCATAATGGGTGCCGGCCGCCAAAGCGCCGGCGCGTCTAGTAGCCAAATCGGCGAATTTTTATTTACTAACTTTATATACAAGATCCATGGCTCGCTATACCGGTCCAACAGTTAAAATCAGCAGACGTTTTGGTCAGCCTATTTTCGGCAACCATAAATCATTGGAGAAGCGTGCGTATCCGCCAGGGCAGCACGGTCCTCGCCTGCGTCGCAAGCAATCTGAATACTCGATCGGTCTAAGCGAAAAGCAAAAGTTGCGTTTCATGTATGGCCTAATGGAGAAGCAGTTCCGTCGCACATTCGATCGTGCAAAAGGACAACGGGGCGTAACGGGCACTATCTTTCTACAACTTTTGGAAACCCGCCTCGACAGCGTGGTTTACCTGCTCGGCTACACCAAATCTCGCCAAGCAGCACGACAGTTCGTGAATCACGGACACATTCGTGTTAATGGGCAAAAAGTAGACATTCCAAGTTTTCAAGTGAAGCCAGGAGATGAGATTGAAGTTCGTAATGGAACATCTTCCCGCCAGTTGGCGACTCGTAATTTGGAAGCCACTCGCCTTCGCAATGTGCCGGACTGGATGACTCGCAACGACGAGGCATTTAGGGGTGTAGTAAACCGCCTCCCAGCTCGTGAAGAAATGGAACCAACCATCAACGAGCAGCTCATTGTAGAATTCTACAGCCGCTTCTAATCACTTTTTCAGTACCAGTTTCTCACTAACTCCCGCTCAGCCGTACTCAGACCATACCGCGAAATGCCAAAACGTATCGGAAAGTTCGAACTCCCTAATCGTCTCGTAAAAGTAGAGGAAGGTTCCTCGACTACATATGCCAAGTTTATTGCCGAGCCTTTCGAGGCCGGATATGGACATACCATTGGCAATTCCTTGAGGCGTGTATTGCTAAGCTCTATCGAAGGAGCGGGTATCACATCCATTAAGATCGATGGCGTTAGCCACGAATTTCAGAGCGTCGATGGAATCGTCGAAGATGTAACCGACATCGTTCTGAATCTCAAGCGGGTCTTGCTTATCTGCCATAATCGGGAGGGCGCAAAGTTGATGATCAACGTCAACCGCTCAGGCCCGATTACCGCCGCGGATATTCAAGCTGACCATAATGTGGAGGTCGTAAATCCCGACCAGGTCATTTGTACCTTGGATCGTGAAATGCAATTCACTGCTGAGCTTGAAATCGGGGTAGGACGGGGTTATTGCCCAGGGGAAGACAATAAGAACGAGGAACAGCCAATTGGGGTGATTCCAATTGATACGCTTTACAGCCCCGTTAGTCTTGTAAAGTACTCGGTCGAAGCGACGCGTGTGGGACAGATCACTGACTACGACAAATTGATCTTGGAAATTTGGACGGATGGAAGAATCACGCCAGATGACGCGCTCAAACAGTCAGGAGCGATTCTCAAGCATCATCTCGACGTATTCGACAATGTATCTGACGAGAATTACGAATTCGAAGACGAAGGAGCAGAAGTAAGTGAAGAGCAGAATAAGCTCCGTAAGCTTCTCAACATGAGCGTTAATGAGATCGAGCTTTCGGTTCGTGCCGCGAATTGCTTGAACAACGCGAACATTACGACGGTAGGCGAGCTTGCCATGAAGAGTGAGCAGGAAATGCTCAAGTACCGTAACTTCGGAAAGAAATCTCTAAACGAAATTAAAGATAAACTAGAATCTCTCGGCCTTTCTCTTGGCATGAAATTCGACGAACGCCTTCTTGATATGAAGAAGGAATTATAGTCGAAGAGGGATATAACTTAAGGAAAATTATTTAGGCCATGCGTCACCGCAAGCATAGCAATCAACTAGGCGTCAAGAAAGAGCATCGTGAAGCTCTTCTCGCAAATCTTTCAACTGCTCTCATTACCCATGGGAAGATAAAGACGACTTTAAAAAAGGCGAAAGCGCTCCGTCCCTTCGTGGAAAAAGTGATTACGCTTGCGAAGAAAGGAAGCCTTCACAATCGACGTCTCGCTATTTCGCGAGTTCGCGATACTGGCGCGGTGCACGAGCTTTTTGAAGAGAAGGTCGAGCAATTCCGTGACCGAAACGGTGGCTATACTCGTATCTACAAGTTAGGTACACGTCGTGGAGATGCGGCAGAAATGGCCCTAATCGAACTGATCGATGCGGACGACGAAGGCTATGGAAAGAAGTCCAAGCCAAAGTCAAAAGCGAAGAAAAAGGCGAAAGCTGCAGTCGAGGAAACAGCAGTTGCGGAAGGAGCTGCGGTTGCAGAGAAAACTGAGGTTGCGACAGATGAAGAACCGGCCGAGGAAAAGGAATCTGTAGTTGCGGAAGAAGCGCCCGCTGCTGAAGCCGCCGATGAAGTGGAGCAAGAGACCAAAGCGGATGTCGCGGAGGATGTCGAAGCATCAAAGGAAGGGGAGGAAGAGAAAAAAGGCTGACGCCTTCTCTTCAGCCAAATCAATTTGTGATGCGTTCTTCGATTTGAGGAACGCATTTTTTATTTAGAGTTGCAGTGCAAGCGTTCACCTACTTTTTGATAGTCTATACTGGATCGGCCTTGGTTGGGTTGTCTCTTCTCTGGTTTTTCTACGATCGGAGAGACAAGCGTAGTTTTGAGGCGAACCGCCGCCGAAAAGTATTCCACTGTGTTAGATGTGGAAACTTGTATTCTGTGAGAAAAGGGGATGTTTCTTTTGGGGAACCGTGTCCGGAATGCGAGTACAATAATTACGAGCTATCGTTCTAAGTTTCAATCGGCGTGAACCCCGCTTGAATTCGAAAGTTTGGCAAGAATCAGCTCCCTCGCCGTGGGCCATTTTTTCGTACGTTCAATCCTGAAATGCAGAGGTATGGCGATAGCCGGCCGAGGAATGGGGGGTGGCTCGAACCAGTAGATTGCGTGCTCTTTTTTAGATTCACGGATCACGAATGGGACCTTATTAAGCATATTAGATTAGAAAATAGCGGTTGGTGTGAGTGATTAAATATTTTATATTCTAATAATGGGTTTTAACAGAATAAGGAAAATTAATAATAAATCTTATGCAAATGAAACACAGAAATATCAACGTAGTAGTAGCCACCCTATTGGCCATATCGGTTGTCGTCTCACTTCCTGCTGCCGAGCCAAAGGCGTGGGAAGTGAAAGTGCGAGCGGCTTATCTAAAGACGGCGGATGATTCGGACGCGTTTACGGCCCTCGATATAGATTTTGCCGAGGGTGCCGTTTCAGTGGAAGACAAGTGGATTCCTGAACTGGATGTAACTTACGCGTTCACTAAGAATTGGGTTGCTGAGCTTGTGTTGACCAGTCCTCAGAAGCACGACGTCTACCTCGCGGGAGTTGGCAAGCTAGGTTCGCTGGAGCACCTTCCGCCGACATTGAGCCTATTGTACGAAATACCAACTGAAAGTGGTTTCACCCCCTATTTTTCTGGGGGAGTCAATTTCACTTGGATAACCAATAAACGCCTGAGTGTCGCTGGAATACCTCTCGATCTTGAAGACTATAGTGCAGGGCTCGCTTTAGGCACTGGAATCTGATATGATTTCGGTTCGAAATGGGACTTCGATGCCAGCGTCAAGTGGATGGACCTTGAGTCGGACGTGCTCGCCGGTGGGGCCAAACTCACCAATGCCCAGCTAGACCCATTGCTATGGAGTATTGGAGCTAGCTATCGGTTCTGAAATCGCTTGGAGGTTTTTTATCCTGTAACGGTCGCTGATTATTCGGCGACCGTTTTTTGGGGAATGGTATTCTCCACGACATCTGTCGGTGATGAGCATATTGCGGGTTCTGAATAATCCGACTGAGGTCGAATTTTACTTGAGAAACGAGGTCAAACCATACGTTTAGCGAATTCCCTTTAAAAGTGAGTGACAGTGCTGGCGGTCAGATGGTTAAATCGTCGTTTTTCTACATGAAGCATCAAACTATAGCGGTTCTCGATTTTGGATCCCAATACACTCAGGTGATAGCTCGCCGCATACGTGAATGTTCTGTTTACTCCAAGATTTATCACTTCAAGGCATCGGCCAAAGAACTAAAGAAAGACAATGTTGTAGGGATCATTCTCTCGGGAGGTCCGGAAAGCGTGTTGTCCAAGGGATCTCCTCGACCTGACAAGAAGATATTTGAATTAGGGGTTCCCGTTCTTGGAATATGCTATGGGGTACAGCTCTTGGCTCACATGCTCGGCGGAAAAGTCGAAAAGAGTCATGCTCGCGAGTATGGACATGGGGAATTGAAAATCAAAACGAAGGGAAGCCTTTTCAGAGGCTTGCCAAATGTCTTGCGCGTATGGAACTCGCATGGCGATCGTCTCGGGAAGCTGCCAAAAGGATTCCGGTCTGTTGCGTCCACTGAGAACTCAGGATTTGCTGCTATCGTTGACGAAAAGCGCAAGTTTTACGGTATTCAGTTTCACCCGGAAGTCCACCATACGGAAGGAGGTCTAAATATCTTGGAAAACTTCTTGAGAAAGATTTGTGGCTGCCGAGCGGATTGGTCGATGGCTTCTCTTGCCGAAGAATCCATTGCTAATATTCGGGACAAAGTTGGGAACGACCGCGTCTTGTTGGGATTAAGCGGTGGAGTTGACTCTTCTGTAGCCGCTGCCCTAATACACAAAGCCGTGGGTAGGCAGTTGACGTGTGTATTTGTCGACAACGGGTTGCTCCGCCTTAATGAGCGTGAACTTGTAGTGGATCTCTACAAGCGCCACTTTAATATGGATGTCCGGGTTGCGAGAGCTGGAAACAAGTTCCTAAAACGGCTAAAGGGTGTGTCCGATCCGGAAAGAAAGCGAAAGATAATTGGGAATACGTTCGTTGAAGTTTTCCAGGATTCTTTGAAGAGAATCGGAGACTCTAAATTCCTTGCCCAAGGCACACTCTACCCGGATGTTATCGAAAGTGTATCGATAGATGGCAACCCGGCTGCCACTATCAAGAGCCATCATAATGTTGGAGGCTTGCCTAAGAATATGAAATTTGAGCTTCTCGAGCCCCTGCGCCAGCTGTTCAAAGACGAGGTTAGAGCTCTAGGATCTGAGTTGGGATTGCCGAAAGAGGTCGTTTGGCGCCAGCCGTTCCCGGGTCCAGGGCTTGGAGTTCGAGTGTTGGGTAGCATAACAAAGCGGAAGCTTGACGTTCTACGGAAGGCGGACGCGATACTGCATGAAGAAATGATGGCGTCGGACCTGTATTATAAAGTGTGGCAGTCTTTCTGTGTTTTCTTGCCAGTTCGCACAGTGGGTGTGATGGGGGATGAGCGCACCTATGAAAATGTGATTGCGGTGAGAGTGGTTGAAAGTAAAGACGCAATGACAGCTGATTGGGTGAGGGTGCCTTACGAAGTGCTTCAGCGGGTGTCTAACCGAATCATCAACGAAGTTTCCGGCGTGAATCGCGTAGTCTACGACATAAGTTCCAAACCTCCTGGAACAATTGAATGGGAATAGGCGTCAGTTTGAGACTCTTACAATATCACTATGAAAACTAAACGATTAACCCCAGCCGTTCTCGCGGCTTTTATCCTGCTAAGCTCAATCGCGTTCGGAGCTGACTCCGATGAAGAAATCATCCAGGAAACGATCGAATTGGCGCGGTCTTACCTAGGTGACAGCAACAAGTTGGATTCGATTACCAGTATTCATTACAAAGGCTCTCTGCTTTATAGCTCGGGGGATTTGGGTACGATAGAGATGGTCTACCAGAAACCCATGAAGCAGCGCATGGTCGCGGTGATCGGAGACCGGAAAGAGGTATCGGTTTTAAACAACTCAGAAGGCTGGACCACTTTCGAAAGGGTTGTTGATTCAGTCCCTCTGAGTATGGAGATATTTGACCCAATCCGAATTCTCATCATGCAGGCGAGCGTTCGGGAAGCATTTGGCTTTTTCAAGAAGCCGAACGTCCGCAATGGAGAAATCATCTACGAAGGCAAGGAGATGGTCAAAGGCCATGAATGTGTCGTTTTGACTTATTACCATGGGGATGGAATTGCCTATCAGCGCTATATCGACGCGGAAACTGGGCAGGTTCGTAGAACCCTCGATAGCAAAGGTGTGGAGTACATCGAAGAGGGAGAAATCGTGGTAGAAGGAATTCGCTTTCCTAAGAAGATGGTAAGCACGTTCTCTACTGCCATCGGAAGCCAGACGATGGAATTTGCCTACACTTCGGTGGAGATAAACAAGAATCTGCCTGAATCAGATTTCATAATGCCTCTTCCCTAGGAGGCACTCGTGCTTGGAGAGTCCTTTAGAAATTGAGACTCTAAAATTACATTTATCTTTGCCAAGCGCGTGACGCTCTTCCATTAGTGGCGCCATGGCAGATTTGGCATATCGCTCACGCGGCTTCCAGCAGAGGTTGGCAAAGTTCTGCGAGACCACAGTAGTCCCGCAGTCGATAGTCGATACTGTCTCCAAGATCCTCGCGGACATCAGGGCCAAGGGCGACAAAGGAATTGCGGCGACGATGCGACGGATTGACGGGCTTCGTTTGAAACCTTCCCAATTTCGAATATCCGAATCGGAACTGATGGGTTCCGCTAGCAAATTGGAAAAGTGGAAGCTCAAAGCGATCAAAGAGTCGATTGCTTCCGTATCAGATTTTCACCGCCATGCACTCCCCCAATCCTGGACGGCCAAGAACAAGCATGGGGCTACCATAGGGGAGCGGTTTTATCCATTGGACCGTGTAGGGCTCTACATTCCGACGGACCTAGCATCTACCGCGATCATGACCGGAGCTCTAGCGAAATTGGCAAAGGTGCCGGAAGTGGTAGCTTTTACGCCTTGTGGAAAAGACGGATCGGTCAATCCAGCCGTACTCGCCTCTTTAACGCTCTGCGGGATCAAGGAAGCCTATCGGATCGGTGGAGTTCCTGCGATAGGAACGATGGCCTATGGTACCGAAACAATCCGATCTGCATCCAAAGTATTCGGACCAGGAAATGCTTTTACGGTTGAAGCCAAGCGCCAGGTTTTTGGGACCATCGGTGTTGATCTGCTTCCAGGTCCAAGCGAAGTGCTAATAATAGCGGATGATTCAGCCAATCCCCGATTTGTGGCGGCCGATTTGCTTGCCCAAGCAGAGCATGGTTCGGGCAGGGAAAAGATTTTTCTAGTAAGTCTCTCGAAAGCGGTAGCTACGCGAATTCGGGCTGAAATAAAAATACAGGTAAAGGATCTTACTCGCGCTAAACTCATTCGAACGGTGCTAAAAGAAGGGTTCTTATCTGTGGTAGTTGATTCGTACGAAGAAGCTGCAGAGATCGCAAACTTTGTCGCGCCTGAGCATATGGAGCTAGAGGTTCGTTCCGATAAATTGAACTATCTGACGAAAGCAATCAAAACGGCGGGAGCCATCATGCAAGGCGGCTGGTCGGCGACTGCTCTAGGAGATTTTGTCGCGGGTCCGAGTCACGAGTTGCCGACGGGAAGATCGGGAAGGTATTCCAGTGGCTTGCAAGTGATCGACTTTTTCCGACGTTCCAGCTTAATTCGATATACTGAAAGCGCCCTGAAAAAGGCGGCTCCAGCAGCAGAGGCCTTTGCGCAGATGGAAGGTCTGGATGGCCATGGCCGTTCCGTTTCGATTAGATTGGATAAGCGATGAACGATCAAATTCCAGTCTCAGAGTTTGCTCTGCCTCATGTGAAGAAATTGCATGCCTACACGCCGGGCTTTCAGCCGAAAGGGGAGGGTTGGGTTAAGATAAACACGAATGAAAACCCCTATCCTCCGAGCCCTACCGTTGAAGCGGCGATTAGGGATGCTTTAGGTGATTCACTACGTCTCTATCCTGATCCCCGAAGCTCTGAGCTGCGTTCAGAAATAGCGAATCTTCATGGTTTGGATGCTTGCAATGTGATCGCTGGAAATGGTTCAGACGATTTGTTGAATTTGCTGACACGCGCCTTTTCGACGGTCGAGAAAAAGGCAGGTTATACCATTCCAAGCTATTCACTGTATCCCGTTCTTTGTGGGATTCAAAATTCAAGCGCCATCGAAATCCCGTTTGGCCGGGACATGGACCTGCCATTGGCAAAGATTTTAGAGTGTGATGCTGGAATACTCTTTTTCACGTCGCCCAATGCGCCCACGGGAGTAGGCTTTTCAAATTCATCGATAAGAAAGCTGCTAGAGAGCTTCAGAGGCATTGTTGTGGTGGACGAGGCGTATGCTGATTTTGCCAAGGAAAATGCAGTTGAATTAGTGGAAGCGTTCTCGAATCTGGTAATCACTAGAACGCTCTCCAAATCGTATGCTTTGGCAGGGTTAAGGGTGGGCTATGCACTGGCGAGCGCGGAGATTATCGAGGCTTTGGACCGCGTGCGGGACAGCTATAATGTCAACCGATTGTCACAAGCAGGAGCATTAGCGGCGATACGGGATCAGAGCTACATGAAAGCGATCGTGGGGAAAGTGACTCGAACGCGGGACTATTATTTTGACGAACTCAATTCGCTCGGATGGTTTACCTATGAGTCTGCGGCGAATATGCTGTTTACCGAACCGGTCAATGGAACGGGAGAGAAAGGGCCATCGGTTGCTCTAGACCTGTTCGAGTTCTTGAAATCCAAGAAAATATTGGTTCGGTATTTCCCTGGACACACCTTGACTGCCAGTTTTTTAAGAATCAGTATTGGCGACGAGGATCAAATGCTCAAATTGAGCGAAACGATAGAACAATGGCTGAAGAACGAATAGCATCGCTTGAACGCGAAACCAAAGAGACACAGATAAAGGCATCGCTGAATGTTGATGGCACCGGTAAGGCTGAGGTCGATACAGGAGTGCCCTTCTTCGACCATATGCTGACATTGTTCGCAGCGCATGGGTTATTCGATCTAGAAGTTGTCGCGAAAGGAGATGTAAAGGTGGACTATCACCACACGGTTGAAGACGTTGGAATCGTGCTGGGACAGCTTTTTAAGAATGCGGTTGGAGACAAAAAGGGCATGCGTCGCTATGGTTTCTTTATTCTTCCAATGGATGAATGCTTGGGAAGAGTAGCGATCGATCTCGGCAATCGTCCCTTTCTTGAGTATCAAGTGGTCGCCCCAACATCCTATGTGAGGGACTTTAACATTGTCCTCGTAAAGGAGTTTTGTCGGGCTTTTTCCAATACGTTGGGAGCGAATCTGCATATTAAACTCGAGTATGGAGAAGAGCCGCATCATATAGCGGAGTGTATCTTCAAATGCATGGCGAGAGCGATCGATATGGCTAGTTCAATCGACAGTCGCCTCGAAGGACGTCTCCCGTCTACCAAAGGAATGCTTTGAAACGGACCAAGCTGGCTGTTGACTAAAAGTCTCTCAGTGGCGTATGGATCCTGACTTCTTAATGGAATGAGTGCCAGAATCGCAATTATCAATTATGGAATGGGGAACCTAAGGAGTGTGGAAAACGCCCTCCTGAAGGTGGGTGCCGATCCGAAGATAGTCACCCAGCCATCCGACGTCACTGATGTCGAAGGATTGGTGCTCCCTGGAGTGGGAGCCCTAGAAGATTGTGTCGACGGGTTGCGAGCCTCGAAGTTTGACGATTTCATTGCGGGATGGATACAGGAAGATCGACCTTTCATGGGAGTGTGCTTGGGGCTGCAAGCTTTGTTTGACGTTTCCGAAGAGCGGAATGTGAAAGGGCTAGGAATATTTCCGGGAAAGGTCATCCGCTTTGTTTCAAAGCCTGGGTTCAAGATTCCCCATATGGGCTGGAATACCGCCAAGCTCGAACAAAATGATTCTCGCTACTGGGAAAATTTGGATAGCGAGAATGACCGCTTTTACTTTGTTCACAGCTATTACGCAGTACCAGAGGATCCTGAATTGGTACTAACGACTACGGATTACGATGGCGTTTTTACGAGTTCGATCGGCCGCGCGAACACTTTGGCCTGCCAATTTCACCCAGAGAAGAGTCAGGCGAAAGGACTCCAAATATACTCAAATTTCGCCTCGATTTGTAATTAGGAGTACTCCTTTGCCTCTTAAGATCGCTAATAGTTAACTTCTAGGCGCGTCGTGCTTTACATCAGGCTATCAAGGAAATTAGTCTTATTGTTTCTTTTATTCGATCACTCTACATTCTTAGTAACTTTCAAGCGCGAGATCTCATGAGCAAACCGGCAGTCCTAAAATTGGACGACAAAGAATACGTTTTTCCAACCATCGAAGGCGTTGAGAATGAAAAGGCAGTTGATTTTCGGACGCTTCGTTCAACGACTGGCTATATTTCCTATGACGAAGGCTATGGAAATACGGGATCTTGCCAGAGCGAAATCACCTACATCGATGGAGAGGTAGGAATTCTTCGCTATCGTGGCATCCCCATCGAGCAGCTTGCTGACAAGTCGAACTTCCTGGAGTCGTCCTACATGATCCTCTACGGAGATCTGCCCACGCAATCCGAGCTCGATCAGTTTACAACGAGGGTTCGAGAGAGTGCTGCTGTATCGCCGATGATGAGCGACGCCTTGAAAGGCTTTCCTCGCGATGCCCCGCCTATGGGGATGTTGGGATCGATGCTAGGGGCTATGAGCTGCTACAATGCGAGCTTGGCTACCAACGACCGAGCCGTGGATCTTGAGAATTTCGACGAGGCGGCAGCTGCAGCGATCGCCCAAACAGCGACTGCGGCGGCGCTTGGGTATCGTGTGACTAAAGGACTTGAGGGAAACCAGCCTGATTCCTCGATCTCGTTTGGGGACAATTTCTTGCACTTAATGTTTTCCGAAGAAGGAAAGCCGTATGAAGCAATTCCAGAGGTGAGTCGGGCGCTTGATCTCATGCTGCTGCTTCATGCAGACCATGAGCAGAATTGTAGCACCTCGACGGTACGTATGGTGGCCTCGGGCGGAGCTAATTTATTCGCCTCTGTTGCTGCGGGGTGCGGAGCCCTTTGGGGGCCGGCCCACGGCGGAGCGAACATGGCAGTGATTAAGATGTTGGAAGAGATTCGAGCCACTGGAGATGACGGCTCGAAATTTATTGAAGAGGCAAAAAGTGGTAAGAGTGGGAAGCGGTTGATGGGCTTTGGGCATCGCGTGTACAAGAACTTCGATCCACGAGCGAAGATTATCGGCAAAGCCTGCGAGGAGCTATTGAACAAACTGGGAATTGACGATCCTTGCTTGGACATTGCGCGTCATTTGGAACAGGCCGCCTTAGCGGACGATTATTTCATTTCCCGCAATCTGTATCCCAACGTGGACTTTTACAGCGGTATTGTTTTACGGGCATTGGGCATTCCTTCGGATATGTTCACAGTCATGTTTGCTATCGGGCGCATGCCTGGCTGGGTGGCGAATTGGCGAGAAATCGCATTGAACCCCAAAATGAAAATCAATCGCCCTCGACAAATCTATCAAGGACCTGCGTTGCGAGACTACGTGGCGATGGCGGATCGAGGATAGAATTTCGAACACCGTTGCTTCGAATTGATTCTCTTAACACTTGCCAGCTGAGATCATTGAACATGGTTCTTAGGGTGAAGGCTTTCTCTATCGTACCCATTGTCTTGTGCCTTATATGCTGCGTCAATTGCACTGGACCAAAAACCCCCGAACTGGAGAGATCATTTCACTTTTGCTTGTTGGGCGACATGCCTTACTACCTACCCGAAGACTACGAACGATTTGACAATGTAATCGAAGCGGTCAATCGGGAAAAACCTGCGTTTACGGTTCACGTAGGGGACACAAAGTCGGGAGGTTCTCCCTGTTCGAATGCAACAGTGCAGCGCACTTGGGACAGTTTCTCGAAATTTGATCATCCGTTGATTTATACCCCGGGAGACAATGAGTGGACAGACTGTCACCGAAAAGCCGCGGGATCGATGGATCCGCTAGAGAGGCTATCGGTTATTCGGGATCGATTTTTCGGATCGAGCAGTTCCTTGGGAGGCGGAGCGCCCATCGAAATGAGTATACAGTCTGCCGATACGAAATGGAGAGATTATCCTGAAAATAGAATGTGGATTCGGGAAGGGGTTGTCTTTGCCACCCTCCATATCGTTGGCAGCCATAACAACAACCAGCCTGACGTTCCTAGGGCGGTAGAAGAGTTTGTGGCACGTGATAAGGCAAATGAAGCATGGCTAGAAAATGTATTTGCGAAAGCGCGGAGTTTGGATGCTCCAGGTTTGGCGATATTTATTCATGCAAACCCTTTTGGAGAATTGGGAAGGGATTGGGATCCGGGCTTTGCCCGATTTCTTGGGCAATTGCGCGAGCTAACGATAGCGTTTAACAAGCCAGTTTTGGTGTCCCATGGAGATTCGCACTATTTCCGTGTAGATAAGCCACTAATGCATGAAGGTACAGCTCGGGACAGCATTGAAAACCTAACCCGTTTAGAAGTCTTCGGAGCCCGAAATATGCACGGGGTTAGAGTCGAAGTGGACCCTAAATCCGAGCAGGTTTTCAGAATAAGCCAGTTGATCGTAAAAGCGAATCGCCGATAGCGAATTGAAGATTTCAGAATCGGGTCTACTTTTCTGAATGATGAGGATGCATCAGCTCCTCAAACTTCAGCCCAGTCAGCTTCATTATTCCGGCGTAGAGTTTCCACATGGCGACGATAGAAATCGCCATCCCCGGAATTACGATAACGATGTAGGAAATCCAGGTCATGCGGCCCATCTGTTCATTAAAAAGCTCCGTGCCTCCTGAACTCGTTACTAAAATACGGGCGAGTATGAAGTTCATAACCACGCTAAAAACTGAAGAGACGATAAAGAGAAAAGTCGCAAGAGAGAATAGCTTCTCAAAAGCAGACTCCTCGCTCCGTTCGGCGATAATTCCGTCAATCCTGTCCACGTCGATCACATCCGGATTGTAGAAGATGGTTCTTATGAGAGGTTTCTCGGTTTTCGCGCTCGCGAGAACCAGTATTCCAAAAATCGCAGGGAGACTGGCTTCTTTTACCGCAACCCACAGACCATCAAGAGCAAGGACTCCTATGAGGCCCGTGAGTCCTACATTTGCGAATCCGAGAATTGAGAATAGATTAATATTTCTTCTAACTATGTAGTCGTAGATGCCATACGCTAAGGGCATTGACACGGCGATTATCAGAATTTGGGTCGGGCTCAATGCGCCCTCGAGACCGACCTTTTCCAATAGGTCATCCAATTTCGAGAATGTCACACTCGGCGCAACGATATTGAATATGATGTTGAGAAGCAGGTTTTCTCGTTTGGCTTTAGGTGGTGTCATTAAGTTTTTCTTTAGTTGTCTTCTATCGTCCCTGCTTTCAGTCTTCTAAAGGTCCTAGGTGGGGACCTCAGCCAATTGAACACCATGTCTAACGCAAACATTCTTCTAGGCGTCAATATCGATCATGCTGCCACGGTTCGCGAAGCTCGCTATCGGGGTCAGGTACAGGAATTTGGTCCCATTGTTGAGCCGGACTTAATTGAGATCGCTCTGTTGTCAGAAAAGGCGGGAGCTGATGGGATTACGGTGCACCCAAGAGAGGATGAACGCCATGTGCAACGAAGTGATGTGCTCAAGATCCGTGAAGTGATTTCGACTCGCCTAAATATGGAGATGGCGGCGACGGACGAGATGATGGCTTTCGCCTTGGAAGTCCGCCCCGACTCGATTTGTGTCGTTCCTGAAAGCCGTGAAGAAGTGACCACCGAGGGGGGCTTGGATGTGGTGGGCAATTTTGAAAGAGTGAAGGCAATTGTAAGCGCCGCCGCATCAGCTGGCATTGTAACGAGCCTGTTTATCGACCCTGAGCCGGATCAGATCGTTGCGTCCGCGAATTCGGGGGCTTCGCATATCGAGTTGCATACAGGTGCTTATGCCAACGCTTACTATCTCGATAACCGAGCCGATGAATTCAATCGATTGCTCGTCGGAGCCAAGCAGGGAGTTGATTTGAAGCTAACAGTGAATGCGGGACATGGGATTAATTACACCAATATCAAGGAGGTTAGGACCATTCCCAACCTCCATGAGTTAAACATCGGCCACAGTATTATTAGTCGCGCACTGTTTTGCGGAATTTCCGATGCTGTTCGAGAGATGAAATCCTTGATTAATGGCTAGGGTTTTAGTGGAATTTTCCGGATGACTCTTGAATTCCGGTTGCCTCCTGCCGGCCCGCTTATGGGCCTTGGTGTCGATATTGTCGACGTAGAGCGAATTAAAGGCATGCGAACACGGCAAGGTGACCGGTTCTTACAAAGAGTCTACACTCCAACGGAATTGGATTATTGTATGAAAATGAAGTACCCTGACCAGCATCTGGCGGCAAGATTTGCGGCGAAAGAAGCGGTATCGAAGGCATTCACGACCGGAATTGGTGAATATTTCGATTGGAAGTCTATCGGAGTCACGATGGGTGAAAGGAGGCAACCTGAGATTGAATTGGATGAAAATGCTCGTCGTTTCATGCTCTCAGTGGGCGGAACTCGGATATCCATCAGCCTCACTCATACCGAAAAAACCGCAATCGCGATAGCCGGACTGATCGGATAGATAGGAAGATTCGCAAGGGAGAATGGTAGGGAAATGAGTACAGGATATTTCGAAAATTCGGACCCGGTCCTTAGTTGCAAAGAAGCGGGGGAATATGAAAGCGCTGTTTTGGAATCAGATGAGAAAGTTTGGAATGCCATGGCTGAAGTAGGGCGTAAGCTGGGCCGAGGGATTCTGGTAGAGTATAGTTTTTCTCGGTACAGTAAAAGGGCGCTAACCGTCCTGGGTCTGATCGGCAAAGGCCATAATGGAGGCGATGCTCTCTTGGGGATTGATGAAATGGCTAGAGCCGGATCGGTGGGGCGAGTGGCTCTTCTCCTGGCGTGTCCAGAGAGTGCCCTGAAGCCAAATACGGCTCGCGCGTTAGCCCATTTGAAGAACCGTGTTTCGGAAGACCGATTGGCGATTTTTGAAAGTGATGATGACGCAGACAACGATTGGCCGAACGAAATCGAAAAATGGCAGGCCGACGAGCAGTTTGACATATGTCTCGACGGACTCATTGGCATGCAGTTTCGTCCGCCGACGAGAGGCCCTACCAGAAAGGTAATCGAATTTGCAAACAACCTCAGGGATATTCGACTCAGGGTTGCGGTCGATCTTCCCAGCGGGTTAGGTGATGAAGCAGGTGACCTTTGTTTTAAGGCAGACGTTACCTTCGCGACGGGTATTCTGAAGAGCCCTTTGCTCATAGGAGGGAAAGGCTCTTCGATTGGTAGTATACGATATTTGGATATAGGACTCTTCAACGACCCGATAGAGGTAAAAAGTAGGGTGTTGAATGACTCTTCTCTGAATCTGTTGCGAAAGCGGCGTCCGGTTCATGTCGACAAACGTTTCTACGGGCATCTGTTTATCCTAGCTGGATCGAGAGAAATGCCCGGAGCGCTTCTTATGAGCGTCCGAACGGCGCTACTAAGCGGAGTGGGACTGGTAACGGTTTGCGCGCCAGCGAGTATTGTCCCCGCTTTGGCGCCGTTGGTTCCAGAGGCAATGTGGGTGCCTTGGCCAGAATCCCCATCCGGTGGACTTTCCTCCGATGGGCTAGAATACATTAGGACGATTCAGTCAAACGCGAGCGCTATTCTAGTGGGTCCCGGAATGGGTAATGATCCAGAGACAAACAACATGCTTGTCGAGTTGCTTAAACGATGGACTGGATCCATTGTTATCGATGCGGATGCCCTGCAGCCAAATGTTTTGCATTGGGTCCAGAGCATTTGCATCGTCACTCCCCATCTAGGAGAGTTTAAACGACTCCTTGGTTGGGAAGGAAATATTTCCGATATCGATCGAAAGCTGCAGGAATTTGCTAAAGAGCATTCCATAGTTGTCGCCCTTAAGGGACCTATGACTCGGATTGGTGACGGCGAGCACCTTTATTTGAATACAACTGGAAATTCGGTGCTTGCGAGAGGGGGGAGTGGAGATCTGCTGGCTGGCCTCGCTGCCGGTATTTTGGCTCAGTCTCCGCAGAACGCGTTGAGCGCTGCTTGCAGAGCGGTTTACTGGCACGGCAAAGCAGCGGACTTGTTGGCAAGTCGAAAAGGTCAGGTTGCCGTTCGGACAACAGATCTGCTCGAATACTTGGGTGATGCTTTGTGTGTGGAGGAAGAGAGGATTGACGAATAACGATGCTTATTGGGTATTGAATGGTCTGCAAGGAATTGGACCGATATCGCTGAACCAAATGTTGGAGCGTTTTGGCGGTGATCCCGTTAGAGCGCTGTACGCAGACCGAGCGGAGTTGTCAGATGTGAGAGGACTTACTCGTAGGGGAGTGGACGCTATTGCAAGTTGGCAATCGAATTTCGATCTATCCCGAGAAAAGGAACGAGCAGCTAAACTGGGGGTGAAGTTTGTGGACCAAGAGAGTGATCGGTACCCTGGAATACTAAAAGAGATACACGACCCGCCTATAGGGCTCTACGTACTGGGGGACTATAAGTTTTCTAGACCCAGTGTGGCCATAGTCGGTAGTAGACGAACAACGCTCTATGGTCAAGGAGTCGCTAGAGAATTCGGACGTGAGCTTTCTGCTAGAGGCATATGCGTGACTAGTGGAATGGCTCGTGGAATTGATACCCACGCTCACCAGGGGGCATTGGAGGCAGAGGGAGGAATGACCGTAGCGGTTATGGGTTGCGGTATTGATATCGTGTATCCTCCTGAAAATATTGGTTTGTATCGAAATATTGGGGAGATTGGCGCGGTCGTTTCAGAATTCCCATTGGGCCGCCGTGCGGATAAGCAGAGTTTTTCGATGCGTAACCGACTCGTCAGTGGCATGTCACAAGCGGTGATTGTCGTTGAGTCTGATGAAACCGGGGGATCATTGATCACTGCGCAGTTCGCGGGTGAGCAGGGGAGACTCGTTTGCGCGGTTCCGGGTAGAATTGACCAGAAAACGAGTCGAGGTTGCAATCGGTTGATTCGCGATGGAGCGCTTCTCCTTTCGAGCGTTGATGATTTGCTGGAGGAGCTTGAATACGAAACGACGCTCCCCCATCTGGACATCCCTTATTCTGGCAAAAGGGACAGCGATATTGAGGAGCTTGATGAAGTTGAGCTCAAACTGATAAAGCTGTTTGAGGGCGGGGAGGCTCTTGATGCAGACCGGATAGCGAAGCTGCTTCAGATTGGTGCCGCAGATATTGCTTCGATGCTAATGATGTTGGAACTGAAGGGATATGTGGCCAAACGCCTTGATGGCTCCTATGAAGCCGTATCCAGATATAGCTAGAATCAATTGGGAACCGAATGTGCACCTATGGTCAGCCCGGGGGCCAGGTCATCTGGCGGCCTCCCAATAGATGAACGTGAAGATGAGGGACGGCTTCTCCCCCATGTGGACCATTGTTGATCACTATTCTGTAGCCTGCTTCAAGTTCCAGTTTGTCGGCGACTTTGCAGGCAGTTAGAAGCAAGTGTCCTAAGAGAGATTGATCCTCTAATTTCACTTTGCCGATGCGCTGTATCGGGATCTTGGGTATTACAAGGACATGTGTTGGCGCTTGGGGATCGATATCGCGAATCGCGAAGCAGAGATCGTCCTCGTACTCAAAATTGCCAGGAATTTCTCGATCAGCGATTTTTTGAAACAGCGTCTTTTCAGGGGACATGGTCTAATTTGGCTAGAATTGGTTGTTCCGGAGATCTCTTAGGAAACTATAAAATCACCAGCGACAGTTTAGACGAAGCGCGAGAACGTTTCTGGCAAAATGCTCGAGCGTAGCAAATGGCTTCCTCATACTCTTTCTTTCTCGATTTGGACCAGCGTCTTCCTCTTGGGCAAATGGCTCCCTTCAACCCAGTGAGTACCACAACACCTTTATCGAAGCGACAGATCCGCTTGAGGGCATCAAGGAGGTTCACACGTAGGTCGAGCATGGAAAAGGGTGTTTGCTCGGAATCGGCTTCTACCAGTTCTATCCCCGTTTCAGCCGGGTTGCTTTCCCATTTCGAAGCAAGTTCCTTTGCACGGCAAATGAACGGTTGGAAAAGCGAGGACTCCTCTTCAGGAAGCGACGCTTCGATGGACTCTTTTATTTGCTGGGCAAAATAGAGATCGTTGCTGACGGTCTTTGAAAATAGAGAACAGACGACCTGTAATTTTGAAAGATCTTCTGGGCTTGTGCGGCTCATAGAATGGGTTGTTTAGAGAGGGATCCAATCTCGTCCAAGAACTCTTCCAGATTGCGAAAGTCCTTATAGACACTTGCGAAACGGACATAGGCGATCGGGTCAATATTCTTGAGATTCAAGAGCACTTTTTCTCCAATCGCGGTAGAAGGAATCTCCATTCCAAATTCGTTTTCGAGCTGGTCGATCATGTCTTCGACGAGAATATTGATCTGTTCGGCGTCCACTGGGCGCTTCTGGCAAGCTCTCCTTAGGCTATTAACGATCTTTATCTTGTCGAATTCCTCGCGTCTTCCGTCTCGTTTGAATACGTACAGATTTTCGCGAAGGATTTCTTCGATCGTGGAATATCGATGTCCACATTCCATGCATTCGCGGCGTCGCCGAATGGTTGCCCCATCCTTGCTGATCCGGGAATCGACTACTTTGTCGAGCGTCGATGCGCACTTTGGGCATCTCATGGTAAATTACAGGTTGATGAAATTTTTCAAAATATCCATCCCGTTTTGCGTCGCGATTGACTCCGGGTGGAATTGAAGGCCCCAAATAGGCCGCTCACGATGATGGCAGGCCATAATCTCGCCTTCATCCGTTTCGGCTACGATTTCGAGAATATCCGGAAAGGTTTCCCGCTCTATGATCAAGGAATGGTATCGAGCGATTCTAATCTCATTGGGGATTCCTGCGAAGATCCCTTTTCCGTTATGCTTTACGACGGAGGTTTTTCCATGCATCAGCCGATCTGCCCGGACTATGTTGCCACCGAAGTACTGACCGATCGACTGATGGCCCAAGCACACCCCGAGTATCGGCACTTTGTCGGCGAAAGCTTCTATTATAGGTATGCTGTTGCCAGCTTCATTTGGAGTACAGGGTCCCGGAGAAATAAGAACCTGTGAAGGTCGTAGCGCCAAGGCTTCCTGCACTGAAATCTTGTCATTTCGGAACACTCGTTGATCGATCCCCAGAGCCCCAAAATACTGGACAAGATTGTACGTGAAGGAGTCGTAGTTGTCGATGACCAGTAGCATTCTTAGTGGCCGTGTTTAAATAGGGGTGATCTTCCGGGGTCAAGGACGGGATTCTGTGAGAGGAGCCATGGTAGGGGACCGCGTTTGCTGGGCTTCAATAGATTTGCATAAGGAAGTATTGAAAGCGGGCTGGAAGTTCTCCCTCTTAGCGGTCGAGCAGATTCTAATGACAGATCACTTTCAGCTAATCGCTACTGACCCGCATTCGTCCGCACGGAGAGGAAGACTGCAAACATTGCACGGAAATATCGAAACCCCGATCTTCATGCCGGTCGGAACGCAGGGTACCGTTAAAGGTCTGACGCCTAAACAGTTAAATGAGATCGACGCCCAGATCATTTTAGGCAATACTTACCACCTAAACTTGCGGCCAGGTTCGGATTTGATTCGAGATTTCGGTGGGCTCCATTCGTTTATGGGATGGAATGGGCCAATCCTGACTGACAGTGGAGGGTTTCAAGCGTTTAGCTTAGCAAAGTTGAGCAAAATCAGTGAAGAGGGAATTGCCTTCCAGTCTCATTTGGATGGATCGAAGGTCTTTCTCGGACCGCAGGAGGTCATGTCAATCCAATCCAATCTCGGGTCAGACATCGCTATGGTGATTGATGAATGTCCGCCTTTTCCCTGCGAGAAGCAAGATTGCGCGAAAGCGGTTGAGCGTACGACTCGATGGGCTCGAAAATGTCGCGAAGTAGCAGATGGTTTAGGTTTTCTCGAGTCAGGACACCACGTATTTGCGATTGCTCAAGGATCTACCTTTGAGGATTTGCGGCGTCAGTCTGCGGAAGAACTCTCCGCTCTAGAGTTTTCGGGTTATGCTATTGGAGGGGTTAGCGTTGGAGAGCCCGAGCCTGAGATGCTCCATCAAGTGGGAGTGACGATTCCGTTTCTGCCGCCGGCAAAGCCTCGGTATACGATGGGGCTAGGGACTCCTCCTCAGATGCTGAAGATGATTGGGCTCGGAGTGGACATGTTTGATTGTGTGCTGCCATCTCGTGTTGCCAGAAACGGGGCGTTTTTCACACCATTCGGAATGAAAAACATCCGGAATGCAAAATTTGCGAAAGATCCCTCACCGTTGGTTGAAGGTATGGACAATTATGCGTGCGCCAACTTTAGCCGAGCCTATCTCAGGCATCTGACGGTCGCCAAAGAGATTCTGAGTTGTACTTTGCTGACGATTCACAACCTGCATTTCTATCTAGATTTAATGATGCAGGCCAGAGGTCATATAGAGAGCGGCGATTTTTCGTCATGGAGTCGCGACTGGATCGAGAAATACGTCGCTGGGGATCGATCTGAGAGTTAGACTATTGGATTCCAATATTTTTTGGCCCTCGATTTAACGGTCGGTTGACATCATTGTTCTTGGAATTCCGCACTGGTGGTCGAAAGTAGTCGTTGAATGAGAGTTCTAATCACAGGCGGAGCAGGTTTTCTTGGCAGCCACTTAACGGATCGACTGCTGCAGGATGGGCATGAAATCATCTGCATGGACAACCTCTTTACGGGTTCCAAGAGGAATATCGCGCATCTGATGCAGAATCCGAACTTTGAATTTTTGCGGCACGACGTGACAGATCCCTTCAAGCTGGAGGTGGATCAGATTTACAATTTGGCCTGTCCGGCGTCCCCCGTGCATTACCAGTATAATGCGATCAAAACGATTAAGACTTCAGTGATGGGAGCGATCAATTGCCTTGGCTTGGCGAAGCGAGTAAACGCCCGCGTGTTCCAGGCGTCCACCTCTGAGGTGTATGGGGACCCCGAGGTTCATCCACAGCCAGAATCTTACTGGGGGAGCGTTAATCCGATTGGAATTCGGTCTTGCTATGACGAGGGCAAACGTTGTGCGGAAACCTTATTTTTCGACTATCATCGACAGAACGGAGTTGATATCCGCATCGTACGAATCTTTAACACGTACGGACCGCGGATGTCGCCGGAAGATGGTCGAGTGGTTTCCAATTTTATAGTTCAGGCCCTCAGGGGCGAAGACATCACGATCTACGGCGACGGTTCCCAGACCCGCTCGTTTTGCTACTACAGCGATTTGATCGACGGGTTCGTCCGGTTAATGGAGCAGGACAAACTGGTAGGACCTGTAAACATCGGCAACCCGGGCGAATTCACGATGCTTGAACTGGCTGAAAAGGTCATCCAATTGACGGGGACCCAGTCCAGAATAGTTCATGAAGCGTTGCCGGCGGATGACCCAAAACAGCGTCAGCCAGATATCGAACTCGCTAAGACGGAGTTAGGTTGGGAGCCGAGAGTTGAGCTAGATGAGGGTTTGGTTGAAACGATCGACTACTTCAGGTCCTATTTGGATAGCTAGATGAGATATTTGCTCCGAGTCTGGTTCCGTGAATAGGGGCGCAAATGCCCTTGATGAGATGAACAAAGAAAACTTTTTCGAGCAAGCACCCTCCAATCAAAATTTGATTCAATTGTTTGAGGGCCAGTGGTTTTCAATTATGCCCGATGAGCTGGGTGTTGATTCGAAAGGAATCGGGAAGCTTCATGATGATGGCCGCATCCACTGGGCTTCCTCGATGCTCGGTGGCTTTCGTGACAAATCCGTTCTTGAACTTGGCCCGCTTGAAGCTTGTCACACTGCAATGCTTGAAAATGCCGGAGCGCGCTCGATTCTAGGCATAGAAGCAAACTCAGAAGCCCTCCTTCGATGTCTGGTAGTGAAGGAGCTGCTTGATCTAAAGAAAGCCCGATTCAAGTTGGGGAACTTCGTCGGTTATCTGCAAGAGCAGGAAGAACGTTTTGATGTGGGAATTGCCTGTGGTGTCCTTTATCACATGAAGAATCCAGTCGAACTCATTGAACTCCTGTCGAAAAGGGTGAGATCTTTGTTTGTATGGACCCACTATTTTGATTCCGAGTTGATTGATGGAAACCAAATAGTTCGAAGCAAGTTTTCGGGGAGCTGGGTTGCGAGCCACATGGGATTTGATCATCGGCTGCATGCCTACGGTTACGGCGAAGCGTTGGATTGGAAAGGATTTTGCGGAGGTGGCAGCGAATCTTGCAATTGGATGGAGAAGGAGGAGATGCTGAGGGCATTTGACCATTTCGGCTTTGAGTGCCTAGGCGAAAAGCTTGAGACGGACCATATGCATGGCCCAGCGGTTTGGCTAGCGTTTGAAAACCGAAATCTCTAGTTCGAGCTGTAGCCATATTGCTAGTCGAGAGGCCACATTGTCAGATTTCCAGGATTTGAACCGGCCGGCAGAAAGAAGAACCTTTTCATTGCAAGCTGGTCTTCTATTCGCTAGCGGACAGGGTCTTATTTTAACGAGCCATAATGTTATCATCAATTTTTAAGAAATTCGCCGGTCGCTCCAATACAAAGTGGCTCAAGTCTTGTCAGCCATTTGTTGAGAAAATCAATGAACTTGAGCTGAGTTATCAATCTCTCAGCGAAGAAGAGCTAAAAGAGCATACGGACAAGTTTCGTGAACGTTTCAAAAATGGTGAAACGCTAGATGACCTGTTGCCAGAGGCGTTTGCCACAGTCAAAAATGCCGCCCGAAGACTGGTGGGATCGAAAAGCCTAGTGATGGGTCAGGAGATTCCCTGGGAGATGGTACACTACGATGTGCAGCTAATTGGTGGTATGGCGCTTCATCAGGGGCGTATCGCAGAAATGGCTACGGGTGAGGGGAAGACACTCGTTTCAACCCTTCCGCTTTACCTAAATGCCATTTCCTCCAGGAATGTACAATTGGTAACCGTTAACGAGTACCTCGCGCAGCGGGATTCGGAATGGATGGGGCACTTGTTGAAGTACTTAGGTCTTACGATTGGCTGTATTAAGAATCAAATGCCTCCCGACCAAAAGCGTGAGATGTATGGTTGTGACATTACCTATGGCACTGCATCGGAATTCGGGTTCGACTACCTTAGAGACAATGGGATGGCTCACAGCAAAGAAGAGCAGGTTCAGCGCGACCACTTTTTTGTGATCATTGATGAGGTTGACTCCATTTTGATCGATGAGGCTAGAACGCCGCTCATTATTTCCGGCCCGGCCCCTATTCAGCGCGAGCAACCTTACACCAAGATGAAGGCCGGTATCCATCGTCTGGTAACGAAACAAGTAGCGTTGTGCAACAAACTTGCAAGCGCTGCAAAAGCTGAGCTCGATAAAGACGAAGAAACTCTATCCAAAGAAGCTCAGGCCTCCCAGGAAGAATCAGCCCGCATAGCGAAGGAAAACAAGGTTCGTAGCGCGAATGGAGAGCCCCTTTTGCCTCAGCCGGAAGCGGCCGACCCTTTTGCAGATCTTTTGTTGGTCAAGCTAGGGACGCCTAAGAATAAGACATTCATGAGACTCATGGAGAATGGGGAGTATCGCCGTGAGTTCGACAAGTTTGATACGGAAATGCATGGCGACCTGAACAAGGATCGCATGTACCATCTTAAGGAGAAACTATACTATGTAATCGATGAGAAGCAGAGACAGGCGGATCTGACTGAAAAGGGAAGGAAGGAACTGAAACCCGATGATCCCGACGCATTCATGTTGCCTGACCTCGCAACTCGATTTAGTGAACTTGATAAAGACTCATCTCTTTCGCAGGAAGAAAAAGACGCTGTCAAACTAGCTGAGCAGGAAAAACTAGAAGTAGTTGGAGAAGATATACACGCGATCAGTCAGTTGCTGAGGGCGTATTCGCTCTACGAGAAAGACGTCGAGTACGTAGTTCAAGACGGAAAGGTCGTGATCGTGGATGAGAACACGGGCCGTATTATGCCGGGCCGGCGCTGGGGCGATGGTTTGCACCAGGCGGTTGAGGCTAAAGAGAACGTGACAATCGAGAGAGAGTCGCGAACCTATGCTACTATAACCGTTCAGAATTACTTCCGATTGTACGACAAGCTTGCAGGAATGACCGGTACAGCGGAAACCGAGGCAACTGAGTTTCATGACATCTATTCATTGAATGTCGCGATCATTCCTACAAATGAGCCCTGTATCCGGATTGACGATAATGATGTGATTTTCAAGTCGCGTCGTGAAAAGTACAATGCGGCGATAAACGATATTGAGATAGCCCATAAGAAAGGGCAGCCCGTCCTTGTCGGGACAGTATCGGTCGAAGCTTCGGAATTGCTAGGGCGGATGCTGAGAAGGCGGAACATCCCTCACAATGTTCTCAATGCGAAGTACCATCAGCAGGAGGCGGAAATCGTTGCCCGTGCAGGGATTAAAGGAGCTGTCACAATCGCCACAAACATGGCGGGTCGAGGAACTGATATCAAACTGGGTGAAGGGGTAAAGGAACTTGGGGGCCTATTGGTTGTAGGCACCGAACGGCACGAATCCCGACGCATTGATCGTCAGTTAAGAGGCCGTTGCTCTCGTCAAGGTGACCCGGGGCGTTCGAAGTTCTTCATTTCGCTGGAAGACGACTTGATGCGGCTTTTTGCGAATTCAGGCCCAATGGCTAAGATTCTCCAGAATTCGATGGAAGAGGGCGACCCTTTGGAACACCCGCTTTTAAACCGCTCGATTGAGACCGCTCAGAAAAAAGTCGAGCAGCAGAACTACTCGATTCGCAAGAGGTTGCTTCAGTATGACGATGTGTTGAACAAACAGCGCGAAATCATTTACGGAATTCGCAACGAGGCCCTGCGAGGTGAGTCTCCTAGTAAGACTATTTTTGAATTGGTCGAAGAGGAGCTAGCAGAGCGGTTGGAGACAGAGCCGAATGGAGTGGACGGGGATTTGAGCGGCTTTGTGACCTGGACGAACTCGCATTTCCCGATTGGTTTGCGAGATGAGGATCTCTCTGGAGTGAGCTCGGAGTCCGCTGTTGATGTGGTGATGAGTAAAATCAAGGAGGCTTATCGCCTCAAAAAGACTGCGGAAAATGATGCAGCCCTGCTACACCTTGAGCGTTTTATACTGCTGAATTCAATAGATGGGCGGTGGCAGGAGCATCTAACTGAAATGGAAGAGCTTCGAAGGAGTGTTTCACTCAGGAGCTATGGGCAAAAGGATCCGCTGAGTGAATACAAGAATGAAGCCTATAGCTATTTTGAGGAGTTGATTGGAATGATTCGTACTCAGCTTTGCAGTAGGCTCTTCCGAACGGCTACCAATCTTGTCGCCATTGAAAATGTCAAAACGATGCTTGCTCGTCAGGCAGTGACGCGGGGTCCTGCTGATGCGGTTCACACGGGTCCTGCCGGGCAGCCGAGCAATCAAAAAGAAATTTCGCTGCCCAAAGTTGCGGTAAAGCGAGCGGCGCCCAAGGTGGGGCGAAATGAGCCCTGTCCTTGCGGAAGTGGCAAGAAGTATAAGCAGTGTTGCGGGCGCTAGTGATTTTTTGCGTGCTGTGTGATCAGCCCCTAGACCTTGAAAGGTGGGGAAGTGGAATGCACTAGTCCAAAATTCCAGTTTCCCCCTTTCGATTTAGAATGCAGGCGGATTTGCTAGTTTTTTGCCTAAATTAGCAAAAAAAGCCAAACGGATGGCTTGATTCGACCGTACTAAGCATGATTGAATCGCTTCAGCCCCAGTCCTTTGAAATTATCCATGAAAAATACTTGTAAGATTAAAAGGCTCATAGCGATTGTTGCCTCCCTTGCTGCTGCAGGAACGGTCGTCAAAGCTCAGGAGGTTTATTCGCAGATTGTGGGAGCCATCTCTATCAATTTGCCGGCGGAAAGTGATGTCATTGTCTCATTTCCGTTCAAGCAGTCAGCCGAGTTTCGAGGAGTTCTCGATTCAGCCACGGGTGCTGGAAATTTGGTTGTTAATGTTTCGGCTGATTCGCTTACGAGCGGTGCTTTTGATGCCCAGTCCGGAACGCCAACCCATTACCTTGTTTTTGAGTCAGGAGCTCAAAAAGGGGTTCACGTTGACATATCGACCAACACAGGATCGCAAATCAATCTCGAGGGTGGCGATGCGACCGGACTCGTGAATGGAGATCAGATTGCCGTTTATCCGCACTGGACCCTAGGTTCGGCGTTTCCACTTGGGGTTGCGAACGAGGACGAGGATGAACCAGGGTTAAGAAAAATCGAGGTCATCGTCCCACAAGCGACTTCGTCCGCTGGGAACATGATTCCTGAGGGCATTTTTTACTTTTCGGATGGAGCTTGGCGCCAGGTTGGAGAAGGCATAAGCGCGGTAGCAGATAATGCAGTCCTGTACCATGGACGAGCGCTTGTCATACGAAATAACGATACAGTAGCAAAAAACGCCCTTTTCTTCGGTGAAGTGATTGATGCTCCCATTGCGATTCCGTTAAGTGAATCAGATCAATATGCTTTGAATAATTTTATCGGTCTAAATCGACCCCTCGCGATCACACTAGACGAATTGGGACTTGCAGGTGGGGGAGTTTTTGAAGAAACGACCGATTCAGATAACCCGAACGACAAACTACTGGTCTATTCACTAACTGACGCAGGTAAGAATAAAAAACCCGTTGCGACCTACTATTACTATAATGGAGCTTGGCGTGAGGAAAGTGCTGGTGCAGGTGCGGATAAGGGAGGCGATTTAATTCAGCCCGGGATGGGTCTTGCAGTGCAAAAGATCCAAGTGGGCTCGAATCCTGAAGATTCCAACTGGGTAAATGAATGGGGGCTGCCACAATGAATATGAAGAAATTAATCACAATAGGAGCTTTGACATCGATCTTCGTCGTCAAGGCATGGGGCTCAGTCTTCTTCACGGTAGACGTTGGCAGTCTTCAGGATGAAAACGGGGTGGCTCTCGTCGACAAAGGAATGCTGTATTTGATTTCTAGCGGACCAGATGGAGAGTTTTCGTTGCCAACACCGGGTTCGGTTACGGGAGGCGGAGATGACGCTATCATAGCTTTTTGGGATTTGAGTGCCGAAGCATCGACAGGCGGGGAGTACATTGTCTCTTCTGGTGAAGTAGCCTACGATGGCGCATGGGCTCAAGGTGATAACCTTGCGATCCTGTGGTTTCCCGACCTAACCCTCGCGAACCAGTCTCCGGTAGCAAGTGAACCTTTTGGATTCTATAGAAACACATCGGTTAGCGGAGGCGGAGATGCTTGGGAACTTCCGGAAGATGGGACATTGCTCCACAGCTTGAAGTTTTTTACGGAAGGTGATAATCCGCTCGTTAATGGCAGCGATGTGCCCGCCTTGCTTGCGGCGGCGGGTCTGGGTGTGGGGGACTCTGCGGGACCTCCTACAGGACCTAGCAGCGTCGCCACCAATGAGGACAACCCTGGCACGGTTAAGTTTGAGTGGAATGGAGCAAGTGCCCCAGGAGGCGCTTATCGCATTGAGAGAAAGCTCGCAGGCGGTTCGGACTGGACGGTCTTGGGGATTGTAGAAGAAGGAACGACGAGTTACGATGATCCTTCTGTGGGAAGAGGGAAAGAGTACGATTATCGGTTAGTGGCGATAAACGGCTTCGATGCCGTTTTGAGTTCCGTTTCGACAATCGAATCGTTGCGTTCCAGTCTACATAATATTGCGACTCGTGGAATTATCGGAGGCGGAGATAACGTTCTTATCGTTGGATTTACTGTCGAAGGCACAGGAGACATTACTTTGCTAACGCGTACCAAGGGTCCCGCTCTAGCGGTTGAATTTCCCACTTTAAGCACTGCGGGCGATCCCGTGGCGTATTTTCAGCTCGGAGCTCCAAACCAGCAGAGCAACGACAATTGGGGAGATGATCAGTTTTCTGAAATACAAGCCCTTCTAGCTCCGAGAACAAATGCATTGCCTATTGCGGACGAAAATTCAAAAGACGCCGCAATGGTGGTGACCCTAAATGGCACCAGCTTAAACACGATAATTTCTACGGATACGGAGGCGAAAGAAGCCCTTGGTCTCGTCGAAATTTTCGATGCCACCGAAGCGCTTCCTAATGATGCGACAAATCGTATAGTGAACTTGTCTACACGCGGATTCATTGGCACTGGAGACAACATTCTAATTGGGGGCTTTATCGTTAAGGGCCAAGTTAGCTCAAAACTGCTGATAAGGGGTGTTGGCCCCTCACTTGCCCTAGAGTCCTTCAATGGTCCAGTTGCTGGGCATATCACGGATACATCCATTATTTTGATTCCGCCTGGGGCTGCTGTTGAAGACTGGATTACGAACGATGATTGGGAAGACGAAGGTAATTCAGCAGAGATCGTAGCGGTTAGTGACGCCGTTGGAGCGACCAATTTTGAGACAGGAAGCAAAGATTCTGCGATTCTAATCGATGCAGATCCCGGACTCTACACATTCTTTCTGACAGGAGTTGAAGGCGGTACGGGAATAGGCCTAATCGAAGTGTTCTTGGCAGACTGATAGTAGCCAGTAGCTTTAAATCAAATTTTTGGCCCGGGATTAACGTCCCGGGCTTTTTTGAGTCGAGTTTGAATTCGAAATGAAAGAAAGGTGTGCGGAACGAAGCTTCAATAAACTGTTAATATCGAAGTGATGCGTTTAAAGGATTCATTTGTGAAACCTATTACAAGTATACATCACTAAATGAAGCTTTCGGTAATTGTCCCTGCATACAATGAAGTGGATACGCTGTCATCTCTGATAGAAGCTGTTAGGGGATGCGGTTTGCCTGAATTGCAGATAATAGTAGTAGACGACGCCTCAACTGATGGAACTGCTGAATTGTTAAGAGGTCCGTTGGGAGCTGAAGTTGATACCGTAATACACCATTCGGTTAACCAAGGAAAAGGCGCAGCCCTAAAAACGGGTATTCAAGTAGCTGAAGGTTCACACATAATATTTCAAGATGCGGATTTAGAGTATAGCCCGAATGAATACTCAAAACTGATTGAAAACCTTCAAAAGACAGGTGCTGATGCCGCTTACGGCTCGCGATTTTTAGGAAGAGGATTGTCCGAAGTAAGTCCGTTTTGGCATCGTATGGTTAATGGGTTTCTTACTTTGTTCTCGAATTTATTTACGGGTTATAGACTGACTGATATGGAAACGTGCTTCAAGCTGTTCCCAATTAGTTTTCTGAAATCCATTGAATTTGAAGAAGGCCAGTTCGGGATCGAGCCGGAATTAACGGCGAAGGCTGCTCAGTTTGGTCTAAAGATCGTCGATGTTCCAATCACTTACAAACAGCGGAATTTTAACGAGGGAAAAAAAATCAGACCAAAAGATGGTTTGCGGGCCCTGTATGTAATAGTAAATTACGGATTAAAGTCTTGCTAGAGAAAGGGGTCGCATGGCGATTGTTGGAACAAAGCGAAAACGAGGTACTATTTCGGCGAAATGAGGGTGATTACAGAGAGTCTGTACAGTCTTCTTACGAAATTACCGCCATTTTTGAGGGAGCGCTGGCCCGTATTGCCAGTTAGAAACAAGCTCAGGCATTGGGAGATTTTGAGACGCACCAAGGCTCTTGTAGCTGACCCTCAGTACAGTGAAGGAATACGAGAGGAAAAGTATAAAGTTGTATTTGTTTCACCGATATACAAGTCTTTCCCATTATTGGCGGTGTCTCTTTTTGAGCAAACGTATAGAAATTGGGAATTGCTCTTTGTTCATGATGGTCCTGCGGACGAACTTGACGACAATTCAAAAGCGATAATCGAAAGTGACAATCGCATTAGAATGATTCAATCGAAGACAAGAGCAAATGATTGGGGCCACACTCCCAGGCAGATTGCATTCGAGGAGTTGAGAAAAAACGGGGGCGGAGATTTTTTAGTGGTAACCAATTCGGATAATTATCATGTCCCTGGCTATATTGAGAAAATGCTAGAGCATTTTGATGATGGTACCCATGCCGTCTATTGTGACATGATTCATGAGTACTATAGTTGGAGGAACTTTGAAACGCGACTCGAGTATTCCTTTATCGATTGCGGGTGTGTGATGTCGCGGAGTGACTCGGCTCTCAAGGCAGGTTGGAATGACAATACCTATGAGGGAGACTGGAAATTTGTTGCCGACCTGATTGATGTTTGTGGTACGCGAGCGATACGGAAGGTCGGTGCCACTTTATTTATCCACTCCTAGCTTTGATAAAATGGAATTGTTAGCTCAAGGTTATATTCCGAATTGCTTGTAAGCCGTTTCAAAGTTGTCTGGTGCTGATTGGGTTTTGACCCAGTCGATTAGTTCTTGGATTGAAGAATCGAAAGTGGCGTTTGGAGCAAAGCCTAGGATCCTTCTCGCTCTCGATATATCGGCATAGCAATGCCGTATGTCTCCCGGTCGTGCGGTCCCTGTTACTTTTGCTGAAATATCTTTTCCGAATGAATCTATTACTTTGTTTGCGATTTCCAAAATTGATATAGGCCGGCCCGAACCGATATTAAAAACTTGATAGTCACCTGAGTTCTTGTGGGTTGCGAGCAGGTTTGCTTGAACGATGTCACTTATATGTACGAAATCTCGCAACTGTGCCCCATCTTCAAATACAACTGGCGAATTGCCATTCAGTATTCGACTGCTGAATATAGCGGCGACACCTGTATACGGATTTGAAAGGGATTGGCGTGTCCCATAAATATTGAAATAGCGAAGAGCGACAACAGGAATGCTATATTCCCTGCCTATCGAGAGCGCCATTTCTTCTTGGTCGCGCTTTGTAATAGCGTAGATTGATGTTGGGCGAAGAGGTTTGTCCTCATGAGTTGGCGCATGGGTACACGGTTTATTATCCCATTCTAAATCCCACGCCCCACGCTCGAGTTGCTCTCTTTCTCGCAGGCGGGGGAAAACCTCGTTATTGCTTTGCTTGTACAAGCCCTCACCGTAGATAGACATCGAAGAGGGTATGATCAATTTTTTGATCGGATAACGGTTTCGGTCGACTAGTAGTTCGAGTAGTTTAGCTGTCCCCAAGGTATTCACTTCTGCATACTTGGTTGGGTTCCACATGGACTGTATTACACTGACCGCTGCTGCTTGATGCGATACTACGGAAACTCCTTCAAGGCACTGGGAGAGCAAGTTCGTATCCCGAATGTCCCCGTAAACAAACTCAACCTCTTTGCTCACGTAGGAAGGGAGTGTCTTTATTTGGCCATGAACCATTGGATCTAGATTGTCCAAAATCCTTACGCGGTAGCCTTGTTTCAAATATGCGTCCGCTAAATGGGATCCTACGAATCCGCACCCACCGGTTATTAGTACCTTTTCACTCATTTATGTTGTTGAGGATGTCTGTTCTTCGTACTCGTTGATTTGCATCTACCAAAGTGCAAATGATTTGAGGCGTTTCTCGTAAATTTTTCCGATGACATTGGGCGAGAATTGATTTCTTATCGTGATAGCTGCTTTTTCACCGATGTCTTTTGCGAATTTGCGGTCTTCAAATAGTTTCTTCATCAATTCAGCTGCGTGTTCAGAGCTAGGTTCCGCCCAAATCTGTCCTTGGGTGTACGGACCAAAGTTTTTCTTTAATTCCACGAGCTTGAAGTCCACCGGACAGCCATTGGAATGGTTGAGAAACTCAGTTGTGGCGGACCAATTAGTTGAAATGACGGGCTTCCCCAGATACATAGATTCGGCAATAGTAAGTCCAAACCCCTCGGCTCTGTGTAGGGATACGTAGGCGTCCACGGAATACATTAGATGGTAGACATCTTCTCGCGAGAGCCTCTTGTCGATGAGATATACATTTTCTATTTCTGCCAGGTGGGATTTGAGTTCCTCGTAAGCCTCTTTGTTTCCCTTGATTGAATGGGTTTTGATAACCAGACCGATATCCTGTCCCTCTTTGCCGGGGAATGCCTCTTTGAAGGCCCTAATAGTAGCCTTCGGGTTTTTCCGAGGCTGATAGCTGTTCAGGTCATAGGCGAAAAGGAATAGGTATTTGTCGGATGGAAGGTTGAATTTCTCTCGGTCTGGCTTCTGAGGAGTCTCGAAGTCTATGCAATGGGGTATAGTGAGAACCGGTAGAGGGGATTTCATTGTTACCGAGTCTCGGACGAAATTCGACGGAGTCCAAATTTCATCGTAGTATTTGAAATATTTCATCCAACTGTCGGGAAAGTCAGGTAGCTCCCAGGCCCAGTATGCGATATTGCGTTTTCCTTTTCTAAAATTTTCACCATGGTGGTGATCAATGTCAGCGCTCTGTGGAGCGTCGATGTGGAATACATTGATAGGATAGGGATTATGCTCGACCAATCGGTCACTGAGAGAGTGATCTTCTCTACTGGCGAGGCAATTGACTTTGAGAGGAACCAAAGCGGTGCCAATCGACGTTGTATCCATGGCTTTGGAAGCGAGTCTGGCGGACTCCCCAACACCCAATTCAGCATCGAACCATCCGACTAAGTTAATCCCAATGTTTGACGCTCGCCGAAGAAAGTCAAAATTCGCTGGAGAACCCGACTGAGAATCAAAGTCCAGGAGCATCTCATGATTGATCAGCACATTCTTGATCAAGAGTCTTTGATTGAGTTTCTGGGCTCTATATCGTCCCCAATAGCGTCGCAATGCCTTTGGGATCAAAAACCAGTTTTTCAGTTTTCTGCCGAGATAGGCATAGGCGTTGGATTTTGAAACACCTAGAAGTTGGATATCAATTTGCGAATTGCTTTCAGGTAGTGCGGGAACGTCTTCCACGTTGATCGTAAATTGACCAGACTCTAGTGGAAAGAAATCTTTTGATTGGACAGAGTTGGTTTTTATGCGAAGGCCGAGTTTTCCGTATGTCTCCTTGCTTTTGTTTGGAGGTCGAACTGTACCAATAATTTGGATGCTAGAAAGAAAGAACCCTGGCCCTAGCATTAATTTGGCATTCTCTCTTATCCATTTCCCTTTCTCTCGATCTAGACTTGTTTCAAGCCCGGAATATGAAAATTGAGTTCCTATCCATTTACCTTGATCAATATGGTAACTTTCTTTGATGATTTCGTCCGTCTTGTTATCTAGAATCGACATCCAATGCCTCTCGTTTCGTTTGAGCTTTGCCTCTACAATCAGTTTGCCGCTTGGGGGTAGTTTGTTGCTTAGAAAAAAATGAAATACTGCTTCCCCGACTTTTTTCAAAGAGACAACTTCGCTCCCGTCGATGACACCTTGCAGATAGGCTGAAGGCCACGCCCTGGCCATTGTAGTAGATATTTGAGAACGCCATTTGGATTGAAAAAGACGCATGTTGCTCTCATTGCGCAAGTTATTTGTACCGCGTGTTGAACTGACGTGATGATTAATTGTACTTTCATTCGCGACAATGGTTTTCAGACCGATTTCCTTCGCTTTGAAGCAGAGGTCTATATCCTCACAACCGTTCTGGTATCGTTCATCGAATCCTTCTAGTTTTTGATACAGATCCTTCCTAATTGCTAAGCAAGCTCCGGTCACTGCGTGGAACTCTGTGAAGCCCCCCTTAAGATTAGGAGTCTTTTTGTGGCGGAGAGTGCCTTTCCCGTCGAAAAGGAATCCAGAATGATCGATCTCACCGCTCGTGGCATTTAACTGAATATTACCGACGATTCCGACTTTCCTTTTTCGAAGTCCTGAAAGCATGGGTTTTATCCAGTTTCTGGAAAAAACCAAATCGCTATTGATAAGGAAGAGGTATTCTCCCTTTGCATTTCGAGCACCTATATTGTTGGACTTTGCGTATCCAAGATTTTCGTTATTTCGGAAAACATGAATAGTCTCGCTCTTTAGCGCGCGTAGTTGGGAGGCCGTTTCGTAGTCACTGCAATCGTCTACGATAATAATCTCGTAGTCGATTTCTGTTACCGTTCCCTGGAGGGAACTAATGCATTGAAGCGTTAGCTCTATTTGGTTGAAAACGGGAATGATGAATGAGACCATCATCGGGTCGAATACTCCCGAGGCGCTTGGGCGAACGTGAAGTCCTCTCGGTCCAAGGTTAGATTGGGATTGTAGAAGGGGTCTCGCTTAATCTTATCGCCCCACCGACGGTACATGTAGTTGGTCGCTTTCTCAAACTCAACAGAATCATCCGGTCCCCGCGATGCGGACTCATTATGGTACATGAGGGAAAACGGTGTGAACAAGGATCGGTATCCATTTTCCCCGCATCTAAGACAAAAATCGACGTCGCTGTAGGCATTGGGAGTGTCATCTTCGTTGAATCCTCCTACATTCTCCCAGACAGATTTACGAAATGCCATACAGGCTCCTGTGACGGCACTGTAATTTCCAATGAGAAAGGCTCGGTGGATATAGCCGTCATCGGTTTTGTGGATGAATTTGAACGCCTCGCTACCGATTCCTCCTATGCCAAGTACGATGCCTGCGTGCTGAACATGATCGTGCGGATACAGCAATTTTGCCCCAACTGGTCCAATTTCGGTGCGAACAGCCTGCATAACCAACTCCTCAAGCCATTCTGGGTTGATGACAGTTGTATCATTGTTGAGGAGGCAAATGACATCTTCGTTTCTAGAACGGATTGCTGTGTTGTTAATGCGCGAATAGTTGAACTTCCCGGGAGTTTTGAAAATTTTGATTCCAGCTGATTTCAGTGTATCGAAATAATTCTGGGACGATTCTTCGGCAGAGTCATTGTCTGCGACTACTATTTGATAGTTCTGGTAGCTTGTCTTTGTATTTATACTTTCAATGCAGTCCCGCAAGAGTTGGACGCGATCTCGCGTAGGGATTACAATGGCTACCGTTGGGTTCGCATGTTTATACCGCGGTCGCCAATAGTAGCGATCCACGGGCTCGAGTGTCACTGGGACACTGGTTCTCTTGAAATGATCTTCGATCGCTTTTTTCGCTGCATTGTGAGCATACGACTTTTCGCCGATGTCCCTAGCGGTAGATCCTGACACCGATCTCCAATGGTATAATACCTCCGGGATGTGCGCGATCTGTTCTGGATCTACGGTTTCGGAGATCCTCAAGGCGAGGTCCCAGTCTTGGGCTCCTTCAAAACCTGCTCGAAACCCACCGATCTTTCTGACTTGGGATAGGCGATACACGCCTAGGTGGCTGATGAAGTTTTGGCCCGTGAGTAAATCAGGATTCCAGTCGGATTTAAAGTGAGGCTGAGTCCTTACTCCGTTCTCATCGATTTTGTCTTCGTCGGTGTATATAAGGGCGGCATCGGGATTCTCGTTTAGGCAATCCACGACCCGTGCCAGCGCATGAGGGGGGATTTCATCATCGTGGTCCAGTAGGGCGATGAATTCACCGGATGCGATTTCCAATGCTGAATTGGAAGCGTGGCTAATATGGCCATTGTCACTGCGGAAGACGACTTTTACATTCGGGTGGTTTTGTTGATATCGTTCTAGCAGGAGCCTTACGTCCGCATTTGTTGAGTTGTCGTCGGCAATGCATAGTTCCCAATTCGGATAGATCTGGTTTTTGACAGACTCAATGGCGGTTCGGAGCCATTGAATCTTGGGGTTGTAAACGGGAAGTACAACGGAGATGAGCGGGGTAAAGGGTATCTTCGGAAGCCTGATTTTGAAGTTATGGTGATATTGCTGAACTAGGGGTTCCAGCCTTGCGCAAAAAGCGGGGTAGTCTCTTAAGGCTGACGGCTTCGTAGACTTATCTGCTTCATGGCTGCAATCAGAATCCGTCGCAATCGAGCTATCATTTTGGTTTGCCGGTGCGTCATTCGTTACAAACAACTTTCGGATAAGTGACGTGAGAAACATGATTTGAGAGCGAGAAGGCGACGTTTCAAAAATTTGGATTCGTGATCTCTTTCAGTCGATTGAAATGTGCTTTCCTGCAAGTGCTCGTTCTAGATTCGTTTGGAGGCATCGAACGTTTCGTGTGAAAGTCCGACTCCGATGTGAATTGAGATGCTTAGGGTTTAAGATAGCGATAGGTTAATACTAGGTTAGGTGGGAATCTGGCTTTTTTAGGAATTTGAGCAAGATTCAGATTTTGGGCGGTTCTCCAATAAGGGAATTCGAAATTGAGCTAGGACTATATTCTTGCCCATTTGGCCGATTTATGTTTCATGTTTTTTTTACAAATCATGAATCCTCTAAGGTATATGCCGAATTTTACTCATTTGATACTGCGAGTATCTCTGGTGTTCCTTTGTGCTTCGATGTATGATTTTTCGGTTTTCGCCTCTGAAAAAGTAGAGGCCTATTGGGGTTCTTTTGGCGAAAGAAACGGACGGATCGAGGGGGCGTTTCTAAAAACCGCGGACAAGGGAATGTTTATTGGATTCGATGAAGAGTCCGAGTTGGGAGCATTTTCATCCCAGGTTGAATGGAATTCAGAGGGTGACTTTGCCTTTGGTGGTCTCGCTAAATTCAAAGATTCTGACTTCTTGGTACCAACAGTTGGAGTTGGACGGGCTCTTGCTCAGGGAAGCGATGTAATTCTGGAAAGTGGTTTTGCTGATTCGGATCTGCGTTTTGAATCCTTTGTCCGAACGAGTGCTGAACTTGAGCACTACAAGTTGGAGGGTGAAATTGACGGTGAACTATACCTGGTTTTTGGCGAAGACGACCTGAATTACGCCTTGTTCATAGATCACTCAGGTTCGATTTTTGGAGGCACGTTGCAATCTGATGAAATCTCGGGATTACTCTCGTTTCGTTCCAAAAAGGGTGATCGATTCGATTTTCAAACGAGCCCATTGTCGCCCCGCTATGTGCTGGCGGATGGCCGACGAGGTGGATTGCTTCAAGTCGTGAACGAGCATCAAGTCGAAGTAGATGCGTCTTCGATATACTTGAGCAAGGTTTGGAACTCCCAGGCGAAGTCTTCCCATAGCCCTCAGGATGGACTGCATTTCATTGTCGAGGGAGAGGGAAGTATACGGGTTGAAATAGTGGGTGAACTATCGATCGACATCAGGAGCGTTTTTGATTGGGAGACCTTGAATTCCATCTCTATCGAGCTTTATCAGTTAGATGAAAACGACGAGTGGCGAATGCTGTTTCCCTCGTTGCCCCTCGTACGCTTGAAAACCCCAGATGAGTCCGAGTTCAGCATCTCAATTTCGGGCAGGTTGGATGCGACGCTACCCAGTGGCACCTATCTTACAAATCTCTCGAATATTTTTTCCCTTTCTGCGGAGATCGCAACTCAGGCTCAATTTTCTCATTCGAGTGATATCTATGCAGTAAATGGATCCACTTTTTATCAGAGGAATTCTCAAAACTTAGATCATCACTTTGGATTCGAACTGGTCGGAGAGGGAGTTGCTCCGGCTCTGGTGAGAAGCGTGGGGCCCGGTTTAGAATATTTTGATGTTTCAGAGTGTACGGAAAACCCGACACTTTCCATTTATCGACATGGGCTGAAATCATGGAAAAATGACGACTGGGCTTTGGCCGAGAACTTTGAAAATTCTCTAGCTATGGGAGACCGCTTGGGAGCGTTTCCCTTATCAGAAAACAGTAAAGACTCAGCTCTCGCCTTATCCTTAGGCCCCGGCACTTATAGCGTCGAGTCACGTAGGAACGTGGATGATACTGGGTTCGAGATAATCGAGCTCTACTTGCAAACGGAGCCAAACTAGTAGTGAGGGGGCCTTTCGGTGGCTGGGTCCGAGTTTTGTTGGGAAGTCTGCTGTACTGAATTCCGCAGACTTTCGACATCCTGTAAGACCTTATCTAATATTTTCCTTAGATTGAGGATCTCCCGATCCTGTTCTTCAATGTGTCTTTCCAGAAAGGCGATTTTTGATTCTAGCTCTTCTTTAGGTAATTCGCTCATATCCAATGGTTTCAGAAGCATATCGATCCTAGTTGATTCTCCAAGAGGCATTTAGGCCGGTCCAATTTGAACCGATAAGGTTTAGTGACAATCCTGTTGAATCGCGAATTGGCGATATAAGCAAAACCTTATATGGTCCCACCTGAGTCCGAGCGTCCCGAGAATGAGGAATCTAATTCTTCAAATCTCGAAAGTGATGCTGCTTCCGATGTTGGAAGCAGTGCGGATGGTAGTGGGTCATTTCAAGGCGAAGTTGATGAAATGTTGAACTCTATTGAGATTGACCATTCTGATGCGGACGAGGGACTTGATGAAGCGGGAGGAGATCAGAATGCCGCTTCTAAGGAACCGCAAATATCCGCTGCCGATGATCCCCTAATGAAGGCGGGAAGCATCCTGAATGGAGGAAACACGGAGCTGCCTGAGATCGAATTGGAGTCGGAGACTGAATCCGACGCAGATGAAGATAGTCTGATGTCAATGCCCGATCCTCAGTCACTGATGACTGAAACCGATGAAGATGCGGAGCCGCAGCCGAAAACGGATGAATCCGACGAAGGTGAACTACTCGCTATGCCTGATCCGCAATCGTTGATACAGGAGGCGAGCGCAAATGCTGATGAGGTTTACAAAAAAGGACCTGCCAATATCGCGGAACGTGCGGGAGATCTGCCTCCTCCGCCTCCGGCTCCAGTAGCGCTAGAGGAGGAAGAAATTGAGACAGAGCTTTCTTTGGCGAAAGACGGAAGCCTTAACGTAGAGGAAGAAATAGAGAAAGACCAGGAAAAGGAAAATCCAAACGAACGAGAAGAACCCCAAGCTGAAAGAATCGAACTCAATGAGACAGAAGAGACGCCGGAGGAAGCTCCGATTTCGGTCTCGGTAGTTGAGGAAGAAGTCCAGACGGTTGATGCTGCTTCGGATGGATCAGCCGAAGAAAAGGGCGAGGAGGACTTCATGTTGGAGGAAGAGGATTCGTTCCTCATGGAAGATGAAGACGACAATGATCTTCTCGTTTCAATCCAAGATGACTCCGAAAATGAAATCTTAGGCAATCTCTCCGGTATCTCCTCTGATGAATTGGGTGAGATTCAGGCATCCTCGAGAAACAGCCCTTTGAACACAGCAATCCAATCCCTGCCATTTGCTGCCGCCTTGGCGATTATTGGGATTGGCTTGACCGTTTTTAGCTTCAAGAGCGAGATTTTTGAATGGGCGGGGCATGGTGATACTCAAGGAAGTTCCCTTACGCGCAGGATTGCGGGAGCGACTAACGAGCTCTTCGATCATCTCGGTCCGGATTCTCCCTATGAGATGGCTTGGATGGAAAGTGAGATTAGACGGGTTTCGGATAGTGAATTGCTCGTAGAAATTCAAATAGGGGCCGAACTGAAGGTTGATCTCTACCAGGCAGTCGACGACGCGGTTCTCTATTCGAAACTCCCGTTTGATCTAGATCAGCTAACCGAAGCCTCACACAGCATGGAATCGATCGGTCGTGATGACTTACCGCTTCCGTCAAAGAGATGGAAACGCCTCTACAGGCACTCTGCATCTAAGGGAGCGTTATTTCCGTTCAGTGTGTCCTATCGTTTGCTTAAGGTTAGTCCGGACTCGGATTGGGAGATTTCGGGAATCAGGATGAGAGAGGGTGAGCATGGATTCGCTTGGTCTCGGGGCCGTCCCAAAGAGTTTTTTGGAGAGAACGCAATGGACATCAGCTCTAATCGATTCGTGGTTTCATTTAGAGCCTATGAAAAGGCGGGGTTGGAGTTTTTGAAAAAGGTCGCCGTTGCGGAAAAAGAATATCTCGCGATGTTGGACGAGGCAGAAGAGCGGGCCAAAGAGGAAAGGCGGGATCTAATTATGTCACTGTCGCAAGGGTCTTATTTCAAAGGGATGGTTATCGCTGGCGACGAGGGGGCTGATGCTCGCGAGGTATCGTTGATAATAACCGAAACCCGAAATGATGGGGAAGTGGTAAAAGGAGTGCTGAGACTTGAAAAGGAAGAGTCTTCGACAAAGCACTTCACGGGCTTTGTCGACGTTGTAGAGAGCGATCAAGGAATTCAGGGAAGACTCGATTTGACGACGATCGCTTTTGCAGGGCAGAGTTCACTGGATGAAATTCCTGCGTTCTTTAATCCCGGTACAGTATCGAGGATAACGCTACAGACGGATGGTTATCGAATGGAGGGAGATGCGGACGAAGTCTCGCTAAGGCTTATTCGCAGCCTTTAGCTGACTCGGGGGAGTTTCATCCATTGTGAGCATCCTTTATTGACTGCTAGAACAGTGCTGTTAGTCGCTAGGGTCTTGTGTTGTCAGCGAGACTGAAAAGTGAGGTAGAGAAAAAGTCGGGAAAGGTCGTCTCTTTTCACAAGGCATGGATACGCGCCATCGAGCAAGCTCTCGAATCCGGTCTGGACGAACGTGCAGTAGTGTTTGTCCTGAAATCCTTCAAGGCTCCTTCCAGCCTTCTGAAGCTTACCGAGTCGATTGTAAAAGTTGGCCCCCCGAATCGGTTTTCTTTCGTTGAAAGGGTAGAACAATGCGCCGCGGGATCGAGTTATTCAGCCGATGAGTGGCTGATGGGACTGGAGCGGATGCTTCAGTTTTTAATAAAGCAAAATCGCTCTTCTCCCATGGATAAATTGTTGGGCTATCTGTCTTGCGCGGCAGAGTATTTGAACGCTTCAAATGGGCTCTTGGCGCTTCCAGATGGCGTGGACGCGTTTTTGCAAGAGTTCGGTTTTGAAGGATAACCGCTCAAACTCGATGCCGGGATTTGGGTACATTATCTTTGCTATTAGTGAATCTTCTATTGTGGTGCTTTTGCCATTATCTTATCTAACATTTGCTTGAGTTTGCCAGGGAGCATCCGTTAATCTCCCTAATTATCAAGTTCCGCTTAGCGGAATATTGGGGTAAAGAAGAAAATAATGGCGGACTGTTTAGGGGTAGACAGTCCGCCTCTTTTTTTGCGAAAACGTTTAAAAGACGAGTAGACATTTCAGAAGAATGTAGTACATTAGTACCTACATGCTGGAATCGTCATCCGGTGCCACGCGGCACGAATCTTGCCTGAAGATAGGGAAAAAAGCAAAAACCTATGTTCTCGATACAAACGTTTTGCTTCACGATCCCCACTGTTTGTTCAAATTCGATGACAACAACCTAGTTATCCCGATTGAAACTCTGGAGGAGTTGGACGCGATAAAAATGGAGCAATCCAGTGAACGAGGACGGAATGCTCGCCGCGTTCATCGTATGCTGAGGGAACTGCTTCCTGATTCGAGAGCAATGCTCGAAGGGGTTGCTTTGGATAGTGGAGGCACCTTGTCTGTTGTCATCAACAAGTACCTACAAGGCACCGCTAAGGTTCCCGCCAGGATTGCTTCGCTTGGATCTATTCTGAATTTTGAGAAAAAGGATAACCGGATCATCGCGACGGCTCTTTTTGTGCAGGAGAATTTTCCTCCTCCAGCCATATTGGTGACAAAGGACATCAACATGCAGCTCAAAGCCCGGGCAGTGGGTCTCGAGTCGGAGGACTACCTCAATGATAAAGCTACGGAGGAACCCGATGAGCAGAGTTATCGCCGCATTCCTGTTTCCAAGTATGATCTTCAGAGGTTTGCTTCTGAGGGTGAATTTGAGCTATCCGAAGAAGTGGCGAAAAACTTGGTGCTTAATGAGTATGTTTTGTTGTTCACGGAGGAGGGCAAAACGATGCCAGCCCGCTTGTATAGTGAAAAGGTCCTTCGAAAGCTTTCAGTTCCTAATATGCTGAAAGCTCCAGGAGGGATTCCCATCCGGGCCCGAAACTTGGAGCAGCAGTTTTTTCTAGACGCGCTGATGGACGACTCGATTTCTCTTATTACCTGTTACGGTAAGGCGGGAACCGGAAAAACGTTGCTTTCCACGGTCGCCGCAATTCAGCAAATCGTCTCCCCAAACAGCCAACATGACGGGCTCTCCATTTCTCGTCCAGTGATTGGAGTGGGAAAGGAAATTGGATTTTTGCCAAGATCCTTGGAAGAGAAGATGAATCCTTGGCTTCAGCCTTACTACGACGCTTTGGAGGTTTTGATTCCCTCAAAACAGCCTAAAGAGCCTCAGTTTGAGAACAAGCGCCAACGCAAGAATGCAAAGGAGTCCCCGTGTGATCGAGATCCGGTCCAAAAGCCCTACCAGAAACTTCTCGATAGCGGTTTAGTGGAAATTGAGGCGCTATGCTTTATTCGGGGTCGTTCAATCGCTAGGCGTTTCTTCATTCTCGATGAAGCGCAGCAATTGACCCCTCATGAGGTGAAGACGGTAATCACTCGCATATCGGAAGGATCGAAAATCGTCCTTATAGGAGATCCGGTCCAAATCGACAATCCATACGTGGACTCGCGCAGCAATGGGCTCGTTTATTGCGCTAATCGAATGAGAGGCCAGGCGATTTCCGCCCATGTCCAGTTGACAAAGGGAGAACGCTCGCCTCTCGCGGAATTAGCGGCAGATCTGTTGTAGCTCCGGAACTAGTATCAGGTTTTTGAACGGTTTCTCTGGAGGGTTTGGGCCCGAATTTCATTCACCGCAGACTGTATCTTCTTAAACACTTTCTTCTTCATGCGGTCGGTAAAAAGGATGCCATTAAGGTGATCCACCTCGTGCTGTATGCAGCGACCTAGAAGGCCATTGCATCGTAATGTGTGAGCGCCTCCATGGATATCCTGATAGTCGCATTGGATCCAGTCGGGTCTTTCCACTTCTCCTCTAATATCTGGAAAAGATAAGCATCCTTCCTCGTAAACGGTTTTGGGTGAATCGATTACGCTAACCTTGGGATTGCACATTCCAATGGGGTTAAAGAGCTCAAGAGGGGGTTTAGTCCCATCGAGCGTGTATTCGAAGTCGATTTCCAAACCCCTCAAATCGACTACACAAAACATGAGGGCTTTGCCAATCTGTTGGGCGGCAAGACCGATACCTTCGGCTTCAATGCAAGTTTCGACCATTTGGTCGAACAATGTCTTTAGAGATTCGTCAAAAAGCGTCACAGGAACGCCTTTTTGATGGAGAACCTCTTCTCCGTAGTGAACAATTTCCAGGGCCATAGGTCTTCGATTTGACCTAAGCAAAACTCCGCCCAAGGTTAGAGCAAATTCTTTCGATGGGAGAATTGGCATATAATTAATGACGCTCCGAAATTACAGTAATCGCGGGAAGATCGTAGGACACCTTGTTTTGCTGGCTTTGGGTCTATCGATTATCGGAGTGGGTTGGATGATTCCGTCGAGATTCAAGTCGATACCCCGCTCGATACTTTCTGAGGCCGGAGCCCGGTCAGAGTCCTTTTTGGAATTGGCCCAGAGAGTCACCGAGGAAGAGAATTACGGGATTGCTGAAATGAACCTCGAGGTGGCGAAATTGAATGCGGCAGCCGAATGGGAGGTGCTAGATGAGATTCTGGGCCAAGCAAAAGAGGAGAACCCTGTATTGTGCCGCTGGGGAGTTTGGGATCCTTTTTTAGACGCAGCGTTAAAAGATATCCCCTTGTCTGATTATTCGGCCCAGCCAGGAATTCTAGGAGTTGGATTGTCCAATGTCTGCCGTAGCTCTCTCGTTGGGCTGCTCGAGAATTCTCGAGACTCTACGGTCAAATCTCTTTTGGATGCAGGTGAATTGAGTACTTATAAGCGACTGTTCCCGGTTTCGAGCGTTTCGGGAAAACCGCTTGAATCGACTCTTGTATCTATAGGCTTGCTGGTTCAGGGAGACCGATTGACCCCTTCTCTAAAACGGGAATTAAGAAGTCGCCTAGCTTCGACTCTGGCTTCGGGCGATGTCGCTCCAGTAGAAGATTTTTTCCTGGATACTTTGTCGTTGGCCCGAACTCTAAATTGGGCTCAGTTTAGGGCGCTTTTTGAAAGAATTGAAGATTTGAATACCGTTTCCCGGCTGAGGTACGCTTTCCATCGCAGATCCGATAAAGTTCCCCTCATTTTAGTGTCTTCGATCGTCGCAGAATCGCCCCAACAGGTCATGGACTATTTAGGTTTGTTTGGAGATGAAGGGATTGAAGCGCTTGAATCCGCGGTTTCCTTGGGGGTTGGAGCCGTGCGAATGCTGGTTCGAGAAAAACTGCCCCTGGAGCGCGAAAAAAGCGAAGCGGCGGTTTCTTCATTTAAATCCTATTTGATTGGATTTAGCCTGCAGAATCCAGGGTTCTCCTTAGTTATTAAATATTCTCTTTTCTTTCTTGGCGCCTTGTTCGCACTCTGGGGATTAAGTGGATTGACTCGAAGTTATTGGGAATCTAGCCCGCCGGTAATGAGCGTTGTACAAAGATTGTTTGTGTCGCTCGCTTCGGTTATCATACTCGTCGTTCTTAGCGAGCCTCACTTGGCTAGGGGCGACGTGTCTCAAGGCTATTCCTTTAAATTTGTATTGCCGGTACTCGCTGAAGTTGATGGCGAAACGATAATTGTCGAAACTGAACCTACCACATCCATGGAACCTACAACACTGCTATCTGTGTCTTTCTTTTTCATACTGCAAATATTGGTTTTCCTTATTTGTCTATTAAAGGTGAGGCAGATCGAAAGGGAGGATATCGACTCGCTCGTCAAGCTGAAGTTGATGGAGAACGAGGAGAATCTGTTTGACTCAGGACTATACGTTGGAATTGCAGGAACCTGCATTTCGCTGGTCCTTCAAGTGCTGGGGTTGATTGAAGCGAACCTAATTGCTGCGTACTCTTCGAATCTTTTTGGAATCCTAGGCGTAGCCATTGTGAAGATACGATTGGTGCGACCCTATAAAAATAAGCTTATTATGGATAGCCAAGAGCGCATTGCGTCTCTAAGCTCAAACGTATAGACGGAGAGTTCCTGATGAATAAGACTCTGCTATTGATACTTTGCGATTTCCTTCTTCTCACTCTGCTTTCACTCGTGAACTGGGAGGAGGAGAAGGCTGAGAGTAGCCGCTCTGATATCGAGGATTCGGTGGACCAAAGTGTGTCGGCGATGGCGATGATGGAGCAAGACCTTTTGGATACGCTAGCGTCGGCGTTGGAAGAAGAAAAGACGATCCAGAATACATTGGAATCGGAGGCGGAAAGGGTGCGAAAGGAACTGCAATTGAGGGATCAAAAACTGCAGGAAAAGGATTCTTCCATTAAGGATCTAGAAACCAGTATCCAGGAAGCCCAAACGCGGGAGAAAACGCTTGCTCAAGAGAAGATGGCGATCGAAGCGGAGGCGTCGAAAGCGAAGCAGTCTATTGTTACTTTAGAAAGCAGTTATGAAGATCTCGAGTTGAAATCGAAGCAAATGGAAGCCCAAGCTCGAATGCTGCAGAAGGAGCTGGAAGAGAAGCAGAAGGAGATTGATGCGAAGCTCGCGGCCCTGGCGAGAGAGGAAATCGAACGTAAGGAAGCAGAGGCTAAAGTGCAGGAATTGAGTATCAAAGTATCTGTGACAGAAGAGCAGAAAAAAATGCTGGCGGAAAGTGTAGAGACTTTGAAAAGCGAAGTAGTAGCGGAGAGAACTGAAAGACTGCAGCTTCAAGCGCAAACAACGCAAATGGCGGAGGGTATCACTCAGCTGGCGGAGCGGTCGCAGGATTTGACGGAAGAGTTTCGCTCAAGCCAACCTATTAATGCGAATATCTTGTTCTCGCGATTTAACGAGAATAAGATTGCGCTTACTTTCAGGTCTAATCGGTTTTATCGAGGTGAATCGATCCAGGATGATGATTTGGCGATGACTCTTTTAATCTCGGACGGGAAGGACGTATTTGCGTTGACCCACCTTAGCAGTACTCCACTGGGGGCAAGTAATAGTTCGCTTGGCTTTAGAGAGCTGGAAATCGAAATGAGCCGTGAAGGAGCCAAACTGAAGCCCTCGCAATTGACGTTTCTGGCCTTGGACCCAAGAATCGCGAGTGTCCCTCTAGCGGATGATCAAGTGGGTGTCCTTGGGGGCGAAATTTTTTATACAGCGTTGGATCCCTTCAAGTTTTCTGAAGCCGTTTTGATTGACGAAAAAGGAAGTTACTATGGTGAAGTCGAATTCAAGCTTGATGCGAGAACCCCCGGATATGTCAGAATGCAATCTAAGATTTTTAGCCGTATATTCGGAGACTTCTCTCCTACAAAAGGAGATCTTGTGTTTTCCAAAACGGGGGAGCTTCTTGGAATTATGGTAGATAGTCGATACTGCCTCCTAGTCGATAATCTGATGGGGGATGAAAAGCTTTCATTGGGGGCAGGTTTTTCTAGCGACCAGTTTAGAGCTACGATCCAGTCGTTGAAAAATCGTTATGAAGCGCTTCCTAGTGATTTGCGTTAGTCGGGGTCCTTTTTTCTAATCGTACTGGTTACTAAACCTCTCAATCGAGTTTCGCTGGAGATTAGTTTAAGTGATTCGGGCCAGATTAATTCCGGAAGTCGATTTGTTTGAATATCCGTGGCCAACCTGAAACAAAGATAGAGTAGCTTCACGATCCCAGTCGCTATCCATTTCGCTATAATTTCTTGGGGAATCGTAAAATCCGCATAGACCAGTTTTCCTCCAGGCTTTAGTGTAAGCGCGAATTTTTCAAGTAATCGGTTTGCATCGATTGACTTGAAGCAATCGAGAAAATATTGAGCCACGACAATATCGTATTCAGAATCTGGAAATGAGTATTGACGCACATCGTTTGCAATGTGCCGATATCGATTGATACAGCTTTCTCCCAGCGTTCGAATTCGCGCGTTTGTTTGTTTCTGCATTTTTGGGCTTCGCTCGATGGAATCGATCTGGAACTTTGGATTTCTCGCAAGCGCAAGACTGGAAAAGCGACCATCTCCCGGTCCCAGTATAAGGCACCTTTGGCCCTTGTTCGGTTTAAGCGCCTTAAGTCCGTGATGCCGGGAGCGTTCCAACTGATGCCCAAACGTAAGTCGTTCGAGATATATATAGGCTTTCGCCAAATTATCAAAGGAACGCTTCACTTCAGATAAATACGACTAGTGGGGTGAGTAGAGCGAGATCGGCCAGCGTTCGTTTCGTTTCCAAATTTAAGCTCTGTAGACAGAGGTGAATCGCAACAAGGTTTAGAGCCGACGAAATCGCGTACCACGCAAGTGGACTGTTGCCCAACCAATAGAACGACAAGCCGAATGTTAAGACACAGGCGATAAGAATGGTCGATCGATTGCATGTGTTCCTGCCGCTAGGACTTTGCTTGGCGTCAATTGCACTGTCCCAGGAGTGGATGAATACGCAATTGAGAAAGAAGAGGGGAAGCATGACGGAAAATGCTTCTAATGCTCTATTCTCGGAAATGGGTAATGAGAAAATGAGTACACTGGAGGTGACTAAAAAGGCTGTGAAGGCAGACTTGATGAGTGCTTTCCATTTCCCGAACCGATCCAACTGTATGATACCGGTTATTGCCATCGAAACGAAAGCAAGCGTGAGACCGCTCCGCAGTTCACTGGAGGAGAGCTTCGCGAAAGAAATGGTTATCGATAACCCCAGAATCAATAGCCAAAGTGAAAGAAGGGTCCATCTGCGAAGAGCGTGAAAAGCATGTCGATGAGTGACATTTGTTTTATGTCTCCAAGCGTCCAGCCAACGATCGGCTGTGTATCCAAGCCATACCGCGAGGAACACAAGGATTCGATGGTGCACGTTTAGGGTAACACAGTAGTGGACAGCGATCGCATGTTGCCAAACAGCGACGACTAGCGGGGCGTCGAGAGAAAGGCTGGTAATCCAGGTAATACTACTCCGACTCCTCATCGAAATAGTTATTGAGAGTCTGAAAGGGCTTCAAGGTCAGAGCGATTGAATCGGAAAAGCCTCCATTCCTCTAATTTACTGGCCCCGCGGGATTCATAGAAATCAATTGCAGATTTGTTCCAGTCAAGGGCGACCCACTCCATGCGAGAACAGCCTTCGCTTCGGGCGATTCCCGCAACTTCTCTGAAGAGTTTATCTCCAACGCCCTTACCCCTGTATTCATTTTCCACATAAATATCTTCTAGATAAATGCCCTTCTTCCCGATGAAAGTAGAAAAATTGTAGAAGAAAATCGCGTAGCCTATCGCGTGATTGTCTACAGTTGCGACTAAAGCTCGC